>QWCQ01000005.1_pt1 | contig 472399 bp, 410 predicted proteins | sample 1972701 | NCBI WGS metagenome assembly QWCQ01 (sample SAMN09866704, study PRJNA288562) | Human gut metagenome isolate pre4_stool, whole genome shotgun sequencing...
GGATACAACTGTGGTCTGTGCACAGGTGCTATCTGGGGGGGGGGGGGAGAGTACCTGTGCATTCACACAGGCGTCCGCAGGTTCAGATTTTCCGCAGCATGACATGCTGGATCTTGTGGTTGACATCCTTACGAAGAATGAGGTCGGCACGTAGTTTGGTCGGAAGGATATTCTCTTCGAGATTCTTCTGGTTTGTGCTTTGCCAAACCTCGTGGGCGAAAGCGTAGAGCTCCTCATCCGACATGTGGATGAACTGGTTGTAGTAGCTGGTAGGATCCTGGAAGGCGGTGTCTCGCAACATGAAAATTCGGTTGAGGAACCACTTTTCGATGTCTTCGGTGGCAGCATCCACATAAATCGAAAAGTCAAAGAAATCGGACACCATCATGGTTGGGCCAGTCTGCAGTACGTTGAGCCCTTCAATGATGAGGATGTCTGGTTGGCGCACTTCCTGCAATTTGCCCGGAATGATGTCGTAAATGCCGTGGTCGTATACCGGTGCGTAGGCAACTTCTTCACCATTCTTCACCGCAGAGAGGAAATCCAACAGCGCACGGCGATCGTAGGATTCAGGGAAGCCTTTGCGCTCCATAATGCCGCGTTCTTCCAACACGGCTGTTGGGTAGAGGAACCCGTCCGTCGTCACCAGATCCACGCGAGGATGTGTTTCCCACCGAGAAAGGAGGATCTGAAGCACGCGTGCGGTCGTGGACTTTCCAACCGCGACAGAGCCCGCAATAGCTATAACAAAAGGAGACTCCTTTTGCTCGTAGATGCCGTCAAAGAACTCCTGTGACGTGTCGTACAGCAGGCTCTTATTTCGCATCTGGAAGTAGAGCAGACGCGAGAGGGGGAGATAGATCTTGGCAATCTCCTCCAGGTCCACTTGATCGCCTAAGCCGCGGATGGATTCGAGCTCATCTTCAGTGAGAACCATCGGCCAGGACTTGCGGAGTTTGCGCCAGTCTTCTCGGGGGAAGCAATGGAAGGGACTGGGTACCTGATCTTGAATCATCGCTATTAACTATAGACCGGTCAACGCACTAAACTAGAGAACTGAGATGTGCAAAGAATGAGACTGCACCTGAACCACCTTTTTGGAGTGTGAGCCACCGAATGAGTGACCAGAATCTTGAGGGCAAGGACCTGCGCTACCTCTCTCTGGGTGAACTGGACCCAGAGCTGTTGGAGGCTGTGAAAGGCGAACTGTCCCGCCAGCGTGACACCTTGGAAATGATCGCCTCGGAGAACTTTGTCCCGCGCGCCGTGCTGCAGCTGCAGGGCTCTGTTCTCACCAACAAGTACGCCGAAGGCTACCCCGGTCGCCGCTACTACGGTGGTTGTGAAAACGTCGACATCGTCGAGGACCTGGCTCGGGAACGTGCCAAGTCTCTCTTCGGTGCCGAATTCGCCAATGTGCAGCCCCACTCTGGTGCCCAAGCTAACGCCGCAGTGCTTTCCACTCTCATGCAGCCGGGTGAGCGACTTCTGGGTCTCAACCTTGCACACGGTGGCCACCTTACCCACGGTATGAAGCTCAACTTCTCCGGCAAGCTCTATGAGGTGCATGCCTATGGTGTTGAAGAGGACACCATGATGATCGACATGGACAAGGTGCGGGAGAAGGCTCTTGAGTGCCAGCCGCAAGTTATCGTGGCTGGTTGGTCCGCCTACCCGCGCCACGAGGATTTCGCTGCTTTCCGCTCCATCGCCGACGAGGTTGGTGCCAAGCTGTGGGTGGATATGGCTCACTTTGCCGGCCTGGTCGCAGCGGGGCTGCACCCGTCCCCGGTTCCGCACGCTGACGTAGTCTCAACCACTGTGCACAAGACTCTGGCAGGCCCCCGATCCGGCATGATTCTCGCAAAGCAGGAGTACGCCAAGCGGATCAACTCCAACGTGTTCCCCGGCCAGCAGGGTGGCCCGCTGATGCACGCTGTTGCTGCCAAGGCCGCTGCTCTCAAGATTGCGGCATCGGCGCAGTTCAAGGAGCGTCAGGAGCGTACTCTGCGCGGCGCTAAAATCCTCGCCGAGCGTCTGCTCGCCGACGATGTTCAGAAGAATGGCGTTACCGTACTGACCGGCGGTACCGATGTTCACCTGGTGCTGGTGGATCTGCGGAATTCCGACATGGACGGACAGGTCGCCGAAGACTTGCTCCACGAGGCAGGTATTACCGTCAACCGTAATGCCGTGCCGTTCGATCCCCGTCCGCCGATGGTCACCTCCGGCCTGCGTATCGGCACCCCGGCTCTTGCCACCCGCGGTTTCGATGACGCGGAGTTCGAAGAGGTTGCTGACATCATTGGCACCGCTCTAGCTCAGGGCAAGGATGCCGATGTAGAGGCTCTGCGCGCCCGCGTTACCAAACTGTGCGAACAGGTTCCGCTGTACGACGGCCTGGAAGATTGGAAGATGCTTGACTGATGTGGAGCTGACGGGTGCGGGGGAGGCCTCTACAGAGGTTCTTCCCACCCTCGTCACCACACCGACAGAAGCGCCGTCGGAAGCTGAGGCTTCCCCGGCGCTTCTGCGCATCGGCTGTGTTGTGGGGGTACAGCCCGACAAATGGCAACGTCGCTGGCAGGAAAATCGACCCGATGTGCGGACGTCCTGGGAGTTTGTTGATTCTGCCGTGCAATGGGAGGGCTTACGGACAGGGCGCTGGTCCATTGTGCTCGTCCGGACAACCGTAGACCGCACTGCGGAGGCCACCAAAGAGACGGAGGTACCGTCACCCCTGCAGCTCCTTTCCTATGGGGCAGCCGATCTGAGTTTCCCCGCTGACCTGGTGAAGCGTACGCATGTGGTGGAGCTCTACCAGGAACGCTGGGTTGTGTTGGGGAGAAAGAAGCACGACATCGGTCTGGTCGCCGAGGTAACCCTTGCCGACCTTGAGGACTTACCAGACAATCGTATCGGCAAGGGTGAGCTGGTCATCCCTGTGGGGGAGCCGCAACTGGCGCTCAGCTATGCGGAGTCGGGGACGGGCATTGCGATTCTCCCGGAAACGCTCGCCAAAGTGGCGGGCACCTTCGAGGGCACCGCGCGGCCGTTGGTGATGGATGCAGCAACCCGAGTGTGTGCCGTGTGGCTCAAAGATCGCCCTGCTGAGTGTCCAGAAGAGCTTATCCAGGAGTTCATTGGGATGTTGCGGGGGCGCCGGGCGCAGTCCTCACGGTCCGGTGGTGCGTCTGTTGATGCTGCAGCTGCTGCTCGTAAAAAAACACGCAAGGAGAAGATTCAGTCCAGCCGTGTGCAGAGTCAGGAGCAGCGTCGTCAACGCATTGCGGCGCGCCATGCTGCCAAACGAGCTGCACAAAAACGGGGGAGGCGCCGCTAAGGACGCATCCCCCGCCTCGACGAATAGTAATGATGGGGTTTTAGAGGGAACCGATTTGGGGGAGGCCACGTGCATACTCGTTAGAGAGTGCCTGTAGCTTCTCCAGACGGTGGAATCCTTCGACGAACCGGATAGTCCCCGAGGTGCCACGCATCACGAGCGAGCGCGTGTAGGCGCCATGGGAGCGGAAGGATACGCCGCCCACCATGTCGCCGTTGGTGACACCGGTGGCGCAGAAGAAGCAGTCGTCGGTGGAACAGAGATCGTTGGTGTGGAGCACCTTGTCAGTGTCGAATTTGCCGGACTTTGCGCGGGCAATTTCTTCGTCAGTTTTGGGCCAGAGGCGACCTTGAATCGCACCACCCATGCAGCGCATCGCCACAGCAGTGATGATGCCTTCAGGGGTACCGCCAATGCCCATCATGAGATCGACGGAGTTGCCGTGCTTGGCGGCGGCGACAGCACCTGCCACGTCTCCGTCGGCAATTAGGCGTACTTTGGCGCCGGCTTCCCGAATGGCGGCCTGGAGGTCATCGTGGCGGGGGCGATCGAGGACGACGACGGTAATGTCGCGGACGCTCTTGTTCTTTGCCTTGGCGACGTTATTAATGTTCTCCTCGACAGATAGGTCGACGTCAATGGCATCGGCCGCTTCGGGGCCGGTAGAGATCTTCTTCATGTAGTAGAAGGCGCTGGGGTCGTACATGCTGCCTGCTGCGGCAATTGCCATGACGGAAATAGCATTGGGGCGGCCTTCTGCGCAAAGGCGAGTGCCGTCTACTGGGTCGACGGCAACGTCGACTTCGGGTCCCCACCCATTGCCAACTTTTTCACCATTGGCCAGCATCGGAGCTTCATCCTTTTCCCCTTCGCCGATAATGACAGTGCCACGGAGGTTGACGGTGTTAAGGGTGTCCCGCATGGCGCGGACGGCAGCTCCGTCAACTCCGATTTTGTCGCCGCGGCCCGCCCAGAGGCCGCCGGCGAGGGCAGCTGATTCGGTGACGCGGACGAGTTCCATTCCGAGATTCCGGTCGAGGGAATTTGCATCGAACATGGATGGGGAGGTCATGAGACTCTCTTTCTTGGTGTGAAATGCTCGTTCGTGGAAACAGTAACGGTGGAGATCTCCGGGGAGCGGACGAGCGAAAATTATGTGTGTGGCTATTGTTTCACTTTGACTACTAAAAACGAGAATTTGTTGAGAATATAAAGAATATTCTCAAAAGTATAACGATAAAGAACGGGGAGTATATGAGAAACTATCATCTAGTTTCCCGTTATATGGGATTTTTAAACCTGAGTCAGTTCTGCTACACAGCTTGTCTTTTCTGCAATTTCCTGGGAGTTTTGTCATGTTAAGAACCCAGATAAAATTATGAAACGATATAAGCTAGAGTCCGAGATGTCTGAACGAGCGCAAAAGGAACAGCAATGGTGACTATGGCTGCGGGGGTGTGTCCCACATCCGTTCAGCCGCTGTGCTATTTCCGTTGGGAAGCAGAGGAACCCCGCGGCGTCATTCAGATCGTCCATGGTCTGGGAGACCACGCCCAGCGTTATGGTTCACTAGCAACCCGTCTGGCAGAAGCTGGTTACAGCGTATACGCACCTGACCATATTGGACATGGGGTGACAGGAAAAATGAATGGGGACTTCGGAAGACTCCCCAGCAAGGCCCATGACAAGGTGATTCACGGCATCGAAGCAATGACGTGCCTTATCCAACAGCGTCACCCCGGTGTGCCCCTCATCATTATCGGCCATTCCTGGGGCAGCTTCCTGGCCCAACAGTATTGTCTCCGCGCCAATGGTACAGTCCAAGGTCTTGTGTTGACAGGGACGAGTTTCTTCCCTATCGAAGCTCCACCGGATTTCTTCGACTTCAACCGCAAGTGGCGCAATAACCCGGACTGTGAATCCAACGAATGGCTCACTCGTGACCCAGATGTTCGTAAAGCTGCACGGGACGACCCCTACATGGTCGATATCTTGCAGAACTTCATGTACGAGCGGCCAGAGGAAGCCCTCAAACTTTTCACCCCCTTCCCCAACCCCATCGATTACCCCTTCTCTCTACTCATTCAGAGTGGGGGGGACGACCCCATGTCCTTCGGTATCTGTGCAGTGGAGATTCTGGCAGAGGGCTACCGCTCCATCGCAGAGCTGACAGATGTGACGTTAATTCGGTATCCCGGGGCACGCCACGAGGTCTATCACGAGACCAATAAAGATGAAGTGATAGACGACCTCATCCACTGGTTGCGCGAACGCTTCTAAGTCGCCGCAGAGCTCGCAGGAGAGGCGTGAGTGGTGCGTCTGCTCCATCACCGGGTAATGCGCTGGCTGAATTTATGTACTAGCACTCGTGTCAGTGCTGCTCGGTGCGTTACCATCGTCGTCGTTTGCCGCACGTGCCGCTAGCGCATCCTCAATGCGCTTGTGGGCACCGGCTAACAATTCCTCGCAGCGCTGCCCCAGTTCTTCCCCACGTTCCCACAATGCCAGGGAATCATCCAGGCTGAGGCCTCCTTGTTCGAGTTGCCGGACAGTATTCATCAACTCATCCCGTGCCTCTTCATAGTTGAGCTCTGCAACAGGTTGAGGGCCATCATTCTTCTGAGCCATCACTGGCCTCCTTTACTATGGACAATCGCGGGCCGGCCTGCGTTCCCAGTACCGCAGCAGACACCACTCCGTCACTGGCGCGAACTCGCAATTGTGAGCCGGGCGGGGCATCTTTAATAGAGCACAACATAGCCGTCTCACCGGTGGGACGCTGCACCTGCACAATAGAATAGCCGCGGGCCAAGGTATGAAGAGGCCCCAAAGCAGTCAATTGAGCAGTGGCGGTGGCGATGCGGTTCTCCTCGTTGGCGAGAATAAGCGTCATCTGCCTCTCTAATTCCTGGGGCGCTCGCTCACTTTCCTGAAGACGAGTCTGAATGAGCGTCGCAGGTAGAGCTAGTACCGGGCGTGAGGTGAGACTATCGACCAGCGCATGTTCCCTTTTCACCCACTGTCGGAGTGCCTGGGCGTTCCGAGCCTGTAACTCCCGCACTACAGCACGCTCAGCTACCACATCGGGAACGACCTGTTTCGCAGCATCAGTGGGAGTTGCGGCTCGCAGGTCAGCCACATAGTCGAGAAGCGGAACATCTGGTTCATGGCCGATAGCGGACACCACCGGTGTCGTTGCGCGCGACACTGCCCGCACCAATGTTTCATCGGAAAATGGAAGCAGATCCTCCATCGAACCGCCCCCACGGGCAATGATGATGACATCTATAGTAGGATCCGCATCGAGGAGCCGTAATTGTTCTACTACTTCCGGTACACATCGGGCACCTTGCACCGTCGCATAGCGTACTGCAAAAGCAACCTCTGGCCAGCGGCTGTGTGCGACGGAAAGGACATCCCGTTCAGCTGCAGAGTTCCTGCCGGTGATGAGTCCAATTGTGCGGGGAAGATAGGGCAGAGAGCGTTTGAGTTCGTTGGCGAATAGCCCTTCAGCGGCGAGTTGTTGTCGAAGACGCTCAAGACGAGCTAACAGCTCACCCAGACCAGCTTGTCGGAGGCTCTTTGCCATGAGAGAGAGGGAACCGTTCCCTTTATAGAGGGTGAAGCTTCCGTGCACAATAACTCGGCTGCCCTCTCCAATGAGACCATCGGAGAGTAGCCGAGAGGGACAGGTCACCTGTAGCGAGACTGTCTCTGCCAGATCCCGTAGGGAAAAGTAGGAGTAGTAGGACTGACGGCGAAGTTTCAGCTGAGTGATTTCGCCTTCCACCCAGGCGTCGCCCAGCCGATCGATCCAGGATGCGACAAGGGAAGACACCTCTCGCACCGGGTAAGGGTGGTCTGCGGACATCGCTGGCGTGCGACTACTGGAGGTGGACGAGAGGACCTGCTGCGCGGTGGAACTCTGTTCGGCAGGGCTTTGCGAGTTGGAGCGTGGGGTCATCCGTCACCTCCGTAGGGGCCTTTTAATGTGTGCTCTGGGAATGTGATTTCTCCATGGTCTCCTTTTGATTGTAGAGAGCGGACGTGCCAAAGCGGGGGATTAACCCGTAGGCTAGAAGAATGCGTAAGGTTCTGCTTGCTTCGCCCCGTGGCTACTGCGCTGGTGTTGACCGCGCTGTTCAAACCGTTGAACTCGCCCTGGAACACTATGGAGCGCCGGTTTATGTCCGTAAAGAAATTGTGCACAATCGGCACGTTGTCGATACGTTGACGAAGGCTGGAGCAATCTTCGTCAATGAAGTGGATGAAGTTCCCGAAGGGTCCGTGCTGGTATTTTCTGCACATGGTATTGCGCCCTCTGTGATGGAAGAAGCGCAGGCTCGTAATCTCACCACGATCAATGCCACCTGCCCACTAGTGAAAAAAGTTCATGGTGAAGCCCGTCGGTTTGCTAAGCACGGTAAGGAGATTATCCTCATCGGTCACCGTGGCCATGAAGAGGTAGAGGGCACGGCTGGTGAAGCACCGGAGCAAACGTATGTGGTGGAGGGGCCCGAGGATGTGACTGCACTCGAGGTGAAGGATCCCAGTAGTCTCGTGTGGCTTTCACAGACGACGCTGAGTGTGGACGAGACGAAGGACACGGTGAAGGTTCTTCACGATCGGTTCCCCGAAATTAGCGATCCTCCGTCCGACGATATTTGTTACGCCACACAGAACCGTCAGGGGGCGGTGAAAGCGATGGCGGAGCAATGTGATGTGGTCATTGTGGTGGGTTCCCGGAACTCCTCTAATTCGGTGCGCCTGCGGGAAGTCGCAGAGCAAGCCGGGGTAAAGAAGTCCTATCTGGTGGACTATGCCCACGAAATCGATAATGCTTGGCTGGAAGGTGCGGAGACAGTTGGCGTCACGTCGGGCGCATCTGTCCCCGAAGTGCTTGTCGAAGAAGTTGTAGCCTACCTGTCTGAGCAGGGCTTCGACCATGTGGAAGAAGTTCAGACCGTGCGGGAGGACATGAGTTTCCAGCTTCCCCCAGAGATTCGTAAAGCCTCTGGCTGCTAACCGCCTGATCCACAAAACTAGACTAGCAGGGCAGGAAACCCCTAGTGAGCTCATGCTACCCCCGCATACGGCGAGTCCGACAAACGTCTAACAGGAATGGAGTAGGCGTAGTATGGGGAACGCTAGCGGGTAGAATGTCCACGTGTCGTGTCACCGCCCTGGCGTGGCTCTCTGTAAGGGCGGTAGGGGGCACTAGCTGAGCCACGCTCATAGCCGCCGGCATTCCTGTATGGTGCGCGGGGAGTGCCATCCATACGAGGATCGGGATAGGGGCGGCCGGCAGTGCGTCGTGCCCGATCCAGTTGTGAATAACCACGTCCGTTAGCTATTGTTCCGGTGGGGCCGTAAGAGGGCCGTCCAGCGACAGAGCTGGGGGCGGGACGAGGCTGCATCTTGCGTGGGTCCTCTGCTCGACCATTCCCGTTCGTCGAATAGGGGGGACGGGCTCCACGTTGCGGGTAAGGTCGGGCACCTGCGCGCTCGTCACGAGCAGCGCCGTTTTCCGGCCGGTAAGGACGGTGGGGACCTAAAGCGCCGTCTGCAGCATTGCGGAAGGCAGCGCGGCGGCGAGCCATCTCCTGCTGGACGCGCGGGTCTCGGGGGTCAAGGCCCTGTTTGCGTGCTGCCACAATCATGGCGAGACGTTGACGCTGTTCCGGGGTGAGGGGGCCGCGCGGGCGGCGCTGCGGACCACCATTCCGGCCGGGGTAGTTCTGGAAGGGGCGAGCGCCGGACGGTTCGCCATCAGGATGGGCAATCCGCGGGATGGCTGCCCCCTGAGAATGGGCCATTGGGCGCGGCCTGGGAGTACTGGCGCGGTGTTCGGAAGAAGCTGAGCTGGCAGGCGCCGATGCTCCTGATGCTGCTAGCGGGTGCCGTTGGGTGTCTGCGGTAGGACGTTGGGTGCTTGCTGCGTTCCGTGTGCGCTTGTCGTCCGTTATCTTTGCAGCGGAGTCATTGGCGGTGGTGTGCCCAACGCTAGAGCCTGCTGCGGCGGACTGTGTGCGCTTCGGCTTATCGCTGCCGACTGTGCGTGCGGTATCCTGACGGGAATCCTTAGTGGTCTCCTTCTTCATGAAGAGGGAGACAATCCAGAGGGAGCTCCATCCGTGGTTGACCACCATAAGGACGATCCGCACGATCGCAACGGCCGCCGCGAGGCCCAGCGCGGTGAGCATGACGGGGACATCGGTCACGAATGGAATACCGATTTTGATGATGGCTACTTTGGAGCCTTTTTGACCGGACGCCACCATACTCAGGAAATAGAACAGTGGGTAGGCGATGGTGTAGCCCAGCACCGGCATCACAGTAGCGGTGAAGAGGGCATCAAATTCTGCAAAGACAGCGCAGACTACCGCGCAGATCACGAAATCGACGGCGAAAGGAATACCCAATTCTTTGGTGAAAAGGCTGAGTAGCATTCCCACGATGATGGCGACGGCATAGATCGCCAAGACTCCCCACCACGGGACACCACGAATTGGCCGGATGAGGGAGCGTTTCCTCTCCGGCGTGGTAGCATCCGCGCGGTAGTTGATGAGCACAAATCAACCTTACCGGGAAGATACCTACTTATCGGAAACTGCACGCGGGTAGGAGTCGATTTCTCCTGGACTTGTGATGGTATATGAACCGGTGATTCCATATCCTTCCAGCTTTCGTGCTGTGACAATCAGGCGAGATTCTGCTGATCCTACGGCAGAATTATAGGAATCTACTGCTTTGCCCAATTGCAAACCGAGGGCATTGAAATGTTGGGTGACAGCCCCAATCCGTTGATACAGCTCATGGCCGAGTTTTTGGATCTCGTGAGCTTCCTTCGTGATTGTGTCATGCTGCCATGTCAGTGCGACAGTGCGGAGTAGCGCGATGAGTGTGGTGGGCGTGCTGAGAAGTACATTGTGTGAGAATGCGTAGTCCAAAAGGGTGGGATCCTCTTGGAGAACTGTGTCGAGAAAAGGTTCGCTGGGGAGGAACATCACCACAAATTCTGGAGAAGAGAGGAATGCCTCCCAATAGTTCTTTTTTGCGAGCGTGTCGATGTGAGAGCGGACGGCTCGTGCACACGCCTGACGGGCGTTCTGTTGTGTAGTGAGGTCAGTGGCGTTGATGGCGGTGAGGTAAGAGTCGAAGGGAACCTTTGCATCGACAATGATGCTGCGTTGACCAGAGAGGTGAACGACAAGGTCTGGGCGCTGTACGCCATTCTCACCTCGTACATGTTGCTGCGTGGAGAAGTCACAGTGCTTTGCCATACCCGAAAGCTCAACGACTCGTTCTAGCTGGATCTCTCCCCACCGACCACGAATATTAGGGGAACGGAGAGCAGAGGAGAGCCGGGTGGTTTCTTCGGAAAGTGCCCGTGAGCTTCGTTGCATAGCGAGCACAGATTCGGTGAGTTGAGAATACTCGTGTACGCGCTGTCGTTCGAGCTGTTCCATATGTCGGTTAAATCCATCGAGAGACTGCTCAAGTGGGGTTATGACGGGCAGCACAATGTCGGACACGGAATCTGACTGCTGCTGCAGTACCTCGCGGGAGAGTGCGGCCTGCCGGGCGATATCACGGCGATTCGCCCAAGAATTCCCGCGGGCTAGCCAACCAATGATGATCCCGAGCAGTAACCCGGCGGCTATCAGCGCGACGATGGCAAGAACGTTCATGATGCTTTTGTATCAGAAGGGTGTAACAGAAAGCCTGGCTGACAGTAGATGCCAGCCAGGCATTAGTGAGTGAGGAGAGCTCGGGGGTGTAGTGACCGCAGGCGTCGTTCTCTAGTGAGGCCCAGAAAGGGCTAGTCGTCCTTTTTGTCCTTATCGTCTTCGTCGGTGTCGACAATGCCAGTGCGCAGCGGGGGCTTGCGGGTACTGATGTGCCCCACGATGTCTCCGGTAGCGTCGTTCTGCAGCATTGTATCGATGAGGTCGTCGGTACCGGTTCGAGCTGTCCCTTTCGCTATCTCAGTAGAAGCACCTGCCGGGGCACCTGCTTCGGCAGCGTCAGTGGTGGAGCCACCATCTGCAGGAGGAGTGGTACGGCCATCCTGCACCAAGCTACGGAGGCTGCCAGAGCGCTGACGCAGCCAGCGAGCCATCTTCGTTTCGGGCTGAGCAGCAGGCTGTTCCTTCACCACGATCTTCGCCCGTTCATCCCATGACTCCACGATATAGCGGATGACAACGGCGATAATGGCGGCACAGGGCACTGCCAGGAAGGCACCGACAATACCGTAGAGGGTGCCGCCAGCGGAGACCACGAGCAGCACGATTACGGGGTGCAGGTTCATCGCGTTGGACTGCAGGATGGGGGAGAGGACGTTACCTTCCAACTGCTGTACAACCAGAATAATGACGAGCATGATGATGCCGGCTTTGAGGGAGACGCCCACCGAAGCTACGAGGACTGCCAAGAAGCCAGAGACGAAAGCACCTACGATGGGGATGAAGCCGCCCATGAAGGTGATGAGTGCCAATGGACCAGCGAGTGGCACACCCAACACCACCATGCCAATACCGATGAACGTGGCGTCGATAGCAGACACGATGCCCTGGGTACGGATAAAGCCGCCGAGGGTGCTCCAGCAGCGGAGGGAGAGCTCTTCGATATGTGCGGAGGCAGGCATGCCAACGACTCGTTTCACCCACGGCAGAGCCTTCGACCCGTCCTTCAGGAAGAAGAAGCACAGCATCAAAGTGATGACCAAGGTTACGAGCACGGTGGAGGCAGCAGACACTCCGTTAATGGCAGCAGAAGCGATCTGACTAGCGGAGGACTGGATCTTTTCTGTCACCGTCGCCACAACTCGGTCGAGTTGCGCTTGGTTGACGTTGAAGGGCGGGCCGAGCAGCCAATCCTGCAGGCTGCGGACTCCCTTGACAGTCTTTTGTGAGAGCGGTCCCACCTGGGAAGCGACGCTCGGGGCAATGGCAGAAAGAATGCCGGTGACGACACCGAGTACGACTAGGAGTGCACCGAGGGATGCCAGCCAGCTGGGAACTTTGTGGTTAATCAGCCAGCGGACGGGGGGCCAGAGAGCTGAGCAGATAATGAGTGCGAGGATGGTGGGCAGCAGGCCTACCCAAATGAATTGGCAGAGCTTGTAAAGGATATAGCCGGCGGCGACGACCAGGATGAACCGGAGGCACCACATTGCCAAGGAGCGGAGGTCCTGCCCGATGACAGCGGAACGACTGGTGGCCTGCATACGCTTGGACGAGGGATGCTCCCGCTCGTCCTTTTTGTCCTTTTTCTCGTTGTTGTCAGAAGAGGATGACGAGGACGAGTCCTTCTTCTTGTCGTCCTCGGAGGCGAAAACAGAGATGGCCTTCTCCACCAGTTCTGGTTTGCTGGATTTATCAGACATTCGGGTCTCTCTAGTGAGTCCCACTACCGCATGCCTCCGGGAGGAGGCATGCGGTAGTGGGTACTATGAACAATCTGTTCTATTGTACGTGTGATTTATTCGTCATTGTCAGCCGTAGTGTCTGGATGGCGGACCAAGTGGATGCTGCTAGCGAGCAGACCGCCCCAAATGATGACGAGGAACAACACCATCATGACGATGGATCCTGCGCTCATTTCTTTTCCTCCTCAATGTCGGCATCGGCCGCAGGAACAACATTCAGCTGCTCGGGGTGATGTTTCGCGAGCCATTGTCGGTAGTAGGGATGCTGGTACTCAGTAGTTAATTCGGGGGTGAAGAGTGGCCCATCAAGGTGCACCACCCGGTCACTCCACTTGAAAGCGGTCAGGACAATGGCAAACACCAGCGCGAAGAGAATGCTGCCCCATCCAAAAGCAGTGAGGAACCAGGTGGGGTAATTGTCATAGCCATGTCGGATGATGGTGGAGAATTCGACGAAGAGCATCCAGGCCAGTGCAACCGGCGTGATGATAGAGATGCACACGTTCCACCATTTACCCACCGGCAGGGAGGACACCGAGATGAGGTGCTTGTGGAGCTCTTCGACGCGCCGGTAGACCCAGGCGATAAGAATTAAGGTCACGAGTGCGTTGAGGGCAATGCCGTTGTTAATGAACTTGTCCACCACGGAGAGAACATTGACGCCCGAGGTGGTAGCAAAGAGAACGACGGAAATGATGGCCATGGGGATACCGGTGATGAGAACCGCCGGCACACGCCGCAATCCGAACTTGTCCTGGAATGCAGCGGCAACCACTTCTACCAGGCTGATGGAGGACGTAAGTCCGGCTAACACCAGGCTGAGGAAGAAGAGGACACCGAAGATTGGACCGCCTGGCATCTGGGAGATAACCGAGGGAAAGGCGATGAAGGCGAGCCCGATACCGTTGGCTGCAACGTTATCTACGCTCGTGCCCTGCTGATGGGCGAGGAAGCCGAGTGCTGCGAACACGCAGATGCCGGCGAGCACTTGGAAAGACGTCGTAGCGAAAGCGACAACCAGACTGGAGCCCGCAAGGTCGGTGCGCCGCTTCAGGTAGGAGCTGTAGGTGATCATGATGCCGTAGCCCACGGAGAGTGAGAAGAAGATCTGGCTATAGGCGGCAATCCACACTTCGCCATCTGTCAGCAAATTCCAGTTTGCGTGGAAGAACACTTCGAGGCCGTCAGCAGCACCTGCTAGGAAGAGGGAGCGGACGACCAGAACGAGGAAGAGAACAGCGAGCAACGGGACGAAAAACTTGGACATATTGCCCACGCCATTCTGAACACCGAAGGCGAGAGTTCCGACGGTAATGACCCAGACGATGATGAGGGGGATCAGGACAGCCGGGACAAAGTCCATGCTCAGCGAGCTTTGGGCCTGTAGGAAGCCCTGGTTAAAGAAGGTAGCGGGGTCGCTTCCCCATGCCTCCTTCACCGAGTACACCGTGTACGCGCAGGACCACGCGATGATGACGGAGTAGTAGCAGGCGATGACAAAACAGATTCCGACTTGGAACCATCCCAATGCCTCAGTCCGCTTGGCGAAGCGGCGGAAGGTGAGGGGTGCGCCGCCCCGATAGCGGTGCCCCAATGCGTAGTCCAAGAAGAGCATCGGGATACCCGCGGTGAGCAGTGCTACCAGGAACGGGATGAGGAAGGCACCACCCCCGTTTTGGTACGCAACGTAGGGGAAACGCCAGATACTGCCGAGGCCAATGGCCGAGCCGATGGCAGCCAGAATGAAGACTGAGCGCTTGGAGAAAGTCTCGCGCTGGGCTGGTGTTTTACTACTCATGCATATCCTGACGGGTCGGGGGAATGGCTGCGGGGTTCGTCACCAGTGCGTTCTCTCAACGTATGGCGGAGGGCAAAATGCCTGAACAGAAGCATGGGAGCCTAAGCGGATGAGGCAGCTCGCTCCTGAAAAAGTAAAACCCCGTTTCATCTTATGCTGGGGGGTCCTGGGTGACAGCATTTTCTCCGCCGTGAGTTTCACCGTGGCACCGCTGTACACAGTCCTCTTCGGGCCGGCGAACCGCCCCTTTGTCCACGTCAGCGGCAGCTGGCCACGGTACAAGTGGCAGGAGGAGGGAGATGATGAAGAAGCACAGAATGGGCAGCCAACCGAAGGCGAGTAGTGCCCACTGGGGGTAGTTCCCGTAGCCCTCCGTGATGATGGAGTGCACTTCAGTAGCCAGAATGATGAGTAAAACGGCGGGGGTGAGTAGTGAAACGCAGAAGCGCCATGGCCACCCTACGCGACGTGAAGAGAGGGCGTTGAGGTGTGTCTGCAGGATGGGGAGGTGATGGAGCCCCCAACTGATCGTCATCATGGCGACAATGGCGGCACTGACAATACCGATGGAGCACACGAACTTGTCGAAGATGTCGAGAGTGCTGGAACCCGTGGAGGTAGGGAAGAGGAGGATCGAGGCAATGAGGAGGGGCAGGATGACGGCGGTGGCGGCAGCCCAGCGGGCCAAGCCGAACTTGTCTCGAATCGCGGCGATGCACACCTCCACCACAGAAATTTGCGAGGTTAGGCCGGCGATGGCGAGGCATCCAAAGAACACCACACCGAACACGGTGCCACCGGGCATGTGCGAAATGATGGTGGGGAAGGCGATGAATGCTAGGCCGATGCCGCCTTCTGCAACATCTCCTACCTGCTGCCCGGAACTCACTGCGAGGAAGCCGAGAGTGGCGAAGACGCCGATACCTGCTAAGGCTTCGAAGGACGAGTTGGCGAAAGCCACTACATATCCCGTGCCCACCAGGTTCGTTTTGCGCTTGAGGTAGGAGCTGTAGGTAATCATGACGGCGAAGCCGACATTCAGAGAGAAGAAAATCTGGCCGTAAGCGGCAATCCACACTGCTGGATGCAGAAGAGACTCCCATTTCGGGGTGAAGAAGACGTTGAGACCCTCAGTGGCGCCGGGCAGGAAGAGTGCGCGAATAACGAGGCAAGCGAAGAGGATGACGAGTACAGGCACGAACACGCGGTTGAGGCGGCCGATGCCGTTTTCTACTCCGAGAACCATGACGATGACAATAACGCCCCACACCAGGAGAAGAGGGATGAGGAGGTTCGGCACCATGTGGAGCCCGAAGCCGTCTGTTTTGTGAAGGAAAGAGTTGTTGAAGAAACGTGCCGGGTCGTCACCCCATTCTTGGCGGAAGCTGTAGCCTACGTAGCGGACTGCCCAGGCGATGATGATGGGGTAGTAGAGGGCGATGAGGAATGCGACAAATACTTGGAACCAGCCGGCGAATTCACCCCATTTGCTGATACGGCGGAAGGCCAGCGGCCCGGATCCACGGTAGCGGTGTCCTAATGAGTATTCGAGCATGAGCATCGGGATGCCGGCAGTGAGCAGTGCGCACAGATAGGGGATGAGGAAGGCGCCACCCCCGTTTTGGTAGGCGACGTAGGGGAAGCGCCAGATGTTGCCAAGACCCACGGCAGATCCTATAGCCGCCATAATGAACACTGAACGGCGTGAGAACGTCTCGCGGGGGGCGGGCGTTGAGTGGTCTGTGTTAGCTGCAGTCACCCTTGTAACAATAGCGGTAGAGGTGATTGCGCAGGTACCAGGTAGAGTAAAGAACTGTGAGCCTTACTCTTGGAATTGTTGGTCTGCCCAACGTGGGCAAGTCGACCCTATTTAATGCCCTAACCAAAAACGACGTGCTGGCAGCGAACTATCCCTTCGCCACTATCGAACCTAATGTGGGTGTGGTGGAGCTGCCGGATGCTCGGCTGCCCAAGTTGCAGGAGATGTTTAATGCCAAGCGCATTGTGCCTGCTACGGTGTCGTTTGTCGACATTGCCGGCATTGTGAAGGGTGCTTCGGAGGGCGAAGGCCTGGGCAATAAGTTCCTCGCCAATATTCGCGATTCGGATGCGATCTGCCAGGTAGTGCGTGTTTTCAGTGATCCTGACGTGGTGCACGTGGCGGGCAAGGTGGACCCTCTTGATGATATTCAGGTGATTGAAACTGAGCTCATCATTGCGGATCTGCAGACCATTGAGAAGGCATTGCCGCGTCTCACAAAGCAGGCAAAGCAGGACAAGTCCCTGCAGAAGCAGGTGGCGGAAGTAGAGAAAGCACAGGCGATTTTGGAGAACGGGGACACGATCTTCTCTCGTGCAGATGAGGTTGATGGCGATCTCCTCTACGAATTACACCTGTTGACAACCAAGCCCTTCCTTTATGTGTTCAATGCGGACGAGTCTATCCTCACGGATGAGGCACGTAAGCAGGAACTGCGTGAGCAGGTTGCCCCCGCAGAGGCTATTTTCCTGGACGCTAAGGTAGAAGCGGAGCTGGTGGAGCTGGATGACGAGGATGCTCTTGAGCTTCTGGAGTCCATTGGCCAGGATGAACCCGGTTTGGCTCAGCTGGCGCGGGCTGGTTTCCACACGCTTGGCCTCCAGACGTATCTCACTGCCGGGGAGAAGGAAGTCCGGGCGTGGACGATTCACCAGGGTGATACCGCTCCGAAGGCGGCCGGTGTCATTCACAGTGACTTCGAGAAGGGCTTCATTAAAGCCGAGATTGTGTCCTACGACGACCTCATTGAGCATGGTTCCATCAACGACTGCCGGGCTGCTGGCAAGGTACGCATGGAAGGCAAGGATTACGTCATGCAGGAAGGCGACGTCGTCGAATTCCGCTTTAATGTGTAGCGAGCATTTTGTCGGGCGTGTAGTCAACATTTATATAAAGCAGCTGGGGTGCTGCCACGAATGAAGTGGTAGCACCCCAGCTGTGCGTACAACGGGCAACGCCATCGAGGGAGTTACGTCGACGTGCGGATGATCGGGCAGGCGATCCGCTTCGGCGTAGCTTAATCCTCTCCAGGTTTGACGAGGATACGGATGGGGTTGCCGCGGTGGTTTTTCAGGTCGTCGATACCTTGCTTGATCTCAGTGAGTGGAATGACTTTGGTGATGGACTCCGAAAGATCCAGCCTCCCGTAGGACAGCATTTCTGCAAGCATGGCGATGTCCTGGCTCTTGTATCCGAGGTGGCCAAGGATCTGCTTGCGGTGGAGGTTGAAGTTGAGGAAGGGGCCACCGTCAATTTCTTGATCGGAGAGGCCGACCGAGACGGCGCGTCCGTCAACGTCCAGAGACTCGACACAGGCGCGCAGGGTGGGGGTAATACCGACGGCATCGAAGGCGACATCGATCATGCGTCCGTCGGTAATATCCTCAATCTTCTGCATTAACTCGGGGTCGTCGCTTCGGAGGGTGAAGTCTGCGCCGAGCCGTTTGGCGCGTTCAAGCACTGCGTCGTTGAGGTCGATGGCGATAACAGGAACACCCCCGGCTAGCTTGGAGAGTTGGACGAGGTGTGCGCCGACGCCACCAACACCCCACACGGCGACAGAATTACCCATGTGGACTTTGCCGGTGCGAACTACTGCGGCATAGGGAGTGGACACAGCATCTGCGAGTAGTGCTGCCTGGTCCAGGGGGACATTGTCCGGAATTTTCGTCAGACCTGACGACTGGGCTACGTGGTATTCAGCCCACGCGCCGTCGTAGGCGAAGGACATGAGGTGCAAGTCGAGGCAGTCGGTGTAGGCTCCGCGGCGGCATTTGCGGCATTTACCGCAGGGGCGGCCAGCTGAGGGAATAACGCGGTCGCCTTCTTTCCATCCGGTGACACCGGGTCCTAGTTCGACAATGACGCCAGAGGCTTCGTGGCCTTGTGTGACGACGGGGAGCTCAGCGGGGAATGCACCGCTGATAAGGCTGAGGTCGGAGTGGCAGATGCCGCAGTAAGCAACTTTGATGAGTACTTCACCGGGGCCGGGATGTGGGATCGGGATTTCCTCTAGGGAGATCGAGCGATCCGCTGCGTGAAAACGCTCTGCGAGCATTGTTTCAGTCATCATGGATCCCTTGTTTGCGCGTCGGTCTCTGTACCGGCGCTCCTAAATATGAGCGTAATCACATATGTGCATACATATGGCGGAAATCATGATAAGGATCTGTGCTAGCGCACAAAATACGTACCTGAAAGCCCTATCTCCGTGCAAGAAACTCCATTGATAGCCCATAGTTAACCCTGTAACCGCAGGTCAGTGCAGTCGTTGTGAAAACTATCGACAAACTCTAAGGCAACTTTAGGTATGGAAACCTGCCGAAATGCTCAGTGAAAAACGGCATTTTTCCTTGGAGGGACAGATAATGCCCAAGCTCAAGTCGTCTGCCGTCACCCATCCGGAAGGTGCAGGGTCGATAGACGACAGCTCTTCAACTGGCCAGAGCTCGATGAGGAAGGAAGAGAGACATTGTCACAGGACAGCGGCAGTTCCAGTCATAGCGGCTAGCTTACGGCGGCTTCCCGCGCGGCGAGGAGGAGGGGGAGGGCTTCGCTAGCGCTCATCTGTAGGCTCACATCGCAGAGGGTGGATTCTGGCGTGCGAGCAGGATTGATCTCGATAACGGGCTTCCCGGCGTGGGCGGCGATACGGGGGAGTGATGCAGCGGGCTGCACCACCGCCGATGTTCCTACCACGAGGTACACATCACAGTGCTCTGCGGCAGCAACGCTGCGTTCCCAGGAAATGTGGGGGAGCATTTCTCCAAACCACACAATGTCCGGGCGGATGGGTGCACCGCAGTAAGGGCAGGCAGGTGGTTCTGCTCGCAGGACTTCCTTGGTGGGGATGTCGACGGGATGGGGGTAGTCGGATCGACATTCAGAGCAGATGAAATGGAAAAGTGTGCCGTGGATGTGCTCAACTTTCGTGGACCCTGCTCGTTCGTGGAGGTCATCCACGTTCTGGGTACAGATACGGACCTGGGCATAATGTTCCCAGCGGGCGAGGGCTTGGTGGGCGGCGTTGGGTTGGACGTCTCGGACAAGCGAGTTTCGCCACAGGTACCAGGCCCACACCATTTGGTGATCCTTTGCCCACGCCTCAGGGGTGGCGAGGGTTTGGGGGTCAAACTGTTCCCAGAGGCCACTTTGGGAGGTTCGATAAGTAGGAATCCCTGATTCTGCGGATATCCCTGCACCAGAAAGGATGGCGACGCGCGCTGCATCAGTGCAGAGGCGCTGTGCTTCTTGGAGGAGAACTGCCTGTTCAGTCATATTTCTCATGCTAGAACAGAAATCTTCACTGTGAGCGAAAATAAATACTTGAGTCCACTCATATCAAGAGTTACAGTTACTACTGTCATAGTTGATCTAAAGTGACTCAACTTAGATGACGGAACAAGCGAACGACTCTACTAACACCACCACAAAGGAGGTGGCCACTATGGCTACTGCAACTTTCGATCCGTTCCGCGAGTTTGAGCGTCTCTTTACCGGAGTCGCTACCCCGCAGAGCTCCAACCTCTCAATGGACCTTTATAAGAAGGGCGACGTGTTCGTCGCAGAAATCGATATGCCGGGCGTCGACCCTGCTTCGATTGACATTGATATTGACGACCGCACTCTTACCGTGCGCGCCGAGCGCTCATCTGTATCCGGAGAGGACATTGAGTGGCTCACTCGAGAGCGCCGCAATGGTACCTTCGCGCGTCAGCTCACTCTCGGGCGTGGACTTGCCACCGACCGTATTGAGGCAGCCTACGAAGACGGAGTCTTGAAGCTCACCCTGCCGGTCGCAGAGGAAGCTAAGCCTCGGAAGATTTCCGTCAACCACGTCATTAACAGTGATACCGCAGAACCTAAAGAAGTAGACGGCGCAGCTCAGTAACCGAACGTGCCTGCTACATTTAGCATCGATTATCACAACTGGTGGGCCCCTAGGGGGTCCACCAGTTTTATTTTTTGTTTATATAGCCCGGCCCTCCACGTCATCCGCTCCAGGTATGGGAACCTGCAACAATGGTTACTTCGGTTCTTTCCTTTGGCGAGCCTGAGCTACCGGCGCGTGGCCATTGTTCGCCTGGGAAGGGGACGTAGAAAAGTTAGCCTAGGTGAGGGTGCCCGTACTGCACGCGCGCCTTCGAGTGCAGTGAGAGGTCATCCTCCTGTCTTCCGGAGGGGCTTTTCACACAATGGATAAAGCCATGTGTCCAAAATTGTGAAATACGTCACTTCAAAAATGAAAAATCTCAGTTTGCGGGCTACTTTTTAGCTCATTCCCGCTAGGTGGATAGTGCTATTCGAAACGCGGAAAGTTCGTCAAAACCTTATGTTGACCAGTAATTATTCGCGAAATAGGTGACTTTTCCCAAGTGAACTTAACCGATAAACTGAGTCTCGCCTAAAAAACACCCTTTTTAGGCGGAATCTTCTGAGTGACTAACCGCCACTCACTACAGTTTTCAGCTTGAGGTATCACGACATGACGACGACCGCCCCTGTGCTCACCGAATCCCAGCAGAACGCTTGGCACGGTTTCGAACCCGGTAACTGGTCTGATGAAATCGACGTCCGAGATTTCATTCAGCACAACTACACACCTTACGAGGGAGACGCCTCCTTCCTCGCCGGCGCCACCGAACGCACCACCCACATCTGGAACACCCTTCTCACAATGTTCCCCGAGGAACGTGAAAAGGGCGTGTACGACGTCTCCTGGGATACCCCCTCAAGCATCACCTCCCATGCACCGGGCTACATCGACAAAGACTACGAACTCATCGTTGGTCTGCAGACGGACGCTCCCCTGAAGCGCGCCATCATGCCCTACGGTGGTTGGCGCATGGTCGTCAAGTCTCTCAAGACTTACGGCTACCCCGTTGACGAAAACTTGCAGAACGTCTTTTCCAAGTACCGCAAGACCCACAACGACGGTGTCTTCGACGTGTATCCCGCATCCGTCCGTGCTGCTCGTCACAGCCACATCATCACCGGTCTTCCCGACGCCTACGGCCGCGGCCGCATCATCGGCGACTACCGCCGTGTCGCCCTCTACGGTGTGGACGCTCTCATCGAAGCCAAGAAACACGACCGCATGACTCTCGACATGGAGTGGGCCAGCGAAGACATCATCCGCGATCGAGAAGAAAACGCCGAACAAATCCGCGCCCTCATGGAGCTCAAAGAAATGGCCGCCTCCTACGGCTACGACATTTCCCAGCCTGCCCGTAACGCGCGGGAAGCTATCCAGTGGCTCTACTTCGCCTACCTCGGTGCTGTCAAGGAACAGAACGGTGCAGCTATGTCCATCGGCCGCAACGCCACTTTCCTGGACATTTACATTGAACGTGACCTCGCCGAAGGTACTCTCACCGAATCCGAAGCTCAGGAGCTCATCGACGACCTCGTCATCAAGCTCCGCATCGTCCGTTTCCTGCGCACCCCAGAATACGATGAACTATTCTCTGGCGACCCCACCTGGGTCACTGAATCCATCGCCGGCATCGGTGAAGACGGCCGCCCGCTGGTCACCAAGAACTCCTTCCGCTACCTGCAGACTCTCTACAACATTGGGTCTGCCCCCGAGCCGAACCTTACCGTCCTCTGGTCCCACAAGCTGCCGGAAGGCTTCAAACGCTTCTGCGCCCAGGTCTCCATCGACACTTCCGCAATCCAGTACGAGTCCGACGAACTCATCCGCAACAACTGCGGTGACGACGGTGCCATCGCCTGCTGCGTGTCCCCAATGACAGTGGGCAAGCAGATGCAGTTCTTCGGAGCTCGTGTGAACGTCGCCAAAGCGCTCCTCTACGCCATCAACGGTGGCCGTGACGAAATGTCCGGGCAGCAGGTAGGCCCTGAGTGCCCCTCTCTCGACGGCGAATACCTTGACTTTGACGAGACCTGGGAGGCCTACAAGCACTTCCTTGGATGGCTTGCCCAGACCTACGTTGAAGCTCTCAACTGCATTCACTACATGCACGACAAGTACGCCTACGAGCGACTGGAAATGGCTCTCCACGACTCCGTGGTAAAGCGCACCATGGCCTGCGGTATTGCCGGCCTGTCTGTCGCCGCAGACTCCCTCTCCGCCATCAAGTTTGCGAAGGTTCGCCCACTCCGCGACGAAACTGGCCTAGCCTACGACTATGAAGTAGAAGGGGAGTTCCCGACCTTCGGCAACGATGACGACCGTGTTGACGACATCGCCTCCATGATCGTCGAAACCTTCATGGGCATGGTTCGCCAGCACCCCACCTACCGGAATTCCATCCATACCCAGTCCGTCCTCACCATCACCTCGAACGTGGTGTACGGTAAGCACACTGGTAATACCCCCGATGGACGCCGCAAGGGCGCACCGTTCGCACCCGGCGCTAACCCCATGAACGGCCGCGACACCCACGGCATGCTGGCCTCTGCGCTGTCCGTTGCCAAGCTCCCCTTCGAGGAAGCACAGGATGGAATCTCGCTCACCAACACCGTCGTCCCCTCTGGCCTCGGCCGTACCAAGGACGAACAGGTCACTAACCTCGTTGGTCTGCTGGACGCCTACAACCTGTCCGACGGCTACCACGTCAACATCAACGTGTTGAACCGCGAAACCCTGGAAGATGCCATGGAGCATCCTGAAAACTACCCCCAGCTCACCATCCGCGTCTCCGGCTACGCTGTGAACTTCGTCCGACTGACCCGCGAACAGCAGCTCGACGTCATCAGCCGCACCTTCCACCAGGGAGTCTAAGGCCATGGCAGATGGTGTCTCCGGAGCAGTAGTCGTCCAACCCCAGGTCGGGGTAAGCCGGCGGCGGGGAACCGCTGCTGGCGTGGGCACTGCTATCCCCCTGATGGTGCAGGGAAGCTCCTGCCTCAGCGCAGACGCTGCCGAGATCACCACCGCACAACACCAGCAGCTGGCTGACCGCCGTGCCGGTCTCCTTGGATCCGTTCATTCATGGGAACTAGTCACAGCAGTCGACGGACCTGGCACGCGCATGACGCTCTTCCTCAATGGGTGCCCGCTACGCTGCCAGTACTGCCACAATCCCGACACCCTCAAAATTAAAGATGGTCAATGGCAGACTGTCGACGCGGTAGTTGAACGGCTCAACCGCTATCGGAAGGTCTTCCAGGCAACCGGTGGAGGAATCACCATCTCCGGTGGTGAGCCCCTCTTCCAACCGCAGTTCACCCGCCGTGTTCTCCGGGCAGCCAAAGAACTCGGCATCCACACCTGCATTGACACCTCCGGTTTCCTCGGAGTTAAGTGCGACGACGACATGTTGAATGACATCGACCTCGTCCTCTTGGATGTGAAGAGCGGATTGCCCGATATCTACCAAGAGGTCACCGGACGGAAGCTCACCCCGACCATCGAATTTGGAGATCGCCTGGCCATCGCCAAGAAGGCGGTTTGGATCCGCTTCGTCCTCGTCCCCGGTCTCACCGACTCCGTGGAGAACGTCGACGCGGTTGCCCAACTGGTCTCTGGTTGGCCCAACGTCCAGCGGGTAGAGGTGCTGCCTTTCCACAACATGGGTGTCGATAAGTGGAACGAACTCGGCCTCGACTACACACTCGCAGCAACCCAACCGCCCAGTCCAGAGCTGGTGGAGCGGGCTCGCGAACAGTTTCGTTCCTACGGAATGGACGTCTACTAAGACGTTCTCTGGTAACCAGCATTCCTAACCGAAAATGGACGTTACCCCCGGCGAGAATCGTTCTTGCCGGGGGTAACGTCTGCCGATTTTGTCACAGCTAATTCGTATACTTTTTGTATGTCAATTGAGATGACCACAGAGTTTAAGCAGGCACTCGAACTACTGAATGGTGGCAAAAATCTTTTTCTTACCGGAAAAGCAGGAACAGGTAAGTCAACACTCATCAATGAGTTCAGGAACACGACTACTCGCAATATAGTTGTAACTGCACCAACTGGTGTCGCAGCTTTGAACGTTCATGGATATACCATTCATCGTCTCTTTTCTTTCCCATCTCATGTAACTGTTGAGGGGATTAGATCTGCCGATATTCGCCCGGGTCGTTTTGCCAGTGTATTAAAAGAATTGGATACTTTAATTATTGACGAGGTCTCAATGGTGCGGGCAGACCTTTTTGATTGCATCGTGGCGACGTTAGAAATGTACGGTCCACGTCCACATACTCCATACGGTGGGGTACAACTCGTGCTAGTGGGTGATCTCTATCAGCTTCCTCCTGTAGTAAAGGAAGATGAGGAAGCTTGTCTTCGTGCTTCTTACGAAACTCCATTCTTTTTTTCGGCAACAAGCTATCGAAATACAGACTTCCCTGTTGTGCAGCTGACGAAAGTGTTTTGGCAGGTGGGGGATCAGCAGCTCGTGGATCTCCTAAATGCCATTCGCGAAGGAAAAATGTCAGCCGAGGTTAGAAACCGACTGAACTCCCGTATTAAACCGGAGTTCACACCTCCCTCGGATGAGTACTGGCTTACTCTTGCATCAACCAATAGAAGCGTTAACAAGATCAATCGAGAGGCTCTTGCCAGGATTAGCGGGGAAGTGTTTACCTATCGGGCGTGTGAGACTGGTGATCAAGATAAGTTTGATTATCCCACCGAACAAGAGTTGAAATTCAAAGTCGGTGCGCAAGTCATGCTGCTTACTAACCATCCTCAGCGGAAGTGGGTGAATGGATCTGTTGGTGTCATCACTCGGGTGTCCTATGACGATGACGGGAGGATGGTCGTTCACGTAAAACTTGATAGTGGGGAAGTTGTTGAAGTTACAGAACATACCTGGCAGATCACTCGTCCTGCTCCTGCAGGAGGGAAACTGGGATATGAGGTCGTGGGCACATTTACGCAGCTTCCTTTTAAACTTGCATGGGCGATAACTATCCATAAATCTCAGGGGCAAACTCTAGACAGAGCAGTAATTAATCTGGTTGGCGGAATGCGAGCTGCTGGTCAGTTGTATGTTGCGTTGTCACGTTGTACGAGTTTTGACGGATTAGTTCTCACACGTGAAATCGCACCTCGAGATGTCAAAGTTGATCATCGAGTGCATCGATTCTTGATGGAGGCAACGGGGGAGAAAACTGAGAAGAAGTCATTTATAGAGTGTATCTACGTGGGACAAGGAGATGGCTATATCAGACCGATCGAGATCGCTGTTGCGGTAGAGAATGAAGCCCCACTTACCACCTTGATCAATCCCACCCGTGACTTAGGTTTCTCGGCACAAAAATACGGTCTGTCGTCATCTGATCTGCAGATTGCTCCCACTCTCGATGAAGCGTGGCCATTTATAGAGACTGAAATTCTCGGGAGCGGTGTCGTGTCGTCGCTGGGTGATGAACTCGTTAACATTCTCGATACTGAGCTCAAACGAGCTGGACTAGTAACTGGTCTGCAGATGGTAGCGCGGCCACGAAGAATAATTGAAGTAGCGGGAAGAGCATCGGATATCGTGCGTGCAACTCAGTATATTGTCGCCCAAGAAGGGCTTACTAACCAGCTCTTTCCTTATAATCCCCTCGATGAGCTTCCTACGGGATATCGCCTTACACCAGACTTTGAGATCATCCCATATGGGAGTCCGGAAGATGTAGCACAGTTACTTGAGAAAAAGCTTTCCGATAAGTGTCTTACTCAGAGAAGTGAAGAAGTTCTTCAACGCTTTGAAAAAGCATTCGGTGTGACCGTAAGGAGACCGGAGAAAGCTGAACTTCCCCCATTGGCTCAGCTTCTTTCTCCGGGGGCGAGAGTATGTTTCACTGGTTCCGTTTTCAATAATGGTCGTGAGTGGCGCCGTGAAGATATGGAGAAACTTGCAAAGGAACATGGACTTGTTGTCGCTCCACAGGTTAGTAAGACCCGTTGTGACGTACTTATCGCCGCAGATGTCGCGACACAATCGGGAAAAGCGCGCAAAGCTGCGCAATTTGGTAAACCGATATATTCCGCTGAACACTTTTTAAAGTGGGCGAAACAGTAGAAACCTACTGAAAATGAACGTAACCCCCGGGGAGAGCGATTCTCACCGGGGGTTACGTCTGCTTGATAATGGTGGTGCCGGGCACGACCGAAGGCTTTTACAGACCGGGGCGTTTGCCGATGGTCAGCGTGCACTCTTGGGTGTGGGCGAAGAAGTCATTACCCTTGTCATCGACCACGATAAAGGCGGGGAAGTCTTCTACCTCGATCTTCCACACGGCCTCCATACCGAGTTCGGGGTATTCCAGTACTTCCACCTTCTTGATGCAGTCCTTCGCCAGCACAGCGGCAGGGCCACCGATGGAACCAAGGTAGAAGCCACCGTACTGCCGACATGCATCGGTCACCTGCTTGGAGCGGTTGCCCTTGGCGACCATCACCATCGAGCCTCCCTGCGCTTGGAACGGTCCAACGTAGGGATCCATACGCCCGGCGGTGGTGGGGCCGAAGGAACCAGAGGCCATTCCATCAGGGGTCTTAGCGGGGCCGGCGTAGTAGACAGGGTGATCCTTCATGTAGTCGGGCATCGGTTCGCCAGCTTCAATACGCTCCCGGATCTTGGCGTGTGCGATGTCGCGGGCCACGATCATCGTGCCGGTCATAGAGACGCGGGTCTTGATGGGGTACTGGGAGAGGGTCTCCAGGATCTTCTCCATGGGTTGGGAGAGGTCGATCTTCACGGCTGTCTCGTCGCCGCCCTCATGGTCAATGTCAGCATCGGACAGTTCGGGGAGGTATTGGCTAGGGTTGGTCTCGAGCTTTTCCAGGAACACGCCTTCGGGGGTGATCTTCGCCTTGGCCTGGCGGTCTGCCGAGCAGGAGACGGCAATTGCGACGGGCAGCGAGGCACCGTGGCGGGGGAGCCGGATGACGCGGACGTCATGGCAGAAGTACTTACCGCCGAACTGGGCGCCAATGTCCATGTGGCGCGTCATATCGAGGACCTTTTCTTCCATCTCGAGGTCGCGGAAGCCGTGGGCGGTTTCGCTGCCGTGAGTAGGCAGGGTATCGAGGTAACGGGCGCTTGCGTACTTGGCAGTCTTGAGTGCATATTCGGCGGAGGTGCCACCGATGACGATGCCCAGGTGGTAGGGCGGGCAGGCGGCGGTACCGAGGCTGCGGATCTTGCCCTCCAGGAAGTGCATCATGGAGTCGGGGTTGAGGATGGCTTTGGTCTCTTGGAAGAGGTAGCTCTTGTTAGCGGAGCCGCCGCCCTTTGCCATGAAAAGGAAGTGGTAGTCGCGGTCGGACTCTGGTTTGGTGTCGGCGTACAGTTCGATCTGGGCGGGGAGGTTGCAGCCGGTGTTCTTCTCCTCGTACATGGAGAGCGGCGCATTCTGCGAGTAGCGTAGATTGTCCTGTGTGTAGGCGTTGTAGACGCCGAGGGAGAGGGCGCGCTCATCAGTGCCGTTGGTCAGGACGTACTGGCCGCGCTCCCCCTTGATAATGGCAGTGCCGGTGTCCTGGCACATAGGCAGGGTGCCTTCGGCAGCGATGACAGCATTCTGCAGTAGGTTATAGGCCACGAACTTGTCGTTGTCGCTGGCTTCCGGATCGTCGTAGATCTTCCGGAGTTGGGCGAGGTGGCTGGCACGCAGGTAGTGGGCAATGTCGTGCATTGCGGTTTCCGACAGCAAGGTGAGGGCTTCGTCGCTCACCTTGAGGAAGGTCGAGCCGTCTGGTCCTTCTACTGTCTCCACTCCCTCAGAGGTGAGTAGGCGGTATTCGGTGGGGTCGGATTGCAGGGGCAGCATGTCTTCGTAGAAGAATTCCGGCATCATCATTCCTTGGGCAGAGTGGGTTGAAACTCACCTTTCAGCCTAAGGTTTCTGTCAGATATCGTCTGCCAAGGTAAGCCTAATCTATATCGGTAAAATGCCACGTCAACTGAAGTTTTAAGAGCTTTTGACACACTTGTGTGTCAAAAATTACATGTCACCACCCCGCTGTATCGCAGCTCTCAATGCCGCCACACGCCAGCCCTTGCAACAAAAGCACACTGGGTTCCCATCACGGAGAGAACCTCCGGTGGGAACCCAGTGAAGGAGGGGCTGCTGTTAGCTCCGCGGGTGAGTCATAGCTGCTACATCGAGGGCTTCTGCCAGCTTTTCGTCGGTGATCTCACCTCGCTCTACGTAACCGAGTTCGATAGTGGCTTCGCGGATGGTGAGGTTCTTTTTCACCGCATGTTTCGCGATCTTCGCCGCTGCTTCGTAACCGATCACTCGATTGAGCGGGGTGACGATCGATGGGCTGGATTCAGCAAGCTGTAGACAGCGTTCCTTGTTCGCGACAAGCCCATCAACACACCGTTCGGCGAGGACGTGTGACACGTTTCCCAGGATAGTGATGGAGGTGAGGAGGTTGGCGGCCATCACTGGCAGCATGACCAGTAGGTCGAAATTACCTTGGGTGCCGGCGAAGGTGATGGTGGCATCGTTACCGATAACTTGCGCTGCTACCTGGACGGTGGCTTCCGGGAGTACCGGATTGACCTTGCCGGGCATGATGGAGGAGCCGGGCTGCAGGTCAGGGAGGGAAATCTCGCCGATGCCAGTACGCGGGCCAGAGCCCATCCAGCGGAGGTCATTGGCAATTTTTACTTCACTGACTGCAATGGTGCGCAGCATTCCTGACATCTCCACAAGGGAGTCTTGTGTGGCCTGTGCTTCGAAGTGGTTGGGAGCCTCCACGAGTGGCAGTTGTGTGTGCTCGGCGATGAGCTCGATGACGCGCTGTGAGAATCCGGCTGGGGTGTTGATGCCGGTACCCACTGCGGTACCGCCTAAGGGAAGTTCGCAGAGGCGCCCAAAGGCGGCATCAATGCGGGCAAGGCCATTGCGAATTTGTTGTGCGTAACCGGAGAATTCCTGCCCTAGCATGATGGGGGTGGCATCCATTAGGTGGGTACGGCCAGACTTCACCACATCTGCGAATTCTTCTGCCTTGTTTTCCAAGGATTCTGCGAGGGTTTTCAGACCGGGTTTGAGAACAGTGGTGATGGCCTCTACAGCAGCGATGTGGATGGAGGAGGGGAAAACATCATTGGAAGATTGGGAAGCATTCACGTGGTCATTGGGGTGGACGGGAGTGAAGTCTGAGGGGTCTTTCCCGGCGGCGTCCCAGGCGGTCTTCTTGTAACGCGTGGCGAGTGTGGCTATGACCTCATTGGTGTTCATGTTGGAGGAAGTGCCGGAGCCAGTTTGGAAGATATCAATGGGGAATTCGTTGTTGTGTTGTCCGGCGATAACCTCGTCTGCAGCGGTGACGATGGCAGAGCTAGTGGCTTCGTCGATGACACCGAGTTCGAGATTGGCAAGGGCGGCTGCTCGTTTGATCTCCCCGAGCGCGGCGATGTGGTGTGGAGTGATGGTTGTGCCGCTGATGGGGAAGTTCTCTACAGCCCGTTGGGTTTGCGCGGCGTAGAGGGCGTTTTTCGGAACCTTAACCTCGCCCATGGTGTCATGTTCGATGCGGTAGTTCTGGGTATCAGTAGACATTCTCTTCTCCATTGTGTGAGTGCGTGTCCCGGAGCAAGGGTGACGTGTAGTGAGCGGAGCGCCAACCTAGGTGGGGAACAGGAGGAATACCATGCCTCCAGTATTAGTATAGGCTTACCTCATAAGACAACGGCGAGGGGGATGACCGTCTACTGTCGAGATCCTTCAACTGCCTGCTCAAATTCCTCCATGACCTGCAGTGAAGGAGGCTTGGTGAGATAGCTCACGATAATGGCTACCAGCAGATTCGCGAAGAACCCCGGGATGATCTCGTAGACCATCGACGATAAGGCCGGGGTGAATCCCCACACTGCGACAACCACAGCACCCGTCACCAAACCAGCAATGGCTCCCTTTGCGGTAAGACGCTTCCACCACAGAGAAAGGACAACGATTGGCCCAAAAGCTGCACCAAAACCTGCCCACGCGAAAGCAACGAGTTCCAGGATGGTGTTATAGCGGGGAACAGCCAGAAGTGCTGCGATGATAGCGACCATCAGAACTGCACAGCGTGAGAGCAGAACCAACTTCCGTTGCGACACGCCCGTTTTAAAAATGCCGCGGTAAAGGTCTTCCACAAGCACAGAGGACGTCACTAATAGCTGCGACGAAATCGTCGACATGATTGCGGCGAGCACTGCCGCTAACACCACGCCGGCAAGGAACGGGTGGAAGAGCATCTTTCCCATCACGAGAAAGACGGTCTCCGCCGCTTGCCTCGAACTCGTGAGCTCGTGTCCGTTTGCCTGCAAGTAGGCAACACCCACCAACCCTGTAGCGACAGCACCCAGGATAGACAGTGTCATCCAGCCGATCCCCACGCGACGCCCATAGGTAGCTTCCCGGGCGGACCGCAGCGCCATAAAACGCACAATAATATGCGGCTGACCCACATACCCCAGGCCCCACGCAAGCGCCGAGATGATTGCCGCCGGAGCGACCCCCTCAACCATGTTGAGATGCTGCGGATCTGAGGCCTCAACCATGTGCATGGTCTCGGGGAGCCCACCTAGCGACACCACCGCCGCAATAGGTATGGCAATAAGAGCCGTCATCATTAGGAGACCCTGGACCACGTCGGTATAGGAAACTGCGAGGAATCCACCCACAAACGTATAGAGCACCACCACACCAGAGACAATGAGCATGCCCGTGAGGTAGGAGGTGCCAAATGTCGCCTGAAAGAATGTTCCACCGGCCACCATGCCCGAGGAGACATAAAAAGTGAAGAAGAAGAGGATGACTACCCCAGAGCAGATCCGCAGCACATGCGAAGAATCATGCAGACGGTTTTCCAAGAACGTCGGGATAGTAATGGAGTCCTGCGCCACCACGGAATAGGAACGTAGCCGGGGAGCGACAATCTTCCAATTTAACCCCGCACCAACCGTGAGCCCCACGGCAATCCATGCTTCACAGAGGCCGGAGATATAGATGGCACCGGGTAGCCCCATCAGAAGCCAGCCCGACATATCAGAGGCCCCCGCGGAGAGTGCTGCGGTAAAAGGATGTAGCTGGCGATCAGCCAACATATACCCTTCGTGGCTCGTGGTCCGCCGGAAAGCGTAAACACCGATGACGATCATCGCGGTGAAGTACACGACGAGGGCGAGAATAGTCCAGAGGGTGGAAGACACGTGTGAGTCCTTGAGATTGGTGGCGCAAGCTGTGGCACTAACGGTCGAGTCTGCGGGTGTAGAACACCCAAGGGCTAACTTTACCGGTGATGGTGCGGAGGAAAGATTTTCGTGGGGAGTCGTTTGCAAGGTGTACGCAGCACAAAACGCACTCCTCGGCCTAGAGTCTCGACTACCAGTTTTCAAACTGCGCCGTGTAAAGTTGCCATAGGGGCCGCCGCTCACCGAGTCGTCGGCCTTGTGCTTTTTACAGCTCACACCACCACAGCCTTCCGTTATCAGGCTGAATGTGACGACCCTCTGCTAGGAGCTCTTTTGCCGCAGAAGCATGAATTCCGCAATGTAGCCATCATCGCTCACGTTGACCACGGGAAAACCACCCTGGTTGACGCGATGCTGGAACAATCCGGCGTCTTCTCCGCGCACCAAGAAGTCGCCGAACGAGTAATGGACTCCGGCGACCTTGAGCGAGAGAAAGGTATCACCATTCTCGCCAAGAACACCGCTGTGCACCGTCCGGGGCAGGCGAAAGATGGGGGAGACCTGGTACTCAACATCATTGACACGCCCGGACACGCCGACTTCGGTGGTGAAGTCGAGCGCGGCCTTAGCATGGTCGATGGCGTGATTCTGCTGGTGGATGCCTCCGAAGGGCCCCTCCCGCAAACCCGCTTCGTGCTGCGAAAAGCACTCGAAGCCTGCCTACCTGTCATCATCGTCGTCAACAAAACCGACCGGCCTGATGCCCGTATTGCTGAAGTTGTCGACGAATGTCAGGACCTTCTCCTTGACTTAGCATCTGACCTGTCCGATGACAAGGCCATTGCCGCCGCGGAAGCACTCCTCGATACCCCCACCGTCTTCGCATCAGGTCGTGCCGGCGTGGCCTCCCTGGAAATGCCGGAGAATGGTGCTCTTCCTAACTCCGACAATCTGGAGTGTCTCTTCGACCTCATCACCAAGATCATCCCGGAGCCCACGGGTGACGCTGACGCACCGCTTCAGGCACATGTGACCAACCTGGACGCCTCTAGTTTCCTCGGCCGTATCGGTCTCGTCCGTATCTACAACGGCACACTGCGGAAAGGCCAGCAGGTCGCCTGGATTCACACCACCCCCGAGGGTGAGCAGATCACCAAGACTGCCAAAATTACTGAACTGTTGAAGACCTTCGGAGTGGAGCGGGAGCCCGCAGCCGAAGCCGTCGCCGGCGACATCGTCGCCATCGCCGGCATCCCCGATGTCATGATTGGTGACACCCTCGCCGACCTCGACAACCCCGAACCGCTCCCGACGATCACCGTCGACGAGCCAGCAATCTCGATGACCCTCGGCGTCAATACTTCGCCGATGGCTGGCCGTAATGGGGGAACCAAACTCACCGCTCGCATGGTGAAGGACCGACTGGACCGTGAGCTGGTCGGTAACGTCTCTCTGCGGGTTCTTCCCACGGAACGCCCCGATGAGTGGGAAGTACACGGGCGTGGCGAAATGGCACTTTCGGTACTCGTCGAGACAATGCGTCGCGAAGGTTTTGAGCTCACCGTGGGTAAACCCAATGTGGTGACGAAGAAAGTCGACGGCAAAATCTACGAGCCCTACGAGAACACCACCATTGACGTGCCGGAAGAACACCTTGGTGCGATCACCCAGCTGATGGCAGCACGCAAAGGCCAAATGGACAAAATGAGCAACCATGGCACCGGCTGGGTGCGCATGGAGTTCACGGTGCCTGCCCGTGGCCTTATCGGATTCCGCACTGCCTTTCTCACCGAAACCCGCGGAACCGGCATTGCTAACTCCGTTTCCGCCGGTTACGCACCGTGGGCCGGAGAAATCCGCGCCCGCCACTCCGGTTCCCTAGTGGCGGACCGTGCCGGCCAGGTGACAGCCTACGCGCTGCTCCAGCTGGCAGACCGTGGAGATTTCTTCGTTACCCCTGGTGATGCTGTCTACGAAGGTGTCGTCGTGGGGGAGAACCCCCGCCCGGAGGATATGGACGTCAACATCACCAAGGAAAAGAAGTTGACGAATATGCGCTCTTCCACCGCAGATCAGACCGAAACTCTCGCCAAGGCACGTACGCTTAGCTTGGAAGAAGCAATGGAATTCTGTGCCAACGACGAGTGTGTGGAAGTAGCACCGAACGCCATTCGCGTCCGCAAGGTTCTTCTTTCCGCGGCAGCCCGCGGACGTGCCCGCGGACATCTGAAGCACACCATATAACACCAGGAGGAATAGTGCGTCGGCGCTTTACCGAAGCAGCTGTCCTATGCAGCACGCTGGCTCTTCTCACCGGCTGTATGGCCAAAGCACCGAATGCACAAATTGGGCAACCTGCCCCAAGCGTAAAAACGGGCGGTAGCGATGTGCTGGGGCTCGTCACCGATCAGCTGGAGGCTGGATTTAACCCGCATTCCGCCGGAGACCGCACCCTCACAACAGATATCGTCGCTAGTCTTACTCTCCCCAGCGTGTTCCTCCCACGCCCTACCGAGGGAACAACGAGCCAGACTGCGGTCGTCGATTCCACTACTTGGATTCTTAACGAGGCGCTAGTGCGCTCTGCAAAGGTCACTAGTGAAGAACCTTTCCAGGTCACCTACCAGATTCAACCAGGTGCACAGTGGGGTGGAAGCCCTCCGGTACCGGTCGAAGCCCGCGACTTTAGCTACCTCTGGCGAGTCATGATGAACGCCCCGGAGATCGATACCACCGCCGGCTATGACCTCATCACCTCGGTGGAGGGAAAAGGCGACGGTAAAACTGTCGTCGTCACTTTTTCTCGCGTTTATGCCCAGTGGCGCACGCTTTTTCAACACCTTCTTCCATCCCAATTCCTTAATGACATTCCGGGGCTCTCCCAGTTACAGCAGACCATTCCATTCTCAGCAGGTGCCGCCACTGTCCGCTCGGTGGATTTGGAACGGGGTCAAATTACTCTCATGCCGAACGACAAGTTCGTGACGGGTGCTCGTATGGCCTCCGACTCTATCCGGATCCAACGACAAAATACCTCCGACCAGATTGCGGAGGGGCTGCGTTCGGAAAGTGTTCAAGCGGGCTATGCCCAGGGCGACTCACTCACCCCCACCAGGTTGAATGCCGTACCCGGAGTCAGCGCCACCTACGTGTGGCGGCCCCGCCAGCTAGCGCTTTCCATTAATGCAGCGTCCTCCCTGGTAGGTGGACAGCCTGCCGTCTCACGCGCACTCCTCAGCCTCATCGATGTGCGGCTAGTGGCGCAGTTGGCCGCAAACCGCCTCAGCAGTGTTGCCAGTGGTGATGTTCCGGCAGTCGCGGTGCCCCGCGTTATCACAGTCCCGCCCCAGCGCGCCGGCGTCTACCCTGTCTCGCCTACTGAACGAGAACTCGCTACCCAAGGAATAGAGGTTCTGCACAATGCCGGGTGGGTTCGACATGATCGGCGCATTACCACCCCCCAAGGGCACAATCGTGCCATTGTTATCGGCACTGTGCGAGGCGATGTCGAAGCGCTGGCTGCCGCCACCGCTATTGCCGACCAATTGAGCCAGGCTGGTTTCCCCGCCATTGTGCAGGACACCACAGCTGCCGACCTCTACGGTTTCTGGTTACCGCGCGGCAAGGTCGACCTAGTGCTAGGGTGGCACACTACCGACCAGTCGGTTATTGCCAGTGTGTCGAGTCGTTTTCACTGCACCACGGGGGACGCGGTTCGCTCAGCGCCTGCTCGCATACAGTCCGCGCAGCTCGATCCGCTAGCCTCTTCCGCGACGGGAAACGACTATCGTCGCAAAGAAATCTCCGCGCAGATAGCTGCGGCTAAAGACCACCAAGGGGTCGATCCGCAGACCGGCAGTACTCTGCAGGCCCTACGAGCTGAATATGATGCCGCTCCAACGGAAGAAGCAGGGAATCATGCGGATCAGCCGCTTACCCGGCATGTCCAACAAGGTAGTCGCGGAGCTAACGCGTCGGGCACCTGCGATCCGGAACTGCAAACGCTCGTAGGAGATATGCGACGGGTGACCGACTCGCAGCCGCCAACCGCGCAGGTCGCGCTAGCTAAACCATTCCTGCACAAAATTGAGCAGCGGCTGTGGGAACTCGGGCTTGTCCTCCCCATCTGGCAAGAAACACTCCTGGAAGCACGCGGTACGCGGATCTCTAACCCCACCCGCGAGCTGCTGGGTACGCCCTCGTTGGGATTCTTCTACAACGTCTCCCAATGGACAGTCACCCCCACCGAACAAGAGAAAGCAGCCCAATAATGCCCACAACATCCGCGTTGACGGCAACCGTGGGCGAGGATCCGCTGCGTATCCTCGCCATCCATGCCCATCCTGATGACGAAACTCTATACACCGGTGGAACCCTTGCAGCCTACCGTGCAGCCGGTGCGGAGACAGCAGTACTGACGTGCACACTAGGTGAAGAAGGCGAAGTTATCGGATCGACCTATGCACAATTGGTTGTTGCGGCGGGCGGAGCCGACCAATTAGGCGGTTACCGCATCCATGAACTGACTGGAGCACTCCAAGCTCTGGGTGCTGGTACTCCACATTTCTTGGGGGGAGCTGGCCACTTTCGCGATTCTGGGATGTTGAGCACTCCTGCTAACGACCACCCACGAGCTTTCCTTGGTGCAGACCCAGAGCATGTCGCAGACCTGATGGCCTGTTGGATTCGGTGGATGAGACCGCACATTGTGCTGGTCTATGACGATGCGGGAACATACGGACACCCCGACCACATCCGCGCCCACCAATGTGGCGTTCGTGCCGTGCACACAGCCGCCCAGCAGGCGGACACCAGCGTGGCTCAGCTGAGGGAGGCGGGTATGCTGGCGGACCCACAGTGGACTGCGGACTACCAGCAGCGTCATCACACGGTTCTCACTCCTGGCGAGTCACTGGTTGTGGAGGATGATGCGCTGTCAGCAGCATGGGATGTACCACTGGTTTACTGGATGATGCAGTCTGAACGGCGGGTGGCTGCGGGCTTAGCGGACATCGCAGACGCTATTCCCGCACAATGGACACTGCCTGCTGCTTGCGACATCTTCGCCACCGATGATGCCGCTGCCACACACACCGTCACTTTGGATAGTGCGGCCTATGCCGCCAAAGTAGCAGCCTTGCAGGCACACGCTACTCAGGTGACGGTCTTTCAGGCACCTGAGGGGCCAGTGTCCTTCGCCATGTCGAATAACATCGCACAACCCTTGCTACACACTGAAGAGTTTCGGCTGGTACGGCAATCTCACCATGTTGACGCTGCAGACCCAACTGATATTGCAGCTGGGCTAGCAGCTATTAAACTGGAGACCGACTCTGCCGAATGGCAGCCTTGTGATGAATCGGGTGTTTCTCTACGCCCACCCCAAACGTGCTAGATCTAGCGTACTGATCTGGAAAGGAAAGACATCGTGGCATACGTCATCGCGCAACCTTGTGTTGATGTCCTCGACCGCGGTTGCGTGGAAGAGTGCCCGGTGGACTGCATCTACGAAGGCGACCGCATGCTCTACATCCACCCCGATGAGTGCGTAGACTGCGGTGCCTGCGAGCCCGCCTGCCCTGTGGAAGCCATCTTCTATGAGGATGACGTTCCGGACGAATGGTCTGAGTACACCCAGACCAACATCGACTTTTTCGACGAATTGGGGTCCCCGGGTGGAGCTGCCAGCGTCGGCCGCACCGGTACCGACACTGACTTCGTCGCCTCCCTACCCCCACAAAACGAAGGCGAATAACGTCTATGCCCTACGCACCCCGCAAACGAACCCCTGTCGCTGCGGGTCTCCCGGTCTTCCCCTGGGACACGCTAGCCGAGGTGCGCGACCTCGCAGCACGCCACCCAGATGGAATCGTCGATCTCTCGGTCGGCACCCCGGTCGACAACGTCGACCCCTTCATCCAGAGTGCGTTGGAAGAGGCAGCGGAGGTTCCCGGTTACCCACAAACTATCGGTACCGAGGACCTTCGTCAGGCCTGTGCTCATGCACTGACTCGCCGCTACGGCACAATCGACCTCGATCCAGCTACTCAGGTACTCCCAGTCATTGGGACGAAGGAACTTATCGCCTGGCTGCCTACTCTCTTAGGTTTGGGGGAGAAGCATACAGTGGTGATCCCGGAGATTGCCTACCCTACGTATGAAGTAGGTGCGCTCTTGGCGGGGTGTTCCGTCGTGCGAGCAGACGGGACTGCACAGGTGGGTCCGCTGGCTCCAACGCTGATGTACCTCAATACCCCCTCGAACCCCACCGGCAAGGTACTCCCGGTCGAACACTTGCGGAAGATAGTCGATTGGGCGCGTGAGCGCGGCGTGATTATTGCTTCTGACGAGTGCTACCTGGGTCTGTGCTGGGAGGGGACAGCTCCCTCCATCCTCGATCCGGAAGTATGTGGTGGCGACACCCGTAACCTGCTTGCTATTCACTCGCTGTCGAAGACATCCAATATGGCAAGTTACCGATCCGGATTTGTGGTGGGTGATCCCGAACTTGTCGGCGAGCTTCTTGCAGTGCGGAAGCATGCCGGCCTGATGATGCCGACGGTAGTGCAGCACGCCAGTGCCGCGGCACTCCGGGATGACCGCCACGCCGGCGAGCAGTATGACCGGTACCGGCACCGCCGTGACATGCTGAAGGCTGCACTTGAATCGGCTGGTATGCAGATTGATGAGTCTGCTGCAGGGCTCTACCTGTGGACCACGAACGGCACTCCTTGCCGTGAGCTTACCCACTGGTTTGCAGAGCGCGGCATCTTGGTGGCCCCCGGTGAGTTTTATGGTCCACGCGGTAGTGAACATGTGCGTATCGCTCTTACTGCTACTGACGAGCGTATCGCCGCAGCCTGTGACCGGCTGCGCGCTGAGACGGTCTAGTCTAGTAGTGCTCGGACGGTAGCCTACATCGCGCGGACTGGGTCGAGACGAGTAGACACGTCTTCCGCATGGTGTGGTTGCGTGCTGATTCTTATAGACACGATAGAAGAGGCTGGCTCCCCCCCCCCTATAAAAGAGGAGGGGTAGGCCGGCCTTTAGCTGTCTATCTGTCTTAGAGACTAGCTAGCAGCCTAGGAGGTCGTCTTGTCGACTGATGCGCTGGGGACTGGGGGTACCTCAACTGGGTGCCGCTTCCGCCAGGCATGGTTAATCGCCCCGAGTACTGCCAGAATAATGACCACGACAATGGTGGCGAAGAGCTGGTTGCGAGTGGTCTCATCTGTGAACATGAGGATGGTGAGACCAGCCATCAAGGCGAGCGCGAGCCATGTGAGGTAGGGGTAGGCCCACATCTTGACGCTCAGCGAGCCCTCTTTTTCGAGCTCAGGCCGGAGCTTCAGCTCGGAGATGGCGATGGAGGCCCATACCACCAGGAGGATTGCCCCCACCGAATTGAGGAGGAAGACGAGCAGCCCAGGTAGTTCTAGGTAGTTCAACCCCACCGAAACGAATCCGAAGAAGACGCTGATGAGCAGCGCATTAAAGGGAACACCGGTACGTGAGATTTTGGTGAGGACTTGCGGTCCGTGACCACGCTTAGCCAGGGAGAACATCATCCGAGAGGTGGCGTAGATCTGGGCGTTAAATGCGCTCAGCAGTGAGAGCACGATGATCGCTTCCATGAAGGTGACGACACCCGGCAAGTGTGCCTGCTGGAGCACGGCCGTAAAGGGGCTCTCTGCTGCGTTTTCAGCTCCCTGCAGTTGATCCCAGGGCAACAGGAAGGTGATGACGAGGATGGAGCCTAGGTAGAAGACGGAGATGCGGAAGATGACGGAGCGCACTGCCTTCGCAATGGAGAGGCTGGGATTGTCGGATTCAGCAGCTGCGATAGTGACGATTTCTATACCGCCGAAGGCAAAGGCGACAGCTAGCAGACCGGCGGCGATACCGCTCCAGCCCTTCGGCATGAAACCGCCGCGGCCGAGGAAGTTGGTGAAGCCCACGGGTTCGGTTCCGGGGAGCACACCGAAGATCAGCAGTACACCAATGATGAGGAAGAGCACGATAACGGTAACTTTGATGGCAGCAAACCAAAACTCAAATTCGCCGAAGCCCTGCACCTGCGCAAGATTTACGATGGTGAAGAAGATCATGCAGACGAGTGCTGGAATCCAGGGTGAGCAGTGGAACCACTGTCCCATAATGCTTGCAGCGCCTGTCATTTCCGCGCCTAGTACGAGGATAAGCATGAACCAGTAGAGCCAGCCGATAACGAAGCCGCCGGTCCGTCCGAACGCCATCTCCACGTAGGTAGAGAAGGAGCCACTGGCGGGGCGGGCGGCACTGAGTTCTCCCAGCATCTGCATGACGAGCACTACAATAATGCCGGCTGCGACATAGGAGACCAGAATAGCGGGGCCCGCTGCATGAATGCCCTGGCCGCTACCTAAAAAGAGGCCAGCACCGATGGCGGAGCCCAGTCCCATCATGGTGAGATGTCGAACCCGGAGACCTTGCTGCAGTCCAGTTCCACTCGCGGGGGTGCTGGATGTCGCGGCTTGCGACGCAGACGTGGAGTTGTGGGGAGACACAGGGGTGGGCTCAGCCATAAGACCTTCTTAGGGGCTAGTTGCTATGGAGGCTGTCGTTCAGCTCGATCCCAACTCTGCCATATTTCACGGCTTCAATGGCACCCGTGAGTGAATTTCGACGGAACAGGACATTGTCGCGTCCGGCCAACTCGACTGCTTTGACCTCGGCGGGTTCGCCATCGAGATGGCTCACGACTTTGGCGCCGGCAGTGATGTAGAGGCCTGCTTCCACTACGCAGTCGTTGCCAAGCGGGATACCCAGGCCGGAGTTGGCGCCCAGCAGGCACCGCTCGCCGATGGTGATGTGCTGGGTACCACCACCGGATAGCGTGCCCATGATGCTGGCGCCGCCGCCGATATCGGAGCCGTCACCAACTGTGACGCCCTGGGAGAGACGACCTTCTACCATGGAGACACCGAGAGTGCCGGCGTTGAAGTTGACGAAGCCTTCGTGCATCACCGTGGTGCCTTCAGACAGGTAGGCGCCCAGACGGACACGGTCGGCGTCGGCAATGCGTACACCGGAGGGGATGACGTAGTCGACCATTCGGGGGAAGCGATCGACACTGTAGACGGTGACGGGGCCACGTTGGGCCAGTCTCAAGCGGGTGATGTCGAAGTCATCTACTGCGCAGGGGCCAAAGTTGGTCCACACCACATTCTGCAGGACCCGGTAGAGGGTTTTGAGGTTGATGGTGTTGGGCTTCACTAGTCGGTGTGAGAGGAGGTGTAGCCGAAGGTAGGCGTCATATGCGTCGATCGGTGCGGTAGAGAGGTCGCTGATGACCGTCTCCACGGCGACGCGTTCGACGTTACGGGCTGAGTCGTATCCCAGCAGGTGCTCCCAGCTGGGATTGAGATCGTCGGGAGTGAGCTTGTGGGTGTAGCCCTCGCCGTCGGTGGACTCTTGTAGAACCGGGTCGATGTACCAGGTGTCCAAAACTTTTCCGTCGGTGGTGACGGTCGCGATTCCGCGGGCAAACGCTCCATACGTGGTCATAGAATTCAGCTTACTGGACTGGTGAAATGTGTGCTACTTCACTAGTTACGGCGTCGTTAACGATAAAGTGAACTCTCGCCGGACACTCCTTAAACACTCTTGGCGGCCGTAGACTGAGAGAGTGACAATGGAAATCCCTATGATGCTTGACCCCCGCCGCGACCCGATCTCCCTGACACAGGACTTCGTCGATATTCCTTCCGAGTCCCAGGATGAGACTGCTATCGCTGACGCGGTTGAGCGAGGCTTCCGCACTATCGTGCAAACCGACCACCCCACGGTGACCGTCGATCGTATCGGCAATTGCGTTGTCGCCCGAACGCACCGCGGACTTCCCACACGCGTGGTTCTCGCCGGACACCTCGATACGGTACCGATCGCAGAGAACGTCCCCAGCTTGCGCGCGCCAGGAGACCAGGGTCCGGACTGTATCCACGGGTGTGGCAGCGTCGACATGAAGTCGGGCGATGCCGTCTTCTACCACCTCTTCTATGCGCTAGCCGACGACCCGGGACTACAGCAGGACATGACCCTCGTCTACTACGACTGTGAGGAAATAGACGCCCGCTTCAACGGATTGGGAACTCTGCAACGCGACTACCCAGAGCTCATTAGAGGAGATATATCGATCCTCGGAGAGCCGTCCGGAGGGTGGATCGAAGCAGGCTGCCAAGGAACCATGCGTATCCGCATTGAGGGGCACGGGGTTCGAGCGCACTCTGCCCGTGCTTGGATGGGAGAGAACTCCATCCATGCTCTTAGCCCAGTACTTGCCAAGCTTGCCGCCTATGAAATACGGGAAGTCGAGATTGACGGATGCGTCTATCGGGAGGGTCTCAATGCCGTGCGGATGGCTGGCGGCATTGCCGGAAACGTCATTCCCGATGAAGCCTGGGTGGAAGTTAACTTCCGTTTCGCTCCCGACCGCACCGAATACGAGGCTTTAGGCTACGTCTGTGACACCCTCGGACTGTCCCTAGAGGGTATTACCGACACCGTGGCAGGGACCCGTCAAGACGCCGTCACCCACGGCCTCACCTGGGAAATCCTTGATATGTCGGGCGGTGCCCTGCCTGGTCTGTCAGCGCCCGCAGCGACTCCGCTCGTCGCAGCAGCAAACGGCAAGGTCCGTGCTAAATATGGGTGGACGGACGTTTCTCGTTTCGCTGCGATGGGGATGCCGTCGGTGAATCTGGGGCCGGGGGATCCCTCCTTAGCGCACAAACGTGACGAGCACTGCCCGGTGAAGCACATTACCGAGGTCACCGAGATTATGCGGATCTACCTCACCACCCCTTCAGAAAAGGAATAACCGTGAAAAGCACGAACACCAACCACAACGCCATGCACCAGTCTGCTGCCTCCTATATGCGAGGTCCGGTGTTACGGCGGCGCACCCAGGTGCGGCAGGGCGGGTCAACAACCGACTCACGACTGCTGCAGCCCCAACCTGACGTAGATTGGCTGCACACTGACCCCTGGCGCGTCATGCGCATTCAGTCGGAGTTTGTGGACGGTTTCGGTGCCCTCGCTGAAATGCCCCCCGCCGTCAGCGTGTTCGGATCGGCCCGTACTACCGAAGAGAGCAAGTGGTACCAGGCCGCCCATGCCGTGGCGGGCGAACTGTCAAAGGCAGGCTATGCCGTTATCACCGGTGGTGGACCGGGAGAGATGGAAGCGGCAAATAAAGGCGCAGTGGAAGCAAAAGGCTTCTCGGTCGGTCTGGGAATTGAGTTACCGTTCGAACAGAAGATCAATCACTGGGTCGACCTCGGCATGAACTTCCGCTACTTCTTCATTCGGAAGACGATGTTCGTCAAGTATTCGCAGGCCTTCGTCTGCATGCCCGGTGGCTTCGGTACCCTTGACGAGCTTTTTGAGGCCCTCACTCTGGTGCAGACCAAGAAGATCTGGCGCTTCCCCATCGTGTTGTTCGGAACAGAATTCTGGGGACCGCTGATGGAGTGGATTACCTCCACCCTGCTGGAGGAAGACATGATTTCTGCTGGTGACGAGAAGCTGCTGTACCTGACCGACTCTCCCGAGGACGCGGTTCGGCATATTATTGAAGTTCACCAGCACCAGGTTGATCACCTCGAAAACACTTTGGCGTGTAAGGACAACGACGTGTTCGAAGCCACGCTGGAAGAAGAACGCCACGAAGAAGCAGAATCGGAATGACAGAAACCCCTCACTCCTCCTCTCCAACTGCAAGTAGTGACAGCACAGGTGTACCCCTATGGCATGACCGAACCGTCATGCGTCCCACCTGGACGTTGGAGGAGCTGATGGCGGCCAAAGGAGAGCAGTGCGTCTCCGTGGTTATTCCCACCCTCAATGAGGGAGCCCATATCGGTGCCGTCGTGGGGTCGATTGTTCCCTACGTAGGCGGCCTGGTGGATGAGATCATCGTCATCGACTCTGCTTCTACCGATGATACGGTGGAGCAGGCGTGTTCCGCAGGGGCGACGGTTCGGCAACTCGCCGAGATACTTCCCGAGGTGCCTGTGAGGTTGGGGAAAGGGGAATCGCTGTGGCGAGGGATAGCGGCCTGTGGCGGTGACATCGTTGTCTTCATTGATGGTGATTTGAAACGCCCCGATCCGCGCTATGTGCCGTGGTTGGTGGCCCCCTTGCTGCTTGATGGAGCCGCGCCTCCCACCGGCGATGCGACCGCCTACGCTAGCGGGGGGATACCCCGCATTGACATGGTGAAAGGTTTCTATCGTCGCCCGCTGGGAGACACTCGGGATGGGGGAGGACGGGTCACCGAGTTGGTTGCCCGCCCTCTGCTGGCGTCCCTCTGCCCTGAAGCACGCTTTCTTATTCAGCCACTGGGGGGTGAATACGCATTGCGTCGGCATGTGGCGGAACGTCTGCCGTTTGCAGCCGGCTACGGTGTGGAAATCGGACTGATTATGGATGTGGTGGCACTTTGGGGTGCCGACCACATCTGCCAGGTGAATTTGGGGGTGCGGGAGCACCGTAACCGTCCCCTTCACCAACTTGGCCGCATGTCGCGAGAAGTCGCCGATACCGTCCTCCGCAAGGCTGGGATGATGCCCGAAGACGCTCCTTTGGTACAGTTTGCTGCCGCCAGACACGATTCCACCAGTTACACGACGTACCATCCAGTGGAGATCGCGGCGCTAGAAGAGGATCGTCCCCCTTTGGTGACGGTACCCTCGTATGTAGCGGCTCGGCAGTCCGTTGCGTCGGGTGAGAGAGTTCAGAGGAGGAGATTGTGGGCGTAGGCGCCTGGGTAGCGATCTGTATTGTCGTCGGCGTCGTTGGCGCTGTGGTGACATTTCTCTTGACCACGTGGGGCTTCCTCCCCAAACAGCGGAGTTTGCCGGAGCTGCCAGCCACTGCAGAGACTTTTCTGCCCGCCCGCGGTATCCGTTCCGTGGATGTGGAGAACCTTCGGTTCCATGCGGAAAAGCGGGGTTATGATCGCCGTGAAGTGGACTGGGCACTGGCCCAAATTGCCGCCGAGTTTGCCCGTATCGAAAGCCGTAGCACGCCCTCTGACAAGCAAAAATAGCTCATAGACATTGGCATTTCCCCTTGAAATGAGAGACAATGGAACTCGAGCGTATTTCGAAAATAGGAGGAAGCACGGCATGGCGGCAATGAAACCCCGCACTGGCGATGGACCCATGGAAGCTGTCAAGGAAGGCCGCATGATCATTATGCGTGTCCCCCTGCAGGGAGGTGGCCGTCTCGTTGTCGAGCTGACCCCTGATGAGGCTGCTGAACTTGGCCAGGAGCTGTGCAACGTCGAGGCCTAACACAGACTTGTCGCAATGTCCGTCGGAAATCCGACGGACATTGTCGTTTCTGAGGGGCCATTTCGAGAAGGATCCGCATGCTAAACGATGTCGTCACCTATTTGGCCGATCCGTTGACAGGAGAACCACTGTCCTGGAGAAGCGATGCCCAGCGCACCCTCATCACGCCTTCTGGACGCTGCTATGACGTCGCAAAACAGGGGTTTGTCACTCTCTTCGGCAGTGGACGTAGCTTCCCGGGAGACACTGCCCACATGGTCATGAACCGTGCTGCGTTCCTTGCGAGTGGCCTTTACGAACCACTGGCAAACAGAATAGCCACGGTGGCCGCCGCACAGCTTATCGACATTACTGGGCAGCCAGTGCTCGTCGACATGGGGGCAGGGACAGGCTACTACACACAGGCTCTGCAGAACGCGTTGCCGGAAGGAACCGTAACTATCGCCGCTGATATTTCTGCCCCAGCAGCAAAGCGGCTGGCTAAACTTCCCGGTACAACAGGAGCTCTGGTAGCTGACGTGTGGCAGCGTTGGCCGCTGCAGGATGCGTGTGCAGACCTGGTTACCCATATTTTTGCCCCACGCAATTCTGCCGAGGCGGCCCGTGTCCTGCGGCCAGGAGGGATACTGCTCATCGCTACACCCACTCAAGCACACCTGCGGGAGCTCGTTGCTGCGGGGATTGCCGTCCACGTTGATGAGCAGAAAACGGCACGATTACAGCGGGGGCTAGCAGCAGACTTTGTGGAGACTATCTGTGAGCGGTGTGAGTGGGTGCTGACTCCGACATCCCAGCAGATTGAGCAGATCATTACGATGGGACCGTCGAGCTACCACAATGACGCCGCATGTTTGTCCTTGATAGCAGAAAACCTGGCAAGCACTGCTCACCAGGTCCACTGCTCAGTAGAGGTCCGTTGCTATCAGCGCAAGGATTCGTAAAGATCGCACGTCTGCTTGGCAATAGCACGCCAAGAGAAGTCATTGACGGCTCGCAAACGGCCAGCCGCGCCCATACTGGTAGCGAGTGTCGCATCAGACACCACAGCATTCACCGCCGCAGCAAGATCATGCTGGAACGTGAGCGGATCCATTTCATCGTAGTGGACCAAAGTCCCGGTGGAACCATCCACCACCACCTCTGGGATACCGCCCACATCGGAGGCAACGACGGCAGTATTGCACGCCATCGCTTCGAGGTTGACGATCCCGAGTGGCTCGTACACAGACGGACACACGAACACAGACGCGGCACTGAGGACTTCCACAACCTGGTGGTGGGGCAGCATATCTTGAGCCCAGAAGACACCGGGGCGGGATTCCTGCAATTCCTGGACAGCAGCTTCTGTCTCGGCTTTGATCTCTGGAGTGTCTGGGGCGCCCGCGCAGAGGACGAGCTGTACGTCGGGGGCAAAATCGTGGGCTGCCGCAAGTAAATGCTTGACACCCTTTTGCCGGGTGATACGGCCCACGAATGCCACGATCGGAAGGTCTGGGTTTACCCCGAGTTTGGTGAGCAGCGAGTCCTCCCCGGCCGCCTCAAAAGTTGGGGAAGGTTGCCAGTCTTCGGTATCAATGCCATTGAGGATGACGTGCACCTTGCCGGGATCAACTCGCGGATAGGTGCGCAGGATTTCCTCCCGCATCTTGGAACTGACACCGATAATGGCATCGGCGTATTCGATAGCGTTCTTCTCCGACCACGAGGAGATACGGTAGCCGCCACCCAGCTGTTCTGCCTTCCAAGGGCGGGAAGGCTCCAAAGAGTGCGCCGTCACCACATGGGGAATACCGTTGAGCTGGGCGGTAAGGTGGCCCGCAAAACCGGTGTACCACGTATGGGTGTGAACGACCGCGGGGTCGGTGCTACTCGCCTGGTGAGCCATACGCAGCTGTGTTGACAGCATAGAGATAGAGGCGTTGGCGTCTGCCAACTTGGGATCGGGACCGTACACGTAGGCGTCCTCACGGGGTGCTCCCATGCAGTGCACGTCAACATCACAGAAGCTACGGAGGTTCTTGGCTAGCTCGGTGACGTGTACACCAGCGCCGCCATAAACCTCGGGGGGATATTCTCGGGTCATCAATGCCACTCGCATAGCTCAAACGGTACTCGACTAGTAGCGGTGCAGCGACTACTTTTGTCCACTTTGACAACCCTTTCTCTGACTTCGCGGAGTTTTTCACAAGCAAGGAAGCTGCCCAGTTCGTAGGTCATCCGGTGCGCCAACAGAACTCAAGCGAGAAAACAACAAATGTTGTCTAGAGGTTAAATTCCTGGCAACCAGAGAAAAAGGGGGTTCCTTCTGTGGGTAAGTACAGTAATTTTGAAAATGTGATTGAGCAGCCCCATGTCCTTTGTATTGTTCTAGCCGGTGGTGAGGGTAAGCGGCTCTACCCGCTTACTGCTGACCGGGCGAAGCCTGCAGTTCCATTCGGCGGTAACTACCGATTGGTGGACTTCGTGCTATCCAATCTCGTTAACGCGGGATATGACCGTATATGTGTTTTGACGCAGTACAAGTCTCACTCACTCGACCGTCACATTGCGCAAACATGGCGTATGACCGGTATCACCGGTGGATACATTGCTCCGGTGCCAGCTCAACAGCGCCTCGGGCCTCGCTGGTACACCGGCTCGGCCGATGCCATCGCTCAATCGTTGAACCTTGTCTACGACGAAGAACCCGACTACATCATCGTGTTCGGTGCTGACCACGTCTATCGGATGGATCCACAGCAGATGGTCGATCAGCACATCAAATCCGGTGCCGGAGTGACTGTAGCCGGCATCCGTGTTCCGCGTAAGGACGCGACAGCGTTCGGCTGCATCGAAGCTGACGAGAATAACCGCATCACGGAATTCCTCGAAAAGCCGGAGGAGCCCCCCTGCACTCCGGATGACCCCGATGTCACCTTCGCGTCGATGGGTAACTACGTCTTCAGTACCAAGGTACTGCTCGACGCCATCAAGGAAGACAACGTCAACGAAGACTCCAACCACGACATGGGTGGCGACATCATCCCCGCGCTGGTGGAAAAGCAGCAAGCCTACGTTTACGACTTCAGCAACAACTATGTACCGGGCGAGACGGAACGCGACAAAGGCTACTGGCGAGACGTCGGTACCATCGATGCCTTCTATGAGGCGCACATGGATCTCGTCTCCGTGTACCCCATCTTCAACCTGTACAACGAGCGCTGGCCTATCCGTTGTGGACGCGAGAGCCTGGCCCCCGCCAAGTTCGTCAACGGTGGTATCGCGCAGGAATCCATCGTTGGTGCAGGATCGATCATCTCGCAGGCCACTGTACGTAACTCAGTAATCTCCACCAACGTCCGTGTCGACGAGGGTGCCCTGGTAGAAGGTGCAGTCTTGCTTCCCGGCGTCCATGTGGGCAAGGGTGCAGTAGTGAAACACTGCATTCTGGACAAGAATGTGCAGGTTGCGCCGGGCGAGGTTATTGGTGTGGATAGCGAAAACGACAAAGCGCGCTTTAATGTTTCCGCCGGCGGAGTGGTGATAGTCGGTAAGAATGAAACGATCGGAACTTTAGAGGACTAACTAGCCTCGTCGGCTGAGAAGCGGACGATAAATATGGAGGGTGGTGGGCGCACTCAGTGCTCACCACCCTCCATAAGTCTTCTCAATGATGTGTCTATACCTCGTACTAACCTCACGGGGGACAACGCTTAGTTCGTCTCGAAGGCTGTGCGTTTATTTCCGGCGAGCCACTGTCATACCCGCATCGAGGGGAAGACGGAAAACCTCGAAGTCTTCTGTCTCGGCCAACATATCAGCCAAAGTAGCGGCTGCAATCGCCGCATCGTCGGCGGCGTTAGCTGCCTCTGCCGGGTCCATCGATTCCAGGAAGCGACCATCTGCCAATGAATTAGGCAGCAGCAGAATTCCGCCAGAGCGCAGGAGGCGGGCTGAGGTCTCGACAAAAAGACCAAGCTGATCGGCGACATCCTCGACGAAAACGAGGTCATAGGCGCCGTCGGCAAGACGGCTCATCACGTCGAGAGGAAGCCCGGTGATAGGACGCAGCAGGACTCCCGCAGGCTTTTCCTCTCCATAGCGTTGCCGGGCATGGTCGACGAGTTCAGGCTGTGGATTGACGAGTGTGACTACTCCACCGTCGGGCATACCATGGGCAATGCTGAGAGCTGCCACCGCGCCCGAGTGGGAGACTACGGCTGCAGTTTTCACACCAATTAGTGAGGTCACCATTGTGACCGCTTCGGAAGCAATGGGGGAGAGTGGTGTCAGCCCCATGTCGAGGCAGTCCTGCCGCGCCTCGCTCAGAGTGGGGGTTTCAACGATGTTGGACACAATGGAATCTACGAGCTCAGTCACATTTTCAGCCTAACGAGATTACTTCCACGGGTGAGGGTGAAACACCCTGCATGCTCTAGTTTATGCAAATAAATACGGTGTGACGAGCGGTTTTAAAACTCACAGAGAAAACACAGACTAATTCCAGTGCTCTCGCAAGGCTCATCCCGATACTCGTAGTGTCCGCTTCGATCCCGTTGGGGTTCGAGTGAGGACATATGAAAGGACACACCACGATGATCACGATGCCCAAGCGATCCGCGGTAAAAACCCGCGCTCTGGCATCGACGAGTGCAGACGACAATCGACAAGCTGCCATCTCTTCTGCCCCCTCCATCACTCATGCTTCTGTCAGCTCCGCTGCTCCTTCCTTGGAGAGTTGGGATGACATTGTGCGTACATACGCCGATTCTGTTTACCGGCTTGCATACCGGCTAAGTGGTAATGCCCAGGACGCGGAGGACCTCACCCAAGAAACATTCATTCGAGTGTTCCGCTCGCTGGACCGCTACCGTCCTGGCACCTTCGAAGGCTGGCTGCACCGCATCACCACTAACCTCTTTCTGGACCAGGTTCGGCACCGTTCTGTGGTCCGCATGGAGGCACTTCCGGAGGATACCGAGAGGGTAGCATCCAATTCTGCCGGCCCCGCAGTCCTCATGGATGACAAACTGCTTCATCCTGATTTGCAGCAGGCACTCGACGCCCTCTCCCCGGACTACCGTGTTGCTGTTGTCCTTTGTGACATCGAAGGGCTCAGTTACGAAGAGATTGCTGACCTTCTAGGGGTGAAGATCGGCACCGTTCGTTCCCGCATCCACCGTGGACGAGCACAGCTGCGCGCACAATTAGGGAACGTTCGCCCCGTACTCGGCTAATTTTTCTGGAAGCTCTGCCTTCGCTGCTAGCTTGCGTCAAGCTCCGTATACTCGACATGTACGCACAAAACCTCCCCGAAGATGTTCTCGAGGCTACTGGCGAAAGGTAGGTTTGGGGCCATATGACCGCATCATTCGGTTCCACGGAGCATCTTTCTGAAGAAGCCATCACCGCCTACGTCGATGACGCTATGCCTAGCTATGTTCGTATCAGGACAGAGCGTCACCTGCACGACTGCCCAGAATGCAGAGCGCTTGTCGAAGAACAGGCGCAAGCTCGTGAACAGCTTCGGCAAGCCAGTGAACCATTGGGAACCCCGGGAACGCTGCTGCGTAAACTCAACGCCATCCCCGCCAACGATGCCGTTCTCCGTAACATTGCTGCTAATCAGGGCTATGCTGCTGCAACCCAGTATGCGGTCGAGAATGATATGGTGAGCACCCTGCACACAATCGCCCAGCAGGGAGAAATCCGTGCAGAATGGCGGGCATTGGGCGCGTATATTCGTGTGCATATCCGCAAAGTCACCCACTGTCTTTCCGACAAGTGGCAGCGCGGCTTTAGGAATGAGTGAAGGCGGTAGAAAAGCGTTATGTTTAGCAACATTGGATGGGGTGAGATCCTCGTCATCTTAGTTGTAGCAGTGGTTATCTTGGGCCCGGACCGGCTACCGGAAGCGACCCGTCATCTTGCCAAAGGACTCCGTAAACTGCGCGACTGGGCAAATAACGCACAAGGCCAGCTTAAAGAGAGTGTTGATGAGGATTTCGGAGACCTCAAGGACCTCCAAAAGCCCGTCAAAGAGATTGCACGCATCAAAGCGATGGGCCCTAAAGCAGCAGCAGTGCACTATCTGCTCGACGATGACGAGTCCATTTTGGATGTTGATCCCGGAGTCAAAGAGCTCACGCTCGATTTGAAGGAACTGACGGGTCTTAATGAACTCGACGAGTCTCCCTTCCAGGCTGCGCCCGACCAGCCGGTACGTGGGCCACACGAGTCTGCGATTGATGCCTCTTCGGGGGCGACAACCCACGCCCATTCCGACCCCACGTCCGCACCGGCAGCAGGCTGGAACGGACCGTCATCGACTCCACAGCAGGCTGCTTTTAGCTCAGACGGCCTAGCGCACTATCGTCCGCAGCAGAACACGAGTGGTCCTGCTACACCAGGAGCGCCTCTGACCGTCGGCGATAGCTGGGAGGAAGCAGGCGCTGACGAAGTGGAAATTTCTTTCGACGACGAAGACTAACGGGGTGGCAGAGAACGTCTCTCTGCCACCCCGTCGCCGTGTTTTTAGAGTTCTAATTCGGGTTAATACCGAGGGACTTACCGACCAGGCTTTGCCGCTGCTGTAGGAGCTGGTCCACGATGGAATTGAAGGTCTGGGCCACGGTGCTCTCCGGATGAGTGAGGACGATAGGCGTGCCTTCATCCCCGCCCTCACGTAGGCGGACGTCCATGGGAACCTGGCCCAAGACATTAACTCGGTATCCGAGGATGCGGGTGAGGTCCATTGCGACGGTCATGCCACCTCCGCTGCCAAACATCTCCACTTTCGAGCCGTCGGGCAGTTCCATCCATGACATATTTTCGATAACCCCAGCAACGTTCTGACGGGTCTGCTTGGCCATCATACCGGAGCGCTCAGCAACTTCTGCGGCTGCAGTTTGCGGCGTGGTCACAATGAGCAGTTGTGAATTGGGCAGCAGGGAGGGGATGGAAAGTGCAATGTCACCAGTTCCGGGGGGAAGATCGAGCAGGAGGAAGTCGAGATCTCCCCAGTACACATCGGTAAGGAACTGCTGGAGTGCACGGTGTAGCATTGGGCCCCGCCAGACCACCGGGGCGTTGCCAGCTGTGAACTGGGCAATGGAGATGCACTTTACACCGTGCGCTTCCGGCGGCATCATCATGTCGTCAACTTTGGTGGGGGACTGTGTCGAGCCCAGCATTGGGGGGATCGAGTGTCCGTAGATATCAGCGTCGAGAACGCCCACTTTGAAACCGCGCTGTGCCAAGGTAACTGCCAGATTGACGGTCGTGGACGATTTTCCGACACCACCTTTGCCCGAGGTGACGGCGTAGATGGTGGTACGGTTGCCCGGCTTATTGAAGAGGATCTCTTTTTGCGCACCGGGGCCTTGGAGTTTTTGCCGCATTTCTCGTCGTTGTTCGTCTGTCATTACCCCGAGAGTGACGTCCACACCCGTCACGCCTGCAACACGTGAGACAGCGGTGGTAACTCCTTCACGGAGGGCAGACTGCATGGGGCAGCCAGCAATGGTGAGGAGGATTTTTACGGAGACGTGCCCGTCGTCGGCAATGTCAACACTGTCGACCATTCCCAGATCGGTAATGGGGCGGTGAATCTCCGGGTCGTGAACAGTGACAAGGGCAGCTTGTACTGCGTCGAGAGTTACAGCGGTCATAGGCTCTAGTGTAGCGAGCAGAAGGAAGAGTTATCGAGTGGGCTCGCTGTTGGCGTCAGCGGTCTCCCCTGGGGTGTGGAGCTGCTCCTCAGTAGCGTCCATTCTTTGAATTGCACCAGCAGTTTCAGACTTTGGAGTAGTGGTCGGGGGAGCTGCTGTTGCTTGTACAGCAGCAACTTGCTCCAATCGAGAACTAATCTGCTCCAACATTTCTCGCATCTCGTCAAGTTCGTGGCGCAAATAGTCGCGAGTTGCTGTCTCGCCAATGGCAATACGGACACCGGCCAACTCGCGAGCCAGGAACTCGGTATCGGCTTTTGTCTGTGCGGCACGTTCGCGGTCTTCCTGGAGGCTCACCCGGTCCCGGTTCTCTTGGCGGTTTTGTGCCAAGAGAATGAGGGGTGCAGCATAGGCAGCTTGGGTGGAGAAAGCGAGGTTGAGGAGGATGAAGGGATAGGGGTCAAAGGCGTGGCGGGCAAGCACAATGTTCAGAACAATCCATCCCACCACGAAAACAGTTTGATAGGCCAGATACTTACCGGTGCCCAGGAACCGGGCGACGACTTCGGCACCACGGCCGACGGCTTCCGCGTCGAATATCCTTCGACGGCGTCCACTGAGCTGGGGGATATCGAGGCGAGTACGGTTATCGGCCATCGCTGACCTCCCTTACTGCCATTTCCTCTTCACGCCAGTCATCGGGAAGAAGGTGATCCAGGAGGTCATCTACGCTGACGGCACCGAGCAGGTGACCAACATTGTCGATGACCGGGCCGCAGACCAAGTTGTACGTGGCGAGGTAACGGGCGACGGCTTCTGTGGAAGCCTCTGGGGTGAGGGCCGGGAGGTTGGTGTCAACGTAGTCGCCGATAAGTGTGGATGGGGGTTCGCGGAGAAGCCGCTGTGTGTGCACAACACCCAGATATTTGCCGGTAGGTGTCTGTGCCGGAGGCCGTACGACGTACACCAAAGAAGATAGAGCAGGCGAGAGTTCCGGGTTGCACACATGGGCGAGGGCTTCTGCCACAGTGGTTTGTGCATTTAGGATGATAGGTTCCGGGGTCATGATGCCACCTGCGGTATCGGGGCTGAAGGTGAGGAGTCGACGTACCGTGCCAGCGTCCTGTTTGTTCATGAGGTTGAGGAGTCGCTCCGCTTCCTGGTCAGGCATTTCGCCGAGGACGTCGGCCGCATCATCCGGGTCCATAGCCTCTAGAACGTCCGCCGCGCGGGACAAGGGGAGGGCGGTGAGAAGGTCGGCCTGGTCATCGTCGGGGAGTTCCTGAACGATGTCGGCGAGGCGCTCATCATCGAGAACAGTAGCGAGTTCGAGACGTCGCTTCTGTGGCAGATTGAGGATGGCGGAGGCTGCATCGGCCGGGCGCATGTCTTCATAGCGCTGTGCGAGGACAGTAGCGTCTTGTTCATTGTTGAGGACGCTGGCATTGGAAAAACCGCGGATGAATTCCCATTCAACCAGGTAGACGGCACCTCGGCGGGAGAAGGGGCCGGTTCTGCGACGCACCGCCAGGCGAGACACCACCCAGTCACGACTGCGAGTTTGCTCAATTTCCACATCCGTCACGACAGCTTGTTGTCCGTCGAGTTCTTCGATTTCGGGGTCTCGCACCTGTACGAGCGAATCGACCATCTCGCCTAGTACTTGAATTTCGGTGGGCTGCTGTTTGAATGAACGCACCGTGACATTACCAGTGACAAGCGTGACAGCAGATCCGGAGAAGCTAGCAACACGCAGCATCGGGAGGAAGATACGGCGGCGATTGAGAAGCTGGATGACGAGTCCGACAGCGCGAGGGGAGGAGGTAGGGTCCTGCAGGGTGAGGACGACGTCTCGGACACGACCGATGGATTCTCCATCTGGGCCAAGCACGACAAGGTTGTCTAGCCGCCCCACGAAAACACGGTTGGGTGAGCTCATAGGTTTAGTCTAGTGCGTCCGAAAGAGTAGGCGGCGCTCCGGTTGTGAGAATGAACGAGATTATGAAGAGGTAGGGGCACTATACTGTACAGACGCACTATTGCACGTCTGTGAGGAGAAGGGCTCCATGATGAAGACGCCGCCGTCTGCCCGTCGGGAGCGCAAGGAGAGCCGCTGGCTCTCTCGACGCGGCTTTTTGAGCATAGCCGGAGTGGCTGGGCTGCTTGGTCTGGGGTCCACAGCAGGGTGTAGCTTCGAGGATAATCCGCAGAAGACAGTGCTGCGGGGAACTACTATGGGGACCTACTACGCCATCACCTATTTGGCGACAGCCAAGACACCTCCGCAGGCGGAGGTGCGGGATAAGGTGGAAGCCCGTTTTACCTCCATCAACCACCAAATGTCGACGTTCATCCCTGAGTCGGAACTTTCTCGCTTTAACCAGTTCCGCAAAGTTGATACTCCCTTCCCGGCATCCCCGGAAGTCCTCACTGTTATGCGAGAAGCGGTGCGGCTGAACAAAGTTACCGAGGGAAAACTGGATGTCACCGTGGGGCCGTTGGTGAACCTGTGGGGATTTGGGTCAGAGGGCCGTCCTAATAAGATTCCCGCTGATGCGGATATTGACGAGACGAAAGCGAAGTGCGGTATTGAACACCTCGAAGTACTCGATAACGCACTGGTAAAGAAGATTCCTGAGCTTTACGTCGATCTGTCGTCGATTGCTAAAGGGTATGGGGTGGACGCGATCGCCCGTGAATTGGAGGCGCTGGGGGTAGAGCGCTACCTTGTCGATGTCGGTGGGGAAGTACGTGGTAAGGGAGCCGGAACGCGGGGAGGCCCATGGCGGGTGGCCGTAGAACGTCCTGTGCCCCATGGTGACGCCTCCCTGGATCGAGTCATCCACCTGGTCAACACCTCAGTGGCGACCTCCGGAGACTACCGGAACTACTTTGAGGACAACGGCCACCGGTTCTCGCACACCATTGATCCGCAGACGGGACGACCGATTACGCACAATCTTGCTTCCGTCACCGTCATGGATGCATCGTGTATGACAGCTGACGGGTTGGCGACCGGCCTGGACGTGTTGGGACCGGAGGAAGGCATGAAGCAGGCGACGAAGCTTAATCTGGCCTGCATCATGATTGTGAAAGAAAACGGCGCCTTCCGGGAGATCACCTCTCCGGCGTGGCGCCGTCAAATGCAGTAGTGGCTAGAGCCATTTCTTTCGTCTGAACACGATGTACATGGTGATAGACCAAATTGCCATGAGGGCGAGCACCACGTAGTACGCTCCATCGACTTGCAGGAGCGGCATGAACTGAAAGTTCATACCGTAGATACTGGCGATCAGGGTGGGGACGGCGATGATTGCTGCCCAGGCGGAGAGCGCACGGCTGATGACGTTTTGCTCCACTCCGACTTTTGCTGCGGCAGCATCGATGAGGGAGCTGAGGACTTCGTCGAACCCGTGGACATCGGAGATAGCACGTAGCAGGTGGTCTTCGACGTCACGGAAGTAGCTGCGGATGTCTTCGTCGACGTAGATCTGGTCGCTATTACAGAGTTCGTGTAGTGGCGTACGAAGGGGCGAGATCAGGTGCTTGATCTCGAGCACTTCTCGTTTGACCGCATAGATCTCATCGATATCGATATCCGTGGAAGGGTCGAAAACTTCCTCCTCGAGGTCGTCGATGTCGTTGTCCATGAGTGCAGCAACTTTGAGGTAGGAGTCGACGACGTGGTCGACAGCCCGGTAGAAGCACATCATGGGGCCTTGGGCGAGGTCTTCTGGGTTGTGGGAGAGGCGTTTGTGCACGTGGTCGAGGCTGTGGCCTTTCCCGTGTTGGATCGAGATGAAGTAATTCTTTCCGGCCACCAGGACGACTTCGCCGGTCTCCACAGCGTCGGCGGGATTGTCGATGACTTCGTGGTCGACGTAGCGGAGAGTTCGTGCCACGAGGGTGAGGCAGTCATCGAAGGCTTCGAGCTTAGGGCGCTGATGGTCAGTAGAGCAGTCTTCGACGAGAAGTTCGTGTAGGTCGTAGACGCGTCCCACATGCACCATTTGACGGCGATTGGGGTCGCGGAGTTGGAGCCAGACGAAATGCCCGGGGTGCTCTTCTACCCAGTGAAAGCCGCTGCGGTAGTCGAAGGTGCGATCAATGTGTTGTCCGTTTTCGTCGTAGACATCGCACCCGATGGTGGCTTGGGCAGTAGGGATGTGAACGTTATCATCGGGCTCGTTTTGAGCAGATTTTTGCGGGTTAAAGAGTTTGTCCCAGAAGGAGGTAAAACCCATTGCGCGCTCCTTTTGACGAAGTGGGAGGGGCTAACGAGCGGAGCTTTCAGAGGAAGTGCGGCGCAGGCCGTTGTAGAAGGCGACACATTCATCGTAGCGGGGAAGGAGTCTGGATTCCTGTGCAGCAGCCAAAGTGGGAGCACTTTTATCTTTAGGGGAGAGGATGAGTGCGTCTGGATCTCCCAGATCATAGTTGTCGCACCAGTCATGGAATGGCAAACCCAGAGCGGGGTCGAGAGGGTTAATGCCGTGTTCTGCCGGTGGGTTGTAGGCTTCCGAGCAGAGATAGCTCAACGCAGCGTCATCTGTGAGGCCAATCACAAGATGGCCTATTCCCTCTGGTAGGAAGACTGCGGTCCCGCTCTCTAGGGACAATTCGATGGCAACATACTGCGAAAATGTGGGGGATCCCACTCTGAGATCGACGAGCACATCCAATAAACGTCCGTGAGCTGCATAAACGTATTTTGCTTGGCCGGGTGGCACATCTGCGAAATGGACTCCGCGGACGGCTCCGCGGCGGGTGGGGCTGAGATTCGTTTGACGTATCGAGAGCTGATAGCCCACGTTATCGATAAAGGTAGGGGCGTGAAATGGGGCAGAAAAGAAGCCCCGATCGTCCGGAAAAGTAGGTGCCTCGAAGGCATAGCAGTAAGGGAGTGGAAGTTGTAATACCCGCATGGAATGGAAGTTTACCGGTCGCTAGGATGAGACGCGTGGGAGTTTTGTCTCCTGCATCACTAGTTAGAAATAATGTGACCTGAAGGGGACGCAGTTGACCCAGACTATTGATCCGCGCAATGGCGCGGAGAACGTTAATGACGAACTGTTTACCGCCGCAGTTAACGAAGACGTGGTGACCGAAGAAGAGGTTCTTCAGTATCACATCAACGGCAAACTCGACGTCGCCCTGCACTCGCCCCTCGATTCGCAGCACGCTCTCTCCGTTGCTTACACTCCCGGTGTTGCACTTGCCTGCAACGATATTTATGACAAGCCAGAAGATGCCAAGCTCTACACCTGGGCTGGCCGCCTCGTCGCGGTGGTCAGCGATGGAACTGCCGTGCTCGGACTCGGGAATATCGGCCCGTCCGCAGCGCTTCCGGTAATGGAAGGCAAGTGTGCCCTCTTTAAGCAGTTCTCCGGCCTCAACGCCATTCCGATTGTGCTCGATACGACCGATCCGGACGAGATTGTTGAGACCTGCATCCGTCTGCAGCCGAGCTTTGGTGCCATTAACCTCGAAGATATTTCCGCACCTCGTTGCTTCGAAATCGAAGATCGGTTGAAGGAAGCTCTTGATATTCCGGTGATGCACGACGACCAGCACGGTACCGCAGTGGTGGTGCTGGCTGGCATGATCAACGCCTGCCGACTCACTGGCCGTAAGCCCGAGGACCTCAAGGTCGTCGTATCGGGTGCCGGCGCTGCCGGTGTTGCCTGCACCAAGATTATTCTCAATGCTGGTGTCCAGAACGTTATCGTGCTTGACTCCCACGGCATCGTGTCCCGCGGCCGCGAAGGTCTGAATCCGGTGAAGGAAGCCCTGGCAGAGATCACCAACCCCGACAATATTGTGGGTGGTCAGGCAGAAGCCTTCGAAGGTGCCGACGTCTTCGTGGGTGTCTCCGCCGGACATGTGGCAGAAGACATTGTGGCGGAGATGGCCCCTGATGCCATCATCTTCTCCCTCTCCAACCCGGATCCGGAGATCCCCATTGATGTCGCACACCGCCATGCCTCCATTGTGGCGACCGGCCGCTCGGACTACCCGAACCAGCTCAACAATGTGCTGGCCTTCCCCGGTCTTTTCCGTGGCGCGCTCGATGCCCGCTCTACTGCTATTACGGATGAGATGCTGCAGGCCGCCGCAGAGGCCATCGCCAACGTTATCGACCCAAAGGATCTGGCTCCCGACTACATCATTCCGTCGCCGCTCGATCCGCGCGTCTGTCCGGCAGTTACCGCCGCGGTGAAGGCGGTTGCTGAAGCCAACAAGTAGCATTGTTGGTATGCGAGGTCATCGAAAATTAGGCGCGCTAGCGTGTGCCCTGCTCCTGGTGGTGACGGGATGTGGGCGAACAGACAAAGCTCTGGTCCCAGATCCCGTCGCACCTATAGTGCGGGTGGGCTATTCCGCAATGGCACCCGACTACGTCCTCGCCAAACTCTACGTTGCTGCCCTGCAGCTGAAAGGCGTCCCGGCCCGTCTTGACCGCATTGAAAGTCGGCGGGCCGCGGACGGTGTTCGTAACGTTGGCCCCGGCGTTACCCAAACCTCCTCCATTGGGCATCGGGCAAAGCTTCACGCCATTAGTACCGGGCTGGTAGATGTCGTCCCCGAGTACACCAGCCAGCTGTTGTTTGCGATGAACCCGGATGCCCCCATTTTGCGTGCGACAGTTCGACGGGACACTGCCAACCCCGACGCAGAGTTTGACCCGGTTTTTGCCGAGATGACACGCTCCCTTCCTCAGGAGACCCGCTCATTACGGCCCTCCCACGCCGAGCGCACCATGGTGCTAGCAGTTCGCAATAAGGATCCGCACACCGACGGCATTCGCACCTATTCCCAGCTGGCCGAGCGCTGCGAACGATTCTCCATCCTGATTCACGCCTATCCGGCCGATGCCCTCGAAATGGAGCACTGGGCAGAGCTCGTCAATCACCGCTATCGCTGTACCCCTCGATCCCTCGTCACAGAGACGACTGTGACGTCCGGTGACGATGTGGTCCTCACGTTTGCGCCGGACCCGTTGCTGCTCAGCGGGGACTGGCGTTTGCTTGCGGATGATCTCCATTCCCTAGCCGCCGCCTATATTTTCCCATTAGTGGCCAAAAGCGCCGTCGACCGTCCCCGTCAGCTCATCTTCGATGAACTCAGTGAGAAACTCACGACGACGGATGTGGCTGAACTTCTCCGCGTGGAATACCGCACCCCAGACCAACTGGACCAGTTCATTACCAACTGGCTCCGCGCTAAGGGTTTCTCGGGGCGCGAAAAATAGACTTTTGTGCACGGTGCACAGAACCTCACGCATGGCTAGTCCCAGTAGAGCAAGTATGGATATACTTAACTCACTGTTCTGCAGTACTCCACAGACAAATACCTCTACTACGAGATGGTAGAGAGTCGGCGACAGCAGTAGTTAGGTATATTTCGCCCCGTATAGCCTGCAGGAACTGCCTGTACGGAACAGACGAGGAAGCTGGAGGGCAAGAGCTCTCTAGGATAACTCGCCTTTGTGATAAAGGCGACGCATCACCACTCTTCTTAGAAAAGAAAGCACCTCTATTCGAATGCTCAGCAGGAGCTCGAGGTGTTCTGGCATGGTGCTCGTAATCCAGAGGTGAATGTTGACATTCATTCATTGGAGACAGACGTGTCTATTTTTTCTGCAACCGTTTTAGGTACCCCTCGTATCGGGCCTCGACGTGAGCTGAAGTTTGCTATCGAACGCTATTGGAGAGGCGAGAGTAGCGAAGCTGAGCTGCGTGCTATCGTCACGGAGCTACGTGCCCACACGTGGGCACAGCTGGTGGACGCTGGCCTGGATTCCATCCCCACCAATGTGTTCTCTCTCTACGACCAAATGCTTGACACCACCATGCTGGTCGGGGCGCTTCCACAATGCTACCGTGCTGCAGCAGAGACGGACCTCGATCGGTATTTCGCGGCGGCACGCGGTACGGCAGCCGTCCCCCCGCTGGAGATGACGAAGTGGTTCGATACCAACTACCACTACCTGGTTCCCGAGTTCTCAGTAGACACTCACTTCACCCTTCACCCTGAGGCGGTACTAGAGGATCTTCATGCCGCCCAAGCAGCTGGTATTCCTGCTCGCCCGGTGATCATTGGCCCCTTCACCTATCTGCGGTTGGCAAAGGAAGCGGATCGTGCTGCTGCCTCGAGTCTGGGCGGTGCCCTCAGCCGGCTCAACGAGCTCCTCCCGGTGTACGAAGAGCTTCTGCAGCTGCTTGCTGCAGAAGGCGTAGAGTGGGTGCAGCTGGATGAACCGAGCGCAGTTACCACCCTCAGCCCTGCTGAACTCGAGCTGTTGGGGAAGGTGTATGACCGTCTCGGTGGGCTCGCACAACGCCCACAGATTCTCGTTGCCACCTACTTCGGTGACACCAAAGACGCACTACCGGTGCTCGCCGGCACCCCCGTTGAGGGACTTGCCCTTGACTTCGTTGCGGGGGACCTGCCTCCGCAGGGTGTTCCAGGACTATCGGAGAAACTACTGGTAGCTGGTGTTGTTGATGGCCGCAACGTATGGGCAACGGCGATCGATGGGGCGGTAGAACAACTCGTCCGTGCTTCTGAGCGAGCTGCCCACGTCGCCGTCTCCACCTCCTGCTCTCTCCTGCACGTCCCCTATACGCTCGCCGGAGAAGATCTTCCCACCATCGAAGAGCGAACCGCCACTGGTACCGACGGATTGTGCCGAGAATGGCTCGCTTTTGGTGCGGAAAAGATCGCGGAGATCTCCCTACTAGCACAAATCCAGCGCGGCGAGAAAGACCCCAATGCCCCCGAGGTGCAAGCCGCCCGTGACATTACGGCGCACCGACGGGGAAGTGCCGTCACCAACAATCCGACGCTGCGGAAGCGAATTGCGATGCTTACCGATGCCGACTTCCACCGTCCCGACTATGCTGAGCGGGCCGCTCTCCAGCGTGATGCGCTCAACCTTCCGCTGCTGCCCACAACTACCATTGGATCCTTCCCGCAGACTGCCGAAATTCGGTCTGCCCGTCAGCGCTTTGGGCGTGGTGAGTTGACGAAGGAGCAGTACGACGAAGCAATGCGGCAAGAAATCCGAGACGTCATCAAACTTCAGGAAGACCTGGATATTGATGTGCTGGTTCATGGTGAGCCGGAACGTAACGACATGGTGCAGTACTTCGCTGAGCAACTCGACGGCTGTTGGGCATCCCGCAATGGCTGGGTGCAGTCCTACGGCACTCGCTGCGTGCGCCCACCGGTGGTGTATGGCGATGTGCAGCGACCTAACGCCATGTCCGTCGCATGGTCGGCTTATGCGGCGAGCCTCACAGACCGTCCGATGAAAGGTATGCTAACCGGCCCCCTCACCATGCTGTCGTGGTCGTTCGTGCGTGATGATCAGGCCTTGGAGGCTACCGCGATACAGGTGGCGTTAGCGATTCGTGACGAGTGTGTGGATCTGGAAGATGCTGGTATTCGCATTATTCAGGTGGACGAGCCGGCACTGCGTGAGCTGTTGCCGCTGCGTGATGAGGATAAGGAGCACTACGCCGAGTGGGCAGCTGCTGCTTTCCGGCTGGCAACGGCTGGGGTGGCTCCCGCCACGCAAATTCACACCCACATGTGCTATTCCGAGTTTGGTGAAATGGTAGGTGTGATTGGTGACCTGGACGCCGACGTCACTTCCGTTGAGTCTGCCCGTTCCCAGATGGAAATAGTGAACGACTTGGAAGAGCACGGGTACCGTCAGGCGATCGGTCCGGGTGTCTACGACATTCACTCACCGCGTGTACCGCACGTCGAAGAGATCTTCGCCGCCTTGCAGCTTGCACTGAAAGCCGTTCCAGCAGAGCGACTTTGGGTTAATCCGGATTGCGGCCTGAAAACCCGCCGGGCGGAAGAGTGCCTCCCCTCGCTGGCAGCCATGGTAACGGCGACAAAGCAACTCCGCGCTCAACTTGCCCAGTAACATGCTGCCGCAACAACGCCCACACAGGGGGTAAAGCGTCTCCCGCCTGCTGCCCCCACACGTAAAAGCCCGCACCCGGTGAATACCAGGGTGCGGGCTTTTACGTGTGGGGGCAGCAGAACCGATCGTCCAGCCCAGCCGTCGGCAGACGTCAGGAAAAGAAGACGACTGGCATAGCTGGTCGGACTGGTAAGCAGACTTATTCGGGCAGAGTGGAGTTGAAGACAGTATCCATAAGCAGTGTCTGCTCAGCGCGGCTCACACTGGAGACCCCAGTTGCTGGAGCGGACATACTGCGGCGCGAGAAGCGGTCGAAAGGCGGCAGGTTACCGACCACGGTGGGCAGCTTGACCTTGAGGAATGGCCAGGCCCCCTGGTTAGATGGTTCTTCTTGCACCCACATGACTCTCTCCACCTGGGGATAGCGGGCAACAAGCTCGTAGAGTCGGCGGAACGGTACCGGGTAGATCTGCTCCAATCGGGCAATGGCCAGATCGAAGCGTTCCTCCTTGTCACGCCGCCGAGCAAGCTCGTAATACACCTTCCCAGAGCACAGCAGCAGCGTCTTTACTGATGATGGGTCGTGCAACTGCTTTTCATCGTAGAAATAGGGGTCATCAATGACCGAGCGGAATTTTCGCTGGGTGAAGTCTTCCAATGGGCTCGTCGCCGCCTTCATCCGCAGCATGGACTTCGGGGTCGCCACAATGAGCGGGCGCACAATACTGGATAGAATATGCCGGCGAATGAGGTGGAAGTAATTTGCAGGGGTGGACGGTTGGGCGATGGTCATGTTGGACTCCGCACACATTTGGAGGTAACGCTCGATGCGGGCAGAAGAGTGGTCAGGGCCAGCACCTTCCTGTCCATGCGGGAGGAGCATGACGAGTCCTGAACGTTGGTTCCACTTCGCTTCAGCCGAGGAAATGTACTCGTCAACAATGGTCTGTCCACCGTTGGCAAAGTCACCGAATTGAGCCTCCCAACATACCAGCGCATCCGAGTGGGCCACACTGTAGCCGTACTCCACACCCAAACCCGCAAACTCGGACAGTGCGGAGTTAAAGATGTCGAAATGCCCTCCGTGGGTGTTCGCAATGGCGCGGAGAGGGCTGTACTCGTTGCTGTTCTCCCGATCCACTACGATGGCGTGACGTTGGGTGAAGGTCCCGCGGCAGCTGTCCTCACCCGCGATGCGTACATCTCGTCCTTCTTGGACCAGCGAGCCCCAGGCCAACAGTTCAGCCATAGCCCAGTCCACGTGCCCCTCATGGGTCATGCGGTGGCGAGCTTCAAGAATAGGCTTGACGCGCTTGTGGACAGAGAAGTTATCCGGCACATTGGCGAATGCGTCGCCAATCTCTTCCAACCGTTCGGCTGAGATAGCAGTCTGCAGGTTGTAGGGAACACGCTGCTTTGTAGCCACCGATTGTGATGGAGGAGTGGACTCCTTCTCCGCATCCTTCACCTGTTTGAAGACACTTTCGAGCTCACCCTGGTAGTCCTGCAAGGCAGTTTCTGCTTCTTGCGGAGTAATATCGCCGCGTCCCACCAACGTCTCCAGGTAGGACTGCCGCACAGAACGCTTGTTATCGATGATGTCGTACATGGCGGGCTGCGTCATCGACGGATCATCCGCCTCATTGTGGCCTCGACGGCGGTAGGAGACGAGGTCGATAACAACATCCTTGGCGAACTTCTGGTTGAATTCGACGGCGGCGCGGGCGACACGCACACATGCTTCCGGGTCGTCCCCATTGACATGGAAGACCGGCACACCAAAGGCCTTCGCGACGTCGGTGCAATATTCGCTGGAGCGACCTTGTGAAGGGGCGGTAGTAAAACCGATCTGGTTATTGACGACGATATGCACGGTGCCACCGACGTTGTAGCCTTCGAGCAGTGCCATATTGAGCGTCTCGTACACCACTCCTTGACCTGAGAAAGCGGCATCACCGTGCAGCATGAGCGGCATGACAGGGTAGCGCGGTTGATTCTCTTGGTGGGGCCGTTCGGTACTACGAGCAAGCAGGTCTTGCTTAGCCTTGACGATACCGATAAGAACGGGGTCGACGGCTTCCAGGTGTGAGGGGTTGGCGGTGAGCGTCACCTTGATGTCGTTGTCGCCATACATCTGATAGTGCGTACCCTCGGCACCGAGGTGGTACTTCACATCTCCAGAACCCTGCTGTTCATTGGCATGCATGTTGCCTTCGAACTCACTGAAGATTTGGTTGTAGGGTTTGCCGACGATATTGACAAGCACATTGAGACGCCCACGGTGGGGCATGCCAATGACGACCTCCTGGACATGGTGGTCGGCAGCCACATCAATGATGCGATCCATCATAGGAATAAGAGACTCTGAGCCCTCCAAGGAGAAACGTTTCTGCCCCACATACTTGGTTTGAAGGAAAGATTCGAATGCTTCGGCCGCGATAAGCGTAGTGAGAGTGAGTTTCTGATCCTTGGCGGAGAGCGGGGCACCCTTACTCTCCACATAATTGCGGATCCACTCGCGTTGCTCATTATCGAGGATGTACGTGTACTCGACGCTGATCTTCTCGCAATAGGCATTGCGCAGCACCGTCATAATGTCGCGTAACTTCATCCGCTCTTGACCGGCGAGACCGCCAACGGCGAACTCTCTGTCAAGGTCCCAGATGGTGAGCCCGTAGTGTGCAATGTTGAGGTCCGGGTATGTTTCCCGCTTCCGGCCCGGTTCAATGAAGTTGAGGGGGTTCGTGTCGGCAATGAGGTGGCCACGGTCGCGGTATGCCTCGATGAGTTGAAGCACACGCGCATCCTTATTTACCCCCTGCGAAGTGACATCGCGTCGCCATCGCCACGGCTCGAAGGGAAGTTTGAGCCCAGTAAAGATCTCATCGTAGAACTCGTCGGATAGAAGCAGTTTGTGGATCGTCCCCAGCCACTCGCCGGACTCTGCACCTTGGATAATCCGGTGGTCGTAGGTGGAGGTGACAGTCATTGTCTTACCCACCCCGAGCTCCGCCAGTGCTTCATCGCTCATCCCGACGTATTCCGCCGGATACTGAAGTGCTCCAACGCCCAAAATACAGCCCTGACCAGGTGTAAGGCGCGGCACAGAGTGAATCGTGCCAATACCGCCAGGGTTAGTAAGTGAGATGGTGACACCGGCAAAGTCGGCGGCAGTTAGCTTACCGTTGCGGGCGCGCGTGACGATATCTTCATAAGCGGCGACGAACTGGGGGAAGTTCATCGTTTCCGTCTCTTTAATCGCTGCGACCACTAGTGAGCGACTACCGTCTTTGCCCCGCAGGTCAACCGCTAGGCCCAAGTTAATGTGGTCAGGCTGAATACGAGTGAAGTGGCCGTCCTCCTCCTCTAACCGGCAGTTCATGGTGGGATAGGCTTTCACTGCCTGAATCATGGCGTAGCCAATGAGGTGTGTGAAGGAGACTTTCCCTCCACGAGTTTTTGTAAGGTAACTGTTGATGAGAGCTCGGTTCTCAAACATCAATTTCACTGGAATAGAGCGCACCGAGGTCGCTATGGGGATATTACGGGAAGCATTCATATTGCGCGCAATAGCCCGGGCAGTACCCCGCAGTGGAGTTTTCTCCTCTTCCGTTAGCTCTGGGTAACTGGGGCCGGCCGCCGGCTCAACCGTATACATGGTAGTGAGGGCATCTTTAGCGGCAGAGCGCACACGCTCGGTGGAGGCACGTTGCACGTTCACTGGGTCTGCAGCGGTCTCAGAGTAGTCGTAATCGGTGAGGAAAGCAGTGGGATTAGTAGGGCCGAAAGGTTCGGACACTAGTTGCGCGCTGTCCGTACTGGTGGCGGCGGCTATAGGGGAGGGGATCAGTTTTTGATCGGTGAAGTAGGCCCGCCAAGCATCATCCACACTGTGGGGATCGTCGCGGTACTTCCGATACATTTCGTCAACCAGCCACTGGTTCTGTCCGAAAGAATCTGGATGTGTCGTCACTGATAACCCTCATTCTGGTCCGGTTGGATGTGTACCTCTAATGGTACTCAGAAAGAAGGGTGGTGATCTGCGTTACACGAATGCTGAAAAGAAGAAGAGAATTTTTGTGTGCGATGAGTATTCTGCAGGTCATCGTGATTAGTATGGTGTTTAAATACAATTGCTCCCCTACGCGTCAATCGCTATATCTCTTGGAAAGCCCAACCTCAATGCGTATGAATAGAGAAGACCGCCGGGCACACCTTATCAAGGCTGCCATGGTCGTCGCTCGGCGAGAAGGTTTCGCTCAAGTGACTACTCGCGCCGTAGCCCAAGAAGCCGACATTTCCCTCGGAGTAGTGCACTACTGCTTCAATGACAAAGAAGAGCTGCTCTACGAAATGGCTGCTCACACCGTCGATGAAGTCATTCACACTATTACCAAGAGTGTGCTCGCCACCGCTTCTACCTCCAACAAGACGGGACTCGCTGGACTAGAAGAGTCATTGTTCCAGGACTCTCTAACCATCCTCAACGAGGTCTCCGCACAAGCCGAAAACTCACCGCTGGTGTACGAGGTCATTTCCTATGCATTTCATACCTCTGACTTCCGGTTCCAACAACTCATCACCATGTACTACGATGCCCTGGCGCACCTAGCCTACAGCTATCTCGACTCTGTGGCCCGCCGATTCAATGCCACGTGGTCCATGGATCTCAACCAACTGGTTCCCGTCATCCTCGACCTCATTCATGGGTACCTGTTGCGCCATCTGAGTCTCCGTACCCCGCAAAACCCGGCACTGGCCAGTAGCGCCGACGGGATGAAGATTGTGTTGGACTCCCTGGAAATGGTTGTTCGTACCGTAGTACGGAACGCAGAAGAAATAACTGTAGCATAATCGCACCCTTATGATGCGGCCGGGGAGGTTATTCTTCCCTGGCTGCATCATATTCCGGACAGTTCTTCTTGAGGTGAGCATAACTCCCGCTCAACGAGCTGAAGAGGCGACTCTGGCGAGTCGAGTGCCTAAACTAGTAACCATGACAAGCACTAGCGCAAATCTTTCCCGACCTTCTCGCGAATGGAACGACTGGGATGCACTCGGCAAGGAAGCAGTGGCCTTCACCCAGGACCTCATCCGTATTCCCTCAGTCAACACCGGAGAACCCGACGTAGGAGACGGCGAAGACCAGTGCATCCATTACATCGCCGGCAAACTCGCTGATGTTGGCATCCAGGGGGACTACCTGGCATCCCGCCCTGGGCGCGGAAACTACCGCATCGTCATCCCAGGAGACGACCCCCATGCGCTCCTCATTCACAGCCACGTCGATGTCGTGCCCATCAACGCTGACGATTGGGACCACCCGCCCTTCGGTGGTGACATTATTGACGGATGGATCTGGGGCCGCGGTGCAGTCGATATGAAAGACTTTGCCGGCATGATGCTAGCCGTTGCACGCCATTACGCACTTACCGGAGTGCGCCCAGCCCGCACCCTCATGATGGTGTGGTTCTCCGATGAAGAACACGATGGTGTATGGGGCTCCCACTGGTTTGTTGACCACCATCCTGAGTGGTTCGCGGGAGTAACCCAGGCGCTCAGCGAAGTGGGCGGCTTCTCCGTCACTCTCCCAGACCATCCTGACACACGAATCTACCCCCTGGCAGTAGCTGAAAAAGGTGTTGCCTGGGCACGCCTCAGTGCGAAAGGTCGTGCCGGGCACGGTTCCCGCCCCTCCGGGACGAATGCCGTCTCTGTCATTACCCGTGCTGTCGCAGCGATCGCCCGTCATGATTTCCCTATCGTCCACACCCCTGCGCTGGATGCCTTCCTAGATACCATCACGGAAGTAACAGGCGAGCGCTACCAAGACGATGAGCTTGACGCCGCGACCCACAAGTGGGGTTTCCTGGGGCCAGTAGTCCGCGCCAGTCTCCGCAACACGGCAGCCCCCACCCAGCTTCACGCCGGCTACGCGGTAAACGTCATCCCCGCCGACGCCCGTGCCACCATCGATTGCCGTGTGCTTCCCGGCCACGAGACAGAATTCTTTGACACCGTAGAGGAATTGCTGAGAAACGAGTTGGGAGAGGACTATGACGCCCTCACCATCCACTGGGAAAAACCCAATGCAGTCTCCAGTGATCCGCAGTCTCCCTTCGTGGATACTGTCCGTGAAGCCCTCACCACCATCGATCCCGCAGGAGTTGTTGCGCCCTATCTTCTCCCGGCTGGCACTGACAATAAGTTTCTCCAGCGGCTGGGTATCGAATGTTTTGGTTTCGTTCCTCTGCACGTCCCCAGCACCTATGATTGCTTCGGGCATTTCCATGCAAAAAATGAGAGAGTTCCCGTCAGTGCCGTCCACAGCGGAGCACAGGTACTGGCTCACCTCACCCAAAATGCGTAGGCTGAGCCTATGGCGAGCTCAACACGGAATCTCCGAGAACCCCTACCTCGGGGTATCTGGGTTCTGGTAGGAGCCGCCTTTCTCATAGCGATCGGATACGGACTCATCACCCCGGTCCTACCACAATACGCGCACAGTTTCGATGTGAGCGTGATGGCGGCCGCCGCCATTGTCAGTGTCTTCGGCATGACGCGCCTCGTGTTTGCGCCAGCCTCCGGTAAACTCATCAATCTACTAGGTGAGCGGCCGATGTATCTGGCAGGGCTCTTTATCGTTGCCCTCTCTACTCTGGCAACCACCTTCGCTCAGGGCTACTGGGAACTCGTCGTCTACCGCGGGTTAGGTGGAATCGGCTCGACCCTCTTCACCGTGTCCGCAACCGCCATGATCGTGAAAATGGCACCGGGATATATGCGTGGACGTGCAGCTTCCGCATATGGTGGAGCCTTCCTCATCGGAAACATCGCCGGTCCAGTAGTGGGAGGAATACTGGGGCATATAGACATTAGGCTCCCATTTTACGTATACACAGTTTCACTCATCCTGGCGATTATCGTGGTGTGGTGGATGCTCCCGGCACGGCTCCTCGACCACTCAGCCACCGACGCTGCCACCGCGGAAACGGGGGATTTAGCCGTCAACACGGGCACTATCTCCGAAACGGAACCCGGCACACCTGCTGCTGCGTCGGATCTGGACACGGAACAATCGACGACACAAGCTCCCGAGCTGAAACTACGCGACGTCATGAAAGACAGCGCGTTCTGGGCCTGCCTCGCTACCAACTTCTCCAATGGCTGGGGCAACTTCGGAGTCCGTGTCGCCCTGCTTCCTCTTTTCGTCTCCGCGTTGCTTCGCACAAACGGCGCAGCCCAGGCGGGTATTGCGATGGCGATTTTTGCCATCGGGAACGCTATTGCCCTCTACACCACCCGGCATTGGTCCGACCGCTGGGGGCGTCGCCCCCTTATCATCGGGGGACTTCTACTGTGTGGAGCGATGACGGCGCTTCTAGGGCAAGGGACAAGTGTGGGTATGGTCTACGTTCTCTCGCTCTTCGCTGGGCTTGGAGGCGGCGTCATCAATCCCGCTCAACAGGCAGCCATCGGAGATGTGGTGGCTGGATACCGTGGCGGTACTATCTTGGCCTCCGTACAGATGGCTGCGGACTTCGGTTCAATCGTTGGTACGCTGGCAGCCGGCGCCATTGTGGATGCCTTGGGCTACAGCTGGGCCTTTGGAATCACGGGCATCATCTTGGCGGTGAGTTCGTTGGCATGGGTGCCGGCCAGAGAAACTCTTCCGCCTGCCGCGCGTAGCCGACCAGCAGCTTCCTCCCTTTAGGTTTCCGCAGGTAGTAGCGGGTAGTATAAGACACGATGACTACTGTCGAAACATTTTCCGACTTCGACCTGCCCGCTCCGATTCTGCAAGCAATCAGTGACCTAGGTTTCGAGTCCCCCAGCCAAATTCAGGCTGCTACTATCCCCCTGCTGCTCTCCGGGAAAGACGTTGTGGGCATGGCCCAAACCGGTACCGGTAAGACCGCAGCGTTTGGCCTCCCCATGGTGGCCGCCATTGATCCCGAGCTGAAAGCTCCGCAAGCCTTAGTTCTTGCCCCAACCCGCGAACTAGCCCTGCAGGTTGCCGATGCCGTATCGAGCTTCGCACGGCATATCCCAGGTGTAAAAGTGCTCCCCATCTACGGGGGACAGTCCTATGGTGTCCAAATCGCAGGTTTGAAGCGTGGAGCCCAGATCATCGTCGGTACCCCCGGACGTATCATCGACCACCTTTCCAAAGGCAAACTCGATCTTTCTGAACTGCACTACCTAGTTCTCGATGAAGCCGATGAAATGCTGAAGATGGGTTTCCAAGAAGACGTCGAAGAGATCCTCTCCAAAACCCCCGAACACCGTCAGGCAGCACTCTTCTCCGCTACTATCCCGCCGGCGATCCGCCGCATCTCCGAGAACTATCTGTCTGATCCGCAGCAGATCGAAATTGAGACCCCCACCACCACTAATGCCAATATTGAACAGCGATACGTAATCGTCAACCAGCGCTCCAAAATCGATGCACTTACCCGCATCTTGGAAGTGGACACCTTTGAAGCAATGATTCTCTTCGTCCGCACCAAGCAACAGACAGAAGAGATGGCCGATAAGCTTCGTGCACGCGGTTACGGTGCCGCCGCGATTAACGGTGACATGGTGCAAGCCCAACGTGAGCGCACCATTAATCAGCTCAAAGAGGGCACCCTCGATATTCTTGTTGCAACCGACGTGGCCGCCCGTGGTCTCGACGTCGACCGCATCAGCTATGTCCTAAACTATGACATGCCCCACGACCCGGAGTCTTACGTGCACCGGATCGGTCGCACCGGGCGCGCGGGGCGGACCGGGCAAGCGCTTCTGTTCGTGACGCCACGAGAACGCCGCATGATTAAGCAGATTGAGCGCGTTACTGGCCAGCCTCTGGAAGAGGTCAAGCTGCCCAGTGTGGACGATGTGAATGACACACGCGTTCGCCGCTTCAATGAATCCATCACCGAAGCTTTGGAAGATGAGCATCTCGACCTATTCCGTGGTTTCGTGCAGCTTTACGCCGCAGATACGGGAGTGGATATGGTCGATATTGCGGCTGCCCTAGCCGTCCGCACTGTCGATGAGACTGAAGGTTTCCTCTTGACTGAGGAACTTGAGGTAGATGACTATCGCGGCCACCAACGCTCCTTCTCTCATGGTGGGGAGCGTAAAGAAGGTCGCCAGCAGTCTCGGAGCGGAAAAGACTTGGTCTCCTACCGTATTGCCGTTGGTAAGCGTCATAAGGCCACGCCATCGAGCATTGTGGGAGCTATTGCGAACGAAGGCGGGATCAGTAGCGCTGATATTGGCCACATCTCTATTCGCGGGGACTACTCTCTCATCGACATGCCCGCAGACCTTCCCCAAGAGGTTTTCGACAATCTGGAGAAGACGCGGATCTCCGGCCAACTGATTCACCTTGAGGTGGACCCGGGCCCACCGGCGAACCGTCCAGGAGCCCTGAAGCAGGCCAAGTGGGAGAAGAAACAGCAGAGTAGCTATATGCGCCCTGAGAAACACTCCCGTAAGCACCGCAGCGATCGCACCGAGTGGAAAGACCGGAAGGGTCGCAAGGCGTGGAAGAACTCTGCAGATCATGGTCGCGGTACATGGAATGAGCTTTCCTCTGCCGGCAAGCGGACCAAGAATGACCACTCTGGGCGGAAGGATCGCCCTGCCTGGAATTCTCGTTCCCGGAAGAGCTACCAACCTGCCGGAAAGGGATATTCCAAGAACCGTAGTTTTTCCAACTACAAGCAGGGCAAAAAGTACTAATTCGCATGCTGTGGGCAGAGTCTGCTTGCCGCGGAGAGTGCCCGCCAATCGGCTTGGCTGATGGACAGGTTGTAGTGGATCGCAACGGTGAGGTAACGGCCCGCGTACCAGCAGCGGCTACCTTTCCATGGTGGAAGCCAGTCGCTGGGGGTACTGTCTCCCTTTTTGATATTGATGTCTCCCGCAACCACTACCAGGTTGCGGGAGATGTCGTTAGCGAAGGTCACTCGCTTTCGCTGAGGCCACTGCGCAGCACCCATATCCCACGCTGCGGCAAGTGGGAAGAGGTGGTCGATATGACGTTGCTGCCGCTGGTAGGGGAGGGGACGCCCGGTATAGGGATCGATGCCGGTCGTGAGAAGTCGCAGCATCTCAGAACGAGTATCGATACCGTTGTGACTGCCAGGTGCATCTGAGTCGTCAGTCCATGCGGTTCCGAAACTGCAGCTGGACGATCCGGTGCAGGCACGTTCGTAACCCAGAATATGGTGGCGGCGTGGGATGACATGCACACGGTCGAGTAGTGCACGTACTTCAGCACGGCTTGGAGTACCCGTCCACTGGTGTGCCGGTGGAATCCACTGGGATGCGGTAACGACGAGTGCCACTAGGGTGGGAAACACCACCCACCCGCCCCAGAGTAGCCAACGATGTCCTCGGAGGCTCCAGAGGTGGACTGAGGTAGTGGCGTGAGCGTATCGGGTAGTACCAGACTGGCGGGCAGGGTTAGTGTCCGAGGCTGGATTGGAGGTGTCGGTGCATGTACGGGCGACGGAAACTGGAGTGTGATGATGAGGCAGCGGCATAGTGGGGACTTTGGTGGTGACGGTGACTTTGCAGTTAACCACATGCGCAAGCGGGATGGATGAGCTACTTAGGGCACGTCGCACGGGGACGGTCAGATGAAATATGTCTGTGCGCAGTTGTCAGCAGGTCTGCGGAGGCGTGAGGTGGTGCTGCCGGTAGCGAAAAACGCCACCATTTGTCGCCGGCGGCAATGCCGCATCAGAAATTGTTACAAGAGACTGGTTGGATAGAATCATGACGAGTCCCAGAGCATCCTCCTATGAGCTCCACGGCCGGTGGATACCGGATCGTGGCTTGATGCTGTGGATTCGAGATTGTGCCGGGGGGGAATCACCTGGGAGGGTAGCAGACCTGCCTGTGGGTGCCTTCCCGCCCATTATCAGTGACCTTATCCAGCGGGTTCCGGTGTTCCGCTACACCCTGCCTTTCACGGTTCTTGGCGAGGGTGGCTATCCTCGTTCTCGGACAGTTCCCTGCCTTGTCATTAGTGCAGGAGCTGCTCTTGCTTTCCTGACCGAGTGTGCGACGTCCGCGACTCCTATCCCTGGACTTGGAGAAGACCTGCGCTTTCTCGCACATGCGGTAGCGGGCGTTACGCGGTGGGTCGACGCTGGTCGAGTAGCGCCCCGCCTCTACCATCATGGCCCTACCTGGTATGCCCACTGGCAGCTTTTGGGCGGTGGCGCGCAACGGGTATGGCTCACCGAGCTCCTTCACGCACTACCACCAGTGCTCGCCCATAACGGTGGCTTCGCTGCGGTGGAGAGTTTTGTGGAGGCCATGGCAGCTGAACTCTGCCGACAACGCCTGCGGGATCTCCCGCACCGCCCGCGGCAGGCTCTTGTAGAAGCGCTTATTACTGGAGAGCCTTTTATTGAGGGCACACTCGGTTTTTCAGAACGGCTTCGCCAATGGCAAAACGGAGCAGCAGACACCGATACTGAGGTAGTGCTCCGTCTTCACGAACCGCTACCCGACACCCCGGAATGGTGGGGTTTGGAGGTGTCAGTGCGTGTCTTGGGCAGTGCCCCTGAACCTCTCATTCCCAGCGTCCTCGATGCTGCCTCCTACACCACCGCTACCAAGTTGTGGGCACGGGCGACGGAAGCCTACCCAGCTCTGCTCGAGAGTGTGGTAGCAGGGTATGGGGAAGATCGTCTACTGACGACCGTACAGGCAACCGATTTTGTCACCCGGGGAGTGAACGTGGTGCGGGCGCAAGGCATTGTTGTGATGCTTCCTCGGGCGTGGGTTGCGGCGCCGGTGTCAATGCGACTGCAGGTAATTCCGGGGGAGGGTGAACAAGCAGCGCGTTCAGCTGCTACGGGGGCCAAAGTGGGACTCGATGCCATTATAGACTACCAATGGCAAGTGGCGTTGGGAGATGTTGTCCTGACACCTGCAGAGCTTTTCGACATAGTGCAAGAACAGTCTGGTTTAGTTCACCTTCGTGATGGGTGGGTGCAAGCAGATCCCATACTGTTGCGCCGAGCCGCGGAATTCATTGCTGCAAAAAGTGGGAAACGGCGTCGGAAAGTGCTGTCTCAGGCAGATCTCGCCGCTACTCAGGAGGGTACTGCGGGGGATGTACTGCAGGAACTTATTAGTGCTGACACACCAGTACCGGTGACAGGTACTGCCGGGTCAACACTGGTGGATGATTTATTGGCGCATCGTTCCGAACCGGTGCACGTCTCCACTGACGATCTTGTTGCCGCACAACTGCGTCCCTACCAGCAACGTGGGGTGGACTGGATAGCCAGTCTCGATGCACTTGGGCAGGGTGGCATCCTGGCTGATGATATGGGTCTGGGGAAGACACTCCAGGTGCTCACCGTCCTGGCTTATGACAAAGCGCGTGGAGCAGTGCCCGCAGACTCAGCAGTGTTGGTGGTTTGCCCCATGTCTTTGGCTGCCAACTGGTACCACGAAGCGCAGAAGTTTGCTCCACAACTAGCTGTCGCTATTCACCATGGTGCAGATCGGTCAAGCGGGTCAGCATTCCAGGATGTGGTGGCACAACATGATGTCATCATTACCACCTACAACCTGCTGCATCGAGACCGAGCTGAACTCATGGCAGTGACTTGGTGGCGAGTCGTCTTCGATGAAGCGCAGCACTTGAAAAATGTTGCAACACAGCAATCTCGGGCAGCTCGAGCGCTCTCCGCAGCACATCGCTTAGCACTCACCGGAACCCCCATGGAAAACAACCTGGAGGAGTTTCGCGCCCTGATGGACCTGGTAAACCCTGGCTATCTAGGAACGCAGCACGGCTTCCGCCACCACTACGCGCTCCCCATCGAACGCGACCACGACGACACCATGGCTGCACAATTGCGCACCTTGACAGCCCCGTTCTTGCTCCGCCGATTAAAAAGCGACCCTGCTGTTATCAGCGATCTTCCCGACAAGAATGAGATGGTCGTCCACGCATCCTTGACGCCAGAACAAGCCGGCCTTTACCATGCCGTCGTCGATGACATGCTTGAGAAGATCAACCAAGCGAAAGGTCTGCAACGGAAAGGCGCAGTACTCGCCGCGCTCACAAAGCTCAAACAAGTCTGCAACCACCCTGCACACTACTTCGGTGATGTCTCGGCCGTTCTCCGACACGGACAGCATCGTTCCGGGAAAGTGGCGTTACTGGAAGAACTCCTCTCGACTATTCTCGCCGAAGGGGAGAAGGCGCTTATCTTTACCCAATACAAAGAATTTGGAGACTACCTGGCGAACTACCTACATCAACGGTTCAACGTAGCGGTACCGTTCCTCCACGGATCACTGCGACGTGAAGAACGCGATGCCATGGTGGAGAGCTTCCAATCCGCAGAAGGAGCCCCACTCATGGTGTTGTCACTTAAAGCCGGTGGAACTGGTCTTACCCTCACCGCCGCAAACCATGTCATTCACTGTGACCGCTGGTGGAACCCAGCAGTCGAGAACCAAGCCACCGACCGAGCCTATCGAATCGGCCAGACGAAGGACGTACAGGTACGCAAACTCGTCTGCGACGGCACCATCGAAGAGCGTATTGACGACATTATTGCCCACAAATCGACGATGTCGGATCTAGTTGTGGGTACAGGTGAAACCTGGCTCACCGAGCTCGATGATGACCAGCTGCAGGAACTCTTCCGTCTGGAGGTGAAGTAAATGCGGGGACTTGTTGCTCAGAAAAAAACCGGATGTTTCGGGCGCACCTGGTGGGGGAAGCAGGTGGAACGGGCGTTAGAAGAACCTTATCGCGGGCACGACGGCGTGGTTCGACACCCCCAGGTTGCACGTGCAAAGGCGCTGGCTAGGAATGGCGCCATCTTCGCAATGGAACACTATGGCTCCACCGTTGCTGGGGAAGTACAGGGAAGCCAGCTCGACCCCTTCGCACCCACCATTTCGGGTACGCCCGTCAGTGCCGACACCATCGCTGAAGTGCGCGCTGCCGTCGCTCGTCATCCCGGCTCCGCAGAACAGATTATTGCTGGATCTCTTCCCACGTTCCTCGAAGAACTTCTCCCACTCTACGCACACGACCTCCGGTGTACGTGCACCTGTCCTGCATCGGCGGACCGCTGCTCACACACTTTGGCACTGGGATACCTGTTAGTAGAACGCATGGATCGAGATAGCGAGTGGTATCTCCAGCTTCGCAGCATCGCTCTTTCAGACATCCTGGTCTCTGCTGATCCCGTCGACGAAACAGCAGCATCAAACTCCACCGACGAGCCCGATACATCCACCACCACCCTTTGGGACAGCAACGGTAGTGAATCGAGTCGTGCAGCCGCGCGCCGGCAGATACCCCGTGGGGAGGCAGCACAACTTATCACCCGCCCCTCCCAGGAACCCTCCCAAGAACAGGACCCTGATTCCCCCGTTGCGCTCGCCCCTCATCGCTACTGGGCACTTTCCGGGGAGCTACCGGATCTCCCCAACCCGCTCCCTAACCCGGCCTACCACGACCTCGACCCTGTGCAATGGATGGCCGCAGCGAGTGCGTACACCTCTGACCCGGTCGAGAAGCTCACGCTCGAAGCCGATCTACACGACGCGTGGGACTATCTTGTTGAACACGACACCTACCCAACCGTCATCAAGGAGTACTCCGATGAGTAACCCACTGCGCCTCCTCCACAGCAGCGACTGGCACATCGGGATGACTCGCCGTCATCTGTCAGAAAGTAAACAGGCAGTCTTCCGTGACGCACGCCTGCAGGCTATCGAGCATCTCTGTGACCACGCCGCAGAGCTCGACGTCGATGGCGTCGTCGTCGCAGGAGACGTCTTCGATGGGAACCAACTCGACAGCAACACCATCATCTCCCTCCTGGAAATGGTGGGTGGACTCACCTGCCCTGTAGTGCTCCAACCCGGCAACCACGACTCCTACCGGCGGGACAGCGTCTACCTGTCACCTGCCTTCCGAGCTCATAAGCCAGACAATATCCTCGTCCCCCACGAGCCCGGAGTGCTACGAGACATCCCAGGAATCGAGCTCATTGTCGGCCCCTATAGCGATCGGTACCCCACCGAAAACCCCCTCTTTACTGCTCTCCGAGAGTGTGCGGAAACCCTCAAAGAACCCTGCACATACCGAGTAGGACTAGCACACGCAGGCGTTGACACGTTCGCCCCACACATGGAGGATGCCACCGGAGCAGAAATCATCTCCGTCGCTGCACTAGAGGAGGCCTGCCGCAGCTACCAGCTCGACTACCTCGCCCTCGGAGACAGGCATTCACAGACACAAGTGGGGGAGAGTGGTCGGATCTGGTATTCCGGCAGCCCCGAGGTGACTGACTTCGATGACGTCGAGAAAAACTCAGGCCAGGCACTCCTCGTCACACTGCATGACGAGACCTGTACGACCGAACCACTCACCTGCGGGAAATGGTCCTTCCGAACCCTTCGTCGTGACATCCATAGCACCGCCGATATCGCACAACTCTCCCGGGACCTCGCGGAGATACCCAACAAACGACGCACCGCCGTCCGCCTTGGTCTTAACGCCACCCTCACCGTCGAAGACATGGCAGCATTAGACACCGCCCAAGCGCAATGGGAAGGTATGTTCGCAGGATTCCGGCTGTGGGAACGGCATAGCTCACGGCACTTGCTCCCATCCCTTACCGAACTACAAGCGAGACTGACAGGATACGTGGCAGAGGCTGCGGAGGAACTCTCACAGCTAGCCGAAAACGGTGACGAGACCGCTCAAGATGCTCTCACGCTGCTCTACCGCCTCACTGTGGAAGGAGAACATCAGTAATGCGACTCCACTCCATCACCCTGAAGGACTACCGCGGTATCACGGAACGCCACGTCGACTTCGACGACCATGGCATCACCGTAATCGCTGGGCCCAACCAATCCGGAAAATCGAGCGTTATCGAAGCCATTAACCTCGTTCTCACTGAGAAAGCCACTTCCACCAAAAATGCAGTGACCGCTATTCGGCGCAGTGGAGTCGACCGCCCCGCCATCGTGGAGTTCGATGCCACCATTGGCGGTGAACGGTTCACTCTACGCAAAGAATTCGGACGTGGGCGGCAAGCAGGTACCACCCTCACCTTTGCCACCGGGAACAAGGCGGTACTACGCGGCGACCCCGCCCATAACTATGTACAAGATCTCCTCCGCGACCATGAAGATATGGCGCTTTTCGCTGCCCTGAGCTTCCTCCAAGGCAAGGACCTGTCGAGTTTTGAACTCACAGACGGCCAGTCTGCCCTTCAAGCAGCACTCGATGCGGCCGCCAACGGAAACGATGACACACTCTCGGGAGACCACCTACTGGATGCTGCGCAGGCGGAATTCGACCAGTACTTCACCACAACAGGCCGCCTCACCAAAGAACGAACGAACGAGCTCAAACGCGAAAAAACCCTCTCTGAAGAGGCTTCTGAACTTGCTGAACACGTTGCCGAAACAGAACGGACTGCCCAACAACTCGATGACCTCGAACAGCAGCGAGAACACCTCGCGAACCAGCGTGCCGAGACAGAAGCTCGACTGCAGGACCTCACTGCACAGGCAGCAGCTCACGCCGAGCACCAACGGCAGAAGGCTGCCCTCGAAGCGCAACTGAGGACAACCGAAGCACAACTTGCAGCTGCCACTTCGCGCGTGCAGGCCGATGACGACCTCGCACAACAACACGCGGCGATAAGCGAACGCATCACCCGTATCGAACAACAACAGGCTGAGCTCACACAGGTAGATGATGCCGAACTACACCAGCTCATCGAACAGCGGGACCAGCTAGCCGCGGCTGCAGCGCACTACACACAAACTGCGGAGATTATGGACTTTCTCCGCCGGGAACGCCTCCACCACGAAGAGGAAGCGCAAGCAGAACGCCTCGCCCAAGCTGCGAAACAGGCTTCCGACCACCTGCACAGCATCCCGCACGACGTCGAGGTCTATCGGCATGCCGAGCAACTACGAGCCGATATTGAGGGACTCCAACACGTGCTCGCGGTAAGCTCCGGGACCATCACCGTGACTCCTCTCCCCGGCGGCGACGTACTCTGTAACGGCAGTCCGCTTACCAGCGCACATACCGAGATTATCTCCCGGTCGCTTTCTATCGAGGTGCCAGGACACGTGACCATCACCCTGCACCCAGCTGCAGAAGCAGCAGAACGCGACGCCCAGCTCAGCCGGCTCACCGCAGACTATCAGGAAGCCCTTGACAGCCTGCACGTCGCAGACTGGTCACAGGCATGCAGGCAGGCAGACGAGTGGCAGGAGGCCAACCGTGCCCACCAGGACGCAGCCGCAGAATGCCGCGCCTTTGCGACTCTCCACCCCGAGTCACGCCGACTAGAAGAAGCACACCAGCTCACCCAAGAGTGCGCCGGCTTCCCCAGTGACCTCCTCGACCAAGGCCGAGCCGGCACATTAAATGTCCTTCCTAAAGCTGACGTAGATGAGCTACAGAGTGCCTTTACCGAAGCTCAGCAAAGGGCAGAAGTAGCACTACGCAACTACGAGGTGTCCGCCAGCAAACGTGACCTACTCGCGCAAGAGCTTGCTGCAGCACAACAGGAATACGCACAGCTTGACCCACTTGACCAAGCGGCAAGAACTGCACACCAGGAGAAACTAGCCAGTCTTACCACTGCCGTAGCGACACAGCGAGCAGAACTCGCGCAGTGTGAAAATTGCACCGCAGCGTTCGCTGACACCACTGAAGAAGCCGCGGACAACACCAGCACGCTAGCTACTCTCCGCTCCTTCTACGATGACGTCGACAGCAAATACCACCGGCTCCAGGGCGTTCTCGACACCCACATGTCCGCTGGCTACCATGCTGCACTCGTAGAGAAACGCGCCCAACACCGCGATCTTCACGAACACATCCAGCGCACCACAGCCGCTGCAGACGCCGCACGGTTACTTCGCGATACACTACTGGCAGCCCGCCAGCGCGCTGCCGCCCGCTACCAAACACCCTATGTGAAGACCCTCACGCGTCTCGGCCAACGAGTATGGGGTGACCACTTCTCCGTCACCGTCGCTGACAATCTCACAATTGTGAGTGCCGTCACCCGACCCAACGGCATCCCCATCGCCTATAGCGATCTCTCTACCGGTACCCGAGAACAGCTGGCAGTCCTCTCTCGCCTTGCCTGCTACCAGCTCGTGGACCAAGGACATGTCCCCGTTATTCTCGATGATATCCTGGGATACTCCGACCCCACGCGTCGAGAAGATATGGCAGCTGCCATCGAGACAGCGACCAGTCTCGCCACTAGCGACCCCGCAATGGCCGGACAACTCATCATCTTTACCTGTGACAGCAGCCGTTTTGCGAGCGTTCCCGGCAAACACCACATCTGGGAACAACCGCTCGACTAGCTCTCCCCAAGGCTGTTCCATACGCCTGGAACAGTGCATCCTACCTAGCAAAATAAATGCAACAAGGCCCACCTTAACAGTGGGCCTTTGCCTTAGTGCCCCCGACACGAATCGAACGTGCGACCTTTGGTACCGGAAACCAATGCTCTATCCCCTGAGCTACGGAGGCGTAACGAAATAAGAGTGTACCAGTCAGTCCGCTCTACTACTAAAGCATTCAACCTGGACGGGTAACACTTTAGTGCCTTCACCACGTAGAATATTCAATTGTGACGCCCGCAGAACTAGGAAAAGTTGTCCTTGCTGCCTTGCAGCAGGTCGCTAAAGAACAGAGCCTCGACTCCACCCTCCTCCCCGCAGAGGTAACAGTGGAGCGTCCCCGCAACCCTGAAAACGGCGACTACGCCACCACCATTGCTCTGCAAAGCGCCAAAAAACTCGGCACTAACCCGCGTCAGCTTGCTGTTGATCTAGCCGCCCAGCTGTCCACCTCCACTGCCATCGCGGAAGCGGCGGTAGCCGGCCCTGGTTTCGTTAACATCCGCCTCGCTGCCGATGCTCAGGGTGAACTCGTCAACACCATTCTTTCCGCTGGAGCAGACTTCGGTAGGGGAGACAGTTTCGCTGGGAAACGCATCAACCTCGAATTTGTGTCCGCGAACCCCACCGGCCCCATTCACCTCGGTGGAACGCGCTGGGCTGCCGTCGGTGATGCTTTGGGACGCATCATGGAGGCAGAAGGTGCGCAGGTCACGCGCGAGTACTACTTCAATGACCACGGCACGCAGATCGATCGTTTCGCTCGCTCCCTCGTTGCAGCCGCCCTGCACCAGTCCACCCCCGAAGACGGCTATGCAGGCGCCTACATTGACGACATCGCCGGCACTATCGTTGCCAACAACCCCGGTGTCTGCGACCTCCCCGCGGAAGAACGCCAGGAGATCTTCCGCAGCCAAGGTGTGGAGATGATGTTTGCGCACATCAAGCGCACCCTCCACGAATTCGGCACCGACTTCGACGTGTACTTCCACGAAAACTCGCTTTTCGACGATGGCTCCGTCGATGCCGCAATCGGCATCCTCAAAGAGTCTGGAAATCTCTATTTTGCTGATGGTGCCTGGTGGCTACGATCGTCCGATTTCGGTGATGACAAGGATCGCGTCGTCATCAAATCTGACGGGAATGCCGCCTACATTGCCGGCGATATCGCTTATGTGAAGAACAAATTCGACCGTGGTCATGACCTCTGCATCTACATGCTGGGGGCAGACCACCACGGCTACATTGCCCGTCTAAAGGCAGCTGCCCAGGCGCTCGGTTACGACCCTGATGGGGTAGAGGTTCTTATCGGACAGATGGTGAACCTGGTTCGTGACGGTAAGGCCGTCAAAATGTCAAAGCGTGCCGGCACTGTCATCACTCTCGATGACCTGGTCGAAGCGATCGGCGTAGACGCCGCCCGTTACTCCATGATCCGCTCTTCGGTGGACACAGGCTTGGATATTGACCTGGAACTCTGGGCCTCCAAGTCCAATGACAACCCGGTTTTCTACGTGCAGTATGCACACGCTCGCCTGTGCTCTCTGCAGCGTAAAGCTGATGAGCTTGGCGTCACCCGTGACGCCGCCGACCTTGCGCTCCTCACCCACGAGCGCGAAGGCGACCTTATTCGTACCCTCGGCGAATTCCCCTCCGTTGTCGCAAGTGCTGCGGAACTGCGGGAACCCCACCGAGTCGCCCGTTACCTGGAAGGCCTCGCTGCCTCCTACCACCGGTTCTACGACTCATGCCAGGTTCTCCCCAAAGCAGAGATCGTCGATAACGATGAAGACGCCACCCTTCACTCAGCCCGCCTAGCCCTGTGTGCTGCAACCCGTCAAACTCTCGACAATGGCCTGCAGCTCCTCGGCGTTACCGCACCGGAGCGCATGTGACCGTCAACCCCGCAGGATCCCGCCACGAAACTCACGAAGTCGCAGATCTCATGGGAGTGCGTAAACCTCCCGCTGACATGAATGCTCTGCCGGCTGTCGTCTGGCCCAAGACCACTGAACGCAACGCCGACGGTGTCGTCACCATTGGAGGCCTCGCCGTCACAGACCTGGTAGCCGAGTACGGCACCCCCCTCTTCGTCCTGGACGAAGAAGACTTCCGCACCCGTGTAGCCACCATGGCAGAATCCTTCGGCGGTGCCCACAACGTGCACTATGCCGCCAAGGCTTTCCTCTGCGGGGAGGTCGCCCGCTGGATCAACGAGGCTGGACTCTGCATGGATGTCGCCTCGGGTTATGAGATGGGTGTCGCTCTCGCCGCCGGATTCCCCGCCAGCCGCATGACCCTGCACGGAAATAACAAGTCCGTCGATGAGCTCCGTCAAGCTGTTGAGCTTGGTGTTGAGCACGTTGTGGTGGACTCCCTCTACGAGATCGACCGGCTCAACGCAGTGGCAGGCAAGCTGGGGAAACGCCAAAACGTTTTCGTCCGCGTCACCTGTGGGGTGGAGGCGCACACGCATGACTTCATCGCCACTGCCCACGAGGACCAGAAGTTCGGTTTCTCCCTCGCCAGCGGCCAGGCTGCGGAGGCAGTGCGTCGGGTCATCGAAGCTGACAATCTCATCCTTAATGGTCTGCACAGTCATATCGGCTCCCAGATCTTCGACGTTGCCGGCTTCGAAATGGCAGCGCATCGTATCATTAAGTTCTTTGCAGCTATCGTTGACGAGTACGGTCCGGAAGCAACAGAAGGCCTCTCCATTGTCGACCTCGGTGGTGGATTCGGTATTGCTTACCTCGAGTCGGATGATCCGCCGGCTATCTCCGATATTGCCGCAGATCTGCACGCCATCGTGGATAAGGAAGCTGCTGCTGCTGGAATCCCCACCCCGCAGCTGATGGTGGAGCCGGGACGGTCCATCGCCGGCCCATCCATGGTGACTCTCTACACCGTTGGTACTCTGAAAGACGTGGTGCTGCCCTCTGGTGTCACCCGCCATTATGTGGCAGTGGACGGAGGTATGAGTGACAATATTCGTACCGCCCTCTACGATGCCGAATACGATTGTCGGCTCGTCAATCGCACCACTGACGCAGAACCCGCACTGTGCCGAGTTGTGGGCAAGCACTGCGAAAGTGGTGATGTTGTCGTCCGTGACACGTGGCAGCCCGCGGATATCCGTCCAGACGATATTCTTGGTGTAGCGGCCACCGGCGCATACTGCTACGCCATGGCCAGCCGCTACAACATGTTGACCCGACCTGCCGTCGTCGCTGTGCGCGACGGCAAGGCCCGACTCATTCTTCGTCGAGAAACGCTCGACGACCTGCTTAGCCTGGAGGTTTCATGACCCGCGAAGCTCACACCGAACTCCGTCAGTCCGAGGTTGGCGTTGCCATTCTCGGTATGGGAACGGTGGGCACTGAAGTAGTTCGTCTTCTCAACGAGCACGGTGATTCCTTTACCCACCGGATCGGGGCTCCCGTCGTTATTCGCGGTATTGCTGTCCGTGACACGGCTCGTGATCGTGGTGTCGATCCCAGCCTCATCACCGACGATGCCCAGGCACTCGTTGATCGTCCCGACGTTGATGTTGTTGTCGAAGTTATCGGCGGCATTGAGGGTTCCCGTCAGCTCTTGCTCTCTGCTCTCAAGCAGGGTAAGTCCGTCGTTACCGCCAATAAGGCGCTGGTTGCAGCTCACGCTGCAGAGCTCGCAGCGGCAGCCGATGAGTCCCAGGTAGACCTATACTTCGAAGCTGCCGTCGCCGGGGCTATCCCGATCATTGGCCCCCTCAAGCGGTCGATGGCGGGGGACGAGATCCAGCGCGTCATGGGTATCGTCAACGGCACTACAAACTTCATCCTCTCTGCGATGGACGAAACCGGTGCCGACTACGCTGACACCCTCGCAGAAGCCGGTCGACTGGGCTACGCCGAAGCCGACCCGACCGCTGACGTAGAAGGTTTCGACGCTGCCTCGAAGGCTGCCATTCTCTCGACTCTGGCCTTCCACTCTCGGGTGACGGCCAATGATGTTTACCGCGAAGGTATCACCAAGATTACTCAGCAGGACATTAAGTCCGCTCACAAGCTCAACTGCACGATCAAACTGCTGGCAGTGTGCGAGCGCATTATCTCCGAGGATGGTTCGCAGTCCGTTTCCGCCCGCGTCTACCCGGCCCTCGTTCCGCTCACCCACCAGCTGGCCACCGTTAATGGTGCCTTCAACGCGGTGTTCCTGGAGGCCGAATCCGCCGGACAGATCATGTTCTATGGGCCCGGTGCAGGTGGAGCGCCTACTGCTTCTGCAGTACTGGGTGACCTCGTCGCCGCTTCCCGTAACGTTGTGCATGGGGGACGTGCTCCGGGAGATAACACCTATGCCAACCTGCCTATTGCTGAATTCGGCGACGTACAGACCCGCTACCTTGTCAACATGCATGTGGTGGACGAAAAAGGCACCTTGTCCAAGGTCGCTGAAGTGTTCGCCAACCATGATGTCTCCATTGCCACCGTCCATCAAGATGATGAAGTGGAGAATGAAAACGGCACCAACATTGATCCCGATGGTAAGTTTGCCCGCCTGGTTGTGGTCACCCACCGTGCTAGCGAAGCTAACCTCGCTGCCTGTGTGGAATCTCTTGGTCACTCCGACAGCGTTGTCAAAGTGACCTCGGTGCTCCGTATGGAAGGCCAGGAGAACTAAGCCGCTCGCCACGGAGCGGCAGGACTACCACTCATTAAAGGAGACTCATCGTGAAAGATGGGATGGCCGAAGCACGTATGCTTCCGGTTGGCGCAAAGGCCGCAATTCGCGTACCCGCCTCTAGCGCGAATCTGGGCCCCGGTTTCGACACCCTCGGTCTGGCACTAGGAATTTGGGATGATGTCTCCTGCGAAGTAATCGCATCTGGTCTCGTTATCGAGGTCACTGGCGAAGGAACAGGAGAGGTGCCTCTCGACGAAGGACACCTCGTTTACCGCGCGTTCCGTGCTGGCATGGAAGCTAACGGGTATGACGTGCCCGGATTACGGCTGGTCTGCCACAATCGCGTTCCAGAGTCACGCGGATTAGGTTCCTCAGCAGCTGCCGCAGTCGGTGGCGTCGCACTGGCCGATGCGCTCTGCGATCGCCCCTTCGAACTCAAACGGATGGTACAGATCTCCTCAGAGTTTGAAGGCCACCCTGATAATTCCTCCGCGGCAGTGCTTGGCGGGATGGTGGTGTCCTGGGCAGATCAACCGGGCTTTGCTAACTCGTCTTACCACGCTATTCGGCTCGATGTGCACCCGGATATTCGGGCCACCGTGCTCGTCCCATACTCCCGCTCATCCACGGAGGAGACTCGCGCAGTGCTCCCCTCCATGGTGCCGCATCAGGATGCCGTCTTTAACGTTTCGCGTGCAGCAATGATGATGTTAGCCATGACGAAACGCCCCGACCTGCTCTTTGATGCCTCTGACGACCGTCTCCATCAACGTCAGCGGGCTGCTGCGCTGCCCATCACCACGCGGTGGATCCGCAGTCTGCGTGATCGTGAGTTGGCTGCCATGGTGTCTGGTGCCGGTCCAACCGCCTTGTGCCTCCATGTAGATGACTTCCCGGCAGACCTACAGCGAGAAGCCGAAGAAGACGGATTGCGTGTTCTACACCTCGATATCTGCGAGGGTGTTCAGCGAGTTTATTAACCGCATGGTCATGTCATTCTTGCTTAGCTGCCGTTTGTGAAGCTATTCTGGAAGTGTCCCGCCACCAGTTAGGGCGTGTAACGTAGGCATGACGTGGTCACTACCAGTCACAGAACGTTACTGACGGTCATTGCCTCTGTGTGGAATCTGACGGACATTCCCCGTTTCTGAACAGCTTTCGTACTCCTCTCAGAGGTACATGCTGTGAGGGAGAATCATATGAAGCCTCCTATGCACTCCTGTATAGGGATGAAAGGACATCCGTGACTAGTACGGACACTATGGATAATGCTGCATCGGCAGAACCCACCCGCTCCCGCCGCGGTAAAGGCGAAGGACTCTCCTCGATGGTCATCCCCGAGCTCCGGAAAATGGCTACCGAAATGGGCATCAAGCGTACCTCTGGAATGCGCAAAGGTGACCTCATCGAAGCTATCCAAGCTCAGCAGCGCAATGCCAACGACAAGGAGCAAGGAAACAAAGACTCTCAGCCTGCAGCGCAGAATGGTGTGGCTGCGTCCACTGGCAATACCGTAGACAAGGGCGAAGCTGCAGCCGACGGAGAAAAGAAGTCTGGCGCCTCAGAACAGAAGAACGACCAGCAGGGGCAAGCAAAGAAGGACAGCACTGATAACGACGGTAACGATAATCGTTCTCGGCGCCGCCGTAATCGCAACAACCGCAGTAACAACGGAAACGCTGGCGGGAATGCTAATGGCGGTAATAACGTCAATGCGGAGGGAAACTCGAACCGTAATTCTGTGAAGAACGGTGGCGCCAACAGTCCTAAGGGCGGTAATGCGGGTGCGAATGGCGCAAGAGATAACTCATACGACAAGAACGACGGTACCCAGGACGGTAACAACAACCGCAACCGAAACCGTCGTGATCGCAACAATCGTCGCGATCGCAACAATAATCGCAACAACAACCGAAACCGGGATGACCGTGATACTGAGATTCGAGAAGGCGATGTGCTGCAGCCCGTCGCAGGTATTCTCGACATTCTCGACAATTATGCGTTTGTCCGCACCTCCGGTTATTCCGCTGGCCCGCATGATGTTTACGTGTCAATGAATATGGTGCGTAAGGCTGGCCTGCGCCGTGGTGACGCTATCGTGGGAGCGGTGCGGATGCCGCGCGAAGGTGGCAACCCGAACCACAATAATCGGCAGAAGTTTAACCCTTTGGTGCGGATCGACTCCGTCAACGGATTGACTCCGGAGCTGGCCGCTCAGCGTCCCGAGTTTGCCAAGCTAACCCCGCTGTACCCCAACCAGCGGCTGCGCCTGGAAACTACCAAGGAGAACATCACCACTCGTCTCATTGACCTCATCATGCCGATCGGTAAAGGTCAGCGCGCTCTTATCGTGTCCCCTCCGAAAGCCGGTAAGACTACCGTGCTACAGGCTATCGCCAATGCAATCACCACCAACTACCCCGAATGCCATCTCATGGTGGTACTGGTCGATGAGCGCCCAGAAGAAGTGACGGACATGCAGCGCAGTGTGAAGGGCGAAGTTATTGCTTCCACCTTCGACTGCCCGCCTTCCAACCACACAACAGTGTCCGAACTTGCTATCGAGCGGGCCAAGCGACTGGTGGAACAAGGTATGGACGTTGTTGTGTTGCTGGATTCCATCACCCGCTTGGGGCGCGCTTACAACAACAGTTCCCCCGCATCGGGTCGCATCCTATCTGGCGGCGTCGACTCCACCGCGCTCTACCCGCCGAAGCGCTTCCTCGGTGCTGCCCGCAACATCGAAAATGGGGGTTCGCTCACGATTATCGCGACCGCCATGGTTGAGACTGGCTCCGCCGGCGATACCGTCATCTTTGAAGAGTTCAAGGGCACGGGTAATGCAGAGCTGAAGCTCGATCGTCGCATCGCAGAGCGGCGTGTCTTCCCAGCGATCGATCTCAACCCCTCTGGCACTCGCAAGGATGAGCTGTTACTGGGCGCTGAAGAATACCAGATTGTCCACAAGTTCCGCCGGGTGCTTTCCGGTCTCGAGCCGATTCCTGCTATTGAGCTTGTCATCAAGCAACTCAAGAAGACCAAGAACAACCGAGAATTCCTCATGCAGATCGCGAAGACCACCCCCAATATGGACGAGGAGGACTAAGAGCTGTGGCTACCGCAGTTTCTGCAGTAGATGACGTCCTGTCAGAGTATGCCGGTCTCGAGGCCCAACTCGCCGATCCGGAGCTGCATAACGACCAGGCTGCTGCCCGTCGTGTTGCTAAGCGCTTCGCCGAGCTCGGTCCGGTGGTCAAGTGCTACCGCGATCTCCAGCAGGCGCAAGATGACATGGAAGCTGCCCGCGAACTGGCTGACGAAGATGCTTCTTTCAAGGAAGAGGTGGCTCGGTTGGAGCCGGTTGTCGCCAGCTTAGAAGAACAGCTCACAGATCTGTTGGCGCCCCGTGACCCGCATGATGGTGACGATATTGTGCTGGAGGTGAAGTCCGGCGAAGGTGGGGAAGAATCCGCACTGTTTGCGGCTGATCTCGCGCGTATGTACACCAAGTACTTTGACAAGCTCGGCTGGCGTGTGGAAGTGCTCGACGCCACCGAATCCGATATGGGTGGATACAAGGACATCTCCATGTCGGTAAAGACCCGAGAGCCCACCCGCGATGGGGTCTGGTCCAAGATGAAGTTTGAAGGTGGCGTTCATCGTGTACAGCGCGTGCCTGTCACAGAATCGCAGGGACGCATTCATACTTCCGCAGCAGGTGTCTTCGTTTTCCCCGAACCCGAGGAAGTGGAAGAAATCGAGATCGATGAGAAGGATATCCGCATCGATGTCTACCGTTCTTCCGGCAAGGGTGGCCAGGGCGTTAACACCACCGACTCGGCGGTGCGTATCACCTACCTGCCCACGGGGCTGATCGTCACCTGTCAGAATGAGCGTTCTCAGCTGCAGAACAAGATCCGTGCGATGCAGGTCTTGAAAGCACGTTTGCAGGCTATTCGGGAAGAGGAAGCGGCTGCTGAGTCCGCCTCCGGGCGCACTGATCAGGTGCGTACTGTGGATCGCTCGGAACGCATCCGTACCTACAATTTCCCGGAAAACCGTATTACGGACCACCGTATTGGATATAAGGCCCACAACCTTGACCAGGTGCTCGATGGGGATATGGGAGACCTCATTGATGCGCTGGTAGAGGCGGATCGTAAAGCCCGTCTTGAAGCGGAGTAATACCTGGTGAGTAACGCATCGCAACTTGTGCCCCCTACTGATATGTCAGTACGCACCTTGTTGCGCTGGGTCTCTGACCGTCTGTCGGAAGCAGGGGTGGCATCACCTACTGCTGAGGCGCGTCTCTTAGTAGCAGCCGTGATTCCGTGCGAACCATCCCAGCTCATCCTGCACAGTGGCACTATTGTAGACGACATACAAGGTGAGACACTCCGCACTTGGATAGTGCGTCGTATGTCCCGAGAGCCTCTTCAACACATCCTCGGAGAGGCCCCGTTCTGCGATTTTTCGGTTGTAGTAGGGGAGGGGGTGTTTATTCCCCGACCCGAAACCGAACTGCTAGCTCAATGGGCTATCGATACGCTGCGTAAAGTGCAGCACTTCCCGGGGAGAACTGTCTCGGTAGAGATGGGGGGCGGGGAGCTCCGGCCGTTACGAATCCTCGACGTGTGTGCGGGTTCCGGAGTTCTTGCTCTCGCCTTGGCACGTGCATTCCCTACTGCCGAGGTGTGGGCAGTGGAGTACTCTATGCGAGCGTTGCGGTACCTCCATCGCAATGTGGAGGAGCTTGCCCCGCAGGTGAAGGTTGTGGCGGGAGATGCTGCGTTGCCCTATGACACGTGGGGTATCCCCAGTAAAAGCGTCGATCTTATGGTGTGCAATCCGCCTTATGTGCCCGCTGGGAGTGCCGTTGATCGGGAGACTGCAGAGAATGATCCTGCAGACGCGGTGTTTTCCGGAGAGGATGGGCTGGTTCTTAGCCGTCTTATCCTTCGCCACCTGCCATTCCTTCTCTCACCCGGTGCGGTGGTGGGAATGGAGCATGATGAGATGACGGGGGAGGCGCTCTGCCATGAGGCATCGCTAGCTGGTTATAGTGACTGTAGAGATCATTATGATTTGGCGGGTCGTCCACGCTTTATGACGGCCTGTTGGCACCCGGATGAGCATGCCCTGGAAGGACAGTCGGATGACGACCTACACCTGTAAGCCTGGCCACGACCGGGCTGCCGCGCTCTCCGCAGCGGCGGCAGCACTTGCTGCCGGCCAGTTGGTTGTTACTCCGACCGATACTGTGTATGGGATTGCTTGCGATGCGTTTTCTCCAGCCGCAGTAGCTGCACTGTTGGCAGCGAAACATCGGGGTCCGGATATGCCGGTGCCAGTCTTGGTTGGATCGTGGCAGGCTGCCGAGGACATCGCAGGAGAGTTACCCGCGGCGGCACTCACGTTGATGAAGGCGTATTGGCCGGGGGGCTTGAGTGTGGTGGTTCCGCAGGCGCGGTCTGTCGAGTGGGACTTGGGGGAGACGGCAGAGTCTGTCATGCTTCGGATGCCCCTGAATGCAGTAGCGGTGGATTTGCTGCGACGCACCGGTCCCTTGGGGGTGTCGTCGGCTAACATCACCGGGCATCCACCAGCCACGTCTATTGACCAGGCGGAAGAGCAGCTGGGGGAGAGTGTTGCCATCTACCTGGACGGTGGACCTGCCGATATTGGTACGGCGTCCACTATTGTGGACGTTACATGCGACCCTCCACGCATTATTCGAGAGGGTGCTATTACTGCTGACGATATCGCCCGGGTCGTGGGAGTCCCCGCTACTGTGCTGCTGCGCTCCGCGGCCTAACGCTGAAAGAAAGAGAGAGCATCATTTCCGCCCCGCTGGTAGAGACTCTGGCTGACGCTTCAATGTTTGGCGTCGCTGGTGGCCTTGGCGTGCCGTGGCGAGAGTTAGGGCTGGTGATGTTGTCATCGCTCGTTGTCGCATTTCTCATTACTGGTCTGGTACGTAAGATCGCGATTCGTGGTGGGGCGATGGCTATTCCGCGTCAACGTGATGTTCATGTGATTCCTATTCCCAGGTGGGGTGGTGTGGGCATCTTTCTGGGTCTTATCGCTGGCTATATCATCGCCTCCAACCTGCCGGCTCTTCAGAACGGTTTTCAGTATGTTCCTGATCTGAAGGCTGTGATGGTGGGGTCGTGCCTCATCGTTTTGCTTGGCATCGTCGATGACCGCTGGGGCCTTGATGCTGTCACTAAGTTGCTGGGACAAATTGTGGTGGCGAGCATTATGGTGGTGATGGGGCTCTCCTGGACGCAGATTTATATTCCTTTCGGCGGAATTAATAACCTTGTTCTGGACCCGTGGCAGGCTGGCTTTTTCACTGTGCTGCTGATGGTGACGATCATCAATGCAGTAAACTTCGTGGATGGTCTGGACGGATTGGCGGCGGGGTTGGGAACAATCGCCTCACTCGCCATTATGGTGCTCTCGGTGCACGTGTTGTCAGAGCAAGAGGGCGCAGTATCTGCGTATCCACCAGCGATTATTTCAGTGGTCTTAGCAGGTGCGTGCCTCGGATTTTTGCCGCATAACTTCCAACCAGCGCGTCTCTTTATGGGGGATTCTGGGTCGATGCTCATCGGCCTTAACTTGGCTGCTGCATCGACCTCCGCCTCTGGGCGCATCTCGCTCTCTGCCTATGGAGTAGGGGACTTGGTCGTTCTGCTCTCGCCACTGCTGGTGGTGATAGCAGCGATGTTTATTCCGCTACTGGACCTCGTTATGGCGGTGATTCGCCGTACGCGCGCCGGGGTAAGTCCGTTCACTCCGGACAAGATGCATTTACATCATCGTCTCTTGCGGGTGGGGCATTCGCAGCGTCGTTCGGTTTTGATCATCTACCTCTGGGTCGGGTGGCTCACCACCGCCGCCGTCACCCCAATGCTGGTGCCGTGGCAGGTCTACTTCCCGCTCATCATCTTGTTGGCACTTGTTGTCGCTATTATGACGTATCTGCCACGCGTTCAGCAGCGGTGGGTCGGCCCACGTGTGCGGCAAGAGGTATCTCCTTCGTTATCCCGTCGCTCTGCGACGGTGCGGCCACAGCCGGCTGTCCGCCGGTCTCGGGCGCCCCATTTACCACACCGTGTCCGTACACGGAATGACCAGCGTACTCTGCGAGAGGAACCGACCAATGAGTAACACCCCCGCTGACGCAGCACCCGCTGCAGGTCAACCGGATCCCCAGCAGTCGGATGCGGCGCAGGCCACAGCCGCGCAGCCGACTCAGTATCGGGAAGAGAAACCGGTTCCGTTACTGAATGCGTTGCGTAATGGTGCCATCGGGCTGGCAGTGGTGTTAGTACTGGGTATGCTCGTGGGCTGGTTCGTGGCCGGTGCTGCTGGTATTTGGGGGGCTGTAATCGGGGGTCTCATCGCAGGTGTGTTTGAACTCATCACAGTGGTGATGGTGTTGCTGACCCGTAATCTCCCGCCGGCGACGACGATGGCCATCATTATGGGGAGTTGGCTGCTGAAGATTCTCATTGTGTTGGTCGTCGTCGCTGCTATTAAAGGATTGACGTTCTATGATCGCGGCACATTTGTTGCGGTGATGGCAGCGGCGCTGGTAGTTGTTTTGGCAGCTGAGACAGTGGGTGTGAAAAAGACGCAGGCCACTTACGTTACGCCGTTGTCAAAAGAGGACTAGTATTCCTATCGATACGTATGCGCGAGTAGCCGGACACCGAAAGGGCAACACGGTTGTCTCGTAGATCACGTTTTCTGCCGTTTTCTAGTAAAAAGAGAGCAGTGCAGTGACACAAAATCATGTGTAATCGCTCGCAGTGAACCTTGCCATAGTCGCCTCTTGCAGATAGGTCTTTTCTGCCGTGCCTGTTAGGGTTGTCTTGTCGTGTTCACTGGTGCCACACGTGTGCATGCGGTTCCATTCCATGAGGGGAGAGACCACTGATCAGCTCAGATGTAGCGGCCATGAAGGGTGTATTTGACGCCCCATCTCTCGGGGATTTCTTCCCTGATCCGATCTGGCTTCATGATGTGGCTGGTGGGTGGTTCACCATCGACCGACTCATGCTGGTACGCCTCTTCGTGATTCTGCTGGTGGCGATCTTCTTCGGTGCCGCCTTTCACAACCCCAAGCTTGTTCCAGGAAAGCTCCAAAACGCCGCAGAAATGGTGCTTGATTTCGTTCGCACCGGCATTGCAGAAGACATCCTCGGCAAGAAAGAAGGAAAGCGGTTCCTTCCGCTTATCACCACTACCTTCGTTATTGTCTTCTTCCTCAACCTGCCCTCGGTTATTCCTTTCCTCAACGTCTCCCCGAATGCACGCATTGGTATGCCACTGGTGATGGCCATTGTCGGCTATATCGCCTTCATCTACGCAGGATCTCGGAAGTACGGCTTCTTTAAGTTCATGAAGTCCTCGGTTGTCATCCCGAACATGCCCCCGGTGATGCACCTTATTGTGGTTCCGATTGAGTTCATCTCGACGTTCATCCTGCGTCCGGTTACCCTGACCATCCGTCTCATGGCCAATATGCTCTCGGGACACCTCATCCTGGCACTCATTTTTGGCGCCACCAACTTCTTCTTCTGGCAGCTCAATGGTTGGACCGCTCTGTCCGCAGTGACGTTGGTCGCCGCCATCCTCTTCACACTTTTCGAGCTGTTGGTCATTTTCCTGCAGGCCTACATCTTTGCCCTGCTGGTCGCTGTGTATATCGATCTTTCACTACACGCCAGTGAGCATTAGTCGCCAGAAAAGCTACTAGGTTCACTCCTCCCACAACTTCATATGTATATCATTTGAGCTTCCCCCACGATGGGTGGGGAGGACTAAGAAGGGAAAAATAATGGATCTGATGACGCTTGCCGCCAACGCAGAAACCACCATCCGGGGTCTCGGCACTGTCGGTTACGGTATCTCTACCCTCGGCCCCGGCCTGGGCATTGGTATCGTCGCCGGCAAGACCGTTGAGGCCATGGCCCGTCAGCCCGAAATGGCCGGCCAGCTCCGTACCACCATGTTCCTCGGCATCGCCTTTACCGAAGCCCTCGCCCTGATCGCCCTCGTGGCCGGCTTCCTCTTCTAAACGTTGGGACTACCCGAAATGATGACCTCACTTATCCTTGCCTCCGGAGGAGGAGACTCCACCGAGAACATGCCTCTCGGCGGAAGTCTCGGCCCCCTCTTCCCGGCTAACTATGACGTGGTGTGGTCACTGGTCTGTTTCATCGTCATCATGCTGTTGATGTGGAAATTCGTCCTCCCGCGCTATGGAAAGGTCTTCCAGGAGCGCCGGGATCGTATTGAAGGCGGCATGGCCAAGGCTGAAGAGCTGCAGGCCAAGGCGCAGCAAACGTTGGATGAATACAACCAACAGCTGGCACAAGCTCACGATGACGCAACTCAGATTCGCGAGGAAGCTCGTGAACAGGGACGACAGATCGTGGCTGAGATGAAGGACAAGGCCATGGCCGAGTCCGACCGCATCATTGCCAGCGGACAGCAGTCCCTCGACGCACAGCGTCAGAAGGCTTACACCGATCTGAAGAACGACATTGGTGTGCAAGCAACGAATCTGGCAGAACTCATCCTTCGCGAAGAGCTGGATGACGACGCCAAGCGAGCCGACACCATTGATGCTTTCCTCGCCAGCCTCGGTGACAATGACACTGCGGGAGTTGCCCGTCGATGAGTGTCATGTATGCCGCCAGCCGCGATGCCCTTGCTACCATCCGTTCCCTCGCAGAACAACTTATTCGCGAGAGTGAACAGTCCGTAGTAGTAGGGCAGCAGATGGGTGCTGAACTGTTCACGATTGTTGAACTAGTTGAAGCAGACCGCCCGACCCGCGTTGCACTAGCAGACGTGTCCGACAGCCCGGAACAGCGCAAAGCACTGATGACGCGCCTCATTGAGGGCAAAGTATTGCCCGAAACATTGCGTGTCTGCCAGGAAGCTGCTGCACGTGATTGGTCCAATCCGGCCGATCTCCGTGACGGACTCGTTCGCACCGCCCGCTCTGCACTTCTCCAGGCAGCTGAACTTTCTAACTCATTGCCGCAGGTAGAAGAGGAACTTTTCCGATTGAGCCGGACGATCAAGGCCCATCCCGGATTGGAACAGGCCTTGGGTGATCGGCAGGCTTCTGCAGATGAGCGACGCGCCCTGCTGGCACAGATGTTGTACGGAAAAGTCTCTGCGATTTCCGAGATCCTCGCTTCACAGGCGGTAGCTCGCCCACAAGAAGGACTCGTCGCTGATGACCTCGATATTCTCTCGCGTCAGGCGGCGCATGAAACCGGTCGGCGTGTTGCCGACGTGACTACTCCTGTAGCACTCACCGATGCCCAGCGTGAAGGCCTCCAGGCAAAGCTTCGCGACATCTACGGCATCGAGGTGTCCATCCATGAGGTGGTTGACCGCAACATCATCGGCGGCGTCATCATCAAGGTGGGCAACGAAATTATCAATGGAAGCCTCGCTAGCAAGCTTGAATCGCTCCGGCGCAGCTTGGTCTAGACAAATACAATTAGGAAGAGCAGGGAAAAGATGGCGGAGTTGAAGATCTCCTCCGAAGAAATTCGGGATGCCCTTGCGCAGTTCCGGGACTCCTACGACCCCAGCGCTACCCGCAGCGAAATTGGTGCCGTAGTTGAAGCAGCCGACGGTATTGCCCGCGTCAGCGGACTACCCTCGGCAATGGCTAACGAGCTGCTGGAATTCCCGGGTGGTGTACTTGGCGTCGCCCAGAACCTGGACGAGCGCGAAATCGGCGCCGTGGTGCTGGGTAGCTTCGAAGAAATCAAGGAGGGTGACGAAGTCCGCCGCACTGGAGAGGTTCTCTCCATTCCCGTCGGCGATGCCTTCCTCGGCCGCGTGATTAACCCTCTCGGCCAGCCCATCGATGGCAAGGGACCGATCGAGGCAGAGAGTGAACGTCCCCTCGAACTGCAAGCACCTACCGTACTGCAGCGCAAGCCTGTGCATGAGCCGATGCAGACCGGCCTCAAGGCCATTGACGCCATGACTCCCATTGGTCGTGGCCAGCGTCAGCTCATCATCGGTGACCGTAAGACAGGTAAGACCTCTATCTGCACTGACACCATCATTAACCAGAAGGCGAACTGGGAATCCGGTGATCCTTCCAAGCAGGTGCGCTGCATCTATGTGGCCATTGGCCAAAAGGGTTCCACCATTGCAGGTGTCCAGGCGGCTCTGGAAGAGTACGGCGCCATGGAGTACACCACCATCGTGGCAGCCCCCGCATCCGACTCCGCCGGTTTCAAGTGGCTCGCACCCTTCTCGGGCTCCGCTTTGGGCCAGCACTGGATGTACCAAGGCAAGCACGTCCTCATTGTCTTCGACGACCTGTCCAAGCAGGCTGAAGCATACCGTGCAATCTCCTTGTTGCTGCGCCGTCCGCCAGGACGTGAAGCCTATCCCGGTGACGTCTTCTACCTGCACTCCCGTCTTCTCGAACGGTGTGCGAAGCTTTCTGACGATATGGGCGGCGGTTCCATGACTGGCCTGCCTATTGTCGAAACTAAGGCTAACGACGTCTCCGCCTACATTCCGACCAACGTCATCTCCATTACGGATGGCCAGGTCTTCCTCGAGTCAAACCTCTTCAACAGTGGCGTTCGCCCCGCCGTCAACGTCGGTATCTCCGTGTCCCGCGTGGGTGGCGCTGCACAGACAAAAGGTATGAAGAAGGTGTCCGGTCGTGTCCGTCTAGACCTGGCTTCCTACCGTGAACTGGAAGGCTTCGCAGCGTTCGCATCGGACCTCGATGATGCGTCGAAGCGGCAGTTGGCCCGTGGTTCTCGCCTCGTGGAAGTTCTGAAGCAGGGCGAGCACCACCCGTGGTCGGTGGAGGATCAGATCGTCACCATCTACCTGGCCAGTAATGGCTACTATGACGAGGTGCCAGTAGAAGAAGTTCGACGCTTCGAAGAGCAGCTCATGAGCGAGCTACACCGCAATTCTTCCGACATTTTCGACGCTATCGACGGTGGAGCACCGCTGACGGACGAGGTCATCTCCACTCTGGTCAACGCCACCGAGGCATTCAAGAAGATCTTCCGTCTCTCCGATGGTTCCCCGCTGCGTGTTGAGGCTATGGAAGAAGACGCTGTCGCCCAAGAGACCCTGCAGGTGAAGCGCACTGCTTCACGGAAGGGCTAAGGCATGACGATCCGACTTCTACCAGGCAGAAAGGAGGGGAGTAAGTAATGGCAGATCTTAAAGCGCTGAAAGGTCGAATCGCTGCGACTAAGTCAAATGCGAAGATTTTCCACGCACAGGAGCTCATTGCGACCTCGCGCATTACTCGTGCGCAGGCCCGTACAGCTGCACAAGCACCATATACGCAAGAACTTGTCAATGTGTTATCTGCAGTGGCAGGCGCGACCAACATGACGCATCCCCTTCTTGCTGACCGACCTAACCCGAAACGCGCTGCCGTGCTGATTATTACCAGCGACCGCGGCATGTGTGGTGGCTACAACCACAATGTCTTAAAAGCAGCCGATGAGCTGTGCGAAATGCTCCAGCAGCATGGCACTGAGCCGGTGCTCTACGTGATGGGCGCCAAAGGTATTGCGCACCACTCCTTCCACAACCACCCCCTTGCTGGCCAGTGGTCTGGATTCTCCATGAATCCCGAATACGAGAACCTAAAAGTTCCGGTAGAGCATCTGCTCGATAGCTACCTACAGGGCTCCGACGGCACCTTGCCGGCCCCTGATGGAACGGAAATTCACGGGTGTGACGCAATCTACCTGGTCTACACAACATTCCGCTCTATGCTGTCGCAGGTTCCCACCGTGCGCCGCATGATTCCCATCGAGGCAGTGTACGAAGACGATCCGATTACCCTCGGCGAGGACATGCTGTCCGACCCTGCTGGATCAGACGCGCTGCCCCCCGAATACGAGTTCGAGCCCAATGCCGAAGAGCTCCTCGACGAACTGCTTCCGCGCTACATTACGACGCGCGTGTTTGCTGCCTCGCTCGAGTCGGCTGCGTCTGAATGCGCTGCCCGGCGTACCGCTATGAAAGCGGCCACCGACAACGCTAATGAACTCATTAAAGACCTCAGCCGTCTTGCTAATACGGCTCGTCAGGCCCAAATTACCCAAGAAATTACCGAGATCGTTGGTGGAGCTGGCGCTCTCTCGGAGAGTGCAGGAAGAGATTAAAAGATGACCTCAGCCCTGACTGATCAGAATGCAGCGGATACCGTCCTTGAAGGCCGCGTCGTCCGCGTTATTGGCGCCGTGGTGGACGTGGAGTTCCCCCGTGGTGCTATCCCAGAGATCAACAATGCCCTCCACGTTGAGGTGATGCTGAGCGGTGAAACCCGGCTCGTCACCCTCGAAGTTGCTCAGCACCTGGGCGACAATGTGGTTCGCACCATCGCCATGCAGCCTACCGACGGCCTCGTCCGTGGTGTGAAGGTGGTCGACACTGGTAACTCTATCTCCGTCCCAGTTGGTGATGTGGTAAAGGGACACATCTTCAACGCACTCGGTGAGTGCCTTGACGACCCCGGCCTGGGCCGTGATGGTCTGCAGTGGTCTATCCACCGCGATCCTCCTAGCTACGACCAACTCGAAGGCAAGACCGAAATTCTGGAGACTGGTATCAAGGTCATCGACCTGCTCACCCCCTACGTCAAGGGCGGCAAGATCGGTCTCTTCGGTGGTGCCGGTGTGGGTAAGACCGTTCTTATCCAGGAAATGATTACCCGTATCGCCCGTGAATTCTCCGGTACATCCGTCTTCGCAGGCGTTGGTGAACGTACCCGTGAGGGTACCGACCTCATTCTGGAAATGGGGGAGATGGGGGTTCTCCCCGATACCGCGCTCGTGTTCGGCCAGATGGACGAACCGCCAGGAGTCCGTATGCGCGTCGCTCTCTCTGCGCTGACCATGGCAGAGTACTTCCGCGATGTGCAGGGCCAAGACGTGCTCCTCTTCATTGACAACATCTTCCGTTTCACCCAGGCAGGTTCTGAGGTTTCCACACTGCTCGGCCGTATGCCGTCTGCCGTGGGTTACCAGCCGACCCTGGCAGATGAAATGGGCCAGTTGCAGGAGCGCATTACCTCGGTGAAGGGTCACTCCATTACCTCGCTGCAGGCCGTCTACGTCCCCGCAGACGACTACACCGACCCGGCCCCGGCGACCACCTTCGCTCACCTGGACGCCACCACCGAGCTTTCGCGTGGTATTGCCTCCAAAGGTATTTATCCGGCTGTGGATCCGCTGTCCTCCACTTCTCGTATTTTGGAGCCCGGCATCGTTGGTGAAGAGCACTACCGCGTTGCTCAGAACGTTATTAGTGTGCTGCAGAAGTACAAGGAACTGCAGGACATCATCGCCATTCTCGGTATGGACGAACTGTCCGAAGAGGACAAGGTGCTGGTTGGTCGTGCCCGTCGTATTGAGCAGTTCCTCGGTCAGAACATGCTGGTGGCAGAGAAGTTCACCGGTACCCCAGGTTCGGTGGTTCCGCTGGCGGATACCATTGAGGCCTTCGACAAGATCTGCAAGGGCGAGTTCGACAAGTACCCGGAGCAGGCCTTCAACGATGTGGGTGGTCTGGACCAGGTGGAGGCCAAGGCCAAGGCCCTTAAGGAAGAGTAACCACAATGGCCGACTTGGATGTTTCAATCGTCTCGGTTGATGGGGCCGTCTGGTCTGGAACCGCAACTAGTGTGACTAGTACAACGGTCGAAGGCGAGATGGGTATCCTCTACGGACGACAGCCTATCCTGGCCCAGATGGCAGACGATGGGGTAGTGACGGTGCATAGCACCGATGGTGAATTCCTCGTCTTTGCGGTGTCCGGTGGCTTGCTGTCCTGTACCGGAACTCACGTCGTCGTAATGGCGGAGAATGCCACGCCTGCTTCGGCTATTTCCATCGAGGATGCCGAGAAGAAGTTGGCGGTGCTTCCTGAGGAATCTTCCGAGGGAGAACGAGCACAGCTGAAGGCACAGATTCGTGCCGCGAAGCGGCTCGCCTCAGCATAGTAATAATTGAGTATTGAGGGAGCTGCCCCGGAGTTCGTTCGTGAGCTGGATAGTTAGCGATCAATAGGGCTTTCGGGGTAAGCTGCCTTCATGTGGTGGATTAGTGTCGTAGCCGTTGGCGTAGTACTTATTGCGCTGGCGGTTGCGTTGTATTTTTTCTACCGTCATATGACTGCATTAAAGGACAAAGGTACCGGTGTCCTCATGCGTGTTCTCCCGGCTGAGGGAGAACACGCATGGCGGCATGGGATTCTCGTCTATGAAGAGAATCGAGTACGTTTCTACAAGCTTCTGAAATTCGTTGATCGAAAAGCCTTCGATCTCAACCGCGAAGAAATCCGCATTTCAGCGCGTCGAAGTCCTCATGGGCTGGAAATCCGACTAATGGATGAGTCCACCCGGATTGTTGCGCTCACGGGTTGTGATCCGCAAGTGGAATTGGCGCTGAGCCCCTCCGCCCACGCCGCATTGCTTTCTTGGTTGGAGTCTCGGCCGTCGAAGCGTCTTTATCAACAAGGTCTATAGCACAAACCTCCCTGAAAATATAAGAGGAGGATCGTTTCAGTCTTGGACCTCCCGCTGGTGGTCCCGTTCTTCACGTTCAGCAAAGGACGCGACGACGGGGTTCTCTGGGCGGGCCAGAACTGTCGCATCTGAGCGACCGCGCAGCACCGTTGCTCCATCAATCATCCAGAAGTGCGCTTCCTCCGCATTGGCAAGGTTCACTGTCCGTTGGGAAGCCAGAATACGGCCTGGTTCGCGCTTAGCCAGCTCAGAAAGACGAGAGGCAATATTGACTGGATCTCCGATAACGGTGTACTCGTAGCGGTCTTTAGAGCCAATATTTCCGGCTACCACCCGTCCAGCTGAAATCCCGACAGCAGCTGCAATCTCTGGAAGCTCGCGATCGAGTCGGTTCATGACGACACGGGCGCAATAGAGTGAGGCACCTGCCGGATCAGGATGGTCATCCGGCACGTTGTACACAGCCAACACGGCATCACCGGCGAATTTGTTGACGACTCCTCCCGTGCGGTTCACCTCTTCCACCACGATGGTATAAAACCGGTTGAGCAGATCGACAACGGTGGAACTGTCGTATTCCAGGCTAAGTTTGGTGGAGCCAATGATGTCGATGAAGAACACCGACGCGTCACGTTGCGTGACATTTCGGCCGGCTGCTGAGGTAGAGAGTGCGCGGTCGGCAATCTTCGATCCCACATGCTTTCGGAAAAGGGTCTTCACATGCTGCTGTTCCCGGAGCTCATGCACCATATTATTAAATCCCGCTTGTAGCTCACCGATCTCTGAGCCGTCAAAGACTGCGACTTCAGTATCGAAATCGCCCATGGCCACACGTTCCATCCCGTACCTCACCCGGTTCAAAGGGGGAGTGATGTAGTTCGAGATCTGGATGTTGAGCACGGCTGAGAACAGTAGAATACATACCGCCATAATGACGATGAAGCGCGACATTTCTTGAATAGAGAACTCTGTGGTGTAGAGGTTAGTTGCCCCGACTAAAAGCAACCCCAACACGGGCAGGCCTGTTCCGGCGATCCACACGAGAGACATGCGGGAGGCAATGCCAGTCACAAAGTGGCTACGGGGCCCATAGTGAGAGAGAACTACTGATGCGGCAGGGCGCAACGCAAACTCAGCAGCCAAGAAACACACAGCGGTCATGATGACCGAACCCACCAGTACGGTGAGGACAATCCGCAACCCCATGGAGAGTTCAACCTGTCCATAGAGGAAACCGAAGATCACGGCCCCGATGAGCCATAGCGCCAACTGTAATAGTGCCAGGTGGCGGGGGCCCAGCAGTACCTGCCAGCGGTTTTTCTCAGTGGGAACGCGCTCCTCGACGAACCATTTGAGAGCGTGGTTGATGTACAAGAATGAGCTAGTGATACCAATGGCGTAGGCGATACCGATGAAGGCTGGAACAGCCTCCCACGTCAACACTGCCACGTCTGGCCGAAAAACACGATCTGATGGGACAATGCTGGAGATGATCAACAGACAGGCGATAGCGCCCGACAAGTGCGCACCGCTCAGCAGTACCCAGAGAATACAGAAGATGCGTGTGCGTGCCTTCCGGGGGGTCTCGCCGGCAGCCCCTAGGAGTGGAGAGCCAAAACGGGAATACTCTTTCCCTGGTTCTTCTCCCGGCTCAAATCCAAATGGGGTGATGTACCGGCGAGGGTAGGGAGGCCGGAGTGGTTTAGGAGATTCTGAGGTCATTATTGCTAAGCCTAAAACTCCAAATATGGTTCTACCAATGTCCAGGCTGCGAGGGCCTGTGCATCAGTAATCTGACTGTCCCGTAATGCAGTTTTTAGCTCGGTGACTGGCCACCAGCGCCAGCGAATATCTGCCTCGGTTTCCTCCTGCTCAGCCTCTCCAGCAGTGATGTCGCGCATAAGGAAGACATGCTGCGTCTGGTCCACGAAGCCAGGTGCGACATCAATCCATCCGACGTTATGAACATCAGCGGCGCGGTACCCTGTCTCCTCGCGAAGTTCTCGTTGTGCGAGTTCCGCAGGCTCCTGCTCAGCGAGGTCGGGTGCAGTGCCCGCGACGAATTCCCAGCAGCGTCGGCCTAACGCATAACGATATTGCTCTACCATGAGGACTTCCCCTGCAGGGTCCGATTCTGACTCTCGCCACGCCACTACCACGACACCCGTAGGTTTGTGAACAACCCCATAAAGGCCCGGAGAACCATCAGGACGTTCTAGGTCCGACTCCGTCACCACCATCCAGTTGTTTCGATAGATTTCGCGAGTGGCAAGCGTGGTGGGTTCACCAAAAAACGGTGGAGTAGAAGAGGTAGACGTCGAACCTGGCATACCTCCATTCTAGGCAAGGCACTCCCCATTTCCCGACAATCTGACCTATCGTAGGAGGGGTGCGATTGGTTATTGCAGACTGCCAGGTGGACTACGTTGGCCGCCTGAGCGCCCATCTCCCCATGTCCCGTCGTCTTATTCTCATCAAGGCAGACGGGTCCATTAGCGTGCATGCCGACGACCGTGCTTATAAGCCTCTCAACTGGATGACCCCGCCCTGCTGGCTCGAAGAACAGGCTATTCTGGATGAAGATGACTGTCCCACCGGGGAAAAACTATGGGTAGTTGAGAATAAAGCGCGCGAGCAGCTTCGCATCCTCATTGGTGAGGTGGTACTTGACGAGGAGATTGAGCTGGGGCCGGACCCAGGGCTTGAGAAAGATGGTGTGGAGCAGCACCTGCAGGAGCTTTTAGCGGAACATATTGAGGTGTTAGGGGAAGGCTTTACTCTCGTACGCCGTGAATACCCCACCGCCATCGGGCCGGTGGATATTCTCTGTCGAGATGAGTCCGGTGGGACGATTGCGGTGGAGATTAAACGTGTGGGGGGTATCGATGGTGTGGAACAGCTCACGCGTTACCTGGACATGCTGAATCGAGATCCGGTGTTGGCACCAGTACACGGAGTATTCGCTGCGCAGTCCATTAAGCCACAAGCACGCACTCTTGCGGAAGATCGTGGAATCCGTTGCACAGTTCTGGATTATGACGAGTTGCGCGGTATTGAAAGCACTGAGCTGCGACTTTTTTAGCAGCTGTTTAAACTGAGGAAGAACACTCCAGAGAAGTGAAGGAAGCACCGTGGAAAACATCGATCTGTCTGCCCTAAAAGCGGTCGCGGAGGCGCGTGTGGCGGAAGAGCAACAACGCGCAAAGGCCCACCGCGCTAGTTCCGCTGGTGATAAACCACGTTTTATCGCCAAAGATCATCCGGCAGATCGCCCTGCCGCCGGCTCCTTCGCCGCAGGTACTAGTGCAGCCACCGCTGCAGTATCAAGCACCCCGACTACTAGCGTGCGTAGCAGCAACGGACTTCCCGCCATAATCGAGCTTACCGAGGCCAATTTCGAGGCCATGATACAGCTCTCTAACTACGTACCAATCGTCATCGACCTCTGGGCGGAATGGTGCCAGCCTTGCAAACAGCTCACCCCTGTCTTGGAAAAGCTCGCTGCCGAATACCAAGGTAAATGGATTCTGGCAAAGGCGAACACAGAAAAGGAGCCTGTGCTCGCACAGGCCTTCAAAGTACAATCAGTGCCTACCGTGGTGGCGATTGCCAAGGGACACCCGCTAGACGCCTTTGCTGGCGCGCAACCGGAACCACAACTGCGAGGGTGGCTTGATGCGTTAATGAACGCAGTCAGCGGTCGTCTTTCCCCCATGCCTGCTGATGGAAATATTCCGGGCTTGGAGGCCTTTGGCGGTCCGGTGGCAACTGATGCGGCGTCAGATACAGCTCCCGCCACTATCGTCGACCAAGCTGAGGCACTCGCCGATACCGGGGATTATGCCGCAGCCGAGGCGCTACTGGCTGACCATCTGGAGCATAACCCGGGAGATCATGCGGCAGAGTCTGCGCTTGCGCTGTACCAGACGCTTGCGCGTGCCGCTTCCACCGATGAGGACACGATTGCTTACGCAGACGCGCATCCCGCGGACATCTCCGCCCAATGCGATGCCGCGGATCGAGAAATGACGGAGGTTGGAGCAGAAGCCGCTTTCACCCGTCTTCTCACGACGATTGCCCGCACGACGGGGGAGGAGAAGACCGAAGCACGCAAGCATCTCGTTAACCTCTTCGCTATGTGTGATCCCACTGATCCTCTGGTTATTGCGGCGCGTCAGCAGCTGGCCTCTCTGCTGTTCTAACGGATAGCATGATAAAGCAGGGAGAAGGATACGAAAAGATGGGGGCGGGTGTTCATACGAACTGTATGAACACCCGCCCTTCTCGTGCTTGGAGCGGTTAGCCTTCGTACCGCAGCCAGATGCCGGTATTTGGGGGAAGAGTCACTTCTGCAGAATAGGGTCGGTCATGCCAGCTCACGTCTTCAGTTGTGACACCGCCGAGGTTCCCGCCTCCAGATCCGTAGTAGAAGGTGGAATCGGTGTTCAGCACTTCATGCCAGAAGCCTGCAGCGGGAAGGCCCACCCGGTAGTGGTCGTGTTGGATGCCGGAGAAGTTGAACAGACAGGCCATGATTGATCCGTCATCACCGAAACGCAGGAATGTGATGACGTTATTGTTCGAATCGTTGGCATCAATCCAGTTGAAACCTCCTGGGTGATGGTCCTGAGACCAGAGGGCGCGGTTCTCGCGGTACACGAGGTTCAAGTCACGGGTGCACGAGAGAATACCGCGGTGGAATTCGCTCTGCCAGCCATCCAGATCGCCCCAGTCGAGGCCACGCTCGTCGGACCATTCTCGGCTTTGACCAAACTCCTGCCCCATGAAGAGAAGGTTCTTGCCCGGGTGAGCCCACATGTAGGCGAGGAAGGCGCGAAGCCCAGCTGCTTTAGCCCAGGCGTCGCCCGGCATACGTTCCCACAGCGAGCCTTTTCCATGGACGACCTCATCATGGCTGATGGGGAGGACGAAGTTCTCACTCCAGGCGTACATCAGGGAGAAGGTGATGTCTTGGTGATGGTAGTTGCGGAATAGCTGGTCGCGCCCAAAGTAACGGAGAGTGTCGTTCATCCAGCCCATATTCCACTTAAAACTGAAGCCCAGACCTCCGGATGCGGTGTCGCGCGTAACTCCCTGCCAGGAGGTGGATTCCTCTGCGACGGTGACAACACCTGGAAAATGCTTGTGCACGGTGGCATTCATTTCCTGAAGGAATTGCACCGCTTCCAAGTTCTCGCGGCCACCGTATTGGTTGGGTAACCACTCGCCATCAGAACGGGAGTAGTCCAGATAGAGCATGGAAGCGACGGCATCGACTCGCAGACCATCAACGTGGTACTCCTGTAGCCAGAAGAGTGCATTGGCTACAAGGAAGTTGCGGACTTCCCGGCGCCCAAAATTGAACACATAGGTGCCCCAGTCGGGCTGTTCCCCACGACGGGGATCCGGGTGCTCGTAGAGGGGTGTTCCATCAAATCGGGACAGAGCCCAGGCATCCTTGGGAAAGTGAGCCGGCACCCAGTCGACCAGAACACCGTAGCCCGCTTGGTGGAGGCGGTCGACAAGATAGCGGAAGTCGTCGGGGCTCCCAAAGCGTGCGGTTGGAGCATAGTAGGCGCTCACCTGGTAGCCCCACGAGCCGCCGAAGGGATGTTCCGCTACCGGGAGAAGCTCAACATGGGTGAAGTTGGTGTAATCCAGGTAATCGATGAGGGAGTCTGCCAACTCTCGGTAGCTCTGTCCCGGTTTCCACGACCCTAGGTGAAGCTCGTAGACACTCATAGGCTCGAGGTGGGGCTGGCGCGCCGGGCGGGCATCCATCCACTCGTCATCCTGCCATTCATAGTGGCTTTCAAACACACGGGATGCAGTTGCTGGTGGCACCTCCGTGGCGAAGGCGAAGGGATCGAATTTTTCGCGAATGACACCGTCCGCACCATGGATAGCGAACTTGTAGAGAGCACCTTCCCCAATCTCTGGGATGAAAATCTCCCACACACCAGAGGAACCAAGTGTGCGCAGTGGGTATTGCTGGGTATTCCACCCGTTAAAGTCGCCACACACTGACACACCGCGGGCATTGGGAGCCCACACAGCGAAGCTCACACCCGTGACTTCTCCGTCGGGGGTGGTGTAGGTACGGATGTGTGCGCCGAGTGATTTCCACAGTTCTTCGTGGCGGCCTTCTCCGATGAGGTACTCATCGAGTTCGTGCACGGTGGGGAGGAAACGGTAGGGATCTGCGACAATTCGGGTACATCCATCGGGGTAGTGGATGACAAGTCGGTAGTCAGCAATGTCAGTCATCTCCACAATGCCAGCCCAGATTTCGGAGCCGCGGCACTCCAGTGGATAGTCCACCCCACCGATGCGGACTGAAACGAGGTCAGCAGCGGGCTGGCGGGTGCGGAAGACTGTTCCGCCAGCCGCTTCCTCCTCGTGTGCACCGTAAAAGTGGTGGGGGTTCGAGCAGGCGACTGCGTCAAGTGTGGCGCGGTCGATATCCGAGATCATCGGATCGTAGGTCGATGACATGGCTTTCTCTTTTCCTAACGCCTAGTCCTCAGCAACATCTCGGTAGCAGAGATCAACGCGACGTTCTTGGGGAACCGTAGGTAGCACAAGAATGTGAGCAACATTGCTCCACGGTTCTAGTTTCACATAATTGCGTTGCGTCCAATGGAAGGTTTGCTGAGTCACTTCATCACGCACATCCATCTGGTCGTACCAATCAAGGCCTAGTGCAGGCATATTGAGACTGATGGTGGTCTCTTCGGTACCGAAGGGATTGAGGTTGATGACAACAAGAATGGAGTCGCCAGTCTTAGGATCGAACTTCGAATACGCTATGACAGCATCATTGTCACAGTGGTGGAAGACCAACTGACGGTTTTGTTGAAGGGCCGGATGTTCGCGGCGAATACGGTTTAAGGTGGTGATCCACGGTTCGAGGCTTTCGTGATTCTCTAGCGCGGCAGTAAAATCGCGGGGGCGCAGTTCGTACTTCTCTGAGTGGAGATACTCTTCAGAACCTGGAGCGACGGCAATATGCTCGTAGATTTCGAATCCCGAGTAGATACCCCAGCTGGCGAAGAGCGTTGCTGCCAGGGTGGCGCGGATAGCAAACATACCCGGTCCGCCGTGCTGCAAGCTCTCGTGCAGGATATCGGGAGTGTTGGTGAAGAGGTTGGGGCGGGCTTCATCGAGATGCCGCAAGGTTAGCTTGCTGAACTCTTCAAGCTCCCACTTGGCGGTTTTCCAGGTGAAGTAGGTGTATGACTGGGAGAAGCCTAGACGGGCTAAACCGAACATGCGGGCAGGGCGAGTAAAGGCCTCCGCGAGGAAGAGGACGTCTGGATCAGTGCGCTTAATTCGGGAGATGAGGTCTTCCCAGAACATTCCGGGCTTGGTATGGGGGTTGTCGACCCGGAAAATTCGGACTCCCTTCTTTATCCAGAGTCGGACGACGCGCTCAATCTCATCGGTGAGTCCGGCGTAATCGTTGTCGAAATTGAGAGGGTAGATGTCCTGGTACTTCTTCGGTGGGTTCTCCGCATAGGCAATGTAGCCGTCGGGGAGAACAGTGAACCATTCGGGATGGGCTTGTGCCCAGGGATGGTCTGGAGCGCACTGGAGAGCAAGGTCGAGGGCGACTTCCATACCGTGTTTTTTCGCGGCTTTGACGAGATGTGTGAAGTCCTTCATCGTCCCCAGCTGTGGGTGGATGGCATCGTGGCCACCACCTTTAGACCCGATAGCCCAGGGGCTTCCCACGTCTTCCTTACTAGTGGTGAGGGTGTTGTTGCGCCCCTTTCGGTTAATCTCCCCAATGGGATGGATGGGTGGGAAGTAGACGACATCGAAACCCATGGCGGCGATGCGGGCAAAGCATTTTTCTGTGCTTGCAAAGGTACCGTGTACTGGACGACCACGCTCATCGCGGCCACCAGTGGAACGGGGGAAGAGCTCATACCAGGAGCTATACATGGCTTTGCTGCGATCAGTCCAGATGCGGTGAGGTTTTCCTCGGGTGAGAAGGTCCCGCACCGGACGCTTTACCAGAATCTCCGTCACGTCGTCCGAGAGTGCCGGTCCGATGCGTTCGGAAAGTTCAAGATCGGTGTTGCGGAGCGCATCAATGGCTTCCTGCAATGTGGCTTTGATGACCTTCCGACTGTTCTGGAGAAGTGCCGCCTCGAGGATCCGTGCACCGATCTCAAGGTCATTCGCAAGATCTTGGGGTCCTTGTCCGACATCAATTTTTGCGTTGATGTCGTGGACCCAGGTTGCCCGAACATCAGACCAGGCATCAATGCGGAACGTCCACATGCCCTCTTGATCGGGAACAAAGCAGGCATGGAAGGTGTCATCAACTTTGCCTGGGGTCATGCTGATGCGTTGTGCGCGGGTCGCGCCGGGGCCCTTCACCCAGAGGGTGCAGGCGAGCTTGTCGTGGCCTTCGCGCCAGGCAGTTGCACTGACGGGAATGACCTCTCCAACGACAGCCTTTGCCGGAGAGTTTCCGCTGTCGACTACAGGTTGGACATCAGTAATACCGAAACGTCCGATCACTGTGACTCCTCCCAGAAAACGGGTACCAATCTTGTGTATCAGCATAGTAGATAAGCGCAGGTTGAACAGTGGAAATACAGTGGAGGCAGGAGATCGCATCTCCTGCCTCCACAATGTTTAGACCTTGTTCACACACTGGTGTGAACAGCGACAGTATTAGACGACTTTGAAGCTATTCGTCTTGCCCTGCCAGTGGGTCAGCTTGCCGCTCTTACTCTTGGCGTCACCACGCAACACAATGCGGTAAGTACCGGTCGGCTGGTTCTTCGGGATGTTCCAGGTGACGCGAGTGATGGACTCGGTCTTGGAACCATCCGGACGACGCCAGTCGAGGATGGTGTCGTAGTGGAAGTCGTCAGCGATGCGTACCCACTTGCCGCCCACGAGCTTCTGCACCTCATGGTAGGTGCTTCCGCGGTAGAGCTTGTTATTAAGGTGGGTTGCCTGGAAGTCAACATCAAGCTTGGCGCCACGCTTGACCGTGGCCGGCGGGGGCAGCAGAACGTCACCGTACTTCTTGCCCTTCGGCAAGGTGTCGGCGGGAACCGCAGGCAGCCAGCTGGGGATCCACATGTTGGCCTTGTAGGCGCGGTTCGTGGTGCTCTTGTAGGGCTTGCCACGGCCGAGCAGTTCGTCGCACATGGCATCGTAGTGCTTCAGGTGAGCGCCCAGGGTCTCGCGACCGAACTGTGTTTCACCGGCTTCGTACTGCATGGCCATGTATTCTTCCGGCGTGACGCAGTACTGGCAGTAGGAGTTGGTGTAGCCCTGGAAGATGACGTTTTCCATGGGGACACCGAGTCGTTTGGAGACCAGACGACGGCAGCGCAGACCGGAGACGATGGTGAACTCGAGAGCGCCACAGACGAAGACCAGCTCGCCCAAGCGGAAGATGGTGAGCGGGAGTTCCTGCGGGTTCCAGCCTTTCACTGGCAGGTAGCCGAGGGGGAGGAAGTTGAGCTTCGGGGACTGGTAATCCCAGTCGGCGTCGAGAAGCTGGTTCTTCCGGTCCCAATCCCAGAACTTGGTGAAGGGACCCTTGTTACCTTCACGGATGTACGGGTAGACGACAGACTCGTAGTTATCCTCTTCGGAGGATGCTGCGCCGGAGGCTCCCATCACGGTGGGAACGGTACGCCACTGCTTGCCGTCCACGGTGTACTTGCCGGGGACAACTTCGTGGGCGAAGTCGACGTAGCGGTGGGAGGTGGCGATGCCGGATCCCCTCAGCGGAACGGCATTGGCCCAGGCCTTGTGACAGGCATCGTACTGGCGCTTGGCAATGATGGCGTTGTTGAGAACGTTGTCACTGGTCGGGCCGGAGGGATGCAGCTTACGCAGCCACAGGTTGGGGGTCATGTCACCGGAGTTCGTCTGGATGAAGGCGGCGACGAAGGGATCCTTGGTGGTCATGTAGTCGACACCCATCTCGTCATGCTCCCAGATGTAGGCAGCAAGGCCCTTGTTATCGGGGCTGAGAAGGGTGTTGTTGTCAGTGAGGGAGGTACCGTGGGTGGCGAACCATGTCATGACACCGACGTCTTTGGTGCCACGCTTGATGCGGAGTACCCAGACACGCGGATCGATAGCGCCCGGCATTTCTCGCTTGTCATGCTCGGGGTTGAGGTTGAAGGCGCTGACAGAGCGGTTCTTCGAAGCGTTGTAGAGCTCAGAGCGACCGAGGTAAAGCTGTGCCGGTGCGATGTTGTTGTGGGCGCGGGCAATAGCTTCGAGGACGCCGTCCACCTCACAACGGAAGGAGTTTTCCTGGTGGCCTTTCGTAGCCAGTACGTAAGCGAGGTCACGGGATGTACCACCACAGGAGTTGTGGTTGTGGGTCGCGGTGACGATGACGTTCTTCTCGTTATAGCGACCACTGTAGGTCTTCTGCAGGCGGGAGAGGAGCTCGTCCATTTCGTTGGCGAAGAACGCGCAGGTGTCGACGGTAACGTGAACCAGTGGCGCGTTGGTCTTCTTGTCGACGAAGATGACAGCGCGAGCGAGGTAGCGCTGGCGAATACCGTGAGCAATCTGGTCTTCCTGAGCGAAGCCCATCATTCCCTGGCCGGCAGGAGCACCAGTTATGTCGGCTAGGCCGAGACCTACGAGCCAATCACCAGTGTCGTTGGCGAAATTGTTGACGGGAGCGGCGGCAGCCTTGGAGGGACTTGCCGTAGCGCTTAGTCCACCGCTGAGGGTGATTGCAGCACCACTGACAGCAGTAGCTTTGAGCAATGAACGACGTGAAAGTTGCAAGAGATTATCCTTCCGCTCTATTTACCAAGCGTTTAAAATTCTACGTTCATTAAAGGATGGAACCGATCGAGAAATTCCCTTATCTGTCGATGACTTCCTGGGTTGAACAGATGACCAATATATCAGCTTTGTGATTTAGCACCCATATACACTGAAAAGTGTTGCAGCAGTGGCGATGTCTCTTTTGGTGCCAGTTCCTTTTTATCGGTAGTTGTGGCATCAACCACGGATAAGTTGCCACGAATATAACTGGCAAGGGGAGGGTTGTTATTCATAAACACATGTCTATACCTGCAGTTTTCTCATCAAAAACTTGGATAGAGGACACCTTCGGATACTCGTTCGTTACATGTGTGTTAAACCAACAAAATGCCCAGGTCATTCGTCTAATTACAGATAATTGCGGCGCGACTACGCTGCTTACTGGATGTGTACATGTCCTAACGGGAGCCAGTCGTCTGTTCTCAGTGTCGCCCGGCCGGGTCCCCGCGTGGGCCCCTACACCGCTGGTAGCATCAACAGCTATAGAAGGAGGAGAGGTTGACCGTGGCAAGTTCCGAACGTGCTGGGCAAGAAGAGGTGTCTCGGCAGAATACACTCGTCATTGATACCCGCGACATTCTGCTCTATCGCGGTGACACCACCCTAGTAGGACCTCTCAACTGGCAGGTCAATGCAGGGGAGCAGTGGATTATTTTCGGCCCTAATGGAGCTGGAAAGACCTCACTGCTGCATATGGTGGGCGGCGATCTCTTCCCATCGAAAGGCACCTTGAGTGTTCTCGGGGAACAATTTGGACACACCGATCTCACCGAGCTACGCACCCGTCTGGGGGTTTCTTCCAACGCCCTGGCTCGGCGTGTGCCGGCTCACGAGACTGCCCGTGATGTTGTGCTGTCTGCGGGATATTCCATGATCGGACGATGGCGCGAAGAATACGATGCGGAAGATCTTGACCGGGCAACTGCACTGCTGGAGGACTTCGCCGTCATCCATCTGAAAGATCGGCCGTTTGGATTGCTCAGTGAGGGAGAGCGGAAACGGGTTCTCATTGCGCGAGCTCTCATGTCTGCCCCCGAACTCCTCCTCCTTGATGAACCGAGCTCGGGTCTCGACTTGGGCGGACGCGAAGATCTTATTGAACTATTGGAACAGCTTGCAGAGGATCCGCACGCACCCGCCATCCTCATGGTCACCCACCACGTTGAGGAGATTCCACGCGGCTTTACTCACGCGATGATATTGCGTGACGGCCGAGCCTTGCACCAAGGTCCGGTCAACGACGTCATCACATCACAGCACCTGTCCGAAGCCTTCGGTCAACCCATTGTGGTGAGTACCTCGGAGGGGCGCTTCTTTGCGCACCGGGACTATACACGAGGCCGTCACAGTGCCGGAGCATAGAACCCCAGTGACGGCAGCTCACACGCACCCATCTACGCTTCTCTACCTTGATCTCCAGCTTTATCGAGGTATTCTCCTCATTCGTTTCCGGAAATCTCCCTGGAATGCGTTTACGCTGCGTATGTGGGAGGAACTCGACGCCGTTGTCGCCGCTCTACAAGGTGATGACAGTGAGGGCACAGGCATAATGCTGCCTTCTTCGCACAGCACTCTCCGTGGTGCGGTGCTCGTGGGATCAAAAACTATGTTTTCGGTAGGGAATGACGGGTCACAATGGGCCACCGTCAGCAACGCCCATAGGCGAGCATGGGAGGCAGCAGCAAAAAGCTGTTGCGCACGCCTTGCTGTGCTAGTAACAGAGTTTCCTGTAGTCGCGGCGTTGAGCGGATACACCTGTGGTGAAGCATGGGAGCTGGCGCAACGTTGTTCTTACCGTGTCATGGGGGATAATGCCCGCCTGTACCCGTCACCAGAACAAGGATTCATTGGCCCCAGCGATGCACTAGCAGCGGGGATTGTGGAACGCCTCGCAGCACCTGACTTGGTACTCCACGAGGCACAGGAATGGTTGCTCGGTGACCTGCGTAACGGTAATCCAGATGATGACAGGTGACGTCATCCCACTTCCTCCAGTAAACTAAGGCCACCCTCACTAATAACAGAGAAGGACGACACGTGACCGAGGAACCCTCCTTGCACAGCATTCCACATCGCCAAGCCACAGCTGAAGAGGTGGAAGCCGCCTACCACGACAATAAAATGGCGCAGGTCCTCTACCACGACTGGGAATCGGAAACCTACGACGAGAAGTGGTCCATCAGCTTCGATGAGCGTTGCATCACCTATGCGCGAGGCCGATTCGACCAAGCCGTCTCGTCTGACATCCGCAACGCTGAGCTGCCCTATGGAAAAGCTCTCGAATTAGGGTGCGGTACCGGATTCTTCCTCCTCAACCTCATGCAATCGGGAGTGGCGACATCCGGTGAGCTGACGGACCTCTCACCCGGCATGGTAGAAGTCGCTTTGCGAAACGGACAACAATTGGGACTGCAGGTCAATGGACGAGTCGCAGACGCAGAAACCATCCCCTATCCTGACAACACCTTCGACCTGGTAGTCGGGCATGCGATGCTGCACCACATACCTGACCCAGAGCAATCCCTCGCTGAGGTCATCCGGGTCCTCAAGCCAGGGGGCCGTTTCGTCTTTGCCGGTGAGCCATCCACCACTGGGGACAAATATGCGCGCGCAATCAGTACGTTGACGTGGAAGATCGTCACCACGGTGACAAAGCTGGGCCCAGTGCGGAAATACCGCCGCCCGCAGGAAGAACTGGACGAATCGTCCCGCGCACAAGCGCTCGAAGCGGTCGTCGACATTCATACCTTCACCCCGACCGAGCTTCGTGATGCGGCTCGGCGGGCTGGTGCAGTGGAAGTAGAAGTGAATGCGGAAGAGTTTGCAGCCGCGCTGGAAGGCTGGCCCGTCCGAACTTTTGAGGCTGCGGTTCCCACTGACCAACTTAGCCTCCGCTACCATTTCTTCGCCTTCAACCTCTTCAAAGCGGCGACGTGGTTGGATGAGCACTTCTTTAAGCGCTTCATCCCACAAAGCTGGTTCTATAACCTGCTCGTCACAGGGGTAAAACCATTCGTCACTGCCCGCCCACGACCTGCTGGACCTTCACGGCATCCGATCCCCACAGTTCGTTAGCATCCATCGTTGATCAGACCAGATGACGACTGAATAGTCAGCGGGGGAGAGATACAGTGGGTTGGGCAAATGGAGTAGGTGACGAATGGCAGTAGAGCTTTCTCCGGAGCTCGTAGCATGGTGGGCAAGCCCCGCCGGGCAAGCAGTGATCGCTACTGCCAGTACACTGTCATGGACTCCCGCGGACAATTTGAATTCGACAGCTCACTTGCGGCGTCTCTATCCGGATCTCTCACCGGAGCTGCTCAGTGGCACTATTGACCTCATCCAGGCGCGCCATCGTGCCGTGGAGAAACTCGGCCCGGAGACCGCCCAGTGGTTTCTTTCACTCGCAGCCGTGCAGCAAGCCACTCCACGCGCAGTAGCACACTACCGGGCACAGCGGCTGCTCTCTCTGGGACTCGGGGAGTCGGATAGCATCCACGACGCTACCTGTTCTATTGGTACTGAGCTGGCCGCATTGCGAACCGCAGGAGCCACAAGCGAGCTCAGCGGATCAGACACGGACCTGGCGCGGCTGGCGATGGCTCGGCACAACGTCCCCATCGCTACCTTCACTACCGCGGATTGTTTGATGCCGTACTGGGGCGAGGACACAGTAACCTTGCTCGACCCCGCACGACGCACTGCAACCGGACAACGCCGCTACCGAGGTCCCGATTCGACGATGCCATCCCTCACTTCTGTTCTGGAGGCGTACCGTCACCGTCCCTACCTTGTGAAATGCGCGCCGGGCATAGACTGGGGAGAGCTCTTCGCTGATGGTTGGGGGACGGGCCCCTGGCAGGGTGAAGTGGAGATCATTTCCATCACCGGTTCTCGCGAGGGGGGAGTGAAGGAAGCAGCCTTATGGTCGTCGCCCCTCTGCGGACGTACTCACTCGGTAGTGCCGGTCAAGCGGAGGGCAACGGTACTCAGTCCGGAGGGCAATGTAGTTGACCAGATAGCTGATGACCCTGTCTCAACAGCTGCTGCAGCGGATGTGAAGGAAGATGAGGTCGGCAGTATCCTCATTGAGCCGGATGGCGCCATCGTACGGGCAGGATTGGTACGGCAGTGGGCTGCACGCTGCGGCCTCTGGCAACTTGATAATCGTATTGCGCACCTGACAGGCGACCTCGCTCCCGCTGGGGTACCCTACTATCCCGTTATTGAGCAGCTGCGCTATCGCAGCGCAGAACTCAAGAAGGCGTTGCGTCGCCACCCCACCTCGAGTCTCGAAATTTTGGTACGGGGAGTGGACGTTGACCCCACCGCAGTGCGCCGTGCGGTCCTTCCAAAGCCTGTTGCCGGGGCACCCGCGCGAACTCTCGTTATCAGCCGGGTGGGTACCAGTGCCGTCGCCTTTCTCTGTGGAGCTCGTCTCGTTGGGTAGCATTATCCTATGACATCAATGTGGGGCACCCCCTGGAAAGACCGACGCGCCGCCGCCCGTCATCGTGATCCGCAGCAATGCCGTTTCCTCACCTGGGATTCGCTCAAATGGGTGGTTCGCCATAAGGCCTACTCACCTTGGTATCTGGTGCGGTACTGGCGGCTCTTCAAGTTCCGCCTCCGCAATCCGCATGTCGTGTTGCGTGGCATGGTGTTCCTGGGGAAGAACACGGAACTGTTGTGCCGTCCCGGTCTGGGGCGGATGGAGATCGGTCGATGGGTACATATCGGAGATAACACCGCTATCAGGTGCCACGAAGGATCTCTTCGCATCGGAGATAAAGCCGTCTTTGGGAAAGACGTCGTCGTGAATTCTTACCTCGATACTGAAATCGGTGCGAGCACACTGGTGGCGGACTGGACCTATATTTGCGATTTTGACCATGTCACCAGTGATGTCACGATGCCCATCAAAGATCAAGGGATTGTGAAAGGGCCAGTGCGTATTGGTCCCGATTGTTGGCTTGCGACCAAAGTTACCATCACGAGGAACACCACAATTGGACGGGGGTGCGTGCTCGGAGCGCATGCCGTCGCCAAGGGAAACATCCCCGACTACAGTATCGCGGTGGGCGTCCCAGCTCGACAGGTACGGAACCGGAAAGAAGAGTGGGAAGCGAGCGCTGCGGCCCGCGCCCAACACGAGGAGGACCTGGCCGACATCGAGCGGAAAAAGAAGCTATCAGCGAAGAGCGGATAGCTTTCTGCCTTGTATAGAGGCCAGCGACCTAGCGCACCGCATACCCAAGGAAGCATACCCACAGAGCAGTGTGCCCTTCACCTCTGGAGAGGTGAAGGGCACACATACCATCGCGCATTGAGCGGCTAACTCACGCGGAACGCAGGTGACGTTCCTACGTAGGACGTGATCTTTCCCCCCTTATCGCGGGATTCGCCCAACTGAACCAGACGATACGTACCGGCTTCCTGCCACGTGGGGATATTCCAGATGACGCGGGTAATGGATTCTGTCTTGGAATCCTTGGGGCGTTCCCAGTGGAACATGGTCTCGTAATCGGAATCGTCGTAGACGCACACCCAGCTGCCGCCCTTCTTCTGCTCCACCTTTGTGTAGGTGCTGTTGCGGCGAATCCGGTTGTTGGGGTGAGCACCGACGAAATCGACCTGGGCGGTCTGGCCCTTGCGGTAACTGCGTTCCGGCGGAACCAGTACGTCGCCATACTTCTTGCCCTTCGGGCAAGTGTCTGGCGGGACGGCAGCCAACCAGGTCGGGTGGAACCACTCATGCTTGAGAGGGCTGGGACCATGTGCAACCGTTTTACCGTCGCGCATCGCCTGCGCGAGCTCGTCGAATGCCTGGATCCAGGCACCGAGTGTCTCGATACCGTATTGGGTTTCACCAGCTTCGTACTGCGTTGCCGTATACTCTTCCGGAGTGGTGATGTACTGGTTGTACGAGTTGGTGTAGCCCTGGTAGATCACATCTTCAAGATGAATATCCAAAGTTTTTGCGACCTGTCGGCGTACTCGCAGCCCACCCGCAATGGTGCACTCGGATGAGTTCGCGCAAATGGTGAGCTGATCACACAGGCGGATAATCTGTGCTGGCACGATTTGCGGGTTCCAGGGGGTTGGGGGCAAGTAACCGAGTGGCAGCAGCGGCACCTTCGGGTACTGGTTGAGCATGTCCTCCCGGGGCAGCTCCGGGACCTTCTTAATTCCCATCTTCTTCATCGCGTCTTGGATAGACTTGATCTTCGGCTCGACTGCCGGGAACTGCCAGCCTTCGCGGATAAAGGGGATGTCCCAAGTGGGGCAGCGCACGTTGTCTTCCATAGAGCAGGCAGCGCCCGAACCGCCCATGATGGCCGGGCTGGTACGCCAGCGCTTGCCGTCGTGGGTGTACTTTCCATCGATGACCTGGTGTGCCATGTCAACGTACATGTAGCGGACATCGAGGTGCGCACCGGAAATGGGGGTAGCTGACTCGAATGCCTTCTTGCAGGCGTCGTACTGACGCTTGGCGATGATGGCGTTGTTCTTGACGAAGTCGGTACCGGCAGGACCGGTGGGCTTCATTTGCTTGACGCCCAAGTTCGGAGTCATGTCGCCGGCGTTGGTCTGCGAGAATGCCACCACGAAGTTTTGGTGTCCGCGCAGGTAGCGCACACCCTTTTCGTCATGCTCCCACATGTATGAGGCAAGACCCTTGTTATCGGGTGCGATGTAGAAATTCGCATCGGTGAGGGAGGTGCCATGGGTGGCGAACCAGGTAATGGCGCCCACATCCTCACCCGCCTGTTGAATACGGAGAACACGGACCTGTGGGTCGATCTTCTCTGGGTAGTAGGCCTTATCTGATTCAGGATTCCGCTCAAAAGCTACCGCAGAGCGGTTCGCAGAGGCGTTATGGAGTTCGGCGTGCCCAAGTAGTAGCGTAGCGGGGCGGATGGCGCGGTGAGCCTTGTCAATGGCTTCGCAGATACCTGCAACTTCTTCTTTGAAGCTGTTCTCCATAAAGCCTGATGTCGCAGTGTTGTAGGCCATATTATGCGACGTACCGCCACAAGAATTGTGGTTGTGGGTCGCAGTGATACACAGGTGCGATTCGGGGTAGAGCTTGCCGTACTTCTTCGCACAATGCTTGATGACTTCCTGATGGAGGGCCTCGAAGAAGCACGCCATATCGACGTTGACGTAGACCAAACGCTCCTTGGTCTTGTTATCGACGAAGATAAAAGCACGGGCGTAGTAGGGGCTGCGGAGACCTCGAGCCACCTGCTCCGGTTCTGAATAACCCATCATGCCCTGTCCAGCGACAGCACCCGTCATGCTGGAAATACCAATACCGACCGAGTAACCCTTGCCGTCAGCAGGCCCCGTGATCTTGTGGCGCTTCGCCGCTTGTGCGAAAGGTGCACCGGTGGATTGAGTGGCTCCCGAAGCTACTGCGGCTGCGACGCCCGTAGCGGCCATTCCCTTTAGTAATGAACGACGATTGATCTCCACAGTGGACCTCTCCTCGGTCTCTCGGAGGACAATTCGATCCAAGCGCTGGGAGCAAGGAAGAAATGCCCTTGGTACATACTTGTCTATCGTCTGTTACCTTAGCGAGGCTGTGACCAGGATGATCAGGCATTTGACCCAAAGAAAACACTGAGAAAATTGCAGTGGATAGGAAAGCAAAATGCGAGCTGCCATTGACTGGACGCTTGAGCACTGTTCAGCTGTCGACAGACAATGGCTCGGAGCAGTGTAAACATCCGCAGAAAACTATCTGAGCGGAATACACAATAGTTGCGCGGCATCAATTTGGGGAGAAGCGGGCAGGGGAGGGTACTACGGTTGTGGAACGGTTGTTGCCACATCGACGGGAGTCGTCCAATCCCGCTCAGGAAGCGGGCGCAGCGGTATCAGCGGCCGGGGGAGAGCCAACTGGGCTCGCCGAGTTGAACCAGCGACAGCACACTCGTAGACCTGCACCGTCTGCTGAGCAATATGGGTCCAGCAGAACCGTTGGGGAAGCTGTGCACGGTTTGCGGCAGCCCGACGATTCCGCTCTACCGGATTTTGTAGAGCCGCATCGATGGTCTCCACCATTTCGTCGATGATGCCAGGGGAGTAGCTCCAGCCGGTCTTACCATCAACAATAATGTCAGCGAGCCCCCCAGCACGCGCAGCTACCACAGGAATCCCGGCAGCGGCCGCCTCCAATGCGACGATGCCGAAAGGCTCATAGCGGGACGGTAGTACCGCCAGATCGGCAGTAGAGATCAGCTCCCGCAATTCATCCTTTTTCATAAAACCGGCGAAGTGGACAGGGCCGCAGAGACGGTGCCGGCACTGTTCAGACTCGAGCCATTCCCGCTTCATCCCCTCCCCGGCAATGGTTACGTGAATACCGGGGTAGCGGCGGCGCAAGAGCGGCAGTGAAGAGAGAATATCGTGAACGCCCTTCTCCCACTCCAAACGGCCAAAATAGATCAGGTGTGGGGCAGTGGTAGCGCGCGCCGGGCGATGCGGAATAGTCCACCCGCGAGTATCAATGCCATTCGGGATAAAACGCAGCGGAGGTAACCCGGGAGACCCACTGGCGGGATCTCCGAAGGCTGCAGAGACTTCGTCCACCATCGGACGCGAGCAAGCAATGAGATAGTCACAGGAGTGGGCAAACCACCATTCAGCCGAGTGAACGTGGCGGTTGAGGGTGTGAGACAGCCAACCGGAGTTACGACCAGCTTCAGTAGCATGGAACGTTCCCACCAAAGGGAGCCCGTACTGTTCGGCGATAGCACAGGCAGGTACCGCAACGAGCCAGTCGTGGCCATGGATAACATCAGGCTGCCAGGCACCATGCTCGCTGCACGGCCCGGTGCCGTGGAGAAGATGCTGAATTGCCTGCGTCATGGCGGTCCCCATGAGCAGTGTCCACGCCATCAGATCGCTCGTGAAGTCAATAGCTAGCGGAGTGAGCGGAACAGACACCACCCGCACCTTCCCCCGCATCTCATCGGTCGTTTTTGCTACAACTCCAGGAGAGGCGGCGGGAGCACGCGTCACCACTACGACCTCATGTCCTGCCGCTGCTAACTCTCCCACAAGACGATCGACATGGGCACCCAGGCCACCCACCATCACCGGGGGAAACTCCCAGGAGATCATCAGCACCTTCATATTGTATGGACTCCTCACAGCACCGGAAAGAACAGTTCGGGATCGTTAATCTTCCTCATCATAGGCGTTTCGTAGCAGCCGAGCGTCCAATTGTGAGAAGGGCCCATCGGCGGCCTGCCACGCGCCGAGCAACTGTGATTCCTGCTCCCGCCAATGATGGCGCCGGGCAGTAATTAGTTCGCGCATCGCGTGGGCATGCAGATAAGCGCGGTTCCGTGCGTAGTCTGCCGCCGTGTCTTTCGAAATGAGGAACGCCCAGTCAGATTGCAGCGCGAGTGCTGCCTCTCGGACAATCTGGTCGCAGTAGCGGTCACGCGGTCGGACGGGGGTGGCGTCACTGGGGACAAACTCCCACAACGCCGTCGCCAGCTCAGCACTGATCTGTTGGTTAAGCTCCACGATGTCAGCCACTTGTGGTCCCTCCCAGACGCGCCAGTCCTTACCAGAACCCCATGAACAGTCACCCAACTCCACGGGAGTGCCCACATAGCCAGCGGCGCGCGCCGTTGCCAGAGAACCAACGCGAACACCCGCAGCGTGCAAAGCACGGATAACTTTCCCGAGCCACTCGGGCCCCTCGTGCCACCAATGCCCAAAGAGTTCAGTATCAAATGCCGCCACGACGTGTGCGGGGCGACCACATCGCTCAGTTTCACTCTGCAAACGGCCCACAACAGTCTCCACAAAGTCTGCAACATCGTGGTCGACACGTGCTGCAGCACGTGTCGGATTATAAGGGGCTTTATGTTCTGGGGAGACAGAGCGGCCAGTGACCCGCGCCGGCTTAAAACCAGTCTCGTGGTGGTACGTGTGAAAATCACGGTAATCAGCATGGCCAGGGTAGCCCGCCTTGGGGGACCACACACGATAGCTGACGGTGAGATCGCGGCCAAACGCCACAACATCACTTGCGCCTACCGGACGGCCGCACGCAGTGTCCCCATGGAGTGAAGGTCCATCCACCATAAAGTGAGTCACGCCGGCACGCTGGTAGTCCACTTCCATACCGGGAGTGAAGGCGCACTCAGGAGCCCACAGACCAGCCGGACGGGTACCCCTCCGCAGTTCGCTGTCGGAAAGACCTGACTCAAGAAAAAAACGGCGCAACGTCTTGGGGAGGAGCGGCTGGAAGGGATGAGCGAGTGGTCCCCCTAACATTTCGACCACACCGTCATCCTGCAACGGGCGGAACACTGGTGAACCACCGCTGGTCCAACGAGCAAGGAAGCGTTCGGTGGCCCAACGAGCTGCTGCTTCCTCACGGCCTCCCATGGCCCGAACGGCATCAGTGCCATGGGCTGAGGCGGAGTCCACCGTAGCAGCAGCAGTAAAGCTAGCCGCTTCCGCCGCCCGCATCTGCCAGTTTGCCAGCCACTCGTGCATACCACGGAGACAGTAGGGATCGTCTAGCTGGGCAGCCACAATGGGAGTGATCCCGAGAGAAAGCACATCGCGGTAGCCTTCTTCTGCTAACCGATAGAGCTCTTCGACGACAGAAATATAGGCGTTCCCCCACGCTTGATAGAGAAGTTCCTCGCCCACCGGCCATGCCCCATGATGAGCAAACCAGGGGAGATGACTATGGAGAACCAGCGTAAAAAGACCAGGCACAGTGGGTGACATTGTCATCGTGGTTTCCTCCCCACAAAAACAAGATCCAAGCTGTCATCGAGAGACGTAGGGTCGTCTAGCTTCCCTAGCTCTACCTCGGTTGGCGGACAGCTGCGAAATTCAAAATCGATGGCGGTGATGCTATCGACATCCGCCCGCAGCTCCGCAGGCCAGGAACGGTTCTCCAAATAGGGTTGCAGTTGCGCATGAATAAGGCCACCCCACTTGTTATCGAGGGAACGCAGGTGTGGACCGTGATACACCCCCAGCGTCTCCACCAGCTCAAAGCCCGGCTCAACCAGCAGGTCAGCTAATTCGCGCGCGTTAAGCTCCCGAATGTGGAACGGGTTAATAGGTTGGCCGGTAGGCGTAAAGGTAATTCGATTGGGAGTTGCAACTAAGAACACACCACCCGGTCGCAGCACCCGGAAGCACTCGGCAACAAACGCTTCTTGGTCGGGGAGATGCTCAATGACCTGGGAATTAACGATGACGTCCGTGCACTCGTCCGCCAACGGTAATGCCCCTAAATCCGCCTGGGTAAAGGTGAGTGGGCAGGGAGCACCAACCCCGTATTTGCTCGCCGCGTGCTGGCAGGCCAGCAGATCGTAATCCATCCCGTGGAGAGATTGGGCGTAGGGTGCCAGAATACCCGCCCCATAGCCTTCCCCAGCCCCAGCTTCAATAATGTCCCTGCCGCGACAGTGCTCCCGCCACGCCAGATACACAATTTCGTGGCGGCGGAACCAGTAGTTTTCCTGGTCGGTATCCGGGGCCGTACGCTCACCTGTCATGGGGAGTGGCACAACCGTATCGGGGTCAGCGGGGAAGTCCTGGTTACTCACCTTTTCACCCTATCCTGTCCGCGAACAACAACCACTATAACTAGGTAGAGAAAGCTATTCGCGTTACCATCTTTGCAGGCACATTTCCGCCTGTGTACCCTCAACCAGGAGGTTTCCATGTCAGCCACCGTCGTCCTCGTGAAGCAAGTTCCTGACTACGAAACGGACAACTCGCTCACCGACGATTTCCGCCTCAATCGAGAGAGCGTCGATAAAATCTTGGACGAAACCAACGAGCATGCGGTAGAGGCGGCAGTACAGCTCAATGACGTGCTGGAAACCCCCCATGAAATTATCGCGCTCACTATGGGGCCAGCCAGTGCAGTGGAGGTCCTCCGCCGGGCAATGGCCATGGGGGCGGACCGCGGCATCCACATCTGCGACGATGCCCTCGTCGGTTCAGACGTAATCCAAACCGCTTGGGTACTGGCCAACGCCCTTGGCCACATCGCTGACACCAAACTTGTGATCTGTGGCGACCAATCCTCCGATGCCGGAGCAGGGACTGTCCCTGCAATCATTGCCGAGTACTTGGGCATCCCCGCTCTCACTAGCGTGAACTCGCTCACAGTGGAAGCAGATGGCACGTTGAGTGCCGAACGAGCCACCGATGGGTTTACCTACCAACTCACTGCCGACATGCCAGCATTGGTCTCCGTTACAGAGACCATGAACGAACCGCGCTTCCCCTCCTTCAAAGGCATTATGGCGGCCAAGAAGAAGGAGGTCACCGAGTGGAGCCTTGCAGATATTGGAGTGCTGCCCAACCAAGTCGGGCAAGCCGGTGCAGGTACCGTCGTCGTCAACACCACCGAACGCCCCGTCAAGCAGCAGGGAGAAGTATTCGCTGACAATGGTGACGGCGCACAGCGCATTATGGACTACCTCGTCTCCGAGAAGCTTGTATAGGAGAACACGACAATGACTATCCTTGTCCCCATCTCGTACACCGGTCGTGGTGACCAGGCACAGCCTACTCAAGCGAGCCTTGAGGCGATCTCCGTAGCCCGCACGATCGATACCGTCCACGCTGTCGTTTTGTGCGAGCCGGGTGTTTCCACCAGCCTCGCCGCCGCACTTGCCCCCTTTGGGGTGGAGGCACTCCACGCTGCCGAAGACAAAGACGCTTTCGCCTTCTTCGCCACCCCACTCGTCGATGTCCTCTGCTCGATTGCGGTGACCGAGGAGGTAGCAGGAGTGCTTCTTCCCGACAGCATCATCAACCGTGAAATTGCTGGGCGGGTAGCCGTCCGTCTGGGATCCGGTCTAGCCTCCGATGCTGTCGCCCTCACCGATCTCGCGCACGTCACGCATTCCATCTTTGGCTCGCAACGTGATGTCGCTGCCGAGGTCCGTGGCCGCTATCCAATTGTTGTTCTTCGTAACGGTGTCGTCGAAGCCACAGAGGCAGAGACAGCAGACCAGCACGATGTTGATATACGTACCGTGGCTTTGCCTGATCCCACCATTCGACGCGGCGTCCGCGTTTCGCAACGCATCGAAGACACCCCCAGCGATAGGCCTGACCTCACCCAGGCGAAGGTAGTGGTAGCCGGTGGCCGCGGTGTCGGCTCCGCAGAAGGCTTCCACGACTACGTGGAGGGACTTGCCGACCAACTCGGTGCAGCAGTCGGTGCAACTCGCGATGCAGTGGACCTCGGATACTGCGCAGGTGCCCTCCAAATCGGCCAAACGGGTGTCACCGTCAACCCAGACCTGTACATCGGACTAGGTATCTCCGGAGCAATCCAGCACAAGGCCGGAATGCAGAACTCCAAGCACATTGTGGTCATTAATAACGACCCGGATGCACAACTCTTCTCTATTGCCGACCTCGGTATCGTGGGCGATGTTGAAGATATCGTGCCGCAGCTCATTGACCTAATGAAAGCCCGCAGCTGAAGTCTCTTACAGCACAGAAAGACCCCGCATGCTCTGTGAATCCCCAGAATTGCTAGCCGAGGCAAGCTACTTCGATCACGCCGCGATCACCCCACTGCGGGAAGAAGCTCATACCGCAATGTGCGAACTGGCCGGCGACATGGGGAACCCCTCCAGTGTCCACTCAGTAGGCCGCCGAGCACGCTGCCATGTCGAAGAAGCCCGCGAATCCATCGCAGAACTCCTCGGTGCACGCCCCAGCGAAGTGATCTTTGTCGCATCGGGAACGGAAGCAGACAACCTGGCACTAAAGGGCATGTCCCTAGCGCGCGCCGAGCAGGGATACCGTCGTCTGCTCCTCAGTGCCGTCGAACACCACTCCGTCACCGATGCTGCCACATGGTTAGCCAGCTACCGGCACGATGTGTTCGGCGTGGATCTGGACGTACTGCCCGTGGACCAGGCTGGACGTGTCGAGCTCAGTGTCGTCCGCGAGCGTCTCCACCAGTCGGACATCCCACTGCTTATGACTGTAATGGCTGCCAACAATGAGGTGGGAACGGTACAACCCGTCGCAGAGCTAGCCGATGCAGCCGCGGCAGCCGGTGTCCCGTTCCATGTGGACGCGGTACAAGCCGTCACTCATATGCAGCTTGATTTTTCCCACCCTGGCATCACCACTATGTCTGTGGCTTCCCAGAAGTTTGGTGGCCCCACTGGTATCGGTGTGCTTTTAGCGCGACGTGATGCCCCCCTCGTCCCGCTCTTCCACGGCGGCGGACAGGAGCGTGGCCTCCGGGCAGGAACGCAGAATGTGTTGGGTATCGTCGGTATGGCTGCGGCGTTGCAGGCAGCGGTAGCGCGTCAAGCCGACGAAACTGCTCGGTTGGTGGCACTACGTCATAAGCTCATCACCGGTCTGCACAAGGTCTGTGACGATGTCATCATTAACGGTCCGGAGAAAGCCACCGAGGGGGCAGATAGTCCCGTCCTTCCTGGAATTGTCTCTGCGTCCTTTCCTGGATGCGAAGGGGACGCACTGCTTATGCTTCTGGATGGGAAAGGAATCAGTGTCTCTTTGGGGGCGGCATGTACAGCAGGCGTCGCACATGCCTCGGAAGTCCTCCTTGCGATGGGAGTTCCCGAGCCACAGGCGCGAGGTACACTTCGTCTTTCCATGGGGCACACAACAACTCCCCAGCATGTTGACGATCTATTGCAGGCGCTGCCGGAGGCTGTTGAACGTGCCCGTCTGGCAGGGCTGGCTTAGGCTATATCTATGCGTGTTTTAGCTGCGTTATCGGGAGGTGTCGATTCCTCTGTCGCTGCCGCCCGTCTGGTCGATGCAGGCCACGACGTCGTCGGTATTCACCTGGCATTGTCCAGTGCGCCTGCCACTCTGCGTGCGGGTGCACGCGGATGCTGTTCTCTGGAGGATTCTGGAGATGCCCGCCGAGTTGCGGACCACCTGGGAATCCCGTTTTATGTATGGGATTTCTCTGAGCGTTTCCGCGCCCAGGTCATTGAGGATTTCGTCGATACCTATGAGTTAGGGGAGACCCCTAACCCCTGTCTACGATGCAATGAGCGCATTAAGTTCGACGCACTTCTCGAGCGTGGTCTAGCCTTGGGCTACGATGCCGTAGCGACTGGCCACTATGCCCAAATTGTTGATGGGATGCTGCGACGCGGAGTCGACCAGGCAAAAGATCAGTCGTACGTGTTGGGGGTTCTCAACCGTCATCAGCTCGATCATTCTCTCTTCCCCTGTGGTGATACGGAAAAGCCGCAGATCCGAGAGGAGGCAGCAGCACATGGTTTTAGCGTGGCCTCTAAACCCGATTCCACCGACATTTGCTTCATCCCCAATGGAGACACCCGCGGTTTTCTGCACTTAAGGCTGGGCGATCGGCCTGGGCCGGTCATCGATATGGTGACAAGGAAAATTGTTGCCGAGCACCAAGGCACCTACGGATTCACCATTGGACAGCGTAAGGGTCTGGGTCTAGTAGGCCCGTTACCAGATGGTTTACCGCGCTATGTGGTGGGCTTAGATGTGCGGCGTAATACTGTGCTGATCGGTACACGGGACATGTTGGAGACGAATTACCTGCGTGGGTGGCCAGCTAACTGGTTATCGCAAGAGCTGGCGGAATGTGCGGCAGCGGGGGAGTGCCACCAACTCCGGTGTGAAGTGCAGGTGCGGGCACATACAGTACCGGTGCCGTGCACCGTTGAGATGATGGGGGAGACCGTTACCATTCACACAGATGTTCCCTTACGCGGGGTGGCGTGTGGTCAAAGCGCAGTGCTCTACCAACCCGATCCAGCAGGCGACATTGTGCTTGGGGCGGCTACTATCCACGCGACAGCTGAGAGTCGTGATGCCCTCGTAGGGCAGAGTAGTGCGGAGATGACGGTATCTTCTCCACTCAATGGGGCCTCGGAATCCTCATGATGGTGCATGCGGAGGGGTCGTTACCCGGCACCGATATGCGTTCCACTCTGCGGATAATTGCGGGGGAGGCAGCGTCTGCGTTCTTTCTCCCCGTGCTACCTGCGCGCGGTTTGCCGGCCAGTTCTGTAGGGCGAATGACGGCATTCCTGCCGGACATGGTGTGGGGCTACGGTGTGCGCACATTTGTTTGTGGGCCTCAGGAAACGCGTTTCCATCGCGCTGCACGCTCCCTTCTTGAGCAGGATCTGGATCTGTTGGAGGAGATTGTCGAGACGACAGGTATTGGCAGCGGGCCGCTTACCGTGGTGGTGGCGGGTCCTGTCGCATGTTTATCCCATGTGGAGCTTTCCAACGGGCATTGGATGCTGACGGACGCAGGCGCTGTCCGTGACATGATGGAACAGTATTCGGAGATGGTGGCACAGCTGACGCGTGACCTATCACGACGAACTGGGCGTGACCCGTGGATAGTGATGGATGAGAGTGACGCGGGGCCCGCACTGGGCGGGACATTGTCGGGGGCACACCAGTGGGACTACATTCCCGTGCCGGATCAACAGATCCTGCCTGCACAGTGGAGTGCTGTGGGGGAGGCAGCGACTGGCCGGGTAGTGCTTCGCCTTCCTCACGAGAGTGCCCAGTGGGTGCGCCAGTGTGCGCCGGCGCTACGAGCGGGCACGCTACGAGTAGCACTCCCAGTCTCGTTGCAACCATCGACTGCACAGCGGGATGAGATGGGAGAGCTCTTCGACCAGTGGGGACGCGGGTTAGAGTGTGTGATGCCGTTAGCGGTACCACTGCGGGAACGTCGACGTCAAGCCCATCGTCTTGCTGTTCTCCTCCGGGATGTGGCGGTGGCACCGCAGGAGTCGTCACTGCCCATCTTTCATGACAGTGCGTTGTGCTATTCAGCGCAGAACACCCACGGCGTATCGCAGCACAGTATACAAGAGCGGTTGGGGTCGTTCGTGGAGATGCCTGAGTTAGTGTTGGACGAGTGGCCCCAGTAGCGGCCACTCTGTTTCCACGGAGTGGGAATCCCGTCCTACCCGCTCTAGGTACTCCCGGAGACTCTGTTGACGCTCACGGTGCCATTCAGTTTGCAGTGCCATGAGATCGTCTGCCGGGGTAGTCAGCAACTGTGGATAGACATCTGCTAACCGCGTGGCAAGCTGTGCAGCGCTCCAAGCGTCCGCATCAGAGTTGTGCGCATTGTCTAGTGAGACCTGGTAGTGTTCACACACGATACCGAGGGTGCGCTTACCCTTCCGGTATTTGTCGAGAGCACGATCCACTACATAAGGGTCAAGCACTAGCCCCCGTACCTCGAATGTTGGTTCCCAGTGTTGCAGAATGGTGAGATCAAACGAGGCGTTATAGACGATGAGAGTGCGGCCCTCCTCCCAAGCAGTATAGAGATGCGCGACAGTTTCCTTGACGACCTTTGCATGGGGGCTGCCTTCACGCCGCGCTTGTTCCGTCGAAATACCATGCACTGCAGTGGCTTCAGCGGGAATGTCACAACCCGGATCGGCGAGCCAGTTATGCGTAACAAGATGGGGTTCCACGCCTGTTGATGAGGACTCTGGGAGGTCGATATCAAGACAAGAGGATGTGACGATGCGTGCCGTCCGAGGGTTGGGGCCCGTCGTCTCTAAATCGAAGGAGCACATATGGTGTGGGGTGAAAAAAGAGTCTGACACGGGATCTCCTCGTGGTCCACGGCGGGAACATAACCCTTTCGGTGATGTTGTCCCCAGGTTACTCTCCGACAGTGACAAATTCAGTGTTCGGTTGGCGCGAGACGCTAGGCTAAAGACGTGATAACCTCGGATATTCAGCAGCGCTGGACTGAGCTTGCCAGTGTTGTGCGTGACCACCAGTTCCGCTACTACGTGATGGATTCTCCTATCATCACCGACAGCGAGTTTGACCAGCTTTTTCATGAGCTGGTGGCGTTGGAGGATGAGTATCCTGAATTGCGTACTCCAGATTCCCCCACGCAGCTGGTAGGTGGCGGTTTCGAGACGACGTTCAACTCCGCCGAACATCCCGAACGAATGCTGAGCCTAGAGGATGTGTTTAGCCCGGAAGAGTTGACGGAGTGGCTCACTCGCCTAGAGAACGAAATCGGTCCGGACCAGGAATACCTCACCGAGCTCAAGATTGATGGCGCGGCTATCGACCTGGTGTATCGAGAGGGGGTACTGGAACGAGCTGCCACCCGAGGAGACGGGCGGGTCGGGGAGGACATTACACTCAATGCGCGCACTATCGCGGATATCCCCGTACGTCTCACGGATCATCCCGACTATCCGCTGCCAGCGCTTCTGGAGGTTCGTGGGGAGGTGTACTTCGCTCTTGATGACTTTGCCGAACTCAATGCGCGGATTGTTTCGGAGGCGGAAGAAGCGGGTCGAAAACCTAAGCCGTTTGCTAATCCACGCAATGCTGCAGCCGGCTCGCTGCGCCAGAAAGACCCTGCTGAGGTGGCGCGACGACATCTGCGTATGATCTGCCATGGTTTGGGGAAGACGGAGGGGTTCCAGCCTGCCACACAGTGGGATGCCTACCACGCCATGGCAGCGTGGGGGCTTCATGTTTCCGATAAGACAGAGCGAGTGTGCGGCATTGCGGCAGTGCTTGAGAAGATGCGCTATTGGGGTGAGTATCGTGCCGAGGTAGAACATGAGACAGACGGGTTAGTCGTTAAGCTCAACAACATCGCGGAGCAGCGGGATCTCGGAGCAACGTCGCGGGTGCCTCGTTGGGCAGTGGCATACAAGTATCCACCGGAAGAAGCCATCACCACCCTAGTAGATATTCGTGTGTCAGTGGGGCGTACTGGCCGAGTGACTCCCTATGCATTCATGGAACCCGTTACAGTTGCCGGATCAACAGTGTCAAATGCCACCTTGCACAACCAATTCGAAGTTAAACGTAAAGGTGTGCTGATTGGTGATCAGGTGGTTATACGCAAAGCTGGCGAAGTGATCCCGGAAGTATTGGGACCCCTCGTCGACGCTCGTACTGGGGACGAAAAAGAGTTTGTTTTCCCCACCCATTGCCCAGAATGTGGGGCCCTGCTCGCCCCCGAAAAGGAATCCGATCAGGATTGGCGTTGCCCCAACACACAAAGTTGTTCAGCGCAGCTCCGGGAAAGGCTGTTCTATTTGGCCAGTCGTTCCGCTTTAGATATTGAGGCTCTGGGAGAGAAGGGCGCACGCGATCTCTATGAGCGCGGGATTCTGCATAATGAGGGAGATCTTTTCACCCTCACTGCTGATGATCTCCTTCGCACATCCCAATACACCCGAAATGCTCCCCGCCGTATCGATACCGATCCTCGTTATACAGACACACCTGTTGGGGAGGTTGATGGGAAACGGGTCATTCTCTCAAAAACCGGAGAGAAGCTGCTCCAGAACCTTGCGGATGCGAAAAAGCGCCCCTTCTGGCGCGTCCTTGTGGCGTTATCGATCCGGCATGTCGGTCCGACTGCGGCCCGCTCCCTAGCTGCGACCTTCCACAGCATGATGGAGATCGAACAGCTGGCGGTGCAGGGTGACGCTGCTGCCTTTGCTGAAGTGGAGGGAGTCGGTGGGATTATTGCTGACGCCTTGGTGGAGTGGTTTTCGGTGGACTGGCATCGGAACATTGTGGCGAAGTGGGCTGCCGCGGGCGTGCAAATGGAAGATCGGCAAGAATCTGTCCAGCGGCCTACCCTGGAAGGTCTCACTATCGTCGCTACTGGTGCGTTGGAAGGTTTCACTCGTGATTCAGTGAAAGAGGCGATTCTGTCACGGGGAGGTAAAGCAGCGGGGTCTGTCTCGAAGAAGACAGACTATGTGGTGGCTGGGGAGAATGCCGGTGCGAAGCTGACCAAGGCCGAAACGCTTGGTATTCCCGTGCTTACAGAGGCACAATTCGTCACCCTGCTGCAAGGTGGGGAAGCTGCACTGAAGGAGAGAGACAGATGAGCGACCTGTCACCTGATGGAGTGATCATTCGCGCTATGCAGGAATCTGATCTGGTGGGGGTAGGTGAGATGACGTTTACGACCTACATCCCCTATGAGGAACCAAATTCCCCCTACCTCGACATTCTGCGCGATGTGGCGCCTCGCTTTCGGGAAGCGACCGCACATTTCGTAGCGGAAGATGCAGCAACTGGCGAGATTCTCGGGGCGGTTACTCTGGCAGCAGGGGGTAGCCCGTGGGCGGCTATTGCTGCCGATGATGAGATTGAGATGCGGATGTTGGCAGTAGATGAGTCTGCTCGGGGCAGAGGAATTGGTACTTCTCTTGTTCGGGAATGTCAAGAATTTGCTGTTCAGAATGGTTATCGACAGTTGGTGCTGTCCAGTCAAGACACTATGACGAACGCCCACCGCATCTACGAAAGGGCAGGTTTCAAGCTGGAGCCCTCTCGATTCTGGGACCCTATTCCCGGCCTCACGGTTCGCTGTTACGTGTGGCTTGTTCCTACTGCAACGCGGTAGCATGTGCAGCGTACGACTGCATGCGCACAGTACAACCTCGAAGGAAGGTGCTTCAGTGGACGGTATTACCCGTGACGATGTCGCTCACCTCGCCAAGTTGGCGCGTTTAGCGTTGGCGGATGACGAGCTGGATGAGTTGGCTGGCCAGATCAAAGATATTTTGCAGCACGTGAATGTCATCACGGAGCTCGATACTGAAGGTGTTGAGGCGATGAGTCACCCAGTGGCGATCCAAAACGTCGCTCATGAGGATGTCATTAAGCCGTGCCTTTCCCAGGAAGAAGTGTTGAGCCAAGCGCCCGAGGTCGAAGATGGCCGCATCGTTGTTCCTCAGATTCTGGGTGAAGGAGGGGAGTAATCGACATGAACGCTCTTCGTACGGTTCCGGCAGATTCCATCCTGTCTCTGGATGCCTCCACCCTGGCTCAGCGCATCCACTCTGGCGAATTGTCATCGGTGGCGGTAACGCAAGCATTCCTCGATCGTATTGCTGAGGTAGACGGGGAGATCCACGCCTTCCTACACGTCGGTGCAGAGGAAGCTTTGGCGACTGCCCGGCGGGTCGATGAGGACATTGCTGCGGGGAAACAGCCAGCTTCCCCATTAGCTGGTGTACCTATCGCCCTGAAGGATGTGTTTACTACTACGGACGCTCCGACGACCTGTGCCTCCAAGATCTTGGAGGGGTATGTGCCGCAGTATGACGCTACTGTCACGAAGAAACTGCGGGAAGCGGGCATTCCGATTCTCGGTAAGACCAATATGGATGAGTTCGCCATGGGCTCCTCCACGGAGAACTCTGCTTTCGGGCCGACCTTCAACCCGTGGGACAAAGAGCGTACGCCGGGTGGTTCTGGTGGTGGTTCAGCAGCCGCACTGGCATCCTATGAGGCGCCGTTGGCGATCGGTACGGATACCGGTGGTTCCATCCGACAACCTGCTGCTCTTACCGCTACGGTGGGGGTGAAGCCGACATACGGCACTGTTTCTCGTTACGGCCTAGTGGCATGTGCATCTTCCCTTGATCAGGGTGGTCCGTGTGCACGCACTGTGCTGGATACGGCTATGCTGCACAACATTATTGCGGGACATGACGAGCATGACTCGACTTCTCTGGCAGTCGAGATTCCCGATATGGTGAGCGCTGCGCTGGAAGGGCAGGAGAGAGATCTCTCAGGCGTGAAGGTTGGCGTCATCAAGGAATTCCTCACGGATGAAGGATGCCAGCCGGGTGTCGCGGAGTCTTTCCAGAAGGCAGTGGAAACGCTGAAGGGTCTGGGGGCAGAAATCATGGAGGTATCGTGCCCCAACTTCCCGCATGCGTTGGCTGCTTATTACCTCATTCTGCCGTCTGAGGTCTCGTCCAATCTCGCGCGTTTCGACGGTATGCGCTACGGCTTGCGGGTGGGTGATGACGGTACCCATTCTGCGGAAGAGGTCATGTCGCTAACTCGTGCTGCCGGCTTCGGCAAGGAAGTGAAGCGCCGTATTATCATTGGCACCTACGCACTGTCGGCTGGCTACTACGACGCGTACTACGGGCAAGCACAAAAGGTGCGTACCCTCATCGCTCAGGATTTCCAGAAGGCGTATGAGAAGGTCGATGTGCTTGTCTCACCGACTACGCCGCAGACTGCCTTCAAACTGGGTGAGCGCGTAGATGATCCTGTATCCATGTACCTCTTTGACCTATACACGTTGCCGTTGAATCTGGCAGGAATGTGTGGCATGTCTGTACCAGCAGGAGTGGCCTCGGATTCCGGTATGCCGGTTGGCCTGCAGATTATGGCACCGGCATTGGAAGATGCTCGTCTCTACCGGGTGGGTGCTGCTTTTGAAAAGGCGCGTGGTCCGATCGGGGAGTAATCCGCTGGTAGAGAGATTGAGAAGTCGCTAAGAGATCCTCCTCTCGTCCGAGAAACCGGGGCGAAGGGGAGGATTTCGGCGTAGCCTGGTTACATAACCGCTGAAGCTGCGGTAGTTCAGATGTACCTGATGCTTGATCGTTTAAGTTTTCTTGAGTTTCTACCGGTACACTGCATCTAGAAGCACTTTTCCTCGGAAAAGCGATAGAGAAGGATTAGTCACATGGGTCTTCGAATTGGCGTACTGACCGCCGGCGGTGACTGCCCCGGTCTGAACGCAGTTATTCGTGGTGTCGTTCGTACTGCTAACAGCTGCTACGACGCTACCGTGGTGGGTTTCCACGACGGATGGAACGGTCTGGTTAACAACCTCCGCGTGCAGCTCTACGACAACGAAAGCATCGATAAGATTCTCGGCCAAGGCGGCACCATTCTGGGTACCGGCCGTATGAATCCGCGCGAGCTGGAATCTCGCTTAGACGACATCAAGGCCACCCTTGCCGACAATGAGATCGATGCTGTTATCCCCATTGGTGGTGACGGTACTTTGCGCGGTGGGCGTTGGCTCATGGAAAACGGCATCAATGTCGTTGGCGTTCCCAAGACCATCGACAACGACGTCGCCAACACCGACTACACCTTCGGCTTTGACACCGCGGTGTCCATCGCTACCGATGCCATTGACCGTCTCCACACCACCGCAGAATCCCACCAGCGCGTCATACTGGTGGAGGTGATGGGACGCAACGCCGGGTGGATCGCCCTACAAGCAGGCATGGCCGGTGGTGCCCATATGGTCGTTATTCCAGAAGTTCCCTTCGACGTGAACCAAATCGCCAAGCTCATGGAGCGTCGTTTCCAAATGGGCGAATCCTATGCCATCTGCGTCGTTGCCGAGGGCGCACTTCCCAAGGAAGGCACTATGGAAATGCGTTCCGGTGGCATCGACAAGTTCGGCCACGAAATCTACACCGGTGTTGCACAGCAGCTCGGTGACGAACTTCGTAGCCGTCTGAATGACCGCGACATCCGGACTACCGTGCTGGGCCACATCCAGCGTGGCGGTACCCCCACTGCCTTTGACCGTGTCCTCGGTACCCGTTTTGGTGTGAATGCCGTGCACGCCGTCGCTGAAGGAGACTTTGGGAAGGTCGTTGCTGTACGCAATGACCGCATCGAACGTATCTCCCTTGACGACGCTGTCGGCCATCCCAAGAAAGTTCCGATGGACCGTTACAAGGAAATGGAAGCTCTCTTCGGATAATCCCCAACTGGCAGGATGCGCTACCCTCTTCACCGTCTCCCATCGGTAGAAGCAGACGCACCGGCAATATTTATCCCCTCTACAGTGAGTATCGGCTCGACACCGATGTTCCTGGCCGTCTCGGCTAAGAACGAAGTGTCGGGCCGATACTGCAAGAACCGTCTCACTCACCTAAACTGGAAAACATGACTAGCGCCCGTGTAGATGACATCCTCGACTTCGACGAGGTAATTGCGAAGTACGATCCCGTCATGGGATTGGAAGTCCACGTAGAACTCTCTACAGAGACCAAGATGTTCTGCAATAGCCCCACTGCCTTCGGGGCAGAACCCAATACTCATGTCAGCCCCACCTGCATGGGGCTACCGGGTGCCTTGCCGGTCGTCAACCAGCAAGCTGTCGATTGGGCCATCAAGATTGGTTTGGCTCTCAACTGCGAAATTGCTCCCTATTCACGTTTCGCTCGGAAGAACTACTTCTACCCCGACCAGCCGAAGAACTACCAGATCAGCCAATATGACGAGCCCATCGCCTTTGACGGCTACCTGGAATTTGAGCTCGCTGATGGCACTCCCTTCCGTGTTGACATCGAGCGCGCCCACATGGAGGAGGACACCGGAAAACTCACCCACATCGGTGGCGAAACTGGTCGCATCAACGGTGCCACCCACTCGCTCCTCGACATCAACCGTGCCGGCGTACCGCTCATCGAAATCGTGACGAAGCCGATTGAAGGAGCGGGGGAGCGGGCCCCGGAAGTAGCCCGTGCTTACGTGACGGCGCTCCGCGATGTGATTCGTTCGCTCAAGGTCTCGGACGTCAATATGGCGCAGGGGTCGATGCGTGCCGATGTCAACCTTTCGCTCCGCCCTGTGGGGACGACCGAGTTCGGCACTCGAACTGAAACCAAGAACGTCAACACCCTTAAATCCATCGAGACCGCGGTGCGTTACGAAATGTGCCGTCAGGCCGCTGTGCTTGAAGACGGTGGAGAGATCCGGCTCGAGACACGTCATTTCCTCGAAACCACGGGCACCACTGCGGCAGGTAGGCCTAAAGAGACCTCCGCCGATTACCGCTACTTCAACGACCCAGATCTTGCCCCGGTTGTTGTATCGCGTGAGCGAGTCGAAGAGATTCGCGCTACGCTGCCAGAACTTCCCTGGGTACGGCGAGCTCGGCTCCAGAAAGAGTGGCAGCTTTCTGATGAAGAGCTGCGCGATCTTGTCAACACCGGAGCAATGGATCTCGTTGCTGATACCGTCGAGGCAGGAGCGTCCTCCGCAGAGGCACGTAACTGGTGGGTGTCCTATCTGACCCAGCAGGCTAATAATCGTGGTGTGGAGCTGGAAGGACTCCCGATTACTCCCCGGCAGGTGGCTGAGGTCATCGGTATGGTGTCTGAGGGGAAGCTCACTAATAAGCTTGCCCGACAGGTTGTTGATGGGGTTCTCGAAGGGGAGGGAGATCCTGCCGACATTGTCGAGAAGCGTGGCCTGGCAGTCGTCTCTGACGACTCTGCACTGCGCACTGCGGTGGAAGAGGCCCTAGCAGCTCAGCCTGACGTGGCAGATAAGATCCGTGACGGAAAGGTGCAGGCAGCAGGTGCCATCATCGGTGCAGTGATGAAGGCGACACGTGGGCAAGCAGACGCTGCGCGCGTGCGTGAGATCGTCATCGAGATCTGCTCGTAAACCTCTTTAACCGGACATCCCGGGTTGTCGCCCTCAGCGACTCACCCGGGATGTCCTGCATTTTCACAGGATAAGCCGTTATCCTGGACGCATGAGCGAAGACGTAAACCCCGCACCTACCAACGAGCCTGAGCCCACTTTGCCGCCGCGGCGAGCCGTCCCCGAGCGGATTGAACCGATCACCGAAGACGATCTCCTTATGGAGGATCTGCTAGCGGATGTTGACACCATCTCTGTGGCACAACAAGAAGAGCTCGCGGGCGGAAATCTAGCGGGGGTGTCCTCTGATAATGAGCCTGCGGAAGACGAATCGATACAGATCGAAGACTCTGCGCAGGATGATGAACCTGCAGTGAATGATGAACCTGCGCTGGAAGCGGAGGGCGCACTGCGGGAGCTCGATGCTCCCGAAATGACTGACGCCGACAGTCAAGAGGAGTACATCCCGGTCGCAGAACAACCTATCGCCTTCAGCGACATGGCAGAAGGGGAGACAACGGTCATCACACCCGTCCCAGAGGCAGAAGAGAGCTTCTACGTACCGTCAGTGGAGCCACTTTACTCCGCTGCAACCGAGACCGCGGTATTAGCGCCAGCCCCAGTTGTGGCTGCTCCTGTCCCGGACAATGGTGAGGGTGACGAGCCCGACGCCGACGAGGACGTTGCTCCGCGCTCCGACCGTGGCACTATCGACTTTGGTCTTTTCCTTCTGCGTGCGACGCTCGGCATCATCATGGCACTGCATGGTGCAGATAAGCTCTTTGGTCTCTTCGGTGGGTCTATCGCTAGCACCGAGCAGCTCCTGCATTCTATTGGCTTCACCAACTACACCGAGCTTCTCGCTATCGGTGCGGGTGTCACAGAGCTGGTGGGCGGCGTCATTGTGGCACTGGGCCTTTTTGCTCCTGCGGGTGCATCCGCACTGTTGGGAGTGATGGGCATGGCTACGCTCACCCATCTCACACTCGGCGACACTGCGTTTCTCTCGAGCCAAAAGGGCCCCTACGAGATCATCACCCTGATCGCTGTGATGGCGGCAACCGTCATTCTGGCTGGCGCTGGCCGATGGTCGGTCGATGGTCGCTGGGGATGGGCGACTCGCCCCAAGTGGGGGGCACTTGTCTGGCTAGTCGTAGGTATTATCTCAGCACCTGTGATGTGGGCAGTTCTCAACACTCAAGGTTTCCCCTTCTGAGAGAGCCTGACCTTCTGACGACGTTGTCTGTTCCGGCGATGGGCGAAATAGAGGCGTGGTCGATATCGCGCACACCGCCGCGGTCTGCGGACGCGGCCATCTTGGCATACGCACGCAGTGCTTTAGAGACGGCCCGCGGGCGGTCCTTATGCGGAGTCCAAGGATGCTCGCGAGAATTCTCTTCGGCACGACGCTTGTCGAGCTCCTCCTTGCTCACCTGCAGTTCGATCTTGCGTTCCGACACATCAATGTAGATGGGGTCGCCGTTGCGCACTAAGCCGATAGCACCACCATGAGCTGCTTCGGGGGAGACGTGACCAATGGACAGGCCAGAGGAGCCGCCGGAGAAGCGGCCGTCAGTGACCAATGCGCACTCCTTACCCAGGCCAACGCCTTTAATGAAAGCGGTGGGGTGCAGCATCTCCTGCATGCCCGGACCGCCAGAGGGCCCCTCATAGTTGACGAAAAGAACTTCACCTGGCTGCAGGGTCTTGGTCAAGATGACGGAGACTGCCTCTTCTTGGCTTTCTACAACGCGGGCGGGGCCTTCAAAGTGGAACTGGTCTTCAGTGATACCAGCAGTTTTTAGGATGGCGCCATCCTCAGCGATATTTCCCCGGAGCACGCAGAGGCCACCCTCCTTGGTGTAGGCGTGCGCGATATCGCGGATACAGCCGTTATTGGCATCGAGATCCAAACTCTCCCAGCGATTGGCCGTGGAGAATGGCTGAGTGGTCCGAACGCCACCCGGTGCAGCGTGGTAAAGCTCAATGGCAGCGTCAGAAGCGGATCCACCACGCACATCCCATTCGGCCAGATAGTCCTCGAAGCTAGCGGAATGGACAGAGTGGACATTCGTGTTGAGCAACCCGGCGCGGTTCAGCTCACTCAGCAGCGCAGGGATGCCTCCCGCCCGGTGGAAGTCCTCCATGTAGTAGTCCGAGTTAGGAGCCACCTTCGACAGGCAGGGTACGCGACGCGAGATTGCATCGATATCGGCGAGGGTGAAGTCCACCTCAGCTTCCTGCGCAGCCGCCAAGATATGGAGAACTGTATTCGTCGATCCACCCATGGCAATATCGAGTGTCATCGCATTGCAGAATGCTTCACGGGTCGCGATAGAGCGGGGGAGGACGGACTCGTCACCATCTTGGTAGTAGCGCTTTGCCAACTCGACCACCAGAGAGCCGGCTCGTTCGAAGAGGCCGCGTCGAGCAATCTGGGTGGCCAGCGTGGAGCCATTGCCGGGGAGGGAAAGGCCGAGTGCTTCGGTAAGGCAGTTCATGGAGTTCGCGGTGAACATGCCAGAGCATGACCCGCAGGTGGGGCATGCGGACTGCTCGACAGTCAGGAGGGCGTCGTCATCAGTGTTGTCAGAGGCACTCGCAGAGATGGCGGTAATAAGGTCGGAGGCTTTTCGGGCAACACCGTCGACAACTACCGCACCGCCGGCTTCCATGGGGCCGCCAGAGACGAAAACTGCGGGGATATTGAGGCGGAGCGCAGCATTCAGCATGCCTGGGGTGATCTTGTCACAGTTAGAAATACAGACGATTGCGTCGGCGGTATGAGCATTACACATGTACTCCACGGAGTCCGCGATGATCTCACGACTAGGCAAGGAATAAAGCATGCCGTCGTGACCCATGGCAATACCGTCATCAACGGCAATGGTATTGAATTCCTTTGCGATTCCGCCTGCTTCTTCAATGGCCTTTTTGACGATGTCGCCCACATATTTGAGGTGGACGTGTCCTGGTACGAAGTCCGTGTAGGAGTTGGCAATGGCGATTATCGGTTTACCAAAATCAGAGTCTTTGACGCCAGTGGCACGCCAGAGGGCGCGCGCTCCCGCGGCATTACGTCCGCGCGTTGATTGAGCAGATCGGAGCTGAGGCATTAGCCAGCCTTTCTACAGGAGTGTGGAGAGGAGTGTAGTGGGCAGATCTTGCACGGCTCTCGCACTCGTACCTTGTGTCAATTATTGTGAGACAGCACTGAAGTGATGTACCTCTATTGTGCCACTAACACAGAACCATCGTAACGTGAGCGTCTAATCCCAAAGAGTGGCCACAATTTTTGACCATATGGGATTTGCAGCCTAATATGAAGAGCGTGCTTCACCTTCTAGTATCTGTACGCATTCGCGGTCGGCGTTTACGCTAGACCCGGTTGATGCTGCCGGATCCAGGAAGAAGCTAAACGCCCCTCGCACAGCCACGCTGTCGAGGGTTTTTTACTATCACCCCCCCGCAGACGGAAACCTACCATCTGCACGTCACCTGAAGGAACTGATGTGAGCGCAACAGAAGCTCGTCAGCCGGGACATGGGACCATCCCCACCCCTGCTGAAGCAGCCCACGCAACCAGCAGTAACCGTGTTGTGGAACCGGAGAAGTGCACCGGCGCCAAATCGGTTATCCGCTCTCTTGAGGAACTCGGCGCAGATACCGTATTTGGTCTCCCGGGTGGCGCAATTCTCCCTGTATACGATCCGCTATACGACAGCACCTTTATCAACCACATTCTGGTGCGTCACGAACAGGGTGCCGGCCATGCAGCCGAAGGTTACGCCCGCTCAACCGGCCGCGTCGGTGTGTGCATGGTGACCTCTGGCCCCGCCGCTACCAACCTCGTGACCGCTCTCGCCGATGCACAAATGGACTCCATCCCCATGGTTGCTATCACTGGCCAGGTGGGTGAAGCCTTTATAGGCACGGATGCTTTCCAGGAAGCTGATATCTCCGGCATCACTATCCCCGTCACGAAGCACAACTTCTTAGTGAAGGATGCCGCCCTCATCCCACAGGTGCTCGCAGAAGCCTTCTACATCGCCCAGACCGGGCGTCCTGGTCCGGTGCTGGTGGACATCACCAAGTCCGCTATGAACCAACAGACCACCTTCTCCTGGCCGCCCGCTATCGACCTGCCGGGCTACCACCCCGTGACTAAGCCGCACGGCAAGCAGGTCCGTGAAGCTGCACGACTTATCTCCAAAGCCAAAAAGCCCGTCTTCATGGTGGGTGGCGGCATTATCAGTGCGAATGCGTCCAAGGAACTTTTCGACCTCGTTACCCTCACCGGTATTCCGGTCGCGTGCACCCTTATGGGCCTTGATGCCTTCCCGAAGAGTCATCCGCTCAACTACGGTATGGCGGGTATGCACGGCGCCGTCCCCGCCGTCGCCTCCCTGCAAAAGACTGACCTCATCATTGCCCTCGGGACCCGCTTTGATGACCGTGTTACGGGCAACCTCGAGTTCTTTGCCCCAGATGCGCAGATCATTCACGCTGATATCGATCCTGCTGAAATCGGCAAGAACATTGATGTTGACGTCCCCATTGTTGGAGATGTGCGTGAGGTTATCATCGAGCTCATCGAGGCGATGAAAGCTGATCCCGCAGAAGAGATCGTGGGAGACATTAGTGCTTGGGTTGCATACCTCGACGGACTTCGCGACCGGTACACCGTGAAGTACGAGGAAGCACTAGACGAGGAAGGTCACCTGTCGCCTCAGCACGTCATCGAGACCCTTTCTAATGTGGTTGGTCCGGAGGCTATTTACGTCTCTGGAGTGGGCCAGCACCAGATGTGGTCTGCCCAGCTCATCGACTTTGAAAACCCTCGCACCTGGCTGAACTCAGGTGGTTTGGGAACTATGGGTTATGCCATCCCCTCCGCTATGGGTGCTAAGGCCGGTAATTCGGATAAGGAAGTCTGGGCCGTTGACGGTGACGGTTGCTTCCAGATGACCAACCAGGAACTGGCGACCTGCGCGCTCAGTGACCTTCCCATCAAGGTTGCCCTCATCAATAACGGCAACCTTGGTATGGTGCGCCAGTGGCAGACCCTCTTCTACGGAGAGCGCTACTCGCAAACTATTCTGGAAACTCACACTCGCCGTATCCCGGACTTCGTCATGTTGTCAGAAGCCCTCGGTTGTGCTGCTTTCCGGGTGGAAAATGAAGAGGACATTATTCCCACCATCGAGAAGGCACGTGAGATTAACGACCGCCCGGTCGTCGTCGAATTCGTCGTTGCCAAGGACGCCCAGGTGTGGCCAATGGTGCCCGCCGGAACCAGCAACAGCGAAATCATGATGGTCAAGGGCATGTACCCGCTTGTTGACGAAGACCAGGTCGGAAGGGAAACCATCTAACCATGACTACTCATACCCTGAGCATTTTGGTGGAAGACAAGCCAGGCGTGCTCACCCGCGTTGCTGGCCTTTTTGCCCGCCGTGGTTTTAACATTCGTTCTCTTGCTGTCGGTCCGACGGAGGTCGAGGGAGTGTCCCGTATGACCATCGTCACGGCAGTCGACAAACTTCCCCTCGAACAGGTGACGAAGCAGCTCAACAAGCTCATTAACGTCTTGAAGATTGTCGAACAGGATCCCGAGACCTCCGTGTCCCGGGAACTCATCCTCATCAAGGTTCGCTGCGACGCTAACAACCGCATCCAAGTTGTGCAGACAGCGGAACTGTTCCGAGCGAAGGTAATCGACGTGGCCCCTGAGTCTGTGACCCTGGAAGCCACCGGCACCCGTGACAAGCTCGATGCACTACTGCGCGTGCTTGACCCCTTCGGAATTCGGGAGATTGTGCAGTCTGGCACGATCGCCCTGGGCCGCGGTCCGAAGTCCATGACGGCTACCCGCTGACTGTGACTTCCTAGAACCGCTAGACTTAACAATGAAACGTACGGCTGGATAGCTCGTACGACTCCATATGAATACACCGAAAAAGGAGACTCCATCCATGGCAGTCGAAACTTTCTACTGTGATGACGCTGACCTGTCCATCATCCAGGGCCGCAAGGTCGCAATAATCGGTTACGGTTCGCAGGGCCACGCCCACGCACTGAGCCTGCGCGATTCTGGCGTCGAGGTTGTTATTGGTCTACGCGAGGGATCCAAGTCCGCTGCTAAGGCAGAGGAGCAGGGCCTCAAGGTTATGACCAACGTCGAGGCTGCTGAGTGGGCTGACACCATCATGATGCTCGCCCCCGACACCTCTCAGGCCAAGATTTTCAACGAGGACATCAAGCCGCACCTCCAGGAAGGCGACGCCCTCTTCTTCGCACACGGTCTGAACATCCACTTCAAGCTCATTGAGGTTCCCGAGTTCGTCACCGTTGCCATGTGTGCCCCCAAGGGGCCGGGTCACCTCGTCCGCCGTCAGTTCGTGGAAGGCCACGGCGTGCCGTGCCTCATCGCCGTGGATCAGGACCCGACTGGTGAAGGACAAGCTCTTGCCCTGTCCTACGCTAAGGGCATCGGTGGTACCCGTGCTGGCGTTATCAAGACTACTTTCCGGGAAGAGACCGAAACTGACCTCTTCGGTGAGCAGGCTGTGCTGTGCGGCGGTCTCGAATCCCTCATCATGATGGGCTTTGAGACTCTTGTTGAAGCCGGTTACGCACCTGAAATGGCATACTTCGAGTGCTGCCACGAGATGAAACTCATTGTTGACCTCATCTACGAGGGCGGCATCGCCAACATGAACTACTCCATCTCTGACACCGCCGAATTCGGTGGTTACCTGTCCGGTCCGCGTGTTGTTGGTGACGCTTCCCGCGAAGCCATGCGCCAGGTTCTCAAGGAGATCCAGGACGGCACCTTCGTAAAGCGCCTGGTTGCCAACGTTGAGAACGGTAACAAGGAGCTTGAAGACCTGCGTGCACAGGTTAACGCTCACCAGATTGAGTCTGTCGGTGCAGACCTGCGCGACATGATGAGCTGGGTCAAGCGCGAGATCACCGAAACCGCTTAAACCCAAGCGATAGAACGCTAATGAACACCCTGTTTTCTACCCTCCGGTAGGAACAGGGTGTTTATTTCTATATCTGCTTTTCCCTATTAGAATAATTCCTGCATCCCTCGTGCATAGCCAGGCTGTGAGGCTGTAGGAAACGCCGCTCCCCAGAGCTCCCACAATGCCCTCACCCCCATAGGGCGTGACACGACGGTGCATCGAGTTTCTGGCGCGGTCGTGCCAGAAGTAACTTCACAAAAAATGGAGAATCCCGTGAGCCAAAATGCTCGTCCCGTTGTGCTGATTGCCGACAAACTTGCTCAATCGACCGTAGATGCACTGGGTGATGGTGTAGAAATCCGCTGGGTCGATGGTCCGAACCGTCCAGAACTGCTTGCAGCTCTCCCCGACGCAGACGCCGTACTGGTGCGTTCTGCCACCACCATCGACGCGGAAGCACTTGCCGTTGCCGACAAACTCAAGATCGTCGGCCGTGCCGGAGTCGGCCTCGACAATGTTGATATTCCCGCTGCCACCGCCCGTGGTGTCATGGTTGTCAATGCCCCCACCTCCAACATTCACTCCGCCGCCGAACACGCAGTGGCCCTTACCATGTCCGCTGCCCGCCAGATCCCGGCAGCCCATCAAACTCTTCGCAACCACGAATGGAAGCGCTCCAGCTTCAGCGGTACCGAAATCTTCCAAAAGACCATCGGTGTGATTGGTCTGGGCCACATTGGCCAGCTGTACGCACAGCGGATGAAGGCATTCGATACCACCGTTGTTGCTTATGACCCCTACCTTCCCGCTGCCCGTGCTGCTCAGCTCGGTGTCGAACTGGTGAGCCTGGACGAGCTGCTCTCCCGCGCCGACATCATTTCTATCCACCTGCCGAAGACTCCCGAGACTGCTGGCCTCATCAACGCGGAGCAGCTAGCCAAGTGCAAGGACGGTGTGATTATTGTCAACGCTGCCCGCGGTGGTCTCATCGTGGAAGAAGACCTAGCTGCCGCTCTCGCCTCCGGCAAGGTTCGGGCTGCTGCAACCGACGTCTACTCCAAGGAACCCCCAACCGATAATCCGCTGCTGGACGCCGAGAACATCGTGCTCACCCCGCACCTCGGTGCCTCCACTGCAGAGGCACAGGACCGTGCCGGCATTGATGTCGCCAAGTCCGTACTGTTGGCACTTGCAGGTGAATTCGTCCCGGATGCTGTCAACGTTTCCGGTGGCCCCGTTAACGAGGAAGTTTCACCCTGGTTGGAACTCGTCCGCAAGCTTGGTCTGCTGGCTGGCGTCATCTCCCAGGAACCCGTCACCGCCCTACAGGTTGTCGTCTCAGGTGAGCTTTCTGCAGAATCCGTCGGTATCCTTGGCCTCTCCGCACTGCGGGGCCTCTTCGCAGCTGCCACGACGGAAGCCGTCACCTTCGTTAACGCCCCACAACTCGCTGAGCAACGTGGTGTTTCTGTTGAGGTCGATACTCAGACGGAAGCCCTCACTCACCGCTCCGTGGTGGAAGTCCGCGCCGTCACCGCCGAAGGCACCGTCAACTCCGTGTCGGGTGCCCTGACTGGCCTTGAAAAGGTTCAGAAGATTATCGGCATTAACGGGCGTAGCTTCGACATGCGCGCTGAAGGACACAACCTGGTGCTCTCCTACGAAGACCGCCCGGGCGCCCTCGGCCTCTTCGCTACCGCGCTGGGGAATGCCGGCGTGGACATCATCTCCTGCGCTCTCAGCCCCGATGCCAAGGGTGCCGGAGCCACCGCGCTGCTGCGTCTCGACCGTGCCCTTACGGAAGAGGAAATGGACAGTATCAGCGCCTCTATCGGAGCAACCCGCGCAGAGCAGGTGGACCTGGCGTGAGCAAAGGCATCAATCTCGCGGTAATCGGCGGAGACGGTATTGGGCCCGAGGTCACCGCGGAAGCCCTCAAAGTTCTCCGAGCGGTTGTCCCCAATATCGAGGTCACCAGCTACGCACTTGGAGCAGACCACTACTTGAAAACTGGTGAGATTCTCTCTGATGAGACCGTCGAGAAGATCCGCCAGCACGACGCTATTCTGCTGGGCGCTATCGGCGACCCCGCACGTGTTGCCCCCGGTGTACTCGAACGTGGACTGCTTCTGAAGCTCCGTTTCGCACTAGACCACTTCGTCAACCTGCGTCCGGCCAAACTATACGCAGGGGTGGAGTCGCCGCTTGCTGGCAATCCCGCCCTCGACTTCGTTGTTGTCCGCGAGGGAACTGAAGGACTCTACTGCGGTGACGGTGGCGCTATTCGGGTGGGAACTCCCGCAGAAGTCGCTACCGAAACCTCCCTCAACACACGCTTCGGTGTAGAACGGGTTGTCCGAGACGCTTTTGAGCGCGCAATGAAGCGAGACAAGCGCCTCACCCTCGTCCACAAGATGAACGTTCTCACGAACGCCGGTTCGTTGTGGAAGCGCACAGTCGATGAAGTGGCCCTCGAATACCCCGAAGTGACTACTGACTACTGCCACATTGATGCCTGCACCATCTATATGGTGACCGACCCCGGTCGTTTCGATGTCATCGTTACGGATAACCTCTTTGGTGACATCATCACTGATCTTGCTGGGGCAGTGATGGGTGGAATCGGTCTGGCTGCAAGCGGCAATATCGATGCCACTCGCACCAACCCCTCGATGTTCGAGCCGGTTCACGGCTCCGCGCCGGATATTGCCGGCAAGGGCTTGGCTGATCCGACTGCCGCCATTATCTCCGCTGCCATGCTGCTGGAGCATCTTGGCTTCGATGAGGAGGCTGCTCGTATTATGCGGGTCGTCGAGGACGATGTTGCCCACCGTGGCGATGGCCCCATCTCTACCTCCGCGGTGGGGGATCGTATCGTTGCCGCCCTTCAGTAAGGCGACTTCACACTGCTGTACCAGTACACACTGCCCGGTAGTACTCCTGGACGCTAACTCCGAGGACCGCCTACCGGGCAGTGTCCTATTTTAAGGAGTATCCTCCAACTATGCGTATTGCTCGTTTTGCCACCCCTGACGGTGTTTCCTTCGGCATTGTTGAGGGAGACCCAGATAGCCCTGCCGCCTGCACACTTCGCCAGGTTGATGAACTTCCCTGGGACGGCCAGCCTGTTTTTACCGGCAAGAGCTTCGCGCTGTCCGAGGTGCGGCTGCTGGCGCCCATCTTTCCCACGAAGATTGTGGCCGTCGGGAAGAACTACATCGATCATGCCAAAGAACTTGGCAGCCAAACCTCAGACGAACCCGTCATCTTCATTAAGCCCCCAACCACCATTATCGGCCCGGGGGTCCCGATTCGACGCCCAGCAGCAAGTCAGCGCGTTGACCACGAGGGTGAACTTGCCATCATCATCAACCAGCCGTGCCGCAATGTTGATGCCATGGACGCACGACGAGTGATTCTGGGCTACACCATCGCCAATGACGTTACTGCCCGTGACATCCAAAGGGCGGAAGGACAGTGGACCCGTGCGAAGAGCTACGACACGTTCTGCCCCCTTGGACCGTGGATAGAAACGCAGCTGGACCCATCTGACCAGGACATTTTGGTGGAGGTGACACACTCCGACGGCAGCAGCGAAGTTCGTCAGGATGAAAACACGGCAGCGGTAGTCCACACGGTTTCAGAAATCATCGAATTCATTAGTAGCGTTATGACGCTACTCCCAGGGGACGTTATTCTTAGCGGCACTCCGGCAGGTATTGGTCCGCTTGTCGCTGGCGATACCGTCACGGTGTCGATCGACGGCATTGGCACGTTGTCTAATCCTGTTGTTGACGCCTAAGCGTCGTCGTCCATAATCCCCAGCGCGCGCAGGATCGTCCGCAACTTATCGCGGGTCTCCTGCACTTCGTCTGAGGGGCGAGAGTCAACCACAATTCCGCCACCAGCCCAGGCAGTGGCGGAATTGTGCGCTAGGTCGAGTTCTGCACAGCGAATGGCAACAACCCAGTCTCCATTCCCCTCAGCATCACACCAGCCCACTGTTCCAGCATAGAAACGCCGCTCTTCGCCCGAATCGGCAATGAATTTGAGAGCCTCTTGGCGAGGCCAGCCACCTACCGCTGGGGTGGGGTGGAGAAGTTCCGCCAGATCAAGTGCAGTGGAAAGAGAACTGACAGCAGTGGAACCATGCGGTACTGTCTCCGCCAAGGTGCCCGTAATGTGCGTCCCCAGATGCCACATCTCTTTGGTGGAGGTCAGGCTGGGGGTGTCGGGAATATCAAGGTTGCTACATAGAGGGCGAAGAGCCTCATCCAACGCCAGTGTGACGTAGCGGTGCTCAGCGATGTCTTTGGCGGAGGTGCGCAAAGCGCGCGCAGCTTGCGCATCCAATTGACGATCCGAGTGGCGGGCCAGCGAACCGGCGAGTGGATGCGAGCTAATCCGGTTCCCACGACGGCTCACCAGTAGCTCGGGAGACGAACCGACCAGCCAATGCCCTGCGTAGTCTGCCCCCGCCGGGGAGAGGTCTGCCAAATAGGCTTCTTGTCGTGGGCTGCCATCGAGTAGGCGGGCAGCAATGAGCTGCGGGTCCAGCTCCTCGTCTGCACTCACGTTCACCGCACGGGCTAGCACGATCTTGTCGGCTACTCCATCCCGAATCGCCTCCACCGCCTGCTGCACACGCCGGCGATGTTCGCTCGCGGTAGGGGAGAAAGCGGTAATGCGAGCACGCATCTGCTGCACACGGAAAAACGCGGGCGGTTCCAGAGGTGCATCAGACCGAATGATCTGACGGGGGGAGACGAGGGCAGCAGGAGCACCCGGTGTGAAGGGCAGTGCGCCGACAATCATCTCTGCACGCCCGCTCGCCAGTGCTTCTCGCGCCGCGGCGACGGAAGAGAAGGTTTCTTTCACACCCTTAGTGCGTACAGAACCAGTGGCACGGGAGAGCAGAAAATCAGGAGCAGTTCGCGGACGAGAATGGAGATGGTGCTGCCACGGCTGCGAGGGTTTTTCAGGCTCCATCTCCACCTCCTACAATTAGGATGAAAGGTGCTCTGTTGTAGCGCCGTCCTCCAGCCTACTCGTGAAAGCTACTAGCCTTAAACTATGACTACACAAGACGTTCGTGTTCGCTTCAGTCCGTCCCCCACTGGTACCCCTCACGTGGGGATGGTTCGTACCGCCCTCTTTAACTGGGCATACGCTCGGCATACTGGCGGAAAGCTCATCTTCCGTATTGAGGACACCGACGCGCAACGTGATTCTGAAGAAAGCTATCAGGCTATCGTCGATTCTCTCGAGTGGCTTGGTCTCAACTGGGATGAAGGCCCCAAGGTTGGTGGCCCGCACGAGCCTTACCGGCAGTCCTTGCGCGGTGATATCTATCGCAGAGTAGTGCAGCAGCTTCTTGAGTCCGGAGAAGCATACGAGGCCTTCTCTACCAATGAAGAGGTCGAGGCGCGTCATATTGCCAAAGGTGAGGATCCCAAGCTGGGCTACGACAATTACGATCGAGATCTTTCCGAGGAGCAAAAAGCCGCCTACCGCGCGGAGGGGCGTAAGCCGGTCATCCGTCTTCGCATGCCTGACAAAGACCTGGGCTGGGACGATATGGTGCGTGGTTACACCGAGTTCAAAGCACAATTTGTGCCGGACTACGTCATCGCTCGTTCGGATGGTTCCCCGCTCTACACCTTGGTAAACCCGGTCGACGACGCCCTCATGGGCATCACCCATGTGCTGCGTGGCGAGGATCTGTTGCCGTCTACTCCGCGTCAAATTGCTCTCTATGAAGCTCTCATGCGTATCGGTGTAGCGAAGCACATCCCGAAGTTCGCCCATCTACCCTTCGTCATGGGAACTGGAAATAAGAAGCTTTCCAAGCGCGATCCGGAATCTAATCTGTTCATTCACCGGGATCGTGGTTTCCTTCCGGAAGGCTTGCTCAATTATCTCGCGCTGCTGGGATGGAGTCTCGCTCCTGACCGCGACGTCTTTACGATCGACGAGCTGGTCGATAACTTCGATGTGGTCAACGTGAACTCGGCACCTGCGCACTTCGACCAGAAGAAGGCAGATGCTATTAACGCAGAGCACATCCGAATGCTTGAGCCTGCTGATTTCCGGGCGCGCCTCCTTGCCTATATGCAGGAGTTTCCTTCAAAGACGGGGACGACCCTCCCCGCCGACCTTGATGAGGACATTTTTAGCCTGGCAGCTGAGCTCGTCCAGACTCGTATTGTTGTTCTGAGCGATGCATGGGATTTGCTTGACTTCCTCTACTGTGGTGAAGCTTTTGCCATCGACGAGAAGTCGGGTCGCAAGAACCTCAAAGATGATGCCAAGCCGGTGTTGCGTGCTGCGTTGGCTGCTCTCGAGGGGATCTCCGATGACGAGTGGACAGCTTCCGCCATCGAGGCTGCGCTTAAGCAGGAACTCATCGAGAAGATGGAGCTGAAGCCACGTAAGGCGTTTACTCCAGTGCGAGTGGCTGTTACTGGTACCCACATTTCCCCGCCGCTTTTCGAGTCGATGGAGATGCTGGGTCGTACGGTGACGGTGGAACGCCTCACTGCAGCACTGAGTTACCAGGCCATTCCGCTGGAAAACTAGGGTTAATATCTCGATTTGGTGTTAACACGGGGTGAAGTGGTAACCTTTCTAAGGCGGTCATGAGACCCCAGTGGCCTATGGTGTAATTGGCAACACAGCTGATTCTGGTTCAGCCATTCTAGGTTCGAGTCCTGGTAGGCCAGCTCTTCACTCCATGAGAGTGTAGAAACCCAGAGCTGACAACAGTTTTGGAAAATGGGAAGCGATACGCTAAGCTTCTGTCACCACTAGTTCACTAAGTGGTTACGCCCCTATCGTCTAGCGGCCTAGGACGTCGGCCTCTCACGCCGGTAACACGGGTTCAAATCCCGTTGGGGGTACAACTCAGAAACTCCCCGGCTTCGGTCGGGGGGTTTCTGTATTCCGGATGTTTCAGTTGTAAGGCATCAGTGCTCGGGTGCATTGTTTGAAAATCGCCTAGCAGATATCCCTCTAGCACCGTGAGGACACGGAAGCAGAAGCATCCTTTTCAGAGTTCTCGTTATAGTGGAGAGAAATGGGATAACACCATCCCGTTGAGGACTCTCCGCTAGCTTGCTGGTGAACGGGGAGAAGAAAGGACACGCCATGGAAACGGGTACCGTTAAGTGGTTCAATTCAGAAAAAGGCTATGGTTTTATTACCCCCGATGACAATGGCGCTGATGTCTTCGTCCATTATTCGGAGATTGTTGGGGATGGCTTCCTCACACTGGAAGAACACCAGCGAGTGGAGTATGAAGTGGGGGAGGGGCGTCGCGGCCCACAGGCAATTGGAGTTCATACACTCCGTTAGTAGACATATGAGGAGAGCGTACCGGGTAGGTGCGCTCTCCTCATATCTGTTCAGTTGTTAAAGCCGTTTGGTGATGACGCTCGATGCGGTTTTGAGGTCTGCTGCCCACATATTTGCGGGGCGTTTAGCGATTCGGTCGATTGGTCCGGACACAGCGACTGCAGCGACGACTGCCCCACGGGCATCTCGAACCGGTACAGAGACACTTGCGACACCAGGCTCGCGTTCTCCGACACTCTGCGCCCAACCTCGTCGCCGGGTATCGCGGAGTTGGGTATCAGTAATCTCGCCCTCTGCTAATACTGATCGTTGGATACTGGAATCTGCCCAGGCAACGAGTACCTTCGAAGAGGCACCTACATAGAGTGGCAAATGTGCGCCGACGGGCACACTATCACGCAGCCCGGTAGGTGGTTCAGATGTGGCGATACAGACACGTTGTCCATTTTCGATGCGGTAGAGTTGCACAGATTCTCCGGTGATATCCCGCAAGCGGGGAAGGACCAGGTGGGCTGCTTCGAGGAGGGCATCGGTGGATTTTGCTGCCAGTTCGGCGAGTGCTGGGCCTGGACGCCACAGACCGGAGGCATCGCGGCTGAGTAGGCGGTGAAGCTCCATGCCTACGGCAAGGCGGTGGGCGGTGGCGCGAGGAAGGCTTGATCGTTCACATAATTCGTTGAGTGAGCAGGGTTCTTCCGCCACCGTGGTAAGGATGAGCATCGTCTTGTCGAGGACGCCGATTCCGCTTGACTTTCCCATATTCTGAGTGTATCATCTCATCTTGTGAGATGCAAGTACTTTTTTAGGATAACCTAATTCAATTCTAGAAAAACACGTTCGCACCTGCATCATTAAAGTGGAAACGTGGGTAGCTGCATCACGATAGTTGACGTGCAAGCACTGTACTTAAAGCTAGCCCATGGACTATCTGCCCGCCATCACCGTCCGCCGTAACACTTGGTGTTACAGAAGGGAGCATCGTGACCACCACGCACGGCCCCAAGACCCTCGCTGAAAAGGTGTGGGAACAGCACGTCGTCGTTCCTGGAGAAGGGGAAGGTGAAACCCGCCAGCCGGACCTCATCTACATCGATCTACACCTGCTTCACGAAGTCACCAGCCCACAGGCATTCGACGGGCTACGCCTCGCAGGACGGCAGCTGCGGCGCCCCGACCTTACCGTCGCCACCGAGGACCACAACGTTCCCACCACCCCCATGGTTGATGGCATCATCGCCGACCCCACCTCTCGCACTCAGCTGGAAGCACTCCACAAGAACTGCGAAGAATTCGGCGTTCGCCTCTACCCCATGGGTAGCCCCTACCAGGGTGTTGTTCACGTCATCGGCCCACAACTGGGGCTCACTCAGCCGGGTATGACCGTCGTCTGCGGCGACTCCCACACCTCCACCCACGGGGCGTTCGGGGCCTTAGCCTTCGGCATTGGCACTTCTGAAGTGGAACACGTTATGGCCACCCAGACACTGCCGTTGCAGCCGTTCAAGACCATGTCGGTTACCGTTACCGGTGAGCTGCAACCTGGTGTAACCGCAAAAGATATTATTCTCGCCATCATCGCGAAGATTGGAACTGCAGGTGGACAGGGACACGTTATCGAATACCGTGGTTCCGCCATCGAAAAGCTCTCCATGGAAAACCGCATGACCATCTGCAACATGAGCATCGAAGCCGGTGCCCGCGCAGGCATGGTGGCTCCCGATGAGACCACCTTCAACTATCTGAAGGGCCGCCCCCACGCTCCCAAAGGTGAGGAGTGGGATAAGGCTGTTGCCGCCTGGAAAGAGCTGCGCACAGACGAAGGTGCCATCTTTGACAAGGAAGTCGTTTTGAAAGGCGAGGGCATTGAGCCGTTTGTCACCTGGGGTACCAACCCTGGACAAGGCGTAGAGCTCTCCGGCGTTGTTCCTAGCCCAGACGATTTTGACGATGAGTCCTTGAAACTTGCCTGCGAAAAAGCCCTCAAGTATATGGATCTGGAAGCCGGCACCCCGATGCGCGACATTGCTATCAACACCGTGTTCGTTGGATCGTGTACGAATGGTCGTATCGAAGACCTGCGCGCAGCAGCAGACGTGCTGAAAGGTCGTAAAGTGGCCGATGGTGTGCGTATGCTCGTAGTTCCTGGCTCTGGCCTCGTCAAGCGGCAGGCTGAAGAAGAAGGTTTGGACCAAATCTTCCTTGCTGCGGGAGCTGAGTGGCGCAACCCGGGCTGCTCGATGTGTTTAGGAATGAACCCAGACACCATGGCGGCAGGGGATCGATCTGCCTCCACCTCCAACCGCAACTTCGAAGGGCGCCAGGGTAAGGGTTCCCGAACCCATCTGGTCAGTCCAGAGGTTGCTGCTGCCTCTGCAGTACGTGGCACTCTTGCCGCCCCTGCTGATCTCGACCCCGTCCAGTAACCCGTCAACCCACGAAGGGACAAAGAACATGGAACCGTTCATCTCTCACACTGGTGTTGGCGTCCCGCTGCGTCGCTCGAACGTCGATACCGACCAAATTATCCCTGCAGTTTTCCTCAAGCGTGTTACGCGCTCCGGTTTTGAAGACGGACTCTTCGCCGCCTGGCGCAATGACGAGAACTTCATCCTGAACCAAAAGCCCTACCGTGAGGGCAGCATTCTGGTAGCCGGCCCGGACTTCGGTACCGGATCCTCCCGAGAGCACGCTGTGTGGGCACTCATGGACTACGGCTTCCGCGTGGTTCTCTCCTCCCGCTTCGCCGATATATTCCGCGGCAACGCCTCCAAAGCCGGCCTGGTAGCTGGTCTGGTTGCCCAAGGCGATATTGAGAGGCTTTGGGAGGTCATGGAAGCTCACCCCGGAATGGAGGTAACGGTGAGCCTTGCAGATCGTACAGTCACTGCTGGTGACCTCGTGGTGCCTTTCGACCTTGATGACTACACCCGCTGGCGTCTGATGGAAGGTCTTGACGATATCGGTCTCACCCTCCGCCAAGAGGACAAAATCGCTGCCTTTGAGGCGGGCCGCCCGAGCTACAAGCCGACTACTCGATAATTCATTGGCAATTGCCCCTTAAGCTAACGAATTTCGGCTATATTTTGAAGAGGACCCCTAGTTCTTAGAAGCTGCGGGGTGCACCGATTGTTGCTCTCCTGAGAGAACCGCAACTGCTTTTTCTCCGCGAGGACGTACGTTCCACGCACTTCCTTACTAGAGGAGAGCGCAACTGTTGTTACTGAGGCCAGCCCCCTTCACTGGATACAGGCCTTCTGGCACCGTTTCCGCTGTAAGAACCGGGCTTTCCGAAGAACACCTGGAGGAGCAATGAATAAAGCCGATATTGTGGCGGAACTGTCACGCCGCATGGACATCGACCAACACACAGCTACCAGTGCACTTGAAAACACTCTCGACATCATTGTGAGGAGTGTTGAACGCGATGAATCCGTCACCATTATGGGATTCGGAACGTTCGAACGCCGCGAGCGAGCTGCCCGTGTCGCCCGCAATCCCCACACCGGTGAAGCTGTGCCGGTAGCACCCACCCAGGTGCCGATGTTCCGTCCCGGCCAGTACTTCCGTGCCGTCGTCAAAGGTGAGGCACAGCTTCCCGAGACTGGAATCTCGGTAAAGCGAGTGGCGACTAACACCTTTGAGTCGAACGCAGACACATTGAAGAAAGAAAAGAAGGTTTCAAAGAAGAGTGCCAAGGCCGAGAAGTCTGGCAAGAAGACCAAGAAGGGCAAGAAGAAGAAGTCCAAGAAGTAAAGGCTTCACGCCCTATTGACCTGAGACAAACCATACGGGAACCCTGCGGTCCTGGCATATGCCAAGGGACACGTGGGCTTCCCGTATGTCTTTTTCTCGAGCTATGACTGGTTGTATGGCTTAATGGTTAGCGCACAGCAAGCGGGCTCGGCAGGTAATCTGCCGCTTTCGCAATACCGTGGTCATCCACGAAAATGACCCACATTCCACCCTTCTTGCACTTACATGTGCGGGAATCCAAAGCGATGCCGCCAGTCGTCTCCATCCCTTCGAGAAGAGTGGGAATCACTCCTCCCTGCGAGCACACCATCGGTATTTCGCCTTGAGCAGCTCGCTCACACATCTCCAACCAAAAATCGACAGTATCGTCAGGGTGAATAAGAGCAGCCTCCTCTGAGAGGGTCCGCTCCACCTTCAGAGGGAGATTAAGGAGCTGCGAGGTGGGAAGCATTGTCTGTTCGCAACGCACGCGATCAGCAGTATAGAGCTCGGTCACTCCATAGGCACTGGCGGCTTCAGCCAACGTCACAGCCTGCTGGCGTCCTACTGCGTCCAATGGTCGCAGCACATCTTCCGCGCCAGTGCCACGCTCTCCTGCACGACCATGGCGGACAAGAATGACGGGATGCCAAGCAACATCAGCTTTTAAGAAACGCTGCAGTACCTTGCGATCAGACTCATACTGAATCTTTTCTTCCGCCTCCGCGACAGGCAACCAGGCAATACGGTCAACCTCGCTATTGGCACGGAACTTGCCACCAATAACCTCAGCGGACCAGAAAAACACCACCTTGTCGCGGTTCCCGGATAGAGAATACTGGACACGTTTTAAAAACTTGCCCAACCGAACCTGAAAACCAGTCTCCTCAGCAATCTCCCGGATCGCTGTCATTACCGGCGACTCGCCTGGATCAATCTTGCCTTTCGGAATAGACCAGTCGTTATACCGCTTCCGGTGCTCAAGAAGCACCTCGAGCTCACCCGACTTTGACCGGCGCCACACCACACCGCCTGCCGCAAGCACGAGGTTGTCAGGGGAATTGCGAGCGTCGATACGGTACACAAACCACTTCCGTGCCGATCCCCGGTTGTCTGCCAGCAGCGCACCGGTATGGGGATCGCCAGCAGTAGAAGACAGGGTAGTGTGCGAAGGCACCAGACCAGCCAGGGGAGAGGGCTCGCCCGTAGGCGTCCAAGAGGCAGGAGCAGAATGCATAAAAAACCTTTCATTAGTCAGGCATATTTTAGGGCGCTATCGGGCTCTACCACTAGCCCACGCTAAGCGAACATCAGCACTTATTCACATAAACATCACCCTCACCGTACGTAGTGCCACCAGATGCTGCTGTAGTCGCAACTGGTCAGTAGGAATTTACCGCAAGGATTGGGTAACTTTTATGGCATGACTACCACCACTGTTGCTGTTATCTACGGGGGGAATAGCCCCGAACACTCCATCTCCTGCATCTCTGCCGCCAGCATTATGCAGCAGATGGAGCAGTACACCATTGTCCCCATCGGTATTACTCAAGACGGTGGGTGGTATCTCGGCGATGGGGACCTTGACAAGCTCTCCCAACACGGACGCGAGCTTCCCGCCGTGGAACCATGCCCAGGCCAGGAAGTGGCACTACTCCTCGACCCTCAACATCCAGGAACTATCGTGTTCACAGCCGGTGACCATACCGGTGAGATAGTCGCCACAGCAGATGTGATTCTCCCCGTCCTTCATGGACCCAATGGAGAAGACGGCACCATCCAAGGGCTATTTGAGCTAGCAGGCGTCCCCTATGTGGGGTGTGGGGTAGCGGCCTCAGCTAACTCTATGGATAAAGAATTCACAAAAGTTGTGCTGGGCAATGCTGGGCTTCCCATTGGCACTCAGGTGGTGATGCGCTCTGGTGTCGATGACCTCACTCCCGAACAGAAAGAGTTTCTTGGACTGCCAGTCTTCGTCAAGCCCGCCCGCGGCGGCTCCTCGATTGGGATTAGCAAGGTCTCAGACTGGGATGATTTCTCGGCAGGAGTGGCTGCAGCTCGGAACTGTGACAGCAAGGTCATTGTTGAAGCAGCTATTAAAGGGCGCGAAGTCGAATGTGGGGTGCTGGAACTCCCCACAGGAGAGGTCGTTGCCTCCCACATTGCAGAGATTAGAATCCCCGACACTGCCCCCGCTAGAGATAACGATGGCGACTCCGCAGATAGTGACTTTTACGACTTCGATACGAAATACTTGGACGATGTCATTGACGTCGATCTGCCTGCGCAAGTACCAGCAGAAATCTCTAACCGTGTCCGGGAACTAGCCTGCCAAGCCTTCCGAGCAATTGACGGTAAAGGGCTAGCACGCGTCGATTTCTTTATCACTGACGAAGGCCCCGTCATTAATGAAATAAATACCTTCCCAGGTTTTACCTCCATCTCGATGTACCCCAAGATGTGGGCGGATACTGGACTGAGCTACTCCGACCTTATCGCTACCCTCATCGATACTGAACTATCCCACCATCAGCCCTAGTCTGAGCTCAGGACCAATCCTGGATGCCGTACCCTTCCCAAGGAGACATCATGACCAGTGTGGAACCCACCGTCGCGGAACTAGGCGAACTCGGCATTATCAGCAGCGTTGTCTGCCCACCCCGCCACTCCTCAACTGTCCTGGGAGCAGGGGATGACTCCGCAGTGGTTACCGCACGAGGAGACCGAGCAGTCGTCAGCACCGACATCCTGGTAGAGGGTGAGCACTTCCGGCTCGACTGGTCCGACCCACATTCCATCGGACGGCGTGCTATCGCGCAAAATGCCGCTGATATAGAAGCAATGGGTGCGCACCCCACCGGTTATGTCGTCGCCATCGCCGCACCGCGCGATACCCCCGCCCACATCATCACGGGAATCGGCCAAGGTACGGTAGCAGAAGCACACCGCTCGGGAGCGGACGTAGTGGGTGGAGATTTTTCCTCAGCCCAACAGATCGTCATTTGTGTCACCGCACTCGGACAAATCATCGAACCAGTTCACGCCCCGGTTCTGCAGAGCGGAGCACGCCCCGGTGACATTGTCGCCATTGCCGGCACTCTGGGATGGTCCGCAGCGGGGCTTGATATTCTCTCCGGTACCTTCGGCACCCAAGAGAAGTTCCTCCACCACGCTCTCGTCGAACACGCCTGCGATCTCTACCGCTGTCCACGTCCTCCCTACGGCTACGGTGCTCGTGCCGCCGCAGACGGGGCGACAGCGATGACTGATGTCTCCGATGGACTGCTACTTGACCTTTACCACATTGCGCGGCATTCCCAAGAGAAATTGGGGGAAGAGCTGCGGCTTCAGAGCGAGCACATACCAGCTGTCGGTGAGACCGTGACGCTCACCTTCAATCTCTCCACTGAGCAGGTTTTTGCGGCTGCCGGAGAGTCTCTTGCCGAGCTGGCTGCACTGTGCGCTGAACGTGTCGCACAGCGAGATAGCGGACGTGAGATCGTGCGCACGTGGATTCTTTCCGGGGGAGAAGACCACGGACTCGTTGCGACATTCCCAGCGGGGACGGAACTCCCTGGTGGGTTTCGCCAAATTGGTGTGGTTGAAACTGTTGTAGCGACGAACGACAGCAGTTTTATTAGCATTGATGGTAGTGAAGTATCGACAGTGGGCGGATGGGAATCCTTTAACCACGTGACGCAGTATTAACTGCAAACCTTGAATTACTAGGAGCAGATAGTGACAGCACACCCTCTTGCGGAGCTCATCGACCCCGGCTGGGCAGAAGTACTCGCCCCCGTCGCAGACGATGTTGCCCGGATGGGGGACTTCCTCCGGCGTGAGTTGGCAGCGGGCCGCGGCTACCTTCCCGCCGGAAAAAACGTGTTGCGAGCCTTCACTCAGCCCTTCGATGAGGTAAAAGTCCTCATCGTGGGGCAAGATCCCTACCCCACCCCAGGACATGCAGTAGGCCTCAGCTTCTGTGTTGACTCCTCTGTCCACCCCCTTCCGCGAAGTTTGAGCAATATTTTCCAGGAGTACTCCGCAGACCTCGGATATCCCACCCCGGCCACTGGAGACCTCACCCCCTGGAGTGCAGCCGGTGTCCTCCTCCTCAACAGAGTCCTCACCGTTCGGCCCGGTGCCCCCGCCTCGCATCGCGGCAAAGGCTGGGAAAAGATCACAGAGTGTGCCATCGACGCGCTGGTGGCCCGCGAGGCGCCCCTGGTTGCCATCTTGTGGGGGCGCGATGCACAAACCCTCACTCCACGTCTCGGTTCTACTCCAATAATCGCTTCTGCTCATCCCTCCCCGTTGTCTGCCTCCCGCGGCTTTTTCGGTTCACGTCCTTTTAGCCGTGCCAACGAAAAACTCATTGCGCAGGGGGCAACGCCTGTGGAATGGCGACTCCCTGCTGCAGGAGAATAGCCGCCATGCAGCCCACCGATTACCTAGCGCGAATCCTCCCCGCAAAAGTGGCTCACAGCCTCGGGGAGGGGCTAGGAATTCACACCGTAGCAGATCTGATCTACCACTTCCCCCGCCGGTACATTCACGGTCGCATGATCTTTGACCCTGCACAGACTGTCGATGGGGACAGTGTGATGGTGCGTGGGCAGGTGGTCAGCTCGGAGTTGTCTCGTATGCGTCAACGTAAGGGCTATATTCTGCGGGTGACTGTTCGCTCTGGCGGTATCTTCATCAACGTCGCCTTTTTCCATCCCCATGGAATTGCCCGGATCCTCACTGAAGGAACGGAAGTACTGCTCGACGGCACTATTCAACGGCGAGGCCGTTTTTTCGACATGAGCCATCCGAACTTTCTTATCCTCCAAAGTGGGGGGCCGGCCATCGCCGGGGGACAGTTCGCCAAACTGCTCCAGGCCACCAAGATTGTCGGTGCATCCACTCTCGTTACGCCCTCTGCCACTTCGACTGATCTCACTGCAGAGGACCTCCATAAAGATGGCCTGACGGGGGTAGATCCCGCTATCATCGAGCTGCTCAACCGGCCGATCATCCCGGTATATAGGGCCACGAATGGAGTGTCCTCGTGGCTTCTTATGGTGCTTATCGAAAAACTACTACCGCAGATTCCTACGTTCCCTGATGTTCTTCCCGCACATATCCGTGACAGCCACCACTTGATTGCGCTCGACACCGCTTTGCGGACTATCCATATGCCGGAGCACCTCGACGATATCGCCGCCGCACAAGCGCGTTTACGCTATGACGAAGCCGCTAGTCTCGAAGCAGTCCTCCTCCAACAGGCACGCGAGCATTATTCCCAGTCAGCTCCTGCCTGTCCACCCGTTGAGAGAGGTCTTCTCAGTGCTCTTCAATCACGACTGCCTTATCAGCTCACCAATGGCCAACAGGACGTATTCGGCGAGATTTCAGCGGATATCAGCCAGCCTCATCCGATGAATAGGCTTCTTCAAGGGGAAGTAGGTTCTGGTAAAACCGTGGTGGCACTTCTCGCCATGGCGCAAGCCGTCGATAACGGCCAGCAGGCAGTCCTGATGGCACCTACAGAAGTACTGGCCCAACAACATGCTCGAACTGTGACGGAACTCCTCGGGGAGCTCGGGACTGCCGACCAGCTGCGCTATGCCGATAACGATAATCAACCAGCCGTGCAGACCGCCGTCACCGTCCTTACTGGTTCGCTGTCTACTGCGCAGAAACGCCAAGCACTTCTCGATATTGTTACGGGGCGGGCTGGCATCATCATTGGTACTCAGGCGCTCCTCCAAGAGGGAGTCGAATTTTTCCGACTGGGACTGGTCGTCATTGATGAGCAACACAGGTTCGGTGTACGCCAACGATTGGTCCTCACTGACAAAGGTGCCAACGGAAAAACTCCACATATGCTAGTGATGACAGCTACGCCTATTCCACGTACCATCGCTCTCACTAGTTTCGGCGACCTGACGGTTTCCAGCCTTAAAGAGCTCCCTCGTGGGCGTGCCCCCATCACGACAGCGGTAGTCAATAGTCGGATCCATCCCACCTGGGTGCCCCGTATCTGGCAGCGTGTCTGCGAGGAGAGCGCACGCGGCCACCAAGCCTATGTTGTCTGCCCTGCCATTGGAGATAACGAAGATAGTGAGCTAACGACCGTTACCGAAACATTCCAACGGCTGACGAATGGCCCACTTGCCCAGTTGCGAGTAGGCCTCCTACACGGTCGCATGAGTGCAGACGACAAAACCGCAATCATGAAACAGTTTGCGGCGCATGAACTGGACGTCGTTATCTGCACAACAGTAATCGAAGTGGGTATTGACGTGCCGTGTGCCACGGTCATGGTGGTTGTTGATGCGGATCGTTTCGGAGTGAGTCAACTCCATCAGCTCCGCGGTCGGGTTGGACGAGGGAGCGCGCCGGGCCTATGTTTACTCCTCACCGAGTGCGATCCGGCATCCCCGGCCGCCACCCGCCTTGCAGCCGTGGAATCCTCTACCGACGGTTTTTATCTTGCGCAGGTTGACCTGGAACAACGCCGAGAGGGTGACCTACTTGGTACAGCCCAGGCGGGAGTAGCCATGCCTGTACGGCTCCTCGACATTGTGCGGGATGCGGAAATCGTTGCCGCCGCTCGACACGATATGGAAATGCTCATGGGTGCCACACCAGGGGAGGGGACAGACTGGGCCATCCGCTACCCGCAGTGGGCGGAAGTAATCGAGAAAGTAGCCGCACAGAGCGGCGTTCAGTACCCATTGGGGTAGCTACACTGAAAGCATGACGAACTACCAGAATGCACCGGAGCCTCATCGTATTGTGGCGCCGTTGGCGGGTATCTGGCGCCGCACTGTACCGCAAGATAGTTCGGTGGCAGAAGGTGACGTGGTCGGCTATGTCGAAGCGATCAAGCTGGACGCTGCTGTCACCGCACCGGCTGCCGGCACCATCCACTATGTGATTGATGAGGACTTCGTCGACGTAGATGGTGGAGATGACCTTGCGGAGCTGCGTTAATGCGCATTGTCTCAGGCCGCGCACGTGGACGTAAACTTTTCTCACCACCCGTCACCACTCGTCCCACCACTGACAGGGTTCGGGAGGCTCTCTTCAATAGCCTCGACAACCTCCTCGACTGGGACGCCACCACCGTTCTCGACCTCTACGCAGGGTCTGGAGCGGTAGGGTTGGAGGCCGCCTCCCGGGGAGCGCAGGCAGTGACCTTGGTGGAGAAGAACGCCTCAGCAGTTGCCTCCGCCGAACGGAATCGGCGCGTCGTCGGAGCTCCCGGGGTCACTATCGTTCGCCGCAGCGTACAAGCTTTCTTGGCGACAGCCCCCACCACAGAAATTCTCCCTTCCAGGCCACATGTCGAGCGGGGGTTCGCCGTAGCGCGTGAAAGTAGCACTGCGGACGCGGCTCGGACAAGTGTCGCCGCCCCCTATGATCTTGTCTTTGCTGATCCACCCTATGCACAGGTGGAGAAAGATTGGCCCGGCATCCTCACCGCACTTGTCGAGAATGGCTGGGTAGCCGACGGCTCGGTCATCGTATTGGAGAGATCGTCCCGCGATACCCCCACGCACTGGCCAGCGCACTATCGAGAGTATCGGTCCAAAAAGTATGGGGAGACTCGCATCGACATCGCCATTGTTGAAAGCACAGGTAATCTAGCAGCATGAGCACCGTCGTTTGCCCAGGATCGTTCGACCCTCTCACCTACGGCCATGTCGACATTGCGCGCCGGGCCGCCCGGCTCTTCGATACCGTCATCGTCTGTGTCGCCCATAATCCCCGTAAACAGGGGCTATTTACGGTCGAGGAACGGCTCGACATCCTCCAGCGCGAGTTCGCCGATGTGAACAATGTGGAGATCGATTCTTTCAGCGGGCTTCTGGTGGACTACTGCACTCGTGTCCACGCCAAAGCTGTGGTGAAAGGTATCCGCTCTAACCAGGACTATGAGTACGAGCTTCCCATGGCGCATGTCAATAAGCGACTGTCCGGTATTGACACGATATTCCTGCCAACATCGCCAGAACTGAATTTCATCTCCTCAAGTCTGGTGAAAGAAGTCGTGCGTTTCGGCGGTGACGTTACGGATTTTGTGCCACCGTCAGTCCTCGAAAAACTGCTCGAACGAATGTAGGGTATGCAGGTCAAGCGACACACCGTCACGCTTTCCCCCAAAAACAAGCGGGATTCGGCACACTAGAAGTGACCATAAAAAGAGAAGGGTAGAACACGCATGTTCCATGTTTTCGAAGCGCTCGACGAACTCGTCGCCATGATTGAAGAGGCCCGCGGCCTCCCCATGTCGGCGCAGTGCATGGTGCCGCGCTCTGATGCCCTCCTCCTCCTTGACGAGATCCGCGAAGCGTTGCCCGGAGAACTCGACGACGCACAAGACGTACTCGACAAGCGTGAAGACCTCGTCAACGAAGCCAACACCTACGCAGAGACCACCAAAAACGAGACTAACGCACAGGTTGACCAACAGCTTGCGGCTGCCCGCGCCGATGCTGACCGAATGATTGCGGAAGCCAAGGATAAAGCCGACCGCATGGTGGCTGAAGCCACCAACAATGCGGCCGTCATGGTGTCCGATGCAGAAAACGAATCTAACCGGCTCCTCCACGAGGCACAGCGGGAGTACGAGACTGTCACCGAACGTGCTCAAGCCGAAGCTGAACGCCTACTCGCGAAAGCAAATGATGATTATGAAGCGAGCGTCGCAGCGGGTCGTGCTGAGCAAGCTCGTCTGATCAGCGAATCCGAAGTGGTGAAGACATCCCGCGAAGAAGCAACCCGTATTGTGGATGCTGCCCATGCCCAGGCAGATCGAATGCGGGGCGACTGCGACATCTACGTCGATACGAAGCTGGCCGAGTTTGAATCTATCCTCAATGCCACCTCCCGCGAGGTTCTTAATGGACGAAAGAGCCTGCGGGCAACTGCCGGAGTAGCTGACCGTAGTAGTGATAACTACCAGGATTATCAGCCGACGGGAGCGGTCTACGACGAGAATGTTGATGACGGCTATGACACCGACTATGACGACGACGGCTACTCGGACGATTACCAGGATGGTTACGAAGGTTACCGGGACGGGTACGCCGAGGGTTACCAGCAGTACCCGCCCGAAGCATACCGGGACTAACGTTTTCGTCGCCTAGACACGTTAGACTAGGCCTGTGACTACACAAGCTTTCGAGAACCAGTCGAAATTTGTCCTCGACCTCCGCCCCCTGGGCCGCGCTGCTGGAAACCACCACCACGTCGAAAAAGTTTTCCTCATTGATGAACCGATCGGCCTCGACCTCATCGGCATTCCGGCAGGTAGCCCGGTGTCGATTGATGTGGAACTTGAAGCGGTCAACGAGGGTGTCCTCGTGACGGGGCTCATTACTGGTCCCACAGAAGGCCAGTGTGTCAATTGTCTGAGTGAGATTCATGGGACTGTCGAGGCCACTCTCACCGAGCTATTTGTCTACCCGGACTCCGAAACTGCCGACACCATTCAAGACGACGATGAGGTCTACATCCTTGACGACCCCACCGAGTTGGATCTTGAACAAGCCATTATTGATGCCGTAGGCCTGGCCCTTCCCTTCGCCCCCTCGTGCTCCTCTGTCGAAGGGCACCCGTGCCCCGAAGATGTCGACATGCCTGCAGTTGATGGTGTGTCGGGAGAAGAAAACGAGCTCATCGACCCCCGCTGGGCGGACCTAGAGAAGTTTCAGAACCTCGCATTCCTCAACGACGCGGCAACCGAGCCGACGAACGATGACGCCGAGGGAACTGACTCACCGGCTGGTGACGAGTCAACCACCGCATCAGGAGCGAAGAAAGAAGGCTAACTGTATGAGCATCCCCTCCGCGTGGGACCTACCTACCGGCTGGGAGTCTGTCGATTACCAACCTCTCTTGGACTATCTCCAGGTTGATCTCTCCCGTGAACTCCTTATCCGCGCGCTCTGCCATCGTTCCTACGCATACGAGCACCCCGGTATCCCTCATAACGAGCGCCTGGAATTCCTGGGAGACTCAGTTCTGAGCATCTGCGTAACGGAGCAACTCTTCCAGCAATATCCTGATCGCAGTGAAGGTGAACTCGCAAAAATGCGAGCCAACATTGTGTCGGGTTTTTCGCTCGCTCGCTTAGCCAACACCCTCGGTCCGCATGGTTTGGGGCAGTATCTCCTACTCGGCAGAGGAGAGGAGATGACGGGTGGCCGCAGCAAAGAGTCCATTCTGGCAGATGCCACCGAAGCACTGTTTGGAGCCATCCACATCACCCACGGGATTGAGGTAAGCCGACGCGTGATCCTCAGTCTCACCCAGCCCCTTATTGACAATGCAGGTAGTGCCGGAGTGAGCCTTGACTGGAAGACCAGTCTGCAAGAGTATGCAGCCAGCCAGTACAACTCTGCCCCCACCTACTACATCACCTCTACTGGCCCCGACCATGCCAAAGAATTCTTTGCCACCGGAATTATTGCTGGCAGGGCATTCGGGATTGGTGTCGGAACGAACAAGAAAAAAGCGGAACAAGCTGCTGCAAAAAACACGTGGGAAGCCATTCAGGCGCAACACCCAGGGGTGCCCATCAGCGCACAGGTAGAAGCTACCCTTCCCGGTATGCCCGCCCACGACATTAATTTGGATGAGCAGCCCGATATGCCGCGTTATGCGCTAGACACTACCGAGAGCTCGAGCTCAGCAGCGCCATCTGTTCCTGCTTCCAAGGATAACTAGTGCCCGAGCTGCCAGAAGTGGAGGTAGTGCGGCGTGGACTCGTCACACACCTCACAGGTGCCACCCTGCGGGATGTTGACGTCTTGCATCCGCGGACTGGCCGTCGCTATCCTGGCGGATCCGCCGCACTAGCCCAGGCCTTGGAAGGTGCCACGATTGCGAAGATCGATCGTCGCGGAAAGTACCTTTGGTGCGTGTTGGTGGGCGAGTCCACGCACCTGACGCCCTCGCTAGCCCCGGCTCTCCTTATCCATCTGGGGATGAGTGGGCAGCTCATTATCGATGACGGCGCGGCTAGCCTGCTACCGCATTGCCGAATGCACGCCCATATCGGGAAGGGGCGCAGTGTTAGTTTCGTAGACCAGCGCACCTTTGGCTATCTCACCATTGATAAGTTGCTGTGGGAACCACGCACGGAACGATGGATTCCCTCGTTGGCTCAGCACATCGCTCCCGATCCCCTGGAGGAAGGCTTCGATATGGTGGCGACGGTGCGCGAACTACGTCGCCACCGAGTTCCCCTGAAAAATGCTCTACTCAACCAAGAGATCATCTCCGGGGTGGGAAACATCTATGCTGATGAAGCCCTGTGGGCGGCGCGTCTGCACGGTACTCGTCTTGCTTCTGGTCTGAGTTATGCACAGCTCACAACTGTGCTTACAGAAGTCCAAGCAGTAATGCGCCGAGCACTGGCCGTAGGTGGTACCTCGTTTGATGCGCTGTACGTTAATGCTGCTGGTGAGCCAGGCTATTTTGCGCGTTCTTTGCATGCCTACGGTAAGGTTGGAGAACCATGTGATCGATGCGGCACACCGTTGGTGTCCATGGTGGTGGGTGGCCGTTCGCATACCTACTGCCCCAGTTGCCAGAAGCTCCCTGCTCGGACCAGGTAGAATTCACCTCATGTATCTCAAGAGTCTGACCCTCAAAGGCTTCAAGTCCTTTGCTTCGGCAACGACTCTCCGATTCGAACCCGGAATCTGCGCCATTGTTGGTCCTAACGGCTCCGGAAAGTCGAATGTACTCGACGCACTCACCTGGGTGATGGGGGAGCAGGGGGCAAAGACCCTCCGCGGCGGTAAGATGGAAGACGTCATCTTTGCCGGAACTCCCACCAAAGCGGCCCTCGGGCGCGCTGAAGTCACCCTGACGATCGACAATAGCGACGGTGCCCTCCCGATTGACTACAGCGAGGTCTCGATAACCCGTCGAATGTTCCGTGACGGTGCGAGCGAGTACGAGATTAACGGCGACCGAGTCCGTCTCATGGATGTTCAAGAGCTTCTATCGGACTCCGGTATTGGCAGAGAAATGCATGTCATCGTGGGGCAGGGAAAACTAGCTGAGATTCTGGAATCCCGGCCAGAAGAGCGTCGAGCCTTCATTGAAGAAGCAGCCGGTGTACTGAAACACCGTCGGCGAAAGGAGAAAGCCCTTCGCAAACTCTCCGCAATGCAGGTCAATTTCGATCGTGTCAGTGACCTCACTAAAGAACTACGACGTCAACTCAAACCCCTTGGGCGACAGGCAGAGGCAGCGCGACGGGCACAGGTTATCCAGGCAGACGCCCGCGATGCCCGTCTTCGTATTGCTGCAGATGATCTTGTGCAGCGTCGTGCGGAAGCCTCTCAGCATGAGCAGCTACAGCGTGATATGGCGGCGCGACGTCAGCAGGCGGAGGCCTATCTCAGCGAGATGTCAATGGCCGTAGAGGCTGCAGAAACAGAACTTGCCGCTCTGACCCCAGCTCTCGACAGTGCACAGCAGAACTGGTTTGCACTCTCCGCTCTGTCCGAGCGCGTGGCCGCTACTCTTCGCATCGCTGAGGATCGTGCGCGACATTTGCGTACCGAAATTGAGCCGCATTTTGGCCCTGATCCAGCGCAGTTAGAAAAACGCGCAGAGGAAGCCGCACGCGAGGAAGCTGAGATCGTGGCAGCCCTCCGTACGGCGACAGCAGCGCTGACGGCTGCAACCAAAGCGCGAGCAGACGCTGAGAAGTATGCGGAAGCGGTGGAGAAGAAACGGTTGGCTGTGATGCGAGCAGTCGCCGATCGTCGAGAAGGCATCGCCCGATTGGCTGGTACCATCCAGACCACGCGAAACGCTATCTCATCAACTGAGAGCCAAGCCGCACGTTATGCTGAAGAACTCGAAACAGCACGCCAGCAGCTGACCTCTCTTCAACAGGAGGCAGCAGCTGCAGAGTCGCGCCTGCAGACTCTGGAGAACTCCGAACAGCACCTCAATGAGCGATTTGACCAGGCGACTGCCGAGCGTGATCGGGCAGAGGAGAGGTGCACAGCTCTCCGCAATGACGAACGCTCGGCAGAAAAGGAAGCGGCTGGATTGCACGCTCGAATTGATGCTCTGGCTCTCACTTTAGGAGCAGGAGATGCTGCCGCATGGCTTGAGAAAAACGCCGACCACGTTGGTCTGTCGGGGAAAGTCGCCCAGAAACTCACCGTCACTCCCGGTTGGGAGGCGGCCATCGCAGTGGCGCTAGGAGAGGCTGCATCCGCTTATACCGTCTCGAGTAGTACTCGGGCTCAGGAGGCAGTTGCTGCACTTCGCGCAGGTTCTGCTGGACGTTCCATGTTTCTTATTGAAAGCCGTGATGTGGACGACTTCCGAATGGATGTGACGTTGCCCGCAGGGGCCCAATGGGCGCTCGATGTCGTGAGTGTACCCTTGTCGCTACAAAGTGCTCTCACTTCTCTCCTCATGGACGCTGTGCTGGTTGAGGACATGGAGATGGCGGAGAAGGTCATCCGACGAGATCGCCGTCTGCGTGTTGTCACGCGCTCCGGAGACGCCCGCGGATGGGGATGGGCTACTGGTGGTACGCGAAAAGCGCACAGTGATGTCGAGATCAATGCCGCTATTGAGGATGCCCAGCGAGCAGAAAAGGCTGCCTTAGCGTGGGTAGAGAAAGCGCAGGCAGCTTTTCGTGGCGCGGAAGAGGAATATCGAGACCGTACTCAGGCTGCCGCGCAAGCCTACTCTGCCCTGGTGGAATCAGACTCCGCTATTGCCACGCTGACCAAGGAGTTGGCTCGACTCACAGCTTCTGTGCGGAGTGCTTCTCTGCAACAGGATCGACTCATTGAGCAGAGGAATCAGTTAGAAGAACAGCAGCGGGGTCTGTTGGTCGAACTCACAGAGCTGGAAGAACGCCAGCGTCTCGCCACGGAGGAGCCGGAAGAGCCTACGCTGTTTGACGATACTGTGGCAACGGAGGCTGCTTCTGCCGTGGCGCATACGCGTGCTACTGAAATGGAAGCTCGGTTGGCAGTACGGACGGCAGAGGAGCGTTCCTCTCATGTCCGCGGACGGGCAGATGCCCTCCACCGGCAGGCCGCCCGTGAACGAGAACTGCGGGAGCGTGCCGAACGCCGCGCGGCTACGCGGGGGCGTGCACTGGACATCATTGCAGCGGTCCAGGAGGCGGGGCAGGAGCTTCAGAATGCACTGCAGCAGCAGCTCTCGTTGATGGAAGAGCGTCGGCAGGTTTTGGCCAGCCAACAATCCGCAGTGTCTGAGAGGCTCTCAGTGACTCGGCAGCGTCGCCATGAGGCCAGTGTGGACTTTGACAAGCTCCGCGAAAGCGCACACCAGGACGAGGTGCTTCGTGCTCAAGCGCAGGAGCGCTTGCATTTGATGGAACAGCAGGTCCTCGAGGACCTTGGTATGGCTGTGGATGATCTTATTGAGGAATATGGACCTGATGTCCTTCTTCCCCCTTCGCCTGTGGAAATGCAGGAATATGAGGATGCAAAAGAACGTGGGGAGCAGGTCTCTCGTCCCCAGCCTCTTCCTTATGACCGAGAGCAGCAACAACGTCGTTTGCAGGCTGCCGAGCGTGATCTTGCCCGTTTAGGCAAGGTGAATCCGCTGGCTCTGGAAGAGTTCGCCGCATTGCAGGAACGCTACACCTTCCTCTCCACCCAGCTAGAGGACATTAAGAAAGCTCGGAAAGACTTGCTCGAGGTCGTGGAGGACGTTGATGAGCGGATCCAGACTGTCTTTGAAGAGGCATTTCAAGATGTTGCGCGAGAATTCGTCACCGTATTCTCGACGCTTTTCCCTGGCGGCGAAGGACGCCTCTATCTGACTGATCCGGAGGACATGCTCAACACGGGTGTGGAGGTAGAGGCGCGACCACCGGGCAAGAAAGTGAAGCGGCTGTCGCTACTATCCGGCGGCGAAAAGTCCCTCACTGCAATTGCCATGTTGGTGGCTATCTTCAAAGCACGTCCGAGCCCCTTCTACATCCTCGATGAAGTGGAAGCAGCCCTCGACGACACAAATTTGCACCGATTGTTGGGGCTTTTCCGGGAGTTGAAGGAACGCTCCCAGTTGTTGGTGATAACTCATCAAAAGCTCACCATGGATTTGGCAGATGTTCTCTACGGTGTGACCATGAAGGGAGACGGTATTACCCGGGTTATCTCGCAGCGGATGCACCCAGCAACGCCGCTCCTCGCGGCGGCATCCCCACAGGGGAACTCCTGATGCGAGAAGAGGATACTGTACGGCTGGACGCATGGGTACATGGACGGGTCCAGGGAGTTGGTTTCCGGTGGTGGACGCGGTGTCGAGCATTAGAACTGGGAATAGTCGGAAGCGCAACGAATAAACGTGGCGGGCGTGTTCATGTGGTCGCAGAAGGCCCCCGTTCGCGGTGCGAACGTTTGGTTGAGCTTCTGCGCTCGGGGCAGACACCTGGGAATGTCGACGTCGTCGTCGAAAACTACAGTGCCCCGCGGGGGCTGCCGTCCGGCTTTTACGAACGTTAAATGGTCAGCAGCGGGGGTGGATGGTGAAACCCTGCGCCTGCACCTCTCGCTGTAGTCCCATGGCTTCTTGAGCCAGGTCGAGACCTTTCTTCGAGCGGGCCATGAGCCGTACCCCAATAATGTCGTCCTGCCAGGAGGTGGGCTGCTTGGTGAGTGTGTCACCGAGGTCGTCAGCCATCCCTACGAAAAGGTCTCCATTGGCGAAAATGAGGGTATAGAGGCCGGGAACATGGGAGAACCGCCGCTGGTATTTAATGGAAATAGCTTCGCTATACGGGATTTCTGGGCGGAATCCACGCTTATCCGCCCACTCGTTAATAGCGGCATGCTGAGTGTCGTCACTCATGGAAACCCTCCTGAGCAGTGCATCGTGTCGTGCCCCTCTATTGTGCTGGCTTGAGGCAGAAAAACCACAATCCACACATGCTGGGACGTGGTTCCTGCAAGGAGAGCGAGAACCTGACACACTAGTACCGTGGATACTAATACTCTCATCGCCATAATCGTTGGCGTCGTCATCGGCGTCATTATTGTCGCTGTCGCGATCGCGCTTGCTCTGGGGGCTAAAAAGAAGAAGCAAGAAGCCATCACCTTCTCTGAAAAGAAGGAACTGGAGGGGAAGGAACGCAGTGGCTCGTACAGTGCAGGTGGAGGTTTTTCCTTCTCAGAGGGCTCCGGAGAGCTCAAGCAGAAAACTCCTGCGCCCAAAAAGATGCCCACTCCCACCCGCGCTTCGACTCCCAGTCCTGCTCCGGTAGTTCCCCCCGCGGATACTGCTGAAGCTTCCGTAGAGCAGGAAGAGAGGCAAGCTACTCAGCTGAAGAACAGTGCTCCGGCTGTTGTCGTGCCGCAGGCTCCCGCTCCGGCTGAGGCCCCTGTTCCAGTTGAGACCTCCGAAATTGGTGAATCGGAGATCCATCCTATTCCGCCACTGTCGGACGAGCCCCCGCTCGCTCCTGGGCCGCAAACTGAAGAGGACGTCACCCCTACAGAACACGAACTACCTACCGGGGATCCCTATGCCAGCACAGAGGTAGAGATCATTCCGGCTAAGGGAGGGTCGGACGACGTCGCCGAACTGCCGTGCGAAGAGGAACCTACGGCTCCGGTGGCAGAAAAGGTCCCCTCAGCTCGTGGCCGGCTTTCTCGGCTTCGCGGCCGTCTTTCGCGATCCAACAACGTCTTCTCGAACGGCGTTCTCGGTATCCTCGGTGCGGGTGACCTTGACGAGGACGCGTGGGAAGAGGTCGAGGACACGCTCATCATGGCAGACCTTGGTACCGCCATTACTCTGCGGGTGACAGACCGTTTACGGGATGAGCTTGCCAGTTCATCGATCCATGACGAAGCCGGCGCACGTGCTCTACTGCGGGAGATTCTTATTGAAGAGTGCCATCCCGAACTTGATCGCTCCCTTAAGGCTCTTCCGCACGACGACCATCCCGCTATCCTCCTCATGGTGGGTGTCAACGGCACAGGAAAGACAACCACGACGGGCAAACTTGCCCGTGTGCTTGTTGGTGATGGACGGCGCGTCCTGTTGGGAGCCGCAGATACCTTCCGGGCAGCAGCCGCTGACCAGCTCCAGACCTGGGGTGATCGGGTAGGCGCCACCACAATCCGCGGTGCGGAAAGGGCAGACCCTGCCGCCATCGCCTTCGATGCTGTCGATGCGGGCGTCCAACAAGGTGTCGATGCGGTACTCATTGACACCGCCGGACGATTGCATACCAAAACGGGTCTCATGGACGAACTGGGCAAAGTGAAGCGTGTGGTCTCAAAGAAGGCCAGTGTTGATGAAGTCCTTCTGGTCCTCGATGCTACGGTAGGCCAAAACGGTATTCTGCAGGCCAAGGAGTTTAAGAATGTTGTCGACATCACCGGTGTGGTGCTCACCAAGCTCGACGGTACTGCGAAAGGCGGCATCGTCTTCCAAGTACAGGAGGAGCTCGGTGTGCCAGTGAAACTGGTGGGTTTGGGTGAAGGAGCCGATGACCTTGCCCCATTCGAGCCGGCGGCCTTCGTCGACGCACTGCTGGCCTAAAACACCCCCTTGTTCACTCGCATCCCAGAGCGAGGATCACCTGGCCTTGCGGAACCGACCGCGCCTCTCACGAGGTAGGCGGGTAACATGAGGGAGAATTGATGCGGCGTACATCGCCCTGCCCCCATTCCAGGAGAAAACACACGTGTTTGAGTCTCTTTCCGATCGCCTAGGAAACGCCCTCAAGGGTCTCAAAGGCAAAGGTAAGCTCACTGATGCCGATATTGATGCAACGTCACGGGAAATTCGCCTCGCACTGCTTGATGCTGACGTCGCACTTCCCGTCGTGCGGAGTTTTGTCAAGCGTGTCAAAGCTCGTGCCAAGGGAGCAGAGGTTCACGCTGCCCTCAACCCGGCTCAGCAGTTCGTCAAGATCGTCAACGAAGAGCTCACCAGCATTCTCGGTGGGGAAGCACGACGCCTTAATTTCTCTAAGACGCTTCCTACTGTCATCATGCTGGCTGGTCTCCAAGGCGCAGGTAAAACCACTCTTGCAGGTAAACTTGCCCGCTACCTTGCAGCACATGGCCACACCCCCATGCTGGTGGCATGTGACTTGCAGCGTCCGGGTGCCGTCAGTCAGTTGCAGATTGTGGGCGAGCGAGCCGGTGTACCGGTGTTCGCCCCCAACCCTGGGACGAGTGTAGGGGCAGGCGACAGCCCCCTTGGCCGGACCTCCGGTGATCCCGCCGAAGTTGCCCGGCAGAGTATCGAAGAGGCTCGTCGCAAAGTCTATGACGTCGTCCTCGTCGATACCGCCGGCCGACTCGGCATCGACGAGGAGCTGATGGGTCAAGCACGGGCGATCCGTGATGCCGTCAACCCCGACGAGATCTTCTTCGTTCTAGACGCCATGATTGGCCAGGACGCGGTCACCACAGCTGAAGCTTTCCGTGATGGAGTCGGTTTCACGGGTGTTGTCCTCACCAAGCTCGATGGTGATGCCCGTGGCGGTGCTGCTCTGTCGGTGCGTGAGATGACGGGCGTGCCCATCATGTTCGCATCCACCGGTGAAAAACTGGACGACTTTGACGTCTTCCACCCTGATCGCATGTCAAGCCGCATCCTCGGCATGGGTGACCTCCTCACCCTCATCGAGCAGGCGGAACAGGTCTTTGACCAGCAGGAAGCTGAAAAGACTGCGACGCGCATGATGAGCGGGCAGCTGACGTTGGAAGACTTCCTCGACCAGCTGCTAATGGTGCGCCGAATGGGACCGCTCTCTAATATTCTCGGCATGATGCCTGGTGGGAAAGAAATGCAGCAGGCGGCTGCGTCCGTCGATGAGAAACAGCTGGACCATATTCAGGCAATCATCCGGGGCATGACTCCTGCTGAACGAGAAGATCCAACGATCTTGAACGCTTCCCGTCGGCGGCGTATTGCGTCCGGTTCTGGCGTCACTGTCACTGAGGTGAACCAACTGGTGGAGCGATTCCTGACGGCTCGTAAGATGATGAACAAGCTCACGAACCGGATGGGTCCGGCGGGTAACCGTCGAAAAGGTAAAGGCAAGAAGGGGAAGAATAGCCGCAAGGGAAAGGGACGTTCTCAGCAGCGCATGCCACAAGGTATGCCGGGCATGCCCGGCATACCCGGAATGCCAGGTGCCGGGAACGGAATGCCGGATCTTTCCCGCTTGGGTGGCGGCCTTGGTCAAATGCCACCTGGACTGGAGGGGATGGACCTCAGCAAACTGGAGTTCCCTAAGTTCTAGGCATTTTCCGCCACAGACCGAAGAAGGATCCCCGTTGAACGTAGTCAACGGGGATCCTTCTCTAGTATTTACTTCTTGATGTAGGTCTTGCGGAGACCCCATTCCAGCAGAGTATTCGGCAGTAGCCGCTTCGCCCAGTACACCAGGCGATAGTCAGCTCCAACTGCCTGACGGATGGGGGGATTCTTCTTTCCCATCATTTTCACGATGACATCGACCACCTTGCTCGGTGGGACACCATGCTCTTCGTCGTGAGACATTTGCGCGACAGCGGTCTCCGCGGTGGCGAAGTAGGGGGAATCCTGTGGTTCGTCATGGGTACGTGCCGCAGTGAACTCAGTTTTGGTATCTCCGGGCTCCACCAGTGTGGCCTTAATGCCGAAGTGACGTCCCTCCATACGCAAACCATCGACATAGGCTTCAACCGCGTACTTCGACGAAGAATAGTGCGATTGGAAGGGGACGGAGAGGAAACCTGCAACAGAACTAATTACAATAACCAGCGAGTTTTTGTGCTCGCGAAGACGGGGGAGAGCCACCTGGTTAACGTTCAGCACACCGAAGTAGTTGGTTTCCATCTGCGCGCGAACACGGTCGATGGGAATACACTCGCAGGACCCAGCGACACCAAATCCCGCACAGTGAATAACGATGCCCAGATCAGGGATGGCGCTAATAACAGCCTTAATTGACTCAGGATCGGTGACGTCCATGTGGCGGTTGATAATTGAGCCACCAGAGGCGAAGTCTTCCGTTGTTTCTTCACAACGTCGAGCACAGGAATAGACGGTGTAGCCGGCCGCCGCGAGCCGTTCGGCGGTGCAACGTCCAATACCGCTGGATCCACCCGTGATGAGGACATGTGGGGAATACTGCGGATGAATAAGGGATTTTGTGTGATCTGCCATAGCAAGGATTCTAAACAGCGAATTTCCTTCTTGTGTCCATCTCTGGCAGAATTAACACCTGGTCTACATTAATTAACAAGGACCTAAAGAGGGCGTCGGATCCGGTTTCTGTGACGGATAGTACCTTCCAGATGTGCCGACCGACCGTCACACCCACTCGAGGGGGAAAACCGGATACGGACTCCTGTATCGCTGCATTCCCCTGTGACACAGAAAAGGAGCCATTCATGGCTGTCAAGATTAAGCTCATGCGTCTCGGCAAGATTCGCACTCCCGAATACCGCATCGTCGTTGCTGATGCCCGTACTCGTCGTTCCGGCCGCGCCATCGAGACCATCGGTCAGTACCACCCGAAGCGCGAGCCCAGCGTCATCGAGATTAATTCCGAGCGTGTCCAGTACTGGCTCGGTGTTGGCGCTCAGCCTACTGATGCGGTATTGAACCTCCTCAAGGTCACCGGCGACTGGCAGAAGTTCAAGGGCTTCCCTGGCACGGAAGGCACCCTTAAGGTTGCTGAGCCCAAGCCCTCTAAGCTGGATCTCTTCAACAAAGCCCTCGAAGAAGCCGCCAACGAGCCTACCGCCGAGGCCATCACCGCCAAGCGTAAGGCTGACAAGAAGGCTAAGGAAGAGGCCGAGAAGAAGGCTGCTGAAGAAGCTGCTTCTGAGAATACCGCTGACGAGGCTGCTGAGGCTGAATAACAATGCTGAACGCCACCATCGTTGCGGATGCTGTTGACCACTTGGTCCGCGGTATTGTCAGCAATCCGGATGACGTGGAAGTCGCTCTGGTGCACGGTCGTCGTGGCCGCACCATCGAAATCACTGTTAACCCGGATGACCTGGGCAAAGTTATTGGCCGTGGCGGGCGTAACGCCACTGCGCTGCGCACTGTCGTCACCGCCTTGGGCGGGCGCAATCTGCGCGTCGACGTTGTAGATTCCGATCAGTAACTACCATTACGCTGGAGGCAGAAACCTGTAGTTGCTGCCACCGCAAGGAGTTACCCCATGGAGCTAGCCACCGGCACCGTCATCAAATCCCACGGAATCCGTGGCGATCTTGTTGTCGACGTCCGTACGGATTCCCCCGACGAACGGTTCGCGGTAGGCACCACAATTACATTACGTCTTACGAGCGGCGTCACCTCTCATCATGAGGTGACGGCCGCTCGTTGGCATCAGGACCGACTCCTCATTCACCTCGCTGATATCAATGATCGGACTGCTGCAGATGCACTTCGCCGCGCCGATATCATTATTGATTCTGACGAGCTCGTTAACGCAGACAACCCGGTAGAAGACGAGTATCACGTCACCTCCCTCATCGGACTGGAGGTTGTCAACGTTGGGGGAGAGAAGCTTGGTGAGGTGACGGATGTCCTACCCTATACGGCTCAGGATTTGCTCAGTATCACTGATGCTGAGGAGCGTACGCATCTTGTACCCTTCGTTACCGCTATGGTGCCAGAAGTCGACGTTGCTGCTGGTCGTCTTATTGTCGATCTTCCGGAAGGGTTGTGGGAGCTGCCATGAAATTAGACATCTTTACTATTTTCCCGGAATACCTTGTGCCGCTTCATCAGTCACTTCCCGGAAAAGCGATTGAGGCAGGCACGGTGGACGTGCAGGTCCATAACCTCCGAGACTTTGCCCACGATGTCCATCGGTCTGTCGATGACACTCCCTATGGCGGTGGCCCGGGGATGGTCATGAAACCAACGGTATGGGGAGAAGCACTAGATACGGTTGACCTCGCGGATGACCCACTCCTCGTCGTTCCTACCCCGGCCGGTCGTCCATTCACCCAGCGCGATGCGGCAACCTGGTCTCAGGAAACGCATCTCGTGTTTGCATGCGGTCGTTACGAGGGCATTGATCAACGTGTGGTTGACGATGCACGGCGTCGAATGCGAGTTGTCGAAGTGTCCATCGGAGACTACGTCCTCAATGGGGGAGAGGTTGCTGTGCTAGTCATCAGTGAGGCAATTATTCGACTCCTCCCAGGGGTGCTGGGCAACAAACGCTCGTGTGAGGAAGATTCCTTCTCTGATGGTCTTCTCGAGGGGCCTTCGTACACTCGTCCTGAAGTCTGGCGCGATCTTGCTGTGCCCGAAGTACTGTTGTCAGGGCATCACGCCCGGATTGACCAGTGGCGGCACGAACAATCCCTCCGACGTACCTACGAACGCCGCCCCGAGCTGCTCCGTAGTGTCGATCTCACCCCGCAAGACCAGTATCTTCTGGATTCCTTGGCGGAGCAGGCTGACGATGAGGAGACTGTGGTGGCCCAGGGAGAACTGTGCCACCCTCCCACCGCCTGCGATTAGGGAAAAGTCACGTTATATGGCAGAATTATCCTGTTGTTTGTGCACCTCCTGTGGTGGACCGCTCATGGCTCAACCACGCACGTACAAACTGCCTGATCGGGGTACGAACCAGTTGAGCACCTGCCGCTAGGTTCCTCTGCCTTATGACTAGCATGCAAGGAACTATTATGAACCTCATTGATTCCGTCGACGCGCAGTCGATGCGTGATGACATCCCGGCATTCCGTCCCGGCGATACCGTCAACGTTCACGTGAAAGTTATCGAAGGATCCAAGGAACGCATCCAGGTCTTCAAGGGTGTAGTCATTCGTCGCCAAGGCTCTGGCATTCGTGAAACCTTCACCGTGCGCAAGGTGTCCTTCGGTGTCGGCGTGGAGCGTACTTTCCCGGTACATTCCCCCAATATCGATCAGATTGAGGTCGCCATTCGCGGTGATGTTCGTCGCGCCAAGCTCTACTACCTGCGCGACCGCCACGGCAAGGCTGCCAAGATCAAGGAAAAGCGTTAATCTCTCGTTTTTCATTGAGACTTCGACGAACCGGATCAGAGCCGTCAGGACTTCTGGTCCGGTTCGTCGTATCCTGTACACAGAGTAATTATCGGTCGCGCTCACCGCGCCTCGCGCCACAGTGAAAGGCCTTCCCGAAAGCATGCTTGGTCGCACGGAAAAAAACGCCGCTGACGGTGCCAACAACCGTCAAGAGAAAGAAAAATCTGCTGGAAGCGGTGTGCTGAGCTTCCTCAAAGAGGTCCTCATCATCGTCGTGATCGCGCTAGCTTTAAGTGCTCTTGTGCAGAATGTCTTCGCGCGTGTCTACGTCATCCCTTCGGAGTCAATGATGCCCACCCTGCAGGTTGGCGACCGTATTCTCGTTGACAAGATCAGCTATCGCACCGGGGATCCGAAACCTGGCGATGTCGTCGTGTTCAAAGGTCCCGACTCATGGAATGACGCATTCGAGTCCAGCCGCTCTGACGATCCCTTTGTTCGCGCTTTGCAGAATGCCGGATCCTTCGTCGGATTAGTGCCCCCGGATGAGAACGACCTGGTTAAACGCATCATTGCTGTGGGAGGCCAAACCGTTCGCTGTCAGCCCGGAGACAAGGGCATCACCGTGGATGACCACGTTATCGACTCCTCTTATACCCTCTACCCGCCAGTTGTTGATTGGGGAGGAAACCCCAACGGATCCAACGCCTGCGGTGGCCCCTACTTTGGCCCCATTACTATCCCCAAAGGATTTATGTGGGTGATGGGAGATAACCGAACGGACTCCGGCGACTCCCGCTATCACATGCAAGACCAATACCGCGGGGCCGTCCCAGTGAAGAATATCCGCGGCAAGGTCCAGACCATCATTTCTCCCGTAAAGCGTTGGCAGAAGGTGGACTCTCAGCCGCTGGTTCAGCCCAAGTAACCTTGTCCTTCCGCTTGTTTCCTTTGCTGCTATGGAGAACAATACGTTAGACTCCACCTACCTCCATGAGATGGAGGAAATGCTCATTGCCCACGGGTGCGGTCCAGTTGCGGGAGTCGATGAAGCTGGGCGTGGCGCATGCGCGGGACCACTCACTGTCGCTGCATGCATTCTGCCTGACGTGTGTGTGCCAGACCTAGCGGGACTCGCTGACTCCAAAAAGCTCACGCCGGCACGCCGCGAACGCCTCTTTCCTCTTATCCAAGCGCATGCAGTCGCCTGGTCCATCGTGCATTTCAGTGCCACCGAGGTAGATGAGATTGGCATACAGCGAGCAAATATCGAGGGAATGCGCAGAGCGGTCGCCCAGCTGAGTGTCCTCCCCGGCTATGTTCTGACTGACGGTTTTCCTGTCCCGGGGCTTCCCATGCCCTCACTGCCTGTTCTCAAAGGAGACGCCAACGTTTCCTGTATTGCCGCCGCCAGCGTGCTGGCGAAGGTCTCCCGAGACCACATAATGGTCGGTTTTGACCAGGTATTCCCCGAATACGGATTTGCAGGGCACAAAGGCTATGCGACAGCCTCTCATCAAGCCGCTATGGAACACTATGGAGTAAGCCCCATACACCGCATGAGTTATGCGAACGTGGCAAAAGCCCACCACATTGCGGGGATGCGCCAAACGTCACCTGTCGAGGAGGAATAGCGAATGGGTGTAGAAGACCTGGAAGACTACGAAGCCAGGATGGAGCTGTCCCTGTACCGAGAGTACAAGGACATCGTCAACCAGTTCAGCTATGTTGTGGAGACCGAGCGTCGCTTCTATCTTGCTAATGCCGTAGAAATGATTCCGCGAAATAGCCAGGGCGAGGTCTACTTCGAGGTACTGATGTCGGATGCCTGGGTATGGGACATGTATCGTCCGGCGCGCTTCGTGAAGAACGTTCGAGTCGTCACTTTCAAAGACGTCAACATCGAAGAGTTGGACAAACCAGATATCGAACTGCCGTAACTCCTTAACGTCGAAACTTCGTCAATGGGTAAACGTTTCGTCCGCTTAGCGGTGGGGTTCTCCACATTCCTGGAGAGTTGTGTATAGGACCCGTCCATATCCTCTTCCGCAGACCGAAAAGGGGTACGGGTGCGTCATGCTGTGAGACATGACCGATACGTTGACACCCCAAGAGCTCGGAGCACTCGGCGAAGATATTGCCGCGCAATGGCTGTGTGACCACAATTTCACAATTCTCGCGCGAAATGTGCGCCTGTCAGGAATTCGCGGTGAACTCGACATCATTGCGTCGGATCATGATGCTGCCCAGATTGTGTTTGTCGAGGTAAAAACACGGCGCACCATTCGTGCAGGCTGGCCAGAAGAGTCCATTACGCGAGCCAAAGAGCAGACGATCCGTCTGATTTCCTCAGAATGGCTCATCTCTCGGTATAAAGAGTCTCCGGCGTCTCTTCCACCACATGATGGAATACGCTTTGACGTGCTTTCACTACTGGGTAACCCCACTGAAGGATTTGAGATTCAGCATTTCCGGGATGTGCTGCGATGAGCCTAGGAGTTGCGCACAGCCTCACCATGCAAGGGTTACACGCCACGGTGGTGACTGTTGAAGCACATTGTGGGGGAGGGCTACCCGCAACCCATATTGTCGGCCGTGCTGATACAGCGGTTCGTGAAGCGGGAGATCGCCTTCGCTCCGCCTTCTCTACTGCCGGCCTTCCATGGCCACGACAGCGCCTCACCCTCTCCCTCTCACCCGCGGATATTCCCAAAACGGGAGCGCACTTCGATCTCGCTATCGCCTTAGCCATCTTGTCTGCACAATCGCACCTGCCAGCTCTCACCAGTTCCGCACAGACACTAGCGGTTGTCGGAGAAGTGGGGCTCGATGGACGTGTCTTGCCTGTCCACGGTGTATTGCCGATGGCAGCGGCAGCATGTGAGGCAGGGATTAGGACCCTGGTGGTACCTCGGGAAAACAGTGCAGAGGCGAGTCTCGTCACCGGGTTGCAGATTATTCCGGCGGACCACCTCACGACACTGCTCGACTCGCTCCACAAAGGAATCTCCCAGCTACCCCAAGAAGCCACCGCAGAATGTGGCGCCGCCGCTGACGGGATGTCCCACGCCGCGGAAGTCCAACAGTGTCAGTGTGAGAGTGAGGGAATTCTGGCTGCATCGGGAAATAGTGAATCTCCTGGAGATTTCTCAGATATCCGCGGGCAACGCCCAGCGGTGGAAGCAGCTCTCATTGCTGCCGCAGGAGGACACCATCTGCTTATGCTTGGGCCTCCGGGTGCAGGGAAATCGATGATTGCGCAGCGTATCCCCACCATCCTTCCTCCGCTCACATATGTCCATGCCTTGGAAGTTACTGCACTACATTCACTCCGAGGCAGAATTAACCCCGCTCATCCGCTCATCACCCAGCCTCCCTTCGAGGCACCACATGCGGGTATCACTCCAGCAGCACTCTTGGGTGGTGGTAGTGGATATGCACTGCCCGGCGTGGTATCGCTTGCACATAGAGGTGTTCTCTTCCTCGACGAGTGTACCGAGATCCCTGCAGGCACCCTCGATATGCTGCGAACTCCCTTGCAGGAAGGCGAAGTGCGTCTCGGCAGGAGTAAAGGCACTGTCACCTATCCTTCGCGCTGCCAGCTCGTGCTTGCCGGTAACTCCTGCCCATGTGGTGCCCCTTCACCACAAGACTGCCGCTGCTCCAGCGCTACCCGTGCACGCTACAGAGCGCGCCTCTCCGGCCCGCTCCTGGATCGGGTAGATCTACGCGTACGGGTTGCGCCAGTAGGTTTAGCTGCGCTTACCGAAGGGCGTGGGGTGAGCTCTCGCGAACTTCGTGAACGCGTCATAGCGGCACGTATTCGTGCGGCCGAACGGTGGGGTGACCATTACATCAACAGCGATGTCCCCGACGCGCTACTTGATGATCATCCGCTCCCCGCCACAGCACTACGACCGGTTCACAGCCAACTTCGTGCGGGGGTCCTCTCAGCGCGAGGATTGTCCCGCACTATCCGAGTGGCTTGGACACTTGCCGACCTTGCCGGACAATCAGTGCCTTCCACGAGAGAAGTGGCAACAGCCCTTCAACTACGCAGTCCACTCGACGATCTCTAATCACGATTTCTATGACTCAGACAACTACTCAAGAAGCATGGGCCTATCTCTCGCGAGTTGTGGAAGGCCCCTGTGCCCCGCTGGCAGATCTTATTGCGGAGCTCGGCCCTGAAGAAACTGCCTATGTCATCCGACACCATGACCATCTGCCAGAGGTCCTCGAACACCGGGTGCGGGCTCGACGAGACTGGGACTGTGCACAGGACGATCTAGAGTGTGCACAAGCCAATGGTTTCCATTTGTTGACTCCTGATATGCCCGAGTGGCCGAGTGATCACCTAGCCGAGTTTGGTTATTCCGCTATGTATGCCCGGCAGGTGCGGGACGCAGCTGCATGGGCCCCCTATGCGCTGTGGGTAAAGGGCAATATGGACGTCCTCCGTTGTCCGTCAATCGCGGTGGTAGGAAGTCGCCATCCCTCAACTGATGGGAAGAGAGTCACTGCCACATTGTGTGCAGAAATGGCGGTCGAGAATATTGGTCTCGTTTCTGGGCTGGCTTGTGGAGTCGATAGTATCGCGCATCAGACGGCCGTACAGTTGGGAACTTCGACAATTGCTGTGGTGGCATGCGGATTGGATCGAGTCTATCCGGCACGACACACCGCACTGGCTCGAAGCATCGTGCACAATGGGCTCATCGTCAGTGAGTATCCGCCGGGTACGCGTCCAGCTCGCTATCGCTTTCTTGCCCGCAACCGTCTTCTTGCTGCTTTTTCTCAGGGAGTGTTGGTGACCTCAGCGGCATGGCGTTCAGGTGCCCTCAACACAGCTGGTTGGGCACGTGATTTAGGTAAACCCGTGATGGCTGTGCCGCACAGTAGCCAAGATGTGGATGGTGTTGGATGCCATCGTCTCATACGTGAGGGAGCCACGCTGGTGACAAGGGGCGCGGAGATTCTGGAAGAGCTCGGTCCCATAGGGCAGTTGGCTCTACCGCTGGAGAGCGCGAATTCTCCGATTGATCGATTGAGCGACGATGAGAAAAAAGTATGGAATGCGATCTCTCCCTTCTTTTCTAGCTCTTTGGAGGAGATCCGTACAGAAACAGGATTGGAGACACTCAAAGTGCAAATGTCTCTAAAAGCCCTTGTGGACTGTAGACTGATCACCGCAACTGCCGACCGCTGGACACGGAAAGAGACTGCGCCACATGAAGAACGGGTGCCTCATTGTTAACCTAGGTAGCCCAGATGAGCCTACTGAGAACGCAATCCGAGCATTCCTCGCCGCCATGCTCAGTGACCGTTGTGTTGTCAATCTTCCGCCCGCCCTATGGAAGCCCATTCTGCATGGCATCGTTTTGCGAGTTCGCCCGCGTAAACTCGTCGATCGTTATCGCGCAATATGGACACCCAATGGGTCACCTCTCGCAGTGATCACGCAACAACAATGCGACATGCTCCAGCAGGCCTTACCAAATGTTGACGTGAAATACGCTTTCTGCGCCTCCTCACCCACCATCGAAGAGGTACTCACAGACTGGGATATCGATACGCTCACCATCATTCCCCTTTATCCTCAATTTGCGACATCTACTGTCACCCCAGTCGTGGATCGTGTCCTCAACTTCTACGATGCACTCGACCATCGCACCCAAGGTTCCGATAAAGACCGTTCGCACCGAGAGACACCAGCGCACCCATACCTTCGATTTGTCCCCAGCTTCGCCACGGAAGCGCACATGATTGGCTGGTATCACCGACAAATAGAGACATGTCTGAGAACGGGGGAGTGTGACCATCTATTGCTGTCGTTCCATGGCGTCCCCAACCAGCGCTACCACCTCGCCGCACACTATAAAGCGCAATGTTGTGCAACCCGTGATGCTATTGCTGACGCTTACCCCAATCTACCTGTGTCGATGAGCTTTCAATCAAAATTCGGTCCTGGGGAGTGGCTTGGTCCGGCAACACGACAGCGTGTCACCGAGCTACCGCAGGAAGGCGTCAGCAATCTCGTTGTAGCAACCCCCGCCTTTGTTGCGGACTGTTTAGAAACCTTGGGAGAAGTGGGTCTCGACTATCGCGAGCAATTCCTGGCAGCAGGAGGCCAGTCCTACCGGGTCATTAGCCCCATCAATGCTGATCCTGCGTTTACGCACACCCTGGTCTCGCTCTACCAATCGGTGGAAAATACCTCACCAGCGCCACTGTGTATGGGTTGATTTCTCCCTTTCTCCCCTGCACAGTAGTGGTATGGGACGCGGACATCGAGCACTCAGCACTGTTCACGCCGAACTACCTACCCCGTGGTCGCTCGACCTCGCGGAGTTCGGCGACTATGTCATCGTACGACGCCAATTGTCTGCCAATACCCAACGCTCCTATCTCGCAGACGCACATGGCCTCATCGATTTTTTCCTGCGCGTCACCCAGCCTGGAGTAGAACGAACGACCATAACAGAGGCTAACTGGAACCTCATCACGCTTCCACTGCTTCGTAAATGGCTCTCCCGGGATGTCACCCGTGGAGTGTCTTCAGCCACCATTGCTCGCCACATCGCATCGATCCGCGCACTGTGCGGGTGGGCGGTACGGACTGGGCGAATGGCGACGGACCCCTCCACCCGCCTGCAAACTCCGCCGGTGAAAAAACAGCTTCCGCAAGTTGTTCACCACCAGCAGATGGATAAAGTGTTGGCGGATCTTGCCGCCGCGGCAGAAGAAGGGAACCCGGTAGCGATCCGTGACTGGCTCATCATTGAGTTGCTCTACGACACAGGCATTCGCGTCTCGGAACTCGTCAACCTTGATCTTTCCGCTATTGATCAGGAACGGCGTGTCATTCGCGTGATTGGTAAAGGGAACAAAGAGCGCATCGTTCCCTACGGGCTTCCCGCACAGCGAGCATTGACAGCATGGCTGCAGACCGGTCGCCCCCAACTGGCAAATCAACGTTCACACCAAGCGCTTATCGTGGGTGCGCGAGGTGGTCGCATCGATCCCCGTATCGTCCGGGAAGTCGTTCATATCTCCACTGGTGAGATGCCCGGTGGGGTAGAGGTGGCACCACACGGATTGCGACACTCTGCCGCCACCGCGTTGCTTGAGGGCGGTGCAGATCTGCGAGTAGTGCAAGAGCTATTGGGACATTCGTCGCTCTCCACCACGCAGCTCTACACGCATGTTTCCCCGGAGCGTCTTCGTGCTGTGCACAAACAGGCGCATCCACGCGGATAACACTTCTCCAAGTGAATGGCTGCCGCAGGTGACGGAGACATCAATCAACCCACCGGAGCAAACTGAGCGGCAGGTTCCTCACCAATAGCCAGGGATTCAGATACCCCACCGCATGTCCATGACCCCACCGAGCTCCCCAATGCACACACACGCCGGGACAACCGTGATGGCCGGCGACGACGGATCCTACTTGTTGACCCTGGCGAACCACTTGACCTGCCGATACGATCGGACGAATTGGTTCATACACCGTGTACAGATGTTCACCAGGAGGAACGAGCGGCGAGGGGCCATGGTCGATAACCACAAGTGGCCGGTCCACGACAGTCTCAGCAAACCTGACGGTGCCCGGGCCGGCAGCACGGACAACTTCCCCAACATGGCTAGCCAGATCTACGCCGCGATGTCCCTGTGACCAACGCTCAGGACCGACGGAAAACCCACGTACTGTGCTCCCTGGTACGGGCGGATCGTACCCAGGTCCCGTCAGTGGTTTTTCTGTAGATGATGGCAAAGCTCCAGCTGTAGGTAAGGCTGCGGTGATGAGAGTGAACGCTGTGCTTACACTCATCAGAATCGCCAGTACGATGGCGTTGATACGGCGGAGAAGAGCTGGCACTTTTCGTCCCTTCCCTTGGGATTACTGTGGTGTATCGGTACTACGTAGGTAGTCCGCAGATTATGCCGTACTCAATTCGTTTTTGGGAGAGCTACCAGGTAGAATTTCAACTGCGATGTGTGCATACGGAGGCACATTCGACTTCGCGTAGAAAGCACTACGTCGGGGACTAACTTCCACTCGCGGAAGGTGACTCTCCCCGTAGCGTCAGGCCCCAATGTTCTGTAGGGAGAACTGGCGATGAGGACCCCCGTGGTTCACACGAGTGATGGGCAAACCTCTTTTCTACCAGGGTGTTCTCAGGGTGAGAACACACTAACCACACAGAAGAAAGCGAGGATGGAGACTGCAGCGTATCGCTGTTCTTCAAGTCTCTACTACAACATGGCTGTTGTAACTATGAAGCAGCTGCTCGACGCAGGTGCACACTTTGGTCATCAGACCCGCCGTTGGAACCCCAAGATGAAGCGTTTCATCTTCACCGAGCGCAACGGCATCTACATCATTGACCTTCAGCAGACCCTTACCTACATCGACGAGGCCTACGACTTCGTGAAGCAGACCGTTGCCCACGGTGGCAACGTACTCTTTGTCGGCACCAAGAAGCAGGCCCAGGAAGCGATTGAGGAAGAAGCCAAGCGCGTGGGTATGCCCTATGTCAACCACCGCTGGCTGGGTGGTATGCTGACCAACTTCCAGACCGTTCACAAGCGTCTTCTCCGTCTCAAGGAACTTGAGAACATGGAGCAGACCGGTGGCTTCGAGGGCCGTACCAAGAAGGAAATTCTCATGCTTACCCGTGAGAAGACCAAGCTTGAGCGCAGCCTCGGCGGTATCCGCGATATGACCAAGGTTCCTTCCGTCATGTGGGTTATCGACACCAACAAGGAACATCTGGCTATCGCTGAAGCCAAGAAGCTCAACATTCCGGTCGTCGGCATCCTCGATACCAACTGCGACCCCGACGACGTTGACTACCCGGTCCCTGCTAACGACGACGCTATCCGCTCCGACGCCATTCTCACCAAGGTGATCGCTTCCGCTATTGCCGAAGGTCTGCAGGCTCGCGCCGAACAGGCTGCCAAGAATGACGTCGCCGACAAGCCCGGCGAAGGTGAACCGCTTGCTGAATGGGAAGCCGAGCAGCTTGCTGCCGCTGCTGCTGATGCTCCGGCAGAAGACGCCGCCGCGGAAGAGTCCCCGGCTGTTGAAGAAGCTCCGGCTGCCGACGCTGCCGCTGACGCCGAGTAATCACTCCACACTTTAGGAAGGTTGCCACAATGGCCAATTTCACCGCTGCAGACGTTAAGCGTCTCCGCGAAATCACCGGCTCCGGCATGATGGCCTGCAAGAACGCCCTCGCCGAGTCTGAAGGTGACTTTGACAAGGCTGTCGAAATCCTGCGTATCCAGGGCGCTAAGGACGTGGGCAAGCGCGCCGAGCGTGCCACCGCGCAGGGTCTGGTTGCTTCTAAGGACGGCGTCGTCATCGAGCTGAATGCCGAGACTGACTTCGTCGCCAAGAACGACCAGTTCATCAACTTGGCTGACAGAATCGTCAACCTCGCTGCCGAAAAGCGCCCCGCCGATCTCGATGAGCTGCTGGCTCTCGACCTTGACGGTGAGACTGTTGCTGATGCTGTCCAGGGTCTTTCCGCCATCATCGGCGAAAAGATGCAGCTTGCCCGCTACGGTAAGCTGGACGGTCAGGTGTCCACCTACATGCACAAGCGCTCTGCCGACCTGCCCCCGCAGGTCGCCGTGCTCGTCCAGTACGAGGGTGATGGAGATGCCGCTGCACACGCTGCCGCAATGCAGATTGCAGCCCTGAAACCGAAATATGTCACTCGTGACGAGGTCCCCGCCGATGTCGTCGCTAAGGAGCGCGAGATCGCCGAGGCCACCGCTCGCGAGGAAGGCAAGCCCGAGCAGGCTCTCCCGAAGATCGTTGAGGGTCGTCTCAACGGCTTCTTCAAGGACGTCTGCCTGGTTGATCAGCCTTCCGTTGCAGAGAGCAAGAAGAGCGTCGGCCAGGTCCTCGACGAAGCTGGTGTGAAGGTTCTCTCCTTCCTCCGCTATGAGGTTGGTCAGCACTAAGACGCTCACAGGGTTGTTGCCGAGCGATAACCCCTATGAAGCATAGAAAAGCGGAGTCACTGTGTCTCTTATGGAAGAGATCTCACGGTGACTCCGCTTTTTACTATCATGGAGAGCAACACACGTATTACAACCTTAAAAGGGGTTCACATAATGTCGGAGGACAACTCCTCACGGTCGCATTACAAGCGCGTCCTGCTGAAACTAGGTGGCGAAATGTTCGGGGGAGGTGCAGTAGGAGTCGACCCCGATGTCGTTGACTCAGTTGCCGCCCAGATCGCCGGGATCGTCGAAGCGGGTACCGAAGTGGCCGTAGTTATTGGCGGCGGTAACTTCTTCCGCGGTCGCGAACTCTCTAAGCGTGGTATGGATCGTTCTCGTTCCGACTACATGGGCATGTTGGGTACCGTCATGAATTGTCTAGCCCTGCAGGACTTCCTCGAACAACGTGGGATCACTACCCGTGTGCAAACCGCCATCACCATGGCGCAGGTTGCCGAGCCTTATCTGCCCCTCCGGGCCATTCGCCACCTGGAAAAAGGCAGGGTTGTCATCTTCGGCGCAGGAATGGGTATGCCCTACTTCTCCACCGATACCACGGCAGCTCAGCGCGCCCTCGAAGTGGGTGCTGATGTGCTACTCATGGCGAAAGCAGTCGACGGTGTCTATACCGCTGACCCCCGCACTAACCCCGATGCCACGATGTTCCACCAGATTACCGCCCGCGAGTGCATTGATCGTGGACTACAGGTCGCCGACGCTACGGCATTCTCCCTGTGCATGGAGAACAAGATGCCGATCCTCGTCTTTAATCTGCTAAAAAAGGGAAACATTGCCCGAGCTGTGAACGGTGATGACATCGGCACGCTCGTTGTCCCCGAGTAAAACAGCTCACCAACCCACCACCAAAGGAAACATTTCACCATGATCGATGAGATTCTCTTCGAAGCAGAAGACAAGATGGATAAAACTGTGGAACACACCCGTGAAAACCTCAGTACCATCCGTGCCGGACGAGCGACCGCCGCCATGTTCAACCACGTTATGGCCGACTATTACGGCGTGATGACTCCTATCAACCAGATGGCCACTATCAATATCCCCGAGGCCCGTCTTGTCCTTATCAAACCCTATGAGCAGAGCCAGATGGCGAATATCGAGAATGCCATCCGTAACTCTGACCTGGGGTTTAACCCTGCTAATGATGGGCAGGTCCTGCGCATCAATGTCCCACAGCTCACCGAAGAGCGCCGTCGCGAGCTAACTAAGCAGGCTAAATCTAAGGGTGAGGACGGCAAGATCGCTCTCCGCGGTATTCGTCGGAAGGCCATGGAGGATCTGAAGAAAATGGATAAGGATGGCGAAGCCGGTGAGGATGAGGTTAAGGCTGCCGAAAAGGAAGTAGACGCACTCACCAAGAAGTACACCCAGAGTATCGACGAGATGGTGGCCGCTAAAGAAACCGACCTCATGGAGGTATGACAGTGTCGACCACTCCAGAGCCCGCACAAGTAGTGAAGAAGAAGCGTAACCCCGGGCGTAATCTGCCAGCTGCATTCGGAACAGGCATCGTCTTCGGCGGGATTGTTCTTTTCCTTGCTCTCGGTGTTCCTGCGCTCACCGACAACACGCTGATTATTCAGCTTGTGTGGAGTGTCGGGGCAGCCATCATGGTGGGCCTCGGGCTCCATGAAGTGCTCAACCATCTGCAAGCACACGGATACCGCATACCCCCCGTCGCGATACACATCATGGCGCAGGCGATCGTGTGGTCGGCACTGGCTGGTGTCACCGGCATCATGGTGGCATTCCTGCTGTCTGTCATGCTGTTCTCAGTAATCCGCCTATTCCTTGACGGGAACAAAGCGGCCCCGACAGGTTGGTTGCGAGATACCAGCATGGGGGGCTTCTTACTGGCATGGATTCCTCTCATGGGCGCCTTTACTACCGTCCTGATGGGCTTTGAGACTGCCGATGGGACTCTGAAAGGGAACCTCCTGCTCGTGACATTCGTTGTCACAGTCGTATGCTCTGACACCGGTGGTTACACCTTCGGTGTACTGTGGGGGAAGCACCCACTCGCCCCGAAAGTTAGTCCGAAGAAATCGTGGGAAGGCCTCACTGGTTCTCTTGTCTGCGCGCTGATTGCAGCTATCCCCATGACGGTCTTTCTGCTCAAGCTTCCCGGGTGGGTTGGTATTGTGTTGGCAGTGGGCCTGGTCTTCTCAGACATCTTCGGTGATCTGGTGGAGTCGCAGGTTAAGCGTGAGCTCGGCATTAAAGATATGAGCAACCTGCTTCCTGGCCATGGCGGCATGATGGACCGTGTCGACGGCATGCTTCCGAGCGCAGCTATGACATGGATTGTCCTCACCATCGCCGTTGCCCTCAACGGGCTGTTCTAACACCAGTTGTAGCTCTTCCCATCTGCTATGCTGTGCCGGCTTCTGACCACACAACACAGATCGGGAAGGGTATGTTGAGCACACGGATAGAGAAAAGGCGCTGTGGCCACCTTAGAGGTGTCCACAGCGCCTTGCAGTATCTATCCTCCCGGGGAGAGTCTAGGGACTCCTCTCCGTTAGAGAGAACCACTAATGCTGTGCGCTTAGAGATTGGTCGTGTCCTTGTTTGTACTTCGTGCCACCTGGCGACGTAGCTGAATAATGCGTACCGATCCGATAAGCGCCATGATGAGAGCACCTGCGATGGCCGCAAGAAGCATTCCTACTCCCAGAGGGAACGACATCTGCCAGGTAAAGAGAGTCATCGACACCTGATCAAGATTCTGCAAAACGAAGACCAGCAACAGGATAAGGAGTAGCATCCCCAGGAAGAGGAAAACCCAGGTCGCACCTACTTTACTGGAAGTCTTAGCGGGCTTTTCAGAGATCGACAAATGAGGGGAAGCATCCATACGACCAGTGGGGGGAATTGCCGGGGCGTTCACGGTGGAAGTTGTTGAGACGCCGGGTGCAGGGGAACCGGTGATCGGCTGAGAATCGCTATTCTTGGTGCTCATGCTGCTAATTCTTGCAGAATCTCGGGAGCCGTGTGAAGAAAATTAGTCGAGAGCTGGCACAATGGAGGTGCTATGACGATTTCTGTACCTCTCGCCCGTGGCCCCCGTCGAGGGCTTCCCCCAACGCACTTTGCCGATCTCACTATTCCCGAGGTCAAGGACAAAATGCGTGAACTTGGGCTGCCTGCCTACCGAGCAGACCAAATCGCACGTCACTATTATGGCCGTTATGAAGCCGATCCACTGCAGATGACCGACCTTCCCGCCGGTGTCCGGGAAGCGGTGAAGGATGCTCTGTTCCCGCAGCTCCTCAGCCCGGTTCGCTATATAGAGGCAGACGGGGGAGCTACCCAGAAGACGCTCTGGAAGTCGCCGGACGGCACCGTCCTCGAATCCGTTCTCATGCGCTACAGTGACCGTGCAACGCTCTGTATCTCCTCACAAGCAGGCTGTGCACAGGCATGCCCTTTCTGCGCTACGGGACAGCTGGGTATTCAACGCCAACTCTCGGCGGCTGAGATTGTTGAGCAAGTGCGTGTGGCTGCCAGCATTATGGAAAAAGGGGAGATGAAGGGAGGCCCGGGCCGTCTCTCCAACGTGGTCTTTATGGGGATGGGAGAGCCACTAGCCAACTACAAGCGAGTTCTGCGAGCAGTTCGACAGATTACCGCACCCATCCCACAAGGTTTTGGCATCTCACAACGTCACGTCACAGTGTCAACAGTAGGGGTGGCCCCCGCTATTCGCCGTTTGGCAGAGGAAGATCTCGCCGTCACCCTGGCAATTTCCTTGCACTGTCCCGACGACGAACTCCGCAATACCCTCGTCCCCGCCAATAACCGATGGCCTCTTGCTGACGTCATCGATGCAGCTAAGTATTACGCTGATCGTACTGGCCGACGCATCTCGATTGAATATGCGCTTATTCGCGACGTCAATGATCAACTCTGGCGCGCTGACATGCTGGGCCAGCTCCTCCATCGGGAGCTCCAGCAGATGGCACATGTCAACCTCATCCCCCTCAATCCCACCCCCGGAAGTGAGTGGGATGCTTCCCCCCGAGACCGCCAAGACGCCTTTGTCGCGCATGTGAGCGCGCAGGGTGTGACCTGTACCGTGCGCGATACTCGCGGACAAGACATCGCGGCAGCCTGTGGTCAACTCGCCGCAGAAGAGAAGTAGACTAGGCGGAAAGAAGAAAGAAGATCCAGTGACCGAGCCCCGTTCTATTCTCTTACTCGGGTCTACCGGCTCCATCGGTACCCAAGCCCTCGATATTATCCGTGACAATCCACACCTGCTGAAGGTTGTCGGCCTGGCAGCAGGTGGCACTACGCAGCAGTCTGTCGACCTTCTCTGTGATCAGATTCTGGAGTTCGGCGTCACCGAAGTCGCAGTAGCCGATCCCGCCGCTGCACAGTGTGTCCAAGATCGGACTGGGGTCACTGTACGGGCGGGAGCCAGCGCCGCAACCGATCTCGTTGCATCCGTCCCCGCGCACACAGTCCTCAATGGACTCGTCGGGTCGTTGGGGCTAGGGCCCACACTTGCTGCCATAGAAGCGGGAGAAATCCTTGCCCTGGCCAATAAAGAGTCTCTGGTCGCCGGTGGGGAACTAGTCATTGCTGCTGCCCAACCAGGGCAGATCGTGCCCGTCGATTCAGAACACTCTGCTTTTGCACAATGTTTGCGGTCGGGGCGGACAACAGAAGTAGCACGCCTGGTGCTCACAGCTTCTGGAGGACCGTTCCGGGGGTGGACGCGACAACAATTAGAGTCGGTGACCCCAGAACAGGCAGGAGCTCATCCCACCTGGAATATGGGGCCAATGAATACACTCAACTCTGCCTCCCTCGTCAACAAAGGGTTGGAGCTCATCGAAGCACACCTGCTGTTCGGAATAAGCTACGACGCCATCACCGTTGCCGTCCACCCGCAATCCATCGTCCACTCAATGGTTACGTTCGTAGACGGATCGACCATTGCGCAGGCCTCTCCGCCATCGATGAAGATTCCCATCTCGCTAGGAATGATGTGGCCAGATCGAGTCCCAGATGCGGCACCCGCCTGCGATTTCAGTCGTCCGCAAGAGTGGAGTTTTGAACCGCTCGATAACGACGTCTTTCCCGCAGTCGAGCTTGCCCGTGCAGCAGGACGAGCCGGTGGAACGATGACCGCCGTGTATAACGCCGCTAATGAAGAAGCAGCCGCCGCATTCCTTGCCGGGAACTTAACCTTCCCCGCAATCGTTGATACTGTTGCGGACGTTCTTTCCGAAGCCGACCAGTGGGTAGCGACCCCCAGTAGTGTCGGGGATGTTCTCGCTACCGAAGCGTGGGCGCGCGTACACGCCCAGCAGAAGCTCCAGGAGCATGCATGACCTTTGCCCTCGGCATCATTCTTTTTATCATCGGCGTCGCCGTCTCGGTGGCGCTCCATGAAGCGGGGCATTTACTTACCGCCAAATGGTCGGGAATGCGCGTCCGTGCCTATTTCATCGGTTTCGGACCAACACTATTTTCCCGCCGTAAAGGGGAAACTGAGTACGGTATTAAGGCATTGCCGTTGGGCGGTTTCTGCGATATCGCTGGTATGACCATCTTGGATGAGGAGCTGACCGAAGAAGAAGCTCCCGATGCCATGTATAAAAAGCCCGCCTGGAAACGCATCATTGTGATGCTGGGTGGAATCTTCATGAACATCCTCCTGGGTGTTGTCCTCATCTGGGTGGTTGCGGCAGCATGGGGTCTTCCCAATATGGACTCACCTATGGTGACGCGTGTCGCCGCCACCACCTGTGTGGCTGACCAGCGTACAGACGGCACAGTTGCCGACTGCACTGGCAAAGGTCCGGCAGGCACTGCTGGAGTGCAAGCGGGAGACATCATCACGCATGTCAATGGGACGCGAATTAAGAATCCTGATCAGGTCATTTCGCTCACTCAATCCGCGACGTCGACAGTGACATACAGTGTTGAGAGAGCCGGTAAGAACTACACCTACCGTATTGAGCCGCAACAGGCATTGCGATTGGTGAAGAAACCGGACGCCGGTGAAGATGGCAAAGGTACGCTCCGTCGGGTTGCCGTTGCCGGAGTGAGCGTTCGACAGGAACCGCTTGAACCTCTCCGCCACTACAATGTGGCTACAGCTTTTCCCGCTGCCGTCAGTTTCTCCTGGGATCTGAATGGAGCCATTGCAAAGGCTCTCGTTAATATTCCTTCCCAGATTCCAGGCCTCGTCAAATCCATCTTCGGTGGAGAACGATCGGCAAATAGCCCCATGAGTGTAGTGGGTGCTTCGGTGGCCGGTGGTGACGCACTTGCTTTCGGCTCCTGGTCCGTTTTCTTGATGCTGTTGGCGCAAATTAACTTCTGCCTCGCGCTTTTCAACCTCATCCCACTGCCTCCTTTGGATGGTGGCCACGTGATGGTCATCATCTACGAGAAACTGCGGGATGCTATCCGCCGTCTCCAAGGTAAAGAGCCGTTGGGGCCAGCCGACTACTCTAAGCTGCTGCCACTGACCACAATTGTGGTAGGTCTCCTAGTTTTGCTGTTTATCGTGACGGTGATCGCTGATGTGGTGAACCCGGTTCGGCTTATGCAGTAAACGTGCGCAGTGACTAGCATTAGAAAGTGATACAGAAAGGTGTCCCGAGCCTTTCGAGAGGAGAATCATCGTGACCGATGTGGATCTGGGAATGCCCCAAGCTCCCGAACCGGTACTCCATCCCCGCCGGAAAACCCGTCAGCTGATGGTGGGGAATGTGGGCGTGGGCTCCGATTTTCCGGTCTCTGTCCAATCGATGACCACCACTCGTACCCATGACATTAACGCCACTCTGCAACAGATCGCAGAGCTTGCCGCTGCCGGCTGCGACATTGTACGTGTTGCCTGCCCGCGACAGGAAGATGCTGATGCATTGGCAGCCATCGCGGCAAAGAGCCCTATCCCGGTCATTGCCGACATCCACTTCCAGCCACGCTATATCTTCGCCGCTATTGATGCTGGCTGTGCCGCTGTTCGCGTGAACCCCGGTAATATTCGTGAGTTCGATGGACGAGTGAAGGAAGTGGCCACTGCTGCCCGTGCTGCCAATATCCCCATCCGTATTGGTATTAATGCCGGTTCTCTCGACAAACGATTACTAGAAAAGTACGGTAAGGCCACGCCCGAGGCGCTCGTTGAATCTGCGCTCTGGGAAGCCGGTCTTTTTGCAGAGCACGATTTCCACGACATTGCCATCTCGGTAAAACACCATGATCCCGTGACGATGGTGCGGGCCTATGAACTGCTGGCAGCCCAGTGCGACTACCCACTGCACTTGGGTGTTACCGAAGCTGGGCCCGCCTTCCAAGGCACGGTTAAGTCGTCAGTTGCCTTCGGTACGCTCCTTGCGCAAGGCATCGGGGATACTATTCGCGTCAGTCTGTCTGCACCGCCAGTAGAAGAGATTAAGGTCGGCGAAGCTATTCTGCGAAGTTTGAACCTTCGCCCCAAGCGCCTGGAGATCGTCTCCTGCCCCTCATGTGGACGCTGCCAGGTGGACGTTGTTGAACTAGCGAATGAGGTCGAAGAGGGCCTCAAGGACGTATCCTTCCCGTTGCGCGTGGCGGTTATGGGTTGCGTTGTCAACGGCCCAGGTGAAGCTCGTGAAGCTGATTTGGGCTGTGCTTCAGGTAATGGCAAAGGACAAATTTTCGTGAAGGGTCAAGTCATTAAGACTGTGCCGGAAAAGGAGATCGTCCCCACTCTTATTGAGGAAGCTCAGCGCATCGCCGATGAGCAAGGTCTTTCCGCCGAGTAACCCCATTACCGACCCCACTTGAAATATCCTATTGGGAGAGGACTATCGATGACTCGAGGACCGCTATACCCTGGCAAACCCACCCCTATCCGTACTGTTCCCGCTGATATTGAGCGGCCTGAATATGTGTGGAAGGACGATGTGCAAGAAGCCATCGGTGAGCCCTATGTGCAGACTCCCGAGGTCATTGAGGCGATGCGGGAAGCCTCCACAATTGCCGCTGATGCACTCCAGGTGGCCGGGGAGGCGGTTGCTCCCGGCGTGACCACCGACGAAGTGGATCGCATTGCGCACGAGTACATGTGTGACCACGGAGCATACCCTTCTACACTGGGATATCGAGGCTTTACCAAGTCCTGCTGTACGTCACTCAATGAGATTGTGTGCCATGGTATTCCAGATTCCACAGTGATTCAGGAAGGCGATATCGTCAACATTGACGTCACCGCATTTAAGAACGGCGTACACGGCGACACGAACGCAACATTTTTTGCTGGAGAACCCAGCGAAGAACACCGCCTTCTTGTAGAACGCACCCATGAGGCGATGTGGCGCGGTATTAAGGCGATTCGACCCGGTCGTCAGGTGAATGTTATCGGTCGCGTTATTGAGTCTTACGCCAAGCGCGTCGGCTATAACGTTGTGCGCGACTTTACTGGCCATGGTGTTGGCCCCACTTTTCACAATGGTCTGGCAGTGTTGCACTACGATGAGCCTTCCGTCACTGACATCATGGAACCGGGTATGACGCTCACCGTTGAACCGATGATCAACCTTGGCTCGCTAGCCTACGATATTTGGGACGATGGATGGACAGTGCAAAACCGCGACCGCCTCTGGACTGCCCAGTTCGAACACACCATCTTGGTGACAGAGGATTCGTACGAAGTACTGACAATCCGCTCAGATGGAACTGGGGACCCCGCGCACCGCTAGCAGGTCAACGTGACACCACGGGCATACTGAGAACGCTTCACTCGGTATGCCCTTCGTGTGCACGAGAGGGAAGGAGGGGAGACCCATGAGGACCCTCGTTGATGCAGTGCTCCAGATTGCCCAGTCTGCTGCGACGGACGAGCTTGCTCCTGCGGTTCTTATCGCTGGCTGTACCTCTAATGCGGGAAAATCTGTGCTCGTCACCGCGTTATGCGCAGTGCTGCGTCACCGCGGACTGCGAGTGGCTCCTTTCAAAGCACAAAACATGTCCAACAACGCTGCGGTCACTCCAGACGGGGGAGAGATCGGACGAGCGCAGTATGTGCAGGCCAAAGCCTCTGGTATCACTCCGTCGACCTTCCTTAACCCGATTCTCCTCAAGCCACGGAGTGACCAGCGATCGCAGCTCATCGTGCACGGTAAACCGGTAGCCGATGTCGGGGCCCGTGACTATTTTCCCGACCGTCGAGGATTGCGGAAGCTGTGTGTGGAAGACCTCCAGCAGTTACGTCGCGAGTACGACATTGTGGTGTGCGAAGGGGCCGGATCTCCAGCTGAGGTGAATTTGCGTGCCACCGATATCTCGAATATGGGGTTGGCAGCTGCCGCCAGCATTCCGGTGATTGTGGTGGGGGATATTGACCGTGGGGGAGTGCTGGCGCACTTTGTGGGAACCTATGAGCTCCTTGATGACGCTGATAGGGAGCTGCTGCAAGGTTTCATCGTCAATAAGTTTCGTGGTGATGAAGCCCTTCTGGAACCAGGTCTTGTGACGGTAGAGGAGCGAACTGGAGTTCCCGTTTTGGGTGTAGTGCCCTTTGTGCAGGGCTACTGGTATGGTGCGGAAGACTCCTTGCAAGCAGTGGAAGGCCAGTATGTTGGGGTGCCGCAGCCAGCAGCGGGGACGACGCGGCTCCGTATCGCGGCCATCCGTTATCCACGCCTAGCTAATGCGACGGATCTTGAAGCGCTGTCCTATGAGCCGGGCGTTGACGTGTATTGGGCGAGACACCCAGGGGAAGTGGAGACTGCCGATGCTGTTGTCCTGCCAGGGAGTAAAGACACGTTGGCTGATCTTCAGTGGTTGCGGAGCCGTGGTCTCGATAAAGCAGTGACACAGGCGGGAGCGGCGGGGAAAATGGTGATGGGGTTGTGCGGGGGATATCAGATGCTGGGCTGCTTTCTGGTCGACGAAGCTGAGTCGGTAAGTGGGCTGGGGTTGCTCCCCGTGAAGATTTGCTATGCATCTACTAAGACCGTGGCTGAGTTCTCCGGCTCCCTGGTGTCACTGCCTGCCGGGGGAGTACAGGGTAGTGCTCAAGCGGTGACGTATCCCGTGCAGGGGTATGAGATTCATGAAGGGTGTTCTACGTATCTGGATGGAGAACCTTTGCTCAACTATACGGATGGCACACCGGAGGGATGCCGCGTCGGAACAGTGTGGGGGACACACTGCCACGGTTTTTTCCACAATGATGCGGTTCGTCAGCTCTGGCTGCGGCACGTTGCGCAGTCTGTGGGCAAGACTGGCTTTGTGCTGCATGAGCCGCCGATTTCTGCCACGGCGGTGGAAGAAGCGCAGGTGGATCTCCTCCGGTGCGCAATAGATCACTGCCCTGCACGCTAGTGCGCGAGGGCAGTGATGATGAGGTAGACGAAGTGACGGGTCCGTTACCCTCGTGACTATTTATTAGCGAGGCAATTCGGATGTGCGCCCGGTTGTGTGGATTGGGACAGTGCCCATCGAATGACCCGTAGTGCTCGGTAATCGATGTGGGTATCGGAATGGTCTATTTCGTCATCCGCAGGGATATTACACAACTGTTTGATGTTGATATTAAAGACGGTCGCACCCTTTACCGGGTTGGTGATGAAACCAGACTGCCAGGGCGTGGCTTGTTTGTCATCCGGGGTGACCATGACGACGTAGGTTACGCCAGAGACGGTATCCCGATGCTTGTTGAGGTTGGTCATGAAAGGCGAGTCCACCATCTGCTCGTAGACCGCAGGGCCGACGATCGGTTCAGAGATTATCGGGAAAAGGTGGGGCATAGCGTATTTCACCATGGTCGCCGCACCCATCAGAGTGGTGCCATGATGGGTGCCCGATAGGAACATAGCTACACGTACGTCTTTCCCACCGTAGCGGGTAATCCGATTGCGAATAATGAGACCACCCTGGGAGTGCCCAATGAGGTCAACTTTCTTTGCGCCAGTCTTACGCTTCACCTTTTCGATGAAAGCATTGACTTGAGCTGTTGTTTCATCAACGTGGGCAAGTCCGTAATACTCTGGGTTCATCTTGGTGTAGAGAATATCTGGGTTATAGCCGGCATTGATGCCATAGACGCAGTAACCGTTATCGTGCAGCATCTGGGTAGTGTCAATCTGGCTCAACTGACGTGAGAACGTTCCGTGAATCATGATGACCGGAGTTGGATGCTTGGCAGAGCGACAGTCCCAATGGTTGAGGATAGCGGGGACGCCATCCTTCATCGGAACGTCGTCTTGGTCAATGGCATCATCGGCGTTTGCCCGGGGAAGGCTGGCCGACGGTAGAGCACAAAGCAACGCTAGTGCAGCAAGAGTTGCTCCAGTCTTGCGCAGGAAGCGAGTGCGAAGCATGGTTGTCTATTCTCCCGTGTGTGAAAAGCCCAATAAAAACATGGCCACCAGCTACAACAGTACGCTGGTGGCCATGTTGCAGAGTTGTCTCACATGTTACTGAATATCGAGACCCAACAAAGCATTCTCTACAACTTCGGTCAATGCAGGGTGAATCCAGTATTGACCCCGCGCCATGTCAGAAACCTTTAGATGGAAGCTCATGGCCTGAATAATGGGTTGAATGAGCAAACTAGCTTCATGCCCGAGTACGTGTGCGCCGAGCAGCTCACCAGTTGCCGCGTTCGCAATGAGTTTGACGATCCCGTGCTTGTCTTCCATAGCCCAGCCGTAGGCGACATCACCGTACTTCTGAACTTTGACCGTCACAGGGAAGCCCTCTGCTTCCCCCTTAGCACGGGCCGCTTCTTCAGTGAGGCCGACATGGGCAATCTGGGGGTTGGTGAAAATAGCAGCCGGGACCACCTGGTGGGGCATCTTCCGATAGTCTGCGGGTGACTCTGCCATGAGATTATGCTGGACAGCGCGCATCTCCGCATTAGCAACGTGCTTAAGTTGGTAAGGAGACGAGATATCACCGAAAGCCCATACATCAGGTGCGGTGGTACGGCCAAACTCATCGACGACGACACGTCCCTTCTCGACCGTGACACCGGAGTTGTTCTCGAGTCCCAGGCGATCGACATTGGGTGTGCGGCCGGTAGCAACGAGCAAAGCATCTCCAGCGACGGTGCTGCCGTCCGCAAAAGTGATGGTGGTCTCGAGGTACGAGGAGCCGTCTTCACGCTGCTTTTCTATCTGGTTAATGGCAGTCGTCCCTTGTCCGAGACGCACATCCCATTTCTCGCCTGCGATCTCCGTAAAGAGTTCAGCGAGTTCATAGTCAAGGTGCTTGAGGAGTACCTGGGAACGGCCGATCAGTGTCACTTCCGCACCCATCCCAGAAAACACATTGGCGAACTCAGTGGCAATATAGCCAGAACCGAGAATGACAAGATGCTCTGGAACACGGTCAATGCGCATGATGTCCTCGTTGGTGTAGTACTGCACCCCAGACTCAGTGACCACTCCGGGAACAGCCGCGCGCGAGCCAGCCGCCAGGACAACACGGTCGGCGGTGATCTCATGAGTGTCGGCGCCGTTGCGGTCGGCTACTCGGAAACGCTTTTCACCAATGAACTCAGCATGTCCATAGACATCGATATTGCTGCAGTCCTCTACACGGTAACGCTCGCCACCAGCAGAAATAGGATCAATGCGGTTCCACACCCGATCCACAATTTCCGCCCATCGCACCTCATTGACCTGAGCGTTGACACCCAGACGATCCAGGTCTTGCAGGTCATGAATTCGATCAGCAGGGTAAACAAACATCTTGGTGGGAATACACCCAACGTTGAGGCAGGTGCCACCGAAAATTTTGTCTTCGCAGAGAGCGATCTTCAGGCTGCCGAAGCGTTCATCAAAAAGTGAGTTACCAGAGCCAGTGCCGATGACGACAAGGTCATAATGTGTTGCAGTCATTCAACCATCCTTGTGAAGTGTGCTGCTAAGCCTTGCTCAGAAGAGGCTTTTCCGCGAGGAGAGAAGGTCACCTCCCATGGTATACGCCCGATCGCTTCATTTCGTTCCGCGAACACCCTAAGCTTTCTCCTATGAGCACCGTATCGACTACCCCGCCACCTGCCTACCCCTTCGCCGCTATCGTTGGGCAGCAACAGATGCGAGAAGCCCTCTGCCTACTGGCCATCGATCCTCGAATCGGAGGAGTGGTGATTCGAGGAGCCAAAGGGTCTGCCAAAACTACTGCAGTGCGGGGAATGGCTCCGCTTCTAGGAGAAGCGGAGCATCCCATCGTTGAGCTTCCACTTGGGGCCACCGAAGACCGCGTGGTGGGATCGTTCGATTTAGCAGCAGTTCTGGAATCCTCTGACTACCACTTTCAACCCGGGCTTCTCTCCCAAGCAGATGGCGGTGTCCTCTACGTTGATGAGATTAATCTGCTGAAAGACCACCTTGTGGATGTCCTCCTCGATGCCGCAGCCACGGGCTTCGTCCATGTTGAGCGAGATGGTATCTCGCATACTGCACAGACCTCGTTCATCTTGGTGGGGACGATGAACCCGGAAGAGGGAGAACTACGTCCACAGCTTCTCGACCGCTTTGGTTTTAGCGTGGAGAGTGAGCCCCTTTCCGACCCTGCCCAACGAGTCGAGATTGTACGTCGGAGGCTCGCTTATGACGCGAACCCTTCCGGTTTCGTACGGTTGTGGGAGGACGCCACCAGCCAGTTGCGCACACGACTCCATATCGCCCGCGAAGTGCTCCCCACGGTCGAGATCTCCGACGAGCTCGTGCTGCGCATCTCCCGAATTGCCACCCATGCGGGGGTTGATGGGTTGCGTGCCGATGTCGTGATGACACGGGCAGCATGTGCCCACGCCGCATGGCAGGGACGTACCACCGTCACCGATGAGGACTTGCGGGAGGCCGCGCTACTAGCACTCCCGCATCGACGGCGCCGGGCACCCTTTGACCCACCCCAAATGTCGGAAGATCAGATTTCTGAGCTACTACAGGCTAGCGCCCCACCACAAGCTCCTCCGTCCGGCACACCGCACATACCGCCCGGCGCCTCCGCAGACTCGCCCCTGGCTGCAGATCAGAGCGATCCGACATCATCAAATAATGACCTCCCCACTACCTCGCAGGAGCGGCCACCCCACCCTTTTGATGAGGCGGGGCGCATGACCTCTAGTCTGACGAAGGATAGTGGTCCCGCCCCGATTACTGCAGCTGCCATCCGTACGGATGCCCAGCTTCTCCGCCACCATCTAGCTCCCCCTACCGTCACGGCGGCGGGAGGGGGAGCGGGGAGCGTTCGCGGGCAGTCCGACCGCGGCTACCGAGTACGGGCGGTTGATTTCTTGCTTGGCCTGCCATTGCACCCGGCAGCGACGATCACAGAGGCTGCTCTCAGCTCCCCAACCTCTCCACATGTGCAAGGGAAGCACCTCCGCAGTGCTGAGACCCATGGCACTCGTGAAACGCTCGTCGTCTTTCTCCTCGATACCTCCGGATCAATGGCGGCACGAGCCCGTATCTCCGCGGTACGCACTCTCATAGGAGACATCCTGACAGACTCTTACCAACATCGAGACAAAGTTGCGCTTATCGACTGCCAAGGGGCGGAGGGTCGGGAGGTTCTTCCCCCTACCCGCTCGCTCGACCGGGCGGCAGCAGCGCTCGATAACCTCACTGTGGGAGGACGCACCCCGCTCGCAGGAGCTCTTCGTCAGGCCGTCTCTCTTCTTAACCGAGAGCACACCAAAGACGATGGCATCGCCTTGGCCCTCGTCATTCTCACCGATGGGCGGGCCACCGTTTCCACCTGCCCCGGGTACTCGCCGCGCGAAGAGACCCTTACCGTGGCACAGCAGCTACGTGGGCTGCCGGCTAGTACCCTGGTAGTAGATTGTGAAGAAGGCCGAATCCGGCTGGGCCTGGCACAACGCCTCGCGGAAGCGGCAGGTGCCCGCTGTATTAGTCTCTCGTCCGTAACGGACTACCAGCAGAAGAGAGGGTGACGATGCCCCAGGGTCAGCTTGCCCAACCCGCACCTGCTGACGGACTCACCACCCGCCAGCGACGTCAGATTCCTATCACCGCAGTGTTCACCGGTGATGGCAAGGGAAAATCCACAGCAGCATTCGGGATGGCACTGCGCGCCTGGAACGCAGGTATCCCTCTGGCAGTTTTCCAGTTCGTGAAATCCCCTCAGTGGAAAGTAGGGGAGGAAACCGCCTTCAGAGAACTCGGGGCACTCCACGATACCACCGGACGAGGTGCTCCCGTCGACTGGAACAAACTCGGAAGCGGCTGGTCGTGGATTCGTCACCAGCAGGATGACGATCCAGCCGCCGCCGCTGCAGCTGGCTGGGCGGAAATCACCCGGCGTCTTGCGGACGAAGAGTATGGTTTCTACCTTCTTGACGAGTTCACCTATGTGCTAGAGCGCGGATGGGTAGATTGCGAACAAGTTATCGACACACTTAAGCAGCGTCCAGGACAACAACATGTCGTTATCACAGGCCGACGAGCACCCGCAGAACTCATCGCCGCCGCCGACCTCGTGACCTCAATGGAGAAAATCAAACACCCCATGGATGTGGGCCGACGTGGGCAAAAAGGGATCGAATGGTAAGCCCAGTTGCGCCGGGACTCGTTATCGCCGGTATGCACTCACAGGTCGGGAAGACTCTCGTTACCGCAGGTCTTTTGCGTGCGTTTCGGAATCTTTATGCTCCCCACGGTAGTGTCGTTGGATTCAAAGTCGGCCCCGACTACATCGATCCGGGGTACCACCAGGTGGCGAGCGGGCAGTCCTGCCGCAACCTAGACCCTGTCCTGTGTGATGAGGATGCCATTCTGCCTCTCTACCGTTATGGAGCAGAGGGGCACCGCCTTGCCCTTGTGGAAGGCGTGATGGGTCTCTACGACGGTCGGATGAATCTCGCTGCAGACGCCCCACGGATCCCCTATGGATCCACCGCCCATGTTGCGCAACTTCTCACTCTCCCCATTGTTCTTGTCGTAGATGGATCTCACACCAGTGACACGTTGGCTGCACTGCTCTACGGAATCCGTACCTATCCAGCGGTAGACTCCACTACTCCACTGCGCTTCGCGGGAGCACTCATTAACCGGGTGAAAACTACTCGGCATGCTGCGATCCTGGAACACGCCTGCCAGCGGGCCGGTTTTCCGGTTCTCGGAACCATCCCCACCTTGCCAGCAGCTGAACGCCCCTCGCGGCACCTGGGGCTTATCACCACAGCGGAAGCATGGCAGGAAACAGACCAAGCACTGGAAAGCTTCGCCACACACCTACAGACCTACTGTGACCTGGAGGTACTCGCTAACCTGGCGCAACCCGCAGCCCCCGCGGTGGATACTGCACCCTGGAACCCAGCAGACGCGCTGCGCGATAATGATGAACACTTAGTGGACTGCCCTCCGGGATCCATTCCAGCTGCAGCTTCTCCGCCTGCGCTGTCTCCCACCATTGTGGTGTGCGGCGGACCAGCTTTTTCTTTCACTTACCCCGAAGAAGTGGAACTTCTCCGTGCAGCCGGAGCACACATTCATCTTCTTGACCCCGCCACCGACCAACTACCAGATTCCGCCGCAGGGCTCCTCATCCCGGGAGGCTTCCCAGAGGAACACCTCACCGACCTCACCCGGAATCACACGCTGTTGACGAGTATTCGTGCCGCCGCCACCGCCGGGATGCCAATCTGGGCTGAGTGCGCTGGACTGGTGTACCTTTCCGCAGCACTTGATGGAACACCCCTAGCAGGCGTTCTTCCCTGCCGCACGACCTTCAGTGGGCGGCTGACCTTGGGGTACCGGGAGGCAACGTGTACTAGCGCCTCCTGGGCATTCCACCCAGGTGAGCGGATCAGTGGACACGAATTCCACCGGACTCACATTACGGAACCGCCAGACAGTCATCGCATCGATACGGCCTGGCAGTGGGAGAACCACGACAATCAGAACGTCATAGCCGAGGGATGGGCAAGCCCCACTCTCTACGCCAGCTATCTGCACACCCACCCGGTAGCACGCCCAGCCGTGGCTCAGCGCTTTGTCCATGCCGCCCAGCACTACCATAAAACCCGCGAAGGAAACGCATGACCTCTCCTTCTCATTCTTCTACCGGTCGCGTCATTCTGATTGGCGCCGGGCCTGGAGACCCTCGCCTCCTCACCTTGGCGGCAGTTGATGCACTTGCTATCGCAGATGTAGTTTTTGTGGATCGGCTGGTCAGCCCTGCTGTGTTGGAGCATGCTCCGCAGGCGGAGATTATTCAGGTTGGGAAGACTCCATACCGGCGAGGGGGTCACAGTGTTACTCAGCATGACATCAACGGTCTCATTGTGAAGGCCGCTAAGGAAGGAAAAACGGTAGCACGTCTGAAAGGCGGGGACCCCTTTCTCTTCGGCCGGGGTGGGGAAGAAGCCCTCGCCTGCCAGGCGGCAGGCATTCCCGTTACCGTCATTCCTGGCATCAGCTCTGCCCTAGCAGTGCCGGCAAGTGTTGGTATCCCGGTCACCCACCGAGGTGTGGCGCAGGCGGTCACCATCGTCACTGGGCATTCTGCGGATGCTGACCCCGACTGGCAGGCATTGGCGCGAAGTGCGGAAACACTTGTCATCCTCATGGGAGTAAAGCGGAGTGCTGAAATTGCACAGACTCTTCTCACTGAAGGACTCTCACCAAGTACTCCAATCTGTGCTATTTCGCAGGGAACTCATGCCACGCAGACAGTGGTAAATGGCGATTTGCAACAGATGGCAGATAGTCTAGTGAGTAATCGGGTTTCTGCACCGGCCATTATCGTGGTGGGCGATGTTTCCCGCCTCACTCTCGCCACGTTAGAAACCCCTGCGAAGGAGTTCCCCCATGACTGATACTCCCCAGGCTGCTGCGCCGCAGGAGAAGACGACCGCATTCGGTCTCCCGCTGTTGGTACTCTCTCTCCTCCAATTCATGGTGGTGGTTGACGGCACCGTCGTTAACCTCGCTCTCGCTCCCATCCAACGGGAGTTGGGGCTCTCTGAATCAGCAAGTTCTTGGGTGATTACCGCCTACGCTTTGGCCTACGGCGGCCTACTCCTTCTCGGCGGGCGTATCGGGGATGTTTTGGGACGCAAACGTGCGTTCCTCATTGGTGTGGGAATATTTACTGTCGCCTCGCTACTATGTGGGCTCTCCCGATGGCCACTTATGCTCATTCTGGCTCGAGTTCTCCAGGGACTGGGTGCTGCAGTAGCGTCGCCCTCTGGTATGGCCCTTATTGTGGTGACCTATCCTCCCGGAAAGGCTCGTAACCAGGCATTTGCAGTGTGGTCAGCAATGACCGGTTTGGGGTCCGTCTTCGGCCTGATCATCGGTGGAGCCCTGACAACGATCTCCTGGGAGTGGATCTTCCTCATCAACGTTCCCATTGGCGTGTTCATCGTGATTGCCGGATACTTTGCGTTGAGCCCAGTGCAGGGACAGCGGGTGCCTTTGGATGTACGGGGTGCGATCTTGGCCACTCTTGGATCGACTGCTATCGTTTTCGGTCTCACCAATGCTGGTTCGGGACTCACGAATCCGCTGGTTATTACATCCCTCGTAGTGGGGATTGCCGCTCTCGGCGCCTTTTTCATCACACAGAAGCACACCACCAATGGAGTGCTTCCCCTCAACCTCTTTGAGCGCCGGGACCGTGTATTTACGTTTGTCGCCATTTTCCTACTCGGTGCCATCATGACGACCGTTGCGGTGTTCGTGGCGCTTTATGTGCAAACCATCTTGAAGTACACAACGCTGCACGCTGGACTAGCCTTCATCCCGTTTGCATTCGCTCTAGCCCTCGGTGCTGGTACCGCATCTAAGGTTTCCATGAAGTGGGCGCCTCGGTGGATTATTGTCGCCGGCTGCGTCTTCATGATGATTGGTTTCGGTTGGGGTACCACCATTAATGAGCAGTCCAGCTTCTGGGCCAATATCTTCCCGCCTACCCTCGTTATTGGCTATGGCGTAGGCTTGGTGAGCATCGCTCTGACCCTCTCTGTAGTAGCGGGCGTGAAACCGATTGATGTTGGTCCTCTTACGGCCATTTCTCTTGTGGCACAGACCTTGGGCGGGCCGATTGGGCTCACTTTCGCTGGCGCACTTGCACAGTCTTACACACGGCATCTCGGTGGAGCGGATATTCCCATTACGGCGATGAATGACACTCAGCTTCATGCCTTGGGCGAGGGCTATCTCCTTACCCTCTTTGTCTGTCTGGGCTTAGCCGTCCTTATGGGCATCTTGAGTGTGCTCTTCGTCCGATTCACCGTTTCAGAAGTGGTAGAAGGTCAAAAGGCCAACGAGGCAGCGAACGATCTTCCTTAATGTTTGAGCCGCACTAACCCCAGTGGCTTAGTGTTCGCCTCGGAAGCTACGAGTCTGCCCTCGTTCGGTTTTGGGCATCGGCAGCCTGACGTGTGTCAATTGGCCAAAAGGACTAGGCTAACTGTCTGTGATCACCAGAATGTCGACGCTTTTTTTGCGTACTCTCCGAGAAGACCCTGCCGACGCCGAAGTAGCCAGCCACAAGCTGCTCGTTCGTGCCGGTTACATCCGCCGCATCGCCCCGGGCATTTACTCGTGGCTGCCCGCTGGCCTACGGGTGCTCCGCAACATTGAAAAAGTTGTCCGCGAGGAAATGGACGGAATCGGCGCTCAGCAGATCGAACTCCCGGCGTTGCTTCCCCGCGAACCGTATGAAACTACCCACCGTTGGACGGAATACGGCTCCGCCTTGTTCCGTTTGAAGGATCGTAAAGGCGCCGACTACCTCCTGGGCCCAACGCACGAAGAGCTTTTTGCCCTCACCGTGAAGTCCCAGTGCACGTCCTATAAGGACCTGCCGTTGATCCTCTACCAAATCCAGACAAAGTATCGCGATGAGGAACGTCCGCGTGCTGGTCTCCTTCGCTGCCGCGAATTCGTGATGAAGGATTCGTACTCTTTCAATATCGATGACGCTGGCCTAGAGGCTGCCTACCAAGCACACCGTGGTGCCTACCAGCGCATTTTTGACCGACTGGGGATTGAGTACGTTATTTGTACCGCAATGTCTGGGCCAATGGGAGGATCCGCCTCCGAAGAGTTCCTCGCTGTCTCACCCGCCGGTGAAGACACCTTTGTACGCTCTACCGGCTCAGACTATGCCGCCAATGTAGAGGCAGTGCGCATTCCTGTTCCGGACGCACAGACTATTGATGGGCAACCCGAGATGGAAGATATTCCCACCCCAGGTGCGGGGACCATCGACGAACTCGTCAGCTGTTTACAAGAGGCCGGTCATGGTGAGATTGCCGCCGATCAGACTCTCAAGACGCTGATGGTGAAGACGCGAAAACCCGGTGGGGAATGGGTACCACTCGGTATTGGTATTCCCGGTGACCGTGAACTTGATCAAAAGCGTTTGGAAGCCGCGTTTGACCCGACTGAGGTGGAACTGTTCGAAACAGAGGACTTCGAGAAGTACCCCTTCATCAAGAAGGGTTATATCGGTCCGCTCGAATTGCTCGATAATGACATTGCCTACTATGTAGATCCCCGTGCCGTCATTGGGACATCATGGGTGGTCGGTGGCGGCCAGCCCGATATGCACCGTCTCCATGCAGTGGTAGGACGAGACTTCACCCCCACTGGTGTCCTTGATGTTGCAACGATTCGAGAGGGGGATCCGGCGCCGGATGGGAAAGGCACGCTCACGCTTGCCCGCGGTATCGAAATTGGTCATATCTTCCAGCTGGGACGCAAGTACACTAATGCTTTCGAACTTGATGTGTTGGGAGAAGACGGCAAGCCCCAGCGGGTGACCATGGGGTCGTACGGTATTGGTGTCTCCCGTCTTGTTGCTGTGATTGCTGAACAGTTCCATGATGAGAAGGGCCTACGCTGGCCAGCGGAGGTGGCGCCGTGGGACGTGCACGTTGTTGTCGCCAATAAAGCAGAGGGAGTTGCAGAAGCCGCTGTAGAGATGGCTGAGCAACTATCTGCCGTTGGTCTCGAGGTGCTGCTGGATGACCGCAAGGCATCTCCCGGTGTGAAATTTAAAGACTCCGAAATGTTGGGTATGCCGCATGTCCTTGTTATTGGACGAGGCTGGGCCAACGGAAAGGTTGAGCTCCGTAACCGCCTGACTGGTGAGTCAGAGGAGATGGAGCCGGCAGCTGCGCTACATGTACTGACTGCTCGATAACCGCCATAAACGACAACTGGGCACCCCTGGCGGGCGCCCAGTTGTTTTTTTTATGTGCAGTTGACGAACCGACGGCGAAGGAACGGTCTAGGCCACGGTGTTAGCGGCTCGTAGCGTCGTAGTCTCCTGTAGCGGGTTCGCTAGTCTCGCTATACGAGGAGCTCGTGGCATCCGTGGGGTAGGGGACGGTCGAGGAGTATTGATCGTTGTAGTACCAGCGTGACATGTTGTCATTCGTAGCGGGGGTGGAGAGAGTACTGTCGGCGGTCTCTGTGGAGCTCGTCGACGGGCTAGTCGGAGTAGTGGGGGAGGGAGCAGCACCGGGGTCCACTTCCTTGACACGCTTATCATCGGGCCGACGAAGCCCCGGGAGTGGATCGATAGCAGGAGACGTCCCAGCAGCCATTCGCCAGCGCGTCGTCCATTCTGCGGTATGTAGGAGGGCTTGCATAGCGAGTTTGCGGCATTCTGGAGTAGTGCACTGCTGTAGTGCCCGAGACCATGCCACCGAGCAATCATCTTCAATACGCGCAGCCAGTTGAATTGCGGTGAGGTTGTCCCACACTTTGTCCTGAGAGGTGTACGCCAGCTCTGGCAGAGGAGTTTTCTCACCGGAAGATTCGATCAGATGGATAATGCGATTTCGGCGTGAGCGATGAGCGGACCACACCTCAGCAATAGAACTGTTGCGCGCGCCAGAGATATAGGCAGACACTACCCCATAGCCGAAAATGGCAGCGTATTCACTTCGGAGCGCATCTCCAAGAGCGCGAGTATCGGTATCAGAAAGCATTAGGAGAGCACCACCTTAGCGAGAGCATTGCACGAGGCTGCAATGCTTCCTGCAAGACCGGCGCGGTACCCTGCGTTCGAAGCAACCACCGAAAGTGCTTCCTGAGAAGCATCGGTGAGGTGTCGGCGTAGTTTTTTCAGCGAGCCCTCCGTGTGAGTTGCGGTTGAAGAGGATGTTGCCGGCCTTTCCCAGAGTTTTTCTTGGCGGGCAATTTCAGCTTGGAGTGCAGCAATATGTGCCTTCCGCACCGTAATGACATCTTCCACTTGTCCGGAAGACGAGCGTAGAGCGCGCGCGGCCTCGACGTCGCGCTGGGCGCTATCGAGCAGCTGGTAGAGGGGGTCAACGGTGTCCTGGCGGCCGCGCGTACAACCTGCAACCATAGGAGTTAGACCAACTGCACACGCCCCTAACAGAAACTGCCGACGATTACAGTAAGTTTTTCCGGAGTTTAAGGGGTGTCCTGCCGACACACTAGCTAGGCGCTGCTCATCTATAGTCACGCGACTTATTGTGCCAGAGTCTCCGGCGGAACTGTGTGTCGGGTTGAGAGAAAAGATGCGAACTTCACCCCCAAGGTGGGTATCCTGGAGACGATGACACAATCGAAAGAAGGCAGAATGCCCCACTCCTCGTCTGATGAGGTCCGTAGCCTCGCCACCGAAGATGCCGTGGCAGATATCGTAAGCCCTGTGCTCCGCGAGCACGATGCCGAGCTTGTTGATGTCCTGTTCCGGCGGGAAGATGGTCAGCGCGTGATTGAGATTTGCGTTGACGACGATTCTGAACTTGGCCCCTCTCTCGACACTATCGTGGAGCTTTCCGAGATTCTCTCCCAGGAACTCGATAAACACGATGAAGGATCCACTCCCTATCTGCTACAAGTGACAAGTCCGGGGCTGGATCGTCCCTTGATACGTCTCCGACAGTGGCAGCGTAATCGCGGCTCTCTAGTGACGATTGAAATGACAGACGGTTCTTCTCTACAGGGCCGGATCGGTACTGTCAGCGATGATGCAGTGACCATTGTTACTGCCCCGGCTGTGAAGAAGGGGCAACGTATTAACCCTAAGCGCATCGCCGTACACACGGTTCCCTTTGCCACGATCGCTGTGGCCATGATTGACTTTGAATTCTCCGAGCCCTCCGATGTGGACTGGGAGATTGCTATGGACGACGAGAAACTCGCTGCGCTCACCCACCAGGAAGGGAAGTAACAAGTGAATATCGATCTGGCCGCACTGCGGATGATTGAAGCCGAAAAAGGCATCCCGGTCAAAGATATGATCGAAACCATCCGTCAGGCTCTTTTGAGCGCTTACCGCCATACTGAAGGCCACCAGCCACACGCCTCTATTGATATCAACGAAAAGACGGGTGCTGTCGCCGTTATCGTGAAAGAGTTCGATGAGGACGGGGCCATCATCTCAGAGTATGACGACACCCCTAAAAACTTTGGCCGCGTTGCAGCGACCACCGCGCGGCAGGTCATCTTGCAGCGTCTCCGGGATGCGGAAAATGACCGCACTTACGGCCAATATGCTGCACAGCAGGGCGAGATTGTCGCTGGAATCGTACAGCGTGACGCTGCCGCCAACAAGCGCGGTATGGTTGTAGTACAGCTGGGTACGGAAATGGACTCCCAAGAGGGTATTCTTGCTCCGAGTGAGCAGGTACCCGGGGAACAGTACAACCACGGCGATCGACTGAAGTGCTTCGTTGTCGGTGTGCGACGAGGAGCAAGCAGTACGCAGATTCTGCTGTCCCGGACTCACCCCAATATGGTGCGTGAACTATTCCGTCTGGAAGTTCCGGAAATTGATGCCGGAGAGGTTGAGATCACCTCAGTTGCACGTGAAGCTGGTCACCGTTCGAAGATTGCAGTTCGTTCTCTCAAGGATGGTATCAACGCCAAGGGTGCCTGCATCGGTACGATGGGACAGCGCGTCCGGAACGTCATGCGCGAACTGGGTGGGGAGAAGATCGACATCATTGACTGGGATGATGATCCTGCCGTTTTCGTGGGTAACGCTCTTTCTCCAGCTAAAGCACTGTCAGTGACCGTGTTGGACGAGGAAACGAAGGCTGCTCGCGTCATTGTGCCTGATTATCAGCTGTCGCTAGCCATTGGAAAAGAGGGCCAGAATGCTCGGTTGGCGGCGCGTCTGACAGGTTGGCGTATCGATATCCGTTCGGATGGTGTGACTACCGAGCCTCCGGAGCGTACGGACTCTTAACGTTCGCGCACGGCATGCGCCGCGCCCAGAGCTTCGAATTCGGGGATTTACCACGGAATTCGATACAATAGCCTGTGGCTATACGTAAGGTTCATCGTCCTACCCGGATGTGCATTGTGACGCGGGAACGACGAGAGTGCTCGACACTGTGGCGATTCGTCAGCAGGACTACTACTGACGGTACCGAGCTGGTATTTGACCCACAGGCTGTGCTGCCCGGTAGGGGAGCATGGATCTTGCCTGATCAGCAAGTATACGAACTCGCACTGCAGCGTCATGCATTCCACCGAGCCTTACGCGTGCAAGGATTGCTGAACACCGATACTGCGACTCAGGCAGTATCAGCATGGTGCAGCACCCCGGATGGAGAGGTTCACTCGGCAGAGTGACACCCCATCGACAGATATGAAAGTGAGACCGACCCCTGATGAGTACACCGTGAAGTCCCTCCGATGAACGGCAATCACAGTAAACATTGAGGTCGAGCACCTTTTCGGCGCTTGACCTCTGAGTGAGGAGAAAAGTGGCTGGAAAGGCCCGTGTTCACGAGCTAGCAAAAGAGCTCGGAGTAACATCCAAACAACTTTTAGAGACCCTAAATGAGCAGGGCGAATTCGTAAAATCCGCGAGCTCCACAGTAGAAGCTCCGGTCGCGCGTCGTATCCGCAAACAATTCGCTGAAAAAGCTGTCCAGGCTGACGCGACCCCGCAGCCCGCCAGCAAGAAGACTGCTGCTAGCGCCAAGAAGCCCGCAGCAAAGAAGCCCGCAGCTAAACCCACTGCTGCGGTTAAAGCTGCAACAGATAGAGAGACGCTGGACGCTGCCCCCGCTAAGGTGAGCGCCAAGCCGGCGGCTCCCAAGAAGCCGGCCTCGAAGCCTGCTTCTCCCACCACAAGTACAGCAGCAGATGAGTCTTCCACGGCCGCTGCTAAGCCGAGTCCTGCTGCTGTCGCCAAGGACACAGCAAAGACGGTGAAGGCTCCGAAGCCTGGTGCAGCTGCGAAACCGCGCGCACCCCGTCCTTCACCGGCAGCTGCTGCGAAGGCTGCTGCACGCCGTCCACATGTTGCTAATAATCCCTTTTCCACTCCCGATGAGCAGCCAGCTCCGCGGCCGATGCCGCGTCCAGGTGGCGGCCGTCCCGGTCCGCGTCCTAGCGCCCAAGGTGGCCAGGGGGGTAGTAACCAGGGTGGGCGTTCTGGTGGTCAGGGCGGACGCTCTTCCAACAACCGCGGTAACCGCGGTGGTGGCGAGAACCGTCGTTCGGGCCGTTTCCCCACCCCTACTGCCATGCCACGCCATTCTGGTGCTGCCGAGTCGCCAGTTCCCGCAACTGGCGGTCGTGGTGGTCGCGGTGGCGGTTTCGGCGGTGGTAGCCGTGGCCCCGGAGGCCCAGCAGGCTCGGGTAATGGCCCCGGCAACGGTGGTGGTTTCCGTGGTGGTCGTGGAGGCCGTCGCGGAGGTACTGCTGGTGCCTTTGGCCGTCCAGGATCTGCACCACGTCGTGGAAAGAAGTCGAAGCGACAGAAGAAGCAGGAGTATGAAGCAATGCAGGCGCCCTCAGTGGGCGGTGTGCGGCTTCCCAAGGGCAATGGCGAAGTTGTGCGCCTTTCCCGTGGTGCTTCCCTCGCTGACTTCGCGGAGAAGATCGATGCCAACCCGGCATCGCTGGTACAGGTGTTGTTCAACCTCGGCGAGATGGTAACGGCTACCCAGTCTGTGTCAGACGATATCCTGGAGCTCCTCGGTGACGAGATGAACTTCAAGGTCCAGGTGGTCAGTCCTGAGGATGAGGATCGAGAACTGCTCGAATCTTTCGATCTCGAATTCGGTGTGGATGCCGGTGACGATGATGAACTTAAGCGTCGTCCGCCGGTGGTTACCATTATGGGCCACGTCGACCACGGTAAGACTCGTCTGCTGGACACCATTCGCCGCACCAATGTTGGTGAGAGTGAAGCTGGTGGTATTACCCAGCACATCGGCGCCTACCAGGTGCGTCTTCCGATGGATGGACGTACTCGTGTGATCACGTTCATCGATACTCCTGGCCACGAGGCATTCACGGCTATGCGCGCACGAGGTGCCAAGTCGACAGACTTGGCCGTTATCGTGGTTGCCGCTGATGATGGCGTTATGCCGCAGACAGTGGAAGCTATTAACCATGCCAAAGCTGCAGACGTTCCGATCGTGGTGGCCATCACCAAGATTGACAAAGAGTCGGCAAACCCTGAGCGTGTCCGCGGCCAGATGACTGAATACGGCTTGGTGCCGGAAGAATACGGCGGCGAGACAATGTTCGTCGAAATTGATGCTAAGCATGGTGTCAATATCGATAAGCTGCTGGAGGCTGTGCTGCTGACCACTGATGCCACGCTCGACCTACGCGCCAATCCGGATATGCCGGCACAGGGTGTTGCCATTGAAGCTCATCTTGACCGTGGCCGTGGACCAATGGCAACGGTGCTGGTTCAGCGCGGTACTCTACATATTGGCGACTCGATTGTCGCTGGTGAGTCCTACGGTCGTGTGCGTCGCATGGTCGATGAATACGGTAACGACCTCGCGGAAGCGAAGCCGTCTCGACCGGTGCAGGTACTCGGTTTTACGAGCGTCCCCGGTGCAGGCGATAACTTCTTAGTTGTTGAAGAAGACCGTATCGCCCGGCAGATTGCTGAGAAGCGTGATGCACGCAAGCGAAATGCGCTGGCAGCCAAGACTCGTAAACGCGTCAGCCTGGAGGATCTCGATGAGGTCCTGAAGGAGACGTCGAAGCTCAACCTTATCCTTAAGGGTGACAACTCTGGTACGGTCGAAGCTCTCGAGTCCGCCTTGCTGGATATCGAGGTTGACGACGAAGTCGAGCTCAACATCATTGACCGTGGTGTTGGCGCTGTGACGGAGACGAACGTCATGCTGGCGCAAGCGTCTGACGCTGTCATCATTGGTTATAACGTTCGTGCCGAGGGCAAGGCCACGGAGATCGCCAACCGTGAAGGTGTGGAGATCCGTTACTACACTGTCATCTACGAGGCTATTGATGAAGTTGAGAAGGCGCTGAAGGGTCTTCTCAAGCCGATCTACGAAGAGCATGTCATTGGTCATGCCGAGATCCGTGCGCTGTTCAAGTCCTCAAAGGTTGGTACGATCGCTGGCTGCATGATTAAGGACGGAATTGTCCGACGTAATGCTAAGGCTCGTATTGTGCGGGATGGCAATGTTATCTGTCCGGAGACGTCTGTAAACTCGCTGAGGCGTGAAAAGGATGACGTGACGGAAGTTCGTGAAGGTTTTGAATGTGGTCTGACAGTTGGATATTCCGACATTAGGGTTGACGACATTATCGAGGTCTACGAAATTGTCGAGAAGCCACGTGACTAGCTTTGCGTTACACGTGTAAATAGTCCGTAACTAGGGGCTCCCTTCTTCTGGTGGGAAGGGAGCCCCTAGTGCAGTTTGAGGTGGCAAAAAATGGCGAAAGGTAGCAACGGGGGTAGTGAAGGGGGTAAAAATGGGGGTGAAATATGGGGGTAGAAGCGTAAATTGCGAAAAAGTTTTTTGTTGTGTCAGAGACTTTCATCATTATTTACCCAAAACTACCTCAATTCCACAATACGAAAATACTTATTCGTCGTATCTAACAAAAATCGAAGCTATCTTTGGGTTATGTGAGATGAGAGTTGTCTCGGTTTTCAAATAATTCCGCATAGTGACGAGTCTCACATCGATTCACAAGGGCACTGCTGCGCAAGAAATTAAGAAAGTTCTCAGACGCTCAGAAAGGTTTTAGAGAGCCGAAAAATAAGAGGGACGTAAGAGTCATAGTGTGAGTGCAGGTTAGTAATTCGCCCAAAGGAGACGTTGATGTCTTTGTTTACCAAGAACGCGGATCCGTTAGCCCTGTCCACTATCACCCCCGAGCTGAAGAAAGCTCGTGCTGCAGACTCCGCAGCGTTTGCTATTCAGGCAATGCTGATGGTGGCTCTCCTAACATCTCTGCCCTCTCTTATGCCCCTACTGGGTATCTCAGCTTCCAAGATCGCTCTCGTCGTTCTCGCTCTTTCAGCTTTCGCCGCAGTGGGTTCTGTGGTTATTACCATTGTTGCTAGTAAGACTTCCAGCGCCTTCGCTATTCGTGTCGCACTTGCACTACTTATCCTTGCCAGTTTTGGCCTCACCTTCGGCCCTGCAGCCCCCGGTAGCTCTAAGATCCCCGTCTTTATAGTCTGCACGATCTTCTATGGTTTTGCCGTGGGTGCACTTGATGCAACGACCAACATGCAGGCCGTGGCTATCCAGCGTCGCTACGGACGAGTGATTCTCAACTCCTTCCACGCAGTGTGGTCGGCCGGTGCCATCGTCGGCTCCCTCGTAGTCTCTCTGGGCCAGTGGGCTGCTGGAAAGATGGGATTCGGCCCCACCGCTGACGGCGATCCTTACCTCTACCAGCGCTACATGTGGACGATGTTGACCCTCATTATCCTCCTCACAATCGTCATCTTTATCATCTCCCCGAAGATGCTCAAGTACGGTCATGAAGAGGACGAGACCAGCGCTGATGTGAAGAAGAAGTTCAATCCGCCAATGAAGATCTTCGCAGCTCTCTGCGCAGCCATGGTCTTCTTCTACACCATCGACTTTGGTATTCAGAACTGGTCTGCGGTCTTCCTGACGGATATCGAGCATGCTGATAAGGCCATTGCTCCGCTGGGTCTCTCCTGCTACATGGTTCTCGGTATGATTGCCCGTATCGTCGCTGATCGGCTCGCCCGCCGCTTTGGTGAAAGCAGGACCCTCTTCGTCGCCTCCATCATTTCCCTTATTGGTATGGTCATCGTTCTGCTCGCTAAGTCCCCGGTCGTGGCCGTGGTTGGTTTCGCCATTGTGGGTTGTGGTGTTCCGATTACCGCACCTCTCTGCTTCTCGACTGCAGGCTACCTGGTGCCAATGGAACAGCTCGACGAAGCTATTGGACGCCTTAACCTCTTCAACTACATTGGCACCCTGCTGGGCGGCGGTGTGGTTGGTCTCATCTCGCAAGGCAATATGAAGGTAGCAATGATCTTCCCGCTCGTGATGTGTGTCGCCCTTGTGTGCCTGTCCCCCTTCTTTCGCCGTCCCACCAACCTGGAAGCTGTTGAGGAAGGCGATAAAGTGGGTGGATGTTGGTGACATCAAACTCACGAATGTTCTCAAATAGGAGACGATCCACCTAACTCCATATGCAGTTTCCTATAACGATGCCCCCTCCGGATGATTCTGGAGGGGGCATCGTTATGAGGCTGGAAATACTACGTACTGCCGGGCAGTACGGGTACTTTAGTCAACAATGACGTCAGGCTTCTTAAAGGACGGCGAGGTCAGCAGAAGCAGAATTGCCATCACCAAGGGGAAGATCATAGCGATCTTCAAATTGTCGCCAGCAATCAAACCGACAATGCCGCCACCGAAAACGGTACCAGCGTAATTGAACAGGTTGAGCCGGCCGACGGCCTCGTCCATCTGGTTTATGGGAACCATGTATCCGGCAGTCGAGAAGCAGAGAGGTGCGGTAATCGGAACACCACAACCCACAATGGCGAAACCAACCACAGCTACGATAGCGTTCGAAGCTGTCAGCACGACAATCATACCGATGATGGAGACAACTGCAGCCAGTGCGAGAGTTTTGACCTCACCCAGCTTGTTGACTACGCGATCGGCGAGGGAACGGGCGATCAAACCAAAGATGGTGTAGACCGTAACACCTAGAGGAGCGGTGGCTTTATCTGCATCGAGGAGCTGTTCCAAATAAAGCGGGGACCAGTTCTGAATACCAAAGTCGATAGCATAGAAGAACGCCATGGCTGCACAGAGGGCAGCAAAGGCCTTCATCGGCGCGGCGAACTTAATCTTGTTACCCTGCTCATCGACCATCGAGTCTTTCTCACGGCCATATTCGAGCATCTTCGGGGAGATGATGAGACTTACAACGGCGAGGATGAGGACAACCGTAATCATCGTCCACATGTAGCGTGGGTAGAGGTAAGGATCAGAAACAACATCACCAGCAGCATTTTTGTTGGGGCCAAATCCGGCCATGTCACCGATCGCTTGGCCGGCCGACACCAGCAAGGAGCCGATGATGGCACCCACTGACCACACTGCGTGGAAGGAGTTAAGAATCACCCGTCCGTAGCGACGCTGGATAGCCACGGCCTGCATGTTGGTCGTGGCATCAATGGAACCAACAGAGAGTCCATAGATCAGGATGGCGGCGCAGAACAAAGGCAGACGGGCGCTTTCTGATGCAGCAGGAGTAAAAGCAAGGAACAGGCCAGAGACAACTAGCATGCCAAGAGCGATACGGATGGAGAATGCAGAGGAGGTACGCTTCGCGACCAAGGTCATGAGGGTAGAACCCACTGCAGCGATAATGGAGAGAGCGAGAACGACGTACGCGACATGGCGGAGTTCAAGCCCGAGGATGGGAACGAGGCTCGGCAAGGACGTTACCAACGCCACCAGCAGCATGGCATGAACGCCGAATGCGCAGGCAGCGGAGATGCGAGACTTGCGGAGCTCTGGGGTAATAGCGGTTTCGACCGTCACAGTAGTCTCCTCATGGAATGGATGGCTTTCTCTATAGAACTTAGTCAACTGCATCCTGGTAGACGTTGGGTTTTTCAGCTAAGACGAAATCACGACGGCTAAGGGGGTACCGCTCCCTCAAAACTTGGCAACATATCAGCTTCCCCTTATTCCCCGTTCGAGGAAGCTGCCTCACCTGTTCACCCTGTTATTGGGTATTCTCGAAAGGTACGATACACACTGTCATGCCGTACATTGTGCACGGCATACTTCGTCAGAGGAGGGCCTTATGACATCATCGCCCCGTGCGCGCCGACTCGCAAAGCGCATCGGTGAGATCGTCGCTACCGCGATCGACCGAGAAATTAAAGACCCTCGTTTGCAGTACGTCACCATCACTGACGTGCGGCTTACCGGAGACCTTCACGACGCCACTGTCTACTACACGGTACGGGGAGAGACGTTGGATGCGACTCCCAATGTCAATGCCGCTGCTGCCGCACTTAACAAGGCTAAAGGTCAATTGCGCACCTTGGTCGGTCAGAGAACGGGAGTTCGGTTTACCCCCACTTTGCGTTTCGAGGCTGACACCGTTCCCGATGCTGCTCTCCACATGGAGGAGCTACTAGCACAAGCACGCGCTGCTGATGCGGCTACTGCGAAGGCACGGGAAGGAGCCTCACCTGCTGGTGAAGCGAACCCCTACCGGGACAACGAGGATGCCGAATCTGACGTCGCGTATAGAGTGCAGGGGATACTACCTCAGAAAGGAGACGAGTGACCGCACAGCACGTTACGATCGCTGAAGCAGCCCGTCTTTTCGCTGACCATGCCCACCGAATCGCCGTAATTGCACACGTTAATCCTGATGCCGATGCGATTGGCTCAGGTCTGGCAGTTGTGCATATCGCACATCTCATGGGGAAAGAAGCCTGGCTGAGTTTTGCGCGACCCAACCGCACTCCAGAAACACTACAGATTCTGCCCGGTGCGGAGAGTATTGTGCGACCCAACCAGCTGCCTGACGACCTGGATTTTGTTGTGGTCGTGGATTGTGGTTCTGCCGATCGTATGGGAGAACTGCACCATCTTGCCGAGAAAGTGCCTTACACCCTCATTCTCGATCATCATCGATCAAATGACGGCTTTGGCACCCATAGCGTTATCATTCCACGCGCCGATGCCACAGCTCAGCTTGTGTTGGACGTACTAGATGAACTTGGCCTAGAACTGACCACAGATGTCGCACAGTGCCTTTTTGCTGGTCTGCTCACCGATACAGGAGGATTTCACTGGGGAAGCCCACGGGCACACAGCGATGCAGCACGCCTTGTACAAATAGGAATCGATTCGGATACCCTCACTCGTCAACTCCTAGACACCCGGCCCTTCAGCTACCTTGAACTGCTCGCCACAGTCTTGCAGACGGCTACCTTAATCGAGGATGCGGGAAGGGAGAGAGGCCTAGTCTACGCAACAGTCCCTTATGATGTTTACCGCCACGCCCGCCCCGAAGACGTGCAAGCACTTATTGATGTGGTCCGTACTACTGCAGAAGCAGAAGTAGCCTTGGTCGTGCGTGAGATGACTCCCGGGACATGGACCGGATCGCTCCGCTCACGGAGTCTTATCAATGTCGCGGAAATTGCCCGTCGTCTCGGGGGCGGAGGGCATCGTCGTGCCGCCGGCTTCACCGTGCAGAGCACGTTGGCTGAGGTGCTCGACCAGATTCTTACCATGTTGAATGATCCACCGCTGCACGACGGATACCGGGCACTGAACTAGCGATGTCTACCTCGTCTCCGCACTCCTCACAACACCTCATTCGTGACCTCCTACGGTTAGCACTTCCTGCGCTTGTTGTTCTTGCCGCAGAACCGCTCTATGTTCTCTTCGATACTGCGCTCGTTGGTCATCTCGGAGCAGTTGAACTGGCAGCACTCGCTGCTAGTGGCACGGTTCTGGCAGTTGTCTCATCGCAGCTCACTTTTCTGTCCTATGGGACAACGGCACGGTCTGCACGGTTCTATGGGGCTGGCGAGGCGAGACTTGCCCGTCAGGAGGGAGTGCAGGCAAGTTGGCTCGCTTTCTTGGTAGGTGTCAGCATCCTCGTTATCATGCAGATTTTTCTGGAGCCCATCGCTCAGCTCCTCACTGGCGGGGGTGAATTAGCATCTGATACTGTGCTGTGGCTGCGCATCGCCTTAGGAGGAGTTCCGTTTATCCTTGTATCTATGGCGGGGAATGGATGGATGCGAGGTATCCAAGAGGTCCGCCGACCCCCCATTTTTGTTGTTGTTGGTTTCGGCTTATCTGCTGTTCTGTGCCCAGTCCTTATCTACGGTTGGGGGATTGTGCCCTCGTTCGGTCTGCACGGTTCAGCTTGGGCCAACATAATAGGACAATCAGTTACTGGGCTACTCTTTTTAATTGCACTAATTCGAGAAGCCCGGCACTATCAGCTGTCGTGGAAACCGCAGTGGACAGTCATCCGTGAACAGCTCCATATGGGCAAAGACCTCATTGTGCGATCGCTTGGCTTCCAAGTATGTTTTCTCTCCGTCTCAGCGGTGGCTGCGCGTATTGGGGCGGAGGCGCTCGCAGCTCATCAAATTGTGTGGCAGATCTGGGTTTTTACATCCCTCCTACTTGATTCCATCGCGATTGCTGCGCAGTCATTGGTGGGGGAGTCTCTTGGTGCGCAGCGCACCACCGAGACGAGCCGTCTGGGACGGCAGATTGTGGTGAGCGGGACTCTAATCGCTACGGCGTTGACTTTCTCCTATGCGGCGTTGCACAGTGTGATTCCGAAAGTCTTCACCCACGACTCAGCAGTCCTTACTCAAGCATCTATTCCATGGTGGTTTATGGTGTGCTTGCTCCCTGTGGCAGGGGCCGTATTCGCATGTGACGGGGTCCTTCTCGGTGCTGGGGATGCTGTTTTTCTTCGAAATGTCACCGCAGGCGCCGCATTTGCCTGCTATCTTCCGACGATTTGGCTGAGCTACAGCATGCACTGGGGGTTGGCTGGGCTATGGGGTGGTTTCGTTCTTTTCATTGTTGTGAGGGCAATTGCAGGGCTTATCCGACAGCGAAGTGGAAAGTGGCTTATATATGGAACGCCTGACGCTTTAAAGTAAGCACGATTATGAGCCAGCACCTTTACACTTTCCACCAGCTTATTTCTCATCTTGGTCACGGAGTAATCGGAAGCTGCTTCTGTGATGGCGACGATTTCGCCCCTACTCCGGATGCCGCTGCAGAAGCACTTGCACTCCTCCCCCCGACAGAGCGCGCGCTGGTAGCACACGCTGTGCCCAGCCGCCAATGGGAGTTTGCCCGAACACGTCTCCTCGCACACGAGTTGCTCAGCACACTTGGTTACCCGCGTGGGGAGCTTCTCCGCGATGAACAGCGCGCCCCACTTTGGCCTGCTGGGGTATGTGGAACCTTGACACACACACATGGTTTCCAAGGTGCGCTTGTCGCGACGACCGATCGAGTCCTGACATTAGGCCTCGATGCCGAACGTGCCCAGCCACTATTTCCCGATGTCTTGGAGTCAATTGCGAGCCCAGGCGAACGGCAGCACCTCAGCCAGCAAGCGGTGCATCTTCCCCTTGACACGGTGCTCTTTTCCGCAAAAGAAGCCCTCTACAAAGCCTGGTATCCCGTAACTGGTGCCTGGCTAGGATTCGAGGACGCAGAGCTCAAACTCATCGTAGACAGCGTCACCTCAGAGGCATCCAAGACTACAACCCACCTTTCCGGTTCCGGCAGGTTTAGCGCCCGAGTTGAAGAGCAACTGTTGGCGCTCTATGCGGACATCTCCCCACAGTGCAGTGAATTCGCAGAATGCAGCGGGGTATGGGTGGTCGACAAAGGTCTCATTGTCACAGCGCTAGTTATTCCCACCCCACATGTAGACTAGGCGACATGTCTCGTCGTCCTGTTCGCTTAGCTGACTCTGGGCTCGTCGTCGTTGATAAACCTGCCGGTATGACCAGCCACGATGTTGTTTCCGTACTGCGAAGGGCATTTCGCACGCGTCGTGTCGGTCACTCCGGCACTCTTGATCCTGCCGCCACCGGCGTTCTCGTCGTGGGAATTGAGCGGGGGACAAAGCTGCTGCCGTTTCTTCTGAAGGAGTCGAAGAGTTACCAGGCCACTATCGTGATCGGCCAGGCGACCTCTACAGAAGATGCGGAGGGCGAGGTGTGTGCTACGGATGCCTCCGAGCTTTTGGACGCTCTCAGCGAAAGCCAACTGCACGACGCTGCGGCAACGTTCATCGGCGAGAGCCAGCAGGTTCCTTCTGCGGTCTCTGCCATCAAAGTTCAGGGGGTGCGGGCCTACGAGCGTGTACGACGGGGAGAATCCGTTGAGCTGGCGGCACGTCCGATCCATGTGGATGAGTTTTCCTTGTCAGACATTCATCGCACCCCCGAGGGGTGGTGGCAGCTTAGCGCTATGGTGAGCTGTTCAGCCGGAACTTATGTGCGGGCTCTAGCCCGCGACCTGGCCGCACAGGTAGGTCTGCACGCACATCTCTCAGCCTTGCGGCGTACTCGAGTTGGAGACTTCGACCTGTCATATGCGCAGCCCCTGGAGACATATAAAGCGGCAATCGATGCAGGGGAGCGGGCTCGCCTTACCCTCGACCTGGATACTGCTGCATGTATCGGGCGAGAGACTCGTCACCTCTCAGCTGAGGAAGCGACCAAAGTGTCACTGGGGCAGCGTATTGCTCCCGCTGGCTTACCGGGAATCTATGCTGGGATCGATCCAGAGGGGCGTACGATCGCGCTGCTAGAAGAGACGTTTGATAACGCAAACCGGAGGATTGTACGGTCTGTTTTTGTCGCGCGTCCTGCCACCTTGCAGTAGCTGTTTACCGTTTCGTTGGGCTTTGTCGATGCTTCGTCAATTCCCTCCATCGGCTCTCACCCATTACCCTGGTATTGTGCATATTTGGCAAGGCGTAGAAAACTATCCGCTCGACCGCGGCCCTAGCGTTGTCACCATTGGAGTCTTTGATGGGCTCCACCGGGGACACGCTCGTTTAGCGACAGCTGCCGCCCACTATGCGGAGAAGCATGGCATCACCTCTCTCATGCTCAGCTTCCACCCTCACCCTTCTTCAGTGGTGGGTAAAGGTATTGCTCCCCTCCGTCTTTCCACACTCGAATTCCGTGCCCAACTGGCGCATGAAATCGGGATCGATGAGTTTGTCGTCCTCAGCTTTACCCCGGAACGTGCTGGCCAGGCTCCCGCAGATTTTGTAAAGGAAGTGCTGGTAGACAGGCTCCATGCTGAGCATGTCGTGGTGGGAGAGAACTTTACCTTCGGCGCACGTGCTGCGGGCACTCCGGAGACTCTCACCCAGTTGGGGGAGGAGTACGGTTTCACCACTGAGGTTGTCCCCCTCCTTAAAGAAGAGGGACACACAGTGTCCAGCACCTACATCCGTCAGTCGCTGGCAGATTCTCGCATCAAGGATGCTATCCAGGCTCTTGGCCACCTACCGCGAGTTGAAGGGGAAGTGGTTCATGGGGCCGGCAGGGGCGGACGCCAGTTAGGTTTCCCCACCGCCAACATCAGCTTTGCCAGTGATACTGCACTTCCGGCTGATGGCGTGTATGCAGGGTGGTTCGCCATCGTTGATGAAGGCGAGGTAGAGGGCACGATTGAGTCCCAGAAGTGGTACCCCACGGCGGTGTCTGTAGGTACAAATCCCACATTTGACGGGGCGGTCCGCACTGTCGAGGCATTCGTGCTTGACGAGGATGCCGATCTCTACCATCGATACGCGGTTGTCGAGTTTGTCGGTCGTGTGCGTGGTATGGAAAAGTTTGACTTCGTTGACGATCTCTTGGAGCACATGCACCGCGATGTGGCAAAGACACGAGAGATCCTGGAGGACTCTACCGTTCCCCCTACTGAACTGTGGTAACGGCCCCCGCTAGGGTTGGTGCGTAACGAAGCAGTGTCTGTAGGGACATACTGCGGCGATGATTTCACTATTTTGTGCTATTTCCTGATAGACTGACAGCTCGGTGTTCACTGTGGTTCGTGACGGTGCACCACCTTCCCCCGGATATCAAGGGGAGGAGGCTCTATTGATACACGACACTGAAAAACAAGGAGTAATCTCGTGGCCCTTTCGTCCGCCGAGAAGAAGGAAATCCTCGCCGAGTACGGCCTGCATGACACCGATACCGGTTCCCCGGAGGCCCAGGTGGCCCTCCTGTCGAAGCGCATCTCTGACCTCACTGAGCACCTCAAGGTTCATAAGCACGATCACCATTCGCGTCGTGGCCTGTTGCTCCTCGTTGGTCGTCGCAAGCGTCTGCTCAAGTACCTTGCAGATGTCGACATTGAGCGTTACCGCTCCCTGATTGAGCGTCTTGGTCTGCGTCGCTAAAGTGCGTCATCAGCACGAGACATAGCTGACTGACGTTCAGCGCATCTAAGCCTCTCTCTGTGGAAGTTTTTCCAGGTGAGGGGCTTTTTTGTGGATAGGTTCCAGGCTACGTGCGGAAGAGTCCATCCGGTGGACACTTCCGCACGCAGGTAGATGACAGCAACGACAGGAAAGTGGCCCCACTCCAGGGAGAAGAGCAAGGCCACACGTTCGTTATCTGCAGAAACTATGCGCCGTCGGGGAATTCCACGGGTGGTAGGGTAGACCACGGGAAGTTGATCCACCGATCGGTACGCTTCCACACATACTCGCACTTTACCGTGGAGTGAGGCTTTTCGAAGACCACTGCACAGCGCACATCAGCGACGTATTCTTGTACGAAGTCGTAGACGAATCGAAGTGTGGCACCGGTATCAGCCACATCATCAGTGATGAGTACACGAGCGCCCTGCAGCATGCCCGGCTTCGGAACTGGAGGGAGCATAACGGGGAGATCGAGGCGTTCGTTTATACCGGTGTAATACTCCACGTTCATCACATGAAGGTTCTTCACATTGAGGGCGTAGCCCAAAGCGCCGGCGACAAAGAGTCCACCCCTGGCAATAGAGAGAATGAGGTCGGGCCGGTATCCGTCATCGGCAACCATTTGTGCAAGCTCACGAGAGGCGGAACCGAATCCTTCCCACGTCAGTACTTCACGATCAGGCGACATATCGGTCACGGTGTAGCCTTTCTAGTGCGGTGCGATTCTCAAGAGTGGGGGGACGCACGGTTTCTGCGCGATGATTCTGCAGTGTCATGAACACAAGAATCACATCGATTGTTAGGTTCTAGTATGCCGGAAAAGATCCGAGGGGGCGTAATAGGGGAGAGGTGACCTGCAGCACGTCAACTCGTAGGAACACGCCCACGATGCTGCTGCTGCATGTTCTACCTCGGGATTTGCTACACTAAAAGTGTCACTAAAGCCCGCCTGAGGCTAACCCATTGGAGCTGACCTACGTGTGAACGGTCCTCGGTGGTGGTTGTCGGACCTATTCTCTTCGCAAAATCCTTTCTGACGTGGCATAAGACGAGCTGTGTCGAGGTGTGAGGAAAGGCAGTGCTCCGGCAGCTTCGATCGATGACCATGTTTCCGACTAGGTGGCTCCCAGACGAAAGATGCATAACCCTATGACTGAACTCCGTGAGTTCGAGGTGGAAGAGGGCGTTTTCGAAACCGAAACCACCATCGATAACGGTGCTTTTGGCACGCGTAATGTCCGTTTCGAGACTGGCCGTCTGGCTAAGCAAGCTGCGGGTTCCGCAGTTGTGTACCTTGATGACGAAACGATGATGCTGTCGTGCACGACTGCTTCTAAGCAACCCCGGGAAGGTTTTGACTTCTTCCCGCTGACAGTTGACGTGGAAGAGCGCATGTACGCTGCGGGACGGATCCCCGGCAACTTCTTCCGCCGTGAAGGTCGTCCGACCACTGACGCTATTCTTACCTGCCGTCTCATTGACCGTCCGCTTCGCCCCAGCTTTGTGTCCGGCCTGCGCAATGAGGTGCAGGTGGTTGTCACGATGCTGAGTCTGCGTCCCGGCGATATCTACGACTGTGTCGCCATCAACGCAGCGTCCTGCTCTACCCAGCTGGCTGGTCTACCGTTCTCCGGGCCGGTCGGTGGTGTCCGGATCGCCCTTATCCCCACTGAATCCAACCCGGAGGGGCAGTGGGTGTGCTTCCCGACTGTCGAACAGCTCAAGATGGCTGTGTTCAACATGGCGGTGGCCGGCCGTATTGTTTCTGAGGATGACGGCACTGGTAAGCCGGAGATCGCCATCATGATGGTGGAAGCTGGCGCAACCGAAGAGGTCGTCGAGCTCGTTAACGGTGGAGCACAAGCACCCACTGAAGAGGTCGTTGCAGGTGGTCTGGAGGCTGCCAAGCCCTTTATCGCACAGCTCTGCCACGCGCAGCAGCAGCTTGCTAGCGTAGCCGCCAAGGAAACCGCAGAGTTCCCCCTCTTCCCGGCTTATCAGGATGATTCCTTCGAGGCTGTGGAGAAGGCCGCCAAGTCGGAACTGGAGAAGATCTACACCATCGCAGACAAACAAGAACGCGAAGCTGCCGACTCCGAGCTCAAAGAGAAGGTGTTTGAAGAGCTTGCTGAGCAGTTCGAAGGACGCGAGAGCGAGATTGGCGGAGCCTACAAGGCCATCACCAAGAAGATCATTCGACAGCGTATCCTTAAGGACCACTTCCGTATTGACGGTCGTGACGTCACCGATATCCGTGCCCTTTCTGCAGAAGTTGAGGTCATTCCGCGCGCACACGGGTCCTCTCTTTTCGAGCGCGGAGAAACCCAGATTATGGGTGTGACCACCCTTGACATGCTGAAGATGGAACAGCAGATTGACTCCCTCGGTCCCGAGGAGAGCAAGCGCTACATTCACCACTACAACTTCCCGCCTTACTCCACGGGCGACACTGGCCGTGTTGGCTCACCGAAACGTCGTGAAATTGGTCATGGTGCTCTTGCTGAGCGCGCTCTGCTGCCGATGATCCCGTCTCGTGAGGATTTCCCCTACGCCATTCGTCAGGTTTCCGAAGCTCTCGGTTCCAATGGGTCCACCTCAATGGGGTCGGTCTGTGCCTCGACCATGTCGCTCCTCAATGCAGGCGTGCCACTGAAGGCTCCGGTTGCAGGTATCGCAATGGGTCTGGTTTCCGACGAGGTCGACGGTGAAATGCAGTATCAGGCGCTCACCGACATCCTTGGTGCCGAAGACGCCTTTGGTGATATGGACTTCAAGGTAGCTGGCACCAAGGACTTCATTACTGCCTTGCAACTTGACACTAAACTCGACGGCATCCCCTCCCAGGTGCTGGCGACTGCTCTCACACAGGCTCGTGATGCACGCCTCACCATCCTTGATGTGATGAATGAAGCTATTGACGCACCTGATGAGCTGAGCCCTTACGCTCCGCGGATTACGAGTATCCAGATCCCGGTTGACAAGATCGGCGAGGTCATTGGTCCTAAGGGCAAGCAGATTAACGCCATCACCGAGGAGACTGGTGCCAATATCTCCATCGAGGATGACGGTACGGTCTATGTCTCCGCCACCAATGGGGATGCCGCACAAGCTGCTATCGACCTTATTAACGCGATTGCTAACCCGCAGCTGCCAAAGGTTGGTGAACGGTTCCTCGGCACGGTGGTGAAGACCACCGCCTTTGGAGCGTTCGTGTCGTTGCTCCCAGGACGTGATGGCCTGGTGCACATCTCGAAACTGGGTAAGGGTAAGCGCATTGCCAAGGTCGAAGATGTTGTTAATGTTGGCGACAAACTGCAGGTGGAAATCGCTGATATTGATAAGCGCGGCAAGATCTCCCTGGTGCCCGTAGATGATAGTGACGGCAACGAGTAAGACGTCTTTACTCATGCCACGTCACGGTTAGCGATAGCGTCGTAGCAGACGCGTTCTCTACAGTGTTCTGAAGCCCCGATCCTTTTCTAGAGGGTCGGGGCTTCAGTATGTTGTAGCGGTGGCAAGTAGTTTCACTGAATCGGTTCTCCTGTCGTGTGTAAACGGCCACTCTAGGGCTGTATAGAAACCCCAGCTAATCCCCATCCCGCCCGCTAAGCATGAGTAAATACTGCATGAGAAAACGATTCAGAAGAGCTCTACCAGTTGCCAATTTTCATTTTCAGGAAGTTCTGGACTGTTAGTGTAATTCCAACTGAGCAAAACGTTCGGTACCTAGGGCGTGCCTCCACGGCCACCAATGAATGACAACAATGTCCGGTCATAGTCTCGCTTTAGGTGTGAATCAACCGCTGGACAGTGCACTGTCACATTGAGAGCGACAATGGGCAACTCGAAGGAGACCAATGATCCTCGCTGAAGGCGCGGTAGACTTCAGGCTAGACGCCATCTGGGTGGACTACCTGATCATCGCAGTATATTTCTGCTTCATTCTGAGCATCGGCATGCTGGCTCGACGCAAGGTTTCGAGCAGCATCGACTTTTTCCTTTCTGGGCGTAACTTGCCCGCATGGGTTACCGGTCTGGCATTCATCTCTGCCAACCTCGGTGCCACTGAACTTATGGGTATGTCCGCTACTGGTGCGCAGTATGGCTTCCCGACTTTCCACTACTACTGGGTAGGTGCGATTCCCGCCATGCTGTTCCTCGGCGTGGTCATGATGCCCTTCTACTACGGCTCCAAGGTACGTTCGGTGCCAGAGTTCATGCACGAGCGATTCGGGGTGGGAGCTCACCTCGTGAACTCCATCTCGTTCGCACTCTCACAGCTGTTCATCGCGGGTACAAATCTCTACCTGCTGCAGCTTGTGGTGAACCGCCTCTTCGGTCTACCCATGTGGGTGTCCCTTATTATTGGCGGCATTATCGTGCTGGCCTACATCACTCTCGGTGGTCTTTCCGCCGCTATCTACAACGAAGTTATGCAGTTTTTCGTCGTGGTGGCGGGCCTTCTTCCCCTGACCCTTATCGGTCTGCACCGTGTGGGGGGATGGAACGGACTCAAAGAAAAGGTCATCAATGATGGTCTACTGGGCGAACAGCAGCTGCACACTTGGCCGGGTGAAGCCCTCTCCGGTTTCAACAGTCCCGTCCTTTCGGTCATTGGTATCGTCTTCGGCCTCGGCTTCGTGCTGTCCTTTGGTTACTGGACCACTAACTTCGTCGAGGTTCAGCGTGCTATGGCCTCCAATACCATGGATTCTGCTCGCTGTACCCCGATCATCGGTTCCTTCCCCAAGATGTTCATTCCCTTCATCGTCGTGCTGCCCGGTATGATCGCCGCAGTTCTCGTGAACGAAATGATGGCCTACAAGGGAATGGCTTACGCTAACGGTGCTGATGCCGCCACCCTAGCGTTTCATGGTCTCAAGTACAACGACGCCATTCTGCTGCTAATGCGTGACGTGCTTCCTAACGGCCTTCTCGGTGTCGTTCTGGCTGGTCTGTTAGCATCCTTTACCACTGGTATGGCCGCCAACATTTCCTCTTTCAACGCCGTCTTCACCTACGACATCTGGCAGCGTTACATTAAGAAGGACAAGGACGACAAGTACTATCTGAATACGGGACGTATCGTTACCGTCGCCGCTACCATCCTTGCTATTGGTACCTCTCTGCTGGCTGCATCCTTCTCCAACCTGATGGATTACCTGCAGACTCTGTTCGGCTTCTTCAATGCACCGCTATTCGCAACGTTTATTGTGGGTATGTTCTGGAAACGCATGACTCCGACCGCAGGCTGGGTCTCGCTACTGTGCGGCACCTTGTCCGCCGTTGTGGTCTTTATCCTTGGCCAGGTGGGCGTCATTCACCTGCCGGGCCAGGGCCTCGCCTTCATTTGCGCCATTACCGCCTTCGTGGTGGACGTGCTGCTTGCCGTAGTGGTCTCCATATTCACCAAGCCTAAGCCGGCGAGCGAGCTGGTGGGCTTCGTTTACTCCGAGACCCCGAAGGAACACTTCCACGATCCGCGTGATGCTGGTCGTGCGTGGTACCGCCGTCCGGTCCCGTTGGCCATCATCTCGCTGGTGCTGGTCATCGCTCTCAACATCATCTTCGCTTAGGAGTGAATACCCATGGCTAAGAAGACTACGACCGCTGGCGCCTTCGACGTCCGCAACATTATCGGTCTACTACTGACCATCTACGGTGTCATTCTGACGCTCCTCGGTGCCGTGTCCTACGACGCTGCCGATGCTGCAAAGACCGGTGACATCAACGCTAACCTCATCGTCGGAATTGTCCTTCTGGTGGTGGGTGTCTTCTTCCTCGTGTGGGCAAAGGTTCGCCCGCAAATTGTTCCGGCTGACCCGGAGAGCTTTACTGAGGAAGCTGCCGACATCGAAGATAAATCAATTGCTAGTGGCGATGCTTTTGTGTCCCTCGAAGAGGACAAAAAATAGCTGCTGCTCGCTTTCGTAGCGTGTATAGAGACAGACCCCGCTCGCCATGGATTGCCACGCGAGTGGGGTCTGTTTCGCCATAATAGGTACAAGGGCAGTCCCGCACAACATTAAACAACTTACTTATGAGGAGTACTGTGTCTCACACGGAAAAACGACCCGCTTCCGAGCCAGCGGGGGATGTGACTCCGATCGTCCGGAAAACAGTAACAACGCTGTCTGATGGACGCGAACTGATCTACTTTGACGATTCCGAACCCTATCTATCTGGGGGCGACACCCGCGAACTTCATGACGGGCGAGATCTTCCCAAATCCACCCCGCTTAGCTCTATGCGTCGTGATCCTTTGACGGGTGACTGGACAGCGCTGGCAGCACACCGGATGAACCGGACATTCATGCCACCGGCGAACGAGAATCCGCTAGGTCCCACGAAACCCGGGCAGTTGCCAACTGAGATTCCGGCCGACGATTACGACGTTGTCGTATTCGAAAACCGTTTCCCGTCCTTCGCCCGTAGTGCTTATCTCGATGAGGAATTGCCCAGCACGGTAGATGGGATGGAGCTTGTTCCCCAAGCGCCCGGACGCGGCCGTTGTGAAGTTGTCTGCTTCAGCCCCAACCCCACGGGAAGTTTCTGCGAGCTGTCTGAGCGACGCGCTCGCACCATCATTGAAGCGTGGGCAGATCGAACCTCGGCGCTATCTGCTCTGGATGGTATTGAGCAGGTGTTCTGTTTTGAGAACCGAGGGGAGGAAATTGGGGTCACGCTACAGCATCCGCATGGCCAGATTTACGCTTACCCCTTCCTTCCGCCGCGCACGGAAGCTATCCTTCGGCAGTCGCGCGCCTACTTCGAGAAAACAGGACGGCAGCTACAGCACGATGTTGTGATGGCGGAGCTTGACGCTCGCACCCGGGTGGTCTTTGAGAGCGAGTGTTGGTTCGCCTACGTGCCTGCCGCCGCGAAGTGGCCGTTGGAAGTCATGCTGGTACCCAAGCGGGATGTTCCGGATTTCCCTGCGCTCTCTGAAGAAGAGCGTGCTGAATTGGCAGTCGTGTACCCGCGCTTGCTGCGCCAAGTTGATCGATTCTTCCCCGGAATTGAGAAGACTGCGTACATTGCAGGCTGGAACCAAGCACCAGTGAATGAGGGACGCGAGTTCGGTCGTCTCCATTTGCAGCTCTTCAGCCTGCGTCGTTCCTCCGACAAGATGAAGTTCCTCGCTGGTTCTGAGTCTGCCATGGCGGTGTGGATTAACGACACTACCCCCGAACGTATCGCCGAACGACTCCGAGAGGTCGCAGAACATGAGTGACACATCTGTCATGGTGAGTGCTGACGCTGCTGCACAGCTCTTTGTTGACACTTACGGTTATGAACCTAGCGGGGTATGGTCTGCTCCCGGACGCGTCAACGTTATTGGCGAACACGTCGATTATGCTGCCGGTATCTGCCTGCCTTTTGCGATTAACCGCCGCACCTACTGCGCTGCTGCACTGCGCGAGGATGGAGTGATACGTCTCGCCTCCCGCCTTCCCCATTCCCGAAAGGCGTCGCAGTGGGAGGGGAAATTGGCTGAAGTAGGACCTGGTAGCCCTAGCAGTTGGCCGGGATATCCAGCGGGCGTCATCTGGAGTATGTGGCAGGATGCCGAAGCTATCGGTGTCAACTTAACGGAGAACTCAGGCTTCGACATGGTGTTTGTCTCCGATGTTCCGTTGGGTGCAGGTCTATCCAGTTCTGCCGCTATTGAACTTGCCGCCGCCTGTGCGGTTTTCGATCTCACCGGACCGGGCTTGGAGAGTCTGGATGAGGGGCGTGTCGACGAGCCCTCCAATCACCTTGTTGCAGCGTGTATTCGTGCTGAGAACGATGTTGTGGGTGCGTCGACAGGCGGTCTAGACCAGTCGGTATCCTTCCGCGGACAGGCAGGTGAAGTGCTTGAACTCGACATGGGTGAGAATTCGGTCGCGGAGGTTCCTTTCGACCTCGATAGCAATGGCCTCGCCATCCTCGTTATGAATACCAATGCTCCGCATAACCTTGGTGATGGACAGTACGCCTCCCGCCGTGCAGTGGTTGACCGTGTGATGGAAGGCCTCAACGTCACTGCTCCGCACCGGGAACACAAGCTTGTCGATCGTGCCGTCGAATGGGCTGCAACTCAGCCTGAAGCTGAAAAGAAGAAGAACAAGCAAGCTTGGTTGGATCTCGTCGCACGACGAATGCGCCACATTGTGACCGAATCTCGTCGAACGGAGTCGCTCGTTGAGGCTCTGCGGAAGGGAGCACTTGGTGACCCTAAGGACGCTGACGCGGTACATGGTCTCGAGTCAGTTGGTGGTTTAATGACGGCCTCCCACGAGTCACTCCGTGATGACTATGAAGTCAGTTGCCCTGAACTCGATAGTGCGGTTGATGCGGCTCTCGAGTGTGGTGCATGGGGTGCACGGATGACCGGTGGCGGTTTTGGTGGTTCTGCGATTGCCCTCATCAATGCAGAGGACGTCGACAAGGTGGAAAAGGCAGTACTGGCCAGTGCTGTACACCTTGGTTTAGCTGCACCTAGCTTCATAGTAGCTGTTCCAAGTGAAGGTGCTGGCCGCGATAGGTAGCATTGAGTGTTTAGAAGAGTGTGGAGCCCAGTCGTGTGACTGGGCTCCACACTCTTGCCACAGAGTAGACTAGAGCACAATATGAAGAGCTGGTGCTCATGTAGAATCCCTTGAGCCCGAGGGAGAGAAGGACAGAAGATGGCTGAACTGGTGAAAGTCGGTATAGTAGGTGCCCTCGGTCGAGTCGGCAAGACCATGTGTGAGGCAGTAAATGCTGCCCCAGATCTAGAGTTGGCTGCCACTGTCGATCGCGACGACGATCTGCAGACTTTTGTCGATAATGGTGTTGAGGTCATCATTGACTTCACCCACCCCGACGTCGTTATGGACAATCTGGAGTGGCTCATTAAGCACGGTATTCACTGTGTGGTCGGAACCACTGGCTTTACCGAAGAACGTCTAGCGCAGGTTCGCAGTTGGTGCGAAGAAAACCCTGGTGTGGGGGTTATCATCGCCCCTAACTTTGCTATTAGTGCTGTGCTGTGCATGAGTTTCGCTGAGCAAGCTGCGAAGTTCTTTGAATCGGTGGAAGTTATCGAACTTCATCATCCAGATAAGGCGGATGCTCCATCCGGTACCGCTGTGACTACGGCACAGCGTATTGCGGCAGCCCGCCACGCCGCTAACGTTGCTGATAGTCCTGATGCTACAACCCAGAGCCTCGAGGGAGCACGTGGTGCGACAGTGGATGGAGTACACGTCCATGCCGTTCGTTTGCGTGGTCTTATCGCTCATCAGGAAGTTCTCCTCGGGGGTCCGGGAGAAACCCTCACGATTCGGCAGGACTCCATGGATCGAACGAGTTTCGTACCCGGTGTTCTGCTGGGTGTGCGCGAAGTGGACAAGCGTCCTGGTCTTACCTTCGGTCTTGATGAGGTGCTGGGCCTAGCATGACCAACCTGGTCACGATGCGCGTTCAACTCGTCGCTTACACACACTTTGAACCGCCTGCAGATCTCTCTTGGGAAACAGATGCGGAGGGTGCGGAAGCGCTGACTGAGTTTGCAGGCCGTGCCTGCTACGAAACGTGGGACAAGCCTAACCCCCATACGGCGACAAATGCTGGGTACATCCGACACGTGCTAGAAGTGGGGCATGTTTCGCTGCTCGAGCACGCCAATGTGACGTTCTATATCACGGGTATTTCCCGTTCTTGTACGCACGAACTCATTCGTCACCGGCACTTTTCCTATTCGCAGCTCTCTCAACGATTTGTGCCGGAGGAGGATGCACTTGTTGTTCCGCCCCCCGCTATTGAAGACGATCCTGAATTGGTGGAAGTGTTCACCGCCGCCGCTGACCAAAGCCGGGAGGCCTACCGAACTCTGCTTACTGCTTTAGAAGAGAAGTTCGCGACTGAACCGAATGCTCTTTTGCGCCGTAAACAGGCTCGTCAAGCAGCCCGTGCAGTTCTCCCAAATGCCACGGAAACGCGCATAGTGGTGACGGGAAATTTGCGGTCGTGGCGTCACTTCATCGGCATGCGGGCAACCGAGTATGCGGATGTGGAGATCCGTCAGCTGGCTATTTCATGTTTGCGACAGCTACAAAACATCGCCCCTACTGTGTTCGGAGACTTTGAGATCTCCGTGCTGTCCGACGGTTCAGAAATTGCCACCAGCCCGTATGCCATGGATTGAATCAGTCTGGCCAACCGGGGGCACTATAGTGAAAGAGTGCTGAGGATCGCGCTTTAACATAGTCCTCAGTTCCTCAATCATCGAGAGAAACGGGTAGTCTAAAAGCTATGACGAACGGAATGGCCAGCACTCGCGCTGCAGAGCACTTTGGAACCGTCCTTGTCGCAATGGTGACCCCCTTCGACAAGGATATGAAGCTCGACATTGACGCAGGTGTAAAGCTCGCCAAGAAGCTTGTCGATGATGGCTGCGATGGCCTTGTACTGGCTGGTACGACTGGTGAATCTCCGACGACGTCCACTGAAGAAAAACTGACACTGATGCGTGAGGTAAAGGCAGCAGTGGGCGATCGTGCCAAGATCGTGGCGGGAGCTGGGAACTACAGCACGGCGTCTTCCATTGAGTTGGCGCGGAAGTCGGAAGCAGCAGGCGCAGACGCACTGTTGGTCGTTACTCCCTACTACTCGAAGCCCCCGCAAGAGGGTCTTTACCAGCACTTCAAAGCAGTTGCTGAAGCCGTCGATAGCCCCGTGATGCTTTACGACATTCCTGGGCGTACTGCTACCCCGATTGCTGAGGAAACGGCCATGCGGTTGGCGGAAGTCCCCAACATTGTGGCTATCAAAGAGGCTAAAGGGGACCTGGCTGCCGGTGGTCGTCTCTACCAGAACACCGAACTAGCCCTCTATTCTGGCGATGATCCTATCAATATTCCGTGGCTTTCCGTTGGAGCCACAGGATTCGTGTCAGTGGTGGGGCACCTGGCCTCTCGCACTCTGCGGGAGATGCGGAATGCGTTTGACCGCGGCGATCTCGCCGAGGCCTTGCGGTTGAATGCCACCATGTTCCCGCTCAATCGTGCCATGGCTCGTTCTGGTGGAGTGAGTTTCGCCAAGGCTGCCCTGCAGCTCATTGGTGTACCCGTCGGTATTCCACGATTGCCACAGGTGCCACTTGATGCTGCCACCATGGATGTTTTAGCAGAAGACCTGCGTCAGGTAGGTGTGCTGTAAACAGGGCGCTTCGGCAAATCTGCTATGAGTATGACGTCACCGGGACTATCTAGAGGGATGAGATGGTTATGGTGGAGGGGGAGACATTCGAACCACGGGGTGCCGTTGAACGCTGTCGCATCTTTTTAGACCGCTCGCGACGATGACCGTCGCCTTATCCCCACAGCGGGGATACACAATTGAAGGATAAGTATGTCTGATACGAAACGTACCGGCCGCAAGCGCGTTACTCGCCGCATGGGGCCGCCTGAGGCTAACTCCGAAACTTTGGCCTATGATAACGACAACGCCAGCTCCACCAACTCTTCTGCAGAGATGTACACCGAGTCGAATTATGGTGGTGTGCACATGATGCAGGGGATGGACCTTTCTGAACCGCTCCCTTCTCCCGCTCCGCTCCCCCCGGGGGCTATGCGACTAGTAGCTCTGGGAGGTGTGTCCGAAATCGGTCGTAACATGATGACCTACGAATACGACGGGCGCATTCTTCTCTGCGACTGCGGTGTGCTGTTCCCCAGCTCATCGGAGCCGGGGATCGATCTGATCTTGCCAGACTTTGGATACCTGGAAGATCGGCTCGATGATATCGAGGCACTTGTTCTCACCCATGGCCATGAAGACCATATTGGGGCTATTCCCTTCCTTCTCAAGCTGCGGCCAGATATTCCCATCGTTGGCAGCGAGTTTACAAATGCTCTGGTTAAGGCGAAGTGTGAGGAGCATCGGCTGCATCCACATTGCATCAATGTGACGAGAGAATCGAGCCATAGGGCAGGCCCCTTTACCGTCGAGTTTTTCCACGTGAATCACTCGATCCCGGGAGCACTGGGTGTGGTAGTGAAGTCCCCAGCTGGGGTAGTTGTGCAAACCGGTGATATCAAAGTCGATCAAACTCCTAAAGATAATCTGCCCACCGATCTGCCTGCGTTGTCCCGTTTTGGTGATGACGGTATAGATCTCATGCTCGTCGATTCGACGAATGCCACTCATAAAGGTTTGGCTCCGAGCGAAGCAGAAATTGAGCCAGCCTTGCGTCGCCTCATCCGCGATGCGCAGGAACTTGTTGTTGTGGCCTGTTTCGCTTCTAACGTCACCCGCGTACAGATGGTCGCCGATGCCGCCGTGTCGGCACATCGTAAGTTGGCCTTGAGCGGGCGCTCAATGGTCCGCAACATGGCTATTGCCCGTGAGATGGGTCTCTTCACTATCTCAGATGACGACCTTATTGACGCTCAGGATATTAACAAATACCGTCGTGACGAGGTTGTTGTGATGACGACGGGTACTCAGGGAGAGGCGATGGCGGGGCTGGCGCGTATGGCGCGCAGTGAGCACCGCCAGGTAAGTCTGCAAGATGGCGATACCGTCATCATGTCCTCATCTGTGGTGCCTGGTAATGAAGAGACTGTGTTCGGCATGCTAAATACGCTTGCACAACGCGGTATCAAGGTTATTACTAACCACGACGCGAATATCCATGTGTCGGGACACGGTTACTCTACTGACCTCCTGTTCCTCTACAACGCAGCTCGCCCATCGAATGTGATGCCGGTTCATGGGGAGTGGCGTCATCTGCGCTATAATCGCGATTTGGCAGTTTCGACGGGAGTCGCTCCGGACCGCGTGGTTTTCGCTGCTAACGGTGTGTGTGTTGACCTCTTCGAAGGTCGTCTATCGATTGCGGGGCAAGTACCGGTAGGACACCTGTATGTTGACGGCTTGTCGACCGGTGATATTAGCAGTGATGTGTTGGCCGATCGCGCCATCCTGGGTGAAGGCGGCTTCATCGCGGCTACGGTAGTGGTTGACCGCCGCTCTGGACAGCCGCTTGCTACTCCGCAGGTGATGGGTAAAGGCTTCACTGATGAGCCGGATGCGCTGGATGATGTGCCAGAGTTAGTGGAGAAAGCACTACGGAAGCTGGCAAAAGAGGCAGAGAATGATCCGTATCGTATGGCGCAAACAGTGCGTCGTACGGTAGGGAAGTGGGTGGCGAAGAAGTGGCGTCGTCGTCCGATGATTGTGCCTACCGTCATCATGGCGGAGCCGCCGCAGGAGTAGAACCACTGGTTCTTTCCGCCGGTTTTGTGCACGACAGTGTGTTACCAATGTTATTAGTGTGACTAAAGGGGTTACACTAATACCGTCAGTATGCCTTCTTGATTACCGCAGGAAAGGACCCCGCTTTTACAGTGAGCGCTTCTCGGGCCCCACAGCAAGCACGACGTGGCAGCAGCATCGCTGCCCGTCGTCCTACTGCATGCCGAAACGCTGGAAAACGGCAATCGAATCGCCGTCCACAGACTCGCCGTCCGCAATCACCAGTGGCACAGCGCACCGCAGGCGCGTTCAGCGCTGTGGGACAGGGGCTGAAAAAAGGCTGGACAGCACTAGCAACCGGTGTCGGTAAGGGGGTACGGACAATTAGTCGTGCTGGTGAGATTGACGCGGGGCATGCGCGGGACGGTTGGGCTCTCTTTTGCCTTGCCCTGGGTATTATCCTCAGTGTCATGCTGTGGGCACCCATGTCCGTCCCCATCGGAGGATATGTCCTTGGGGGATTGAGCTACGTTGTGGGAACGGCAGTGCACCTGCTCCCAATCTTGCTTTTTGCAGCCGCTTTCCTGCTGATGCTTACCCCACCAATCAAGGAAGAGTGTCGCGTTCCCATCGCCCTCGGTGGAACGCTGCTGAGCTGGTCCGTGCTGGGCATCTGGCACATTGCCAGTGGCAGACCCCAAAACGTCCAGGAGGTTCAAGACGGTGCTGGTGTGATCGGCTTCATCACCGGAGAGCCGCTCGTGCGGGGACTCACCTCACCACTCGCCGTCATCATCTTCCTTCTCGTCGCATTCTTCAGCCTTCTGCTCCTCACCAATCGTCGCATTCAAGATGTGGGCGCCTACCTACGGACATCATGGATTACTATCCGAGGCTGGATTGCAGCCCAACGTGCGGAAGCCAGCATCATCCCCCCTGATGACGAAGATGAGGCGGAGGATACTGAACTCCAACCGGCCTACCTCTCTCGTAGCCCGGAAGAAAACTATCCGACGGAATCGGAGACCTCTGAACTTGCCCTCATGCGGCAGCAGTGGCGCGAACGAATCGCGAACTATGACGAAGACGATGCCGCTGACACCCCCACCGTCGAGGACAATTCAACGGTCGCGCATGTCGATGATGACGATGACGAACTCGTTATGAGTACGGAGTTCTCCGACACGGATTACGAACTGCCCGATGCAGAACTTCTTATCGCTGGTGAACCGGCACGGGGACATTCCCGCGCTAATGACCTCATCATCGATGCTATTAATGGAGTCTTCGAACAATTTGCGATTGATGCTGCAGTCACCGGGATGAGCCGTGGACCGACAGTGACTCGTTATGAAGTGTCACTTGGCTCTGGAGTGAAAGTCGAAAAGATCACCGGTGTGCAACGCAATATTGCGTACGCTGTCGCCAACGACAATATTCGTCTCCTCGCCCCTATCCCGGGTAAATCCGCCGTTGGTATCGAGGTCCCCAACACGGACCGCGAGATGGTGCGTCTTCATGATGTACTGACATGCGACTACATGCAGCGCAATAATGACCCGATGATGATAGGCATGGGGAAAGACATTGAAGGCGGCTTCGTCCACTCGTCCATCGAGAAGATGCCGCACCTGCTGGTCGCCGGTGCTACCGGATCGGGTAAGTCTGCCTTTGTAAACTCCACCCTCATTTCCATGTTGGTCCGCTCCACTCCAGAACAACTACGCCTCATTCTCATCGATCCCAAGATGGTTGAGCTCACTCCCTACGAGGGCATTCCTCATCTCATTACTCCTATTGTCACGCAACCAAAGAAAGCTGCGGCTGCGTTGGAGTGGTTGGTCGAAGAGATGGAACAGCGCTATAAGGACATGCAGGCCACTGGCACACGAAAGATTAGCGACTTTAATGCGAAGGTCGTGTCCGGAGAAATAACCGCACCGCTGGGCTCCGAGCGAGTATACAAGCCGTATCCGCGCATTGTCTGTATCGTTGATGAGCTCGCTGACCTCATGATGACCTCAGGAAAAGAGGTGGAAGACTCCATCGTTCGGCTGACCCAAAAAGCTCGTGCGGCGGGTATCCACCTCATTCTTGCCACCCAGCGACCTTCAGTGGACGTCGTCACCGGTCTCATTAAGTCCAATGTGCCATCGCGCCTGGCATTCGCCACCTCGTCTCTGACAGACTCGCGTGTCATTCTGGATCAAGGTGGTGCGGAGAACCTCATCGGTATGGGTGATGCACTCTTTATCGCGCAGGGCGGCCGTCCTGTGCGTATGCAGGGCGCATTTGTTTCCGATGAAGAGATCTACCGTATCGTCACCTTCATTAAAGAACAGGCCGAGCCAGAATATGAAGAGGGCGTAACGGAACAAAAAGCACAAGGTAGGGAAATCGATGAGGAAATCGGTAAAGACCTAGATGACCTCCTCGCTGCTGCAGAACTCGTTATCACGTCGCAGTTCGGATCGACGTCTATGCTGCAGCGAAAGCTCCGCGTGGGGTTTGCGAAGGCAGGACGTCTCATGGATCTCATGGAATCGCGTGGTATTGTTGGTCCGTCCGAAGGCTCGAAAGCCCGTGAAGTCCTGGTGAAACCGGAAGAGCTTGACGCCGTGATGTGGTCGCTGAAAGGTGGCGACCCACACGCTACGAACGAAGGCTAGCTGTGTCGTTAGAGCGCTTGTCCGACTCTTCTGTACACTGGACCGTGTAGGAGGGGAGTATCCCACATCCGCACTCGTCGTCAACACGTTAAGTCCGTACTTAACCGGCGAACGGGCTCAGTCCGCATTCTTAACGGTATGAGGATTGTAGCGGGAGAGACCTCCGGAGATTCGTGTATTTGCACATCCCCGGAGGGAGTTCTATGGAAGTTAATGCCTTAACATGGATCATCAGTGTGTTGGTGATCATCGGCTTCTTCTTTTTCGATTTCTATTCCCACGTTAAAACTCCACATGTCCCTTCCCTCAAGGAAGCTGCTCTGTGGTCGCTGTTCTATGTCGTTATCGCGTGCATCTTTGGCAGTTTCCTATGGTGGTATTGGGGAGAACCAGGCAACCCTCACCAGCATGGTATGGAGTTTTTCGCTGGCTACGTCACCGAGAAGGCTCTATCAGTAGATAATCTCTTTGTCTTCGCCCTCATTTTGGGTAGCTTTCGTGTTCCTGCGAAATATCAGCAAAAAGTTCTTCTCATCGGCATTGCTATCGCTCTTGCGCTGCGGGCTATCTTCATCGGGATTGGTGCTGCAGCTATCAACGCATGGGCATGGGTCTTCTATCTCTTTGGTCTCTTCCTGCTCTACACCGCCATCAAACTGGTAGTAGAAGAGTTTAAGGACGAAGAACCCAAACCGGTTAGTGAACGCGCGTCAGTGAAGCTCGCGTCGAAGTTCTTCCATGTGAGCCCTGAACTTCACGGGGATCGCATTATGTTCCGCCGTGGCGGCAAGGTAATGTTTACCCCGCTTTTCATCGCGCTCGTCGCGATTGGTTTTACCGACGTTCTTTTCGCTATGGACTCGATTCCTGCCATCTATGGTCTCACCAAAGAACCGTATATCGTGTTCATGACGAACGCCCTGGCGCTGTTGGGCCTGCGACAGCTGTACTTTCTTCTGCATGGTTTGCTTGATCGGTTATCACTGCTCAGCTACGGTTTGTCCATCATCCTTGGTTTTATTGGTCTCAAGCTGGTGTTGCATGCTCTCCATGAAAACAAGGTGCCTTTTATTAATAATGGTGAGCCTGTTCACGTCTGGCAGCCTTCCATTACTTTCTCGCTGCTCTTCATTCTTGGTGTCCTTGTCGTCACGGTGGTTGCCTCTGTCATTAAGAACGCAGTAGACAAGCGGCGCGGAACTCATGATCCAGAAGCGCCTATCGGAGAAGAAGAGGGGCAGCTTGCGGCCATGGATGCCGATGCAGTTGCGCATGCCCTGTCAGATGTGGGCTATGACGACGATGAGCCTCTTTTCCCTCACCCCCATCTTCGTCGGCGCAATAAGAAGAAGCCTGCTACCGACTAAGCTCTTGTCGCCGCCGACGACACAAAAGAAAGGTCCTGACTCCCCGCAGCGAGAGTCAGGACCTTTCTAGTTTGTCGTCAGGTTAGCAGTCAGTGAAAGCGCCGAGCACCGACTTCCACTCACGGCAGGACCGATCCACGACCATACCGTTCTTGTAGAACGGATCCTGGTTCATAAAGTCGGTAGCTTCTTCTTCGTCCTTTGCCTTCACCAAGATAAGGGCGCCTTCACCGCTGGTGAACGGTCCAGAGGCGAGAACGATATCGTGTTTTGCTCCCTCACCAAGGTAACCACGGTGCAAGGGACGCAGTTCATCCATCTTGGCGGCATTTGCGTCGTCATACACATAGCTAAATGCGAAAACAGACATGGTTTTCTCCTCATGATGGTCCAGTACTAACAGAAAATATTCTGAGTTCTATTTTAGTGCGGGACAGTGTGGTTCCACATGAGCTAGCATGCGCGTATTGCCAAGTGTGTTTGGCTTTACGGAGGACAAGTCGAGGAATTCTGCTACGCCAGCATCGTAGGACCGCAGCATCTGGTCATAAATAGGCCTGCTAACTGGGGTTCCTTCGATAACTTCGAATCCATAACGAGCAAAAAAGTCCACTTCGAAGGTGAGGACAAAGACTCGATTCAGCCCTAATTCACAGGCTTTACTTAGCAACGTTGTGACAATTCTATGGCCAATGCCTTGCCCCTGAACATCAGGATGGACCGCGACAGTTCGCAATTCGCCCAAGTCCGACCACAGTACATGTAGTGCTCCGCACCCCACAATTTGGCCATCAAGTTCCACCACGACGTACTCCTGGAGCGCCTCGTAGATGTCGATGAGATTCTTGGCAAGAAGAATCTTGCCAGCATAGATGTCAACCAAGGCTTTAATCCCAGGGACATCATAGGTGGTGGCAGCCCGTACACTGACGGCAGCGGGACCGGCAGCGGGAGAGTTTGTCATAGCAACCAGGATAGCGCCTCGACAGGGGTTAGGGGAGAAGGCAGACTAGGATGGTACCTGGCTATGCACTACCGACAGAAGGATGGGCTACATGGCGATGGCGGAAGAATCCCGTGTGAAAGTATGGAATATCCCGAACGTTCTAACAGCTATTCGGATTATCCTTGTGCCCGCATTTCTGGTAGTTCTTTTCTGCGTAACCCCGGAAGTTACTGCTCGTATCTGGGCTGTTGTGATTTTCTGTATTGCGATGGCGACGGATACTGCTGACGGTCGTATTGCCCGCCGCTACGGTCTCGTCACTGACTTTGGCAAGATTGCCGATCCAATTGCGGATAAGGCCATTATGGCGGCGGCACTTATCAGCCTGAATATTGTCGGAAAACTCTGGTGGTGGGTGACAGTTGTTATCCTCATTCGGGAAATTGGTATCACCATTTGGCGTCTTACTGTTCTCAAGGATCGCGTTGTTCCTGCTAGCCGCGGCGGTAAGGCCAAGACAATGGCACAAACGCTGGCTGTCTTCCTCCTCCTCATTCCCTACGATGGTTGGCTTGCCTGGTGCGGTTGGATCGTCATGGGTGTGGCTCTCATTCTGACTGTTGTTACCGGTGTCGACTACATTTGGAAGGCCTATCGTTCTCCCCATCCGGGAGAGGCTTCCGCATCGGCGACAAATTCCGATGGCGAAGCCTCTGATGCCGGCAGTAGGAACCGCGGATAACCCGTGGAGACGGTGCAATCTCCCCTAGCGGTGGCGACAATTGCGGAGTTGAGTAAGCGTGGTCTCACCATTGCTGCAGCTGAGTCGCTGACCGCTGGTATGTTGTGTGCGAGTCTTGCAGCAGTACCAGGTGCCAGTGCGGTGCTGCGCGGTGGTCTTGTTGTCTATGCCACCGATCTCAAACATCGCTTGGCGGGTGTATCTGCCGCTACGCTTCAGAAAGTAGGCCCTGTTGCGGAAGATACCGCTGCCGAGCTAGCAGAGGGGGCGAGACGAGCGTGCCAAGCTGATATTGGGATTGGACTCACTGGAGTGGCGGGACCTGCCACGCAGGGGGGACATCCAGTGGGAACGGTCTTTATTGGTGTGGCTTTGCCGCATGGACCGGTCAGCGTTCGCGAGTGTCATTTTCGGGGAAGCCGGCAGGACATTCGACAGCAAAGTGTCGATATCGCTTTGGGTATGGTGTGTGATCTTCTCAGTTAACATACATATTAAAAAGTAGTATTAATATCATGCTTTTAAGGCTGTGAACTGGCTATTTAAAGATAATCCTCCCTCTTCTTAATGGCGTAGAGAAAATTCGGGAATTAATTCGCTCACAGCGTTGTTGTGCTGAATGTGAATAACGCAGCGACTACTAATACCCGCCCCCTTCTTCGTGAAGCCCTGGGCGCAGTTCTCCGAACCTACCGTCTCGATGCCAACCGCACTCTGCGTGATGTGGCAGAAGCAGCCCGCGTTAGTTCCGGTTACCTTTCTGAGCTCGAACGTGGCCGTAAAGAAGTGTCATCGGAAGTTCTCCGGTCTATCTGTGACGCCCTTGGTGTGAATCTCGCAGTAGTGTTACTGCGAGCAGCATCTCTGATGGGAGTTGAGCAAGATTCCCGTCTCCGCGTAGTTGCTTAACTTCAACACAGTAGATAGTCCGTTTCAGGCGAAAAGTGTGCCGAAGTAGCTCACCTACAACGTTCGCTCGTTCTGTACTATCGGTGGTAGCAGCTCCCCATCGGGAGGATGCTCCATCAGCGGCATCACACAACTTGCTGATCTGTCTACGTTGAGGAGTAGGAATGGCCAATCCCTTTGTTAAGGCCTGGAAGTACTTGATGGCAAAGCTCGACCTTACGGTTGAGGAAAACGCAGATCCTAAGGTGCAGATTGAACAGGCGATTGCAGAGGCAAAGCGTCAGCACCAAGAACTGTCCCAGCAAGCTGCCGCCGTTGTCGGTAATCAGCGCCAGCTTGAGATGAAAATGAACCGTCAGCTTGCTGATGTAGAGAAGATCAAGAACAACGTTCGTCAGGCTCTCCTGATGGCCGAGGATGCCCGTAAGAAGGGCGACAAGGACAAGGCTGGCGAATACGAAAATGCTGCGAATGCTTTTTCTGCGCAGCTTGTAACCGCCGAGACTGCTGTTACCGACCTGAAGTCTCTCTACGCTCAGTCTAGCGGAGCATCAGATGCCGCCCGCGCGGCTGTTGAGCGCAATGCGCGTGTCCTCCAGCAACAGCTGGCAGAACGCACCAAGCTTCTGAATCAGCTGGATCAGGCCAAGATGCAGGAGAAGGTGGTTCAGACTATGCAGCAGCTGAACGCCTTCGAAGCAGACAACGTTGTCCCCAACCTTGAGCAGGTTCGGGAGAAGATTGAAAGCCGCTATGCCCAAGCTATGGGCCAGACTGAGCTTGCGAATGGTGGCATGGCTACCCGCATGATGGAAATTGAAGCCAACTCCTCGGAGATGATTACCAATAACCGTCTTGAAGAGATCCGTGCACAAATGATGGCTGCGGGCGAACTGCCGGGTGGGGAGAGCTCTTCCCCTGAGCAACTCGCTGCTGCTCCAGAAGAGACCGCGGCGCCTGTCGACGCTGGTGACACTAACGTTGAATGAGACTCCTCCTGTCGAACCGGTTGATAACCGTTTTGCTCAGTAAGTTGTAGCTCAGTCCTCGATACTGCGCAGTACTATTCTCTTACGCTTTAAGGCTCCCCGTTAGTGGTCCGGTGAATCATCGATTCCCCGGGCCACTAACGCATCTGCAACTTCGTCAGCATAGTGCAGGATCCGGGAAAGTAGAGGAGTGGTAAGAGCACGAAGAGAACGTGTAGCACCCCGGGACCACAGAGACTCTCGGACCTCATTCACCATCGCAGAGATGGCTGGAATAGTCTGCAGAGTGAGAGCGAAGGCCAAAGCAATGCGGTCAGTAGGCGCCCCTAGACAATGAAGTGGACGGAGTAGGATAGCGTAGCCGTCGATCATCTCTGTCACGCGCGTGGTGAGAGTGATGCTAATAGCCGCAAGAATACAGCAGAGGATTATGCCGGTAATGCGAAGCGCTTCTTGCCAATCGACCGCCCACCACTGATAGAGACCGATGAGGACGAGAAGGGGAAGAGTTGGCCATATCTGCGTCCAAATGATGCGAACCGGAGCATGCACCACAGCAAGAAGTATGCCTACCAGTACGAGTGGTACGGCTACCCAAGAAACCTGGCGGCAGCCGGCCGCGACAGCAACCACCCAGAGCACTAATCCCACAAGCTTAGCGGCAGCGGGTAGACGGTGGAGGAACGATGTTCCCGGGTAGTACACCCCAAGTGTTCTAATAGCCATCGTGCGCGCCTGCTAGTTGTCTAAGAATGCGTCATAAGCCGCTAATGCTTGTGAGGGACTGTCGTCTGCGAGAATGCTGCCGTTGTTTAATACCAGCACGCGATCCATCTGTTCGAGAACGGAAAAATCGTGGGATACGACGACAATCTGTGCATCCATTTCATGGAACACGGTTAGAAGATGGCGCGTATTGCGCCTATCCAACAGTGCGGTAGGTTCATCGGCAAGCACGAGTTGGGGGTCGATAGCCATGATGGAGGCTATGGCAAGGAGCTGTTGCTGCCCACCGGATAGTTCATGTGGCGAGGAGCCCGCCCGGTCCGCTAATCCAAAATCCGTGAGATGACGGAGCGCCTGTTGCCGCCTCGTTTGTTTATCTTTAACGCGAGACCGCAGGGAGAACTCAACATCTTCGATGAGGGTGGGCATGAGGATTTGTGTACGCGGATCGGAAAAAATGAAGCCAGTATGCTGGCGGATCTTGGCACGCGCATTCCGAGTGCTAAGACCGTTGACAATCACCTCACCGCGGGTGGGAATGATGAGTCCATTTAACATTCGAATAAACGTTGATTTACCCGATCCATTGGGGCCGGTAATACCGATGCGTTGTTCTGTGAGAACTGCAGAGATGTGGCGAAGGACAACAGTATCCTCGAATGCGTGGGAAACGTCCTGTAGTTCAATCATGATTGTTGCTCGTCTCCGGGAGCACTATCCCAAGTGGGTGTAGTGTCTTTCTCTCGTCGTGGTTGAACCGGCATTTCTGCGTCTAGCTGTTTGAGCGTGTCCAAAGCCCGCTTCTCTTCACCAGGCAGAGGCCGAATATGGGGAAGGGCTTTCAGCTGTGCGGCAGTAACCGCCGCTGCTACAACGATCTTGAGGAGGTCTCCGGGGAGATAGGCCGGCAAGGTGACGACAGCGGCAGTGAAGGAAATACGGCCAATAACCATCATTCCAGCGATACCAAAGGCATAGTTGATGACGATGCCACCGAGGAGACCAGCAAGAATATTGATGCCTACATTTCTCCCCGTGCGCCACTGTGTGATGAGTCCGATGACCGCAGCGGCTGGGAGATATCCCAGGAAGAACCCAGCCGTGGGGGAGGCGAGTGCAACGAGACCTGAGCGTCCTCCCGCCAGAATGGGGAGGCCGGTGCAGGCGAGTGCGATGAAGAGCAGTGCGGCTAGCGCACCTCGTCGTGGTCCTAGGACCATTCCCATAAGAATGATGCCGAGATTCTGCACTAGGATGGGGACGCCAAGTGGGCCAGCGGGTAATGGAGGAATGAAACCCAGCACAATTGTCACCGCAGCGAAAACAGCAATGTACGCTACGTCTCTGGCGGGGGAGGAAGAGTGGGAAGTAGACATAAGATGAGATTTAGTAGACAGTGTTCAATGATGTTCTGAGTAGACCATATGTCACAAAGCGTAAACCTCGCTAGGCTTAGCGTGTGCGAATGACAGAATTCCAGGTAGCACTCCACCGAGAATTTGGAGAGATGGTGGGGGATAGCCTCCTTAATGACACGGTATTGAGTGATCTTGATGGAAAAACTCCCCAGGAAGCACTAGATGCCGGCTATGACATTCGAGAAGTGTGGCTCGCACTCTGTCGGCATCAGCAAGTTCCGGCGGAAAGACAATGGGGACCGGACATCGGTGCGGGCGACATGGTGGATTAATAGTGCTGAGAACCCTGCATGGCACGATCATTAAAGTAGAAATTCGAAACTGTGTTCTATTAGACTGTGGATAATCGAACTTTTGTTACTAGGTCTCTTTATAGTGGGCAGTAACAACAGCGAACGACACTGCAAAGGAGAAACCACTCATGGCCGCTGGAAAAATTCCCGACCGTTCTAAGGCCTTGGAGCATGCCCTGGCACAGATCGATAAGCAGTACGGTAAGGGATCGGTGATGCGCTTGGGCGATGAGCAGCATCAAGCAGTTGCGGCTATTCCTACCGGTTCAATCGCCCTGGACATTGCTCTCGGTGTCGGTGGTTTGCCACGTGGTCGAGTGATAGAAATTTATGGTCCGGAGTCATCAGGTAAGACGACGGTCGCCCTTCATGCAGTAGCAAACGCCCAAAAGGCGGGCGGAATTGCCGCCTTCATCGATGCCGAACATGCTCTCGACCCCGAGTATGCGCGCGCACTTGGTGTGGATACCGATGCGTTGCTCGTTTCGCAGCCTGACACAGGAGAACAAGCACTCGAAATTGCCGATATGCTCGTTCGCTCGGGAGCCATCGACATCATCGTGATTGACTCTGTTGCCGCGCTGGTACCACGTGCCGAAATTGAAGGCGAGATGGGCGATAGCCACGTTGGCCTGCAGGCGCGATTGATGAGCCAAGCACTTCGTAAAATGACTGGCGGGCTCTCCGCCTCTGGCACTACCGCCATCTTCATCAATCAGCTCCGTGAGAAGATCGGTGTGATGTTCGGATCCCCCGAAACAACCACGGGTGGTAAAGCCCTCAAGTTCTACTCATCGGTACGTCTGGATGTGCGTCGTATTGAGACTCTGAAAGATGGTACAGAGCCTGTCGGCAACCGAACTCGTGTGAAAGTGGTTAAGAACAAGGTTGCGCCACCCTTTAAACAAGCAGAATTTGACCTTCTTTATGGGCAAGGTATTTCTCGCGAAGGCTCCATTATCGATATGGGCGTCGAACAAGGGTTTATTCGCAAATCCGGATCCTGGTACACCTACGAAGGCGATCAACTAGGACAAGGAAAAGAAAAGGTACGTGCCAATCTTCGGGAGAATCCTGCCCTCTGCGATGAGATCGAAGAAAAGATTCTCCGCAAACTTAAGATCGGTGCTTACGCCAATGAACCCGATGATGAGGCAGCTATTACCGATGATGGTTCAGTGGATTTCTAAACCTTGACGATAAATTACGACCATCGGCAGCACACCCTCCACGCTCTTCGGGAGGCAACCGAGAGTGTGCTGTCCTCATCGTCTCATGGTGGAGACGAGCTCACCGACGATCTTCCTGATCGCGCTAGAGAGGCTGCGCTGCGGCTCCTTTCTGTCCGTGAACGGAGTAGCAGGGAGCTTGCCGATCGCCTCCGAGATAAAGGTTTTCCTACAGAAATTGTGGACGACCTCGTCGTACGTTTTAGCGAAATCAAGCTGCTCGATGATGAGCGATTCGCACGTGAATGGGTTACCTCACGCGCTCAACACAGTGCACGTGGGAAAAGTGTCCTCCGTCAAGAACTACGTCACAAAGGGATCCCCTCTACCATTATTGACGCGGCACTCGAGAGCCTTCCCTCAGAACTGGAGGAGGATAGTGCACGGAGGCTTCTCTCCCGAAAACTACGAGCGATCGATCCGGATAGCCTCAGCGACCGTGAGATCTACCGCAAACAACAGCGCCGTCTTTACAACATGCTGGCCCGGCGGGGGTTTTCCAGTGAATTGGCACAGCGTGTCACCCAAGATACCTTAACCGAGCATCGCGCCAACTCGTTCTTGAAATAAGAGAAGTTCCCCAGCTCGGGTAAACTGGGAGACCTGCCCATGCAAACAGCATCCAGACAGGAGGGGAACGCAGTGGAGCGCAGGCAATACGAGATCCGCACCTTTGGGTGCCAGATGAATGTCCACGATTCTGAACGGATCGCCGGAGTTCTCGAAGCAGATGGCTACACAAGCTTTGACGGCGAAGGAACACCAGATCTCATCGTGTTCAATACCTGTGCTGTGCGCGAAAACGCAGCTAACCGCCTCTACGGAACGCTGGGCCTCCTCCGCCCCTTGAAAGACGATAATCCCCGCCTACAATTCGCTGTCGGCGGCTGTCTTGCCCAAAAAGACAAAGATGACGTCCTTGCCAGAGCGCCATGGGTAGATGTTGTCTTCGGAACGCATAACCTTGGTTCGCTTCCCGTACTCTTACGCCGTGCTCGCCATAATCAGGAAGCACAGGTCGAGATTTATGAGTCACTTAAAGAATTTCCTTCGGCCCTCCCTGCGAAGCGAGAATCCTCCTATGCTGCCTGGGTGTCAATCTCTGTGGGGTGTAATAACACGTGCACATACTGTATCGTCCCTTCACTTCGCGGTAAGGAGGTCGATCGCCCGCCAACAGATATCGTTGCGGAAGTCCAGAGCCTCGTTGATGAGGGCATCCAGGAAATCACCCTGCTCGGACAAAACGTCAACTCCTACGGAATGAGCTTTGCTGACCCGAAACGCCCGCGGAATCGTCAAGCCTTTTCTGAACTATTGCGAGCTTGTGGAGAGATCCCGGGGCTGGAGCGTCTGAAGTTCACCTCACCCCATCCGGCAGAATTCACCGAAGATGTCGTGCTCGCAATGGCGGAAGTTCCTGTGGTGTGCCCACAACTTCATATGCCACTGCAATCTGGTTCAGACCGCATTTTGCGTGCGATGCGTCGCTCTTATCGACAAAAGAGGTTCCTGAGCATTGTTGAAAATGTTCGGGACCATCTCCCCAACGCCGCCATCACGACGGATATCATTGTCGGATTCCCCGGAGAGACAGAAGAAGACTTCCAAGAAACCCTCGATGTTGTTGAACGCGTTCGCTTCAGCAGTGCATTCACGTTCCAATACTCACCTCGCCCCGGTACCCCAGCAGCAGAAATGGGTAATCAAGTACCGGCGGAGGTAGTCCAAGAACGCTACGACCGGTTGGTAGCGCTGCAGGAGCGCATCACCTTAGAAGAAAACCAGAAGCTTGTCGGTACAACCCAGGAATTGCTTGTCACCGCACACGATGGCCGGAAGAACAACGCCACTCAGCGTCGCAGCGGACGTACTCGCTGCGGCAGGCTCGTTCACTTCACCGATCATAGTGCTGAAACAGTCCGCCCTGGTGATATGGTCAGCGTCACCATCACCGATGCGGCTCCACATCACCTTCTCGCCGATGACGGTATCCTTTCTGTTCGGCATACCAAGGCTGGAGATAACTACGAGGCCGGGATTCAGCCCCAAGTAAAGCCGGTAGGCACAGGGTTGGGAATACCCACGTTCCGCACTGCAGAAGCATAGTAGGCGAGCTTTCTCCAGCTATTGATACGTGGTGACAACGGTCTGATGCCATTACCGTCCGTTGAGCGAGTCCTCTGCGGCCTTCGCCCACTCCGTCCACTGGGCAGCCTGTGCGCGAGCCTTTTCTGCATCCTCCGTTCGGCCAGATTTTTCTGCCTTTTCCGCTTGAGCCTCAAAGTCCTTGACACGGTTCCAGAACTGTTGAGCGCGCGCCTGTACTTCCGGATCTGTCCGTTGCCACTCAGCCTTTTCCATCTCAGCAACATGGCGTTCAAGGCTCCGCAATGCATCGTCGAGAGCCCGCATGTCGGCGCGGGGAACACGTCCAATCTGCTCCCATTTGCTAGCTAGCTCGCTCAAAAGCGAGCGAGCTTCAGCATGGTCCCCCGCACCATTAATACGTGGTGAATACTCCTCGAGGAGGGCACTCTTAGCGGCGCCGTTGGCCGCAAACTCCGAGTCTCGCTCATCCAGCACAGCCTTACGCCGATCAAAGAAGTTATCCTGAGCCTTCTTGAAGCGTGCCCACAAGGAATCATCGACGTCCTTCTGCGCGCGACCTGCCTTCTTCCATTCTGACATCAAATGGCGGTACTCGGCAGCGGTGTCATTCCACTCCTCAGAATCTTGAAGTGCTTCTGCCGCGGAGACAAGCTCTTCTTTACGTCGCGCAGCTGCTGCGCGAACGCGGTCGAGTTCCGCAAAGTGAGAACCGCGACGCCGGTTGAAACTCTCCCGGGCACGAGAGAACCTCTTCCACAATGCATCGTCCGTTTTCCGATCAATGCCGTGAATGGTCTTCCATTCTTCCAAGATGTCCCGCAAACGGTCACCCGATTGCTTCCATGATGTGGCAGATGCACCAATTGCTTCAGCTTCTTCGACAAGCTTTGTCTTCCTTGCAATCGCGGCATCGCGACGCTGCTGGCGAAGTTCCTTTGCCTTCTCTTCTGCAGTAAAGGACTTTTCCACGACTTCTTGCAGCCGCTCATCTAGCGCCGCAAGATCACCAATAACTGCAGCAGTAGCTAGAGATTCCTTCAAATCTTCTGCGTGCTTGCGCGTCGTGGCAGCTTCCGCCGGATGGCTCTCAAGACGCCGCTCAAGCAGAGAAACTTCAGTAACGAGGTCGTCATAACGGCGGCCGAAATGGGCAAGCCCTTCCTCTGGGGCACCCGCCTGCCATGTTCCGATGAGGCGCTCTCCGTCGGCCGTCTTCACCCATGCAGAACCATCCTCGTCAACGCGACCCCATTTTTCCGGCTGTGAACGTGGGGGAGCTACCACGGAGGTGCGGCGACGTAATTGTGCAGGGCTCGGACCTACAGCAGGGGTACCAGAGGTAGGGGGGACGGGAGCTGAAGGGGTAGGGGACGGTGTGGTATCGGACATTTCTGCCTCATCTCTGCCGCGCGGCACGGCTGCCAAAGTTAAAGTGCAGCACATTCTCCACAAGAAGGTGCGTATCTTCAGGGTAACGAGTTACACCCCATTTTTGCCTAAAAACCGCAAGAATTTCGAGATGTGGGAAGATGACTACAATAGACCCCACCGACGAAAGAAACCCTCTCGATGCCAACGCCTCCACCTACTCCGGTTGCCGTTATCGGTCCTACTGGATCCGGTAAGTCAGCACTAGGTCTTGCCCTTGCGGAGCGCCTAGATGGCGAAATTGTGAACTGTGATGCCATGCAGCAGTACCGCGGCATGGATATTGGAACCGCCAAGACACCCGTGGCGGAACGCCGAGGTATTGCACACCACCAGATTGATGTGCTGGAGGTGACGGACACTGCCACCGTCGCCCGCTATCAAGAGGCGGCTCGAGCAGACATCGAACGCCTCCGCAGTACTGGGATCATCCCCATTATTGTGGGAGGGTCAATGCTGTATATCCAGTCCTTGCTCGACGACTGGCGCTTTCCTCCGACTGATCCAGCGGTGCGTGCTTATTGGGAAGCCCAACTGGCAGAGCGAGGCGTCGCGGATTTGCATCGAGAATTGGCTCAACGGGACCCAGTAGCCGCCCGGACGATCCTCCCATCAGACCCACGTCGCACGGTGCGCGCTCTGGAGGTCATGGATCTTACTGGCCAGCCTTTCACCGCCTCTCAACCTCAACGAGGGGAGTCTCCCCGATGGGGAACTCACATGATTGGTCTAGCTGTCGATGTTGACTGGCTCGATCCTCTTCTTCTACGGCGGACTCAGCAAATGTTTGCAGATGGTTTGGTGGAGGAAGCGCGGGCGCTCTGTGACGAGGGCCTCCGCGAAGGTGTAACTGCCGCTCGTGCCATTGGATATAGTCAAGCCTTAGACGTCATTGACCATCGTCTTTCCGTGGAAGAAGCAGTGGAAAGTACCTTTGTGGCAACTCGGCGCTATGTTCGTCGCCAGCGGTCCTGGTTTAAACGGGACGAGAGGATAAACTGGTGTACAGCATCGACGGATTCTCTTGCTGACGAAGTTTATAACGCCCTTCCAGCACTACGGGAGACACCGTAGTTGTCGGGAACACCACTTGTAGGCTTTTTCACACGATAAGGACAATAGGCAATGGTTGATGAGTCAGTCTTCCGGTTTAGCGGTGATGACTCGAAGCGAGGACACGTTCAATCTGTGGACCGTTCTCTCCAATTGCTTGATGCGTTGGCTGATCTGGGAGGGATGGCTTCTCTCTCCGATCTCGTCGCCCACACGAACCTTCCCGTCGCCACTATTCATCGGCTCATCGGAACCATGCGTGATGCCGGCTACGTTCGGCAAGAAGCCAATCGCCACTATGCACTCGGCGTCCGGCTCGTACGTTTGGGGGAAAGCGCCGGCCGGCTGGTGGGTGACTGGGTTAAGCCCACTCTGCAACGCCTCGTTGACTACACCGGTGAAACCGCCAATATGGCAATGCTCGATGGTAACCAGGCGGTCTACATGACAGGTGTTCCCTCACCCCATATGATGCGCATGTTCACTGAAGTAGGTCGGCGGGTTGGTGTACACAGCACTGCCGTGGGTAAAGCACTCGTCGCCTGCCTAGATGACGTCACCATTATAAGAATGTTGGAGACGCAAGGTATGCGCCCTGATACCGAGCACACCATCACCGACCCCGAAGAGTTTCTCGAGCATATCCGTATTGTCCGTGAGGCAGGCTATGCCACGGATGAACAGGAAAAAGAGGCCGGTGTACGGTGCGTCGCAGTAGCCCGCGTCGTTGGTTCCACTCCGATTGCGCTTTCCGTCTCTGGGCCCGAAGCCCGCTTCACCGTAGAAAAACGCAACGCTGCTGTCGCCGTTCTCCAGGAGGCGGCAAACAATATGCTCTGCTAGTAGGCTGTCTGCATGATCTTTCTTAAAGCTCACGGAACGCAGAATGACTTTGTTGTTCTCCCCGATCCAGAGTGTGCAGTGCGCCTCAGCGCCCCCTACGTTGCTCAGTTGTGCGATCGGCGTGCCGGTATTGGTGCCGATGGCGTCATTCGTTTGAGTCGTGCTAAAGATTTGCTTGTTGCGGGAGAACTCACTGCATTACCCTCCGGGGTTCACCCTGATGAGTGGTTCATGGACTACCGGAACGCTGACGGCAGTATCGCTGAGATGTGTGGGAATGGTGCTCGTGTCTGTGCACACGTACTTGTTGCCCGCGGTTTTTTGCCAGCAGATACTGAACAGGGAGCATTCGGAACTCGGGCGGGGAGGAAAGAGTTTCGCATCCACGATTATGCGGATGACGGTACCTGGGCAGATGTAGAGATCGCGATGGGGGAGGTCGAGCTGATGGGAATCTCCTCGGCAGAGTTCGCCGGTCAGCATGTCGCCGGACTTGCACTGTCCGTTGGTAACCCGCATCTCGCGTGCGTCCTACCGAACCTCAACGCGGAACAACTGGCAGCAATGGATTTCCGTCAGCCACCAGAGTTCGATACAGAGTTCTTTCCGGCGGGTTCCAACCTGGAGATTCTTACCCCGCTGAGAGAGGGACGCACCTCCATGCGGGTATATGAACGTGGTGTGGGAGAGACTCAATCGTGCGGTACTGGCACTGTCGCCAGTGCCTTCGTTGCACTCGCTGATGCCGGTATTGAAAATGGCATAGTCACTATTTCTGTTCCCGGTGGTGAGCTCCAGGTGAGATTTACCCCGGAGACGAGTTTCCTCCGTGGCCCCTCTGTCATCGTTGCTGAAGGAGAGTACTTCGAGCCCTATGCATGAACCAACCCGCGGTGAAATGGAATTGGAGGAGCGATCCTCCTTACACCATGTGGTGGGTCTTTCCACCGAACTCCAAGACATCACCGATGCTGAGTATCGAGAACTTCGTCTAGAGAAAGTTGTCTTGGTCGGTGTCTGGACCCAAGGGTCAGTCGCACAGGCCGAAGCAGCTATGGCTGAGCTAGCGGCACTTGCCGAGACTGCTGGAGCTGCGGTACTTGACGTGTTGATTCAGCGGCGTGACAAGCCGGATCCCGCTACCTACATTGGATCTGGGAAAGTGCGCGAAGTAAAGCAGGTGGTGGAGTCTCTCGGCGCGGATACCGTCATCTGTGACGGTGAACTCTCTGCAGGTCAACTCATTGCGCTAGAAAAAGCCATTAACGTCAAAGTGATTGACCGCACCGCGCTTATCTTGGACATCTTTGCACAACATGCCTCCTCCTCGGAGGGTAAAGCACAGGTCACACTGGCACAGATGGACTACATGTTGCCGCGCCTGCGAGGCTGGGGTGATACTCTGTCGCGGCAGGCAGGCGGTCGCGCTGGTTCTAATGGCGGTGTCGGTCTGCGTGGTCCAGGTGAAACCAAGATCGAAACTGATCGCCGTCGTATTCGGCATCGTATGGCCAAACTACGGCGTGAGCTGGCGGAGATGAAATTGTCCCGGCAAACTAAGCGACAACGGCGGCGTGCAGGGGATACTCCATCCATTGTGATTGTGGGATATACCAATGCGGGGAAATCTAGCTTGCTGAACCGGATTACAGGCGCTGGTGTGCTCGTCCAAGATGCGCTCTTTGCGACGTTGGATCCCACGACTCGCCGTGCGGAGCTCCCCGACGGTCACTCTGTTATCTTGACTGATACCGTAGGATTCGTTCGCTACCTTCCCACCCAACTCGTCGAAGCATTTCGCTCGACGCTGGAAGAAGTAGCTGACGCTGACATTATTGTGCATGTTGTCGACGGCTCTGACGGTTTCCCTCTGCAACAGATCGAATCGGTTAACGATGTGTTGGCGGATGTTGTTGCCGAATATGGGATCGATCTGCCACCGACCGTCATCGTGATCAATAAATGCGATGCAGCTGATCCTCTAACATTAGCGCAATTGCGGAGTGAAATCCCGGATGCTGTTTTTGTATCGGCACACACAGGGGAGGGGATGGATGGTTTCCTCGCGGCCCTCTCCCGGCTACTAGACGAACGAGAAACTACCGTTCACGCACTTATTCCCTATGATCATGGAGAGCTCGTCTCCCGGTTGTACGAGCATGGACGGGTGCTCAATGAAGAACACGGGCCCGATGGGACGACCATCGAAGCCCGTGTTCCGCGCGCGCTAGCACAACAGCTTGAATTATTCCGCGTCTAGGTCCTTCGCAACCAAGTCGGCGATGGAGTCCACAGCGGCGACATTCTCCGATTCAATGGTGACAGTTTGGCCATGTTCCACACCAAGGCTCATGATGAGCAGGGCGGAAGTGGCATTCACCGGTTCTTCGCCGTCAACTGCGATGGTGATTTCTTCATCAAATTTGGCAGCAGCATCGGAGATAATGCCGGCTGGGCGCGCGTGAAGGCCAATGGCGGAGCCAACAACAACATCTTTCGCAGTCATAATTCCTCAGGTCTCTGTGAAGCTTCTTGCAATGATTCTAGTTTACGCAGCGGCAACGGCGAAAAACGGTGAACGGAGCAGCCGACTTCACCCCCGCGGATGTCCTGTCAACCGACTCATGCAGCGGCCGCTGCGGTTTTGTGGCCAGCATTCTTCCTCCTTACCACCGCTTTCAGGAAGATGACGACGATTGCAGTCGTCACCGTGCCAGCTGCTACGGCGGCAAGGAACCCTAATGGGTTGTCCATTGCAAAGAGGACGAAGATCCCTCCATGTGGAGCTCTACTCCCAACATGGAGAGCCATAGAAAGGCCACCAGCAACTGCCCCGCCTAGCGTAGTGGCGGGGAGCACACGGAGTGGATCGGATGCAGCGAAAGGCACAGCGCCTTCCGTCACGAAAGAAAAACCAAGTAGCCAGGCCGCTTTCCCGTTCTGCTGTTCATTGGCAGTGAAAAGATTTTTGCGGATGACCGTCGCAAGAGCGAGACCCAGCGGAGGTACCATGCCGGCAGCCATTGTCGCTGCCATGACGGAAAATGCTGCCCCTGATTGTGCTGCTAAACCTGCCGTGGCGAAAAGGTAAGCAGATTTGTTGATTGGTCCACCTAGGTCGGAGCACATCATTACGCCCAGCAGGACACCTAGCAGAACTGCTGAAGTATCGCTCATCTCAGCAAGCCACGTTTGAAGCCCACTCATGGCCCAGGCCAGGGGTTTGCCTAGGCCAAATACCATCAGAGATCCCACAATAAGGCTGCCGAGGAGCGGCAGAATCACGACCGGCATGAGTGTTTCTAGCCACTGTGGGACGGGGATAAGTCGGAATAACAGAACGACCAGTCCGGCGAGGAGGCCAGTCACAATTCCACCCAGGAAACCGGCTCCAAGGAGTACAGACACTGCACCCCCGACAAAGCCTGGTGCAATTGCTGGGCGCCCACCAAGCCCATAGGCAATATATCCGGAGAGGACTGGGATGATAAAACTCATCGCTGTCTGGCCTAAGGCATAAAACACTGATCCTATGTAGAGGGCTAAGCCGCTTCTACTTGTGGTGAGCTGCACACCATGGCGGTCTCCCACAAAGTAGTTCACCTGTGGCGGAAGATCATTTAGGGAGTAGTGGGTGAGCACTTGCCGAGCCACTCCACCTACTTCATAGCCCCCAATGAGAAACCCCAAAGCGATGAGGAGGCCTCCGGCCGCGATGAAGGGGATCATGTAGCTGACCCCTGTCATCACCGCTTGTCCTATTCCCGAGAGTTTTCCTCGCAAAGATGCAGGGATGCTCTTGATAAATGTGCTGCGGGTGCGGTGAGGGCGGTTGCGATGGGCGCTCCCACTGTCGAAACCCGCTTCGCCGCGGGAGAGACGGGCAAGCTCTACTGCTTGCTGGATGACGGTATTGGGTGAGTTGAGAGCTTGTCGAACACCGACGGAAATGGAAGGAAGGTTGACAAACCTATCCCGACCACGGATGGCTACATCGGACGCAAAAATAACGACGTCGGCGTTGTCGATTTGCCGGCTTGTAAGTTGTGTATCGTCGCCTGCCCCTTGTGTCTCCACGGACAGCTCGACATCGGGGAAGTGAGATTGAACGGCTAGCTCAAGTGCTTCCGCCGACATATAGGTATGGGCGATTCCGGTGGGGCAGCCGGTGACAGCGAGCAGCTTGATTTTATGATTACGTGCGGGGGCAGGCGGAAGGAGCGGCCCAGAGTTGCCTAAAGGACCGTTAAGAAGCTGGAAGACATCTGCAGGTTCTTCTGCTGTACGCAGTTGTGTCAACACTTCATCATGAACCAGAGCCCGCGCCAGGCGGGAGAGGAGTTTGGTGTGGCTGATGAGGCCGTCGAGCGGCGTTGCCAACATGAAGATGAGATCCGCTGATCCGTCAGTGGCACCGAAATCGACAGGATGGGACAGGCGTGCAAAGACAATGGTGGGGAAAGCGATAGCTTCCGTTCGGCAATGGGGAATTGCTATGCCACCCGGGAGCCCCGTGGCAGACTGGTTTTCCCGGGCTTGAAGATCCTGTGCAAGCTGGCGTGCGTCACCGGATCGGCCGATGTCTTCGACACGCTGAGCAAGAGCGATGATGACATCACTTTTTGTTGCTCCGAGATCAACGTCAAGGAGGACGGCATCCGCCGACAGAATGGTGAGGAAGCTGGGCGCCATAGGGTTGTCTCAAGCCTTTCTGTCTGAGTTGTCTATGCGTGCGGTATCGGCGTGTCGAGCGTACTACCTACGGGGTCATGGAATGTGGGGTAGCAGCGACTAGGGAGGCGGCCTACCGGTTATGCCACTTGCGAGGAAGACCTTTGCCCGCCTCTACAAGGGAAGTGAGGGAAGGGAGGGAAGGATTCGCTCGTGGTGAATATCACCAGATATCCCCTCAATTATCTTACTGAATCGTGCTGTGCTCGTCGGAAAAAGAGGTTGCAGCAACTGTTGCAATTGCTATTGAAAAAAATCACAGTTGCGGCTAGGGCTACAATTTGACCGGGTAGCAACGATTGGGCATATTTAGGGGTGTAAAACATCCGCCCAGCATCAGGCCCCTTCTCGTATCGAGTTGGGAGGAGTTTCCCCGGAATCAGTGGGGAGTTAGCGCGATGAAGGTGTATATGAACAACGCCGGACCAACCAACGACCAGAGCAGAGTACTACAAGGTATTGCCGTAGTACCTGGTGTCGTTAATGGGTCCATCGCGTGGTTCCGGCGAGGGCCAGAGCTTCCCCGGCGTGGTTACCGAGTAAAGGTTGCTGATCGCCCTGCAGAGCTTGAGCGGTTTCATGACGCCCTCGATGATGTTGCAACAGGACTACGTGAGCAAGCAGATCGACTGACGGGGGTTACCGCCGACGTCATCCGATCGAGCGTCTATCTGGTCACTGATCGCGGTTGGGTCGGACCGGCAGAGCGGGATATTACCGCTGGTATGACTGCGGAGGCAGCTACCGGTCATCAAATTAGCCGTTTCATCGAGCTTCTGGAACGGCGCGGCGGGTTTGCTGCAGAGCGAACGGCAGATCTCCGAGATATTCGTGATCGCATCGCGCGACGTTTACAGGGGATTGACGAACCAAGTCTTCCCAAGCTGACTTCCTCTTCTATTCTCGTTGCAGATGAACTTGCACCTGCTGACATTGCGGCAATCGACCCGAATTCTATTGGTGCCATTGCGACGATTCGTGGTGGTCTTACTGGGCATATCGCTATTGTCGCTCGTCAGTTGGGTATCCCGTACGTCACCGGCGTGATGGACCTGACAGTTCTGTCAGAGGGGACGAGTGCGCTGCTGGATGGTGTACGCGGTTTGGTGATTGCCAACCCTCCGACCTCCGTCGTTGCCCAGCGTCTTGCTTCTGATGAGCGTCATCGTGAACAAGTAGAAACATGGTCGGGTCCTGCACAGACTCGCGACAAAGTGCCAGTTTCGCTGCTCGCCAACGTGCAAGATGAGAACACTATCGAAGAGGCCTGCCATGCCATGGTTGATGGCGTAGGGCTTTTCCGTACTGAGCTCTGTTTTATCAACCGAAGTGTTGAACCTAGTGTTGACGAGCAGGCCGGTATTTACGAGAAGGTCTTCCGTGCATTCGGAAATCGTGTGGCTATACGCACCTTGGATTCTGGATCTGACAAGCCCCTGAAGTTTGCACATACCGGACGGGAAGAGAATCCTGCCCTCGGAATGCGAGGAGTCCGCATTGGACTGCAGAATGAGGATCTTCTCATTCGCCAACTTGATGCGATTGCAGAGGGTGCGCGCCAGGCAGGCTTGCCGTCGGATACTGCACCACGAGTGATGGCTCCTATGATTTCACGAGTGTCTGAAGCGCGGCGTTTTGCAGCGATGGTACGCGAGCGTGGCCTTGTTCCGGGTATTGTCGTGGAAGTTCCAGCGACCGCGATTATGGCTGAGATGTTTATGCGGGAGGTAGATTTCTGCTCCATTGGTACGAACGACTTGATTCAGTACACCATGGCGGCAGATCGTCTTTCTGCTGATCTTTTTGAGCTTACAGATCCGTGGCAGCCAGCAGGTTTGCGGCTGATCAATAGTGTCATTGAAGCGGCTAAGAAGTGCGGTAAAACCGTCTCTATTTGTGGTGAATCAGCCAGCGATCCCTATCTAGCACAGGTTTTCGTGGGGATGGGAGTTGATGCTCTCTCTATGGTTCCCAGTGCCGTACCTGAGGTGGGTGTCGTCCTTGAAAAGTGGGATATGCACCATTACCAGGAATTGGCTCAGGAAGTTCTTAAAGCTGAAGGTGCGCACCATGCTCGCCGTATTGCCGCGGACTTCTTCGCGCAGCTTAAAGAGGACGAAGGGGCTGTCGGTGAACTCCCAGCGGAGATGACAGGATAGTTTGCCTGATTTCGCCGTTCGGGGGGGCGATCGCCAGGGTCCTGTTAGACCTTGCGGAGTACTGCGACGACTTTACCCATGATGCGGGCATGTTCGCCGGGGATAGGATCAAAAACCGGATTTTGCGGCATCAGCCACACCCCCGAGTCATTGTGGAGAAAAGTCTTTACTGTCGCCTCTTCGCCGATGAGGGCTGCAACGATGTCGCCGTTGTCTGCGACATTTTGGGAACGCACGATGACCCAGTCGCCGTCACAGATCGACGCGTTAATCATTGATTCACCCACTACCTGCAGCATGAAGAGATCGCCGTAACCCACCACATCGCGGGGGAGGGGCATGACATCTTCAATATTCTCTTCCGCCAGGATTGGAGTGCCTGCCGCGATACGACCCACTAGAGGGACAAAAGCGGCAGTGTCGTCACCACTGGTATCGGTGAACGTGGAGCTAGCTGTCGGTTCCTGTGGCAGGCGTTCTACGTCTACTACCTGCATTGCCCGAGGTTGATTGGGGAAGCGCTTAATGAAGCCGAAGTTTTCCAAGTTGTCCAGTTGGTAAGAGACCGATGAGGTGGAGTTGAGTCCAGTCGCGTCGCAGATCTCGCGAATAGTGGGGGGATAGCCGCGTAAGTCATTGGCATCTTTAATGAAGTCGTAGATGCGTCGTTGACGGTCTGTCAGATCGTGATAGTTCGGACGTCTGCGGGATGCGGCTGCCATAACTGACTCCTCTGCTGGTCAAAGTGGCTTACTTTCAGGTTACGGGCGACATCTATCAAAATCAAACATTTGTACGAATGTTGAATGTTTTGATTTTTTGTTACAGGGATTTGGTAAGACAATGATGTCCCCATGATAGTTCGTACACATGTTCGAAAATGATGTACACTACTTGTATAGCCAGCAACGACGAGAGGAAAGAGGTCATAGAAATGGTGACGATGTCTTCCTTGGGTGGTACTTCAGCACTGTGTCCTACTGGATCTGAAAATGTGATCCATTCATTAACACTAGATAATGTGTTCGATAGGGGGAGGAGTTGTGGCGTCTCCACTCGCCGTGGTCGTGGCATTCCACTTCGAGCGGGCGCTTTCGCGAGCCCCTCCTCTGTGGTTGCTTCTCAGACGCGCGTACAGGCCCCCTCATTGCGGCAACGGGCTGGTCGTGGATCATTTGTTTATGAGCATCCGCGACGTGTTCGCACAGCTCGTTCTCGAGCAGGTGTGGTTTCTCCTCTGGATAACTCCGCAGTATCGTCGTCCTCGGAAGCTCAGAGTTCTACTCGCGGCGCGCTGCACAATCCGGCTTGGGGACAGGCGGCTATTATTGTCCTATTGATGGTGACCCTTGGGGTACTTGCTTTTACTATTGCCCAATTAGTGGGTGATCCGGCGGCATCTATCCCGACGTCTCTCACGACCATCAGTGTGCGAACCGGAGATACCCTGGGAAGCATAGCTTCCCACTACGCTCCTCAGGCAGATACTGCTGCTGTCATCGATCGAATCCGTGACCTTAATGAACTTCAGTCGACTGCACTCCTACCAGGACAAGTTCTAGTGGTTCCGGCGGGTCTGTGACTCAATATATTGATCTAGAGGCTTACAATAATGACACTGGGCGCTCTAAAGAAAGCCGTAGTAGCGTCCACACATTCGCTGTTCGGGTATGTGAGAGGTAGAGCTGCAATGCGCTGTCCGTTCTGTCATTCGCCGCAGTCCCGTGTTGTCGACTCCCGTTCCATTGATAGTGGGAAGATTATCCGACGACGACGTGAATGTCTCAGCTGTGGAAAACGCTTTACTACCCATGAGACGGCCATCCTCAACGTCATCAAACGGAGCGGTTTGTCAGAACCGTTCTCCCGCGACAAGGTGCTGCAAGGCGTTCGCCGTGCGTGCCAAGGACGAGATGTCTCCGAAGATGAACTCAAGTTACTCGTTGAAAAAGTAGAGGCCAATGTCCGCTCAACAGGCGCGTCTGAAATACCTTCGCACGAAGTCGGCCTTGCTATCCTTGGACCCCTCCGGGAACTAGATGAAGTTGCCTACCTCCGTTTCGCCTCGGTCTATAAGTCCTTCACTTCTCTGGAAGACTTCGAAAAAGAAATGGCAGCTCTGCGGCACGACCATGGACACTCTGGCGCAGGTGTCACCGGATACGACGACCTTTAAAACACACATTGCCAACAGACAATGACTAATGTCACCGTGAACTCGACGTTCCACACCTGCAATGAGACCTAAGCGGGAAGTGCAGCAATTTCCCGCATAAGCTTCTTTTCGGAGACTTTCTCCACCGTTCCTAGCTGCTGCGCAAAGGTACTCACCTTAAACTCCTCACACAGCCAGCGCACCTTTTTAACGGCGACAGAATCCCCCGCTGAAGGAGCTCCACACTTCTCCCACAAGGCATCCTCAACACGGTAGAAAGCCTCCACCGAAGCGGACCACGGATCCTCCCATTCGCCATCATGAAGTACCGCTTTGCCCAGACGCTCTTGCGCGGCCTGCAAATAGCGAGGAATGTGCTTGACGCGAACTGCCCCATGCATCGTGACAAAACCTGGCGAGGTAAGCCACGCCACCTGCTCACGCACATCCTGCACAATCCCCTCTCCCTCTGGGAGATTTGCCAGCACCTGTATACGCGCTTCCACTGCCTGCGCAACGAGTAATGCAATGGCACGCTCACGAGAGGGAACTTTCTCAGTCGCACTCTGGCGCAAAGAAGCGTAACCGTCCAACGTAAGAGTGGGAGGCCCAGCGAGCACCACAATATCCCGCACTGCGCAATGGTGACAATCCTCCCGGAGGGACCCCTCACCTCCGGGATAACTCCGCAGTGCCATACGTTGAGCTTGAGGAATACCGCTAAAGAGCTGACGGCGAGCATGCGGGAGCTCAGCGAGTAACAACTCTACTAGCGCCTTATGCTGCGCCACCTGCGCCGATACAGCAGTCGGATAGGTATGCACATGCCATCCGTCCTTTTTCCGCAGCAACGCCGGATATGCAGTGACGTCACCCTGCGAGACCTGCGGTGGAATATCCCCAATCTCCTCGGTCCAGGCAGGAAAAGGCCCTTTTTCCACCGTATGGAAGGTCGAGCTAATCGCTTGGGCACTAGTGCCCTGCTGCCTTGCCTGTAGTTCCCGCACATCTCGCGCTGTATCGACGGTACGTCCTTGCTCGTCCACTGCAACAAAACGCATGAGCAAATGCTGAGGCAGCTCCGCAGCGGAGATGACGGAATCAGGGACATCTACCCCACGCACCTGGCGCAAGGTTTCTTGGAATACCTGCCGGAAGTCGCGCGAGTAATCCTCCACTATGGTTCCCATCATTGCCTGGGATGTCTCAGGAAGAGGAATAAACATACGACGATAATCTTTGGGTAAACCTCGTAATAGAGCGAGGATGAGCTCCTCTCTCATTCCGGGCACCAACCATGTGAAAGGTGCGGGGGATACCGCAGGAAGTTGAGCGAGTGGAATGAGCACCGAAATGCCGTCCTTCGCAGAACCCGGTTTGAAGGCATACTCCAGGGGGAATCCAGCGAGTTCATCAGGATAAAGAGTGCTATCCTCGCCAGCGGAGGCCGCAGCTCTGATGTGTTCTTCTGAGAATTCCAGTGAGGCTTTCTCTGCAGCACTGGCTCGGCGCCACCATTGGTCAAACTGCACCCGTGACATGATCTGCTCAGGTACGACCATGGCAAAGAGCGTCGCTAGTGTCTCCTCGTCGACTACGCTGCCACGCTGCCGTGCCTTTTCTTCATAGACCTGTAAGCGTTCGATCGTGGCGTCATTAGCCGCAGTAAAAGGATACTGTCGGTCCCAATCGCCCCGGACTAGCCCGTGTAGAAGAAAAAGGCGACGTGCAAGATCAGGGTCAATCTTGCGGTATGACACGAGTCGATCGACCACCAGCGGTACCCCCCATAAACTGGTGGTCTCATATGCCTGCACCTCACCCCGCGAATGCGACCAGTGTGGTTCTGTGTAACGGCGGGAGATTGAGGCGCCGGCAGCTTTTTCAACCCATTCAGGTTCTATGGCTGCTACTGTCCGGGCCCACACTCGGGACGTCTCCACAATTTCATAGGCCATGACGAAGCTATTCTTCCGAGCGACACCGCTACTCGGGAAAATAGCGAATCGTTTCCCCCGTGTACCCTGGTAGTCCCGCGTCTCGCCGATACGTGAACCTATGTGGCTAAGAAGCCCAACCAACAGTGCACGATGGATGTCGTCTTCTCGGACTCCGTCTTTCTCCTGATGTGGAAGCCACGACCATTTCAAATCCCGGCATATTTCGCTCAGCTGTTGGACAAGATCGAGCCATTCTCGATAGCGCATCCAGTGGAGAAACTCTCGTCGGCACATTTTTCGGAATGCGGAACGAGAGAGTTGGCGCTGTTGCTCATGAAGAAAATCCCAGAGCTGAAGGTAAGAGAGAAAATCACTCTGTGGATTGCGGAAACGGGCATGCAACTGGTCCGCTTCCTGCTGCTGTTCCATCGGCCGTTCTCGAATGTCTTGGAGGGAGAGACCAGCAACAATAAGCAGGACGTCTCCTAGGACGTCACGTCGCTGTGCTTCCACCAGCATCCGGGCGAGACGCGGATCGGTAGGAATACGTGCCATTGTCCGGCCAGTCCCCGTCAAAGCCATATCATCGCGTAGTGCACCCAACTCGCGAAGGACTTGGACGCCGTCACGGATCGAGCTCAATTCAGGGGGATCAAGGAAGGGGAAGTCCTCCACTGTCCCAAACCCAAGGTCAGCCATGCGGAGAATGACAGCAGCCAAATTCGTGCGGAGAATCTCGGGTTCGGTATAAGCCGGACGGGACTCGTAGTTCTCCTCTGAATACAATCTCAACGCAATACCATCTGAAAGACGCCCACAGCGCCCCGAGCGTTGGCGTGCAGATGCTTGTGAAATTTCTTCGATGGGGAGACGTTGGATTTTCGTCCGATGAGAGTAGCGAGAAATGCGGGCTGTACCAGTATCGACAACATAACGTATCCCCGGCACCGTGAGTGATGTTTCTGCCACATTAGTCGCTAATACAACCCGCTGTGTGTCATGGGGTTCGAAGACCCGGTGCTGTTCCGCCGCGGAAAGACGTCCGAAAAGCGGCACTATGTCCAGAGCGGGAAAACGTCGTTGACGTAGTGCATCTTCAGCCTCCCGGATCTCTCGTTCCCCCGGAAAGAACGCCAAGATGTCGCCGCCTTCCAGCGACGACTCGGTATAGAGTTCGGTAACGGCGTCAACAAAAACATCGAGGGGATCGGCGTCAGTTTCACCAGGCCGATAGCGGATCTCTACAGGATACGTTCGCCCTGACACCTCAATGATCGGTGCGGGTTCACCTCCCACCGCGAAATGCTCAGCGAAACGTTCCGTCTCAATCGTCGCAGAGGTGATGATGACATGCAGGTCAGGGCGCTGGGGAAGAATCTTTTTGAGATATCCCAAGAGGAAGTCGATATTGAGACTCCGCTCGTGTGCCTCGTCGATAATGATGGTGTCATAAGCGCGGAGTAGCCGGTCGTGATGGATTTCCGCTAAGAGAATGCCATCCGTCATCACCTTAATGGCGGTGTCTTCTGAGACAGTGTCTGTGAACCGAACGGAGTAGCCGACGAGTCCACCTAGCGGGCAATTGAGTTCGTTAGCAATGCGTTCTGCTACTGACCGTGCAGCGATACGACGGGGTTGTGTATGCCCGATAATGCCAGTTGCTCCCCAACCCAGGTCGAGACAGAGTTTGGGAAGCTGCGTCGTTTTACCAGAGCCGGTTTCACCTGCAACTACGACCACTTGGTGGCGCAGTAGTGCCTCACGGATATCTTCTAGCCGGGAGGTAATAGGTAGCTGATCAGGGTATTCAGGATGGGGAAGTGCCGCACGGCGAAGTTCGAGGCGCAGTTCAGCACATTCGAGATCATACTCAATTGCCGCACATGACTTGAGCGATCGGACTTTCTGGAGCCGGCGGCGCAGCTGGTCATAGTCCCTCAGCATGACATTCTCTCCAGTGCCAAGGCGGCTGAGAAGACGATGCCGGTACTGCCGAACATCCGCGGGGAGCGGAGTAGAGGTGGAAGTACGACGCCGATGCTGGGACATAAACTCAGATTACCCGTAGTGAGTGATACAGGAGAAAGAGCCTGGCAGGAGAGAGGCCCCTACGATACCGGTGGCCTCCTGCTTTTCGGGAACAGGAGGCCACCAGGTAGATAGTCGATGAGCTCAGACCACGCCAGGAGGGGGTACTGGGATGGCTTGAGTGTGTTAACGCACTGTGTAGTTCAGCGTGTAGGAGGTCTCGTTCACATTCGATCCCAGGTAGATGTGGTAGACACCTGGCATGACGACGAACTTGTGGAGGTTACTGTTCCAGTAGCTGAGCTGTTGCGGCAGGACTGTGATTGTGATCGTCTTCGACTCACCCGGACGCAGATACACCTTCTGGAAGCCGCCGAGTTCCTTCGGCGGAACTGACACACCCTGATTCCGTGGCTTTCCTACATAGACCTGCGGGACAGTCGCCCCAGCTCGCTTGCCCGTATTGGTGACGGTAAACGTCACCTTAATCGGTGTGTTGGCAGCACCAGAGGTTGCCTGCATGCGGGGAACGGAATATGCGAACGTGGTGTAGGAGAGACCGTAGCCGAAGGGGAACAGTGGTACTTGGTTGCGGGACTGGTACCAGCGGTATCCAACAAAGATTCCTTCGCTATAGGTGGGGGTGAGACCAAGCGGACCTCCCGGGAATTGTGCGAGGGTGTGCGCAGGCCACTGACCGTCAGCCGTGGGGAAAGTCTGTGGAAGGTGACCAGAAGGGTTCACATCACCGTAGAGGAGTGAGGCGGTGGCTTTGCCACCCGCTTGGCCGGGCTGCCACATGTTCAATACTGCAGCGACTTTCGGTAGCCACGGCATTGCAATGGGCCCGCCAGTATTGAGAACGACAATCGTGTTCTTGTTGGCAGAGGCAACCTTGTTGATCAATGCAGTCTGTTCAGACAAAAGGTTAATGCTGGTGCGGTCCATCGCCTCCATGGTGAGGTTGGTGACGAAGACGATGGCAACGTCAGCCTTCTTTGCTTCCTGGGCAGCGCTGAGGTGGTTGAGACCAGAGGAGTAGCTAACCTTTGCGCCACGTGAGCGCTTCGTGATCTCGTCGAGGGCCGTGTCTGTTTCAGTAGCGGAAACATTAGAAGAACCACCACCGCCGACAGCTACCTTGGCAGGCGCACCAAAGATGGCAATGCGTCGGGCAGTGTTTGTCTTCAACGGCAAGACACTATTCTTGTTCTTCAACAGCACGGCGCCTTGCTCCGCGATCTTCTGTGCCGCAGAATTACCGCGCGCTACATTGACGGGATGGATCTGCTTCGTACGGTCGAACATGCCGAAACGGAACATGACGGTCAGCGTTTCCTTGACGCGAGCATCGATGTCCTTCTCACTCAGCCGACCTTGCTTGATGGCTAGTCGCACCGTGGGTTCGAGTGATGTGAAGGTCTGTGGCATTTCAACGTTAAGACCATTCTTAAAGTCTTCTGTAGACCACGATGCAGGGAAGTCAGTGACGACATAGCCGCCAAAACCCCAGGTATGTCGCAGGTATTTGGTGAGTGTGTAGTAGTTGGAGCAACTGTGTGTCCCGTTGAGGGCGTTGTAGGCGCACATCACAGAGCCAGGATTGGCCTGCTTCACTGCCATCTCGAATGGCTTCATGTAGATCTCGTGCAGCGCTCGTTCGGGAACACGGGAATTGCCGATGTTACGAGCAGTCTCTTGGTTGTTTGCAACGAAGTGCTTGAGTGTAGCGATAACACCAGCAGACTGGATGCCTTTTACGTTGGCAGTGGCCATCGTGCCAGATAAATAGGGGTCTTCTCCGTAGTATTCAAAGCCGCGGCCGCCCAGCGGGTTACGGGCGATATTGAACCCAGGTCCGTAGAGCTGGTCAGTACCGAGTGCGCGGGCTTCCTCACCGGCCACTCGACCTTGGAGCTGTGCTATCGCGGGATCCCATGAGGCGGCGTAGGCGAGTGGAGCGGGGAACTTCGTTGCGGGGTCGGCGCCATTGCGAACGCCGGCAGGGCCATCAGATTGGACAAACTCGGGAATGCCGAGTTCCGGGATCGGGGGAATATAGCCAATGGCCGGAGTGTGCGGGCCGGTAAGCTTGGTGCCGGAGAGCATGTGAATCTTTTGAGAGAGATTCATTGCAGAGATCAGCTTGGCAGCACGCTGCTCGGGGCTGAGTGCGGTGTTCATCCACGGGCGAACTGGGGTGGCATTAGCGCTCCCCATGAGAGCCGGGGTGAATGCCAAGGCGGCGGCAATACCTGCTACAGAAAAGGACCGTAGCGTTTTGGTCCAAGATGCGGTCATATAGTTGCACGTCCTGTTCGGTAGATCGATCAAGTCAGTTACTAATTTACCAATTGTGCTTGCTCAATTTGGAAGAATTGTCACTTATTGCGCAATGGCACGCAAACATCGACTCAGAGACTCGCAGGACAATCCGAATGGAAGAAGTCCGGAGTGTAATGTGGATCCTTCCTGACAAAGAATGGCCGAGACTGTGTTGTCACATTACCGATTCTCCTGGAGTGCTATTAACTTAACGATTCAACGAAAGTGTTGTGCGCCACTTGGCGCCTGTCGATATATATGAGACGACAGTATCAATATCACGCTAAGAAAAAGTGTTTAACCTAGAGCTATTGACTACCTACAGCGAAGACAAGTGAAAAAGGCAAGAAAAAAGGGTCCCTTTCTGTTTATAAGGGGCCCTTTTCCGTTGTCGTAGCGGGTTTTAACCCGAGGTGACGAGTCACTCGAAGACGGAGGATACAACGTCCAGCTTGTCGATGGTGGGGTCGTTCTTCTTCCAGTCGCAACCGCAGGGGCCGGCGGTCTGCAGAGCATCGAGGACGCGCAGAACCTCTTCTACGGAACGGCCGACAGAGTCTGGAGTTGCGGAGACGAACTGGATCTTGTTCTCAGGGTTGACGATGAAGGTCACTCGGTCGGCAACGCCATCAGCATTTTCTACGCCGGTAGCCTGGACAAGTTCATGCTTGATATCGGCTAGCATGGGGAACGGGATTTCGAGCAGCTTGTCGTTGGTGGCACGCCACTGGAAGTGAGAGTACTCGGAGTCAATGGAAACTCCGAGTACCTGGCAGTCACGATCGAAGAATTCATCGTTAAGGTCGCCGAAGGCCTTGATTTCGGTCGGGCAGACGAAGGTGAAGTCCTTCGGGTAGAAGAAGATGACCCGCCACTTCCCATCGTAGCTGTTGTTGTCGACAGTCTCGAAGTAATCCTCGGGCTTGTCAGCGTCGATGTCGTGCAGGTTTCCACCCCTGAGTGCGGTCAGGGAGAACTCTGGGAATTCGTCATCAATAGTAAGAAGAGCCATCTTGTACTCCTTCTGGTGAATACCAATACATTCGTCACCATGTTTTGGTGATCTCTCTTGACTACCATCTTCCACGCTTGAAATTAAAAAGTCAAGACTTTTGGAGTGTATTATAATAATCATTATGGCTAATCAATCATACCAACCGACTATCGCGCATTTGCGGGCATTTGTCGCTGTAGCGCACCATCGTCACTTCGGTGCTGCGGCTCACAGTCTCGGGGTCTCACAGCCGTCACTATCGCAGTCTCTTGCCACCCTGGAAGAAGGCATCCACCGCACTTTGATTGAGCGATCGACGCGACGTGTCATCGTAACGCAAGAGGGTGAGTCACTCCTCCCATATGCAGAGGCCGTTATTGCTGCAGCCGATCATTTCCGGTCTGCAGCACAGGGCCTCGGACACGGTTTGGAAGGTGATCTTTCTATTGGTCTTATCCCTACCGCCGCGCCCTACATCTTGCCCCAGGTTTTAAGTCTTACCGCCCAGCATTACCCAAATCTTTCGGTAACAGTGATCGAGGACCAGACAGCACGCTTGCTGGAAAGCCTGCGGGCTGGCCGCATCGACGTGGCATTGTTGGCCCTCCCCCTGGGAGAGACAGGTTTCAACTCGATCCCCATTTACCAAGAGGACTTTGTATTAGCTGTTCCCAAAGGCCACCCGCTCGAAGGACGTAACGATCTCCCGACAAGTGTGCTGCGTGAGGTGCCACTGCTTCTTCTTGACGAGGGGCATTGCTTGCGTGATCAGACGATCGATCTCTGTCATGCCGTGGGCGCCACAGTGGGCAAATCCAATACTCGCGCTGCATCCCTTCCCACCATTCTGCAGTGCGTGTCGGCAGGGATGGGTGTCACGCTGATCCCTGCTTCTGCAATTCCTGTGGAGGGCTATATGAAAGGAATTGCTATCGCCCGCTTTGCGGACCCGGTACCAGGCCGAAAGATGGGCCTCGTCTATCGCTCGTCATCGACCCGTGGAGGAGACTGGGACTCACTCGCTCGAACCATAGGGGACGCTTTCGCGAATACCGTGGGAACTACACACGAAAAGATCGCTCGCAGGCGGTAAACCTCTCGATCATTGATTGATACAACGCCATGAAAGTTGGGGTGGGCGGATCATCTGATCCGCCCACCCCAACTATTAAGTGAGGAAAGAAGTCCGTTGCCTACTTACGGCCAGTGAACTCATTCATACCGTCATTAACGCCAAGGAAGTTAGCTATAGCGTCATACCAGTGTGTGGGAAGGATACGCATCAGCGCGGTGTACTTTACCAACGGCGGCATGAAGATTTCCTGCTGCCCAGATTCGATGCAGGCAATAATCTTGTCGGATACTTCTTGCGGCTTCAGAATTGGAAGAAGTAGTGGGATACGCGTCTTCACACCATCGAACATGCCTGTTGAGATGTAGTAGGGGCAGACGGTAAGGGTCTTCACAGCAGACTTTTCCTTCGCCAATTCATTGCGAAGAGACTCCATGAAACCGCGTGCACCCCACTTGGATGCTGCATAGTCAGTCAGCATGGCAGGCCCAATAGTTCCTGCAGCAGAGCTCAGCGTAATGATATGGCCGTGATCTCGGGCAATCATGCCGGGAAGAAACTCGCGGGTAACGTAGAACAGACCGTTGAGGTTAATGCCGAGGGTGCGATCAATCCCCTCGTCGGAGAGTTCAAGCAGTGGAGCACCGGACACGACACCAGCGGAGTGTACGAGAATGTCAACCTGTCCGAATTCATCAAGCACTTGTTTGGCCACAGACTTCACGGCCTCACGGTCAGAAACGTCGACTCGGTAGCCCTTAGCAGTGCACCGCATCTGCTGCAGACGGGCAACCGTGTCATCAATACGCTGCTGGGTAAAGCCCCAAATAATGACGGCCTTTGCACCACGACGAGCGCACTCTTCCGCCATCAAACGACCAACACCGTTAGATCCGCCAGTAATAAGGACTACGTGTCCGGCAATGGCAGTGCCGTCATTCATCGCTACTTTCTTCACGAGGTTTTTCACGACGTTCCTCATCATGGTGGGTCCACCACTCTTTACCAGGGGCAGAACGTCCTTGATCACCTGCATTGGTACGTGTCCCATACTGAGCCCTTTCGGCAGTGGTTATCGTTAGCTTGTCCGCTATATGTGCGAAGTAAAGAGGAGTTTTCTCTTTCTGGAATCGATTGTAACGAGCGAAAGGCATCCAAGACGAAACCCCACGCATGACTTAGCACACAGTTGCGAAACAACCTGCAGAGAATTTACACGCTAGCTAAATAGTCGCGTAGAAACGATTAAGAAAAGCGACTGAAAGAAACCATTGTGGTGGTTCGTGGCAAGCGGTAGCACCGCCCTTGGATAAATCCGTTGTGGGAGTAGAACGCTTTCAACTCTTCTCGGCATTCCAGCGTCAGCGGAAGGTCCTGTCGGGGAGGCTGGTGGAGGAGTTGTGCGGCGACTCCGAAGCCGCGGAAGGGCGGTGCAACAGCCAGGCTTGAGAGGTAGCATTGTGCTCCATACCCGCGTGCATTTTTTGAGAGAAAAGCTTCAAAGTAATAGCGCCAAAAGTGCTTTCCTAACAAACTCCATATGCTTGCTAACGTCGTAACTGACTCTGTGACCATTCTGCCGAAGCGACGGCATCGTGTAAGGAAAGCCCCACCCGCTGACGCGTGTTCCTCTGCAGCTGTGCCCTCCACAGCCCAAATAGCGGCTCCAGCAACACATTCATGGATGGCACTCGCCGCATTAGTCTCTGTGGCTGTCACCGCCACCATCAAGGTGCCAGCTGCGTATGCATCTTCAGCCCAATGCTGAATGAGCGGGAGTGCACTTTTAGCCCGATTGTGAGAATGAGGAAATAGCCAGACGAGATAGGGTTCGACTGTGCCAAAAGACTCTGCAATGATCCGCGCTGCAGTGGCCACCTCGTCCAGGTGGGCAGCGCGAATATGAAATACCGGGGTTTTTGCTGAACTCATGAACGCGTCAAATCTTTCACATCGAGCGATCGGAAATATACTTCTCCGCGCTCATTGGATAGAGCGCTATCGACAACTGCATCGATGACCCACGAATGGTTCTCTTCCGGATCGCAAATGGTTTGACGAACGTCCCATGTTGTTCCATCCGGAGAAGGAGTGATAGTGATGAAACGAGCACTACGTGCGTCGCTATCGGTCACGATGTCATCGTACTCGGCCCAGTAATCTTCCGTTGCCTGGTACCAGTCAGGATACTCTTGCGAGATTCTTTCATCAAGTTGGGCAAGAGTTTTCGTGTCATCGAGAGCGAGTAGCGAGACATGTCGGAACATAACGGTACGGATTAGGCGCTCGAACAAGTAGCGGTTCTCGGAAAGGAGCGGTGGGGGAGTAGTAGCGTTGCGTTCTTCCTCGGTGGGAACTCGACCAGCCTTAAGAGCTTCCCATTCTGCCAGCAGTGAATTGTCAATTTGCTCCACGAGCGCTCGGAGCCAGTCGAGAATATCGTGTAGCTCATCGGTGAGTGCATCGCGTGGGAGCAGCCGTCGGAGCGTGTTATAGCAGTCGGTGAGGTACCTCAAAACAGTTCCCTCAGCACGGGAAATGCTGTACGTGGCAATGAGATCACCAAAAGTCATCCCATTCTCCACCATCTCCCGGACAACTGATTTGGGGCTGAGATCCCATTGATGTGCCCAGGGGTGCTCCTTGCGATAGCTCTCCAACGCGACGGAAAGCTCTTCCGCAAGTGGCTGAGGCCAAGTTATCTCATCGAGCTCCGCCATCATTTCCTGGTAGCTCACTCCATCCTCTCTCAGCAACTGAGCACGGGCATGACGGAGCTTCTTTTGTTGGGCGTAGAGAACGGGAGAGGGGTCTTCGAGAATTGCCTCGACAATGGAGAGTACCTGTAGCGGGTAGTCGGGTGAATCCATGTCGAGGACACTCAAATAGGCTAACGCGAACGGGGATAGCGGCTGATTGAGTGCCAGTTCGTGAGGGAGATCTCCACGGATGTGGACCCATCGTCCATCCGCAAAGGGCTCGTCCTGGCGTGTCACCACACCCGACTTTTCCAGTCCGCGGAAAAGTGCGAATGCTTCGAGGGCAAGTGAGCGTTGTTGTGCTCGACTGACATAACTATGCGTGATGAGGTGTTGAACGGCTGAGAATAAACTACCAGGCCTTTCGATGAGCTGAAGCAGCATACTTGCCGTCATTTGCATGCGAGGAACTAAGGTTTCTGCCGGGGAAGAGGTGAGTTTTTCGAAAGTCTTCTCATTCCAGCTAACGACGCCCGGTTCTTTCTTCTTCTTTTTTTGCTTTTGTCCCTTTCGGGTAGCACGCAGAGCGTCAATTTCTTCTACCGGAGCCTGTACGATGACGAGACCTTCCGTGTCGAACCCAGCCCGACCCGCCCGCCCAGCAATTTGTTGAAACTCGCGGATTTTGACAATGCGCTGGCGGTGACCATCAAACTTGGCCAAACCGCTAAAGATAACAGTGTGAATGGGCACGTTAATGCCGACTCCCAAGGTATCTGTTCCGCAAATGACAGTGAGTAGCCCTTGCTGGGCAAGTCGTTCGACGAGCCGTCGATACTTAGGAAGCATCCCGGCATGATGGACACCCACGCCATGCAACAGCAACGTCCGCAGAAAAATACCGAAACTGGTAGAGAATCGGAATCCGCGTAGTGCCTCCGACATGCGGGCACGTTGCTCCTTCGAGATAAGAGCAGTAGCTTTCAACTGGTTGGCATAATCGATCGCATCGCGTTGGGTAAAGAACACGATGTAGAGAGAACCCAAACCTTCATGCACGAGAGACAAGACTGTCTCATTAAGCGGTGACCGCGAGTACCGGTAGGTAAGGGGCACTGGTCTTTTCGCGTCAGTAACCTCCGTAACAACCCGACCCGAGCGTTCGTACAGTCCGTCTTTCCACAATGTCGTGTCACCGAGAGTTGCAGAGAGCAGGACAAATTGAGTATGGGGGAGCTCAATGAGTGGTATTTGCCATGCCCAGCCCCGATCGGGGTCCGCCACAAAATGGAATTCGTCCATAATAACGAGCCCTACGGCGCACTTTTCGCCTTCGCGGAGGGCTTTATTCGCCAGAATCTCGGCAGTTGCACAGATGATAGGTGCGGAAGGATTGACAGTGGCGTCTCCAGTCATCATACCGACGTTGTCGGATCCGAAGACCTCGCATAGCGCAAAAAACTTCTCGTTGACGAGAGCCTTAATCGGTGCCGTGTAGAAACTGACCTGATCGTGAGTCATTGCCCACCAGTGCGCGAAGATGGCTACTAGGCTCTTCCCCGAACCAGTTGGTGTCGAAAGGATGAGGTGATCGCCAGCACTGATGGTGAGAAAACCTTCAGCTTGAGCAGGATAGGGGTCGATGCCAGAATCCGCTAGATAGCGTTCAAAACAGTCAATGATGGACGTGTCCAGCAGTGATTCAGGGCAATCTGTAAGTTCGGGAAGGTAGTCGGCCAGAGTCGGGGTCGAAGAATCCACTGTCTATTTGTCGCCTTCTTCAGCAGGTGGATCCTGCCGGGTATCAACTTGGGAGAGGAACTTCTCCAACTCTGCACCCAACTTCTCGGAGTTCATGAGGTCTTCTGCAAAGACCTTGAGGTCTGCTTCCTCCGTCTTTTTCCGTTCGTGTTCCTCTTTGAAAGAGTCATAGGTTTGTTCCATAGCGCGAACGACGGTGACCAGCTCCGGGTTATCGTCTATCTGCTCATTGACTTCAGCAAGAAGATTGTCAGCATCCTTCTCAACAGCGCCGGTAGGAATGGAGAGTTGGCAGAAAGACTGAAGGGCGTGGAGAAGTTGAACAGATGCAGGAGAATAATGCGACTGTGCGAGGTAATTAGGAACTTGGACGGTGAACCCATCCATACGGAAGTGTTCCTCCTGCAAGACATAATCGAGGTAGGCATCAAAGCTAGCGGGGAAACGCATAGAGCCTTCCCAATTAGTGATTCCCTCTCCCTCGAAATGCTGTGATCCATGGTGCAAACAGGGGACATGGCGTGTGTGCGGGACCCCCATTGTGGCGGCGAAGATTCCTACGGTTTCCTTCACCCCGTAGGAAGCCAGTAAACCGAGAATTTCACGGGAAATCTGTCCCCAATGTAAGTCTGGTTCAGTGCCTTCCAGGAGGAAAAATGGGCGTCCATTGTTGTCGTAGAGGAGCCACAATTTGATGTCGTGGGGGTGGTAAGCTTCCAGTTTTCCGTCCCGCATGAGCAATGCCGGGCGTCGATTGGTGTATTCGATAACAGCGTCAGCAGTGAAATCCGCCACCAGCTCTTTCTCGAGCGAACCGAGCAGGTGCTGAGTGGTGATAAATACGGTATTGCCAGCGTCGACGAACCCGGTAAGTCCGTGCACAAACGGGACGCTATCGACACCATCGGGAAGTGTCGGACGTGGGAACTGCGATCGATGAAGAGAATCGGGCATGTCGTCTCCTCCTTCCTAGTCGACTAGCGGGTCCCAGTGTTGAGACTCGCGCAGGGTACAACGAGCTACAATGCGCGGCCGGAAGGCCGTCTCAAGAAGCCCCTCTTTCTTACGAGCATACTTGTTTGGACTCCCGGTTGGGGCTCACTCGTGTCAACATACCCCGCTCTGTTTACATTCCCAATCCGCACATAACCCGTGCATATGGAGCACCTCTCAGGTAAATTAGGAATTATGAAGATTCGGCACACACGGGTAACCTGCGCTGCCCTCGCTTTCTCCACCGTACTGTCGCTAGCTCTTGTTTCCGGCTGTGGATCAGAGGACAGGCAGGCGGAGAATCCTGCTGCACGTGGGGCAACGACAGAGCGTCCCGGTGCTGCAGCGGAGCCCTCTCACTCGCCTTCTGGTAGGAGTGGAACACATGGCCGGGATGGATCTCGACAGAGTGACGTCAAAGTGCCGAAGCATAAGAAACCTCGTATTGATTGGGCCGAGTTTCTCCGCGATCCCGCAAACTATTTGCTGGGTGGGACTGAGTTTCCCGGTGGATATTCGGCGCGCACACTGAGCCTCTCGGAACGCGGTAAGGCAATTCAGGATGTCGGCAGAGCTGGCGTCAGTGTCGAGAACTTCCCCAATTCGTGTAATGGGGCAGCGGGGCGCATCGGGTCCGCCAATGACCAGATTGCTATGCAAATGGCGTCAAAGCAGAATCATTCGCTTACGCTCGTCGTCATCAATAACTCTGATCCCACTGCTGCGGTGTCTGCGTGGGCCGACAAAAACGACCAATGCCCGACATTTCTCTCACAGGAAAACGGGGTGACCTCGACAGTCTATGTTGAGAAAACGGACGCACCAGAGATTTCTGGTTCGCAGGCAGTGGGATATCTGATTACGACAAAAACTACGAATCTGCGCGGTAGCACTACGCAAGAACAGCTTCTTTATGCGGTCCCCATGGGAGAGGTTGTTGTTGAGGTCATGGGAATGAATTTCGGTGGTCCAGTTAGCCGCGGGGAAGTAGATGATGTCCTGCAAAACGCCGTAAAGAAGAGTACGGAAGTTGAGCAGAAAGCTGCTGAAGCGACCCGCAAAGACGCTAACGAATCTGCCAGTACTAGCTCCACTAGCGTCCGTAAGTCGAGCGTGACTCATTCTCCGCGAACGACTACTGTCAGGCCCGCAGAACACCATACAGCAGAAGACTAGTCAGCTCTGTGGAGTTTTCTCACACCCATTGGTTGCTCAGCGAGTAACGGGTGTGTGTTGTCCACACCTGTCCAGACTGTGGACTAGTTTTTGATAGTGCTATGTGCTGACGGTGCTGTGTATCTCCCCTTTGCGACAGTGTCAGTATGCATCACACCATTTCTTCACCCGGGCATCTTATCGCCCAGCTACCTCACTTCTTCGGATTCGATGTTCATGACTCACTCGTCGTCATGACGACTTCTAGTGTCACTCATGCGATGGGACCGCTCCTGCGTGCTGATATTTCCAAACCTGGTAAAACGGGGGAGACACGGCAGACAATATCAGCCGCTCTGCGGCGTCTCGCAGACCGAGAATTCGGAGAGTTGCATATCATCCTAATAAGCTCTGACTGGACAGCGCAGGGGGCCGCCCAAGCGGACGCTATCGATGAAGTCTGTGGGGAACTAGCCTATTCCGTCGGATTCACCATTAAAGATTTCTATATGGCCCGCCACTGTCATCCGGGGGGAGATTGGGTCTCTCTTTACACAGGTGAGAAAGGGAGAATCCCGACTATCATCCCCATCGATACGGTTTCTATCGGCCGTAAAAGTGCACCAAAGCTACCGCAGCAACGGCAAGAATTGGCAAATGCTAGGGAACCGATCACCGTCATTAGCGGCAACGAGAAAACGGAGTTGCCTGTTGCTCCTGAGCTTCAGAAGACGCACTCCTATAGGGGACTACCTGCATTGATGTCCCGTGAAGAGACACAAGAGTGGGTGGCTGCGCGAACTACGGATATTTCCCAACTCTCTGAATGGGACGCACGGACGGAAAGTCTAGCCTGTCTTTCTGTTCCCTCCAGGGACGAGCTGCGTCACATTCTTCAGACAACCCCTACACAGTCTGTGCATGACCCATCTGCGGTCGTGATGCGCCAGTTCTTACTCCGCTGTATTGAGTCTTGCCAAGGAGCTGACGGGCTTATTGCTCTGCTCGCCGACCGTGATGCGGATCAGTGGGCAGAATGGATGTGGGAGCTTATCCCAAGCGTTGATCTCGCTATGCGTTCTTACATGCTCTTAGCATTGGCATTGTGGTACTACATGCATGGCGACGGCTTTCGGGCGCACACCATGCTCGACCAAGCAGCAATCATTGACCCCCAGTGCATTGAAATTCGTCAATTGCGGCAGTTGCTGGCCATGTGCATTGAACCCAAGGCGTTACGAATCGTTGTCGACGAAATTGCCGAATCCCTGTGGGAAGAAGGCGCCTAGCGAGCCTTGTGTGCGGCAAAAGCGCGGTCACCAAGCTGCCGGGTAAACTCCCACGCGTCACTGACGATTTCGGTGATATCAGTGTGCTGGGGATTCCAACCTAATTCCTGCTTGGCCTTTTCGGAGGAAGCGACTAGAACGGCAGGGTCACCCGCACGACGTTCCGCTACCTCGGCAGGAATTGGGTGCCCAGTAACTTTCCGGCAGGCCTCGATGACTTGCTTTACGGAGAAGCCTTCACCCGAACCAAGATTGAATATCGAATGACGACCTTTTGGAGACTTCTCTAGTGCAAGAATATGCGCATCTGCCAGGTCCAAGACGTGGATATAGTCCCGAATACAGGTGCCGTCAGGAGTGGGCCAATCATCGCCGAACATGTAGATCTTTTCACGGTAACCCATGGCTACTTCAAGGACGAGAGGAACGATATGGGTCTCGACCTTCCGATTCTCACCAGCGCCATGGTAGGCACCTGCTACGTTGAAGTAGCGTAGCGAGGTGGCGGTCAGCCCATAGGCGTTGCAATAGGAGGTAATCGCCATATCCATAGAAAGCTTAGTGGCCCCATACGGGTTCGTGGGGTGGGTAGGCATGTCTTCGGTGATGGGGACCTGATCTGGCTCTCCATAGGTGGCTGCGGTCGAGGAGAAGACTAACCGAGGAACGTTATTGTCGCGGATGGCATCGAGGAGCGCCAGGGTGGTAACAACGTTGCCTTGCCAGTATTCGTCCGGTACTTCACAGGATTCCCCGACAAGAGAGCGAGCAGCGAAATGTAAAACACCGTCGTACGACTCTGCGGCTAGCACCTCGTGCGCAACATCCTTGATGTCGCCTTCAATGAAGCGAGTACCGGCCGGTACTGCTTCCCTGGTACCTGTCGACAATTTGTCGACGATAGTGACGTCGTGACCGCGTTCCACTAGCAAGGTAGCAACACAGCTACCAACGTATCCGGCGCCGCCGGTAACCAGGAGTTTCATGTATTACCTCTTCACAGGTTCAATATAAAAGGCGTGTGCCATGTCATTAGGTATGGTAATCCACTCGCCGCCCAATGAGCATAGCCGAATGACGCCATCCTTCTCTTTGACACTGATGCGGGCTCCAGGGCCAATTGCATTGGTGATGAGACTATCGACAAGATCCTGATCGGTCTGGGCGATTTCGCCAACTCGGCGCAGCGTGACGATGAGTGGCTCTTCGTTGAGATCAAGCTCAGTCAGACGAGGGTAGTCTTCCGTCACAGCCGCATCAGCAGAGATCCTGTCAAGCCCAGGGATGGGATTCCCATAGGGGGAGTGGTGCGGGTGGTCTAGCACCTTGACGAGATGTCGTTCGACATTTTCGCTAATAACATGTTCCCATCGGCACGCCTCGTCGTGGATTTCCGATACATCCATGCCGACGATATCGACGAGCAGTCGCTCTGCGAGGCGATGCTTTCGCATGACTGCCACTGCGATTTCACGACCTTTAGGGGTGAGATGCAGTTCTCGGCTCGCCTCCACTGTCAGAAGCCCATCCCGTTCCATACGCGCCACAGTTTGGCTGACTGTGGGGCCCGACTGCTCGAGACGCTCCGCAATGCGAGCACGGAGAGGCGTGATACCCTCTTCTTCGAGTTCGAGGATGGTCCGCAGATACATTTGGGTAGTGTCGACAAGCTCTTTCATATGAGAGTCCTTTTCCTTCATGGGCAGACCAAAATAATGGTGTGGGCAGCCATACCTATCTTAAGTCAAAAATACAGGAAGACCCTGCCTAACCGCCTTCGTGAAGAAGAGTTTTTAGGCAGGATCTTGGGGCTTTTCGCTAGTAGCTATTGATGCTCTCGCTAGCTGGCGTAGGCGCGGAGACGTTCGATGTCTTCGCTTTCCCGAAGACGCTCCAGTACCGTACGTTCAATCTGGCGCACACGTTCACGGGATAGACCGAATTTCTTACCGATGAAGTCCAAGGTGTGGGTTTCACCATCAGCAAGACCATAGCGCCAGCGGATAACGTTACGTTCACGCTCACTGAGATCGTCTAAAACGTCATGGACGTCTTCCGCCATAAAACGAGTCATAGTGTATTCGACAGCGTCGAGGGCACCATCATCTTCGATAAAGGATCCGAGCGGTGAATCATCATCAGAACCGACCTTGGTGTCCAGACTGATGGGGTCTCTAGCTTTGTCGACAAGATCGAGAATCTTCTCAACCGGAATACCGGATTCCTCAGAAATCTCTTCCCACGTTGCCTGACGACCCAACTGTTGATTGAGCTCGCGCTTAATTCGAGAGATCTTGTTGAACTGCTCTACCAGATGAACAGGAAGTCGAACTGTCCGAGTCTGCTCCGCCATCCCACGGGTGATCGCCTGGCGAATCCACCAAGTGGCATACGTTGAGAACTTGAACCCCTTGGCGTAATCGAATTTATCGACGGCTCGGATGAGACCAAGGTTTCCCTCCTGAATGAGGTCAAGGAGGGGCATACCACGGCCGGTATATCGTTTCGCAAGGGAGACAACAAGTCGGAGATTCGCTTCCAAAAGCTGCTGACGAGCAAGTTCCCCGTCCCGTACCAACATGCGCAGCTGTCCTCGACGAGCATCTCCATAGCGGGGATGCTCCTCAAGAAGATGCTCTGCATAGATGCCTGCTTCAATGCGCTTTGCTAAGTCAACTTCTTCTTCAGCCGTCAGGAGCGGCCGACGACCGATTGCATTGAGGTAAACACGTACCAAGTCGGCAGTCTGAGAAGGGCGATCAAGGTCCTGTTCCTGCGTCCGATCAACAACTGCCGTTGCTGCGCTGTCTGAGGTCATGGGATCCTCCTCGTCGTAAGCTGGTTCACTCGGTTCAACGCGTGAGTCCCCAAAAGAGTTCCCAAATCCCAAAATTAATCACAGAGTGATGATTCCATGCAGGTAGAGGGCGTGAAGAGCGGAGCACATCGCGGGGCGGAAGATGTCCCAGTCCCAGCCCTGTACCGTACAGAGGAGTTCGGCGACATCACCGGCCGAGAGCCCGTCACGGCTCAGCCCGTTAAGAACCGCGCGCAGGGGTTCATCGATAGTGTGACGGAAGCTTGGTATGTCGCTACGGTAGACCGAATGGCTAGAGTTTTCAGTACCCAGCCCATTCGACGAGGGAGTTGCAGTATCGACGAACACTGCTTGCGGAGAGAGTGCAAAACGTTGCGAGAGCAGTTCGTCTGTCGACCACTGCTGCAGGTTATCCCAACGTTCCCAGCGTGATAGAGACTCGGCGGCAAGTGCATCTCCTTCAGGGGCAGTGAGTTCTTCGATCAGGAGAGTCGACGGACCTGTAGCTTTCCGCATGAACACCATGCCGAAGCCGATACCGGCAACACTATGATCAGCGAGGTGACCTAGCCATTGCGCAGCGTAGTCCCTCCATTGTGGGTCAGCTGGATCTCGGCCCGAGTCTTTCATCCAGGTTGCTACATAAAGGGCCGGGTCAACACAATCTCGTTCTACAATCCAGACATCGACCCCCTTTGAAGGCACCCATTGGGCAAGACGGGCCCTATAGTCTCTACCCTGCTCATGCACCCATGCCCCCAGAATTGTCGCATGACCTCCCTCTTTAAGATACTGGGGCGACTGGCGCACCATAAGTTCGGTCGCACCATCAAGATCGAGACCCGAGTCCCTATAGGAGTGAGTGATCTTCTCTGATGCGACAACAAAAGGCGGATTCGCGACGATTGCATCGAATTCATGGTCAGCTACTGGGTCAAACCACGGGCCTTGTCGTATCTCTGCACGTGGACCTGACGGAACAGTTTTCTCCTGGAGGAGGCCGCCTTCTGAGGCGACGTACACTCCATTGATCGCAAGAGTTGCAGCGGCGAGCTCGCAGCAGCGAGGCGACAAATCTGTTGCAATAATGCGCTGAGCATAGTGGCTTCCGTGGAGTGCTTGAATCCCGCACCCCGTCCCAATGTCAAGCAGAGAATCGACGGTGTCTAGTGGGGTTGCGCGCAGGAGTGACAGGGATGCTTCTCCTACGCCAAGGACATGGTCCTTCCGCGTGGCAGCGGGGAACAGTGCCCCGTCGAGATCAGAGAACACCCACTGATTTCCGAAACCTGTGTTAGCAGGACGCACATCAAGCGCAACACGATAGAGCCCGTTATCTTCCATCTGGAAGATCTCACTGTCAAGAAGATCAGCGAGATCATGCCCCGCAACGTCAAAGAGTGCTGAGATCTCTTCCGCGCTCTGCGGCTCTCCGAGTAAGAGAAGACGCACGAGAGGTGCGAGGGGAGAAGTCTCTCTTTCCTGCGGTGTGGTGGTTGCTAGCCACGCGGGTACCGGTTCGTGGCGGAACAGCGCTTGAAACGCGTCGTCACCAAGTAGCTCATGCACTCCGTCGATGGTGTAGTTCAGACGGAGGAAGGCGGAACGAAGAGTCTCGAGAACAGGCACAGAAATAGTCACGTCATCATTCTGGCACAGACTTTTGTCCTGTTTGGAAGTGGGGTGTGACCAGAGTGGAAGGCCGTAAGAAAAAAGAGCACAATAGCAGATGTGAGTACTGCTACTGATGTTCTAGAACGTCCAGATGTTGATCTGGAAGAGAAAACAACTGATGAAGCCCCTCAGTATTTTCACTATGTTAAGAAAGACAAGATCGTGGAGAGTGCGATCACTGGGACTCATGTGGTTGCTCTGTGTGGAGAAGTGTTTCCGGTAACCAAGACTCCTAAACCCAACTCTCCGATATGCCCTGAATGCCAGCGTATTTACGACACGCTGCGGAATTCCCGTTAGCGCTCCCACCCGCTGCTTATACGACCTAAGAAAAGAGACCAGCCCGGGGCTGGTCTCTTTTCTTAGCGCTCTGAAGAATCTGTCTGATGGAAGCCGGATAGACTGTGTGTGCCTTCGAACGGCCTAGTCGAGATAATCTCGCAGAACCTGCGACCGTGAGGGATGGCGTAGTTTCGACATGGTCTTCGACTCAATCTGGCGGATACGTTCACGGGTGACACCGTAGACCTGGCCAATCTCATCCAGCGTACGGGGCTGTCCATCCGTGAGACCGAAGCGAAGACGAACCACTCCGGCTTCACGCTCAGAAAGGGTGTCCAGGACGTCCTGCAGCTGGTCTTGGAGAAGTGTGAACGACACTGCGTCAACGGCGACAACAGCCTCAGAGTCCTCAATGAAATCACCGAGCTGTGAATCGCCTTCGTCACCAATGGTCTGGTCGAGAGAAATAGGCTCACGAGCGTACTGCTGGATCTCCAAAACCTTTTCAGGGGTGATGTCCATTTCCTTTGCAAGCTCTTCAGGAGTGGGCTCGCGGCCTAGATCCTGTAGCAGCTCACGTTGGATACGACCAAGTTTGTTAATGACCTCCACCATATGGACCGGGATACGAATAGTACGAGCCTGGTCTGCCATGGCACGGGTGATGGCCTGACGAATCCACCAAGTAGCGTAGGTGGAGAACTTATAGCCCTTGGCATAGTCGAATTTCTCAACGGCTCGGATAAGACCCAGGTTTCCTTCCTGAATAAGGTCGAGGAAGGCCATACCGCGGCCTGTGTAACGTTTCGCTAGCGAGACCACCAAACGGAGGTTCGCTTCGAGAAGATGGTTCTTAGCTTTGTTACCATCCCGGATAACCAGCTTCAGATCTCGCCGTTGTGACGGAGGAACTTTTTCCCCCTGCGCTTCCAGCTGCTTGAGATACCAGTCCGCGTACAAGCCAGCTTCAATACGCTTAGCGAGGTCAACCTCTTCTTCCGCATTGAGCAGAGCGACTTTACCTATTTGCTTGAGGTATGCGCGGACTGAGTCCGCAGAAGCAGTTAATTCAGCGTCTTTACGTGCTTGTTTAAGAGCTGCAGACTCTTCCTCATCCCAGACAAAGTCCTTCGACGTAGGCTTCTTTTTCTTTGCTGCAGCACGCCCGGTTGAGGTCTTGGACAGTACTCGAGAAGCAGGAGAATTGTCGACGGTGGGTGTTTCTTCCTCGTCTTCATCATCCTCTTCACCCTCAATGACGACATCGTTGACGTCATCGTCATCGTCGTCATCATCTTCGAGAGGGTCGAGGTCATCGTCCAGATTCAGATCGTCATCGGTCAGATCATCGTTATCAAGATCATCATCGTTGAGGTCCTCGTCCATATCTGCGTCTAGATCTGCATCCAGATCTAGATCATCGTTGTCAAGTTGATCCTCATCGTTCTGTGGAGTGTCCTCGACCTTGAGCTCCTCCTCGGCTGCTTTTTTGGTGCGCCGAGTCGAGTTCTTCTTAGCGCCACGAGTCGATACAGTCTTGGTACTTGCGCGCTTCCGCGCGGTCTTCTTCGCTACGGTCGTATCCTCGCCTGCAGCCGAGCTCTCCGCGGCAGATGCAGAGGAACGACGTCGCGAGGTGGTCTTCTTTGCCGTCGCAGTGTCACCGTCAGCAGCTTTCTTAGTGGCAGCCGTTTTGCGTCGTGTGGTCGTATTCTTCGCGGCTGTATTGTTCTTGGCAGTAGCAGCTTTAGTGGTGCGACGATCGCTCGATTTCTTCGCAGGAACAGTGCTTTCTGCGGTGTTGTCTAGCGCCGTAGCGTCTCTGTTTGTAGATGCAGCAGAGGACGATGACCGGCGGCGTGTACTGGAGTTTCCGGTCGTCGTCTTTTTTCCCGGAGTAGTGGAGGCGGAAGTAGATGCGCTCTTAGAGGCTGCCACAAAAAACCTTTCGAGACTATGCGAGCATAAAGTCGGTTGTTGGTCCCATCGCGTTATCAGAAGTACCTAGGGTACGCGACTAAACGAGGAGAACATGCCTTGTCATTGTACCGACTAGCTGACAATATTGCCGAACCCTCAGCCTGCGGGTGCCACGCGCTGTGCCAGATTCAATAGGAAAACGGCCAGCGCATTGACGCTGGCCGTTTTCTCCCTGAACTGATGTGGTTAGGGACAGATACCGTTAGCGGCAGCATAGGAGGCACCGACGATACCGGCATGGTTGCGCAGAGCTGCGGGTACAATAGGCGTACGAATATCGAGGTTGGGCATCCACTTAGCGTGCTTACGAGAGATACCACCACCTGCGATAATCAGGTCAGGCCAGAAGAATTTTTCCATACTGCGGATCATGTCATTGACACGTGCTGTCCATTCCGTCCAGGTGAGGTCTTCACGCTCACGTACGGCGGCAGAGGCATACACCTCCGCGTCCCCGTCGCCCAATTCGAAGTGGCCAAACTCAGTGTTGGGGATAAGAATGCCGTTGTACAGAACAGCTGATCCGATGCCTGTGCCGAAAGTCAAAAGGACGACCAAGCCCTGTGCGCCTTTAGCTGCACCGTAATGGAGCTCGGCAATGCCGGCGGCATCAGCGTCATTGACGACGGTCACCTCTTGCCCGGGCAGATGGCGGGTGAACAGGTCCTTGATGTCCGTATCAATCCACGATTTATCGATGTTAGCGGCTGTTTTTGCAGTCTGTTGCTGGATGACGGAGGGGAGGGTCACGCCAACAGGACCCTCCCAGCTAAAGCGGTGGGTAATCTCAGTGACGACGTCTGCAACTGCATCCGGGGTGGCAGGTTGGGGGGTAGCTATACGAATGCGTTCGCCGATGAGTTGTCCGGTGTTGAGATCAACGAGTGCACCCTTGATGCCGCTACCGCCGACGTCGACGCCGAAGCCGCGCAGTTGCGGTTGGAGACCGTTTTCCGCCATGGTGTTCCTTTGAGATGGAGAAGCCTGTGAGGTGTGGTGCGTTATCAGTATCTTAAGCGTCTCACAATGACCGATGAATGCGCTAGACGTTACTGAATCGCTCCAGATAAGATTACGAGATGTAAACCTCGTTCTGCCAACTTTGTTGCCAGACGTAGCATAGAAGCATAGGACTGACGAGAGGGAAGAGGGTTCTTGTCCTTCTTTTTGAAGAAAGCGACTATTTCTTTACTCGTTTACCACCCCCCGCACAGACAACGTGTCAGAAAGATGTGAGCCATGGCTGATCCTGCCGTCACCGCGCTTGAACACATTACCCCTGCTGAACTTCGCGATCTGGCTGTTACTATGGCAGCTAAAGCTGCGCAGCTTGTCGCGCAACGCCGTGCTGAGTTGCTCACTGAGGATACGACCGATAACGCCTCTGCCCTGGGCCAACAGCTCAAGACCACAGAGTGCGACCCCGTTACAATCGTCGATCAAGAAAATGAAAAAGCTCTTCGTGAGTTCCTCACCCGGGTACGTCCGCATGACTCTATCTTGGGTGAAGAAGGTGGGGGAGAGGTCCTCACTGGTGACGAGAACGCGGTCACCTGGGTCCTCGATCCCATCGACGGCACCGTGAACTTCCTGTATGGAATTCCCGCGTACTCGGTGTCCATTGCTGCCGCGATAAATGGCAAAGTTGTGGCCGGCGCTGTCGCGAACATTGTTGCCAGTGAGATTTTCTCTGCCCATCGTGGTGGGGGAGCAAGTGTTATCAGCATAGAGCAGGCGCAAGCCGATCCCTCCAGCGCCCGTACAGCTCCTCGCCTTCACTGCAATGAACCAGAGAGCTTAGGGGTTACCCTTTTGGGCACGGGCTTTTCTTACACGTCCTCAAAACGAGCATTGCAAGGTGCTTTGTTTTCGCAGGTCATTTCACACGTTCGTGATATTCGAAGGCTAGGATCGGCAGCCCTCGATCTGTGCTTTGTCGCGTCAGGACGTCTTGACGCATACTACGAGCACGGACTGCACCCGTGGGATCGTGCCGCTGGTGGCATTATTGCGCAGGAGGCTGGAGCTGTGACGGTCATTCCCGACCCCGCGGAAATCGGTCATATGGGAACGTTGAACTATGCAGTTGCTCCTTCCGTCGCGCAGGAATTCGTGACCATGATGGAAGCAGCGGGTGGTTTGCAGCCGATGCCTTTGCTCAAAAAGCAGTAGCGAGTCCGCGTATTACCACGGTGCCAATCGGCACCGGCCGTTAACGGCACGGGTTTATACAGGAAGAGGGGTGTTCCTCCATTCGGAGGAACACCCCTCTTCTAAGCCACGTGAGCTAAGACATCATTAGGCTTGCTCAGGGACCAAGTCGATTGCACCACAGGGGCACTCTTCGACGCAGATGCCGCAGCCCTTGCAGTAGTCATACTTGAACTCGTATTCACCAGGCTTGATTTTGGTGATGGCGTTATCGGGACAGACGCCGAAGCAGTTGTCGCAGCCGAAGCAGTTGCCGCATGACATACAGCGACGAGCTTCGAACAATGCAGAGCTTTCGTCCAAGCCCAGCACAACTTCATCGAAGGTGGACGCGCGGCGAGCCCCTTCCAGCTTTTCGCGAACCTGTACAGGCGCATCAGCGTAGTACCAGGTGGACAGCCTGTCGAAGGACGCATCAGCGTGCTTCGGGGCTGGATGGTACTCAGTGTCGCGAAGGAAGGCGTCGATATAGCGCGCCGCCTTCTTTCCGTGGCCGATCGCAACGGTAACGGTGCGCTCCGACGGGACCATGTCACCACCAGCGAAGATACCGCGGTGGCCAGTCATCATTTGGTCGCTTACCTGCACAACACCATTGCTGATCTCGATCTCGTCATCGTTTTCAATGAGGGAAAGGTCCGCATCCTGGCCCAGTGCCATGATGAGAGAGTCGCCCTGCAGCGTCTCGTATTCACCAGTCGGCTGGGGGAAGCCATTCTCGTCGAGTTCCATTTTCTCGATCTGGATCTCGCCCTGATCGACGTGTTTCACTGTCGACAGCCAACGCATAAGTACGCCCTCTTCCTCAGCTTCTTTGACCTCGGAGTCGTGGGCGGGCATCTGGTCACGAGTACGGCGGTAGAGAATAACGGATTCCGAAGCACCCAAGCGACGGGCAGTACGGGCAACGTCGACAGCGGTATTGCCGCCGCCGTAGACGTACACGCGCCGTCCCAGCAATGGCTTTTCCTCGGCGTCGGAATCGGTTACATCACGGAGCACTGACACTGCGTCGACCATAGTGGCAGCAGAACCAGCTGGGATATTGACGTTCTTACCAATCTGCGCACCGACTGCGAGGAAGATGGCGTCGAAATGCTCAATTTCTTCCGCCACATTCTCCACCTTGGTGTTAAGCTCGATCGTCACACCCATGTTCTGGATGCGCTCAATCTCAGCACGTAGGATGCCGCGCGGCAAGCGGTAGGAGGGGATACCGAAACGCATCATTCCGCCAGCTTCGGGGCCGGCATCACGAATGGTAACGGTGTGGCCGGCACGTCGCAGGTGGTAAGCGGCGGAGAGACCGGATGGACCAGCACCGACGACCAGAACCTTCTTGCCGGTCTCTTCCTGCAACAGCGGAACAGTCCAGCCTTCAGAGATTGCCTTGTCGCCGAGGAAGCGTTCAATGGCGTTAATGCCAACAGCCTCATCAACCTGTCCACGGTTGCATGCCGTCTCACAAGGGTGGTAGCACACGCGACCCATTGTGGCGGGCAGCGGGTTGTTCACCATAATCTCGCGCCAAGCGGCTTCGTAATCGCCTTCTTCTGCGTGGTACAGCCATTCCTGCACGTTCTCACCGGCAGGGCAAGCCTTATTGCACGGGGGCAGGTTGTGAACGTAGACGGGACGCTCAGTGCGCCAGGAGCCCGTTTCGTTTGCCAGTGAGGAACCAACCTCCAGCGTAATGGCAAACGGTTCAGAGGTGGGGGCAGCACCTTTAGATTCAGGGGCAGTCATGTCCTACTTCTCCTTATGTCCGCTCTTGGATTCGAGAATGTGCTGCTTGTGCTGTTGGGCTTCTTTATCAGCCTGGGTGGTTTCGGCAGCATCTCGAACAGTGCGAGCAAAACGACCCTCGGGATCATCACCTACCGACATCACACGCTCGAGCACGTCATCATCGAGGCCTTCGGCGTCAATGAGTCCATACCGGCGGATGTTGCGGTCAGCAATAGCCTGCAAACGGGCCAGGGTTTCCGTGTCCTTGTTCTTAAAGATATGTGCAAAGCGACGCTGTGGACGGAGGTATTCCTCCACCGGCACCGGCCGCCGAATCTTCATAACAGAAGTGATTTCGCCTGCTTCTGCTTCGTAGACCGGGAACAAGCCAGTCTGGGTGGCAAGGCGAGCCAGCTTAACGGTGTCGCGAGATGCCGATCCCCAGCCCAGCGGGCAAGGCACCAGGATGTGGATGTAGCGCGCTCCGCGGTATTGCATTGCCTTCGTGACCTTGTACTCGAGATCACGAAGGTCTGCGACGGTAGCTGTAGCAACGTAAGGGATCTCGTGAGCCATGGCGATACGAGCCATGTCTTTGCCCTGGCCGAACTCGTTACCAGGATGCTCACCAACCGGCTGAGTGGTAGCGGTGCGGGCGGTAGCCGGGGTGGAGCCAGAACGCTGCACGCCGGTGTTCATGTAGGCCTCGTTGTCATAGCACAGGTAGAGGACGTCATCGTTACGCTCGAACATACCGGACAGACAGCCCATACCGATGTCGACCGTACCGCCGTCACCACCTTGAGCAATCACACGAATGTCCTGCTTGTTCTGGGCGCGGAGGCCAGCAGCGGCGCCAGCTGCGACAGCAGGAGCATTGCCGAATAGTGAGTGGAGCCAGGGAAGCGTCCAGGACGTTTCCGGATAAGGAGTCGAGAACACTTCCAGGCAGCCCGTGGCATTAACCGCAATGAGATTGCCATCGGTTGCCGCTCTCGCGGTGTCAACAGCGTATCGAGCGCCGAGGGCCTCACCACAGCCTTGGCAGGCACGGTGCCCGGAGGTCAACGAGTTATAGCGATCAGGGTCGGACTGAACGGAGCGCAGCTGTTCTTCTGCCAGTCGGTTACCTACAGCATAGGAACCTACCTGGTAGAACTTGACCTTCTCGCGAGCGGGAATGGAGGTCTCACGAGTAGACGGCATGCTGGGGAGCGGAAGGCTTACTTCACTCATTGCACTACCTCCTAGTTATTTCGGGCGTCAGCCGCTTGGTTGGCACGGGTGTTTACGTCGCGCAGCATATTTTCAGCCATGGGGCCAGAGCGGCGGACAGCTTCCTCACGCTCAAGCTCGGCATCCACAAGAGTGCGGTCGAGATCGAGGAAGGTGAGGGGTTCAAGCGTGTTGGCATTGGCAGAATCAAGCATTTCATGGATGGAATGCTTGGTGATGTTACGACCACCTAAACCGGCAATGACTTCGTAAAGCTTGGGCTGGAGATCTGGGTCGATGACACGCAACGAGTCGAGAATGTGGGACGAAACTATACCGCCGATACCGACCTGGAAGGCCTTTTCAAAGCTGATGATCGTCTTCGCATCCTTCAGAATGTTGCCAACAGTCTCGAAGGGGAAGGGGCGGAAGGAACAGATTGACAGGACACCAATCTTTTCGCCCTTCTCACGACGCTCGTCAACAACGTCCTTCAACGTGCCGACGATGGAGCCGAGTGCGACGATGATCGTATCTGCGTCCTCGCAGTGGTAGGTATGGACAAGTCCGCCCGAGGAGCGTCCGAAGACCGTTTCGAATTCCTTTTGAACCTGTGGAATCAGCTCTAGAGCTTGCTTCTGCTTGTGGTGAGCAAGGTAGCGGACCTCAGTGAAGGCTTCGGGACCCACCATTGCGCCGATGGACATCGGATTCTCCGGATCGAGTACCTGGCGCGGCTCGTAGGGAGGTAGGAACTTTGCAACCTGTTCCTCTTCCGGAACGTCAACCTGCTCGACGGCGTGCGTAAGGATAAAGCCGTCCATACATACCATTACTGGCAGCGATAGTTCTTCAGCGATACGGAACGCCTGTACATGGAGGTCAGCGGCCTCCTGGTTGGTTTCCGCGTAGAGCTGGAGCCACCCGGAATCACGCTGACTCATCGCGTCAGTATGGTCGTTCCAGATGTTGATCGGAGCGCCAATAGCACGGTTAGCAACCGTCATGACGATGGGGAGGCCCAAACCGGAGGCGTTGTACACGGCCTCGACCATGAACAGAAGACCTTGGGATGCCGTTGCAGTGTAGGCACGGGCGCCCACTGCGGATGCGCCAATAGAGGCAGACATAGCTGCGTACTCAGACTCGACGTTGAGGTATTCGCACCCGGTAAGGTGGCCATCTTTAACCAGCTTAGAAAGCGCCTCCACGATGTGGGTCTGCGGGCTGATGGGGTAAGCAGCGACAACATTCGGTTTGCAGGCGGCAACAGCTTGAGCCATCGCCTGAGATCCTTCAATTTGCTTAAGCACTGGCATTCACCTCTTCATTAGAGAGAAGTTCCGCAGCGGCCTGGGCTGCTGCAATATTCTTTTCAGCAAGAGGGGTGGGGAACTTCGAACGGATGGCTTTCTCGACTGCTTCCATAGAAACAATGTCGGTGAAAGCCGTAACGGCGCCTAGTAGGACGGCGTTAGGGACGTTGCGACCAACGTATTGGAAAGCCAGGTCTGTAGCAGGAATGACATGGATGTGTCCCGGCAGGTGGCTTTCGACGAGTTCAGTGAGATCAAGCTCGTCAATCGACTTCGTTGAGTTAATGAGGGCATATCCATCAGGTTTGAGACCTGAGAACACGTCCATGATTGCCAGGAGCGTTGGGTCCTGGACAATGATCAAATCCGGTTCTAGCACGGGTTCGCGAGTGCGGATTTCCGTGTCACGGATTCGACAGTATGACACCACTGGGGCGCCAGTGCGTTCGGAGCCAAAGCTCGGGAACGCTTGTGCGCTGTGGCCATCTTCAAATGCAGCAAATGCGAGGAGGTCGGATGCAGTGACTACACCCTGTCCGCCTCGTCCATGAATTCGTACCTCGACCATAACTAAGACTATACGGCCGAGGTGCCCTAAATTACCTGTTCGGAATTGGCGTTTATCGGTTAATTGACGTGGCTACTTTGCCTAATTGGCGTGAGTTTTCAGGATTTTGCAAAAATGGAATAATTCTCTCAGATTTGGAGGGTGGGAAAGTGCAGGTAGATCGATTCCGCACAGGCTTTTAGCAGGCACTTTCCGTAATACGGAACTATATTTCCATGCAAAAAATTATTTTAAGAATTTCCATTTTTGAGCTATTTAAAGGTAAGGCTAGCCTAAATTGTCACGCTAATCAAGTGGATTTACGAAAGAAAAACAAGCGCATCTCGTCACCGTCGTTAGAGCCAGCGGCCACATACACCCCGCAGGAGGCCAAGAGCACAGTGAGCTACGGCAATGAATGGCGGTTCTTGGGAAGCATGGGCCGCCCACTTTTCATTCGTAGAGAAAATTGCAGTTCAGCAGCTTGAACCAAATGGCGAGAATCTCTGCAAGAGAAAGATGTCGAGAAATCCCCTTGTTCGCTAGCATTGGTCGATATCTTTCTGTAGTATGCCGTTGTCGAATCGCACCCGCGATTTGTGTGCATAGGCACCGTCTCGTCTCTCATTGTGACGATTAAGGATTGAGCAATTATGGCGACTGACTACGACGCACCGCGTAATAACGATGCCGAGGGTCTTGAAAGTAGTTCTCTGGAAGAACTGCAGGCAGGACGGGGAGAAAGCCAAGCTGGCTCCGCGGAGATTGACGAGGTCGATACTGCTGAGTCGTACGAGCTGCCTGGTGCTGATCTGTCTGATGAAGAACTCACCGTACGAGTCGTCCCAAAACAAAAGGATGAATTCACCTGCGGTGTCTGCTTCCTCGTACAGCACATTAGCCGGCTTGCTTATGTCGAAGAGGACGGTACCATGGTGTGCCAAGACTGTGCAGGATAGCGAAACGTTTCCTCGCACAGCAGACTGGCATTTCGTTCTATCGCTCCATTCTCCCAAAAAGCCACGTAGAGAGTTCTTTACGTGGCTTTTGTCGTATTTCTTTCGAATGTGAGAAACATTAGTTTCCGTCATATAGCCACCAAAATGCGAGGTTATCCCGGTGGTAGGGAAACTCTTTGAGACCCCTCCCGCGCGAGTGTCAATCGCCGGTACACTCGACACTATGTCCGAACTCACATCTGACTCTTGCATCGTTGACATTGTCCGCCTCGACCCCAAGCTCCCCGTCCCTGTGCGTGCGCACGCCGGTGACGCTGGTGTCGACCTGTACTCCGCCGAAACCGTAGTGCTCGAACCCGGTCAGCGTGAACTGGTACGCACCGGTATCGCGATTGAATTGCCTTTTGGCACTGTGGGTCTCATTAATCCCCGGTCTGGTCTAGCAGCCCACAACGGCCTTTCGATCGTGAACGCCCCCGGTACCATCGACGCCGGTTACCGCGGTGAGATCAAGGTCTGTCTCATTAATCTCGATCCCCATAACTCGATTCGCATTAAGCGTGGCGACCGTATAGCCCAGATGCTTGTCCAGCGCGTGGAAATGTTTACCTTTAACGAAGTTGACTCACTCGATGATTCTGACCGTGGAGAGGGCGGCTACGGTTCCACCGGCGGTCATTCAACGCTGGAAGAAAGCTAACGAATGTTTGGCATCGGAAAGAAGAAAAAGAAGGCTACAGCCAAACCGACTCCTCAGACCGAGGATGCTAGCTCTGTAAAAGAAGCAGCGTCCCCGGAGGAATCTGGAAATAGCGCTACCCACCCCGTGTCGCCCTCTGACCACCATAAGGCACGGGTAGACCATGGAGTGGGGCCATTCGATGAGTCGGATGGTGGCTTGACCGAACTTCTTGACCCTAACGAAGAAGGTGCGGGGATCGCCGACTTCGGTGCTTATGCCTTTGTAGCACCTGTGGACGCACAGCTGCAGATTGAAACGTCTGCTGACGGGAGTCTTGCTGTGCATATCCTAGTAGGTAGCGGTCATATCACGATGGACGCATACTCAGCACCGAAGTCTGGCGGGCAGTGGCGTATGGTCGCTTCCGAGCTGGCAGATGGTCTGCGGGCACAAGGCGCCAAAGTATCTATCCAAGATGGTCCCTGGGGACGTGAGGTGGTAGGGGCTGCACCGAACTCAGTAATTCGCTTCATCGGTGCCGATGGACCACGCTGGATGCTTCGAACGGTGGTCGTCAGCAATGCTGCAGATGCTGAGCAATCTGCAGAAATTGCACGAACAGTGTTTGCTCATACGGTGGTCCGTCGGGGTATGAACGCGATGCCTGCTCGTACCCCCATTCCTTTGGTACTACCCACGGAGATTCTCGAGCAAGTCCAAGCAGAACAGCTTCGACAGCAGGAAGCTGCAAAGGTAGCGGCAGAACAAGCGCGTCGGCGTATGTCGGCAGATCGTGGCGAAGCACTCCAACAATTTGACGGTCCCGAGTCCTAAGAAAGCAGCTCAGATAGCAGAGCAAGGCTAGCTCGGCTGAAGATAGCAACATCCTTCTCGATATCTGACAAACAAATATGGGCGGTTGCGCTGTTGTGCAGTGCGGCCGCCCATTCTTGTCCTACGCTCGCTGGATGGAGAGGATCGTCGTCAACACATACCACCCCCACCGGCATCCTGATGCGGGTGAACTCTGCAAGGCTAAGGGAGGGTGTTACCGCTGCCTCTCGCATAAGCACCGCTAGCTCGTCACTATATCGTTCCCAGCAAGGATCCTGGAGAGCAGATAGCCAATGGGGAGAGGATGCGACCATTGTTGCCCGTACTTTGGCAATCCCTAGCTCGTCAAGCGCAGCTGCTGTTGCGGCAGCAGACAGTGCTGCTGGTGCGGTGTGAAACCCCTCTCCAGTCCACGGTGCCATAAGCGCTACTACCGCTGTCAGTGGTGATGAACCAGCGGCGAGCGCATTTTCCCGGCGGGATTCGTGTAACGCAATGCGGCATGCAGCAATTGCTCCAATAGACACGCCGACAATGACAACCCGTTCACCCGTTTGGAGGGCTTCCTCGAGAACGCCATTGACATCACCAAGAAATCCTTCCAGTAAATGACCCGGTCGAGGATCGACGGCCACCAGTCGGGCGGATAACTCTGCAGCTAACAGGGAGAAGGCTCGGCGCGAAAACTGAGCGTCAAACCCCGTCCCCGGCAGGGCGATAACACACAGGGGCGGCCGTAACTCGGGTAGTGCGGGGGGAGTGAGGAGAGACCGGACCATATGGTCAGTGTACTGTCCGGGAGATCAAGGCTCCGGGAAGCTGGGCGGTGGTGAAGCGATGAGGATTTTTCTTAGCAGGAACGCTAGACTTGCAACGTCTTATACAGGTAGCCCCCGCCTTCGAGGTACGTTGTTATGAATGTCCTGCATAACCGCATTACCCCTATTGAGGAGTGTCGGCTCGGTGACAAAGTGACTATCACTGGGACAATTAGCATGGTGACAGTCAGTGCTCCTCACGCACCCTGTGGCGTAGAAGCACATCTTTATGATGACTCAGGAGTTATTGAGCTTCATTGGATGGGGCGTCACACCATTCCCGGTATAGACACCGGACGGCATGTTCAAGTCGAGGGACGTGTCGCACTGCATGGGCGAGATTTGGCTATCTACAATCCACGCTACGAATTGCTGTCATGACTGCACTAGAGCCCACTGATCCCCACCCCGCTGACGACTACACCTCACTCCCTTCAGCTGGGATAGAGGGTGATCCTCACACCGAGGACCCTGTCCAGGCGGAAATCGAAGAAACCTTGCTCGAGCGTATGGGAGGCTGGCAGGGCTTGGTCTACTCGACTTTGCCTGTCCTCATCTTTGTCCCCGTCAATGCATGGAAAGGGCTACAGCCCGCGATCTGGGTAGCGCTCGCAGTAGCACTTGTAGTCTTCTGCGCCAGACTGTTTCGCAAAGAGAAACTGACTCCGGCGGTATCTGGATTCTTCACCGTGGCGCTATGTGCATTCATCGCCTATCGAATGGGTAATGCAAAAGGATATTTCGTCTGGGGAATTTGGGTATCGGCGGCCTATGCCATTCTCTCCATCATTTCGATGATCGCCCGCTGGCCCATCGTTGGTGTTTTGTGGAACGCATTGAACGGGCTCGGTCAGGATTGGCGTGCAGATAAGAATCGCCGTCGCTGGTACGACCTTGCCACGCTTGCATGGGCACTTGTATTCGCAGCACGATTTGTTGTTCAGCAATGGCTTTATGCGGAGGATGCGGCTACCGCCCTAGGAGTCACTCGTATCGTCATGGGATGGCCGCTGACAATTCTGGCTGTTGTTGTCTCCGTATGGGCGATACGAAAAACGACCGTGGCAGAATCGGCGCCAGTGGTTGAGACGGTAACTAGTGAAGAAGATTCGACTCACTCGAGTCCAGCGGAGTAGTACCGGCGTTTGTGGCTGCCTCGTAGGTGTCATTGACAGCTTTGGGACTGTTCTGGCACACGAGTGCGGCGAGCTCTTCTTGCGCCGAACGATTCGCAACGAAGAGGAGCTCATCACCGGGTTCGAGGGCATCATCCGGCCTCGGCACAATGACGTTGTTATCGCGCACAATAGCAACTAAAACCCCATCACGAGGGAAATGGAACCGCCCAACTTTCTTCCCCGCCAAGTGTGTACGGCTGGGGAGACGAATTCCTAAAAGGTCCACGTCTCCCCTGCGGAGCGGCATAAGCCGTACCAGCTCACCGACATTAATCACCTGCTCTACGACAGACGCCAGTAGTTGCGGCGTAGACACCATTTCATCCACCCCCCACGACTCATCAAACAGCCACTCGTTGCGAGCGTCATTAACACGGGCAACTACCCGAGGAACCCCAAATTCCGTTTTCGCTAGCAAGCTCAAAACGAGGTTAGCTTTGTCATCTCCAGTGGCAGCGACGACGACATCAAACTTCTCCAGCCGGAGCTCCTCCAGCGCACGAACCTCACAAACATCCATGTGAACCCAGCGGGCGTCTGGAATGAGTTGAGGCCGTAATCTGGCCTCATCCGGCTCGAGTATAAACACGGAATGCCCACTTTTGACGAGTTCATGAGCAATGGAGATACCGACACCACTTGCTCCGGCGATTGCGATTCGCATTAGACTTCCACCTCCTGTGGCGCGATTCTGCCAATTGCGACCGCGCGCTGCTCTTTCTCGCTCAGTACTGATAGCCACACATGGTCTTCAGCTTGAATGCGTGTCCGTGATGTGGGGATAGCGGCCCGTCCCGCTCTCACAATGAATGCACAGCGACCTCCAGTAGCTTTTTCCAATTCACTGAGCGGTTTGCCCACCCAATCGACATGAAGAACCAGTTCCACGACAGAAATCTGTCCGGATGGATCGGAGAGTGTGCTGCCCACACCCTCCCCAGTGATCATGTGGAGCAAACGGTCCGCTGCCCAAGGCACAGTCGCGATGGTGGGAATGCCCAAACGTTCGTAGATTTCGGCTCGGCGCCCGTCGTAGATGCGAGCAATCACCCGGTCCACATTGAACTCTTCACGAGCTACCCGAGCAGCAATAATGTTGGTGTTGTCACCGCTCGATACCGCCGCGAAAGCGTCCGCTTCAGTAATTCCCGCCTCGGTGAGAACATTCCGGTCGAATCCCTGTCCCAGTACACGTTTACCGTGAAAATCATTACCTAGTTTGGCAAGAGCTTCACTCTTGACATCGATAACGCTGACATTGTGGCCGAGAGCTTCCATTCTTGCTGCGAGCGAGCGACCCACACGGCCACAGCCCATAATCACCACGAACACAGTGCTCTCCTCTGGATGATCGCTGGGGATTCACCCCGCTTGGTAGCTTCTAACCTATATTCTAAAGTTGAGAAACTGCTTAGCCAGCGGATCGCTACATGAACTCTGGATAGGCTCGAGTACTGAAATCTGTTGATGGGAAACTCATGATGAATCTGTCACGCCGCGCAAAAGGGTTGCTTTTGGGCTCCCGAATTCGTAGCGATGAGTCTCATCAGATTCTCCTTCCCAATCAGCTCGCGGCGTCTCTATTTACTGCGAACATGCTGAGTTCTGTCGCGTACGTCCCCCAGTTTGTTCTCATGGTGTTGGCAGTTGCGGGTGCTTCCGCCATCACGTGGGGGCTAGGTGTTGGATTGGCCATCGCGTTCCTCCTTCTCCTCGTGGTAGGTGCGCAGCAGACCATTATCCGCATCTACCCAGGTGGGGGAGGCGACTACCAGGTCGTCAAACACAACTTGGGCTACCGGACTGCAGCTAGCGTAGCAGCTGGGTTTATGGTCGATTACGTCCTCACCGTGGCGTTGTGTTTGAGCATGATGGTGCATATGTTTGCCGGTATTACACCGGGTGTTATGCCTTACACCCCCCTCATCGCGGCAGGCATCCTGGTTATTCTTCTCTGGGTCAGTATGCGTGGTTATGCCAATTCCGCCTGGGCGACCCTCTTACCCACCGGCTTCTTCATTCTCGTCCTCATTGTCCTGCTGGTGGGTGGAGCAGTCCGAGCTGCCATGGGTAACTCCATTGTGGCAGTGTCCGGCACCTATGGTCTGACACCTTCGGCGAGTTTCGCAGGCGGGGTCTCTAACGCACCTGCTGAAGCTGTGCTTATGTTGCTAGCAGGCGGGATAGCAATTGGTGCCACAGCACTTTCCGGTGTTGAAAGCGTCAACAACGGGATGGAGATTCTCAACAAGCCACAGAACCGAAATGCCTCGCGAATTTTGGCTCTCTCTGCTTCGACTACCTTTGGACTCCTGGTGGGAGTGGTGGTACTTTCCTGGGCTAGCCAAGTCTCCTTTGTTAGTGACCCACTTCGTCAACTTCCGGGCTCGCCTGCCGGTTATGTGCAACAACCCCTGCTTGTACAGCTCGCCTCCGCGGTGTTCCCGGACTACCCCTTCATGGAATGGGTAGTTATGCTGGCGTCAGCGCTGGTTCTTATGGTCGCTGCCCTTGCGGTATTCATCAGTTTCCCCTCACTAACGATGCACGTTGCAAAGGATGGCTTCCTACCGCAGTTCCTTTCCTACCGAGGTCGCCGTCTCACGCACAACGGGGGTATTTTCTCTCTCGCTATTCTGGTGGTATTGGCGCTTGCGCTCACTAATGGGCAACCACGGCGCCTGCTCGAGCTTTACGCATTAGGGTCCCTTTGGGCCTTTCTTGTCGCCCAGATTGCGATGGTTAAACATTGGATACGTCACCTGCGAGCGGCACGCACCCCCCGCAAAATTGCGCGTGCTCGAAGCGGTATGGCACTGGCACTTATTACTGCTCTTCTGCTCGCAACGGTCCTCTTGCTCTCGGTGATCTTTAAGTTCATCCGAGGTGGATGGGCCTCGATCCTCGCTATCGTTATCATTACCTTCGTCCTCCTCTCCTTCGGTCGGCACTACGCAAAAGTAAAGAAGCGTCTCGCTGATGCGCGTTGGCAGGGGATGGCGCCATCCCGAACTCATGCACTCGTCATCGTCTTTGGCCTACACCTTCCAACTCGTCGAGCTTTGGCTTACGCGCGTGCTGCCCGGCCAGATGCTGTGGAAGCTATCACCGTCAATATTGATGATGCGAAGACCAGAAAGCTCGTCGAAGCGTGGACAAAGTCCGAAATGGATATTCCTCTGAAAGTTTTAGAGGCCCCTTATCGGACAATTCTCGGCCCAGTAGTTCGCTACATTCGTCGAATTCGGGCACACAATCCTCGCGACGTGGTGAACGTCTATATTCCACAGTTGGTGGTAAAACACTGGTGGGAGTCTATTGCCCATAACGAAGTAACGAACCTCATGCTAAAGAGGTTGGTGCGTGAGCCGGGCGTATCTGTTACCGTCGTTCCATTCCTCCTCGACGAGAATCACTTCGATATGGAGGCGGTAGGCGCCGCAGCCGACGCCCGCGAGGACGTCATTGTGGTTACCCCAGAAACCCCCGAAGGAGATGAAGGTGAGCGCTAGACCGCAAGACGGGCCAGCCGTCTCCGCTCCTGGGGTTGGTTCACGCATCCGCGTAACCTGTGCAGGCCCTGCACACGGTGGTGAAATGGTGGCTCGTTATGAAGGGCGAGTCATTTTCGTCTCGGGAGCACTCCCCGGCGAGGACGTCACCATCGAGATCACCCAGAACAAGAAGTCCTTTTCGCGCGGACATGTGATCGATATCCATGCGGCTCATCCAGAACGCGGCGAACATGTGTGTCCTGCGGCTACCGCGGGTGCAGGTTGCTGTAGCTGGGACTCCGCAGCGATTAGTCTCCAACGGGAGATGAAAGCTCAAATCGTCGAGGACCTCCTCCACGGATTGGGTGCGGTAGAGGACATCCCATGGAGGGGAAATGTTAGCGTGCTGTCGGACAACGTCACGCGCACTGCTACGCAGTGGCGAGTACGACAACGGTTGAGTATCACCAGCGGGGGAGACGTTGGTGTACGAGCAGCGCATTCACATCAGGTCATTTCGCAGCAATGCTCACAGGTGGTTCCACTCTTATCCGGTTCTCCCGATGAATGGGGAATTGCTGATGACGTCGTCTCACTTGCGGGGACAAACTCGGAACTCGTGCTGGCCGCAGATTCGTATGGAGAACGGCACATCATTGCTCTAACACGTTACGAGGATCGTTATCAGGCATCTCGCCGCGCACGTGCAACTTCTCGGCGTGCACGGATTCAGCAGGTGCACCAGCGACGGGTGCTGGCGGGATCGGGAATCGCTCGTCAACGCGTTCTAGGGAGAGAGTGGCACCTACCTGCAGAGGCTTTCTGGCAAGCCCACCGTGGCGCCGCCACTACGTACGCCGAGCTAATTCGTGACCGTGCGGACCTTGATACCGGTGAGGTTGCGTGGGATCTCTATGGCGGATGCGGAGTATTTGCTCATGCACTCTCTCTCGCTACATCCCAGCCTGGTCCGATCGTGTCGGTGGATGTTGCTGGGCCCGCTGTAGCAGCAGGAAATGCCACTTTCGACTCGGATGGACCAGAAGTTTTGATGGTAGAGAGCTCTGTCGGACGGTGGCTGAAGGGAGACATTGCTTCTCACTACCAGACGCCCGCTACCGTGGTGCTCGACCCTCCCCGTGCGGGGGCAGGTAAAGACGTGATTTCTGCCGTTGCACTGCATGCACCGCGCACAGTCCTCCATTTTGGCTGTGATGCAGCGGCCTTTGCTCGAGACATAAAACTCTGGGGGGAAAACGGTTACACCTTATCTGAACTGCAGGTTTTTGATGGATTCCCGAATACCCCGCACATGGAGTGTTTCGCCCTGTTAAGGCGTCTACTCTAGACTGTATGAGTCCCACCCGGACGAGTTCATCCGAAGGAGGTGCCACCTGTGTCTATTCTGGAGCACATCAATGAACCCGCTGATCTTACCGGGTTAAGTTATCCAGAGATGAAGGAGTTAGCGGCGGAGATCCGTCAATTCCTCATCAATAATGTGTCGCATACTGGTGGTCACCTGGGTCCGAACCTCGGTGTGGTCGAATTGACGCTGGCAGTTCACCGTGTTTTTAAGTCGCCGCAAGATGCCATCATTTTCGACACAGGACACCAAAGCTACGTCCATAAAATGCTCACCGGGCGACGCGACTACTTTGATACATTGCGTCAGGCAGGTGGACTTTCCGGGTACCCAAGCCGCGCTGAAAGCCCACATGACTGGGTGGAATCGTCGCATGCCTCAGCATCATTGTCGTACGCCGATGGTCTAGCAAAATCCTTCGCGATCGACGGCATAACCCGCCGCAATATTGTTGTGGTGGTCGGAGATGGAGCGCTTACAGGCGGCATGACGTGGGAAGCGCTCAACAATATCGCCGAGCACAAGCACACATCACTCACCATTGTGGTCAATGACAATGGTCGTTCCTATGCGCCTACCATAGGTGGCCTCGCTGAGCGCCTCACTCGTCTGCGGACCGAAAACGCATACGAGTGGGCCATGGATCAAACGAAGAAAGAATTGCAAAAGCGAGGAAAGCTGGGGCAGTTCATCTATTCTTTGCTGCATGGTTTTAAGACCGGCATCAAAGACACTGTTGTTCCCGAGCCTCTCTATAGCGACCTAGGACTCAAGTACATCGGTCCTGTTGATGGCCATGATCAGCGGTCCATGGAGATGGCCCTTGAACGTGCCCGAGATTTTGATGGGCCGGTCATTGTCCATGCGGTGACGCGTAAGGGCGAAGGCTACGCATTTGCCGAACACGACATGCGGGATCACATGCACACCACGGACGCAATCGATCCTGTGACAGGTGTCTGCCTGGTTCCCCGTAAGCCCGGTTGGACAGCAGTGTTTGCCCGTGAAATGCTCCGCATTGGAGCTGAGCACCCCGAGGTCGTAGCTATTACTGCCGCAATGGCAGAGCCTGTTGGATTAGCTCCGTTCCGCGACAAGTATCCGGAACGTTTTTTCGACGTCGGTATCGCTGAGCAACATGCTATTACCTCCGCAAGTGGACTCGCCCTCGGTGGGAAACACCCAGTAGTGGCGCTGTACTCCACCTTCCTGAACCGCGCATTCGACCAGCTCTTGATGGATGTAGCGCTCATTAAGCAGCCCGTCACAGTGGTGCTTGACCGTTCGGGTGTAACGGGACCCGATGGCGCAAGCCATGATGGAATGTGGGACCTTTCGCTGATGAGCATCATTCCCTCGATGCGCGTAGCCGCACCGCGCGACCCACAACGTCTTCGTGAGGAAATTGCGGAAGCAATTGAGACTAAAGACGGACCGACGGTCGTAAGATACCCCAAGGGGATCGTCACTGATGACTTCAATGCGCTTGAACGTACCGACGATGGTGTCGATATTCTCTGCAAATATGGTGACGACATTCTCATTGTGGGAGTGGGAACCTTCGCCCGGCGAGCTGTTGCAGCAGCCCACAAGCTAGCGGAACAAGGTATCCAGGCAACGGTTGTGGACCCTCGTTGGATACTCCCCATACCGGCCTCCATTCTTGCGCAGGCCTGTCAATACCAAATGGTTGTTGTCTACGAGGACAATGGCATTAATGGCGGCATTGGGTCTGTTTTGGGCAATGCTCTGCGTATGCATGAATGCGATGTCCCGCTCCGCCAGATTGCCCTCCCACAAGAGTTTCTTCCCGTGGGAACGCGCAAGACGTTGCTTGAAGAACGTGGACTTGATGCAGAGAGCGCCGCTGAGCGTATGCAGGACTGGTTCCGTCACCTCACTAGCTAGCGGAGTGGTGCGGAGGAGAAAGCGAGTGCGCGAATTCTGCCAGTAGCGACTCCGCCACGGAAGTTTTACTTAGCAAGGGTTACTGCAGGGGAAAGTGCAGCGCCTCAGACAACGGCACCGCTATCTGGCTTATCTGCCAGGGACGAGCCCGTGAGGAGCGTAGGCTTTCTGTCACGCTTGGTGGAGGGGTTGGCTCAGTGAGAGACCAACTGAGGGTTCGTAATGCCTCCCCAGCAACTAGATCCTGTGCATCAATGGCGAGCTGCTGGGCAATCTCATCAGTGACAGCACGGCATCGCGTGAGATTCTCGGCAGCCGCTGGATTGAGCCGTTTCCATTGGCTTTGATGGGGAATGCTGTGGCCAGCATGTAGTCGAAAAGCAGGAAGTTTCTCCTCGGGAACCGCTAGCGCACCGTTAATAGCTCCCAGCCAGCGAGACCGCTGACGTGTTCGCTGAGTTCCTTTTACGCGTTTGAGTTCCGCTTCAGTCGTTGGTTTCTGCTCCGCAAGGGCAATGATGAGACGATCCGGAAGAAGCCGACCGGGAGCGATATCTTTCTGGAGGGCCAATTTATCGCGGGATATCCATAACTGGCGAACGATCTCCATTTCGCGTCTGTTCTTCAAGATGTGAATTCGAGATGTGCTGCGCCACGGATCCTGTTTTGGTGCAGGATCAGGTTTACACCGCTCAAATTCACACTCTTGGCGTATCCACTCATCTCTGCCTCGGTCGTGTGCCTCCGCATAGAGTGCATCCCAAAGCTCGATGAGATACTCAACATCAAGAGCTGCGTAGTTAAGCCACGACTCTGGTAGTGGACGACGAGACCAGTTCTCTGCACTATGGCTCTTACTGAGATGTAGTCCCAATACCTCTTCCGTCAAGTGCCCGAGATTACACTTCTGGTATCCCAGAAGACGTCCCGCCACTAAAGTGTCGGCGAGTTGAGGTGGTTTGAGCCCCAGCTGGCGGAGACAGGGGAGATCCTGGTCAGCAGCATGAAGAAGCCAGGGGAGAGGGTTGATGACGGCTGCCAATGGAGCAAGGTCCGTTACTGGATCTGCACAATGTGTTGGGTCGATAAGAAAACTACCTGCCCCGTTACGTCGTAGTTGGATGAGCTGCGCTCGCTGGGAGTACGTAAAACCGCTTGCTCGTTCGGTATCCAAAGCGAGGATGCCGGAGCCTGCTGCGAGAGTAGCCGCAGCGTCGGAGATTTCTGCAGGCGTGGAAAGTAAAGGCGGTAGCCCATCACGAGGAGTAGTGACAGAAACAGCTGGTGCCCGATCGATGTTCGGGGATGGCGGTGTGGGAGATTGCTCTGACACGGTAGTGTTAACGGCGCTCGGAAAGGTCTGTAACCCCTACGGGAGGCAGCCCAGCAACAAAGGCAAGAGTCTCTGCGACCGCTTCTACGTGGGCAGCTATGTCAGTGTTCTCTGCTGTCCATGAGGCGCGCATTTCCAGTTGATAAGCGCGTGGAGGTCCGGAGATATCGCCGTAGCGGACGGAGTGTGTAGAGGTTACGGTACCGCCGAGCATAGAGAATTTCACATCGCGCTCATGCAGACCATCAACAAGCCAGCTCCATGCGACTTCTGTGAGCATCGGGTCTTCAGCGACTGCTGCATCCATGTCTGCTTGGATATAAGTGACAATCCGCATTGTCCCATTCCAAGCGTCTTGCCCGCTGGGATCACACAGTATAATAAATCGGCCGTAAGCATCGCCTTCGCTTTGCTCAGGAACGATCAGTTCTTCTGGATGGGCAACCTCTAACCCGATGGCGTAGCTCAGCGGCGCAAGACGCTGCGGTGGACGGATCGGTCCCACTTCAATCTCGCGGCGCAACTGGGCGTGTTTGAGGGAGTCAATCGCTTCATCGAAAGCGGCAGACTCGATGCTGGATTCTTCGCTGATCACGGTTATTACGCTAAAACACTGGCGGGAGAATCCCAGCTGACGCGCCGAGTCTGAGTGAGTTTAGGCGGGAGTTTGCCTTAGAACAGGGCGGCGCGCCCCATCGGATAGTCAGGATCGTGCGTTTTCTGTGCTGCCAGATAGCGCCATAGCCCGACAATAAAGATGATGATGAGCAGCAGCAGCCAACCGATCGTTGCACGGCTGTATTCAATCCAGCGACCGTAGATATACCAGCGGGTGGAGTACCAACTGGACCCCTCCAACACCAGATATATCCCCACCCATGCTGGCCAGTTTCGGAGGAAGCTCGCTTTGCTAACGATCGTCATGACCATTGGGATTAGCATGATGGAGTAGTAGCGTTGGCCAAGCGCACCTCCCAAAAATGCAATGAGTAGTGCAGTTCCGGCGGTGGTGGCCAGCCATAGGCGAAGGTCGATGTTGCGGTAAGGCTGAAGCAGAATAATTGCTGCCAAACCAAGAAGAATGACGACACAGCGGACAATCCACACGAGAGGTTCGGGGGCACCCCAATAGGCGAGCCAACCCCCAATGGCGTTGTTGTAGTAGTCTCGCACCTCTCCCAAATAGCCGAATGTCCGCGTCCAATATGCGGCCGGATCAGCGGATAGGACCCACCCAATTCCATTGAGAATAATGGGGATGAGGAGAGCTGCTATAAAAGGCTGCCATCGTTTCAGAAGCAGCGGGAGGAGAAGTAGTGGTGCCAGCATCGGTTTAATGGCCAAGGAAAGTCCAAGAGGTACCCCTGCCCACATGTTTTTGTTCCGCAGTAGCAAGTAGAGGAATCCAACCTCGCACAGATAAACCGCGCCGTTGATGTTACTGAATACCAGCGTATTTGTTACGCTTTCGGAGAGAAAACTGAAAAAGAGTACCAAGGGGAGAGCGCAACCATGCAGACTGTAGTCAAACATTTTGACCAGCAGCATAGATGCCAGCACAATACAGACCGCGTTAAAGCCAATGAAGAGCCAGCGGCTCAGAGTTTCACTACCGATGAGACCAAAAGGGCTCAACAACAAGCTCCCTGAGGGAGCGTAGAGGTAATGAGGGTTGGTAAAGCTGTAATTGTCCGTGTAGACAGGCTGCCCGGCGAGGAACTTTGTTACCGCCGTGTACACCGGCGCAAAATCATTGGTGACATAGCCGTTGACCGCTTGGATGAAGACTTTGTGCACCATGACCAGCACCGTCAGCGGCCAGAACACTACGGTCAACACCCTATTAAGGGAGTCTTTGTCCCATTCCGTAGCGGCTGAGAGGGATGCAGGTAATGCCATTCCTTATCCTTGCAGTGAGATGGTGGTGGATGGTGTATTACTGGACGCTGTCGTATAGCAGTGTAGTGCTAGCTATTAGGCAAGCGGTGCAGCTACGAGGAGTTTCTCCAGGACAACGTCATCGTTTTGGGTGGTCCCAACGTAGTAAGTGCGCGACCCAACGATCTCAAAACTCTGTTTCTCATAAAACCGAAGAGCGCGCTTGTTCTCAGAATTAGTTCCTAGCCAGAGACTTGAGTAGCCACAGTTAAAAGCTTGTTCAACAGCATGGTCCATGAGGGCACGGGAAATCCCTGAACCGTGATACTCCGCGCGGACGTAGAGTTTGTCGACGCCAAGAGAGGGTCGAACGCGAAGCTTTTCATAGGCCGCGGGATCCATTTCTGCCCCTGCTATTAAGAGCAGATACCCCAGCAACTGTCCGAATTGGGTATCTTCTGCGACCGCAAGGTAGTGCGCAAAGTTGGTGAGATGATTGCGGAGGCGCTCCTCATTGAACTGGTAGTCACAATGCTTGGCGATATCTTCCGCAGTGATGGAGCTCGGGCAGGCCATCGGGAATGTCTCGCAGGCAAGTTTTCGCAAAGCGGGAACGTCAGTATCATACGCTGGGCGAATACGGAAAGAAGCAGGGGGAAGTTCAGTCATAGATCTAGTGTAAAGGACATCGCGATGTTGTCTTTGGCAGGTAGCGGTCAGATTGAGCACCGCATGAGTATTAGGGTCGATGGAGCAAAATAGTAATATGGCGGCCATCCGGCCGCCATATTAACTGGTGCGCGATACTGGGATCGAACCAGTGACCTCTTCCGTGTCAGGGAAGCGCTCTCCCGCTGAGCTAATCGCGCAAGTTTTAAAAAAGAGAGGTGGAGACGGGAATCGAACCCGTGTGCACGGCTTTGCAGGCCGTTGCCTCGCCACTCGGCCACTCCACCGCAGGTGCTTCCACCATGGAGCGGATGACGGGATTCGAACCCGCGACCCTCACCTTGGCAAGGTGATGCGCTACCAACTGCGCTACATCCGCACTGCAGACTGTGAACTCGGAACCGAGAACCTTTGGGATCTCGCTCCGCTCTTTGAGCTTGCTCCGATTACATTAGCGGACAACTACCCACTCTGCAAAATCGCCTGTTCACAGGCGTGTTGCGCGTTGTTTACGAGAGTAGTTACGCCTGTCTCGCGACGCGTGTGGGAAAAGTTCGGATGTAGCGACCGCGGGATGGCAGTCATTGTGGTGAATATGCCTGTTTTGGCCCTATTAGTGTCCGCTTGGACAAATTAGGCGGCGGTCTGCTAGATTCTTTTCGTTGCAGTTAGCACAGTTTCTTTGCTTTGACGGGAAAGTGTCTAGCAGGCAAACGGTCCCATGGCTCAGTGGAAGAGCGTCCCGTTCACACCGGGGAGGTCGCTGGTTCGATCCCAGCTGGGACCACTTTTTGTATTTTGGGGAGGAAAATGGAGTGCCGTCCTGCTACGTGGAATATTGTTTCATCTTCGCGCTAAGATGAGCAGGCAACGTCGGTAGCTACCAGGTATGTAGCACCGCACCACAATCAAGGAGCACATCCTCGTGTCGAATGACTCATCTTCTCAGCAGGCCGCCCTCGTAGCGGCCGATCTTGTATTTTCCATCCCTGCCGGGACGCGAGCCGGTACTGCATTGCGAGACACCGAACTGCCCACCAAAGGTGTCAACGCTATCCTGGGTGTGCAGGAAGACGACGGCACTATCCACGATCTCGGATGGGTAGCCGAAGCAGACACCACCGTTACTGCAATTCCCGCAAATACAGAAGATGGGCGCACCATCATTCGGCACTCAGCTGCGCATGTCATGGCACAAGCGGTACAGCAGCTTTTCCCGGATGTGAAGTTCGGCATCGGTCCTGCCATTGAGAATGGTTTCTACTACGACTTCCGCGTCGCGGAGCCATTCACTCCGGATGATCTCAAAGCTATCGAAAAAGCTATGCGTAAGATCGTCAAACAGGGGCAGCAGTTCCGTAAGCGGTCTTTTGCCAGTCTTGCCGAGGCAGAAGAGTTCCTCGCTGACCAGCCCTACAAGCTTGAACTCTTGCGAGAGAAATCAGCCGGAGCGACGTTCACCGGTGACGAATCCGCAGATTTGGGTGACGGCGCAGTGACGGTGTACGACAATGTCAACCCGCGCACAGGGGAGGTGCTGTGGAGTGATATGTGCCGTGGTCCGCATGTCCCAACCACCAAGTTTATTCCGGCATTCCACTTGACTCGTTCCTCTGCCGCCTACTGGCGTGGCGATCAAAAGAACGATGACCTACAACGCATCTACGGCACCGCCTGGGAGTCTCAGGAAGCTATGGATGATTATCTCGATCGAATGGCCGAAGCTGCCAAGCGCGACCACCGTCGGTTGGGCACAGAACTGGACCTTTTCAGCTTCCCCGATGAAATTGGCTCAGGGTTCCCGGTGTTCCATCCCAAAGGCGGAATTATCCGCAACGAGATGGAGCAGCATTCCCGTCGACGCCACATTGAGGCAGGCTACCAGTTCGTCTACAGCCCGCACATCACCAAAGGTGACCTCTTTAAGACTTCCGGGCACCTCGACTGGTATTCCGACGGCATGTTCCCCCCTATGCACCTCGATGAGGAACTAGACGAGAATGGCGACGTCCGCAAGGCTGGACAGGACTACTATGTCAAGCCAATGAACTGCCCAATGCACAATCTCATCTTTGCCTCACGTGGGCGGTCTTACCGTGAGCTTCCTCTCCGACTATTCGAGTTCGGCACGGTCTACCGGTATGAAAAATCAGGTGTTATTCACGGGCTTACCCGTGCGCGTGGTTTCACCCAGGATGATGCTCACATTTACTGCACCGAAGATCAGCTGGAAGCTGAGCTCACCGACGTTCTCACGTTCATTATTTCGCTGCTCCGCGACTACGGACTCGACGACTTCTACCTTGAGCTGTCGACTAAAGACCCTGAGAAGTTCGTGGGTTCGGATGAGATTTGGGAGAAGTCGACGGCTACTTTGCAGCGGGTTGCAGAAGCCTCTGGTCTGGAACTTGTGCCCGATCCAGCAGGTGCAGCATTTTATGGACCAAAGATCTCCGTCCAAGCACGCGACGCAATCGGCCGTACATGGCAGATGTCTACTGTGCAGCTGGACTTTAACCTGCCCGAGCGTTTCGGCTTGGAATACACTGCACCCGATGGCACCAAGCAGCGCCCAGTTATGATTCATCGTGCACTCTTCGGCTCCATCGAGCGATTCTTTGGTGTGCTGACAGAACACTATGCCGGTGCTTTTCCCGTATGGTTGGCACCACTGCAGGTCATCGGTATCCCAGTTGCTGACACCTTTGCCCCGTACCTTCAGGAAGTCATTGCCGAGTTGGCCTCCCGCGGTATTCGTGCAGAAGTAGACTTGAGTGACGACCGCATGCAGAAGAAGATTCGTACGCACACCACTCAAAAAGTGCCGTTCATGCTGTTGGCAGGTGCTCGCGATGAAGAATCAGGAGCCGTGTCCTTCCGCTTCCGTGATGGTTCGCAGGTTAATGGTGTACCGCGTGCCGAAGCCCTCGACCTCATCACCGAGTGGGCCCGTTCTCAGCGCAACGAATCACCAACTGCTGAGCTGATTGAGGACCAACGTGCCGAAGACTGAGTATGTGGATTCTGGGGTAGGGGTGCCTGACAAGCTTGAACGTTTGTGGGCTCCCTACCGCATGTCCTACATCACGGAAGAGGCTGCTCCCGTGGAGGAGACGGAGACTTCCGCTAACACCTGCACAAGCTCTCGTGATCCCTTCCTCAACTTGCCGAAATGCAGTGATGAGGAGGGACTTATCGTGGCCCGTGGTGAACTCTGTTTCGTGTGTCTCAACCTCTACCCTTACAACCCGGGGCATTCCATGGTGATCCCCTATAGACAGGTCGCCGATTATGAGGATCTCACCACCGCGGAAACCATGGAACTAGCTCTGATGACTCAACGTCTTATTAGGGTGATTCGGGAAGTCTCGCATCCCGATGCTTTTAATATCGGGTTTAATCTCGGTAATGGTGCAGGTGGTTCCGTCTCAGAGCATCTCCACCAACATGTCGTTCCGCGCTGGGTAGGGGACGCTAATTTCATCACCCTCTTCGCTGATACCAAGGTGCTTCCGCAAACACTGCAGCAGACGCGCCGCCTTTTGGCAGAAGAATGGGTACGTCAAGTTGCCGCAAGCGATCATTCGGCATAAGGAGAAGTAGTGATCGGAAAGTATCTGCGCCCGGGAATCACAAAAGTAATTAACCCGATTGCCCGCGGACTCCTCAAAATTGGGGTCACGCCGAATATGATGACCATCTTCGGCACGGTGCTCAATGTCACGCTCGCCATTGTGCTTATTGCTATTACCGAGCACGTCACCATTGGTGCGATCCTATTGGGACTCACCGTGTTTGTCGACCTTATCGACGGTGCTATGGCTCGTCAGATTGGGCACGGGACGCCCTACGGTGCAGTGCTTGATGCAACACTCGATCGAATTGCCGACGGTGCCGTCATTGGATCCATCCTCTGGTGGGAAATCAACAATCGCCCGGATGATACCTGGCTTCTCATCACCACCATTGTCACTCTCGTATTCTCCGAGGTTATCTCGTATGCCAAGGCTCGGGCGGAGGCATCCGGAATCCCGGTCAACAACGGATTGATCGAGCGGCCCGAGCGGCTCATCATCGGACTCGTCGGCATCGGATTTACCGGTATTGGCCTCTACTTCGATGTGCAGTGGATGACCTACTTCATCAATGCCGCTATGTGGATCCTGGCCATCGGTAGCATTATCACCGTGGGACAGCGCCTGCACGTAGTGTCACACGCTCCCCATGCACGCGAAGATTTTGACGTTCAACACTAGCTTTTGAAAGAGTCAGTGGCTCTGGTCACCGACTTCTGCACGAGGAGATACACCCCATGGCAGAACAGCCGCCAAGCCGCATGACAGTACTACGGGAGAACCTGTCCGACAAGGGCTACGCGCTAGGCTGGGCGGTCGTCAAAGCTCTGCCCGACGCTGTGGCCTGTCGTCTATTTGATGCTGCTGCCGATGTGATCGCCAAGCATCGACCCATGACCCAACTCCGCAAGAATCTTGCAAGAGTGATCGGGGTGGCGGGTCCCGCAGACGTTCCCGATGAACTCGTGCGAGCCGCAATTCGCTCCTATGCGCGGTACTGGCGGGAAGCTTTCCGACTGCCATCCATGAACGTGGATACTCTCTTCCCACAGTTAGATGCCTCAATTGAGGGGAAACACCACATTACCGACGGCCTGGCCAAAGGAAACGGTGTGGTGCTGGCACTACCACACTCAGGAAACTGGGATATGGCTGGTGTGTGGCTCGTCCATGCGGTTGGTACCTTTAGTACGGTTGCCGAGCGGCTCAAACCAGAGAGTCTCTATCAGCGTTTTGTTGACTACCGGGAAAGCCTCGGTTTTGATGTGATTCCATTAACCGGTGGGACAGTTCCCCCCATGCAGCACCTTAAGGAAACACTCAAGCGCAATGGCGTTATCTGCCTTCTTGGTGAACGTGATCTGCGCGCGCGTGGAGTGGAAGTAACCTTCTTTGGCGAACGAACTCGTATGCCCGCTGGCCCCGCGAAACTTGCAACTGACACGGGTGCGGTGCTGTGCCCTGTTCACTGTTGGTACACCCCGGGTGGCTGGGGAATGAAGGTGGGGGATCCCATTGACACCAGCGGGGGAGTGGCGGTAACCACCCAGCTCCTTGCTACTTCATTCGAGGACGCTATTGCTCAGCATCCCGAGGATTGGCATCTTTTGCAACCTCTTTGGTTGAAAGACCTGTCGGCTGGTCATCTCGCCCATATCGAAGAAGGTGTGAAAAAGCTCGCTGAAGAGAAGGAGGGCTAGTTCGTGCGTATCGGTATGATCTGCCCGTACTCTTTCGATGTTCCGGGCGGTGTACAGACGCATATTCTGGAAATTGCGGACGAGATGATCGCACTTGGCCACTATGTCGAGGTGCTTGGTCCGGGAGTGAAAAAAGATGATGTTCCCGCCTACGTGACGCTAACGGGGCGGGCAATCCCCATTCCTTTCAACGGTTCGGTAGCACGGCTGAGCTTCACTCCCCGCCATTGGCGTGCAGTGCGGACCTTTATCGAAGATGGGGACTTCGATGTCCTTCATCTCCATGAACCGGCCTCTCCAAGCCTAACCATGTGGGCCACGTATCTTGCCCAAGGGCCGCTTGTCAGCACCTTTCATGCCTCAGGTAAACCGAGCCTTCTCGTACGGATCTTCCGTTCTTTTTTGACGAAACGGATGGAAGGTATCAGCGGCAGAATTGCGGTATCTAATATGGCGCGACGGTGGCAAATGGACGGTATCGGAGGTGATGCTGTGCTCATCCCCAATGGGGTGCGCGTCTCGAAATTCCGAACGGCCCAGCCTCTGCCCGGTTACGAGCGCTTAGACCATCCCGTGTTACTTTTCCTCGGCCGCTACGACGAGCCACGCAAGGGAATGGATGTTCTGTTGGAGGCCCTACCTACGATCCATGCCGCATACCCGAATGTCGAGTTGATGGTTGTTGGCGACGGTGATGCCACTGAGCTGCGGCGAAAAGCCGTAGAGAATGTCGGTACGCTGACGCTACTAGGGCATGTGTCAGAGGCCGACAAGGCAGCGGCGCTCCGTTCCGCAAGTGTGTACGTTGCACCCAATACGGGCGGAGAGAGCTTTGGCATTGTTCTCGTTGAGGCTATGTCGGCAGGAGTGCCGGTTGTCGCCAGTGATATTCCCGCTTTCGCCGCCGTGCTCGATAAGGGAGAAGCAGGCTGGCTCAGCCCGGTAGGAGACGCTGCAGCCCTGGCACAGACAATTCTCACTGCACTACAGGAGCCTGAGAAAACGACCGCCAAAGTGGTTCGAGCCACGAGTGTCGTCGCGCAATACGATTGGTCGGTTGTGGCACAGCAAGTACTTGCGGTCTACGATACCGTCACGCTGGGGGCCGGAAAGGTGCACCTCAAATGATTTCTTTACCGATATGGGCTGTCGTCCTCATTAGCATCGTGGCAATCAGCATTGTTGTCACCGCTACCTGGGCCTATCTGACAGCGCAAAGGCTACACCGTCTACATAAGCGCTGCGAACAAGCGGCAATCGCACTGGAGGGAACACTAGACCGCCGTGCTCTTGCTGCTCGGATGGTCGCCAGAGCAATGCGTCGAACTGCTACCCACCTTGGTATGGATACAGCGGAAGCTGCCGAAATGACTCGTGAGGCGAACACCATCAGCCATACAGCCCATATTGTGGAAGCTACTGCTTGCCCCCAACTTGTGGATCTGCGTAATCGGGAAACGGTGGAGAACGACCTCACACTCGTCTTGCGACGCTCCGATTTCTCTCGAGTTGACCATGAAGATCTGGCGGGACTTCAAGAAGCGGCGTTGCGAGTTAATTTGGCCCGACGCTTCTACAACAATGCGGTAAACGAAGCTCTCGCCTTGCATACAGCCCCTATGGTGCGTTTTTTCCGCCTCTCTGGACATGCCTCACAGCCGTATTACTTCAATATTATTGATGAATCCTGGTTGGAGATGGACGCCGCCTCCTACGACACAGAGAGGCCCGTGGCAGAACCGGCGCCATCGTTGTCAATGGAGACGAATTCGATGCACGCTGTGCAAGATTAACCCTCCTTTAACCGACGTGGTTTAAGCTGTTAGGGATAATTACTATTCCCACCCTTTTCTAATGGTGTTGCACATATTCCCTTCGCACGTGTGCCTGGGGGATATGTGCGTAGAGACTAGGAGTCATTGTGACCAACGAGAATCAGACGGGTACCTACCGCGTCAAGAGCGGCATGGCCGAGATGGTCAAGGGCGGCGTCATTATGGACGTTGTAAACCCTGAGCAGGCTCGTATTGCCGAAGATGCCGGTGCGGTTGCCGTTATGGCCCTCGAGCGCGTTCCTGCCGACATTCGTGCACAAGGTGGCGTTGCTCGTATGTCCGATCCGGACATGATCGAGGGCATTAAGGAAGCCGTCACCATCCCCGTGATGGCGAAAGCTCGTATTGGTCACTTCGTGGAAGCCCAGGTGCTGGAAGCTATCGGTGTCGACTACATCGATGAGTCCGAAGTTCTCACCCCAGCTGACTACAGTAACCACATCAATAAGTGGAACTTCACCGTCCCCTTCGTGTGCGGTGCCACCAACCTGGGCGAGGCCCTTCGTCGTATTACCGAAGGTGCTGCCATGATTCGTTCGAAGGGTGAAGCCGGCACCGGTGACGTCTCTAACGCCGTCACCCACATTCGCTCCATCAACGCTGGCATCCGCAAGCTGCAGGCAATGGATCCGGATGAGCTCTACGTTGCTGCTAAAGAACTGCAGGCACCCTACGAGCTGGTCAAGGATGTGGCTGAAAAAGGCAAGCTCCCTGTTGTCCTCTTTACCGCTGGTGGTATTGCCACTCCCGCCGATGCTGCGATGATGATGCAGTTGGGCGCAGATGGCGTGTTCGTTGGTTCTGGCATCTTCAAGTCCGGTGATCCTGCGAAGCGTGCTGCCGCCATTGTGAAGGCCACCAAGATGTATGACGACCCCAGTGTGGTTGCCGATGTCTCCCGCAATCTGGGGGAAGCCATGGTAGGCATCAATGTGGATGACCTGCCGGTCGACCATCGCCTTGCTGATCGCGGCTGGTAACAATCACCTAGCAAGCCGGCATTAGCCCCATAGGCGCAGGGCAAGTGGCGTCTGACGAGTGATTAGGAGCTCGCTGATGACGTTGCCTGCCCTGCCGCTATTTGGGTAGAACTCACTGTACCCACCTATCCCGACGAGAAAGAGCATAATGACTGCTCCGCTTATTGGTGTCTTGGATGTCCAAGGTGCTGTCACCGAACATGTTGACGCAATGCACGCGTGCGGCGTGGATGTACGACGTGTGCGTCTTGCCCGCGACTTCGACGACATCGATGGACTCATCATCCCCGGTGGGGAATCGACAACCCTAAGCAAGCTCCTCACCATTTTTGACATGTGGGATCCTATGGCTGAGCTCCTTTCTGCGGGCCTTCCCGTGTACGGCTCATGCGCTGGTATGATTCTGTTGGCCAATGAGGTGCTGGACACGCGCGCTGACGCACGTAGTTTTGGGACCATGAACATGACGGTGCGGCGCAATGCCTTCGGCCGGCAGGTTGACTCGTTTGAAGCCGACCTTCCCATCGCAGCGCTGGGAGACGAGCCGTTCCGTGCCGTCTTCATTCGCGCGCCTTGGGTCGAAGAAGTAGGCGAAGGTGTTGACGTTTTGTGCAGCGTTACTGACACACAGGGAAGGACCAATCCAGTGGCAGTACGACAAGGCTCCGCACTTGCAACATCCTTCCACCCGGAACTCGTCGAGGATCGACGTTTCCACCAGTACTTCCTGTCAATCGTGCAGGGCACCGCGTAAATTCCGCATGCTCGGCAGCTAGGCAGTAGATTTTAATTAACTCACTAAATACCTTAAATATCAGGACACACGTGAATGACTGTGGAAGATTGACAACAGCGCACGTGTACCACGTAGAGGGAAAGGACGTGACACCATGAGTGGCCACTCCAAATGGGCGACGACTAAGCACAAGAAGGCTGCCATCGACGCCAAGCGCGGCAAGATGTTCGCCAAACTTATCAAGAATATCGAAGTAGCAGCACGCACCGGTGGCGGTGACCCTGCCGGTAACCCCACCCTCTATGACGCTATTCAGAAGGCTAAGAAGTCCTCTGTCCCCGCCGATAACATCGACCGTGCTGTGAAGCGTGGATCCGGTGCGGAAGCCGGTGGCGCAGATTGGGAAACCATCATGTATGAGGGCTACGGCCCCAACGGTGTCGCCATCCTCATCGAATGCCTCACCGACAACCGAAATCGTGCTGCTGGCGAAGTACGTATCGCCATGTCCCGCAATGGGGGCAATATGGCCGATCCGGGCTCCGTGAGCTACCTCTTCAATCGTGTTGGCGTTGTCGTTGTCGAGAAGAAAGACGGCATCAGCGAAGACGACGTGCTGATGGCCGTACTGGATGCCGGTGCCGAAGAAGTAGCGGACCAAGGGGAAGCCTTCGAGGTCACCTGTGGTTCCTCCGACTTGGTTGCAGTGCGCACTGCGGTGCAGGATGCTGGCCTCGACTACGAATCCGCTGAAGCCGAATTCCGTGCTGATGTGCAGGTACCACTGGACCTCGAGGGTGCCAAGAAGATTATTCGCCTCGTCGATGCACTCGAAGATAGCGATGACGTCCAGAACGTGTACACCAACATGCAGATCTCTGATGAGGTAGCAGCAGAACTTTATGGCGACGAGGAGTAACTCGTTGCCGGCGCGGTCGAGGGCAGATGCTCCTCGTCCCATCTCCTTGACGAGTGAGGAACGGAAGTCATGACCCAAACCTGTGTTGTGGGCATCGACCCCGGCCTCACTCGTTGTGGTATAGGCGTTGTTCGGCGTTCCGGTGGGACCGCGGTCAAGCCCCTTGCCGTTGACGTGGTTCGCACCCCCGCTGACACCGATATCGCTCAGCGCCTGCTCGCTGTAGCGGAAGGAGTCGCTGCGATTCTCGACAGATACCGCCCCGAGGCAGTCGCCATCGAACGAGTTTTTACTCAACACAACCGAAATACTGCGGCGGGGACAGCAATGGCAGCAGGGGTTGCCGCAACTGAGGCAGCCCGACGCAATGTTCCCGTCACCTTTTACACTCCTAGCGAAGTAAAAGCAGCTGTATCCGGCAATGGTAGAGCCGATAAGTCGCAGGTCACTGCTATGGTGACGCGTATCCTAGGGTTAGTTGAACCACCCTGCCCCGCAGATGCTGCAGATGCTTTAGCCATTGCTATCTGCCATCTATGGCGATATCCCCTGCAACAGAAGCTACGAACGACACAACCCACCTCCTCACTTGTTGATCCTGTGGGAGTTCATCCTCTACCGACTAGTAAGGAGCCGTAAATGATCGCCTCTCTGACTGGTACTATCGACCGAATTTCGCTTGATAGTGTGATCATCACGGTAGGGGGGGTGGGATACCGTGTATTCGCGACACCAGATACGTTGGCAACCTTCAGCCGCGGCAGCACCGCTACTGTGCTGACAGAATTGGTCGTGCGGGAAGATTCCCTGACTCTTTACGGATTTGCTCAGCCCGATCAGCAGGAACTCTTTTTGCTGCTACAGAAGGTTTCTGGCATTGGTCCACGAATGGCGCTGTCTATTCTCTCGGTGCTGCACCCGCGAGAGCTGTGCGCAGCACTGTCCCACAGCGATACTGCGGCACTGCAGAAAGTGCCAGGGGTGGGGAAACGAGTTGCCGAACGTCTGGTCGTCGAATTAAAAGATAAGGTCGAGTCAATAAGTAGGGACGAAGACACAACGCTAGTGGCGACGACCCACTCCAGCGTTGCTGAAGAAGTGAGCGAAGCTCTCGCCGGGCTAGGCTTCTCGCAACGAGAAACTGAAAAAGCCATTGGAGCAGTGCTTCGGGAAGCTCCTGATGCGGAGGCTGCCGCCGTACTCCGGCAGGCACTCTCGCACTTGGGAGGGCGAGCATGATCGAATTCACAGAGGACGATTTCGTCCCTTCCCGTTCCTCCGCGGGTGACACTCGTCCAGCAAAGGGAGTGTTGTCAGGCGCATCGCTGCAGGGGGAAAACGAAGAGTTGAGTCTGCGTCCAGCAGACCTCACCACTTTCATTGGCCAAGCACGAGTACGCGAGCAGCTTGAGCTGATACTCAGTAGCGCTCGTCACAGGGGAGTAGTACCCGACCACATTCTCTTTAGTGGTCCGCCAGGGCTTGGGAAAACCTCCTTAGCCATGATTATTGCTCAAGAATTGGGGACAACCCTTCGGAGTACCTCCGGCCCTGCGCTCGAACGGCCGGGTGATCTCGCCTCAATTCTGTCGAACCTGCAGGAAGGCGATGTTCTCTTTATTGATGAAATCCATCGCATATCACGCCCTGCTGAAGAGATCCTCTACCAAGCTATGGAGGATTTCCGTATTGACGTAATGGTGGGTAAAGGCCCAGGCGCCACCTCTATTCCCCTCAGCTTGGCACAATTTACACTGGTAGGAGCCACGACCAGAGCAGGCCTCTTGACGAGTCCATTGCGAGACCGCTTCGGTTATACCGGTTACATGGACTTCTATGATGTCGAGCAGCTAGAGGAGATTATTCACCGCTCAGCCAACATCCTCGACATTGACATTGAGCCAAGTGGGGCAGGGGAGATTGCATCCCGGTCACGAGGCACACCACGAATCGCCAACCGACTTCTACGGCGAGTTCGAGACTATGCCGATATCCGGTCCCAAGGCCATATTGACCGTACAGTAGCACGTGCTGCGCTCGCTGTTTATGACGTCGATGAGTTAGGCCTAGATCGTCTGGACACGGCCGTACTCGACGCGATTATCCGCATGTATAACGGCGGCCCAGTTGGTCTTTCCACCATCGCGGTGGCCGTGGGTGAAGAACCCAACACTATCGAAGAAGTCTGTGAGCCATTCCTCGTAAGGGCTGGCATGCTCTCGCGTACTCCGCGTGGGCGAGTAGCCACTCCGCAAGCATGGGAGCACCTCGGGCTCACCCCACCCTCGTCGTCTCTGGTAGGTAAAAGGGCCGAAGACGACAATCAACCAGGGCTATTTTCCAATAATCCTGGCACACTGTAATGGTGCAGACATGGTGGGCAGATGAGCAAAAGCGCTTTGATGCCGTTCTGCACTAGTAACCCCGGCGCGCTGCGCCATTGAGAAGGAGAACACATGACCGGTTCAATTATGCTCATCATCCTTGTCGTTGCGATGATCGTTTTCATGCTGTTTGGCAGCCGCAAGCAGAAGAAAATGATGGAACAGCGCTATAACATGCTCACGGAACTACTGCCCGGTGATGAAGTGTCCACCACTGCAGGCCTTTATGGCACAGTCGTCAAGGTCTCTGATACCAAGATTGACCTCATGATTGCTGATGGCATTGTCACTACCTGGGATCTTAACTCAGTGCGTGGCAAGGTAGAAGCTACTCCCAGCGAGCTCGATGAAGAACTTGAAGCAGCTGCTGCTGGTGACGCACCTGACAGTGATACCGATTCTGCACATCCCACTTCCGCTACCGATTGGAAGGATGCGGAGACTCCCGAGATTCCTGACACCATTGAAGGTCTGGAAGACCTTGATGAGGGCAAGGACGACCGTCCGACTGGTTCTCCCTCTGAAAATTCGGATAAGTAGCCAAATGGCCGTAATCTAGAAGGGCTAATGGCCTTTCTGACCGAAACGTCACTAAAAGGAGTCCGACGACAGTGGCTGCTAACCGCACGACCGTGACGCCATCATCGAAGAAATCCACTCAATATGCTCTCTTGAGTGTCTTCGCGATCCTCGTCATCCTGATGTACTGCCTCATTTTCTTTACAGGAAATGGCAAAGCGACACCGAAATTAGGTATCGACCTGCAAGGTGGTACTCGCGTTACCCTTACTCCTTCCGGTAACCCATCTGAAGATCAGCTCAAGCAGGCCCAGACGATCCTCATGAACCGTGTCAACGGCATGGGCGTGTCTGGATCAGAAGTTCAGATCGACGGTCAAAACCTCGTCATCACCGTTCCCGGTACTAACGCTGAAGATGCTCGTAACCTTGGTACCACCGCGAAACTGGTGGTTCGTCCGGTCATGGAAGCACTCGGTCCCGATGCCACCCAGGTGGACGAGCAGCCCAAGGCGAAAGCTCGCCAGAACGAAACCTCTGTTGAGGTTCGTGCACGCGAAGTTGAGGCTCTGCGGGAATTCCGCCAAGCCCCGCTCAAGGGAGAGAATGGCAAACCGCTCGCAGCCGGCCAACAGCTGCGTATCCTACGGGAGAATGCCACCAAAATGAGCTGTCAAGCGGCAGACCGTTTTGCTGGTAACGACGACCCCGCAAGGCCTCTCATCACCTGTGACTCCCAGGGACAGAAATACATTCTGGGCCCAGCCCCGCTAATTAATCCCGACAACCCCAACGGGCCGCGCCTCGACGGTTCCTTTATCAAAGCAGACACCGTCGAAGGTGGCTTCAATAACCAGCAAGGGCACACCTACGTTTCCTTTGCTTTTAAAGGCAAAGGAGTGGATACCTGGGCTCGGGTAACGACCACCTACAACGAGCAGCAGGTCGCCATGGTGCTTGATTCCAGTGTGGTGTCCGCTCCCACTATCCAGGAACCCATCAAGAATGGCAACACCCAAATCACTGGCCCCTTCAATACAGCAGAGGCTATCTCCCTAGCAAATAACCTCAAGTACGGTGCGCTGCCGCTGAACTTCTCCTCACCCGACGGAACCCCGGGTGGCAAGGTAGATACGATTCCTGCGACGCTCGGTATCGCCTCCCTCAACGCAGGTCTTATCGCCGGCCTGGTCGGGCTTATCCTTGTCGCCATTTTTGCGCTCGTGGTCTACCGTGCACTGGGGATCGTCACCATGCTTTCTCTGGTCGCCACAGGAGCCATGGTCTACGGCAGCCTTGTGCTGCTGGGACGGTGGATTGGCTACACTCTTGACCTATCCGGCGTAGCAGGCCTCATCATTGGTATCGGCACCACAGCCGACTCCTTCGTGGTCTTCTTTGAGCGCATTAAAGACGAAATCCGTGAGGGTCGTTCTTTCCGCTCAGCGGTACCGCGCGGCTGGGCAAAGGCGCGCCGCACTATTGTCACTGGCAACGCTGTCACCTTTATCGCCGCTATCGTGCTGTACACACTGGCTGTTGGAGAGGTGCGTGGCTTCGCCTTCACTACTGGTCTGACCACCGTCTTCGACCTCTTGATCGTCTTTATTGTGACGTCCCCGCTTGTGCTCCTGGTCTCTCACTTGAAGCTCATGTCTAAGCCTGCCTTTAACGGTTTGGGCAAACTACAAGAGATCACTGCGGAACGTCGTGCAGCCGCTGCCCGCCTCGTCCAGCAGCGCAATGCTATTCCGGCTGCCCAGGCTACGGCTGGAGAGGAGAACTAACATGGCAGAGAATCTTGCTCCTATCGACGTCGACGCCGAACAGTTCGATGAGACCTACGGTGTTGCGAACGACCCTGCACAACAACGTCACTCCCTCCTTACACGTCTCTACACCGGTACCGGCGCCTTTAACATCGTCGGTAAACGCCGTAACTGGTACATCGTCAGCGGTGTCATCATCGCCATCGCTATTCTTTCCATCATCATTCGTGGGTTCTCTTTCGGAGTTGACTTCACCGGCGGTTCGAAGCTCAACATGCCGATTGGTGCAGAGAAAGTCGATACCGCCCACGTAGAGGAGGTTTTCACTAATACCCTCGGATTTGAACCAGCAAATGTCTCCATAGTCGGTTCAGGCTCCGGGCGTATGGTGGAAATCCAGTCCCGCCACCTCAACAATGACCAGATCGCGAAGGTCAAGATGCAGCTCGGAGATACCTTTGAGCCTGTAGACGCATCTGGGCATTCCGGTGCTACCGCCATTGGTGATTCCACTGTATCCAACACGTGGGGAACCACCGTCACAAAGAAAGCGTTGTTGGCTCTCTTCGTATTCCTCGTCATTGTGGGTCTCTACATCGCCGTTCGCTTCGAGCGCGATATGGCGTTTGCCTCACTAGCATCACTGGTGTTCTGTACTGTCACGACAGCTGGTGTCTATTCGCTCATTGGGTTCGAAGTCACCCCTGCTACCGTCATCGGCCTCCTCACCATTCTCGCGTTCTCCATCTACGACACCGTCGTCGTGTTTGACAAAGTGCAAGAGAACACTGATGCGGCGCTTCGCCACAAACGGCACACCTACGCTGAAGGCGCCAATCTAGCTATTAACCAGACCATCATGCGCTCGATTAACACCACGATCATTTCCGTGCTGCCGATCATCTCACTGATGATCGTCGCTGTATGGATGTTAGGCGTTGGTACACTACAGGATCTTGCATTGATCCAGCTCGTGGGTGTCGTGACCGGTACATATGCATCTGTGTTCCTTGCCACTCCGCTGGTTGTCGGTATCAAGAACCGTTTCCGTACTGAGGTACAAGAACACGATAAAGCTGTCCTGGAAGCACGAACGACAGACTCCGTTACCGATGCGGTAGCTGCAGCTGCCCACTAGGACTGCATAATGGCTAGCACCATTCTCCGCCGTTGCGGCATTGCCGGTGCCATCTTCTCACTTGTTGTTGGCCTCTCCGGTTGTACCACAGGTGGGCTGAGCGGAGCTGTGGGTTATGCCGTAGATGGCCCCATCGTCGACTACAATGCTGCTACGGTCGCAGGCTATACCGGTGGGAGCCTAGCGGCCTTCCCTCGGGTTAATATCGGTTTCTCCTACTTGGATGGACTTGGTAATCGACTAGCTGATACTGAGTTCGGTACAGTCCAAGTAAAACTTGGTGCTCCTGTCCGGGTTGAAATGCATATTGATGACCACGCCGAATTCTCCGACGGAGAGCCAATCACCTGCGATGACGTTCTTTTCAGCTGGTTGGCACGTCGTCCCCAGCACGGTAGTCCATTTAACGCAATGTCCATGCCTGGGCTATCCGAGATCGGCACGATCAACTGCAGTCCACAGTCAAAGCATGCCGAAATTGTGTTCCAATCGGGCCAGCTGCCTCGAGATTGGTTGGCGCTTTTCGGTTCCGGAACTATTATGCCTTGGCATATTGCCTCCCGAGCAACGGGAGTAAAAGATCTTCGTGAGATCCTCGCCGGTACCAACCCGGAAGGACTTGCACGAGTCGCTGCCTTCTGGAATAAAGGGTGGCGTTTTGATCGTCCGTCATTGGATCTCTCCAGGTTTGTCTCATCCGGTCCCTATAAAGTTACGGGGATCGATGAGGAGGGTGCCATTACCCTGGAACGCAATGATAAGTGGTGGGGGGAGCCGGCGCGCATTGGGCGAGTCGTTATCTACTCGACAGGCACGAACGTCAAACAGCACATCGAAGATGGTGATGTACAAGTAGGAGACATCGCCTACGACGACAACAACCCGGCAGCACCCGAAGGCGCTACCAGCGCTGCGGTGTCTTCCGAAAACATCATGCAGTTTCGGCTCTCAACCCGTGGGCTATTCGCTGACCCGCAAGTTCGCCGAACATTCCTTTCCTGCGTCCCGCGCGCCCAGATTCAGGACTTTGTCGCCAAAGACAAACAAAGCGCAGCTGGGACGCCTGAGGTGTTGGGACGGCCCGCCGTCTCAATCCTTCCGCTCGGCAATGACCCCGTTGCACGGCAAGTATCCGAATGGACCCACCTCAATACACGAGGGAATTTACGCAAACTGCCACGGAAGCAACGGGTTAATATCGTTTATCCAGCAGCCTCATCGCGTGCTAAACACGTCATCGAGATGATGGCAGATGCATGTAAGAGTCGAGGGTTTACGGTGATAGGTGCCCCGGCAGAAACGTACACCGGAGAGATACTCGTATCAGGAAATGTACAGGCTGGCCTCTTCGGTACTGCTGGTGCAGTTGGTCCCGGTGGATCCTTCGATGTGGCTAGCGGCCTGGTGGGTCTGAGCCCCTATCGTCTTCCGGACTTCCGTAAAGGTGATGCACGGGAGCTGTTTGTGCGGGTGGCCCGGCTCAACAACATCCAAGGCGAAAACATGCCGATTCAAAAAGATGGTATCGATCGTAATTCAGTCTTTGCCCAGACAGTGACCAACTTCCAGCAGTACTTGTTGGATATGGGCTACGCTTTGCCTCTCTATGTGCAGCCACGCTGGCAATTCGTTAGCCCTGGCTTACAAGGTGTAACGCAAGGCCGTTCCTCCGCCAGTGTCGGCTGGAATATGGATCGCTGGAATTCTTAAAGGAGCAGTTCATGGCAACCACGCTCGCGCAGAGCATCCACGATAGCATTCGCTGGGTCGCGGACTTCCCCGAAAAAGACGTTCATTTTGCTGACCTCACTCCGGTCCTCGCTGATCCTCAGATTTTTAACGGAATTATGAGGCAGATGGCGGACTGGGCTGAAGATGTTGACATTATTGCTGGTCTAGATGCGCGTGGCTTCCTCATCTCTGCTGGAGTAGCTGTGCTTAAAGACGTGGGAGTCTTAGCGCTGCGTAAAGCTGGGAAACTGCCTCCACCGGTCCACCACGTTGACTATGGGCTCGAATACGGTGAGGCCGCTTTGGAAATCCCGGCAGAAGGATTGGATATCACCGGAAAACGTATCTTCATTGTCGACGATGTCATGGCGACTGGCGGTACCTCCCAAGCAGCACTAGAGCTCATTGAAAAAGCCGGGGGAGTGGTGACAGGTTTCGCCACTATCCTGGAACTCACAGAATTGAATGGACGATCTAAACTGGCAGACCTCCCGGTATTCTCCATCACAACGGCGTAGTATAGGGCATGTCTAGCTCCTAATTTGCAACTGGCGGAGGTGGTTTCAATGGCCGATAAAGACAACCCGTCTGTTGCTCAGCGGGGAGGCTTCTCTTCCCATAGTGTGCGTGCTCGGTTCGCCCGTCGCATGATCGGTAATCGCAGTACAGTACCCCCCGCACTTGAGCCACTTATAGCTGTCCACCATGGCTTCCATCCCGGTGGAGACGTTGATCTTCTCGTTCGCGCGTACACTACCGCAGAACGTCTGCATGAAGGGGTGTACCGGAAATCTGGGGACCCTTACATTACTCATCCATTAGCGGTTGCCACGATCGCTGCTGAAATTGGCATGGACACGGCAACACTCGCAGCAGCTTTACTCCATGACACAGTTGAGGACACCGAGTACACGCTGGAGCAACTCACTGCGGATTTCGGTGAAGAAATCGCTGCGATGGTTGACGGTGTCACCAAACTCGATCGGGTAGCTTTGGGCTCTGCCGCGGAAGCGGAAACGATCCGTAAAATGATTATCGCAATGGCGCAAGACCCACGAGTCCTCGTCATCAAAGTTGCGGATCGCCTCCACAATATGCGGACTATGCGTTTCCTACCTCCTGAGAAGCAAGCCGCAAAAGCACGTCAGACTCTCGATGTCATCGCTCCTTTAGCAGCGCGACTCGGTATGGCTGCAGTCAAATGGGAACTTGAAGACCTCTGCTTCCGCATACTCTACCCACGCCAGTATGACGAAATCGTGCGGCTTGTCAGCGAACGGGCTCCTTCACGCGAGCGCTACCTAGCGCAGGTCATTGAGGAGATTGAAAGTACGCTCAAAGCATCAAATATTGAGGCGAATGTTTATGGACGCCCCAAGCACTATTGGTCCATCTACCAGAAGATGGTGGTACGGGGACGCGAATTTAACGATATCTACGATTTGGTAGGTGTCCGCGTCATCTGCGATGACATCCGCGACTGTTATGCCGCTGTTGGTGTCATTCACTCCCTGTGGCAGCCCATGCCAGGTCGCTTTAAAGACTACATTGCTCAACCGCGTTTTGGCGTTTACCAATCCCTGCACACCACAGTGGTGGGCCCAGAAGGTAAGCCGCTCGAGGTACAGATTCGTACCCAAGAGATGCACCAGACTGCAGAGTATGGCATTGCAGCGCACTGGCGCTACAAAGAAACTAAGGGAAGCCACCGTGGCGACTCCGGGGAATTGGACCGTATGGCGTGGATGCGTCAACTGCTTGACTGGCAGCGAGAGGCAGCCGACCCCGGGGAATTCCTCGAATCTCTGCGCTACGACTTGGCTGTGAAAGAAATTTTCGTCTTCACCCCTAAGGGTGACGTCATCACCTTGCCTGCAGGGTCCACCCCCATTGACTTTGCGTATGCTGTGCATACCGAAGTAGGCCATCACTGCATTGGGGCGAAGGTCAATGGAAAACTCGTACCGCTAGAAAATAAACTGAAAAACGGCGACGTCATTGAGGTCTTTACCTCGAAAGACCCCAGTGCGGGGCCGAGTCGAGACTGGGCACAGTTTGTCGTTTCTGGGCGTGCAAAAACGAAGATCCGCCAATGGTTCGCTAAAGAACGGCGTGAAGAGAATATCGAAGCCGGCAAGGAAGCCATCACCCGCGAGATTAGACGCGGAGGTTTGCCACTACACCGTCTATTGAATAACGACTCGATGGCGCAACTCGTTCAAGACCTGAATTTGGCTGATGCTACGGCGCTGTATAGCGCTGTTGGTAGCGGAAATATTACAGCAGGGCACGTTGTCAGCCGTTTGGTCGCACTCTTCGGATCCGTGGAGGAAGCAGAAGAGACTCTGACTGAGCGTACTGCGTTTCGCACCTCTCATCGTGCCGTAAAAACTACCGATGACGCCGGTGTACTGGTGGACGGTATGCCTGGTATCAGCGTAAAGCTGTCGAAATGCTGCACACCGGTGCCGGGAGATGCCATTGTCGGCTACATCACTCGAATGGGCTCTGTGTCTGTCCACCGTGCAGACTGCCCCAACGCCAAGCATTTGCTGGCAAGCAACAAGAACCGAGAAATGACCGTTTCGTGGGCCAACGCCTCCACGGCTGTATTTCTCGTGTGTATACAGGTGGAAGCCCTCGATAGGCAGGGACTGCTCTCCGATGTGACGCATGCGCTATCTGAGGCGAAAGTCGACGTTATCTCTGCGCAGGTACAAACGCTGGATGACCGGGTCGCGATTTCTAAATGGGCATTCCAAATTGGAGATCCGCAGCGACTGAGCATTGTTCTCAATTCAGTTCGCAAGGTAGAAGGCGTCTATGACGTCTACCGCATCAATAGTGTCTAGTAGCCAGGGACCGAGGTAGATCTCGGAGTGAGATTCGTGATCTCCGTGTGAACGCTCACATCCTGCTGAGATGGTGGGTTTTGGTGTGAAGGTGCGATGCGTCTTGCATAATACAGGGAGGCAGTACCGATAGGTACTGCCTCCCTGTATTATGTCTGACGTTAAGAGGTTGCGCGGGTAGCTAGCGCGTCCTCTTTAGTCTTTCTTTTTGGGTTGCTCGACGCCAACGGTCTTCACAACACTCCAGGACTTGATCTCAACCGGGGTAGCGGGAGCGCCGTCAGTAATCTTTCCATCAGAGGGAGCGACAGTGCCCGGAGCGAGTGTGACGCCGTAACGCTTGATCTTGTCGAGAACCGGGAAATCCTTAGCGGCTACGGTACCAATTACTGTGTAGTTCGGGGGAAGCTGTGAATCAGTAAGAACGATGAAGAACTGGCTACCACCGGTATTGGGGCCGGAATTGGCTACTGCAACAGTACCCTTGGGATACGTCACCATCTGTCCTTGTATACCGGCGTCTTGACCAGCAGCAGTAACAAGATAGTCAGGATTCTCATCAACAGAGTAGAAGCCAGGTCCACCCATACCGGTACCGGTGGGGTCGCCACATTGGATGACGTTAAAGCCCTGTGAATCAGTCATGCGGTGGCAGGAAGTTTTATTAAAGTACTCAGCCTCAATAAGCTTCTTGAAGGCAGCATCGTTGCAGGCAGCATGCCGGTGGATCAGATCCACCTGCAGGTCGCCAGCAGAGGTCTTGAGTGTGGTGATGGTCTTGCCTGTACGGGGGTAAGTACCGTTGACCGGTGCATCGACTTTTCTGCTCTTCGTGTCGAGCAGATTCTTCACCGTTGGAGCGTAGGCAAGCTGAGCATCAATCTGTGCCATACGTTCGTTGTATTGTTTCCGCGTTTCTTCCTGCTGGGTAGCGTCCTGCTGTGCCAGCTGAGACTGCATCTGCTTCCACTGATCTTCCAGTTGCTTCTTTTGATCGGTGTACGCCTTAATGAGATCAGGTACCTCTTCGGAAGGACCCCACTGGCAGCTAGCCCACTTGGCAGCCTCAGCTGCTTCCTCGCGAGCCTTATCATCCTTCACCTTGTTCACGATGAGGACGATTGCCACGATGAGGGCAATAACGACCACAATCGAGGTGATGATGAGGGCAACATTGCGGCGGCGGCGACGCTCAGCAGCAGCATCTTCTGCGATCTTCGCTTCGAGTCGTTCACGGGCGGCAACGCGGCGTTGCGCAGCTTTGGCGGCAGCGTCATCCGCGGGAGCGACATTCTCGCCAGCTTCAATCATGCTGTCGAGTTTGTCTTCGGGTTTGTCCCCGGCGCCACTATTATTCTTGTCGTATACAGCCACTAGGCGTCCTTTCACAACAGACGTAGACACTAGAAGACTACCGCAAAGTCCTAAAATGACCATGTTGGTGAAGGGTGATTGCCCTTATATTCCAGAAAAGAGGTCTGTATGAGAATTGCCGCTTTTCCCGCAGGAGCTTTCCGCACGAACTGTTACATCGTGGCAAGCGATTCTAGTGATGACTGCATCATCATTGATCCTGGGCAAGAAGCACATTCGCCAGCGTGTGAACTTATTAATAACAACGGGTTGAAACCAGTAGGGATCTACCTCACTCATGGTCACGCAGACCATATCTGGAGTACCCCGGAACTGTCAGTCACCTATGATATTCCCGTGGTCGTGCACCGCGACGATGTGTTTATGGTGGAGGATCCGGCGGCAGGAGTCGGACCGACATTGTCCACTCTCTTTCCCTTTTCTTCATGGCACGCACCGGAGCGACTGACCACGTACTGCGACGAGAAGTTCACTGTCGCTGAGCTCACTGTAAAGGTGCTCCCATTGCCAGGACATACGCCGGGCGGAGTGGGGTTACTCATTTCCGATGGCTCTTCTGCACCGACGGTCCTCTTCTCCGGAGACACACTGTTTAAAGGTGCGGTAGGACGCACTGATCTACCTGGCGGCGATGCGCAGACGTTGCTTGATTCAATAGAACGTGAGCTTATTCCGTTGCCCGGGGCAGTACTTGTTGCCCCCGGGCACGGCGAAACCAGCACGATGGCGGCCGAGCGTGCCGACAATGTCTATCTGCGTCGCTTCCGGTAAAGCGACAAGGATACGACATAATAGATTTCAGTATCACTATCGAAGAGAAAGAACGTGAGGATGGCTAAAGGATCAGCTGCCGCACCATTCCGAGCTCCCAAAGGCGTGCCCGAGTACGTCCCTCCGCTGTCGGCGCACTTCCAGTCTGTCCGCGAGACTCTTGTTACTACCATTCGAAACCACGGCTACTCCCACATTGAACTTCCGATGTTTGAAGAAACTGGTCTATTCGCTCGTGGAGTCGGTGAGTCTACCGACGTGGTGACGAAGGAGATGTACACCTTCTCTGATCGTTCTGGTCGCTCGCTTACCCTTCGTCCGGAGGGAACGGCTGGAGTTATGCGTTCTGTTATTGAACATAATCTTGACCGTGGACAGCTCCCCCTCAAGCTCACCTATGCTGGGCCTTTCTTCCGGTACGAACGTCCGCAGGCAGGCCGTTACCGGCAGCTCCAACAAGTCGGTGCCGAAGCAATTGGCGTAGATGACCCGGCGTTAGACGCAGAAGTGATCTCGATGGCCGATAGCGCCCTGCGTAGCTTGGGCCTGCGAGGGTATCGGCTTGAGCTGACAAGCTTGGGCGACCAAACCTGTCGGCCTGCCTACCGAGAAGCCCTTCAGGAATTTCTCTTCAACCTGCCGCTTGATGAGGAAACTCGACGAAGGGCGGAAATAAACCCCCTGCGGGTGTTGGACGATAAACGTCCTGAAATACGGGAGATGACCGCTGATGCTCCGCTCATGCTGGATTATCTTTCCGACGAGTGCCGTCACCATTTTGATTCCGTGCTGCGTATTCTCGATAATTTGGGTGTTGAGTATACCGTGAATCCACGGATGGTCCGCGGCCTCGACTACTACACCAAGACAACTTTTGAGTTTGTCCATGATGGGCTAGGCGCGCAATCCGGGATTGGTGGCGGTGGACGCTATGACGGACTCATGGAAGTACTCGGCGGCCAGCCTCTCTCCGGCATTGGCTTTGGGCTTGGTGTTGACCGTATTCTCTTGGCCTGCCAAGAAGAGGGATGCGTACCGGGCTCGGAGGCGCACTGTGAGGTGTTTGGTGTCCCGCTAGGCGATGTAGCTAAAGAAACGTTGATGCCACTTCTCGCGGATATTCGTGGGGCCAATATTCGCACCGACATGGTGTTTGGGTCGCGTGGGATGAAGGGTGCGTTTAAAGCAGCCGACAAGTCTGGTGCCGTACTTGCGCTGGTCGTTGGTGAGAATGAGATGGCCAACGGCACGGTTGTGATGAAGGATCTCCGGACGGGGGAGCAGCATGAGGTTGTGTACTCTGAAGTAACACCAGCGGTGTTGCGCAAGCTTCAGGCGTGAAAGCTGGGGGGTTGATCTCTACCAGTTGAGTCGTCCAGAACGAGGTGGGTAGACGTTGTGTACTACCCATCTCGTTTCCCCGTTCTGTAGCTCACATATGTAGGGCTAACGCCCCAAAGCGTGGCACTTCTTTAGAGATCCATGAGTGTAACCCGTCATGAAAGCATTGAGGCGTTGTTGCGATGACCCGTGAGTCCAGCTTTCGGGATTCACCTGCTGGCCAGCACCTTCTTGAATAGCGTCGTCGCCAATCGCTTGGGCAGTAATCCTGATCGCCTGCAATTCGTCATCTTTTAGTGGTTTCAACATGGGTGCATCAGATGGCTGATTCCCAGGACGAGACGCATAGTGGAACCACAAACCGGCAAAACAGTCCGCTTCAAGTTCGACATGGACTTGTGAAGAACCAGGACCACTGCTACGCATACGGTCTTGGGTTAACCAGCCAAGAACGTTCTGGACGTGGTGTCCGTATTCGTGGGCGACAACATACTCCTGCGCGGCAGGTGCATTGACCCCTCCCAAACGAGTCAGCATTGTCTCAAAAAAGCTCAGATCGAAGTAGGCAGTATTGTCACCTGAACAATAAAAAGGACCGGTTTGCGCGCTTGCTGCACCACAGGCGGTGTTCACGGCTTTATCGAAGATGATGGTGTTGGGACGTCGGTATTGCGTATCCGCTTGGTGAGGGAGTTGTTCACCCCAAATGGCATCCACGCTGATTGTTGTCGCCACAATTCGGCAGACAGGATCCTTGTTTGCCGCTTCCGAGTCGCTGTTTTTACAGCGGTCTATACGCTCTTGCATATCTTGAACAGCAGCAGAGTTTTGTTGGGAACCATCACTGCCCTGGATGGCAGGGAGAATAGCTTGTGGATCTACCCCAAAGAACACTGCTACCAGGAGAAGAGCAAGTGTCCCTAACCCGCCTCCGATAGCGAGTCCGCCACGGCCTCCGCCTGCAGAGACCCGGCCACTAGAGAGATTACCGCCAGCCTGGAAAGTCATTGTGCGCTCCTTTGCACTATCTGCAGATGAAATTACCCGATAGATGGGCGGCTGCGGAGAAGATCGTCAAGTAATGCGCGGAGGGCGAACACTGATACTGAGCCTGACACACTCTTCCACAAAATATCGTGAGGAGGCTGAAGTGAGTTCGGCTGCCTGCGGGTAAACGAGTAGAATGGAGAAACGTATGCCTAAGGCTTATTGATAACTTTCAGCATGAAAGGACTCTCGTGCTGCGCACGCATTTCGCCGGCGAACTGAACGCCGCTGCTACTGGACAGACTGTTACCCTTGCTGGTTGGGTTGCGCGCCGCCGTGACCACGGTGGTGTTATTTTCGTGGACCTGCGGGACTCCTCGGGTATCGCCCAGGTGGTGTTCCGCAACTCCGCCGTCGCAGAACAAGCCCATCACCTGCGCTCCGAGTACTGCATCAGGGTTACTGGTGTCGTAGAGGCTCGTCCGGAGGGGTCCGAGAACCCCAACCTTGCCTCTGGCGAGATTGAGGTCAATGTCGCGGAACTGGAAGTTCTCAACAGCTGTGCACCGCTGCCGTTCCAACTCGATGATGAGCCTGGTGAGGAAGTGCGGCTCCGCTACCGGTATCTTGACCTGCGTCGTGATCGGCCCGCTTACGATCTCCGTCTACGGTCTAAAGTCAACGCCGCGGCCCGTGAGGTGTTAGCCAAGCATGACTTCGTGGAGATTGAAACTCCGACAATGACGCGGTCCACGCCAGAAGGTGCCCGTGACTTCCTCGTGCCGGCACGTCTGCAGCCGGGTACCTTCTATGCGCTGCCGCAGTCACCGCAGCTCTTTAAGCAGCTGCTAATGGTCGCTGGCATGGAGCGCTACTACCAGATTGCCCGCTGCTACCGCGATGAGGACTTCCGTGCTGACCGGCAGCCCGAATTCACCCAGCTCGATATCGAGATGAGTTTTATTGACCAGGAGGACATTATTGCCCTGGCCGAAGAGATCCTCGTCAACCTGTGGAAGCTCATTGGCTACGAAATCACTACTCCCATCCCGCGCATGACGTACGCAGATGCTATGCGTCTCTACGGTTCTGACAAGCCCGACTTGCGTTTCGATATTCAGATCGTGGAGTGTACTGACTTCTTCCAGAACACCCCCTTCCGGGTGTTCCAAAATCCCTATGTGGGTGCTGTCGTCATGAAGGGCGGTGCTTCTCAGCCCCGTCGTCAGCTTGACGCCTGGCAAGAGTGGGCAAAGCAGCGCGGTGCCAAAGGATTGGCCTACATTTTGGTAGGCGAAGATGGCGAGCTGTCTGGCCCCGTCGCGAAGAATATCTCTGCTGAAGAGCGTGAAGGCATCGCTGCCCATGTGAACGCTGAACCAGGCGACTGTATTTTCTTCGCCGCTGGTGAGGCGAAGTCCTCCCGGGCTCTGCTGGGTGCTGCTCGTAACGAGATCGCGAAGAAGCTTGGCCTTATCAAGGACGGTGACTGGGCCTTCACATGGGTTGTCGACGCACCGCTCTTTGAACCTTCTGCGGACGCCACTGCTTCCGGCGACGTCGCTTTGGGCAACTCTGCATGGACTGCTGTCCACCACGCCTTCACCTCCCCCAAGCCCGAATCGATGGATACGTTCGATACGGATCCTGGCAGCGCACTGGCGTATGCCTACGACATTGTCTGCAATGGTAATGAGATTGGTGGCGGTTCCATCCGTATCCATCGACGCGATGTGCAGGAGCGTGTCTTTAAAGTGATGGGTATCGGTGAGGAGGAAGCGCAGGAGAAGTTCGGCTTCCTTCTCGATGCCTTCAAGTATGGCGCTCCCCCGCACGGCGGTATGGCTTTCGGTTGGGACCGCATTACAGCATTGCTGGCGGGTGAGGAATCTATTCGCGACGTCATCGCCTTCCCGAAGTCAGGTGGCGGTGTTGACCCGCTGACGAACGCTCCCGCTCCCATCACTCCGCAGCAGCGCAAGGAATCTGGAATCGACGCGAAGCCGGTCCGATCCGGAGATCGCGGAGAGAAGAGCGAAGCTACTAAGGACAATGACTAACACAGTTGGTGACGCGATTGCGCTCGGTGAGCGAATTCTGAGTGCCCGGGTAGGTAGCCCGGTTAGTCTCTCGCACACTGAGTGCATCGAGTCGGATTCTGATGCTGTTCTCGTTCGTGGCATCACTACTGATAGTCCATTTCTTCCGTCTCGGAAAGTGGTTGTGAAGGTATTCCCCGACCGTGGGGAGGAGCGTGCCGGTCTTCTTCTTCGGGAGATTGTGGGTTATCAATTCGTGGGCTCACTCGGTACCCCAGACAGTTTTGGCCCAGAACTTATCGCCTACGACTTCGCTGAGCGAGCGTTCGTTCTTTCGGATGTAGGAAACACACGCACTCTTCAAGATCTCTTAAACCCCGGTGCACATACTGTTTCAACACTGGCTGCATTACAGGACTTGGCAGCACTTATTGGTGCTATGCAAGTGTCTACCGCTGGCCGCGAGGACGATTTCCATGCCTTGCTGCATCGGGCTGAATCAAAGACCCCTGGTCTCGTCGTGCCATTTTCCTCACATTTTTTGGCGGACACACTACAGAGCGTCCCCTTGTTATTGCAGGAAAAGTTGGGGATCCACTTAGCTGAATCTGTCCAAGACCGGGGTAAGCGCAGCGTAAAACGTGCAGTTCGGGGGACTTATCGTGCCTTCAGCGCTGCAGAGTTGATTCCAGAGAATATTCTCGTCACACATCACAACGTTCAGCTGTTGGACTTCGCTTTCTGCGGGTATCGCGATATTGGAGTTGATATCGCTGCAATTCTGTTGGGATTCCCTTCCGATCTGCACGGATATCAGCTGACTACTGCGGAAATTGATGCGGTTACCCAGACCTGGGTAGAGCAGGTGGATGCGATGTGGCCACGGATGCGTCGTCCGCAGTCTTCTCACAAACGCATTCTTGATGGCGCACTCACCTGGGCATGGTTGAGTGTGAGCTGGGTTCTTGATGAAGACAGCGACTTCGAACATGCAACTGGTATAGATAATGCAGCCACGGAGGATATTCTTCGGCCTCTCGCCATTCGCGTACTTGGCCAGCTTGGTACCCTGGCAGAGTATTGGGACGACGCCGAGCTTGCCCAGCACTCTCGTGATGTGGCTGCGGCTCTACAGAGCTACGTTTAAGACACGGAGGAGGAGGTCTTATGGATGAGAATGATCCTGGCCTCTTCGCCGTGCATAACTCCACTACAGAGTCTCACGCAAAAGCATCTGCACCACCTCTAGTGTCCCCTACGGGTCCCTCTCGCTCGTCCAACGTACAGTGCGATAATGCGCCGTTAGCCGTCCGAATGCGCCCCCGCACTCTTGATGAGGTAATGGGGCAGCAACACCTTCTCAAACCAGGTTCACCGCTTCGTCGGCTTATCGAAGGTGGAGGTGCCAATTCCGTCATCCTTTTTGGTCCACCAGGTACTGGGAAAACTACTTTAGCGAGTCTCATTTCCGGGGCAACTGGACGCGAATTTGTCGAACTCTCAGCGCTTTCGGCGGGTGTCAAGGATGTGCGGCAGGTTATCGATGATGCCCGAACTCGTCTTATCCGCGGTATTAATACCGTACTGTTCATCGATGAAGTTCATCGTTTTTCCCGAACCCAGCAGGAGGCACTCCTCGCCGCCGTGGAAAACCGGGTAGTGCTCTTGGTCGCTGCAACCACAGAGAACCCCTCGTTCTCGGTGGTGTCACCGCTACTGTCTCGCTCGCTCGTATTGCAATTGGAGTCACTTTCTCCAGCAGATGTCCGGGGCGTCTTGGAGCGCGCAGTTACTGATTCGCGTGGTTTTGGTGGCGCGCTGACGGTCGAAGAAGAGGCTTACGCCGATCTCATTCGATTGTCAGGAGGCGACGCGCGGCGTGCGTTGACATACCTGGAGGCAGCAGCGGATGCCCGGATGGATGCTGCAGCACCACTTACTGTGGCGGATATTGAACGTTCTACTCCAGACGCATTAGCCCGCTATGACCGCAATGGCGATCAGCATTACGACATCATTAGCGCCTTCATTAAGTCTGTGCGTGGGTCCGACCCCGACGCAGCACTTCACTACTTGGCCCGCATGATCAGTGCCGGTGAAGATCCCCGATTTATCGCGCGACGCTTGATGATTCTTGCTGCGGAGGATATCGGGTTGGCGGATCCCACCGCATTGCAGACCGCCGTGGCGGCAGCGCAAGCAGTACAGATGATTGGAATGCCGGAGGGACGAATTATCCTTGCTGAAGCGACAGTGCAACTCGCGACTGCACCTAAATCTAACGCGTGCTACACCGCTATCGATGCTGCTCTTGCAGATGTGAAGAAAGGGAATATTGGTCCGGTGCCTCCACACTTGCGAGACGGACATTATGAGGGGGCGAAGAAGCTGGGCAATGCTATTGGCTACCAGTATCCACACCACACTGCCGAGGGCATTCTGGCACAGCAGTACCCTCCGGATAACCTCGTGGGTAGAGATTATTACCATCCCACGGAGCACGGCGCGGAGAAGCGGATTGCTAGCTGGCTCCCCAAGTTGCGGGCAGTGGTACGAGGAAAGCCAAAGCGGGAACGGTAGGCTTTTGTCTGCCTATGTGTACAGGTGATAGGTCCAGGGGCTTCACCAGGTAAGCTTAGAAGCTAGAAAAACGATACGCGCACACTGTAGAACTACCGCTGCCTTTGCGTGGTGTCGCATCGTAATGATGAGGCAACTGGAATAGGTGCAGCGTGGTACTTAAAGGGAAAAGGATCTCATCCGTGTACACCCATGAAATTCGGCAACGCTTCATTGACCACTATGTGAAGGCTGGACATACGCTAGTCCCATCTGCCCCGCTCGTGCTCGATGATCCCACCCTGTTGTTCGTTAACGCCGGCATGGTTCCCTTTAAGCCTTACTTCCTGGGTCAACAAGCCGCCCCCTTCGCAACGGCGACCTCCATCCAAAAATGCGTTCGTACACTTGATATTGACGAAGTGGGTATCACCACTCGCCACAACACCTTCTTCCAAATGGCGGGTAATTTCTCCTTCGGCGCCTACTTCAAAGAAGGTGCCATCACGCATGCCTGGACGCTTCTTACCAGTCCCGTTAACGAAGGTGGTTATGGATTCGACCCGGATCTGCTGTGGGCAACTGTCTACCAAGATGATGACGAAGCATTCGCCATCTGGCGCGACGTCGTAGGACTCCGCGAAGATCACATTCAACGACGCGGTATGAAGGACAATTTCTGGTCGATGGGTGTGCCCGGCCCCTGTGGTCCGTCCTCCGAAATTTTCTTTGACCGTGGCCCTGCCTATGGCAAAGAAGGCGGTCCGGTAGTGGATGAGGATCGCTATATCGAAATCTGGAACCTTGTCTTTATGGAAAAGGAACGCGGCGAAGGTGTCGGCAAAGACGGTTATAAAGTCGTAGGTGCTCTGCCGCAGAAGAATATTGACACCGGCATGGGTATCGAGCGTGTCGCCTTTATTTTGCAGGGGGTCGAAAACGTTTATGAGACAGACCTTTTACGTCCAACTATCACTACGGCAGAGCGTCTGACAGGAACAGCGTATAGTGATGCTCCTGAGGACCATCAGAATGCGGTGTACTTCCGGGTTATTGCTGATCATTCGCGCACTGCAGTAATGCTCATTGCTGATGGCGTGATCCCTGGGAATGAGGGACGTGGTTATATTCTGCGGCGCCTCATTCGCCGTATCATTCGCTCAGCTCGTCTGCTAGGAGCCACTGGTACCGTGATGCAGGAGCTGACCGCTACTGTGTGTGACTCAATGGCACCTTCTTTTCCCGAACTAGTAGCGCAGCGCGACCATATCCAGAAAGTATGCACCACCGAAGAGAAGGCCTTCCTGCGAACTCTTGATGCTGGCACGAAGCTTTTTGCAGCCGCTGCACGTGAGCTCAAAACTACTGGTCAGACCGTAGTTCCTGGCGATGTGGCATTCACTTTACACGACACCCATGGTTTCCCCATCGACCTCACCCGCGAGATGGCGGCGGAGCAAGGATTGACTGTCGACGATGACGCCTTCCAGCAGCGCATGCAGGAGCAGAAGCAACGAGCGAAAGCAGATTCACAGGCAAAGAAACATGCCCACGCAGACTTGGGAGTCTACCGAGACTTCATTGACAACCAACCCACCGTGTTCACTGGATACGAGAGCCTCACTGCCGATACTCAGATCCTCGGCATTATCGTCGATGGGAACGAGGCGGCTGAAGCGAGTGTTGGCAGCGCAGTAGAAGTCATTCTCGACGAGAGCCCGTTCTATGCGGAGTCTGGCGGCCAGTGTGCTGATCGCGGCACCATCACCACTACAACTGGTCAAGTCGCCATCACCGATGTACAAAAAGTAGGCAAGAAAGTCTGGCTTCACCGCGGGACAATCTCCGCTGGTACGGTAGCACCCGGACCAGCTCAGGCACAGGTCGATGGAACCTACCGGCGTCATGCCGCGCAAGCACACACAGCTACCCACCTCGTTCATGCGGCATTGCGTACAGTGCTGGGAGATCAAGCTGTGCAGGCTGGATCTCTCAACAAGCCGGGCTATTTGCGGTTTGACTTTAACTGGACAGATCCACTGAGCACAGTGGAACTCACCGAAATCGAAACGCGCGTCAACATGGCGATCGACCAAGACCTTCCGGTAACCACCGAGATCATGAACCTGGACGATGCCAAAGCATCCGGTGCTGTTGCACTCTTTGGTGAAAACTATGGCGATGAAGTTCGAGTTGTCACCATTGGCGGGGGAGAGGAACGTGTCTTTTCCAAAGAACTCTGCGGTGGCACCCACGTCAGCTCCACCGCACAAATCGGACTGGTTCGCTTTATCGGAGAGTCTTCCGTTGGTTCAGGAATTCGGCGTGTCGAAGCCTATGTCGGATTGCGCGCACTGGATGCTGCAAAATCCGATCAACGAATTGTTAGCGAGCTAGCCACGCGATTTAAAGTGAAGCCTGGCGATATCGTAGAGCGCGTCAGCGGCCTGCAAGAGTCGGTGAAAAACCTCGAGAAAGAACTGGCCGAACTTCGTATGGCGGCAGTTCTGCAAGCTGCTGCAAACTACGTCAACGACGCCCATGACATCAACGGTATTAAAGTTGTGGCTCTAGCCGGCCCAGCTGGTGCTGACGGTGGTCAACTGCGTACCCTCGCCTGCGATATTCGTGGTCGATTCGCGGAGACACCAGCAGTGGTCGCTCTCTTTACCGCAGAAGGCGACAAGCTTCCATTCGTCGTTGCTGTCAACCAAGCGGCGATTGAACGCGGAGTAAAAGCCGGAGACATCGTGAAAGCGGCCGCTCCTGCCATTGGTGGGCGAGGAGGCGGAAAACCAGATCTGGCCCAAGGCTCCGGTACTGATGCACGAGGACTCGAGGCAGCTTGTGCTGCGGTGGATGCTGCAGTTTCCTCCGTGGACGCGTAGGAACTCATCGTGGAGTTAGACGAGTACGTGCCCGATACCCCAGGCGAGGATGATCCTGGTAGGGGTCGGCGGTTGGCTTTTGACGTCGGTAAAGCCCGTATTGGTGTGGCATCCTGTGACCCAGATGGAATTCTTGCCACTCCGGTTACCACACTCCACCTAAAACAACATCCGTGGCCCGCTGCTACACTCCAACAGGTTGCGTTGTTGATTGAGGACTACGAACCGGTGGAGATTGTGGTGGGATTGCCTCGCACGCTGCGTAACCGCGCTTCTAGCTCGGTGGAAATGGCTATCGGCTTTGTCAATGCTTTTCGTGAGCGTTGGCCCGAAATACCGGTACGCTTAGTAGACGAACGTCTTTCTACTGTGGTGGCGACACAAGCGCTTCGGTCTTCGAACGTCGCAAGTCGGGCTCAGCGTGGCCTCGTTGACCAGGCGGCAGCGGTAGAGATCCTCAACACATGGCTCGACCTTCGCAAACGACACTCTCACGATACGGAAAAGGAGCAGTGAGGTAGTGGGACGACATAACGACGATAACGCTCCCGAACCGCAGTCTGAACTTGACGGTGGCGACATCCCTGTTGTCCCCACGCCAGAGGAGAATAACGAGGAGATAGGCACCGCATCGTCCCGCGGATTCACAGCGTCCCTTCGTAGGCTTGACTCTAGGATCGATCAACGACGTGCTCTCGCAGTCGGGTCTGTGATTGTCCTTGTATTGGCGCTTTTTGCCGGTTTGGTTCAGCATCGTCGTAGTCAAATTCCGGTCTATCCTGACTATCAAGGCGCCGGGTCTGGTTCTGTTTTGGTTGAAGTGGCACCGGGCGTCACCGCTGCCTCTCTTGCACCAAAGCTCGTGTCCATGGGAGTCGTGAAGTCCGAGGGAGCCTTTATTCAGGCTGCTAACAACAACCCCAATATCACCTCTATGCAACCCGGCTTCTACCAACTGCGAAAAGAGATGGCCGCGGCACGGGCAGTAGAGAGACTACTCGACCCCTCGAACCGAGCTGGAGCGGTGAATCTGCCCGGCGGTGTCACTTTGGAGGACGTACGTGTCGTCAATGGCGAAACCGTCTTCGGAATCTACCACCATCTTGCCAAAGCATCTTGCTACACCGAGGGAGAACAGCGGCACTGCATCACCGCTACAGCATTCCGTAATGCTGTAGCACACGCCAGCCCAATGCAGCTGGGAGTTCCCTCGTGGGCACGCCATGATGTCGCAACCGCACAGTATCCTGCACGAAAGATTGAAGGCCTTATCCTGCCGGGTGTGCACGTCTTCAACCCGACGCATACCCCCCTTGAGATTATTCGAGAACTCGTAACGTCCTCGGCTGAACTCTACCAGCAATCCAGTCTTGTGGATGCTGCCAAAGCCCAGAAGCTCTCACCTTATGAGGTGGTCGTAGGTGCATCCCTCATTCAACGTGAGGTTGGAACAGCCGACTATGGAAAAGCTGCGAGAGTAATCATGAATCGGCTGAAGCGTCACCAACCGCTCCAATTCGATTCCACTGTGAACTATGGGCTCTCCGAGCAGCAAGTCGCCACCAGCGATGCTGCCCGTGGTACAGAAACCCCCTGGAACACCTACGCAATGAATGGCCTTCCTGCTACCCCCATCTGCTCACCCACCATTGAAGCAGTGGAGGCGATGGAAAAACCCACTCCCGGCAAATGGCTCTACTTCGTTACTGTTGATAAACAAGGCACCACTAGGTTCAATGTCACGCTGAAAGACCACGAACGCGACATCGAAGAAGCCCACCGAAACGGGGTCTTCGACAGTCAGTAAGGGCTTGAAGCAGATCCGAAGAAAGGTCGCTATGCTTGCTGCAGCAGTCCTGGGTTCCCCTATCGCACACTCCCTCTCACCCGTCCTTCACCAAGCCGCCTACCACGCTCTCGGCCTCACCGAGTGGGACTATGCGCGGATCGAATGTACCGCAACAGATCTCCCCAAAGTGGTCGCCAGTGCAGCACCAGAAACCCGCGGGTTTTCTGTCACCATGCCTTGTAAGGATGCGGCCCTCCGCTTCGCTGATGTTGTGTCGACCCGCGCTCACCTCGTCGAATCGGCAAATACTCTCGTTCGACAGGGTGACGGGTGGTATGCCGATTGCACCGATATTGATGGTGCCTTAGCCGCGTTGGAGTGCGTCGGGCACACCGGGGGAGATGTTCTTCTTCTGGGTGCCGGTGCCACCGCCAGGCCATGTCTCGCTGCACTACAACAGTGCGGAGCAGGGCGCGTCAGCATTGCCTCTCGATCTGAGGAGCGTGCGCAACCCACCTTGCATGTGGCAGCCCAACTCGGGATTGATTACACGTGGGTACCGATTAATGACCCAGATGTGTTGCAAGATACCTGTGCCACTGCAGACACGCTTATTTCGACCCTGCCTGGTGATGCCGCTGCGGGATACGGCAATTTCCTCCGTCGAACTCCCCGCCTCGTTGACGTCGTCTACGCGCCGTGGCCCACGTCTCTGGCACGAATTGTGGCGGACAATGGAGGTAAAGTCGTGGGGGGGCGCACGATGCTAGTCCACCAAGCGGTTGCGCAAATCGAAATGTTTACTGGTATGACCGTCACGGACGACGTTTTCGCTGCCATGGTAGCTTCCCTCAACGCTGCTTGATGCTCATACACTAAGAGATCTTCACAACCATCTGGAGGAGCATTGTGGTCGCGGATCCCTTAATTTTGCTACATGCCGGTGCGAAATTACTTGTGCTGGTCTGGCTCTTTATCCTGTCTTGGCACGATAGCCGCAACAGGAGGATTCCTACCCCCATTGTTATAGTCGGGATCGTCGTGGCGAGCTGCTATGTGGTGACAGCGGGGTCTAGTTCGAGGTCCGTTCTGGGAGGTGCGTCGTTGATGCTGTGCTACGCCACTCCATCTCTATTGAGGACAAAGGGAATTGGCGGGGGAGATGTTAAAGTAGCTTTCCCCATCGGAATGGTCGCCGCGGCTCAGAGTTGGTCAGACTGGTGGATAGTGGCTATAGCCCCTTTTTGTGTCACCGCGCTCGTCGGTATTGGGCAGTTTCTCGTGACGTCTCGAACCTTTGCTCATCGTCTGGGGCAACAAGATCTTGAGATACCAACCGCAGTGCACGCTAGCTCTGGGAGAATACACAACTGTGCTATGGTTACCCTCCCACATGGCATCTCATTATCCCTGGTGACGGCGCTGCTCGTGCTGTGGCCAGTGGTTGATCGCCTAGTTGGTTAGCCTATTGCAGGCTTCTTTCATAATGGATATCGCTTGAGGTTCTCAAGCTCGTTACCCCGGTGGCAACTGTTCTCGTCGCTTGCGAAAATGCTGCACACCTGTGGAGTGAGATAGGGGAACGAATCGAAACATGACAGAATAGAACCGTGTTTCGATGGACTACTGCAGGTGAATCCCACGGCCAAGCGCTGATCGCACTCGTGGAAGACGTTATCGCTGGACTACCTTTGACGGTTGATGAAGTCTCCACACAACTAGCACGGCGCCGACTTGGCTACGGCCGTGGTGCGCGTATGAAGTTTGAGCAAGACCGCGTCACTCTTTTGACCGGAGTGCGGCACGGCGTAACGCTGGGCGGACCAATCGCCATTCAAATTGACAATAGCGAATGGCCTAAATGGGAGAAGATTATGTCTCCTAGCCCTGTTGACCCCGCAGACATCGACGATCTCGCGCGCAACCAACCTCTCACCCGGCCGCGGCCTGGGCACGCCGACTTTGCGGGCATGCTCAAATACGGTGCGGAAGACGCTCGGAATATTCTCGAGCGTTCATCGGCCCGCGAGACAGCTGCGCGGGTTGCAGCCGGTACCGTCGCACGCATAATCCTCCGCGAAGTCATGGGAGTCGAAGTTGTCTCTCGTGTCCTTTCTATTGGAGACTCCTCCCTCTACGGCGTAGATGAGTTACCCACCAGTGCTGACCAAGCACGTATTGACGAAAGCCCCGTTCGAGCCTCCCACCCGGACGCCGAAGCGAGCATGATCGCTGAAATCGATGCCGCGCGGAAGGCAGGAGATACGTTAGGCGGTGTCGTGGAAGTAGTCGTACATGGGCTCCCGATTGGCCTGGGGTCTTTTGTGTCGGGAGAACGCCGTTTGGAAGCCCGGCTGGCCAGTGCGCTTATGGGTATTCAAGCCATTAAAGGCGTTGAGATTGGTGAAGGGTTTGCGCTTGCCCGGCGCCGTGGCTCCATTGCCCACGACCAAATGGATCCTGCTGAGGTGGGCGTCATCCGTCGCTCGAACCATGCTGGTGGTCTAGAAGGTGGGATGACAGATGGCCAACCTCTGGTAGTACGAGCAGCTATGAAGCCTATTTCAACCGTGCCACGAGCATTAGCGACCGTTGATATGGCAAATGGTGCCCCGGCAACAGCTATCCACCAGCGCTCTGATGTGTGCGCGGTACCCGCCGCCGGTGTCGTTGCTGAAGCGATGGTGGCGTTGGTGCTGGCACAGACAGTACTGGAGAAATTCGGTGGAGACACCCTTGCGGAAACACGCCGAAACTACTGCGCCTACCAGGAGTATGTGAAGGATCGTCTCACATGGGAGCAGTAGCTTTTGCCCCAGTCTGCGTATTTGTGGGACTCCCGGGATCGGGAAAAACTACCGCCGGAAAACGTCTTTCTCGCGCGCTGCAGCTTCCATTTCTTGATACCGATCAGGTGATAGAGAAGCAGTATGGGAAGAGCTGCGGGGAGGTTTTTGCTGAGCTCGGTGAATCTGCATTCCGCGAAATTGAAGAGGATATCGTAGCTGAGAGTCTCGCTCACCATGATGGCATTCTCGCGTTGGGGGGCGGAGCGGTTCTCTCGTCTCGAACCCGTACCTTGCTTGCTGAAGTTCCCGTTGTTTTCTTGGATATTTCGGCTGCAGAGGGAATCCGACGCACCGCGGATACCTCTACGCGACCAGTTCTTGCTGCTAAGGACCCCGCTGAACACTATCGCCAGCTGCGACGAATTCGCCGCCCTTACTATCGAGAGGTTGCCGATCTTACTATTCGCCCTGAACATCGCAAACCTCTCGACGTGATTGATGAGATTTGTGCTTTCCTCGGCCGTGCTCGGCTCACCGCCGACGTGGACGACGACTAATACGAAAGAGACTGAGATGACAGTAACTGTGATCGATGTAAACGCAGCTCACCCCTACCATGTGAGAATCGGCTCCCACCTCGTCCCGGAAATTGCAGAGTTGGGTGGGCGATTCCGGAACGTCGGTATCGTCTACCAAGAGAGCGTGTCCTATTTTGTGGCAGAGATCGCTGCAGCACTGCGGGAGAACGGCAGTACTGTCCATCTCTTCCCCGTGCCTGATGCAGAGGCGGGAAAGACGCTTGTTGTTGCGGAGGAACTGTGGATCAAGTGTGGTAAAGCTGGCATCACCCGTGCAGACGTCATCATGGGTGTCGGTGGTGGAGCGGCGACAGATCTCGCTGGTTTCATCGCCTCCACCTGGATGCGGGGGATTGCTTTCATCAGCTGCCCTACCTCTCTGCTTGGCATGGTTGATGCCGGAGTAGGCGGAAAGACCGGGATCAACAATGCCATCGGTAAGAACTTAGTGGGGACGTTCCATGAGCCACAGGGAGTGTTTATTGATCTGCATGTTCTCCACACACTCCCACGGTCTGAAATCGTCTCTGGTATGGCGGAAGTAGTGAAGTGCGGTTTTATTGCGGACCAGCGCATTCTTGAACTCGTGGAAGACAATCCCGCAGCGGTCTTTGATGTTGACGGGCCGGTGCTTCATGAACTCGTGTGTCGCTCGGTACAGGTGAAAGCTGATGTCGTCAGCTGCGATCTTCGCGAATCAGGCCTTCGTGAGAACCTCAACTATGGCCACACTTTGGCGCATGCGATTGAGCAACGGGAACACTACCTGTGGCGACATGGGAATGCAGTTGCGGTGGGGATGGTCTTTGCGGCGGCACTGGCTCGCACTGCGGGTCTCCTTACTGAAGCCGACGTAAACCGTACCCGCGACATTGTGTCGGCAGTAGGGCTGCCCACATCCTATGATGCAGAGGCACTCGATGAGCTCATAAGCACGATGTACTCCGATAAAAAGAACCGCACCGGAGTTCTTCGTTTTGTCGTGCTTGACGGCATCGGAAACCCTGTCCGAATGGAGAATCCGACGCAAGAGCAACTTGCTGCTGCCTATGCTGAAGTTAGCAAACAGTAAGGAGAAGGAATGATCCACGTACTAAACGGTCCGAACTTAGGACGCCTGGGAAAGCGTCAACCAGAAGTGTACGGGTCGACCACCTTCGCTGACCTCGTCGCTATTTTGGAACAAGATGCAGTTGAGCTGGGGGTCGAGATCGAGGTCAAACAAACGGACTCAGAAGCGGAACTTCTGGGCTGGGTGCATGACTGCGCCGATACGCAGGAACCCGTCATCCTCAATGCTGGAGCACTGACACATACTTCAGTTGCGCTACGTGATGCTTGTGCCGAACTCGCGGACCACGCTGGTTTTATTGAAGTCCATATCTCTAACGTCCACGCTCGCGAAGAGTTCCGTCACCACAGCTACCTTTCTGCCATCGCCACCGGGGTGATCGTTGGACTCGGCATTGACGTCTACCGCCTTGCGTTGCGCTGGTTTGCGCAGCAGAGCTAACGACCGAACTTAGAAAAGGTAGCAATGACAGTTGCAGAAAACTATGCCGAGCGGCGCAATCGGCTCCGCTGTTCGGTAGAAGCGGGGGCCATCGTACTATTTGGGCTCAGCTCAATTCGCTACTTCACCGGTTTTTCGGGTTCTAACGCTCTTCTCTGGATTGACAGCTTCGCTGCGGATAACGACGTTCTCATCACCGACGCCCGCTATACCCTCCAAGCTTTTGCAGAATGTCCTGGAATTGCAGTAGAGAGCTGCAGCGCACGTGGTAGTGCCGCACTAACTGAGGTGAGTGAAACACGGCATCTGCACGCAAACACGCTGGGGGTGGATGGTGAGTTCCTCAACTGGCTCGACTACCAGGAGCTGGCGGCGTGGCTGAGTTCGTGTACACAGCAGGACCTGACTTCTGCTGGGATGATGGAGGGGCTTAGTGATGTGTCTGCATATATTGCACAGTTGCGGTCGGTCAAAGACCGCAGTGAGATCATTGCGCTCAATCAAGCCGCACAGTGTGCTGAAGCTGCGCTGGAGCAGCTTATTGATGAGCATGCCCTTGTACCTGGCGCTACCGAAAGCGAAGTGGCAGCCCGCCTCGATTACCTCATGAAAGTGCGAGGTTCCGAAGGTGTCTCCTTTGAAACTATCGTGGGTACTGGAGCTAACAGTGCACTCCCACATCATTCGCCCGACAATACCCCAATTGCTGCCGGTGATCTCGTCGTCATTGATTTTGGTGCAGTAGTAAGGGGTTACCACTCAGATTGCACCCGCACGTTCTGTGTCGGAGATTCCACCGCATGGCAAGAAGAGATCGCCGACTGCGTGTGGCATGCACACCAGGCAGCACTTGCAGTGGTGCGTCCAGGGGTTTCCGCTGGAGCACTCGATGAGGCCGCCCGCGCAGTCATTAATGATGCCGGCTATGGTCCGTACTTCGGGCACTCGACTGGCCATGGAGTTGGCGTGGATATCCATGAGCATCCATGGGTACGTAGTGGTTCATCAGAAGAATTGGTCGCTGGGTCAGTATTCACAATCGAGCCCGGGATCTATCTTCCTGAACGTGGGGGTGTGCGAATAGAAAACACCTACGTGCTCGAAGACTCCGGAAATGTGCGCTCTCTGCAGGCGCTTTCCGCAGAATTGCTGCACGTTTAGTAAACTCCATGAGGTACTAGTTGCTAAGGAGTGCACTCCTCGCGACTACCTAGACATTTCGACAGAAAAGAGCTCATTGTGGCGAGTACCGCAGACTTCAAGAATGGCCTGGTACTGCAGATTGATGGCAAGCTGCAGCAGATCGTAGAATTCCAGCACGTTAAGCCCGGTAAGGGTCCCGCTTTCGTGCGGACCAAGCTGAAGGATGTTGTCACTGGTAAGGTTGTTGATAAGACCTTCAACGCCGGTGTCAAGGTGGACACTGCGACTGTGGACCGGCGCGATTTTACCTACCTTTACAAGGACGGCAACGACTTCGTGCTGATGGACGAGGACACCTACGATCAGATCACCGTCGGACCCGAAATCCTGGGTGATGGAGCTCGCTTCCTCCTCGAGAACACTACCGTCCAGGTGTCTATGCACGAAGGTGTGCCACTGTTTGCCGACTTGCCGGTTGCTGTTGACCTCACCGTGGCGCACACCGACCCAGGCCTGCAGGGCGATCGTTCCTCTGCCGGCACCAAGCCCGCTACTCTGGAAACGGGTGCTGAAGTGCAGGTTCCTCTCTTCATCAATACCGGTGACGTTCTGCGCATCGATACTCGAGATGGTCGTTACCTGAGCCGTGTCAACAACTAATCCAACACAGGGCTCCGGAGCGGGGACAGGTAAAGCTGCTCGCCCGCGTCATTCTGGCAGCCGGCATAAGGCTCGTCAGCGCGCACTGACTCTGCTCTTCGAAGCAGAAAGTCGAGATGTTGATCCTGTTGAGCTCGCTGAAAACCGTCGCGACTACGCCCTAGAATTGGCGCGTCTCGGGGAAGGCGGCATGCCACTCGTCAGCGACTACGCTATCGCGATTATTACCGGTGTCGCCGAAGAGATTGATCGAATCGATGAGATTCTGTCGTCCTCCCTCACCGACTGGTCCTTGGACCGGCTTGCTGCGGTAGATCGTACAGCGCTTCGAATTGGTGTATGGGAGCTTCTGTTCACCGATGATGTGCCGGCATTAACGGCAGTTGACGAGGCTGTAAGCCTGGCACGAGAATACTCGGATGATGATGCTCCGCGTTTCGTCAATGGAGTGCTAGACAAAGTGTTGCGCGATCGCGATGTTGTTAAGGAGCAGCTGTCCCACACCAGCACTGTCGAGCTGGCAGAAGAGCAGCTTGATGCCGTTCCCTCCACCGATGAAGTGGAGCGAGAGAACTACGCTGACTAACTGCTACGTGTGCCTCAACAAACGGATCGGAACCTGAAGGGGAAACCTTCAGGTTCCGAACGTTATGAGATGTGTGAGCAGGGCTGGGGCTGCTACACTTAAACCTCAGAGCAGACATCCTTTAACAAGCCGTCCAGCGAGGCGGAGAAGGAGGTCAGGATGAACGACAACGTGCAACTGCTTGACGCTGCGGACGTATCACGCACCGTCGCACGAATCGCCCATCAGATCATTGAAAAAACAGCGCTTGACGAATCTTCATCGAAGCGTGTTGTTCTCTTGGGCATTCCAACGCGAGGTACCCACCTCGCCCACCGACTTGCTGCAAATATTGCGGAATTCACCGGTAATTCCCCAGAAGTCGGATCACTCGACATCACCCTCTACCGTGATGATCTTCGTCAACGTCGCCCCCGCCCTATGGGTGAGACTCAGATTCCTCGCAACGGGATTGATGGCGCGCTCGTTATTCTCGTCGATGATGTTCTTTTCTCCGGACGAACCGTACGTGCAGCGCTCGACGCGCTCCGCGACATTGGTCGGCCGGACGTGATCCAACTAGCGGTTCTTGTCGACCGCGGACATCGCGAACTTCCTATTCGGCCAGACTACGTGGGCAAAAATATTCCCACTGCCCGCGCTGAGGGCGTGAACGTTCACTTGGACGAATCGGACGGCGCAGACGAAGTCGTCCTCACTCGGGACATCACAGAAGGAGAGGCAGAGTGAAGCACCTCGTCTCGATCAACGATCTCGACAAAGACAGTGCCCTTGCCCTTCTCGATCTTGCAGATGAGCTCAAATCCTCGCTGCTGGAGCGAGAAATTCGAAAGCTTCCGACTCTGCGCGGACGCACCGTATTCACCGTCTTCTACGAGAATTCCACACGCACACGCTCCAGTTTCGAAACAGCGGCAAAGTGGCTCAGTGCCGATGTCGTCAATATCTCAGCGGGAAGTTCATCGGTAAAGAAAGGCGAGTCGCTTCAGGATACTGGCCAAACCTTGACCGCGATCGGTGCGGAAGCCCTCATCGTCAGGCATCCTAATTCTGGTGCACCCGCACAATTGGCACAATGGCTGTCCCCAGACGGGGTCCATGGCCCCTCCATCATCAACGCTGGTGATGGTCAGCACGAACACCCCTCCCAAGCGCTTCTCGACGCACTCACATTTCGACAGCATCACGGCGGTTTTGAGGGTCGCAAACTAGTCGTTGTTGGCGACATTCTCCACTCCCGAGTGGCTCGCTCCGATCTCCTCCTTTTCTCCAAACTTGGAGCAGAAGTTGTGTTCGTGGCCCCTCCCACGCTGCTTCCAGTTGGCGTCGAAGAATGGCCATGCCGTGTTTCGCACGACCTTGATGCAGAGTTGCATGATGCTGACGCTGTCCAGTTACTGCGCGTCCAAGAAGAGCGCATGAAGGCTGGCGAAGCGTTCTTCCCCTCCGTGCGTGAGTACGCTGCACTCTACGGAATGAGCAAGAAACGTCTCGCACTGCTTCGTGACGATGCCATCGTCATGCACCCGGGCCCCATGATTCGTGGCATGGAAATCAACTTTGATGTTGCTGATTCGCCGCAAACCGCTGTTCTTCAGCAGGTGAACAACGGTGTTCACGTTCGTATGGCCATCCTTATCACGCTTCTCACTGGTGCTGACGAGGCGTAACCATGGAGAAAGACACTATGACTGCACTTCTCATCCGCAACGTCCACCTCTACGGCGAAGGAGACGCCGTCGACGTTCTTGTACAGGACGGCCGCATCGATACTATTGCTCCCCACGGCACTCTCGCCGCTCTCCCCGCGGAATGCGAAGAGTATGACGGCCGCGGCAACGTCCTTCTCCCTGGTCTCGTTGACATTCACGTACACCTCCGTGAGCCTGGTCGAGAGGATACGGAGACTATCGCCAGTGGCTCTGCTGCCGCAGCTCTCGGTGGTTTCACTGCCGTCTACACCATGCCCAACACCAAGCCCGTTATCGATAACAATAACTTAGCGGAGATGGTGTGGAGCAAAGGCCAGGAAATCGGTCTGTGCGACGTCTACCCGGTGGGTTCCATTACGGTGGGACTACAAGGCAAAGAACTGTCTGAAATGGGTTTGATGAACAAGGGTAGGGCCCAGGTTCGGTGGTTCTCCGATGACGGAAAATGCGTCAATAATCCTCTCGTCATGCGACGTGCACTGGAGTATGCGGCAGGGCTGGGGGCAACAATTGCACAGCATGCGGAAGAAGATCGACTCACCGAAGGTGCCATTGCCCACGAGGGACCGATGGCAGCCAAACTCGGGATGAAAGGTTGGCCGCGTGCAGCGGAAGAGTCCATCGTAGCTCGCGATATTCTTCTCGCTCGCGATGCACACGCCCATATTCACGTCTGCCATGCCTCCACCAAAGGCACCGTTGAACTCCTAAAGTGGGCCCATGAGCAGGGTGTCAACGTCACCGCTGAAGTCACCCCGCACCATCTCCTCCTGAACGACTCAGTTCTTTCCACTTACAACGGCGTTTACCGGGTGAACCCGCCTTTGCGTGAAGAATCAGATAATGAAGCACTTCAGCAAGCGTTGATTGATGGAGTCATCGACTGTGTCGCCACCGACCATGCCCCGCACGGGTCGGAAGAGACCTGCTGCGAATTCGCCGAAGCTGCGAATGGCATGTTGGGACTCGAAACCTCCCTCGCCATTATGGCGCAGGTGATGGTGGAAACCGGTCGCATGACCTGGCGCGATATCGCACGCGTCATGAGTGAACGCCCGGCCGAAATAGTCGGACTCGCCGACCATGGGCGCCCGCTGGAAGCTGGTGAACCCGCAAACCTCACCGTTATCGACCCTGACGCTAGCTGGTGTGTCTACGGTGAAGAGCTTGCCTCAATCGCCTCCAATACTCCCTACGAAGGCATGGAGTTCCGTGCTCGCCCAGTGCTCACGGTACTTCGCGGACGTGTCACTGCGCGTGACGGTGAAGCCGCCCTCTAGAACCACAAAGCGCATAGACTAGGAAAGAAGGAATAGTGAGCGAACGAATTCCAGCAGCCCTCGTGCTCGAAGATGGACGCATCTTCCGCGGGCATGCCTTTGGAACCGTAGGGGAGACCCTGGGTGAGGCTGTTTTCGCCACCGGTATGACCGGATACCAGGAAACCCTGACGGACCCCTCCTACCGCCGCCAAATTGTGGTCTCTACAGCGCCGCAGATCGGCAATACCGGATGGAACATGGTTGATGGCGAGTCCATGACCGCCGAGCCTACCAACGACGCTGTCCGTAACGGAATGCGGGGACGAATCCATGTAGCCGGCTACGTCATTCGCGATTATGCGCACCAACCCTGCAGCTGGCGACTTGACCATACACTGCAGGAAGAGCTGGAAGAACAGCGGATTGTCGGCATCCAGAATGTTGATACCCGTGCCATTGTGCGGCATCTCCGCACAAAAGGGAGCATGCTGGCAGGCATCTTCTCCGGCGACTCGCTGATAAGCGAAGACGAGATGTTGGAGAAGGTCCGGAGTCAACCACCGGCAGCCGGGCAGGATCTTGCTAGCGAAGTAACCACGCAGGAGATGTACACTCTGGATCCGATAGGGGAGCGTCGCTTCACCATCGCAGCGATTGACCTCGGGATCAAGGCTAACACCCCGCGTAACTTCGTCAATCGTGGTCTCCGCGTCCACATGATGCCCGCTGCGACCACTTGGGAAGAAATCGAGGAGCTGAATGTTGATGGTCTCTTCTTCTCCAATGGCCCCGGAGACCCGATCACAGCTACCGCCCCTATCGCCCTGACCAAAGCTGCACTCGAGAATGAGATGCCGCTCTTTGGCATTTGCTTTGGTAATCAGATTTTCGGTCGTGCACTTGGCCTCGATACCTACAAGATGAAATTCGGCCACCGCGGCATCAATATTCCGGTGAAAGACCATCAGACCGGCCGTATTGCTATCACCTCGCAAAACCACGGTTTCGCGTTGGAGGGTGAACCCGGAATGGAATTCGACACTCCCTACGGCCGCGCCCTCATCTCCCACAGCTGTCCCAATGATGACACTGTGGAAGGCGTCAAGCTGCTCGACGGCAGTGCCTTCTCCGTTCAGTATCACCCTGAGGCCTGCGCCGGCCCCCACGACGCAAACTACCTCTTTGACCAGTTCGTTGACCTCCTTGAGGTGCATGGCAAGAAGGGACAGAAGTAAATGCCACGTCGCGAAGACCTCAACCACATTCTCGTCATTGGCTCCGGCCCGATTGTCATTGGCCAAGCTTGCGAGTTTGACTACTCCGGTACCCAAGCCTGCCGTGTGCTGAAGCAGGAAGGCATTCGTGTCTCCCTTATCAATTCCAACCCCGCCACTATTATGACGGATCCGGAATTTGCAGACTCAACGTATGTCCAGCCCATCACTGCTGATTACATCGAGAAGATCTTCCAGAAGGAAGCAGCCGACGGCCATCCGATTGACGCCGTTCTTCCTACACTCGGCGGACAGACTGCTCTGAACGCCGCTGTCGATCTCCATGACCGTGGCCTGCTAGAGAAGTACAACGTTGAACTGATCGGTGCATCGTTCGAGTCCATTCAGCGTGGCGAAGATCGCCAGACCTTCAAGGATATTGTCGCGGAGATCGGTGGCGAATCGGCGCGTTCCCGTGTCTGCTACACCATGGAGGAAGTGCACGAGACTGTTGCCGAACTTGGTTTGCCCGTGGTGGTACGTCCGTCCTTCACGATGGGTGGCTTGGGCTCTGGTTTGGCCTACACGATGGAGGATCTTGATCGGATCGCTGGCGGCGGCCTCGCTGCTTCCCCCACCGCCAATGTCCTCATCGAAGAATCGATCCTCGGGTGGAAAGAATTCGAGCTCGAGCTTATGCGGGACCACAACGACAACGTTGTGGTCGTCTGTTCCATCGAGAATTTCGACCCAGTGGGCGTTCACACTGGTGACTCCATCACGGTTGCTCCCGCTATGACACTCACTGACCGTGAGTACCAGATTATGCGTGACCAATCGATCGCTATTCTGCGTGCTGTCGGTGTCGATACGGGTGGCTGTAATATTCAGTTTGCCCAGGACCCGAAGACTGGGCGGCTCATCATCATCGAGATGAACCCGCGCGTTTCGCGATCCTCCGCACTCGCGTCTAAGGCGACCGGCTTCCCCATCGCGAAGATCGCCGCCAAACTGGCCATTGGCTACACCCTGGATGAGATCCCGAATGATATTACGAAGGAAACACCCGCCAGCTTCGAGCCAACTCTCGACTACGTCGTAGTGAAGGCACCGCGCTTCGCCTTTGAAAAGTTCCCAGGTGTGGATGACACGCTGACTACGACCATGAAGTCGGTGGGTGAAGCCATGTCATTGGGACGGAGCTTCCGTGAATCCCTCAACAAGGTTCTTCGCTCTCTTGAAACCAAGTATGCAGGTTTCTGGACTCGCCCCGACGACTTCATCACGGGCAACGGCCAGAAGTCTGTCGACGATCTCGTGGAAGAGGTCAAGCGCCCCACTGAAAATCGCATCTATACAGTTGAATACCTTCTGCGACAGGGGGTCTCCATCGATGACCTGTATGCGGCGACTGGTATTGATCCGTGGTTCCTGGGCGAGATTCGCGGGCTCGTCGACGTTCGAAACGAGGTCGTGGAGGCGCCGGTACTCACCGCGGAGATTATTCAACTCGCAAAGTACAATGGCTTCTCAGACCGCCAAATCGCCTCTCTCCGTCCGGAGATTGATGGTGAGGCAGGAGTCCGCAAACTCCGCGACCGCTTGGGTATTCATCCCGTCTACAAAGCTGTTGATACCTGCGCTGCAGAGTTTGAGGCGAAAACTCCATACCACTACTCCGCCTATGAGTTTGACCCTGTAGCTGAAACCGAAGTCGTGCCTCAAAAGGACCGGCCGAAGGTCATTATTTTGGGCTCCGGTCCCAACCGTATCGGCCAAGGTATTGAGTTTGATTACTCCTGTGTCCATGCAGCCCAGTCGCTTTCTGCAGTCGGCTACGAGACCATCATGGTCAACTGCAACCCGGAGACAGTCTCGACGGACTATGACACCGCCGATCGCCTCTACTTTGAGCCGCTGACTCTTGAAGATGTCCTTGAGGTCTACCGCTCTGAGTGTGCTTCTGGTGATGTGGCGGGCGTCATCGTGCAACTGGGTGGGCAAACCCCACTCTCGCTAGCAGCCAAACTGGAGGAGGCGGGTGTTCCAATTGTTGGAACCTCACCTGCTGCTATCGACCTCGCCGAGGATCGTGGTGAGTTCGGTAAAGTCCTCTCCGCTGCTAATCTTCCCGCCCCCAAGTACGGCACCGCGACCTCCTTCGAGGAAGCCGCTAAAGTCGCCAACGGAATCGGATTCCCTGTTCTGGTGCGTCCCTCCTATGTCCTGGGTGGACGTGGTATGGAGATCGTGTACAACGAAGATTCACTGCGTGACTACATTGAACGGGCCACCGAGCTCACCCCGGAACATCCGGTCCTGGTTGACCGTTTCCTTGATGACGCCATCGAGATTGACGTTGACGCTCTCTGCGACGGGGAAGAAGTGTATCTTGGCGGCATTATGGAACACGTGGAAGAGGCTGGAATCCACTCCGGCGACTCTGCTTGCGCCCTCCCTCCGATGACCCTTGGCCGTGGAGATATTGAAGCGGTTCGCCGTTCTACCGCGGCCCTCGCTATGGGTATTGGGGTAAAGGGCCTTATGAACGTTCAATACGCTCTCAAGGGCAATACCCTCTACGTTTTGGAAGCGAACCCCCGTGCATCCCGCACCGTCCCGTTTGTCTCCAAGTCGACTGCTGTACAACTCGCCAAGTGCTGTGCCCGCATCATGCTGGGAGATACTATTGCGAACCTCCGTAAGGAAGGCATGCTGCCGGCCGAGGGCGATGGGGGAACAATCCCCATGGGTCACCCCATCTCCGTTAAGGAAGCGGTGCTCCCCTTCAACCGGTTCCGGAAAGCAGACGGGGAGGGAGTCGACACTCTTCTTGGACCCGAAATGAAGTCCACCGGCGAAGTAATGGGCATCGACACCAACTTTGGCAAGGCCTTCGCGAAGAGCCAAACTGCCGCTTACGGAAGCCTACCTACGGAAGGTACAGTCTTTATCTCTGTGGCTAATACGGATAAGCGCGCGATGGTGTTCCCAGCCCGTCGTCTCTTTGACATGGGATTCCGCATCATGGCTACTGGTGGGACCAGCGATATGCTGCGTCGCAATGGTATTGACTGCGTCCAGGTATACAAGCAGACAGGTGATGACGACCGTCCAGAGGGTGCTGAGAGCATCGTTGACCTCATAAGCGACGGACAGATCGACCTTATCATCAACACTCCCAAGGGCAATTCCGGTTCACGGGAAGATGGATATGGTATCCGAGCAGCTGCAGTATCGCGTGGTATTCCGTGCGTTACGACCGTGTCTGGTGCGGCTGCGTGCGTCCAAGGTATTGAAGCTTTGCGCGCTGATGAGGATTTCACTGTGCACCCGCTCCAGGAGCTCCATCGAATGGATCGGACAAACTAGTGAAAGCCGTGTGCGGGCCCACCAAACCATTTGGTGTTGCGCTCCAGGAGGCCTGCGCGCAGACTGGTCGGTTGTGCGTAGGTATTGATCCTCATGCCGCTCTGTTGCGGCAATGGGGGCTGGACTGGAATCTCGCGGGCCTTACCGAGTTCACGCGTATCTGTGTTGAGGCTTTCGGCGGGCAGGTAGCATTGGTCAAACCCCAGGTAGCTTTTTTCGAGTGTTTTGGTTCGAAGGGTTTCGCCGTGTTAGAGAAGGCTCTTGTGGACCTGCGTGAGGCTGGGACACTGGTAGTCTCCGATGCTAAGCGAGGCGATATTGGGTCGACCAACCAAGGGTATGCAGATGCGTGGCTGCGAGATAATTCTCCGTTGGCCAGCGATGCATTGACAGTCTCCCCGTACTTAGGGGTCGAGTCTTTAGCTCCTTTGTACTCTGCTGCGCGAGAAACTGGGCGAGGCCTCTTCGTCCTTGCTCGCACGTCGAATCCTGAGGGTGCTTCTCTGCAGGATGCGATCCCTACTCACTCTGGCAAGGCACAGCTCCATGCATCCCCGAGTGTCGCGCAGGAGATCGTTGATTATCTCAGCGAGTTGAATAATCGGGAAAAAGCGCAATACGGAATTGGCTCTTTCGGCGTGGTGGTTGGCGCAACTGTCCCACATCCGCCTATCCTTGAGAATCTATGCGGCCCTGTGCTCCTACCTGGTGTGGGTGCGCAAGGCGCTACGAAAGAAGATGTAGACCGGATTATCGGTCATGGTGGCACTTTAGGAGTCCCTAACATTTCGCGGGCACTTTTAGAATGCGGCCCGTCTGTGGAAGACTTGGCAGCACGGCTTTCTCAGTTGAACGCCGAATATTTCGCCTAAACTGGGAAAACATGCTGCTGTGTTGCGTTGTACCTGGTCGTTTGGTGTTACGCTATCTAAGAAAATAAACGACACAAGCTGGTGCTTGAGTCTTCAAGCGCCCGGAACCGAAAACTGTGTTCCGTTGATAAAAGTTATCTGATACGGAGGAATCGTGGCCCTTCCTGAATTGACCCCCGAACAGCGCGCTGCCGCGCTTGAGAAGGCTGCTGCTGCTCGTCGTGCCCGCGCCGAGCTCAAGGACCGCCTGAAGAAGGGTGAAACCGATCTTAAGACCGTCCTAAAGAACGCTGAAACCGACGAGATCATCGGCAAAATGAAGGTCTCTGCTCTTCTCGAAGCTCTCCCCAAGGTCGGTAAGGTGAAGGCTCAGGAAATCATGACCGAGCTGGAAATTGCTCCCACCCGTCGTCTCCGTGGCCTGGGCGACCGCCAGCGTCGTGCCCTGCTCGAGCGTTTCGGTTTCGGTGAGTAGTTTTCACCGTGTCCGACGAGACTGAACGAGCCCTTTCCAGCGCATCCGCGGCCTCGAACGACAAAGCTACCCAGAAGGGTCGGCTGGTAGTCCTAGCCGGCCCTTCTGCCGTAGGTAAATCGACTGTCGTCCAAAGGCTCCGCGAACTGGTCCCCAACCTCTACTTCTCGGTGTCGGTGACGACGCGCGAACCTCGCCCTGGCGAAGTTAATGGGCGAGATTACTTTTTCGTCTCAAAACCCGAGTTCCAGCGCTACATCGACAATAATGAATTGCTCGAATGGGCAGACATTCACGGTGGACTGCAACGCTCCGGGACTCCTCGCGAACCTGTCGTTGCAGCAATGGATGCTGGGCGCCCAGTGCTTGTAGAAGTGGACCTGGCCGGTGCCCGGCAGATTCGCCATTCTATGCCCGATGCGCAACTGGTGTTCCTCGCACCCCCAAGCTGGGAAATTTTGGTTGACCGCCTGGTAGGACGGGGAACTGAATCCCAGGAGGTCATTGAGCGTCGACTTCAGACTGCTTTGGCTGAATTGGAAGCACAGTCCGAATTCGACCGCATTATCGTGAACGATGACCTCGAAGACGCTGTTTCTGAGCTGATATCCTGTTGGGGAATTAACTGACGTTGAACATATCTAATTTGCCTGTTCCGAGTGTTACCCATAGAGTTGAACGGTAATACTCTAAGGCACACGGAGGCACAAAACGTGGCTGAACAGAGCCTAGCTGAAGGTCTTGCAGCACCGAAGCCCTACGAGCCGCCGATCGGTATCACCGATCCGCCGCTGGACGAACTTCTCAAGAAGGTTTCCTCGAAGTATGCGCTCGTTGTCTTCGCTGCGAAACGAGCCCGCCAGATCAACGATTACTACAACCAGCTTGCTGAGGGCATCCTCGAGTACGTTGGTCCGCTGGTAGAGCCCCGCTTACACGAGAAGCCGCTGTCCATCGCGCTACGCGAGATTGATGCTGACCTTCTCGAGTACACGGAAGGGGAGTAGTTTCCCACTGTTGGGAATGACCCATTGCTCGCTACTGGATAGCTCGACAAAAGCAAGTGCCGCCCTGCCGTCATAGATAGACGGTAGGGCGGTTTTTTACTCTAAGTTAGGCAAACATTCATTTCGTCTAGGCCTTTTGTCGGCCTACCGCGTAAGCTATACGGGGATGAAAACGCGATCCTTTTCATTCTTCGTAATTCGTCTATAAGCATCTGCCCATATTGCAGAAACGAGGATTTATATCGTGAGCAATGTTCGCCGTCTCTTCACCAGTGAGTCGGTTACAGAGGGCCATCCCGATAAGCTCTGCGACGCTATTAGTGATTCGTTGCTGGACGCTTACCTGGAACAAGACCCTTACTCACATGTCGCCGTTGAATCCTTTGCTACCACCGGTCAGGTTCATATTGCCGGAGAGGTTCGTAGCAATGCCAGCGTCGATGTCGACGCAACCGTTCGTAAAGCCATCCTAGATGTCGGATACGACGATGTGGCAAAGGGCTTCGATGGGAACACCTGTGCCGTCAACATCTCTATTGGCCGCCAGTCGCAGGAGATTGCTGATGGTGTTGATGTCAGCCACGAAGTTCGCACAGAATCGGACGAGGATGAACTATCCCGCCAAGGTGCGGGCGACCAAGGCTTAATGTTTGGTTACGCGTGCACCGATACCCCCGAGCTTATGCCGCTGCCCATCGCACTGGCCCATCGGCTATCCCGCCGGTTGGCTGAAGAGCGTAAAACCCAGGAATTGCCCTGGCTTCGCCCTGATGGCAAGACGCAGGTTAGTATCGAGTATCACGGTCATCAGGCAGTTCGCCTTGACACCGTGATCATTTCGACCCAGCACGACGCCGGTATTGACCTGGAAAGTGAATTGGCTCCAGCTATCCACGATCGTGTGCTCAACCCGGTGCTGGATGACCTCACTAGCTCTGAACTCGACACGGATAATCCCCGCCTGCTGGTCAATCCCTCAGGCAGCTTTATCCTCGGTGGTCCTATGGGAGACGCCGGCTTGACTGGCCGCAAGATCATTGTTGACACCTATGGTGGTATGGCGCGCCACGGCGGCGGCGCATTCTCCGGAAAAGACCCGTCGAAGGTCGATCGATCTGCCGCTTACGCTATGCGTTGGGTAGCTAAGAACGCTGTTGCGGCTGGTCTTGCTGACCGCATCGAGGTGCAAGTCGCCTACGCTATTGGGAAAGCTGCCCCGGTGGGACTGTTTGTCGAAACGTTCGGGACCGAAAGGTGTGATCCGCTGCGCATTCAAGCTGCGATCGAAGAGGTTTTTGATCTGCGCCCCGGTGCTATTGTGCGCGATCTTGATCTTCTCCGTCCTATCTATCGGCAGACAGCAGCCTATGGACACTTTGGCCGTACCGATGTCGAATTGCCCTGGGAAAACACCGACCGTGCTGCTGACCTAGCGTCGCTTGCAGGTCTTACTGCCTAGCGCACAAACTTAGCGGGTGTGAAGCCCGTGTCGCGAAGACACGGGCTTCACACCTTTCTCTGGTAAGAATAAAGCATGGCCAGTTCCTTACGTTTAGCAGCGGATAATCCCGTTGCGCGGGTGCTCCCTTTGCTTGATGTGCCGCATTTGGATCGAGGCTTTGACTATTCTGTCCCCGTTGAGCTCGCGGATGATGCCCAGCCAGGGACACGGGTGCGAGTGACCTTCCATGGGCGCCAGGTTGATGGATACCTTCTTGAACGGCGCACAGATAGTGAGTACCCAGGCGAACTGACACCACTTCGAAGAGTAATCTCCCCACATCGGGTTCTTACTGGCTCGTTCCGAGAACTAGTGGAATGGACGGCGCGTCGCTATGCAGGCACCGTAGCGGACGTCATAAGGCTAGCTATCCCACCTCGTGTCTCCCGGATCGACAAAGAGGACCTCCCGACACCGCGAGCTGTTGATAGCACCACCAGTATCAATAGTGAACTTGGGCTTCCTAAAGAGTCTCAGAGAGCGTGGGCGCGGTACCGTTGGGGCACCAGCATGGTGGGAGCGCTTCCCTCCCAAAGAGTACGGGCAGCGTGGCAGCTGCTTCCCGATGAAGATCTCGCCGCACGAGTGTGCGATCTTATTCGGATTGCTCGGCGTGCTGGAGGGGCAGTTCTGGTGCTGGTACCGGATCAATACGATCTCGACCCTCTGCTGACGCATGTGCGAGATACTTTGGGTAGTGACGGAATTGTGGGGCTATCGGCCGCCTCCGGCCAAGCACCGCGTTATCGCACCTGGCTGCAGGCGCTGTACGGGGCGGTAGACGTCATCATTGGTACACGGGCAGCTGCTTTTAGCCCTTTACCGAACCTTCACACCGTGCTTCTTCTCGATGACGGCAATGAGATTTTCTCGGAACCACGAGCACCTTATCCACATCCACGGGACGTACTGGCCCACCGTGCAGAAGCTGAAGGTGCTAATTTTCTTGCGGCAGGATGGATGGTCAGCATCGCTATGAGCCAGCGTGTTGCTGACGGCTGGGCTCACTACCTTCAGCCAGAACGCACCGAACTAAAGGCTAGCTTGCCGCGTATTACTGCTCCTGGGGATTCGGACAAGGCGCTGGAGCAAGACCCTCTTGCTCGTGCAGCACGCATTCCCCACGCGGCATTCCGGGCCGTCAAAGCCTCTTTAGAGAGGGGAGAACCAGCCCTCTTCCAGGTTCCACGGCGAGGGTATATTCCCACATTGGTTTGTGGATATTGTCACGAGCCTGTCCGTTGTCGGCACTGCGGAGGCCCGTTAAGCCTCCCACATGGTCAAGGACGTGCAGACCACGCGCAGGTGCCTCTCTGCCGTTGGTGTGGAACTCCAGAACCGCGATTTGCCTGCCCACACTGCGGAAGCCATAAGTTGCGTGCAGCAACTATAGGGGCAGGGCGAACTGCTGAGGAACTGGGGCGCGCATTCCCCGGTTTTCCTATCATCCTTTCCTATGGCGATGAACGAAAGGAAACCATTCCTGCAGGTCCTGCAATTGTTGTCTCCACACCAGGTAGTGAGCCAGTCGCTCCAACTGGATACGGTGCACTGGTGATGCTAGATCCCTGGGCGTTGACCCAACGACCTGACCTGTCCGCAGAAGAGGATACCCTGCGGCTTTGGTGTAACGCGGTACGCCTCGTCCGCCCATTTACGCATGGTGGAGAGGCTATTGTCGCGGGCGATCCAGCACATCCGCTCATCCAAGGGCTGATCCGGTGGGACCCGTGTGGAGTCGCCGAGAGGCTTCGTCTCGAAAGAGAGAACGCTCAGCTACCACCTAGCCAGCATCTCATCGCTATTGATGGTGAATTTGCTGCAGTAAAAGAATGTGCCGCAGAAATCAATGATGAGGTACCGGTGACAACCCTAGGCCCTGTAGAGCTCCCCGTTTTCGCTGCGCTTCCGTCGGGGAATACTGATATCGATGGGGAACTCGTGCGGATACTACTCCGCGTGCGCCCGTCCCAATTCGCTGAATTGCTTGGAGCGGTGCGCAGAATTGTCCGGTATCGTTCGGCCCGCAACGGAGCCGTACCCGTCCGCATCCAAGTGGATCCTGTACATATTGGGTGATACCTGAGCTATGCAGCGTTTGGCTGCTGGAATGACTAGACTTGCTGGTAAAGAGCGACCGTGTGAAAGGATTTTTATGGCTGTTCTTCCCGTCCGGCTTTTCCCCGACCCCGTACTTCGCACACGTGCCGATGAGGTAACGGACTTCGACGGTGCCTTGGAGAAGCTGGTGGAAGATATGTTTGACACCATGCGTGCAGACAATGGCGTAGGTCTTGCTGCACCTCAAGTTGGTGTGTCCTTAAGACTCTTTGTCTTCGATTGTGGAGGCGGCGACGACGGCTACGTTGTTAACCCTGAGTGGGAGCCCATCGGGGAGGAGATGCAGTACGGCATGGAAGGATGCCTCTCTGTACCCGGTGTTTATGGCAATGTGGAACGATATAACCATGTGGTCGTACGGGGGCAGGACTGTCACGGGAATCCAGTGAAGTACGAAGGCACCGAGCTGATGGCTCGGTGTATTCAGCACGAGACGGACCACCTCAACGGCATCATGTTCATGAAACAACAGCGCGCTGAGGATCGAAAGCTTGCCATGGCGGAGATTCGCAACGCTCAGTGGTTCGGACAGCCCTCCGTGCTTCCACAGGGCTAACGTATCTCTTATTGTTTCGTGTCCCACCTATCGGGTCCCCTTCAGTCATTAAGAAAGGCGCTCAATGCGGCTGGTTTTCGCAGGAACTCCGGAAGCGGCGGTTCCATCATTGCAGGCTCTCTGCAACTCTCCTCACCATCACGTGGTAGCGGTTATTACCCAACCAGATGCCCCGTATGGTCGCGGCCGTAAGCTTCGTCCGTCTCCTGTGGCGTTATGCGCTGAAGAGCACGGGATTCCCATTCTCAAACCACACTCAGCGAGCGATGCCGATTTTCTCGCACAACTCGCTAGCCACCGGCCGGACTGCTGCCCGGTTGTCGCTTACGGTCAACTGCTCCGGCCAGCTGCCTTGGAGATCCCGCAGCACGGATGGGTTAATCTCCACTTTTCCCTATTACCCCAGTGGCGTGGTGCAGCACCCGTCCAATCTGCCATTGCGGCAGGTGATGAGATATCCGGTGCAACCACTTTCCGCCTCGATGAAGGGATGGATAGCGGCCCAATTTTTGGTACTGTTACCGAAACCATTCGCCCCACAGACACGAGCGCTACGCTGATGCAGCGGCTTGCCGAACAGGGCGCGCGTCTCCTTACTGACACCATGGACGGTATCGCAGATGGCTCTCTTACACCACTTCCACAACCACATGTCGGAGTGAGCTATACCTCAAAGATCTCTACCGAGGATGCCCGTATTCGTTGGGGACTTCCAACTCATCTTGTCGATCGACATATTCGAGCGATGACACCGACTCCTGGTGCATGGACCATGCTAGGGGAAACACGACTGAAGATCGGAGGCACCACCCCGCTCATTCCGGCGATTGCCCAGCAACCCGCCAATTCTGGAGCCGCTCTAGCCCCCGGTCAACTCTTCTTTACCGGCAAATATGTGCTTGTTGGAACTGCGACTGGCGCTATCCAACTAGCTACCATCCAGGCACCAGGAAAAAAGATGATGAACGCAGCAGACTGGGCGCGTGGTGCTCATTTGCGTGGAGACGAGGTTATGCAATGAGTGGTGGATTCCGATCCCGCTCCAAAACTGCGGCCCAACAGCAGAATGCACAACCTTCCCGAGTAACCGCTGAATCCACACCCAAGAAGCGGAGACAGCAGAAACGGAACAGTTACTCTGCACCGAAGCAGCGTCACGCTCACCGGCGTCGTGGTGCCGTAGTGAAAGATCCCGCACGGGAGACTGCACTCACCGTCATCCGCGCCGTGCGCGCGGATGGGGCGTACGCCAATATTATGCTTTCTCAGGAGCTACGGCATCGCCATCTAAATAAGCAGGATGCTGCCTTCGCAACGGAACTCGCCAACGGTACAGTACGGGCTCAAGGATTCCTCGACGCAATTATCGCGGAAGCTGCGCATCGCCCAGTTGAGGAAATTGATGGGGACCTTCTCGATGTCCTGCGCCTCGGCGCGTACCAGCTATTGCGTACGCGTGTTCCTCAGCACGCTGCTGTTTCCACTTCGACAGAGCTAGTCCGAGCTGAGCGTGGACAGGGGTCGGCGGGCTTCGTCAATGCTGTATTACGAACTATCTCGCGCAGCACCCCGGAGGAATGGGACGAACGCTGCTGCCCACAGGCTGCTCAGGACCCCCTTGGGGCGTTGGCGTACCGCACGGCCCATCCGCGTTGGATCGCGGAAGCGTTCGCGGGAGCATTGCGGGTTGATGAGGATTCCGCAGAACTTGCTGCTGCCCTTGCGGCGGATGACTCTCGCCCCATCGTTCACCTGGTGGCTCTGCCAGGAGAAGCTACAGCCGAGGAAGTCGCAGCAATGACGGGCGGCGACATCAGTCTACTGAGCCCCTATGCAGTTCATCTCATAGATGGTGGAGACCCTGGCCGGCTTGAAGTTGTCCGCGAAGGGCATGCCAGGGTGCAAGATGAGGGCTCGCAAATTGTGGCGCTGACGCTTCGCAAAGCTCCGCTCGACGGCGAGGACCAAGGGCGTTGGCTTGACCTTTGCGCAGGACCCGGGGGAAAGGCTGCACTTTTGGGTGCGGAGGCTGCAATCGCAGGTGCGACTGTAACCGCAGTGGAGCCTAGTCATCACCGGGCGAATCTAGTCCGGAACGCCTGCGAAGGCCGACCGGTTACAGTCGTGGAAGTTGACGGCCGTGACACTGGGCTGGAGGGCGGTTTCGACCGCATTCTGGTTGACGCACCGTGCTCGGGGCTCGGCTCGCTCCGCCGGCGACCGGAGTCACGCTGGCGCCGGCAGCCAAGTGATCTCGCTGATCTCACCCGTTTGCAGCGCGAACTGCTTATTAGTGCCTCCCATTTAGTGCGTCCCGGTGGAGTCATTGCCTACTCCACATGCTCCCCGCATCTACGGGAGACGGAGGCGGTGATCCGAGATGTCTCAGTAGAAGCTGGTCTCGATATTCTCGACGCCACTGCGCTGTGGCCTGAATGGGCACAAAGTGAGGGAGCACAGCACGTCACTAGTGCCCCTTTCCTTCAGCTATGGCCGCACCGTCACGGGACTGATGCGATGTTCGTTTCGCTCCTCAAACGTCCGGTCTCACCTTCTGTGCAGAAGTAGGATTGACCTATGCAACGTGAACCGATTATTGCCCCGTCCATCCTCTCTGCTGATTTCGCGCATCTTGCTGATGATGTGGCTGCGATTGCTTCTGCAGATTGGGTGCATGTCGATGTTATGGACGGACACTTCGTTCCCAATCTATCGTTTGGTTTGCCGGTGATGAAGGCCGTCGGCAAGATCACAGAAATGCCCCTTGATGTCCATTTAATGATCGAGGATCCAGAGCGGTGGGCTCCTGACTATGCTAAGGCAGGAGCGTACTCCGTCACGTTCCACGTGGAGGCTTCTCCCGATCCTGCAGCACTGTGTCGTACGTTGCGGGAGATGGGGGCAAAAGCAGCGATCTCAGTAAAACCGGATACTCCGATCGAGCCCTACCTCGATATTTTGGATGACGTCGATATGGTTCTCATTATGAGTGTCGAACCTGGTTTCGGCGGCCAGTCCTTTATGCCGGAGGTTCTCGACAAAGCGCGAATTCTCCGCCAGGAAATCGATCGGCGGGGATTGTCCACGTTAATCGAGATTGACGGTGGTATTGCCACCGATACCATCGGGGTGTCCTACCAGGCTGGTGTGGATGCTTTTGTTGCGGGCTCAGCCGTCTACAATCAGGCGGATCGCGCTGCCGCCATTGCACAATTGCGAGAAGCAGCTGTCGCATAAAGCGTTATGACCTCGTCTCCACAACTCCCAGAGACCGTCCTTTCGTACCTGGGGCAAGCAGCCAGCCCAGCAGAAGCCCTCCGGCTCGCTATCCGTGCCGCTGAGTGCGCACGTGGGTCGAGTACCCCGAACCCCCCTGTCGGCGCTGTTATCCTTGACGCAGAAGGCCATGTGCGCGGTATCGGATGTACGCAGCCGCCTGGTGGGCCCCATGCTGAAATCGAGGCTTTGCGGATGGCAGGCAAGGCGGCACGTCGTGGGACCGCTGTCGTCACCCTCGAACCCTGTAATAGTTGGGGGAGGACGGGCCCTTGTTCACATGCCTTGGCGGAAGCAGGAATAGCGGCACTACATTACGCCTTTCCAGATACCACCTCGTTTGGGGGCGGCGCGCACTACCTCGAAGCACGTGGAGTGACTTGTACGCAATTCGACGGCACCCAACGTGCCGAGGTTCGGCAAGGCGGTCTGGGGGCATGGCTTCATAAACAAGAGACGGGCCGTCCACGCGTCACCGTTAAAATGGCTGCTACTCTTGATGGTTTTTCGGCTGCGATTGATGGTACGAGCCAGTGGATTACTGGTGAAGAAGCCCGTGCTGACGCGCATCTTGAGCGGGCACGAGTAGATGCGATCGTCGTCGGAACGGGTACCTTTGCGGTAGATAATCCCGCGTTGACAGCTCGTAACCCGCACGGCGACCTCTTTCCCCATCAACCGCATCGCTACGTCATTGGTACCAGTGCCATTGCCGGCGAGATTGAGCGCATGCAAGCATCAGGAATTCCTAATTGTGTTATCCCCGAGGGGTATGCGGCGGCGCCTTTGACGCATCTTTGCACCAGAAAGTGGGAGGACGTACTGGCCTACTTTGCTGGCACCGACTATCAAGACGTCTTGGTGGAAGGTGGCCCCCGGTTGGTGGGAGATCTACTGGCCCGGGGTTATGCTGATCGAGTATTGATGTACACTGCCCCGATGATTCTCGGGCAGGGACTCTCTGCTGCTCATAGCTCACTTATTGACACTTTGCCGAACGCACAGCGCTTTCAGTTTGTAAGTTGTGAGAGAGTAGGAGCAGACCTCAAACTCGTTTTGGAGAGGAAGCTCTAGTGTTTACTGGCATCGTTGAAGAACGTGGAGTCTTCGCCGACGCAGTGGAATGTGGCACGCCGGACAGCCCCCTACAGCGTGTCACTGTCGAGTGTTCTACTGTCATGGATGGAACTGACCAGGGCGACTCCATTGCAGTCAACGGTGTTTGTCTCACTGTCGTTGACATTCTTCACAACGGGTTCACCGCTGATGTCATGCACGAAACGCTCCGTCTTACCGCGCTGGGGACTCTCACCCCTGGAAGCGTCGTGAATCTCGAACGTGCTATCGCAGTGGGAGAACGACTTGGTGGCCACATGGTTCAGGGTCATGTGGATACCACCGCACCTATCTCCTCCATCAGCTCAGAGCACGTTGTTAGAATCTCCCTTCACCCTGACATCCTTCGCTTTGTTGCATATAAAGGCTCCATCACGCTTAATGGTGTTTCCCTCACTGTTTCTGCGGTAGGGGATAGCTGGGCAGAGGTTTCCCTTATCCCGGAAACTCTTGCTCGAACCACCTTTGGGGATGCACAGGTGGGAGACCTAGTAAACGTGGAGGTCGACGCGATCGCCAAATATGTCGATCATCTCCTTACTCCCTATAAGTAAGAGATCTGTCACCATCCCAGTTCTCTAGTTCGTGCCTTGATGGGCCATACTAGACACGTCACCACCACAGAACGAGAGCGAAATCGTGAGCCTTTTCGAGAGCATCGAAACTGCTATTGAAGAATTCCGACAAGGTCGTCCCGTTGTTGTCGTCGACGATGACAACCGTGAAAACGAAGGCGACCTTATTTTCCCTGCTGCTGCGGCTACTCCCGAGCTGCTTGCCTTTATGATCCGCTACACCTCGGGATATATCTGTGTCGGTATGGATGCCAGCATCTGCGATCGTTTGGCTCTCCCCATTATGTGGGAGAAGAGTGAAGATCGTCGCCTCACTGCCTACACAGTGTCCGTGGATGCAGCAGAAGGAACCACAACTGGAATCTCTGCCCATGATCGAGCCCTCACCATCAAGAAACTCGGTGATCCCGCGGCTGTTGCGAGCGACTTCCATCGACCTGGCCATGTTTTGCCGCTTCGCGCCGTAGCAGGCGGCGTATTTAACCGAGTAGGACACACTGAGGCAGGGTCTGATCTCGCTCGGCTCGCCGGCTATGAGCCAGTAGCGGCACTATGTGAAATCGTGTCAGAAAAAGACCCGACGACGATGGCGAGGCGAGAAGAACTGCGTGAATGGTGCGACCACCATAAGATCGCGATGATTTCCATCGCTGATTTGGTGGAGTGGCGACGGGTTCATGATCCAGTACAGTAGCAAGTACGATGAGGACGTCCCCCGACCCCAAGGAGCGCACCACCCGTGATCGAATTCGACAGTATTGAGCAGGCCATCGCCGACTTCGGCGCCGGCCGGCCGGTTGTCGTCGTCGACGATGAGAATCGTGAAAACGAAGGCGACCTGATTTTTGCTGCCGAAAAGGCGACACCGCAGCTCCTTGCTTTTATGATTCGCTATACCTCCGGCTACATCTGTGTCGGGATGGATGGTGAGCTGTGCGATCGTCTACACCTGCCAGCAATGGTGGCGCACAGTGAAGACCCCCGAAAGACCGCTTACACCATCACTGTAGATGCGGCACAAGGAACGACTACCGGGATCTCTGCTGCAGACCGTGCTCTGACTATTCGCACCTTGGCTGATCCTGCGTCGGGTCCCGCTAGCCTTAACCGGCCTGGGCATGTTTTGCCTCTCCGCGCTGTTTCTGGTGGGGTACTGATGCGGGCCGGGCACACTGAAGCTTCGGTTGACCTTGCCCGTTTAGCAGACTTGTCTCCTGCAGGTGCACTGTGTGAGATCGTCTCCGAGAAAGATCCCACCACCATGGCACGGGCCGTAGAGCTGCGTGAATGGTCTCGGGCACAGGGGCTGTCGATGATCTCCATAAAGGACCTGATCCAGTGGCGGCGCCAACACGAGAAGCTGATAGAACGAGTCACTGATGCAAGTCTCCCAACGAATTACGGAAACTTCCGAATTATCGGCTACCGGTCTTTAATTGACGGCCAGGAACATGTCGCGATCGTCAAAGGTGACGTTTCCGCCAACGACGGGCGAGACGTATTGGTACGGGTACATTCGGAGTGTCTTACCGGCGATGTTTTCGGATCTCGACGCTGCGATTGCGGGCCCCAACTTCACCGTTCCCTTGAGATGATTGATGCAGAGGGCCGCGGCATTGTTCTTTATCTCCGCGGTCATGAAGGTCGCGGAATTGGCCTTTTGAACAAGCTGCGTGCATACCATTTGCAGGATGAAGGCGAAGATACTGTTGACGCGAATCTCAAGTTGGGATTGCCTGCAGACGCACGTGAATACGCGTCGGCGGCGCAGATTCTTTATGATCTCGGTGTACGCTCCATGCGTCTACTGACGAATAACCCCGACAAGCGTGAAGGCCTAGAAGGTTATGGAGTTGAGATCACTGGACGCGCTCATTTGCCGTTAGATGTCACCCCTGAGAACCTCACCTACTTGCGGACTAAGCGGGATCGGATGGGCCATGTCCTTGAGGATCTCGACGCGATTGTTGGTAGTGCATCAAGTGATGCGCAAAGCTCGGCGTGGATCGACCATGACCACACTCGCACAACTGATAGTGAAGACTCGCACCATCACTGTGGTGATAGCGACTGTGGGTGTTCCCACCATCAGCATTCCCATTAAGGTGCGTTCTTAGTAGTGGCGCCCTTGCGTGGGTGATTCGTCGCTTCCTTGGCTGTGCTGGGTAGGATGGGAGAGTATTTACGACCCCACTTGTGTATTCAAGGAGCAGATATGGCAGAAGCAGGCCGTCCAGGTATCTCCACTCTTGACGCCACTGGCATGCGTGTCGGTATCGTCGCCGCGCAGTGGAATCGCGACCTATGTGAGCAGATGCTTGCCCGAGCTCGGGAGGTGGCGGAACAGACCGGTGCTAGCGTTGATGTCGCTCGTGTCGCTGGATCAATTGAACTTCCCGTGGTAGCCCAGCAGTTCGCCCGCACCCATGATGCCGTGGTGGCAATTGGCGTTGTCATCCGTGGTGACACTGCCCATTTTGATTATGTGTGCCAATCTGTCACCGATGGCTTGACGCGTGTGGCGTTAGATGAAGCTACTCCGGTAGGAAACGCTGTGCTGACCGTGAACACCGTGGAACAGGCTCATGACCGTGCAGGTTATGCAGATTCAGTCGAGGATAAGGGTGGCGAAGCTACCTTTGCAGCGTTGGAAGTGGCCAGCGAGCTGAAGCGCCTTCGCCAGTTGGGATAGTGGGCATGGGGTGTCCCGCAGATTTTCGCCCTGCCCCTGGAACGATTCCCACCAAGCCTGGGGTCTATCGATTTCGCGATAGCTATGGGCGTGTCATCTATGTGGGAAAAGCAAAGAATCTCCGTAACCGGCTGAACTCCTACTTTGTCTCGGAGGAGAGTATTCGACCGCTTTCACGTCGAATGCTGAGCCAGGCTGCTAGTGTTGATTGGACTGTGGTGTCCAATGAGGGCGAGGCGCTGCAGCTGGAGTGGACGTGGATTCAGCACTTTTCGCCACGATTCAATATTCAGTTCCGGGACGATAAGTCTTATCCGCTACTCGCTATCTCCTCGGCAGATATTTATCCACGTGTATGGGTCTATCGGGGGGCCCGGCGGAAGAACGTACGCTACTTCGGTCCTTATGCAAAAGTCGGAGCGTTACGTGACACTCTAGATCAACTCACGAAGGTGTTTCCGGTTCGTACTTGCACGACTGGAGTGTTTAACCGACACAGCGCTTTAGGGCGCCCATGCCTGTTAGGCTACATTGGCAAGTGTTGTGCACCGTGTGTAGGGCAGGTTGATGTTGCCGACTATCAGGCACTGATAGCGCAGTTAGAGCGTTTCCTCAGCGGCCAAGACAAAGAAATTGTTCGCAGCTTAACCGCGGAAATGGACGAAGCTGCCGCTTCCCTCGATTTTGAAAAGGCAGCGCGTTTGCGTGACCACATTGCCGCTTTACACGCGGTATTGGAGAAGCAGACTGTAGTGATGCAGGAGACGCTAGATGCGGATGTTATTGGTGTGGCGTCTGATGAGATCGAAGCGTCTGTTCAACTTTTCCGTTTTCGACATGGCCGTATCGTTGGCCAACAGGGATGGGTGGTATCGAAAACAGGGGAGTCCGATCTGGGAGAGTGGGAGGATAATGTGTCCGATCCTGCTCTGCCTTACGTGGTGGAGAGTTTTCTTCCGCAGTTCTACAACACACATCCGGGTGACATTCCGCGCCTGATTCTTGTTCCGGTACTGCCTCCTCACACGGAAGAACTGACAGAGCAGTTGTCTACAATCCGAAATACTCGTGTGGAGATTCGCCAGCCTCAGCGGGGAGATCTCGTCCGCATTCTGGAGACGGTGACGGAGAACGCTGCGGAATCACTGCGCCAGCATAAGTTAAAACGTGCATCCGATCTGACGTCTCGCTCATTGGCGATAGAAGAACTCCAGACTTATCTAGGCCTCCCGCAGCCACCGCTGCGTATTGAATGTACTGATATTAGCCATATTCAGGGCACCAATGTCGTGGCATCCTTGGTGGTGTTCGAAGACGGGTTACCGCGAAAGTCTGATTACCGCACCTATCTCATCAAAGAGGCAGCCGGTGATGGGCAGTCAAATGATGTGGGCTCCATCGCGGAGGTTACACTGCGGCGTTTCAAGCATTATCGAGAGGATGCGCGCGCTGTTCCGGATAGTGAGGGAAGCGTTACGGATGTATCTAGACGGCGCAGCGTTTATCCGCCTCAGCTGTTTGTCGTGGACGGTGGTTCTCCGCAGGCCGCTGCAGCTGCTGAAGTTCTTAAAGAGCTTGGTATTACGGATGTTCCCGTCGTTGGTCTAGCAAAGCGCCTCGAGGAGGTGTGGATACCGGGGGAGAAGGATCCTCTTATCTTGCCCCGTGAATCTGAAGCACTCTATTTGTTACAGCGAATACGCGATGAATCCCACCGCACAGCTATTAGCTTTCACCGGAAGCGACGCTCGAAGGACATGGTGGCCTCCGAGCTGGAGGGGATTGATGGGGTTGGCCCCGCTCTGCACCAAGCGTTGATGGACCATTTTGGGACGATGAAGAAGCTGCGGGAGGCCAATGCTGACGAGATCGCGACAGTCCCGGGTTTCGGTCGACAGCGGGCTGAGAAGGTTTTTGCGGCTCTACACGCTTAAATCTGGCACACTATGAGGTGAAGTCGGCACTGCTCCGGTGCCGTCGTCGTGGATCACTAGAGAGTGAGGCTCGCACTGTGTCTACTGACCCCTTAGAGATCGTTCTTATTACTGGCATGTCCGGTGCGGGACGTGGTACTGCTGCCCGGCTGCTGGAGGAGTTCGGCTGGTATGTCGTTGATAACCTGCCAATGGAGCTCATTGTTCGTACCGCTGAGATTACGCAGAACTCCAAGCGGGAGATTCGACGGTTAGCCATTGTCACTGACGTCCGCTCACAGAATTTTTCTGGCTCCCTCGACTTCGTTGTCCATGAGTTGCGCTCCCGCGGCTGGTCACCCCGTGTACTTTTCCTCGATGCGTCCGATGAGGTGCTTATTAGACGCTATAACCAATTGCGCAAGACCCATCCTTTGCAGGATAAGCGGCCCTTGGAGGAAGGCATTAAAGACGAGCGTGAGCTACTTGCCGACTTGAAGAACCATGCAGATCTCGTCGTGGATACCTCACGCTTAACCTCGACAAAGTTGCGTGAGCGATTGTCGGAGTTTCGTGCTTCAGGGGAGAAAGGACTTGACATTATTGTGGAGTCCTTCGGGTTTAAATATGGAATACCTCTTGATGCTGATTTCGTGATTGATATGCGTTTTCTTCCTAACCCGTACTGGGTGCCAGCATTGCGACCACACTCTGGAATGGATGCGGACGTGGCTGAGTATGTACTCGATAATGATGTTGCGGAGAGGTTTATCGAGAGCTTTGCTCACATGATTACTTTGGCGACACCTGGTTATCGCGCTGAGGGCAAGGCTTATGTGCTGTTGGGTGTGGGGTGCACTGGCGGGAAGCATCGGTCTGTTGCGACTACTATGGAGCTGGCTCGCCGCCTTGGAGAGGCCATTCCAGACGCTAATGTAACAGCAGTGCATCGCGACTTGGGCCGTGAGTAATGTATCAGTGGGCAGAAGTGCCTGGTAGGGAAGAAGGTGTTGTTGTGTCGTTGACGGCAGCGGTAAAGGAGGAATTGACCAAGGTTGCAGTTCCGCGACGCACTCCGCTTATTGCAGAATTAGCGACGTTGCTGCGTTTCGTCGGCACACTTCATCAGCACGGGGCCCGTCTGGCCTTGGAGGCGGAAGTCGATACGGAGGCCATTGCGCGTCGGGTCGTCGCAGGCATCGATCATCTATACCACTTTCCAATGGAGCTCAATATACTGGGGTCGGGGGCTAACAGTCCCCACCGTTATCTTCTGCGGTTGGATCCGCATGGTGGTGATCTTGCCCGACTGTTGGGGCTGTTGGACCGTCGTGGGGTAGCAGTGCGGGGACTTCCCGCCGCAGTGGTCGCTGGTTCCGTTGAAGATGCGGCTGCTGCGTGGCGGGGTGCCTTTTTGGCGCATGGCTCGCTGACAGAGCCAGGTCGTTCCTGTTCTCTAGAGGTGACGTGTCCCTGTCCTGAGGCGGCGCTGGCTATGGTGGGCGCAGCTCGTCGGCTGGGTATTAACGCGAAGTCGCGCGAGGTGAGGGGGACTGATCGCGTGGTCATTCGTGATGCCGAGCAGATTGGGGAGATGCTGCGGGTCATTGGGGCTCCTGAGACGCGTGCCGTGTGGGAAGACCAGCGGAAACGCCGTGAGGTTCGGGCGACGGCTAATCGTCTGGCAAACTTCGATGACGCTAACTTGCGACGGTCAGCACGGGCAGCGGTAGCCTCCGCAGCGCGGGTGGAGCGGGCAATCGAAATTCTGGGTGACGATATTCCAGACCATTTGTTAGCAGCTGGCATGCTGCGGCTTGATCATCGACAAGCATCCTTAGAAGAATTAGGGCGTTTGGCTGAACCACCGATGACGAAGGATGCAATAGCTGGGCGTATCCGGCGTTTGCTGTCGTTGGCAGATCGTCGGGCGGAGGAATTAGGGGTACCAGATACGGAGACGGCGGCGGCAGCGCGCAACCCTGAGTTACTTGATATGTAATTGCTGAGAGTTACACATAATCAATGTAATTGTCTTTCAGATTTTGTTTTTTATGGGGAATCTCTAGCAAAATTTGCGAACGTGACGCAACAGTTGCCATACTAGTTTGTGTGTTTTTAATCACACATACTTCCAGGCGACCTGGGAATATGATGTTTTCAAATCTCACAAAAGTGCGATTCGGAAGGTAAGCCACTATTCTTAGAGGCGCTGGTGATTGAAAAACATCGCCCAAACAGAACATCTATTTAAGGAGCTTAATGTGACGGTGCGAGTAGGCATCAACGGCTTTGGCCGCATTGGCCGCAACTTCTTCCGCGCAGTGGAAGCACAGCGCGCTCAGGGTAATACCGACATCGAAATCGTGGCCGTGAATGACCTCACCACCAACGAGGTTCTCGCTCACCTTCTCAAGTACGACTCCATCCTGGGTCGCCTCGACAAGGAAGTTTCCCACGACGACGAGTACCTCTACGTTGGCGACGCGAAGATCCGCGCTCTTTCTATCAAGGAAGGCCCCGCTGCTCTTCCTTGGGGCGATCTCGATGTTGATATCGTTGTCGAGTCCACCGGTATCTTCACTGATGCCAACAAGGCTCGCGGCCACATTGAAGCTGGCGCCAAGAAGGTCGTCATCTCTGCACCTGCTAAGAACGAAGATGCCACCATCGTCATGGGCGTCAACGATGCAGAGTACGACGGCTCTCAGGACGTCATCTCCAACGCTTCCTGCACCACTAACTGCCTGGCTCCGGTTGCCAAGGTTCTCGATGAAGAGTTTGGCATCGTGAAGGGCCTCATGACCACCGTCCACGCCTACACCCAGGATCAGAACCTCCAGGACGGCCCGCACCGCGATATGCGTCGTGCCCGCGCCGCCTGCCTGAACATGGTTCCTACCACCACCGGTGCTGCCCGCGCCGTGGCGCTCGTCCTCCCGCAGCTCAAGGGACGTCTTGATGGCTTCGCCATCCGCGTTCCGCTGCCCTCCGGCTCCATCACCGACCTCACCGCCATCCTGAGCCGCGAGGTTACCGTTGACGAAGTCAACGCTGCTGTGAAGAAGGCAGCCGAAGGCGAACTCAAGGGTATCCTTGGTTACACCGAAGATCCCTACGTTTCCTCCGACATCCAGGGCGACGCTCACTCTTCCATCTTTGACGCTGGTCTGACCCGTGTTAATGGTGAGCTCGTCAAGATCGGTGCCTGGTACGACAACGAGTGGGGCTACTCCAACCGCCTCGCCAACCTTGTCGACCTCGTTGCCACCAAGCTCTAAACTGGTAAGAGCGTAGGCCATCGAAACTCCCCACCGTGGTCGTGATTCGATGACGATGTAGACTCCGAGCCTGGCCTATCCTGTGATAGGCCAGGCTCGTTGCATACCTAGCCCTTGACGCTGAAATCAAGGACAATAGAAGCGGAGAGGGCTCCTTCCCGAGCCCCTCTCCAATCGCATTCCGTGTAGCACTTCTACACACGCACATCATTGGAGAATAAAGTTATGGCAGTCCAAACTCTGGACGATCTTCTGGCTGAGGGCGTTGCCGGCCGTACCGTACTCGTTCGTTCTGACCTCAACGTTCCTCTCAAGGACGGAGTGATTACCGACCCGGGTCGCATTACCGCCTCCCTTCCCACTCTCAAAGCTCTTCTTGGCGGAGGCGCTCGCGTAATCGTCTCCGCTCATCTCGGTCGCCCCAAGGGTGAACCGAACCCTGCTTACTCCCTTGCACCCGTCGCCGAAGAACTCAGCAACCAGCTTGGCCAGTTCGTTCAGATCGCCGAGGACGTTACCGGCCCCGATGCCGTCGAGCGCGCTCGTGGTCTTAACGACGGTGATATTTTGCTGCTCCAGAATGTCCGCTACGACGCTCGCGAAACCTCCAAGGACGAAGCAGAACGCCAGTCGCTCGCTGCCGAATACAAGGCCCTCACCGGTGATAATGGTGCTTTTGTCTCTGATGGCTTCGGCGTCGTCCACCGCAAGCAGGCTTCTGTTTATGACATCGCTAAGCTGCTTCCCGCATACGCTGGCAAGCTCGTTGAACATGAGGTAACCACCCTTTCTCAACTGGTGGAAAACCCGGCTCGCCCTTACGCTGTGGTGCTTGGTGGTTCGAAGGTTTCCGACAAACTTGGTGTAATCGAATCGCTGGCCCCAAAGGCTGACACCCTCGTCATCGGTGGTGGTATGTGCTTCACCTTCCTGAAGGCTCAGGGCTACGAGGTCGGCACCTCGCTCCTCGAAGAAGACATGGTAGACACCTGCAAGGAACTTCTCGAGAAGTACGGCGATGTCATCGCCCTGCCTGTCGATATTGTCGTTGCCGATAAGTTCGACAAGGACGCCGATTCCAAGACTGTTGCAGCTGACGAGATTCCCGACGGCTGGATGGGTCTCGATGTTGGTTCCAAGTCTGTTGAAAAATTTGCCGGACGTCTTGCCGAAGCCAAGTCCATCTTCTGGAATGGTCCTGCCGGCGTCTTCGAATTCGAGAAGTTCTCCAGCGGTACTCGTGGCATTGCCGAAGCAATTATCGCTGCCACCGCAAATGGTGCTTTCTCTGTTGTTGGTGGTGGCGACTCTGCTGCGGCAGTTCGCACCCTCGGCCTTGATGAAGATGGCTTCTCGCACATCTCCACCGGTGGTGGCGCTTCCCTCGAACTGCTCGAGGGTAAGGACCTGCCCGGTATCGCCGTTCTTCAAAAGTAACGTCTTCGCTCTATCTAAGGAGAAAACTCATGGCTCGCAAGCCGCTTATCGCCGGTAACTGGAAGATGAACCTCAACCACCTTGAGGCCATTGCCCTCGTCCAGAAGCTGTCCTTCGCTCTTCCCGACAAGTACACCGAAAGTGTCGATGTCGCCGTTATTCCTCCCTTCACCGACATCCGCTCCGTGCAGAATGTTGTCGAGGGTGACAAGCTGGCTCTCGCCTATGGCGCACAGGACGTTTCTACCCATGAATCCGGTGCTTACACTGGTGAGATCGCCCCCTCCATGCTGGAAAAGCTGGGCTGCACCTATGTCGTGATTGGCCACTCCGAACGTCGTGAGTACCACGCCGAGAGCGATGCTGACGTTGCTGCCAAGGCTAAGATTACTATCGCTCACAACATGCAGCCCATCGTCTGCGTTGGCGAGGCTCTGGAGATCCGCGAGCAGGGAACCCATGTTGAGTTCGTCACCACTCAGACCAAGGCGTCCCTTGCTGGCCTGAGCCGCGAGGAACTCGCCAAGGTTGTTATCGCCTACGAGCCCATCTGGGCTATTGGTACCGGCAAGGTGGCTTCTGCTGCTGACGCACAGGAAGTCTGCTCTGCAATCCGCAAGACCATTGCCGACATTGCTGATCAGGAACTGGCTGACTCCATGCGTATCCTCTACGGTGGCTCCATGAACGCCGGAAATGTCGCCGAGCTTGTTGCGGAAGAGGATGTCGATGGCGGCCTCGTCGGTGGTGCCTCCTTGAAGGCTGACGAGTTTGCCAAGCTGTGCGCACTTGCTGCTTCCTCTGCTGCCTAAAGATTCTCTGCTGTTAACTGCAGAGGGGGAGGGGCATGCACTCGCTTGAGTGCTGCTCCTCCCCTTCCGATATCCACCGGTAGCATGCGTGCCGTCTTCGTCTCTCTGCCTGTTTAACGGTATACTAGCGAAGTCTGCATTTAACTTACGAAGGACGCCATGAAGATCTTCCTACTTGTACTCGCAATCGTGAGCAGCTTAGTTCTGATGCTGCTGGTACTTCTCCATCGCGGTAAGGGCGGAGGTTTGTCCTCACTGTTCGGTGGTGGCGTCCAATCAAGCCTCTCCGGTTCTAGCGTGGTGGAGAAGAACCTCGATCGTCTTACCATTATCTTTGCGATGATTTGGCTAATCTCCATTATCGCGATGGGTGTCGTCATCCGCCTCGGAGTCTAGTAGGGGTAAGCATCCTGCTGTACTAGTGCAACTTTTAGCCCAGAGCCAGTCGGCTATTCCCACCTAACCCGGGGCTGGTGCTTTCAGATTCTATATATAAGTGGATCCCCTCCGATCATTCGGAGGGGATCCACTTATTGACGAAGCACTCAGGAGGAGACTAGGCCGTTGCCCTTTAGTCTTCCTTCATACGGGATTCGACGGAAGCCACCAGGTTCTTCCACGATTCGATAAACGAGGCAACGCCTTGGTCTTCCAGCATTTGGACAACGGCGTTCAGATCAATGCCCTGGTTCTTGATAGCCTGCCATACCGCAGCAGCTTCCTCACCAGTGCCTGTCAGGGTATCGCCCTTCACTTCACCATGATCCGCCATCGCCTTTAGGGTTTTCTGCGGGATCGTGTTGACGGTGTCGGGACCAGCCAGTTCAACGACGTAGAGTGTGTCGGGGTAGTCAGGGTTTTTCACCGAGGTGGATGCCCACAACAGACGCTGGGGATGGCCGCCCGCTGCAGCAAGATCCTCGAACTTTCCGCCCTCGGCATGTGCCTTGACGAAGACATCGTAGGCAAGGCGTGAATTGGCGATACCAGCCTTGCCACGCAGAGCGAGTGCTTCCTCGGTTCCCACCTCAGTGAGTTGCTTGTCGACTACACCGTCTAGGCGAGAAACGAACACCGATGCGACAGAAACAATCTTGGAGATATCGAGGCCCTTATCTTTAGCTTCACGGAGACCTTCAATGTAGGCATTCATGACTGCTTCGTAGCATTCTACCGAGAAGATAAGCGTAGCGTTGACGCTAATGCCTTCGCTAATAAGCTGCTTGATTGCGGGAATACCAGCAGCAGTAGCCGGAACCTTGATGAGGAGGTTCGGGCGGTCCAGCCGCTTCCACAAAGCACGGGCCTGCTCAATAGTGTTAGCGGTGTCATGGGCGAAACCAGGCTCCACTTCGATGGAGACGCGACCGTCGACCCCACCAGAGGCCTCCCAAACGGGAAGGAACTTTTCGCAGGCCTCATCAACATCCTTGCAGATGAGTGAGAAGGTTGCTTCAGAGGCATTCTCTCCAGCTGCTGCACACTTGGCGATGGTGGCATCGTACGTGGAGGATGTGGTAATCGACTTCTCGAAGATGGAGGGGTTGGTGGTCAGACCAACAACGCCGGTCTCATTAATGAAATCATCCACAGCACCGCTCTCAAGCAGGTCGGTGGAGAGATCATCGAGCCACACAGAGGTGCCGAGCTCCTTGAGGGCGGCAATACGAGGGTTGATAGACATAATATGTATGTGTCCTTCCTTAAGGGTTACTTGGCGTCAGCGAGAGAAGCCTTCGCAGCTTCCACAACAGCTTCTGCAGTGATACCGAAACGTTCGAAGAGCTCCTGAGCAGGTGCAGAGGCGCCGAAGTGTTCGAGGGAAACAGCCTTGCCGGCATCGCCAAGGAGCTTCCACCAGGACAGCGCCAAACCGGCTTCAACGGAAACACGTGCCTTAACGTCCTTCGGAATGACGGAATCCTGGTAGTCAGCATCCTGCTGCTCGAACCAATCGAGGCATGGCATGGAAACGACACGTACCTTAATGCCTTCTTCAGCGAGAGCAGTAGCAGCATCGACCGCCAGGTGGACTTCTGAGCCAGTACCGATCAGCACAACGTCAGGGGTGCCATCGCAGTCTTGAAGGACGTAACCACCATGGACAACACCTTCAGCGGCCTTCTCCTTCGTCCCTGCCAGGACGGGAAGATTCTGACGGGACAGGGCGAGGCCTTTCGGACCTCGCTTATCCTGAACTGCAGCCTTCCAACAGGCGACAGTCTCATTGGCGTCAGCGGGACGGAACACTGAGACGCCAGGAATAGCGCGCAGGCACGCAACCTGCTCGACTGGCTGGTGGGTCGGGCCGTCTTCACCTAGACCGATAGAGTCGTGTGTTAACACGTAGACGACGTTGGTACCCATTTGTGAACCGAGACGAATAGCCGGACGCATGTACTCGGAGAAGATAAGGAAGGTACCACCATAGGGGAGGGTGGGACCATGGAGGGCGATACCATTCAGGATGGCGCCCATCGCGTGTTCGCGAATGCCGAAGTGGAGGTTCCGGCCATAGGGGTCAGTTGACCACGTTTCGGTAGTGATGGTCGCAGGGCCGAAGGACTCCTCGCCCTTCACCACTGTATTGTTGGAGCCTGCGAGGTCACAGGAGCCGCCCCACAGCTCGGGAAGAGCACTTGCGAGTGCATTGATGGCACCTTCTGAGGCCTTACGGGTAGCTACCGAGGCACCTTCCTCCCATACGGGAAGCTCAGCATCCCATCCATCCGGAAGCTCACCGGCGAACAGACGGTCAAAGAGTTCCTTCTTTTCCGGATTGGCAGCTGCCCACGTGTCAAAGCTCTTCTGCCATTCCGCATGTACATCGGCACCACGATCGATTGCCTTACGGGTGTGCGCAATAACCTCGTCGGCGACAGCAAAGTCCTCATCAGGGTCGAATCCGAGAACCTCCTTGGTGGCGCGAACTTCATCGACGCCCAGTGCCGCACCGTGGCAGGCACCAGTGTTCTGCTTGGTGGGAGCCGGATAACCAATAATGGTGCGCACAACAATGAGTGACGGCTTATCTGTCACCTTCTTAGCGGAGTCAATGGCAGCCTCGATGTCGGCAATGTTCTCGCCGCCATCAACATGCTGGACGTGCCAGCCATAGGCTTCGTAACGGGCAGCGACATTCTCAGTGAAGGCGATGTCGGTATTATCTTCAATCGAAATGTCGTTGTCATCATAGAGGACGATGAGGTTGCCCAGCTGCTGGGTACCAGCAAGTGAACAGGCTTCCGCAGTGACACCTTCCTGGAAATCGCCGTCGGAGGCAATGACGTAGATGTAGTGATCGAAGGGCGATTCACCAGCTGCAGCGTCAGGGTCGAAGAGGCCACGTTCACGGCGTGCTGCCATAGCCATACCAACCGAGGTAGCAAGACCTTGACCGAGTGGGCCGGTGGTCATCTCCACACCGTCAGTGTGACCGTACTCGGGATGGCCGGGTGTGAGAGATCCCCAGGTACGAAGATCCTTAATGTCCTGCAGCTCCAGTCCACAGCCGCTGAAGTACAGCTGGACGTACTGGGTGAGGGACGAGTGGCCACAGGAGAGGATGAATCGGTCGCGACCAACCCACTTTGGGTCCTTCGGGTCGAGACGCATCACCCGCTGGTAGAGGGTGTAGGCGAGAGGGGCAAGACTCATCGCAGTACCGGGGTGGCCGGAACCGCACTTCTGAACGGCGTCGGCAGCAAGCAGGCGAGCAGTGTCGACTGCTTTGCTATCGAGGTCTGTCCAATCGCTGGGGTAGTTCGGTTCTACATATTTCATGAGTTCCGGGCTCAATGACATGGAGTGCTCCTTGTTCAGTGGTCCACTAAGCATTCTTTCTGTTTAGTGTAGGCGGACAACCCGGTGTGCCGACGTGAATTGTCGAGTTATTCTGCGGCTTTTCTGCTTTCCTGCAACAATGGCAGGTCTGCAGGCTGGGGGGTTTCCTAGAATTCGCCAAATGTACCCTAAGAATCAAGAGACCCGTTGTCTTGCTTTAATTTTCATTCATTGCAGTAAGGTGATTTCGCCGCAGCGCATTGTCCCGATTAAACAGCATGCGCCACGTAAAGAGCCCAGCCACCAACAGCACTAGGGTTTCGATAACGAGTGCCACATTAAGAGAAAGCGGCATTGTACCGCCCTGAGGCATGATCCATATGGACACAATTGCGGAGATCACCACCACCGGAATGCGATAGCGGCGATCATTAATCCACGCAGACAGTGCAACCACGCCCCACAACAAATACCAGGGATGCATCACCGGGAAGCACAGCACAATAACGAACATTGACATCCCGAACCCGCCGATTGGGTGGAGCTCTCCCTGGTATACCTTCCACAACGCCCAGCAGAGGAATGCGACGGCAATAAGAAGCCCAATCACGATAAAGAGGCCACGCAGTGCTTCATAATGGTTACCCAGCCCCAAGAGGCTCCCCACAGCAGTTGCTGCCTTCGCAATATCATTTGTTAACGTCAGCACCGTGGGGTACTGAGCAGCCGCACCTGTAGTCGTAATCCATGCCCAACTGGTTCCACCAAGAACTGTCGCCAACACTACTGTTACTGCCATAATTGCGGCCATGATGACACCTTGAAGAGGGATCGCCCACCAGCCTTTCCACCAGCGACGGGCAGCCTCCATACCGAGAAAACCCAACGCAACCATTGCGGGTAATTTGATACTTGCTCCCCATGCGATAAGGCAAGCGCCAAGAATGAGAAGACCCCAGCCCCGTACTGATCTCCAGGGAAAACGGGTGCCTTCCAACCCGATGGCGAGACCTACCATCGTCAGGGCCAGCATGATGCCTTCGTTGTGAATGCCAGCAACCATATGGAATAGCGTAAGCGGGTTAAGCACTCCCAACCACAGCGCGGTCGCCGCCCGCATATTGCATCGGTGTGCCAGCCAACGCACAGCAATAGCCAACACAACAAGAGAAAGAAGCGCGAGAACCCGATAACAGACAATCGAGGCAACAATGTTCTCTCCGGTTAGTGCACCAATAAGGCGGGCTATCGCAACAAAACCGGCGCCATATTGGGCAGGGGTGTGGCGCCACTCCAAGGGAACGTTATCCACCAACGGACCACCGTGAAGAAGGTCCTGCGGGCCTCCGGCGTAAACATCAAGACCTTGATGCGCGGCATAGCCAAATGCCACATAGGAGTAGACATCCTTGGAAAACATCGGCGCCGTAAAAAACAGCGGAATAGACCACGCGGCCAACACAGTCCAAGTTTGCCCACGAGTCATCTGAGTGATGTCAGACTCTCCCCGATGGAAATGGCGAAGAGGGAGTGCGTAGCGCATCATTGTCAGCCAACTGACGACGAGGACAGTAGTCCCGATAAGACACAAACCGACTGCTGCGAATGGAGCACGGGCCAACACATTCAACACAGGCACAGCGGAAATAGGATTCTGTGCCATCACCGCTCCGCCGCCCCAGCCTCCGATAGCGATAAGGAGGGCCGCCATCGTGCCGATAAGCCTGACGACACGCCACCGCCGTGTCGATTCAGCAGAAAGTGGAGCGACGATGGCTTCTTCGCGGTGAATTACACGCAGAATACTGCCACGTGGACGGCCCACTGAGGCAGCTTCAACAGTAGAAGACCTGCGTGTTGCGAACAATGGTAGAGCCACGTTCTTAAGCCTAGCGGAAACAACTGCCAGACATAGCTACTCGGAAAGTTAGGCAGTCCTTGCTAGACCTCGGGAATTATTTACGCAACACTAGTGTTGGCAAAAGTAGAAAGCGTCACGGAAGGAGCACTGGTGCGTTACTTTAAACGATCAGCACAACCGTCTCCGCAGCCTGTCCACGATACCGTTACCACTCGTGAAGCTATTGCCCGAATGCTTCTCCACGGCCCTCTTACCGCCTCAGCGATCGCAGAAGAACTCTCTCTCACCCCTCCCGCGGTTCGTCGTCACCTCGACATTATGGTGGAAGATGGCGTCGCTACGGCAGTGGATCCGTCACCTTACCAGGAACGGGGGAGAGGCCGCCCGGCAAAGCTCTTCCACCTCAGTGATACCGGCCGATCTCACTTCGGACACGCTTATGATGACCTTGCCGTGGATGCCCTACGGATGGTTCGAAAACTTGGTGGAGAACGTGCTCTCGTTGAATTCGCCCAACAGCACATGAGAGACGTCGTCGCCGACATCACTCCCCTCAGAGAGGATGCACCTCGCGATGAGGTGCAACAGTGTGCTGAGAAGATCGCGCATGCCTTCAACCAGAGTGGCTTCGCAAGTTCCGTCGAGAACGCACGTGGCGGAGTGCAAATCTGCCAGCACCACTGCCCGGTAGCGCATGTCGCTCATGATTTTCCAGCCCTGTGCGCCGCTGAGCATCAGGTTCTTTCCGAACTACTCAATACCCCCATTCAACGACTCTCCACCATCGCTTACGGGGCGCACACCTGCACAACCAATATCAGTGTGTCCCAAACCACTGCTCATACCTATGCGGAAAGGGAAGAAGCATGACGCAGACCCTGCCCCCAGACATTGACGACATTATCGCCGAGCGCGATAAGAACATCGACGAAATTGGCCGATATGACTACGGCTGGCACGACACCGACACCTTCGGCGCGACCGCTCGTCGTGGTCTTTCAGAGGACGTCGTGCGAGAGATTTCGCGCCTCAAGAATGAGCCTGAATGGATGCTCGAGATGCGTCTCAAAGCTCTCAAGATTTTTGCGGCAAAGCCACTACCGACCTGGGGACCCGACCTCTCGGGAATCGACTTCGATGCCTATAAGTATTTCGTCCGCACCACAGAGAAGCAAGCGACCTCATGGGAAGACCTACCCGAGGACATTCGTAATACCTACAACAAACTCGGTATTCCGGATGCCGAGAAGAAGCGACTCGTCTCCGGCGTAGCTGCCCAGTACGAGTCGGAGGTGGTCTACCACAAGATCCGTGAAGACCTAGAGAAGCAAGGCGTCATCTTCGTCGATACCGACACTGGATTGCGCGAATATCCTGAGCTTTTCCGAAAATACTTCGGCACCGTTATCCCCGCTGGGGACAATAAGTTCTCCGCCCTTAACACCGCTGTCTGGTCAGGTGGATCGTTTGTCTATGTTCCCAAGGGAGTCCACGTCGAAATTCCCTTGCAGGCATATTTCCGCATCAACACCGAGAATATGGGGCAATTCGAACGCACCCTCATCATTGTCGATGAAGACGCATACGTGCACTACGTCGAAGGGTGTACAGCACCGATCTACCAGACCGACTCGCTGCACTCCGGTGTCGTCGAGATCGTAGTAGAAAAGAATGCTCGTTGCCGCTACACCACCATCCAGAACTGGTCCAACAACGTCTATAACTTGGTGACGCAGCGCGCAAAGGCGGCAGAAGGCGCCACCATGGAATGGGTAGACGGCAATATCGGTTCCAAACTCAACATGAAATACCCGGCCGTCTACATGATGGGTCCACATGCCAAAGGCGAGGTTCTGTCTGTGCAATTCGCCGGAGAAGGACAGCATCAGGATACAGGCGCCAAAATGGTTCATATGGCGCCATACACGTCCTCCAACATTGTGTCGAAGTCCGTGTCACGCAGCGGTGGACGCTCAGGCTACCGCGGGTTGGTCTCTATTCACAAGGGTGCGCATGGCGCGTCTTCATCGGTGAAATGCGATGCCTTGCTCGTAGATGACATTTCACGCACCGATACCTACCCATACGCGGATATTCGCGAAGACGACGTCACTATGGGCCATGAGGCCACCGTTTCCCAGGTCTCTGAAGAGCAGCTTTTCTACCTCATGAGCCGCGGGTTGACCGAAGAGGAAGCCATGGCGATGGTTGTACGTGGTTTTATCGAACCCATCGCGAAGGAGCTCCCCATGGAATACGCCCTTGAGCTCAACCGCCTGATCGAACTGCAGATGGAAGGAGCAGTCGGTTAATGACCTACACTGCACACAAGGCGGATCGCGTCTTTTCCACGTCGGTTGAGGATTTCCCACGGCCCCACGGCAAACTTGAAGACTGGCGTTTTACCCCGACACGACGTTTCACCCCGCTTGCACAGGTTCCCGAAGAATCCGCGCGACGGGCGTGGACAATTGATCTTTCTACTCCTGGGGGTGCTCAGCTCACGCGGCTAGCACGTACGGATTCCCCCGCAGGACAGGTTGAGCTTCCCTCCGACCGACTAGCAGCAGTGGCCTGGAATAGCAGCAAAGATGTGGACGTCCTGCGTTTTCCCGCCGATGCAACTGCTGCAGAGCCCACGGTTCTCACGATTGACACTGCAGCTGAGGCACACCCTCCCGCAGGTGCATCAGCCGGCGACACCTCCACCCCTGCCACCGTTACCTGTGGGCATCTCGTTGTTGAAGTGCCTGCCAACACCAGCGCCAAACTGCTGGTGTACCGCTCAGGCGAAGGGCTGCAGGCAGACAACATCGAGTTCTCGGTAGGAGATAATGCAACGCTGACTGTCGCATTCGTTAACCTGTGGGACGACGATGCTGTTGTTGCTTCTGCCCATCATGCTCACGTGGGGCGGGATGCGCGGCTCCACCATGGCATCATTACTCTCGGTGGAGGAGCCACACGTACGACGACCTCAGTAAAGTACGGAGGTCCTGGCGGAGATGTCGATCTGCTTGGTCTCTTTTTCGGTGGGGCGGGACAACATGTCGAGAACCGGCTGCTTATCGACCACCAGTTTGCGCACTGCCGGTCAAACGTTAACTACAAAGGTGCGCTCTTGGGTAGCCCTAATTCTAAACTGGGTGATGCCCACGGCGTCTGGGTAGGGGATGTACTCATCCGGCCGGAAGCTCACGGAACGGACACCTACGAAAGCAACCGCAACCTCCTCCTTAGTAAAGCTTCCCGGGTCGATTCCATTCCTAATTTGGAGATCGCTACCGGTCAGATTATCGGTGCCGGACACGCTTCCACTACGGGACGATTTGATGAAGAACAACTCTTCTACCTGCAATCCCGCGGTATTGATGAAGTGACTGCCCGACAGCTTGTCGTACGTGGTTTCTTCCACGACATCGTCCACAAACTTAATCTTCCCAGCCTCGAAGATGAGCTTGATGCCGTCGTCATCCGGCAGCTTGAACGAGCTGGCCTCTAGAGAAACTCGCAACTAATCCCGCTAAAGGAAAACGTAATGTCCGTACTTGAAATTAAAGACCTTACCGCACAGGTCAAGCGTACCGACGAGTCCGAGGAACCCATCGAGATTCTTAAAGGGGTCTCACTCACTATCAACTCTGGAGAAACCCATGCCATCATGGGACCTAACGGCTCTGGCAAGTCAACTCTCTCCTATGTGATCGCAGGCCACCCCAAATATGAAGTGACAGGTGGGTCTATCACTCTCGACGGTGCCGACGTGCTGGGCATGACCGCCGATGAACGGGCCCGCGCTGGTCTTTTCCTCGCGATGCAATACCCCGTTGAAGTACCGGGAGTTTCTACCTCAAGCTTCCTCCGCTCTGCCGCAGCCGCTGTACGTGGGGAAGCACCCCGCCTGCGCCAGTGGGTCAAAGAAGTTCGTGAAGAGATGGAATTCCTTCATATCGATCCGGCATTCAACGATCGATCTGTTAATGAAGGTTTTTCCGGCGGTGAAAAAAAGCGCTTTGAGACGCTGCAGCTCGGACTCCTCAAACCCAAGTTCGCCATCTTGGATGAGACCGACTCCGGACTGGATGTCGATGCTCTCCGACATGTCTCCAACGGCATCAACAAATATCAGAACGAAACCAATGGTGGCGTTCTCCTCATCACCCACTACACCCGCATCCTTCGCTATGTGAAGCCTGATGTCGTTCACGTTTTCGCTAATGGAAAGATCGCTCTCACGGATGGCCCAGAATTGGCTGACCAGCTGGAAGAAAAGGGCTATGACGAGTTTGTTGGGAAAGGGAAGTAATGATTGACGTCCAGTCTGTACGTGCCGACTTTCCCATCCTCAACCGTACCGTGCGGGGTGGAAAGCCGTTGGTATACCTCGATTCGGGAGCAACGTCTCAAAAGCCACTGCAGGTATTGGATGCTGAGCGCGATTTTCTGCTCCATCACAACGCTGCCACCCACCGGGGCGCTCATCAGCTTGCTGAAGAAGCCACTGACGCCTATGAAAATGCACGGGCAACCGTAGCAGGCTTCATAGGCTGCGCCGTCGACGAGGTCATTTTCACCAAAAACTCGACGGAGTCTCTCAACCTCGTGTCCTACGTTTTGGGGGATGAGCGAGCTGGTGCCTACCGTGTTACCGCAGGGGATGAGATTATCATCTCAGAGGCGGAGCATCACGCTAATCTCGTCCCATGGCAGGAGCTGTGCCGACGCACAGGCGCAACGCTGAAGTGGTTCCCCCTCCAAGATGATGGCCGCTTGGACCTCGACGCAGTACAGATGACCGAACACACCAAAGTGGTGGCGGTAACACACGCCTCCAACGTGACGGGTGCCATCACTGATGTTGCCACCGTGGTCGAGCGTGCTCACCAAGTTGGGGCCCTGGTTGTCCTTGATGCGTGCCAGTCGGTCCCCCACATGCCGGTCAACGTCACCGCACTTGGTGTCGACTTTGCCGCATTTTCTGGTCACAAAATGCTGGCCCCCTCAGGCGTCGGCGTGCTGTACGGACGCGCACAGGTTCTGCAGGGCCTGCCGCCCTTCCTTACCGGCGGTTCTATGATTGAACACGTCACCATGGAAAAGACTACCTACACAGCTCCGCCGCAACGCTACGAAGCGGGCGTCCCTAACATGAGTCAAGTCATCGGGCTTGCTGCTGCTATTGACTACCTCGATGCTTTAGGAATGGACAATATCTTTGCCCACGAGCAAGAGCTCACCAGTTACGCGCTTGAGCAGCTCACCGGTCTACCGGGTGTCCGTATCATCGGTCCGACTACGCCGGAACAGCGAGGGAGTGCTCTCTCCTTTACCATCGATGGTATTCACTCCCACGACGTTGGCCAGTTCCTCGATGACGATGGCATCGCTGTTCGGGTGGGACACCACTGCGCTGAACCATTGCACACCCGCTTCGGCATTTCTGGCACTGCCCGAGCCAGCTTCTACATCTACAACTCCTGCGCTGACATCGATCAGCTGGTAGAGGGAATCGTCCGTGTGCAGAAGTTCTTTGGAGTTACCTCATGCGCTTAGAAAGCATGTACCAAGAGGTCATCTTGGATCACTACCGGCACCCCAATGCGCGCGGTCTGCGCAATGATTGGGATGCGGAAGTACACCACCACAACACATCATGTGGCGACGATATTCGGCTACGGGTACACCTTGACCATGATCCCGGAGACCCCCGAAACCCGGAGAAAACCCGTATCCGCGACATCTCCTACGACGGCGAAGGGTGTTCCATCAGCCAAGCTTCCACATCAATCATGACGGAGCAGCTTATCGGGCATACAGTCGCGGAAGCCTTCGACATTTGCGATCGTTTCGAGCAGATGGTCACCTCCCGTGGTCAGGACAAGGGTGACGAGGAGGTCCTCGGCGACGGTATCGCATTGGCCGGTGTCTCGCAGTATCCTGCGCGAGTCAAATGCGCATTACTCGGCTGGATGGCGTTTAAGGATGCTAGTTCGCAGGCTTTGGATGAGACCATTGAGCCAGGTAGTAGTACGTCCACGGAAGTAGGGGAGGATAACTAGTGGAACCTGATTTCACCTCGCAACACCAGCATGAGCAAGAAGCAGCTGTGTTGGATGCGCTTTCGGCATTAAACAGCGCTGCTGCGGAAGACGGCGAAAATCCTGACGCTGACCCGCAGGACAGTGCCGCAACACGCGTGCCATCAGAAAGTGACACCAACGAGCAGGCTGCGCCTGAGATCACTGCCGACACCGACTTCTCCACATGGACTCTTGACGATTATCGGGCAGTCAAAGCCGAAGATCTGGCCAAGTTACCTGACGACATTCCGGCTGCCACTGAGTCAGAAATTGAAGAAGTGCGGGAGGCATTGTACGAGGTTGTAGACCCAGAACTCGGCGTGAATGTGGTCGATTTGGGTCTGGTCTATGGGGTAGAGATGGATATCGCCCGTCGTGCTACCGTCAACATGACATTGACATCGCCAGCGTGTCCGCTGACCGACGTTATTGAGGATCAAGCATTCGTCGCTGTGTGCGCGGAGGGACACGCTCGGGCCTTGCGGATAAACTGGGTGTGGATGCCCCCGTGGGGTGCCCATATGATCACGGACGATGGACGTGAACAACTTCGCGCGTTAGGTTTTACCCTCTAAATGAAGTCAAAGATCATTATTGCGGCGCTGCTCCTCGCCATTGAGTTCGCATTGGCAGCATATGCCATTCTTGCTCACCAGTGGTTGGGCTTGGTCGTCATGACTATCCTTATTTTCGCGGTGATGTATCTTCTCGATCGAGAGGTGCGCCGCATGCGCGGTGAGCTCCCGCTTGTGCAACACGCATCACGGGACGTGGGCCGACAATCCATTGCGAAGCGGGGAAAGCCCGGCTCCGGTGGTAAGCTCGGGAAGCCCAATAAACCCTCCCACTAGGGCGCTCATCCACTTCATTCTCGTTGTCTCTCGTTTCAGTTTTCCATGATTTCTTTTACTGATCTTGAAGTGCGTGCTGGCATCCGCACGCTGCTTACTGTTCCTGGCTCTCTTGTTGTTCACGAAGGGGATCGCATTGGTCTAGTAGGGCGTAACGGGGCAGGCAAAACCACCACGATGCGTATTCTCGCGGGAGAAACCGAACCTTATGCAGGCACCGTTGTGCGATCTGGAGAGATCGGTTATCTGCCGCAGGATCCACGTGAAGGAAATCTTCAGACGACAGCGTTGAGTCGTGTCCTTTCTGCCCGCGGACTGGACAGCATTGCCCGCAACATGGAACGTCAGCAGTTCATCCTCGAGACGACTGATAACGATAAGAGACGCGACCAGGCTATTAAGAAGTTCACGCGCTTAGAGGAGCGTTTCAACGACTTAGGTGGTTACAAGGCGAAGGGTGACGCAGCACGCATCTGCAACTCCTTAGGGCTCGAACAGCGAGTCCTTTCGGAGACACTCGAGCACCTCTCTGGTGGACAACGCCGTCGCGTCGAGTTGGCCCGTATCCTTTTTGGTAGTTCCCATGCCGATGGCAGCAAAGCAGGAACAACGCTGCTGTTGGACGAGCCTACGAACCATTTGGATGCAGATAGTATTCAATGGCTTCGGGAGTTTCTGAGCCAGTACACGGGTGGATTGATCGTCATCAGCCACGATACGGGCTTACTTGATGCTGTCGTGAACAAAGTCTGGTTTCTCGATTCCATACGGGCGGAGATCGATACCTACAGTATGGGTTGGGAACGCTACCTGGCTGCCCGCTCAGTAGATGAACAACGTCGCCGCAGAGAACGAGCCAATGCGGAGAAGAAGGCAGCAGCTCTCCGAGCTCAAGCAGCCCACCTAGGAGCTAAAGCGACAAAGGCGGCTGCAGCTCATCAAATGGAACGGCGTGCCCAGCGGTTGCTCGATGAAGCTGCAGAGGTGCGCCAGGCGGAAAAGCATGCCAATATTGCTTTTCCAAAGCCGCTTCCTTGCGGGAAAACCCCACTTGCGGCACAGAATCTCTCCAAAACCTATGGCTCCCTCGAAGTGTTTTCTGGGATTGATCTGGCCATCGATAAAGGGAGCCGCGTCGTCATCCTTGGACTTAACGGTGCTGGTAAGACGACATTACTGCGCATTTTGGCGGGTGTGGAAGAGTCTGATGGAGATGGCATCGTTGTGCCGGGTCATGGACTGAAACGTGGCTACTTCGCGCAGGAGCATGACACTTTGCAATTAGATGCGAGTGTATGGGACAACATGGTACGACAAGCTCCAGATGCTGGGGCACAAGATCTGCGCGGTCTCCTCGGTGCTTTTATGCTGACCGAACAGATGTGGGAGCAGCCTGCTGGCACGTTGTCGGGCGGTGAAAAAACACGCTTGGCCCTGGCAAGCTTGGTCTGTTCCCAAGCTAACGTGCTGCTCTTAGACGAGCCAACGAACAACCTGGATCCGATTAGCCGGGAGCAGGTGCTCGAAGCGCTACGAACCTATGAAGGTGCTTGCGTACTGGTGACACATGATCCTGGAGCGGTAGAAGCACTAAAGCCTGAACGCGTTATTGTTCTTCCTGATGGTGTGGAGGATTTGTGGGGTGACGACTACATGGAGATCGTGACGCTCGCGTAGATCTCATCTATTGGTCCTCGAAGTTTCGACGTAATCAACCGGGGAGTGCTTTAATGCCCCTTTGAGCGGGGGTTACCCTCGGACTTTGTCTGAAATGACTCTTGCCGGCTAGCTTCCATACGGAAGTCTGGCCGGCAAGAGTCAAAAAGCGTCAGAAAAACGGGCTTAGCCGTTCTTCACCATGTTGCGAAGAACGTACTGCAGGATACCGCCGTTCCGGTAGTAGTCTGCCTCACCAGGTGTATCGATACGAACAACGGCGTCAAACGTCACGGTAGTTCCGTCCTCCCTGGTAGCGGTCACGTTCACAGTCTTGGGGGTGATTCCACTGTTCAGTTCGGTGATGCCCGCAATATCGTAGACTTCTGTGCCGTCCAGTCCCAGCGACGCGTGGCTTTCACCAGCGGGGAACTGTAGCGGAATAACGCCCATACCGATGAGGTTGGAGCGGTGGATACGCTCGAAGGATTCCGCGATGACTGCCTTCACACCCAGCAGTGCGGTGCCCTTGGCTGCCCAGTCGCGGGAGGAACCAGTGCCGTATTCCTTACCGCCGAGCACAACCAGCGGGACTCCCGCCGCCGCGTAATTCTGAGCAGCGTCGTAGATGAAGCTCTGCGGTGCATCCGGTTGGGTGAAGTCGCGGGTGTAGCCTCCACTTACACCGTCGAGCAGCTGGTTCTGCAGTCGGATGTTGGCGAAGGTACCGCGCACCATGATCTCGTGGTTGCCGCGGCGCGATCCGAAGGAGTTGTAGTCCTTTTGCGCGACCCCGTAGGAGTCAAGATACTGCGCAGCGGGCGTACCCGGCTTAATCGCGGAGGCGGGGGAGATGTGGTCGGTGGTGACGGAATCTCCCAACTTAGCAAGCACGCGGGCGCCCTTCACATCCGTGACGGGCTCCGGCTCCAGACCCATGCCATCGAAGTAGGGCGCCTTGCGGATATAGGTCGAGTCCTCGTTCCAGGCAAACGTGTCGCCCTCGGGAGTATCGAGGTTCTGCCAGCGGGTATCCCCGGCGAAAACATCCGCATAGTCCTTGGCGTACATATCTTCCGTGATCGAGGAAGAGATGATGGTGTCAATGTCCTCATCGGACGGCCAGATGTCGCGGAGGAATACCTCGTTGCCCTCGTAGTCCTTACCAAGGGGCTGGGTCTCGAAGTCGATGTCGAGCGTACCGGCAATGGCATAGGCGATGACCAACGGCGGGGAAGCCAGGTAGTTCATCTTGATATCGGGATTAATACGCCCTTCAAAGTTTCGGTTACCGGACAGCACCGAGCATGCGGCCAAGTCATTGTCCTGGATGGCCTGCGAGACTTCAGGAATGAGAGGTCCACCGTTACCGATGCAGGCGGTGCAACCATACCCGGACAGGTAGAAACCGAGCTTTTGGAGGTCCTCCCACAACCCGGCTGTCTCGTAGTAGTCCGTAACAACCTGGGAGCCGGGGCCCATCGTCGTCTTCACCCAAGGCTTCACGAAGAGTCCGCGCTGCACCGCATTGCGGGCAAGCAGACCAGCCGAGAACATGACGGATGGGTTGGAGGTGTTGGTGCAGGAGGTGATGGAGGCGATACCGACAATGCCATGGTCGATATCGAATTCTCCATGGTCGGCAGTCTCCACATGCACGGGACGGGAGGGCCTGCCTGCCAGATCGCCTTCACCGGCGGCATCGTCGGTGTACGTCCGGACCGCTTCACGCCAGGTTTCCTTTGCACGGTCGAGGGTAATGCGATCTTGGGGGCGCTTGGGGCCAGCGATGGAGGGAACAACAGTGCCAAGGTCGAGTTCAAGATATTCGGAGTACTCGGCTTCGACGCTGGGATCGTGCCAAAGGCCTTGCGCCTTGGTGTATGTTTCCACGCGCGCAATTGTGTCGTCGTCGCGTCCGGTGAGGCGCATGTAGTCAAGCGTCTCTTGGTCGATGGGGAAGATGGCACAGGTGGAGCCATATTCGGGAGACATGTTGCCGATGGTGGCGCGGTTAGCGAGTGGCACGGCACTGACACCGTCACCATAGAACTCGACGAATTTGCCGACAACACCGTGTTGACGAAGCAAATCCGTGATGGTGAGGACGACGTCTGTCGAGGTAACGCCCGGCTTAGTTTGCCCGGTGAGTTTGAAGCCCACGACGCGGGGAATCAACATTGAGATCGGCTGGCCCAGCATGGCAGCTTCAGCCTCAATACCACCCACGCCCCAGCCGAGGATGCCAAGTCCGTTCTCCATGGTGGTGTGAGAGTCCGTACCCACACAAGTATCGGGGTAGAGAACATGTTCGTTCTCCATGACGACCCGCGCAAGGTATTCGATGTTAACCTGGTGCACAATGCCAGTCCCCGGCGGAACCACACGGAAGTTGGAGAAGGCGCCTTGCCCCCATCGAAGGAACTGGTAGCGCTCTTCATTCCGCTCGTATTCAATAGCGACGTTCCGCTCAATTGCATCAGGAGTGCCGAAGAACTCGACGATAACGGAGTGGTCGATCACCATCTCTGCCGGGTTGAGAGGGTTAACCTGGTCAGGGTCGCCCCCCAGAGCAGAAACGGCCTGACGCATGGTGGCAAGGTCAACGATGCAAGGGACACCAGTGAAGTCCTGCATAAGGACACGGGCAGGAGTGAATTGGATTTCGACGCTTGGCTGAGCTGAAGGGTCCCAGTGCGCGAGTGCGTTGATGTGCTCCGCCGTAACATTGGAGCCATCCTCGGTACGTAGCAGGTTTTCTGCTAGTACTTTCAGTGCATAGGGCAACTTCTCGACTCCGGGCACAGAGTTGAGGTTGTAGTAGCTGTACTGCTGTCCATTCACCTCAAGGGTGTCTAGCGCGTTGAAGGAATTAAGGCTCATGCAGGCGCTCCGTTCTGAATGGTTCTTATCGTCTTTAGGGTACCGCACCGACTGGGCCTTTACCGAAGCGTCGGATACTCCCCAGGGTTCTCCTGTTAAACCGTGTGAGATACCGCGCCGCCTGGTCATATCAGTAGACTGGGGGAGTCCCCGTAGACCGAGAGAGGTTTCATGACTGATTCAGCACCGCTTCCTTCAGTTACGTCTGATCCGGCACTCCCAGAAGGTGTTAATCCTGCTGCTATAGCTGCAGATCTACAGAAGGATGGGGTATCAGCTACCCCAGAGTTAGAAGCCCCCCTTCGGGAACGCGTGGAGCTAGCACGCAGTAAGGGTATGGATCTGAAGATCGTCTATTATCCCGGTTCCGATAAAGACTTCACCGCACCTCGCAATCTAGCGGAGCTGCTGCATCCGCATGTCAGTGGCACCATTCTGGTGATGAACGATAAGCAGGTAGGTTCAGTTAGCCCCGTGTATCCCCGTTACGCGCTTGAGCGAGCGGAGAACAATGTCGATCGAGTGGTGGGGGCTGAGAATCTTTATGCCCCCCAGCAAGTTGTTCGGGCGGATACCTATATTCGGGACGTGGCCGGAAGTGGGCTAGATTGGGGACCACTGTCTGGAGGCATTGCTCTCACTGCAATTCTGTCAGTAACAGCAGTAGTTACGGTGATGAAGCGTAAGTTGGCACGTTTGCCGGTGGCAGCTGGGAACACGCACTAGTCTCGCAATTTTTTCGACGTGTTGAGGCAGCAGTTTTATCAATCTCAGTATCTGGAAACTGTTGCCTTTTTCGTATCACAGTAAATCCGCAGGTAGCCCAAAATGCCTGCTGACCTGCACATACTTACATGTATGTAATTATGTTAAACAAGTTTCATATGAGACCGAAGTGTCGTACGGTACTAATGTCACATAAGTGGAAAATGCCACATTCGTGGAAAGTGAGGACCGTGCTCGGGGAAGAACACGGTACTCATTTCCGCGTAAGTGGAGAGGAGTAGCCGTGGGCACCCCACATAAAGCCGACCGGAAGAAGACCATCAAGACGACTAGTCGCGCACTGGTCGGAGTTGGTGTCACCGGTGCCGTCGCATTCACCGGCGCTGGGCTCGGACAGGCTCAACCACACATCGATAGCCACCGGACGAGTTCGGGAGCAGAAGCCAATCTCGACGCACTGCTCAAGCAACTCGCCCACGCCAATCAAGACCTCGCCACCCTCAACAATCAATTGGGGCAAGACCGCGAACGTGCTAACAAGGCACTGGTTGACCTTCAACGTGCTCGTGCACACGCGGTAGACGCAAAAAAGGCTGCCGCGGAAGCGGCAGCCGAACTTGCCGCTGCCCATGACAATGTCTTGCGCGCACAACAGCAACTGAACGCTATTGCGGCAGACGCCTACCGCAACGCAGCGACGAGCAGTACCACCCTCGATCTAATGAGCGGGGAAGACCCGAACTCCGTCATGGCGCGCGATGCGGTTATCAGCCGTGCAGCAGCCCAGCAGAGTTCTGTTGTCGACGAGCTCAAACGAGCCCGCGCAGTGAGCGCTAATCGGTCCTCCCAAGCCAAGCAAGCAGCCGCTGCGGCAGAGGCAGCTACGCAACAAGCTGTGTCGCACAACCACGATGCGGAATCCGTTCTGCTTGCCGCACAAACCGCCGTCAATACCAAGCAGAAAGAGATTAAGCGTCTCGCTAAGAAGCGCACCGCTATTGCCAAAGAACTGCGTGATCTACAGGTGGCAACGGTTCGCTCCGATACCGAAACCGGCTCGGGCGTTGATACTGCAGCTCTCAAGTCGGGCCTGGAGCAAGGCCTTTACAGTACCGGCACTATTGCCCGGGCAGCCGGAAAGACTGCCATGTCCGCACATGTCGATGTCACCCACGTTTCTTCTGTGGCGGACCTCGCAAAGCTACCCGTCGAAGCACTGCAGTCCATTCCAGAATCTGAATGGCGCCGTCTGGGGAGCACCATCCAAGCGGAAGTCGCAAAGCAAAGCCCCGAGGCAGCAGTTGCTGTCGGTGTCGCCGAAGATGTCGCCATCAAGAGCATTCCGCATCTTTCTTTGGTGACCCGGAGCATAGATCTCCTCGCCAGCATTCCTGATGCAATCGAAGGTGATGGGAACGCCAACAGTGTAGTACCGGATTCCACGACCACTGATCCGTCCACCAGCACCACGACGGTGACGAACACTCCTGGCAGCACCCCATTCAGCCTCGATACGCTCTTCCTCTCCGCCCGCCAGAAGGTGGAGAAAGTGGTTCGTCGCGGCATGTCCCAACTCGGTGTGCCTTATGCCTGGGGTGGCGGCAACGTCTATGGGCCAACCCGTGGTATCCGCGATGGCGGCGTGGCAGACTCCTACGGCGACTACAACAAGATCGGTTTCGACTGCTCTGGCCTGATGGTTTACGCTTTCGCCGCTCTTGGATACAACCTGCCCCACTACAGTGGCTACCAGTACACCTCCGGCTTGCAGCTGCCGGTGTCGCAGATGAAGCGCGGCGACATGATCTTCTACGGGCCTGGTGGCAGCCAGCACGTTGCCCTTTACCTGGGCGATGGAATGATGCTGGAGGCTCCCTACTCTGGTGAGGTCGTCAAAGTGAATCCAGTCCGTTGGGATGGTATGTCCCCGTTCGTCGTCCGCATGGTGACGAGTTAACCCCGTATCACCTCGTCACTCGGCCGAGTGGCCATAATGCCACTCATTCCAGGCAGTGCCGCGCGCCCGCTGTACTGTTCTCAGCAGGGGGAGAAGCGCGGCTTCTGTCGTCTGTGCATACTTTCGAGCTACTGCCACAATGGCGTCTACATGATCAGCGGCCAGCAACAGCTGCAGATAACGACTATCAACGCTCAACGGGTAAAGGATAGAGTCGCTTATAAGTAGAGCTTCATCAATATCGATGAGAGCGTTTCGGAAATCTTCTTGCTGTGCAGCATCCGCAACCATAGAGGATGTCTCCAGACACCGTAATGACTCTTCCTCTGCCATCCTTAGGCTACCTAGGGCAGCACGCGGACCTTCATTGACAATGGGGGAGAGAGTCCCGTGAAAAGGAGTGAGATGCCACACAACCATCTGGGGTGCCACGACCGTGGCAGTAAGTATCTCAGAGGTAACAAAGACGCCATCCGGCCGCTCTACCGGGTGTCCCAATGCTAGTGCTGAACCACCAGCTGATGTGATCAACTCTCCGAGAGCCGTCACGGACATATGTGTTTGCGAAGGTGCCTCCAAGTGCCCAGTGTCAAGATGCGTAGGACCACTTGAGAGCTCTCCATAATCACCGGGTAACACCTGAACTAGCCGCATATCCCAGGCGCGGGTCATTCGCAGTAGTTCCGCTAGACCATGGTAGGTGTGACCATCGCCTGCCACCACTCGATGTTCGCGTGCCCACCGCAAAAGGGCCTCAATGACATCATCTGGGCTAGTTTCGCCTCGATGTAATGCAGGGAGCCACCATGCAGCGGAAAACAGGGGAGAAGCCATAGCAGTCATCTTAGTGACTATGCTTGAATCCATGTCTCGCTGGAATGATCGTTACGGCACGGATCCGCTTACGTCACGCGCTTCCGCCCGCCACTACCGGGAAGTCGAAGGTACCCGAGGGCTTATTATCGAAGATGCCGCGACCGAGTACTGTGGAGCTGTTGTGGGTTTTGAAAAGTCGGACAGTGGTGTTCTTGTGCGGCTGGAGAATCGGCACGGTCACGTTCGTGTCTTTCCGACTAAACCCGGTCTACTGCTATTAGAGGGCGAGCCCATTCACCTCGTGCGCCCCCGGACCACCCCACACAGACCAAAACTCTCCAACAGTGGTTCCCGCCTTGCCACACATCCGCAGCGCGTGCGCACTGCTCGCGCTTCCCGCATCTGGGTGGAAGGCAAGCACGATGCCCTTATCGTCCAACAAGTATGGGGACACGATCTCGCACAAGAGGGTATTGTCGTCGAAGAACTGGCCGGGCTGGACAATCTCCCTGAACGGCTAGCCCAATTTAGCCCCTCCCGAGTGCGGCGTGTCGGTGTCCTTGCCGACCACCTTATTACTGGCACTAAAGAGACCAAGCTGGTCACAGATGTTGGCGAGTTCGTGCTTGTCACAGGGCATCCCTTTGTCGACATTTGGGCGGCGGTAAAGCCCGCAACGGTAGGTATTCCTGCCTGGCCAGACGTACCCCGTGGCGAGGAGTGGAAGGCAGGTGTATGCCGACGTCTCGATTGGGGTACACCCCAGGAAGGGTGGCAGAGAATAGCCTCTCGCGTCAAAACTTATCGGGATCTTGATTCGACGCTCATTGGCGCCGTCGAGCGGCTCATCGATTTTGTAACGGAGCCGGGCGCTCTCTAAGAGAAGTCGTGACGGGCATCTTCGAGTCGATAATGAGCCCAACGATGCCGGTAGCGCAACAGCACACGCCAATGAGTATCACCCACGGATTCGCATGCCCCACCGCCGCCTCTCCAAAGAGCACACCGGCAGTAGTTCCCGGAAAACTGCCTACCACCGTAGCGAGAGCAAAAGGTGCGAGCTTCACAGGGGTTAAGGCGGCAGCGTAGTTGAGGACGGAAAAAGGCACGAAGGGGATGAGCCGTAACGACCCTACGGCGAGCCATCCGCGCTTCTCTAACCGCTCATTGAGCGCATCAAGCATAGGGTGATGAAGATGGTTCTCTACCCACCCCCGAAATACGTAGCGGGTGAGGACACACGCCACAATGGCGGAAAGGAGAGACGCACTCAAGCACACGGTTAGCGCGAGTAGAGGAGGGAAAAGTATTCCCGAAGTAAGGGTGAAGAGAGTTCGGGGGATGGGAAACAGTGTGAAGATGACGTAGCACAGGAAGAATACCAACGGGAACCAGCTACCTAGTTGGGCAACACCCTGCCTGACTACCACCAGCGGTGGCACATCGGTGAGTACAAGCAAGCCCACAAAGATCAGCAAGATTAGTGGGGCTGCGAGCTGTTTCCAGCGCGGAGCACCGCGAAATCCGGCCCATATTTCACGAGCAATGTAGACGAGCAACGACCACAGCTTTCGCAACGCGTTACGCGTCCGCGAAAGCAGTTCTTGCATCATTGCTCTTCCTTCTGTCGTCCCTGTTCAATGATAGAAAAACCCTGCAGCTTGGAAAGCCAAGTGCAGGGTTCATAGTTTGTGTCCGAGGGGGGACTTGAACCCCCACGCCCGTTCAATTGGGCACTAGCACCTCAAGCTAGCGCGTCTGCCTATTCCGCCACTCGGACTCACTGTGCAATTATCAGTCGCGATCCTGTGTAAAACATTTTCACGAGGTTGCTCGCATTAATTTACTGCAAACTTTGCCTGAACCCCAAATCGCCTGTACAACGCTAGTTTCAGAAGTGCAGTCACGGGCAGGCTAGGGCCTAGCGAACGGCTGACCCAACCGCTTCGGGCAGTGAAGAGAAGCCGTTCTCCCGCAGCTTCTTCGCCAAGCCTTTGTGAATTCGCCGCATCCAGAATGGTCCCTGGTAGATGAACGCGGTATACCCCTGGAGCAAGTCAGCGCCATGGGTAATGCGCTCCCACGCATCGTCAACGCTCTCAATGCCGCCACAGCCGATGAGGACAATTCGCCCCTGGGTCTTGGCATAAATGCGATCAAGAACCTCCAGTGCACGTGCCTTTTCCGGCTGCCCAGAGATGCCCCCTGGCCCCATCCTCGCAACCTTGGCCGCATCAGTGCGTAGACCGTCCCGGGAAATCGTGGTGTTGGTGGCTATAATTCCGGCAAGCTCAAGATCGAGGGCAAGATCAGTCACCGCATCAACATCCTCGTCGGAAAGATCCGGGGCGATCTTGACAAGTACTGGAACCTCAGACACCGCCTGGACACCCTCGAGGATGGGACGGAGCGATTCTACGGCTTGGAGATCTCGCAAACCTGGGGTGTTAGGGGAGGAGACGTTCACCACCAGGTAGTCCGCCAACGCACTCACGAGACGAGCCGAGGTGCGGTAGTCCGATACTGCTTCCTCCGGAGGCACCACCTTCGTTTTGCCGATGTTAATACCGGTGACGGTAGTGCCACGGCGACGACGTAGGTTGTTGGCGGCATAGCCGGCACCATGGTTGTTAAAGCCCATCCGGTTCAACAGTGCCCGGTCCTCTGGTAGACGGAAGAGACGCGGCTGCGGATTGCCAGGCTGCCCAGCAGCCGTCACAGTACCCATTTCTGCGTAGCCGAACCCCATTGCACCCCATGCATCGGATGCGGCAGCGTTCTTGTCGAAACCAGCGGCCAGCCCCAGTGGCGCGGGGAAATGTACCCCGAACAAATCCTGTGCCAGAATCTCGTCGTTGTAGCTGAAGATTGGGCGTGCCAAACGTCCTAATACAGGCACCAGATGGAGCGTCTTGATCATTCCAAACACGAAGGTGTGGATCTTCTCCGGGGGAAGAAGGAACATTGTCCGCTTCACAACGTCATACAACACGAGGTACCTACCTGCTGGGTTAGGGGCTGTCATGTCTATCTTGCCATTGTTTAGGTTAAACTGCTGAACAGACCGGTAGGAACGCCATTCCCCCGGCAGTGACATAGCCGCTACCACTAGGCGGTGCTCGAAATACACAGCACGCACCACAAGGAGCAAGCGTGGAGACCATGAATTGGGCACAGACAATTGTGCTCTCCATCGTGCAGGGCTTAACGGAATTTCTTCCGGTATCCTCCTCCGGCCACCTCAATATCGTTTCTCGCCTCTTCTGGGGCGAAGACGCCGGCGCATCCTTCACCGCCGTTATCCAGTTGGGGACGGAGCTCGCCGTGCTGGTCTTTTTCGCGAAGGATATTTTCCGCATCGTCAAGGCCTGGTTTAAGGGGCTACTCCACAAAGAATGCCGAGATGATTTCGACTATAAGATGGGCTGGTACGTCATCGCCGGCACCATCCCCATCGGCATCATTGGGTTCTTCGGAAAGGACCTTATTCGCGACAACGCCCGCAGCCTCTGGCTCACCGCGAGCGTCCTCATCATTTTCTCCTTTGTGTTCTTAGCTGCCGAAAAATGGGGGCCACAGAAGCGTGACTTCGACCAGCTCACGCTGAAAGACTCCCTCATCATGGGTTTCGCCCAATGCCTCGCGCTCATCCCGGGCGTGTCCCGCTCCGGTGGCACAATCTCCGCCGGCCTGTTTATTGGTCTCAAGCGCTCCGTCGCTACCCGGTATAGCTTCCTACTCGCCATTCCTGCAGTGTTAGCCTCCGGTATTTTCTCCCTCCCCGATGCGTTTAATCCGGTGCATGGGCAGGCAGCAAGTGCTCTCCAACTCGGTGTCGGCGTTGTGATTGCCTTCGTCTTGGGCTACGCCTCCATCGCCTGGCTACTGAAGTTCGTGGAAAAGCATTCCCTCAACTGGTTTGCTGGGTATCGCATCGTGGTGGGCATCATCGTCCTTATCTTGCTGGGAACCGGGGTGCTTGCTGCATAGTGTCCCGTCGTCTCTTTGTCTTTGACCATCCCTCCCGCTGCATCGTTGGCGCAATCGGAGAATATCCTGACCAAAGCTACTATCTGCAGGTAACACAGGATCAACAGCTCGTCTCTGTAGAACTCGATGCACTCCAGCTGCGGCTCATCGCCAAACGTATCGATCAGCTTTTGGACGATGTGGGGGACTACTACAACCTGCGTATCCCACACCGATCCCGGCGACTAGAGGATCTGTCGCCACTGGATATGCCGCTCGATTCTGAATTCCTCGTAGGAACCATCGGATTGGCCTGGAGCGAAGAAGAATCAGCTGTCATTCTCGAGCTCCTCGCTTTTACTGCCGGTGACTTTGACCAGTCTCTCATGATGTCCGATGACGCAGAAAATGGTCCGGACGCTGTCCGCATTCTCCTACGTCCCCAGCTCGCCCGACAGTTCGCGCACCGCACCGCTGTGGTGTATACGGCAGGACGCCCACTCTGTCCGCTTTGTGGTGAACCGATCGGCCCAGAGGGCCACATCTGCGCCCGGCTCAATGGCTACCGCCGCGATCTCAGCGATGTCATCGACCGTCTCACCGATTATCAACGCTAGGCTGCACACGCACCGCAGCAGCGCTATTAGGTACAGTGGCCAAAAACCGTTACGGGTGCAAATTTTTCTCCCTCTGCGTGCAACCCTTCACCCGAGACTACGATAGGGGAGATCGCCCAGTAGACTGGGTGCTATGTACGCATGGCCTTCTGTTTCAGTACCTTCCCTCCTCGGTACACCTGTCCCGCTCCAGCTTCGTGACACATCCCGCGGAGATTTGGCTCCCGTCACGCCCGGAGAAACCGCAGGGCTCTACGTCTGCGGTATTACTCCCTACGATGCGACGCACCTAGGCCATGCAGCCACGTACGTCACCTTCGATCTCATCAACCGCATTCTGCGCGACAACGGGCATAAGGTGCACTATGTCCAAAACGTCACTGACGTTGACGACCCACTTTTTGAACGTGCCGACCGCGACGGTGTGGACTGGCGCGAGTTGGGCAATGAGCAGACAGACCTTTTCCGAAGCGATATGGAAGCGCTACGGGTCATTCCGCCAGATCACTACGTTGGCGCTACTGAGGTTATCGACGAAGTGGTGGAATTCATTCAGAAGCTTTTCGATAACGGCGCTGCCTATCAGATATCTGTTGATGACGATCCCGAATATCAGGATGTGTATTTCCCGGTAACTGCCACCCCACAGTTTGGCTACGAATCCGGATATAACGCCGAGACCATGGCACACTTCTTTGCGGAACGTGGCGGAGACCCAGAACGCGTCGGGAAACACCACCCCCTCGATGCTCTGCTGTGGCGTCAACAGCGTCCTGGTGAACCGGCGTGGGATTCCCCCTGGGGGGCAGGCCGCCCCGGCTGGCATATCGAATGTGCTGCCATTGCGCTGAACCGTCTGGGAACTTCCTTCGACATCCAGGGCGGCGGCTCAGATCTCATCTTCCCCCATCACGAATTTTCCGCCGCCCACGTTGAAGCTGCGACCGGGTGCGAACGTATGGCTCGACACTACGTCCATACCGGTATGATTGCTCTCGACGGAGTCAAAATGTCGAAGTCCCTGGGCAACCTCGTTTTCGTCTCTAAACTACGCGCTCAAGGAGTACATCCTAGCGCCATCCGACTAGGCATTTATGCCGGGCACTACGCCGCCGACCGAGACTGGTCCGACACTGTGTTAGCAGACGCAGTCACCCGACACCGTCGATGGCGTGAAGCATGTGAGCAGCCAGTTGGTGTACCTGCCGCAGATACCGTCCAGAAAGTCCGAGAGGCACTTTCCCATGACCTTGACACACCGCGCGCATTAGCCCTCATTGATGTTTGGGCAGAAGAGACACTCCGGGGGCTAGGGGATGACACAACAGCTCCCGCCACCATCCTTACTCTTCTCGATAGTCTGCTGGGAGTTCGCTAAGTGGAGAAAAACACTGCGCTGCTCGACGCCATGCAGCGCCGTGTCGTCATCGGTGATGGCGCTATGGGCACGATGCTGCAGGCCGAGGACCTCACCCTTGACGACTTTAACAACCTTGAGGGCTGTAACGAGATCCTCAACCTCACCCGCCCTGACGTCATCCAAAAGATCCATCGCACCTATTTCGAAGCGGGTGCCGACGCCGTCGAAACCAACACTTTCGGCTGCAACGTCTCTAACCTTGCTGACTACGACATCCAAGACAAGATTTTCTCTCTCGCCTTCGCTGGAGCACAGCTTGCTCGGGGTGTGGCAGACGAAATGGGGCCCTCCGCCGACGGCACCCCTCGTATGGTGTTGGGTTCTCTTGGACCTGGCACCAAAATTATTTCACTAGGGCATATTGACTTTGAGTCGGTGAGAGATGCCTACCAACAGTCAGCTCGTGGACTCATCGAGGGTGGGGCAGATGCCATTCTCATCGAGACCTGTCAGGACCTTCTTCAGGTGAAAGCCGCGGTTATCGCTGCTAAAGCCGCTATGCAGGATGTCGGGAGAACTCTTCCAATCATCACGCACGTCACCCTTGAAACCAACGGTGCCATGTTGGTGGGCTCAGATATTACAGCCGCACTGACGTCAATCGAACATTTGGGTATCGACATGATTGGTATGAACTGCGCGACCGGCCCGGAAGAGATGTCGGAGCACCTCCGATACTTATCGCAGCACTCTTCCGTCCCTGTCTCCGTTATGCCCAACGCTGGACTTCCAGTAGTTGGACTCAATGGTGCAGAATATCCCCTCCAGCCAGAAGAGCTCGCAGACGCGCTCACTCACTTCGTCGATAAGTACAAACTGTCTCTGGTGGGAGGATGCTGTGGCACAACCCCTGCGCACATCAACGAAACCGCCCAGGCAGTGAAAGCTCTTCAGCTGGGAAAGCGGGCTCCTTCACCCGAAGACTGTGTAGCTTCGCTCTACACAGCCACCCCACTGCGCAGCGATGCTGGCGTCACTCTTATCGGTGAACGTACCAACACCAACGGCTCCAAAGCCTTCCGTGAGGCCGTCCTTGCCGGCGACATGGAAACCGTCCACGATATCGCCCGTCGTCAAATTCGTGACGGAGCGAACATGCTGGATCTTTGTGTGGACTATGTTGGGCGAGACGGCACCCAAGACATGGCGCCCATCGCCAAGCTACTATCGACCCAGTCCACCCTGCCCATCATGTTGGACTCTACAGAACCCGCCGTCATCGAAGCTGGCTTGCAGGCTCTTGGTGGACGGTGCGCAGTTAACTCCGTGAACTTCGAAGAAGGGGAGGGGCCGGAGTCTCGTTTCCACCGAATGATGACGGTGGTGAAGAAACATGGTGCAGCAGTCGTCGCACTGACGATTGATGAAGAGGGCCAAGCTCGCACTAAAGAACGCAAAGTGGAGATTGCCGAGCGTCTGGTACAGACTCTCACCACAACCTGGGGAATGCATGTATCCGACATCATCCTTGACTGTCTTGTTCTGCCTATTACGACAGGCCAGGAAGAGGTGCGCCGCGATGGCATTGAGACAATTGAAGCTGTTCGGGAAATGCACAAGCGCTACCCCGATGTGCACTTCACCGTCGGCCTTTCCAACATCTCTTTCGGCCTTAGTCCAGCGGCTCGCCAAGTTCTCAACTCTGTCTTCCTCAACGAGTTGATGGAAGCGGGACTCGATACTGCCATCGCGCATAGTTCCAAGATTCTTCCCATGAACAAGATCGAGGATGAGGCCAAGGAGGCCGCGCTTGACCTCATCTGGGATCGTCGCGACAGAGTGGAGAACCCCCTCCAGCGCTACATGGACCTTTTCGAAGGCGTCGATGCGTCCAGCATGCGCGAAGCCAGAGCAGAAGCGCTCGCCGCGTTACCGCTCATGGAACGCCTACAACAGCGAATTGTCGATGGTGAACGTAGTGGGATCGAAGAGGATCTCACTGCAGCACTCGACGAAAAACCAGCACTTGAGATTATCAACGATGTCCTCCTTGAAGGCATGAAAACCGTTGGTGAGCTCTTCGGGGCAGGACAGATTCAACTTCCCTTCGTGCTGCAATCCGCGGAAATCATGAAGATTGCAGTCTCCTTCCTCGAACCGTTTATCGAACGGACAGAAGGGGAGGAGACGTCCAAAGGCAATATGCTCCTCGCCACTGTGAAAGGCGATGTGCACGACATCGGCAAGAACCTCGTCGATATCATTCTTTCTAACAATGGCTATGACACCGTCAACATTGGTATTAAACAGCCCATCAACAACATTATCGAAGCGGCAGAAATCAACAACTGCGACGTCATCGGTATGTCTGGTCTACTGGTGAAGTCCACAGTCGTGATGAAGGAAAACCTCATTGAGCTAAACGACCGTGGACTTGCCCAGAAGTACCCCGTTGTCCTGGGCGGGGCTGCACTGACCCGCGGCTACGTCGAAGACGATCTAGCAGAGATCTATGAAGGTGAGGTCTACTACGCCAAAGACGCCTTTGAGACACTGCGGCTGCTCGGCGAAATCATGGACGCAAAACACGGACGTCGTGTCATCGACTTCGCCCCAGAAAGTCCGGCCGCACTGGCAGCCTTGGCTGCTGAAGAAGAACGAGCGAAAAAGAAAGCGGCCCGTCTTGAGCGGCGCGAACGTTCCAAGCGCATTGCGGAAAAACGGGCTGCTCAGCAGGAGGACATCGTTATTCCGGAACGCTCCGAGGTGGCAGTGGACGTCCCCTTAGCAACCCCACCCTTCTGGGGTACCCGCATCGTGAAGGGCATACCTTACCAAAATTATGTCAGTACTCTCGATCATCGTGCACTCTTCCTCGGACAATGGGGCTTGCGGCCGACACGTGGGAGTGATGGCCCTGACTACGACGAACTCGTCGCAACCGAGGGTGAGCCACGGCTTCGTCTCTGGCTCAACGAAATGTCCACCCGGGGCGTACTCAATGATGCTTGCGTTGTCTACGGATACTTCCCTGCAGTGTCAGAAGGGAATGACATCGTCATTCTCACCGAGCCTCGACCAGATGCACCAGAGAGGCTTCGTTTCACGTTCCCCCGCCAGCAGCGCCCCCGCTTCCTCTGCATTGCCGACTTTGTTCAGTCTCGCGCCCGCATGGAGCAGACTGGGCAAGTTGATGTTCTACCGTTCCAAGTTGTCACCATGGGTACTCCTATCGCTGACTATGCTGATGAGTTTTTCGCCCAGAACGACTACCGCAATTACCTTGAGACACATGGTTTATCGGTTCAGCTCACCGAGGCTCTCGCCGAATACTGGCACGAACGTATTAGACACGAACTCAAACTGTCTGATGGCTCCTCCGCCGGCTCAGAGGACTCCATAGACAAAGCTGACTACTTCGATCTCAAGTATCGGGGTGCACGCTTCTCCTTCGGTTATGGCGCCTGCCCAAACCTAGAAGACCGTGAAAAGATGATGGAGCTTCTCGAACCTGAACGGGCAGGTATCGTCTTGTCGGAGGAATACCAGTTGCACCCCGAGCAGTCCACAGACGCTTTCGTCCTCTACCATCCTGAGGCGAAGTACTTTAACACCTAACGCACGACACCAACCTGAATAGTAAAGAACGGACAGTACGCGTGAGCACTCTCAAAGCAGTTCTTTGGGACATGGACGGAACCCTCGTCGACACTGAAGTCCTCTGGGACAAAGCTATCTACAGCACTATGGAGGACGCGGGAGCCCCTCTAACCCCAGAACAACGTGTTCTTACCATCGGTATGAGCATGGACAATCTTCTGGACGCCCTCGCCGGGTTCGCGGGAGGTGCTGACGATGGCCTCATTCGCACGATCAATGACAAGATCATTGCAACGATGGGGGAGCTCTACCAGACAGAAATGCAGTGGCAGCCCGGAGCTATGAACATTATCCAGGAGATTCGTGCGGCTGGCATTCCCCAAGCACTCGTCACCAACACTCAACGGGTTCTCACTGACTTGGCCCTCCGCAAAGTGGGTAAGGAGAATTTTGCAGTGAGCGTCTGTGGGGATGAAGTTCCCTCCGGTAAGCCTGCCCCAGATCCTTATCTTCGTGCTGCGGAGCTGCTTTCTGTATCGCCCAGGGAGTGCTTGGTCGTTGAAGACAGCATGACCGGAATCGCTTCGGGGCGTGCTGCTGGCTGCCATGTTCTTGGCATCCGTACTGAGAATCCCCTCACTCCCGGTGATGGCTACGATATTTGGGAGTCTCTCACTGGTGTTACCCTTACTGATCTCCAGCGTTACGTAGGGAACTCACTGCCCTTATAGTCCGAATAACTCTGCACGTCAGAAAAGTGGAATAATACGAATCGTGAAGAACTTCGAAGACCTATTCGCTGAACTCCTGGAAAAATCCGTGAGCCGCCCTGCGGGCTCCGGAACCGTTGCTGCGCTCGATGGAGGGCTCCATTCCCTTGGTAAGAAAGTTGCGGAGGAAGCCGGCGAAGTGTGGTTGGCTGCTGAATACCAGTCTGATGACGAGCTGTCTGAAGAAATCTCGCAACTTATCTACTGGCTGCAGGTCATTATGGTGAAACGCGGTCTCACTCCCGCCGACATCTACAAATTCCTCTAATCGACATCTGAAAGGTAGCTGCCGTGCTGCGCATTGCTATTCCGAATAAAGGCGCCCTTTCCGAGCCTGCTCAGGAGATGCTGAAGGAAGCCGGGTATCGTGCTCGAGCTGACCGGAAGGATCTTACTGTGGTGGACTCCTCCAATGGAGTCGAGTTTTTCTTCCTTCGCCCCAAGGACATTGCAATCTATGTCGGGAACGGTCAACTAGATCTTGGCATTACCGGCCGTGACCTGGCGATCGAATCTCAGGCACCCGTTCGGGAACGCCTTGGTTTGGGATTCGGTGGTTCGAGTTTCCGCTATGCAGCGCCTGCTCATGAAGAGTGGAGTGTTGAGAAAATCGGGGGCAAAACTATTGCCTCCGCCTACCCGAACCTCACTCGTTCCGATCTTGCGTCACGGGGTATCAATGCCACCGTCATCCGCTTGGACGGAGCTGTCGAGATTTCCATTCAGCTTGGCGTAGCCGATTGCATTGCAGACATCGTAGAATCTGGACGCACCCTACGCGCCCATGGCCTGGCCCCTTTCGGTGAACCTCTCTGCGTATCCGAGGCCGTGCTTATCGAACGTGACAGTACCGAGGACGATAGCCCTGAGCTGGCGCATGCTAAGGAAACACTCGCAGGCCGTTTACAGGGTGTCTCTTACGCAAAGAAATATCTCATGCTGGACTACGACTGCCCACGAGAGTTGCTCGATAAAGCTATCGAGCTCACCCCCGGTATTCAGTACCCAACGGTATCCCCGCTCTCTAATGACGGCTGGTGCGCAGTCCGCGCAATGGTTCCCCGGAAGGGAATAAACGCTCTCATGGATGAGTTGCACGCTCTTGGTGCAAGCGCCATTCTCGCGTCTGATCTCCGTACTTGCCGCTTGTAGCCACCGCGCTATAGACCTCTCTCTGACGTCCGACGAGTTCGCTACTCCTCAGATGTCAGTTGTGGGATTCGCCGGGCCAACCAGGATAATCCGGCAACGTCCCGCCGAATTCTGGACAGTACTGTTGAAACGCGCACCAGCTGCAGAGCTTTGACGCGCGCGGAATGAACTCGCCAGTCGCTCCACACTGTCTAATATCGTTCCAGAGACGCACAACTTCACGCTCAGTGTCGAGAAGTTCTGCCGCAGACGGGCGGCTTACTATCGTCTCGCCTGTTTTCAGATAGATGAGCTTCATCTGGTCCGGTACAGTGCCATAAACGCGCCAGTACATCAGACTATAAAGACGCATCTGGAATTCCACCGATCCGGAATAGCGGGGGAGAGGCTTCTTACCGGTCTTGTAGTCGACGATCCGTACTTCTCCTGTCGACGCTACATCTAGTCGGTCCATAAATCCTCGCACTGGCGTCGCATCTGGCAGCACTGTGTGGATGTATTGTTCGCGACCAGTAGGGTCAAACCTTCGAGGATCCTCAACATGGTAGTAGTTAAAAACCAGGGCAGCACAATCGTTCAGGAATCGACGCTCCTCGCCAGCGGGGACTACTGTCGGATCTTCCTCTGCTCGGAGCGCTTCAAAGGTTTCCGGAAGTAGCCCAATAGCTGCATCGGGATTCCGCTCCGCGGGCGGCAGACCGAAGAGTTTCTCGAAAACAGCATGCACTACCGTTCCTTTAAACTGCGCCTCAGTGGTGGGCTCAGGAAGTCGATCAATCGCCCGGAAGCGGTAGAGGAGAGGACACTGGCGAAAGTCGTTAGCGCGAGAGGCAGATAAGGCAATGGGCTTCGATGCAGTAGGCTTAAGAGGTTGAGAAGCTTCCCCCGAAGCTTCGTCCTGGGTCCGTTCGTTCGTCATATTTGGCAGCGTACACGGTCACAGTGACACAACACGTCCGGAACCGGATCAAAGGAGCAGAATGCGTTCTCAGGGACCTTTCGCTGAAGGTGACCGCGTCCAACTGACTGACTCAAAGAGTAGGCACATCACTCTCACCCTCCAGGCGGGCGGACGTTACCACACCCATCAAGGGTTTATTGCGCATGACGACATCATTGGACAGCCCGAGGGGTCCTCTATCGAATCCTCCGCGGGTGGTAGCTATTTGGCGCTACGCCATCTGCTTGTCGATTACACTCTTTCGATGCCTCGTGGTGCGGCAGTCGTCTATCCCAAAGACGCTGCCCAAATCTTGATGGAAGGAGATATTTTCCCTGGTGCCAGAGTCCTCGAAGCAGGCGCTGGCTCTGGTTCACTCACCTGTTCGTTGCTGCGGGCAACCGGCCCTACCGGACACGTCTATTCTTACGAAATCCGCGGCGACCATATGGAGGTTGCTGAACGGAACGTCGTCGAGTTTTATGGTGAGCATCCGAACTGGTGGACACTCCAGCAAGGAGATCTAGCTGAGGTCACCCGAGGGGACATCCCGGATGGTGTTGATCGCATCGTTCTCGACATGCTGAGCCCTGAAGATTGCCTTCCCGCGGTAAAAGATCTCATCAACCCCGGTGGCGTCCTTATTTGTTATGTGACGACGGTGACGCAGTTATCACGTTTCATCGAATCGCTTCGCGAACAGCAGTGTTGGACTGAACCTCGCGCATGGGAGAGCTTTGTGCGCGAATGGCACGTGGTGGATCTCGCTGTACGTCCTGAACACCGGATGCAAGCCCATACTGCTTTCCTCATCTCCACTCGACGACTTGCCGATGGCACAAAACCTCTTCCCCCTCGGCGAAAAGCACGGCGCTCCTAAGGTTTTCTGGGTTACCCTAGAAGCGATTATGCTGCCCGCTTAGCGGGCCGTTACCGTTAGTACCTACAACCTTTATAGCTGCACCATTATGACTGAAGTAGACGACCTCAAGACCAAGTTGCATAGCCTTGAGACGCGCAACATCAAGCTGGCTGAACTCCTCAAAGCCTCTCGTGAACAAATCAACGAGCTGAAAGAAGAGCTCGATTCCCTCTCGTCCCCACCCACCGCGTTTGGAGTCGTCCTTAACCCGCGTCTTCTCGACAACATGGACCTTGACAACAAGACGGCAATGTCGATCGATGTCTTTACTAGTAATCGGCCAATGCGCGTCTCGTTGAGCCCCAACATTAAGATCACCGATATCCATGTGGGCACCACCGTACGGTTGAACGATGCCCTCATCGCGGTGGAGATTGTTGATACCCCCGCGGCTGGCCAGATTTTTAAGGTGCAAGAGATGGTCGACGACTCTCATGCGCTAGTAGCCAACCACACGAACGAAGAACGTGTAGTCACGTTGGCGCAGTCCCTTGTCGATGGAGTTGAGACCGAGCAGGGCGTTCGTAAAGTGCGTATCGGTGATTCTCTCATCGTTGACGAGCGTATGAACGTGGCACTACATCATGTGGAGCGCGGTGAGGTGGAGCAGCTCATCCTCGAAGAGGTTCCGAACGTCGCCTATTCTGACATCGGTGGTCTTGAACCGCAGATCCAGCAGATTAAAGACTCTGTTGAGCTTCCTTTTCTTCATCGCGACTTGTATGCCGAATATGACCTCCGCCCGCCCAAAGGCGTACTACTCTACGGCCCTCCTGGTTGCGGTAAGACTTTAATCGCAAAAGCCGTCGCTAATTCATTGGCTCAGCAAATTGCCGAACGGCAAGCAGCTGCAGCAGGCGAAAAGAAGCCTAGAAAGATGCGCGCTGAATCCTTCTTCCTCAATGTGAAGGGCCCGGAACTCCTTAACAAATATGTTGGTGAGACAGAGCGCCAGATTCGACTCATCTTCCAGCAGGCGCGAGATAAAGCGAACGACGGTAATCCCATGATCATCTTCTTTGATGAGATGGATGCAGTGTTCCGGACCCGTGGGTCTGGCATTTCTTCTGATATGGAGAACACTGTCGTGCCCCAGCTTCTTGCCGAGATTGATGGCGTGGAAAGCCTGGAGAACGTCATTGTCATCGGTGCTACGAACCGAGAAGACATGATTGACCCCGCAATTTTGCGGCCCGGACGTCTCGACGTGAAAATCTGCATTCGCCGTCCTGACGAAGATGGTGCACGAGATATTCTCGCAAAGTACCTCAACCGGGCTGTGCCTCTCTCCGCTGCCACTATCGCTGAGCTGGGTGGAGGAGACACCGACGTTGCCTATCAGGAACTCATTAACCGCACGGTGGAGCGCATGTATGCACCAATCCCGGAAAACGAGTTCATTGAAGTAACCTACCGAGATCGCTCGACGGAAATTCTCTATTTCAAGGACTTTGTCTCCGGCGCGATGCTCCACAACATTGTGGATCGTGCAAAGAAGTCTGCAATTAAGGCAAAACTTGAGGGCAAACCGGCAGGCATCACTGAGCAGTTCATGCTGGACGCTGTTGCTCTTGAGTACTCACAAAACGAAGATCTGCCCAACGCTAACCGTCCTGATGAGTGGGCTCGTGTGTCTGGAAAGAGAGGCGAACGGATCATTGATATTCGACTACTTTCACAGTCATCGACCCGTGAGTAAGTACGCCAGGTCTCTTGGCACTGAAGTGGAATTTGGCATTGTTACTCCAGACAATCCTCTCCTCAGTCCGATTTCCAGTTCCACCGATGTTGTACTGGCGTATGCCTACTCCTTGGGTATGGCTGCCGATTCTCGAACTCGCTGGGATTATTCCCCCGAGCATCCCTTGCGTGATGCACGCGGCTACGACCTGGGTATTGCGCGGCCGAGCCCACGTATCAACCCCAATGCTCCGGGTCTCGCCAATCTTGTCCTCTCCAACGGCGGACGCTTCTACGTTGATCACGCACACCCCGAGTTTTCAACGCCGGAAGTCGCGGATCCCCTCGACGTTGTTATCTGGGATAAAGCGGGGGAGAGAATAGCGTACGAGGCGACAAAGATCCTCGCGTCTCTCCCCGACTCTTATCCAGTTGTGCTTTACAAAAACAATGTCGACGGCAAAGGTGCCTCTTACGGGGCACACGAGAACTATCTCGTGAAACGGTCCCTGGATTTTACGCTGCTCGCGCAGCAACTCATGCCGTTCTTTGTTACACGCACGGTCTACACCGGTGCTGGTCGTGTCGGCATTGGTACCACCAGCCAGGACACCGGGTTCCAGATCTCACAACGCGCAGACTATATCGAAACCGATATCAGTTTGGAGACCACCCTTAATCGAGGTCTCATTAACACTCGCGATGAACCGCACGCTGACGAAGAGATGTGGCGGCGTCTCCATGTCATTGTCGGTGACGCCAATATGGCGGAAGTTGCCACCTACCTCAAGGTAGGACTGACCATGCTGGTCATCATCGCTATCGAAGCTGGTGTCGATTTTTCTGATCTCGTACTAGAAGACCCTGTTGAGGCAGTAAAAATGGTCTCCCGTGATCTCACCTTGCAGGTTCCGCTCCCTCTGTTGTCGGGGGGGCAAATGACGGCACTAGATATTCAAGAACAGTACCGCAGCCGTGTCTACGCTTTCCTTCACGGAAAACGAAATCCGCATGTTCCTGCCACGCCTCACCATCACAGCTGTTTTTCCAAAGAACGTACTGATGACCTCTGTAAGTGGTGGGATAAGGTGTTGATAGATCTCCGCACAGATCCCTTGAGCACCTCCAACTATCTGGACTGGACGGCGAAACTAGCACTGCTCACCAAGCTTCAACGGCGCTACCAGTGTGGGTGGGATGATGCCCGGCTCACTGCCCTCGATTTTGCCTATAGCGATCTCCGCCCTTCCGGTATATACAACAAGTTAGTTGCTGCTGGTCGCATGCAACGTCTGATCGATGAGCCAGTGGTCCGTACCGCAGTTATGCACGCTCCAACGACGACACGTGCCTGGTTGCGGGGTACCTTAGTAGAAAAGTTCGGTTCAGCCATTGTCGCAGCTTCGTGGGACAGTATCTCCGTCGCAGGTCCCAACGATGGCGTATACACGTTGCGTATTGACGATCCGCTCTCGCTGGGGGCGGCGAACTGCGCTCCTATTGTGGACAATGAAGACAACCCCCAGACGATCCTGCGACGGGTCTCGTCAGAACTGTTGAAAGGAGAACGCTAATGCCACAGGCACAGGTTTTCGGAGGCCACGGTAATGGTGGAGATGACGATGAGTTTGGCGGCGGCCAGGCTAATCTGCATGCATCTGTCGACGAAGCCGACGACCTCCTCGACGAAATTGACAGCATGCTCGATACCAATGCTGAACAGTTCGTCCTGTCCTTTATCCAAAAAGGTGGAGAGTAACTTATGCGTCGTCGCATCGCGGGAGTAGAAACTGAATACGGCATTGCCTGCATGCTAAACGGTAAGCAGCGGCTCAACGCCGATGAAATTGCCCACCACTTTTTTACACCCGTTATTCACATCTACCATTCGTCGAACATTTTCACGAAGAATGGCTCGCGGCTCTACCTCGATGTTGGTTCCCATCCGGAATACGCCACCTGCGAATGCGACTCCGTTGATCAACTTGTCACCTATATTCGTGCAGGTGACGAAGATATGAATGAGCTTGCCATCCTTGCTGAGCAAGGATTGTCCCACAGCAACATCGGCGGCGACGTCTACATTTTTAAGAACAACACCGATGCCTCTGGAAACTCATTCGGCTCCCACGAGAACTACCTTATCGAACGCACCGATGACTTCTTCCGCATTTCCCAAGCTCTTATTCCCTTCCTGGTAACACGACAGCTCATATGCGGAGCAGGAAAAGTTCTCACCGATCCCCACACAGGGGAGACGACCTTCCGACTATCTCAACGCGCAGAGCACGTCTTCGATGGAGTCTCCTCTGCGACAACACGCTCACGGCCCATCATCAACACCCGTGATGAACCGCTGTCAGACTCCTCCCTTTACCGAAGGATGCACGTCATCGTAGGGGACTCGTCGATGGCCGAGCCCACCACAGCGCTGAAGCTAGGCTCCACTCTCCTTATGCTGGAAATGTTGGAAGAAGGTGTCGAGGTCCCCAACTTCTACCCACAAGATCCGATTGAGGCCATCCGTATCGTCTCTCATGGCCTGGACGGGCGAGCAGAATTCCCGCTTAAAGCGGGCGGCACTGCGACAGCACTCCAGGTCCAACAGGTTTTCTGCGATGTCGCCACTCGTTATCTGGCCCATCGTCCAGCCGATTTACAGACGTCACGTTACCTCTGGGTGGTGGAACTGTGGACAAAAGTACTCACTGCGGTTGAATCGGGTGACCTGAGCCCCATTGCTGCCGACATCGATTGGGTCATCAAGAAAACTCTTCTCGACAGGCAAATTGCACGCCATGGCATTGAGCTTTCTGATCCTCGCTGCGCGAAACTCGATCTGACGTACCACGATGTCCGTCCCGGACGAGGTATTTTCCCGCTGATGGAGGCACGTGGACTCATCAACCGGCTGACAGACCCTTTAGAAGTCGAGAAAGCGAGAAATGTCCCTCCCAATACCACTCGCGCCAACATGCGAGGGCGTTTTATCGCACAATGTCTTGACTCAGAAACCCCTTTCTCTGCCGACTGGACGCATATTAAACGCCTGTCCTACGACCCGTGCGAACTAGAGCTCAACGATCCGTTCGTGCCTATGACACCCGAAGCTGAGTCCCTTATTTCGAGCATTGGATGAATTACCATCAAGGTGTGCCTACCCCCAAAGTCTCGCCGCTAGAACGTCAACTCAATCTCGTGATCGCGCTCCTCAACACGCCGGTCTATCTCACTGCGGATGAGATCCGGCAAACTGTAGCAGGCTACTCTGCAGATAATGGAGAAGCTGGCCGACAAATGTTTGAACGCGATAAGCAAGCCCTCAAAGACCTGGGTATTCCCATCAGCGTGGATAGCACAGATGAAAAGGGCAATATTCCCGGATATCGCATCATCAAAGAAGACTACCAACTCGCTCCACTATCCTTCACCTCGGCAGAGCGCACCGTCATCAATCTTGCCATGCAGCTCTACACTGCTGATGGCTACGGAGAGTTGCAAAGTGGCTTCGACAAACTGCAACATGACGATGACGGCACCCACCCCGGGCTCATCAACTTCGCGTCCGCAACAACCGAGCAAGATCTAACCCGACTGAGTACCCTCTCTGAGGCAGCAGCGCACCACAGTACCGTCACCTTCCACTACCACACCGCACAAGCACTCACTACAGAAGAACGTGAGGTGGAGCCTTGGGGGGTGGTCGCTGACAACGGCCACTGGTACTTCGTAGGCTTCGACCGTCAACGGAGAGCCATGCGAGTTTTTCGGCTTTCCCGACTGAGCGGAGACGTTACCGATACCGGCGCTCCAGCGCAGGAAGAACGCCCCCCTATTCCCGTACGAGAGATCCTGCGACAACAGCTGTCCTCTGTGCGACGCTACGTGTCTGCATCTGTCGAGGTCGATGCTGACACCAGTTCGGAGCTGGTGCTAGCTGCGGATCGGGTCACTACCGCACCTCACGACAGCGAACGACGACATCTCTCATTCGATTCTGTTAGCTATCAATGGCTGCGCGACGCAGTACTCGCCGACACTCCACACGCCACCGTGCTGGAGCCCTCCGACTTGGCGCAGGACGTCCGCACCTGTCTCGAGCGAGTTGTTCGACGCTATCAAGCAGGGGAGGTCACCGAATGAAGACCTCGCAAAAAGTGGCGCTCGCCCTCGACATCATCCCGTATCTCGCCAACCATGGCGGCATCACTCGCCGTGAAGCAGCTGCACACTTCGGAATTTCGCCCCATGAGCTCACCTCCATCCTCGAGATAGCGGTCTGCTGCGGCATCCCCGGATACTATGGCGGCGATCTTATCGATATAGACATATGGGGCGAAAACATCTACGTCTACACAGCGCAGGGATTAGAGAAACCTCTCCGCCTTACGCCTGCGGAGCGAGCCGCGCTTATTTTGGCCCTAGAGCACGTTGATAAGGTCCCCGGGCTAGCCAACCATACGGTAGTCCGCAGCGTGCTCGTTAAGCTGACCGGCCATCCGTCTTCCTCCACTGAGTCCGTCAACACCGCTGCACCCACCGGCGGAATCCCTGGTGCTACCGAAACCCTCTCGATTGCTATTACCGATAGGCGGGTACTAACGCTTGACTATCTTAGTGGTACGGGTGAGCTGACAAGGGGTCGCAGAGTTTTGCCCTACCGCCTCATCATTCGTAAGGGATTCGCCTACCTCATTGCTTGGTCCTTGGATGCGCGCGAACTCCGCCAATTCCGACTAGATCGGATCGTCCAGCTTCGTCCTGACGCTTTGTGGGAGGGGGAGGAACCGCTCCAAAACGCCGATATTGAACGCTACTGTACAGATGACGATGCGGCCAAGGAAGCACATGTCACCTTGCGTCATGACGCAGTCTGGTTGGCAGAGCTGCTCGGTATCACCATTACCGACAGTAACCCCAGCACGCTCTCTGGCGTGCTACCGTACTTTACCGAAGCGTGGTTGCTGAGAACGGCACAGCGCTACGCAGACTATATGGTGGTATGCCAACCTGAACATATAGAAAAGGCTGTCGTGGACCGAGCCATGGAGGCGTTGGCGCGGTAGACTAACCATACAGTGAAACCCCTCTTATGACGTTAGTTGGAGGACACCATGCCCAGTCTTGGTTGGCCGGAAATTCTTATTATCCTGCTCGTTATTATCGTCCTCTTCGGAGCAGCTAAACTTCCCGAACTGGCACGCTCCATGGGGCGTTCCATGCGTATCTTCAAGTCTGAAATGAAGGAAATGAAGAACGAGAATGGGGACGGCCAGCCTTCCCGCAAGGCTGGTAAGACGAAGAAAGCAGAGCAGCTTCAGGCCGAACCTGTGGTCGAGGCAGATGCAGTTATTGTCGATGACGACACGGTCGTGGTAGAGACGCCTGCTGAACCCGCCACCGATCCCATGAAAAAGGCTGAATAAGCTTTCCCCTCCTGACTAAACGAGAACAGGCTCTTGGCTCAAAAGAAGCACATCCGTACGCCAGAGGAAAAGATGGCGTTGACGGAGCACTTACGAGAGCTTAGGAAACGCATCGTCATCATCGTCGGGATCATTTTCCTGGCGATGATATTTGGGTTCGTCTGGTACGACCTGCGCATTGGCGTTGTTCCTAGCCTCGGTGAAATTCTGCGGGGCCCCTATTGTGCGATCCCCCCAGAAGCACGCCTCCAGTTGGGTAATGACGATACCTGCCGATTGCTCGCAACTGGACCGTTCGAGCAGTTTATGCTGCGCCTAAAGGTGGGAACTGTTGCCGGAATCGTCTTTGCTAGCCCATTCTGGCTCTACCAGGTGTGGGCTTTCATCGCACCTGGTCTGTACAAAAAGGAAAAGAAGTTCGCCCTCCTCTATGTCGGCATTGCGTCCCTCCTCTTCATCTGCGGCGCTGTGCTGGCCTACTTTGTAGTCGCAAAAGCGTTGGACTTCCTCCTCAATATGGGCAATAACGTCCAGATTACTGCGCTCTCAGGTACGCAATACTTCAACTTCATTCTGGCGCTCATCGTTATCTTCGGGATGAGCTTCGAGCTACCCCTGCTCATCGTTACCCTCAACATCATGGGTGTGGTGCAATACGAGCAACTCAAGAAGTGGCGACGAGTCGCTATTCTCTGCCTCTTCTGCTTTGCAGCTTTCGTCACCCCTGGTGGGGACCCTGTTTCCATGACCGCGCTAGCGCTTACCTTGACTGTGCTGCAAGAGATTGCTATTCAAATCTGCCGCGTACACGACAAGCGCAAGAAAAAGGAACGTCCAGCGTGGATGGACGCCGACGACGATAGCGCTTCTCCTCTAGGAACGCCCGATGCAGTTGCTCCTACCGCCCTAACAGAAAATGGGGAGGAGGTAGCTGCTTCAACTATCGCTGCACCGGCACCGCTGCCGGACAGTCAGCCACCAACGCAGGTCGATGTCCACGAACGTTGGGCATGGGCCGATGTCGACATCGACGACGAGGAACCCGCCGATAATGGAACAGACAACGCTCCACGCTAGACAAGAAATTCTTGACGCCTTTATTGCGCGTCGCCCTTTCTCCCTTGACGAATTTCAACGGCGTGCTATCTCCCATATTGCTGAGGGACATAATGTAGTCGTCAGCGCCCCTACAGGAGCGGGGAAAACTGTCATTGCTGAAGCCGCTGCCGTACTAGCCCTTCACCAGTCTGAGAAACTGTTTTACACGACCCCCATCAAAGCGCTTTCGAATCAAAAATATCGAGACTTTTGCGCTCGGTGGGGAAAAGATAATGTCGGTCTCCTCACCGGAGATCAATCCATTAACGGGGATGCTCCTGTCGTTGTCATGACGACGGAAGTCCTCCGTAACATGCTGTATGCCGGCAGTGCCACTCTGCACGACCTCAGCTATGTGGTAATGGATGAAGTTCATTATCTTTCGGACGCCTTCCGGGGAGCCGTCTGGGAGGAGGTCATCCTCTCGCTTCCTGATACCATTCAGCTCATTGCACTTTCCGCTACCATCGGAAACACCGCTGAATTCTCTGACTGGATCACTGCAGTTGTCGGCCCTACCAGCACCGTCAGTACGGGATTTCGTCCAGTACCGCTCACAGCCGACGTTCTTCTCAATTCCACGATCTACCCGCTGCTTAGCAAGAACGGTAGGCACGTCTCACAACACCTGCAAGACCGCGTCGACCGGGTACTCCACAGCCCGGGCCACCATGAACGTTTTCCCAACCGGATTCGCATAGTCGAAGCACTTGAACGGGAGAACCTACTACCCGCAATCGACTTCATTTTTTCCCGTGCGGGATGTGACTCCGCGCTTGCCCAATGTACTCGTTCCCGCGTTACATTGACGACGAAAAAAGAGCGGCAGCGCATCTTCCAACACGTCGATGAACGCTGTCATCAACTCTCTGAAGCTGACCGCGAAACTCTACACTTCGCGCAATGGCGGGCCGCACTCGGCCGTGGTTTTGCTGCCCACCATGCAGGCATGCTGCCCCTGTTCAAACAAGTTGTGGAGGAGCTCTTCAGCAAAGGGTTGCTAAAAATCGTCTTCGCAACCTCCACACTAGCGTTAGGCATAAATATGCCCGCACGTGCCGTCGTATTGGAGAAGCTCACAAAATTTAACGGCGCCACCCATGAAGAACTTACCAGCAGTCAGTTTGCGCAACTTATCGGCCGAGCTGGGCGCCGCGGTATCGATGCCACTGGCCACGCTATCGTCTACTACAGCCCAGAAGTGGACCTAGACCGTCTCGCAGCCCTACACAACGCCGACCCGTCACCACTTCGTTCAAGTTTTAAAGTCGGCTACAACATGGTCGTCAACTTGTTGGCCCACCATAGCTACGAAGATGTTCGTGTGCTGCTTCACCAGTCCTTCGGGCAGTATCAGAACGACGCAGCGGTAGTCCACGCGCAACGAGAGCTGACACGAGTAGATAAACAGCTTGCCACAATAGATGCCGATATTTCCCCCGAAATGTCCGAGTACCTCGACCTTATTTCCCAGCTCAATATAGAGACTAAAGCATGGGAAAAGAAGCGGAACAAGGACAAGCCACACGCCTCTAAAGGTGCCTTAGCTAAACTACGTCGTGGTGACGTCATCTGCATCAGTGTCCGGAAGAAACCTATCCTTGCGGTGATACTCGAACGTCCCCGCAACAACCGTGTTCTCGTCGTGACATCCACCTGGGTGGGAGCAACTCCTCTCTCTAATGTTCGGCATAATGGACATTCCCTCGGCCATATCCACCTGGAGAAAAAGGGGGCCGCAGACGACGCCCACACCGTGAAGCTCGCCCGCCGGGAACTCGCACACAGTAATATCCGTATCCCCAAAGATGCGCGCCGAGAAAAGGACCTTCATCCTCCAGCCCACCTACACCATCTACGGAAGGAGGTACGCCGCCACCCCCTTCATGGACACCTCACACACGCTGAGATTACCACCCTCAACCGTGATAGAGCCCGCCTTGTCCAACAACGTGAGGCTCTCCAACATCACATTGACCACGCCTCAGGAACCCTTGCCACCGACTTTGCACGCGTGTGCAGCATTCTGCATGACGCCGGCTATCTGACCTCGGACTACCAACTAACTGACGCTGGCACTCTTCTCCGATCCATCTACTGCGAAACTGACCTTATCTGCACAGAAGCAGTACGCGAACACGCGTGGGATGGGTTGGAGCCCGCGGAACTCGCCGCGGTGATCTCTGCGATTACCGGAGAAGCCCGAAAAGAGACGGACCACTACTGGCCTCCCGCGCAAACGGAGGTACTCGCCGATACTTTTGCCGATACCCAACGCATCGCCCGCGACATTCACCGCTTGGAGCAGGAACACGACGTGGAATTGTCCCGCCCTCTTTACGGTGGATTAACGACAGCCGTCTATCGTTGGGCAAGCAGAGCTCCTCTCGAAGAGTGCCTCATCGTCGCGAAAATGTTTGGTCTGAGCGTCACCCCGGGAGACTTCGTTCGACACATTCGCCAAATCGTGGACCTTCTTTCCCAGCTCACCAAACTCGATACCACAGAGTATCAACACCTCGTAGACTGTTCTTACCAAGCGAAAAAAGCCATCCAGCGCGGTATCGTGGCCGAATCACTGTAGAAGGAAAGGGATTCTTGTGAAGACTCTGCAGCCCTCGGAAGGCGGTGTTCTCCTGCTCGGTGGACGATCTGAGATTGGAGTGGCACTTGCCAGTAGACTCTGCAACGGGCGGCCAGTCGTCCTCGCACAGCGCCCGTCGCAACACGATGTTGGAGCTATTGAAGATCTCCTCCGGGGAGGCGCCCAGCAGGTCTACTGCCTAGAATGGGATGCTCTGGTGGAAAGCGATCTCACCTCCATCTACGAGCGTGCTGAGAAGGCCTGTGGCATGCCGGTGAGCACCATCATCGTGGCGTTCGGAGTCCTGGGAAATCAACATAAGGCAGAGCATGATCCGAAAGAGGCGTATCGCATTGCGCACACGGATTACACCGCCCAAGTAGTAACAATTACTGCAGCTATCGAGTACCTTCGCAAACATACCCACGGGCTATTAGTAGCGTTTTCGTCTATTGCGGGGTGGCGTGTGCGGCGCGGAAACTATGTGTACGGGTCAGCCAAAGCGGGACTAGACGGCTTCCTCTCAGGTCTCATTGATGCCACCCATAAAGAAAAAATCAATGTTGTGATGGCACGACCGGGATTCGTCATCGGACGGATGACGCAAGGGATGGATCCTACCATCATGTCATCGACGGCAGAACAAGTTGCTGCCGAGGTCTATCAAGCCATTCGGTCTGGTAAACACCGTGTGTGGGTGCCCAATCGGTTACGCTTCCTCGCCGCTATCATGCTGTTCGTACCCTCCTCACTGTGGCGGAGAATGCCCCGATGATTCATGTCATCGGGCTCACCACTGCCCCTCTAACTGATCCTGATAGTGATGTTGCCCAGCTCATTCACCGCGCTCCGTTAGTCCTCGGATACCCACGCCAGCTTGCCCTGGTGGAGCACTTAGTGACGGGTCAGTCTGTAACACTGCACTCACCGCTGCGTACGATGCTCCGCCACCTCCTTGAGACGGCTCCCACCGATACCGTCATCCTCGCATCTGGAGACCCACTGTTTCATGGTATCGGCGAGACTGTCATCGACTGTGCCCCGGCTGGAGTACAAATTCGGTGCTACCCAACACCAACTGCAGCAAGTTTGGCGGCAAGTGAACTGGGCTGGAGCTACTCTGACATCCCAGTTTTTTCCCTCACCACCAAACCCCTGTATGCGTTACGTCGCGTGCTCTCGCCGGATCAACGTGTTCTTATCTACGGCATTACGCGACAGAATGTTCAGGAGGTCGCCAGCTATCTATGCCGGCATGGCTACGATGCATCACGGCTCTGGCTCTTGGGCGATCTTGGTACTCCTTCTGCATCGCGGTGGGAGGGGACAGCGAGTGAACTCTCCCGTTTAGCAGCGGGCGCAAACTCTCTTTGCGGAGATATCACTCTTCTGGCGATGGAGTGCCAATATTGCGATCCCCGGGATAGTCGGGCGAGCCGCACAGCTGGCCTTCCCGATGAGCTCTTTTCCACCGACAAAGGGCAGCTCACGAAACAGGCCATGCGGGCGATTACCCTGTCTCAGTTGCTTCCCTGTGCGGGCGAAGAGCTCTGGGATGTAGGGGCGGGTTCTGGGTCGATTGCCATCGAATGGTGCCGGCTCACCGGCGGTACTGCTCATTGTTTCGAAGCCGAAGCTACCCGACACCGCGACATTATCGATAACGCAGAGCGTTTAGGGGTGACCGGCCTCACCCTGTGTGGGGAAGCTCCCGCTAGTTTTGGGGAGGTGGAGACTGCTCCCGCAGCGATCTTCATTGGGGGAGGGGTGACGACACCTGGAATAGTCACTGCCTGTTGGGAATGCCTCATGCCGGGGGGACGTTTGGTCGCTACTGCCGTGACGACGGAGTCTCTCCGGGTAGTGGAGGATGCGTGCGCTCGTTATGGTGGTTGCCTGACCGAGTACTCGGAAGCAACCTATAGCCCGTTAGGGCATTTGCACACTTGGAGACCCCGCCTCCGACATGTGCAATGGGTGGTAGAAAAATGACGGTGTACTTTATCGGTGCCGGTCCAGGTGCTGCTGATCTGCTTACGGTTCGTGCGGTGGAGCTCCTGAAACGGTGCCCAGTGTGCCTCTATGCGGGATCAATTGTTCCACCTGAGGTACTGGCGTACTGCCCTCCCCCCGCACAACTAGTGAATACCGCACGTCGGCCGCTTGCCGAGATTATCGATCTAATTGCGGCTGCGGATGCACGTGGCGACGATGTTGCCCGCCTGCACTCTGGAGACATTTCGGTCTACAGTGCGGTCAACGAACAGATCCGTCATCTCCGCAAGCTGGGAATTGACTATTCCATCGTGCCCGGGGTTCCTGCCTTTGCTGCGGCAGCCGCAGCTCTTGGACAGGAGCTGACGGTGCCTACAGTTACGCAATCTCTTATTCTCACCCGTGTCGAGGGGAGAGCTAGCGCCATGCCCCCTGGGGAAACACTGGCCAACCTCGCTGCTAGTGGAGCTACTCTTGCCCTGCACTTGGCGGCTGCCTATACCGACAGTATTGTTGAAAAGCTCCTTCCGTTGTACGGTCCCGAGTGTGCATGCGCTGTTGTGGCCTATGCCAGTCGGCCAGAGGAGCAAGTGCTTCGCTGCCGTCTTAGTGACCTATCGCAGGCTGTAGCGGATGCCGGAATTCGTATGACAGCAGTGATCTTTGTCGGCCCGGGTGTAGATCTTGCCCAGGCACATCTGCTGGCGGCCCCTACCAGTTATCTCTACTCCGATAATCGCCCCCGCGATGCGTATGGACATACGATCTGTAGCATCGCTGATCGTGAGCAGGAATCACAATGAGTGGCTTAGACGAGCAGCTAGTGGGGGCAGACGGTCCCAGAACTATTCTGATCCTCGGTGGGACAAGCGAGGCAAGACAGCTTGCAGAATGTTTGGTGGAGAATCCCCGCTTCGGCCAGTGTGCCATCGTCTCTTCACTCGCGGGGAGAGTCTCCCATCCGCGTCTACCGCAGGGGGAGGTGCGCGTCGGTGGTTTTGGAGGAATACCTGGGTTGGGAAAATGGGTAGAGGATCACCATGTCGTTGCTCTCATCGACTGCACTCATCCTTTTGCCGAGCGAATTTCGGCTACTGCCCATGAGGTCAGCCGCCAACGCCGCCTTCCTCTTCTTACCGTGCATCGGCCGCCCTGGCGGGAGGTACCTGGTGACCAGTGGATTCATGTGCCTACGATGGAGGCGGCTGCTAGCCGTTTACACTGCTTTCAGCGTGCGTTTCTCACTATTGGGCGGCAGCAGCTCGCAGCGTTTTCTGCTGTGGACACCCACTGCCTTATCCGCTGTGTAGAACCACCTGCGCCACCACTGCCGCACTCCCACGAGGTCATCCTCGACCGTGGCCCCTTCACTGTGGAGGGAGAGTGTGCACTCCTCGAACACGCCGACTGTGATGTGCTGGTCACAAAAAATAGTGGGGGAGCAGCAACGTATGGGAAGATTGAGGCAGCTCGCAAACGAGCGATACCCGTTATTATGGTGGATCGACCCGTACCTCGGCGGCCCTCACCTTATCATGAAGAAGTTGAGACAACTGCTGCAGCAGTCAAGCAGCTGCAGCGGATTATCTGCTCTACGCAAGATTGCTAACGTCTTTGCTCCGGCTCGCCAGATCTGTTGCCGCGCCGAGCATGATCATCTCCGGCTTGGGGAAGGTGTACCGCGCGCTCTTCCAAAAGACCCTTTTCAGACGCCAGTAACTCGGTAGTGACGTCTGGCTCTGAAAGCAAAGCTTCGTCATTCTCGGGCTGGTATTGGCAGCCTTGTGACATTGCCTGCGCACGTGCCTCCGCATGGCGTTGTGCACGACGTTCGATGCTCTTCTGCACCCAGCGGGTCATCCAAGCAAAAGTGGGAGGGGTAAATACGTAGTCGAGACGGGAACCGCGCACTAGCTCGCGAATCAGAAGGGAAACACCTGTCACGAAGACCAGTCCGATCAGCGGAGCCCAGAAGTTCATTGAGCTGAGTACGCCCCGCGGGTCGATGAAGAGTTCACCCTCTTGCCAGGTGGACATGTCGCTGCCGGTGTGGGTGTCAATGAGGGGGAAGATATCTTTATAAAACACCCAGACGAGAATCTCGTTGAGCAGGTAGATCTCCAGGGTATGTCGCCCAAGGTAGGACAGCAGTTTTCCAAAGTAGGTACCGTCCAGCGCTACCGCGATCGCGACGCCAGTAATGAGGCCATATCCGATGAGGAGAATGTTGGCGCTGGTGTGCAGAAACTCATTGTTGATATAGCGGTAGCCTTGTTCCATCACAATGAGCAATACGAAGAGAATAAGTGCGTGGTACCAGCGACTTTTCGCAGCAACACGGATAACAATCTCGCGCCCGTATAGCCCAATGCAGTAGGAGGAAAAGTACATTGCAACGCGCGTCCACGACCATAGGGGCCCAGCCTGCGCTGAGCCTCCGATAAAGGGAGCAATCAGTGTCAGGATGAAGGACACTGCCAGCACGTAGCGCCCACGTACCCGCCGGCACACCCAAATGACGAAGGTGAAAACTAGTAAAGCCATGAGGAACCAAATTCCGTTTTCGGGAAAGATGATCCCCCGGCCCCATTGGCTCCAGAACTGGTCGAGAGAGGTGCCGCGAATAAAGTGGGAGGCCAGCAGCACGATGGCTCCCCACAGAATATAAGGAACGCCCCATAGCCACGTGCGTTTGACGATGAGCTCGGCAAAGGTGAAACGCCGAATCTTGGCTGCGAAGAGGCCAGACACCATGAAGAAAAGCGGCATACGCAAGTGAACGAAGTTCGCAGAAACGTTGTACCACAGTCCAGGTGAGTTTCCTGTGTCGATTCCCCAGGTCGATAGGTGAAGAAAAACGACCGTGAGAATGGAGATACCTTTGGCGATATCTACCCACACTACACGGGGCTTAACTGGCTTATCTGCCACTACATCTCCTAGTCGTAACGCCGCGGGGTATAGACCCGCTGACGGTCACCCACGGCCACTCTGCGCGTGCGGGAGGACCCGACGATAAGCACAGTGCGCATGTCAACATCGTCACTCGTAAAGTCGGCAAGCGTGCTGACACTGTATTGTTCCTGTTCACAGCCTACCGCTCGTACCTTAATTATCAGAGTTTCGGGACTTCGTGCGCGGCGCAGAAGTTCAATGAAGGTATCAATTTGGTGCGGGCGCGCCCGCGATTTTGGGTTATACACAGCGAATGCCAGATCCACGGTGCAACAGGCTTGAACGCGCTGCGCAATGGTTTCCCAAGGCTTCAGGCGGTCTGATAAGGAAAGGACAGCGAAATCATGGCCAAGGGGAGCACCCACAAGGGCTGCTGCTGCCAGAGCTGCCGTGACTCCAGGGTGAATCTCAATCGGCAGCTGGGCGAACCTTTCCACATCCCCGCTCTGGGGATCAAGCGTATCCAGAACTTCCATCAGCGCGGTAGCCATACCGAACACACCGGGATCCCCCGACGAAACAACAACCACTCGTTTTCCGGAGGCAGCTAGGTCTAGCGCCAGTCGCGCACGCTCTAGCTCCACCATGTTTCCCGAGCTATGGACGCGCTGGCCCTCCTTCAACGCGACTCGTTGCGTATAGGCGCCATATCCCACCACATCAGTTGCCTGGGTAAGAATATCCGCCGTGTCCGGGGTGAGGAATCTAGCGTCTCCTGGGCCCAACCCCACGACGTCCACGCATCCTTCCGCCGGGAGATTCTCCTGGCGTACAACTCCGTCAGCAACTGTCGCGGAGGGTAGCAGTACGACGGAGAAGTAGGGGATTCGTTCCCCTCTGCTGAGGACATCCGTTAAACGGACAACGTTTTCAAGCGGAGTACTGGCATTCATTACGACAAGAGCTTGTTCTAACCGGTCCGCCGCGCGGAGCGCCGAAACGAGTGTCTCGGTGGTACGGCCTAGTTTGAGTACTGCCAGCGGATCGCCGCTGCGCAGTTGGGTAGTGAGTTCTGCGAGGGGCAAGGTTGCCGGTACGACACGAAACACGTCATGATCTTCGCACAATACGCTGTTGGTGGCAGCGGCTGCCGCTTGAAAGCTGCTGATCCCGGGAATGATGTCGACCGGATAGTCCCCAGCGAGGCGGCGGCTTAGATGCTGTTGTGAGCTGTAGATAAGGGGATCTCCGGCAGCGATGAGGGCGACGGTTTTGCCAGCTGCGAGCTCAGCACGCAACAGCCTCTCAGCCGTGTCGTAAAACTCCGCTAGTGCTCCTTGGTATCCCTCTGGGTGAGAAGTTGACCCAGTAGTCACTGGGTACTCTAAGGTAAGCAGTCGCTGCTGGTCAAGGTAGGGGGTGACAGTGTGCAATGCGTGGGAGGTGTGGCCGGGGGCCTGGTGATAGGCAACGACATCAGCAGCGCACAACGCGTGAACGGCTTTGACTGTGAGGAGCTCGGGATCTCCCGGACCAACACCGATAGCATAGAGGTGTCCCCGTGGTTCTCGAGGGTGAATAGCAGCTTCATCGTTTGAGCTAGACATGGTTAGAACGCTTTCTCCGAAGGCGTGGCGAGAGCATTGAGAGCAGATACGACGATGGCTGAACCGCCTCGCCGGCCATGAACTGTCAGATACTCTGTTCGTCCCGGGTGGGACGCGCACCAGTCGGCTAGCGCCTGTTTGGATTCTGCGGCACCAACAAAACCCACGGGGATGCCAATGATAGCTGCTGGGTCGGGAATCTTTTCATCGTCAAGAAGCTCGAGGAGACGATAGAGGGCGGTCGGAGCATTGCCGATAGCAACAACAGCACCATCACTGTAGGGGGCCCACATGTCGACGGCTTGGGCACAACGGGTCAGCCCGTGCGCTGCAGCGGCGTCACGGATGCCAGACTCGTGCAGGGTACAGATTATGGGATTGTTGTGGGGGAGCCGCCGGCGTGTGATACCGGTCGCCACCATGGAGACATCACAAAGTACAGGGGCTCCAATCTGCAGCGCTCGGCGGGCGGCCTCCACACATCCTTCGCTGGCCTCAATATCGTGAGCGAGGTCAGTCTGCCCGCACCCGTGGATCATGCGTACAGCAATAGGCTCAAGCGCGGGGCTAAACCTGGAGAGATCTGCTTCCTTCCGAATGATACGGAAAGACTCGGCGTAAATGTCATCTCCCGAACTGGTGTAGCTATAGCTCATGCAGCTGATGTCCTCCGCTAGTTACTGGGGTTCGCCCATCTGCGTCCATGAGCGTTTCTACATACTCTCCTTGTGCTGTGGCTAGACGTTCCCAATGCTGTGCATTGGGGTGTCCGCACCGGCGGGCACAGCCTACATAGTGAATTCGGACTCCTGGTTGGTAGTCGGAGGAGTGCATCTGCTGCCAAGCATCACCACGTACATCAGCATGCGCACGTCGGCATCCCGGTTGTCCACCACAGGCACTAATCCAGTTCGCCGGGTGACGTGGATCGACGCTCATTCCTAACCGAGTTAGGGCGGTGCACAGGTCGTCGCGGGCAGCTGCTGAAACGCCATAGATGGCGACGCTGTGCCAGGGTGTAAAACGCACAGAGTAGCCGAAGCCGGCTAGTTCTTGTGCGGCTTCTGCGGTCATTCGCCCGAAGGGGATGGTAGCCACTACAGTATCTGCTGTGATACCGGCTGTGGGCTGGAACCGTGGTGGGAGTGATACGTCTGCGTCCTTGAGTTCGGTAAGCTGCCGCGAATAGTGCTCGCGGAGCTGCATCAAGATAGTCTCTCGACACTGCTCCTCGTCGACCATCCGCCACTGCTGGCGGGGAAATTCGGCATAGTACTGAGCAGCGGCGGCAAGTATCTCTACAAGATGATTCTGTGCGCACGTGAGGGGAGTGGGAGCGGCTGCCAGAAGGATCATCCAGCTACCGTTGGGCTGTGCCACAGCCCCAAGATCTGGGCGCTCGTAGCAGACGTCACCGCTTCCGTTATCAAGCGCGATAATGGTTCGTCCGGAGAGATCTGCGACCGCGGGGCAAGCACAGAGTGCCTGGTCGAGCTCGTCGACAAGACGTGCAAGGGAGTCAGCAGATGGGCCTTCCGAATGGTGGAGTGGGGAGACGAGAATAGTGCGCACACTATCATGGGTTGGATGGGGGAGAAGCCCCGCTGCTGCAATGTCAGCGATAAGGCCTTGATGCATGTCGCCCTTGCGGACCCCGCGCAGCTGCGGGTGTGAGCGGTTTGACAGATGTAAGAACCCGTCCCCATAGTGCGCAGCAGCCTCTCCTAAGAAATGTAGTTCAGCAGGGGTAAAAAGGCTGCCTGGTTTGCGGATGCGCGCGATGCCGCCGTCTTGTGCGGGGAAAAGTCTTAGCGCGCTTGGACACGAGTCGTGGCAGGAGTGGTCGGATTCTTGCCGAGGAATAAAGGTGTGCACTCCACTAGCCTAGTCTGTTGGGTGCATGCAGCAGGTTAGCCCACGTGCTCCTTGATACCATGGGGGAGTTACTATCGCTGAAAAAGTAGGTTCGTGTGCGCGCCGTTTTGCTTTCCACTTCTGATACTGATGGGTTAGCGGCTGCTCAGTCTCATCGCCCCTGGTTATGGCGAAACCCTTCCGGTGTAGCAGCAGAAGAAGTAACCACTCTTCTGACGGACGCCGACGTCATCGTGCTTCGCCTGCTGGGCAGCGCTCGTACCTGGGATGGTCTAATCTCACTGGTGACGGTACTAGAGAAACCCCTTGTGGTGGTTTCCGGCGAACAATTGATCGACACCGAATTGTTGGCGTGTTCCACGGTCTCAGCTGAGATTGCGCACGTCACTCATCTCTATCTTGCGGCATCCGGTGCGGATAATATGGAGTCTCTCTGGGATTACCTTGAACTCGCGGTCTGTACCCCGGGGATGAGTCCGAGGGAAGCAAGCAACCACGTGCCGGCACCCCACGCACATCCTGCCTGGGGCATTATGGGTACAGATCCCGGTAAGAACGAGCTCGCTGGAGCCAAGGGCCGAGTGGGGATTGTCTTCTACCGCTCGCACTATCTCGCCGGAAACACTGCGTTTATAACAACACTTGCAGAGGCGTTTTCTACGTGTGGGGGAGTAGCAGTGCCTATTTTTGTGTCGTCTCTGCGCACTCCCGACGAAGATTTGCTGAACTATCTGGGGACCTTTGACGCACTTGTCGTGACGGTGTTGGCCGCCCATCAACCAGGACAATGTACTTTCCCCGATTCTGCTGTTACCACCCCGTGGGATAAGGACGACACGTGGGATGGAGGAGCCCTTGCTCGTCTGGGTATCCCCATCTTCCAGGGACTTTGTCTGACCTCTCCACACGACAAGTGGTTGGAGTCTGATGAGGGGATGAGCCCGTTGGATGCTGCATCGCAGGTGGCAATTCCCGAATGCGATGGGCGTATCATCACTGTGCCTTTTAGTTTTAAAGAGGAGGGAGAAGACGGTCTCAGCCGTTACGTGGCAGACCCCGAACGCTGTTCCCGATTGGCATCACTGGTGATGAGGACGGTGCGGCTGGGTTACCTTGCCAATGCCGATAAGCGTATTGTTCTTATGCTCTCGGCTTATCCAACAAAGCATGCCCGCATTGGTAACGCGGTTGGGTTGGATACTCCTGCCTCAGTCCTCGCGTTGCTCCACGCTTTGGCTGCTGCCGGCTATACCGTAGATGAAGCAGCCATCCCGGGTTATAGCATTGACGATCCTGCTGCCGATAATCCGGCCGAGCTGATGAAAGCGATTATTGCGGCGGGTGGGCAAGACGCAGATTGGCTGACGGATGAACAGGTTGCTGCAAATACACTCCGGTTGGACGCTGCAACCTATGAGCATTGGCTCCGCCTGTGCCCACTTCAGCTGCAGCAGAAGGTTGAAGATGCCTGGGGCCCTGCTCCCGGAGAGCTATTCGTGGATGCTCGCCGTAGCGGACACCCAGAGATCTTTTTTGCCGGCTTGGAGCTTGGCAACGTGTTGGTGATGGTACAGCCACCGCGCGGCTTTGGGGAGAACCCTGTGTCGATCTACCACGATCCGGAGCTGGCCCCGTCACACCACTATCTTGCTGCCTACTGGTGGCTTGCCGCGGATCGGACGGTTGGCGGCTGGGGTGCGCACGCGATCGTACATGTGGGGAAGCATGGCAATTTGGAGTGGCTGCCAGGAAAGCAGAACGCACTTTCCCCTTCCTGCGGACCGGATGCGGCACTGCGGGACCTTCCCGTCATTTATCCCTTCTTGATTAATGATCCTGGCGAGGGTACTCAGGCTAAGCGGCGTGCCCATGCTGTGCTAGTAGATCACCTTATTCCCCCTACTCAGCGTGCGGAATCCTATGGAGACATTGCTCGACTGGAGCAACTACTGGACGAACACGCGAACATTAGCGCGATGGATCTGGCGAAGCTTCCTGCCATTCGGCAGCAAATTTGGACCCTGATGACGGCCGCTCAAATGCATCGAGATTTAGGACTTGAGGAACGGCCTAATGAGGATGAGTTTGATGACATGCTCATGCATGTCGATGGATGGCTCTGCGAGATCAAAGATGTCCAGATTCGTGACGGCCTCCATGTTCTCTCCCGTGAGCCCCAGGGGGAGCACCTCACGAATATGGTGCTCGCCATTGCACAAGCTCGTCAATTATGGGGTGGCCAGGAGATTCTTCCAGGATTACGTGAGGTCCTCGGCCTCAAAGAGGATGGAACTGATAGTCGGCATCAGGTGGACAGGGCAGAAGAACATGCCCGTTTCCTCGTCGAAGACTTGGCGGCACACCAGTGGGATGTTGGCCTGGTGACTGATGCAATCAATCGTTATTGTGAAGCTTTTCATGTGGGTTCGGAAGCCTTTAATAGTGCACGCCTCCCGCAAGTTCTGAAGTTTTTGTGTGAGGTGGTGGTACCGCGTCTGCGTCAGACACGGCAGGAAATTCCCCACGTATTAGCAGCCCTTGATGGTGCTGCAGTACCACCTGGACCAGCTGGTTCACCGTTACGCGGACTTGTGTCGGTCCTCCCGACCGGACGTAATTTTTATGCCCTTGACCCTCGCGCCATTCCTTCCGAGCTCGCCTGGGAGACCGGTCAAGATCTCGCACGGACTCTGCTCGACCGTTATTGTGACGATCACGGCAGATATCCCGAATCTATCGGCATTTCTTTGTGGGCGACATCCGCAATGCGGACCAGCGGTGACGATATTGCCGAAGTACTCTCGCTGCTTGGGGTTCGTCCTGTGTGGGATGCTCAGAGTCGACGTATTACCGGGTTGGAGATCATTCCACTTTCCGAATTGGGGCGTCCGCGTATTGATGTGACGCTCCGCATCTCAGGCTTCTTCCGTGATGCGTTCCCTGCTGCGATCGCACTGATGGATGATGCCGTACAGCTTGTGGCAGATCTCCCTGAAGATACTGCAGATAACTACATCCGTGCACACGCCTTACTTGATGAGCCGGGGGGAAGTAGCGGTAAGAACTGGCGCACTGCCACGACACGTATCTTTGGTTCACGACCCGGGACCTATGGTGCTGGTGTAATCCAGTTGATGGAAAGTGGACAGTGGGAGACAACAAAAGATATAGCAGAGGTATACACTACCTGGGGTGGATACGCTTACGGCCGTAATATGGCTGGTATCGAAGCACGAACAGCCATGCAACGCAATTTCGCGCGGATCACCCTCGCAACGAAGAATATCGATTCCCGAGAACACGACATCTTCGATTCTGACGACTACTTCCAATTTCATGGCGGCATGGTAGCGACGGTGGAAGCGCTCCGCAATCATAAACCTGCCTCCTATATCGGAGACTCTACGCGCCCATCAGCTGTCCGGCACCGTAGCCTCAGTGAAGAGGCCACACGGGTGGTGCGAGCACGGGTGCTTAATCCTCGCTGGCTGGCAGGAATGCGTAAACATGGCTACAAGGGCGCCTTTGAGATGGCAGCCACAGTTGATTATCTCTTCGGATACGACGCGACAACAGGCGTCTTGGACGATTGGATGTATGGCGCGGTAGCTGAATCCTACCTCCTTGATACAGAGAATCGCACTTTCTTGGAAGAGGCCAACCCATGGGCATTGCACGGCATGTGTGAGCGGCTTATGGAAGCGGTTCAGCGGGGACTCTGGGAGAATCCCGACTCACGGATGTTGGAGCAGCTCACCGATCTCTTGTTAGAAACTGAAGGATCCATGGAGTGATGTCCGCTCCTTCTCCTCGTTCTGTATTCAGCTCCATCGTGAAGCTATTGGGGCCGATAATTATTGTTCCCGCTATTGGTGGAGGTGCAAGTTATTTCAGTTTTGCACCGTACAACCTTTGGCCGCTGGGAGTTGTTGGTATCGCACTATTATTCGGAGGTCTCGGCCTACTCGTGGCGATGCGGCGGCGGCACTTTTATTGGTGCGCGGCAGGCGCTGGATTTGTGTGGGCACTAGCTCTCTACCTCCCACTTTTCCAGTGGATTCAGACTTTTGTCGAAGAGCCACCGTGGATTGCATTATGTATCATCCTGGCCCTGTTTGTCGTGGCGATCACGGTTCCTGTCGTCCACTTCATGAGGCTTTGGGGAGTCTTCTCAGTTCGCACGGCGGCGGCGAGCGCACTCTGGTGGACTGCAGTGGAAGCGGTTCGGGCCCGTTTTCCCTTTGGAGGTTTTTCCTGGGGGACTCCCGCCTATGGGCAGTCGACCAGCCCACTCGTCAGTGCCGCGCCGTGGGGTTCCGCCTCGGCCGTCACTTTTCTTGTAGTGATGTGGGCTTACACCCTCGTGATAGGTGCCGCAGCGGCGCTATTCCTGGCGTATGCTGCCGTATGCAGACGGGACGATAGAGGGCATACAGGAATCTTTTCGTGGTATTCGTGGCCACGCCCGCCCAAAGTTTTTCGATCTGCAGTAGGTGTGCTGCTGATTGTTCTTACCATGACTTCAGGTTCGTTTATCTATGACTTCTCGCAACGTACTCATGCCGAACCCACCAGCACCCGACGCATCGCTTTTGTTCAGGGTGATGTGTCTACTTCCGGACTGACGTTTAACGCGATTCGGATGGAAGTGTTGGAGAATCACGCGCAGGCAACCTTCCGTCTGGCTGATGCAGTGAGATTGGGAAAGCAGCCTCAACCTGACATAGTGGTTTGGCCGGAGAACTCCGCGGACATTGATCCTTTAGGCAATCCTGATGCCAATGCGCTTATTACCAGTGCTGCCAGAGCTATTCGAGCACCAATTCTAGTGGGGGCGGTCTTAGGACGAAAGTCTCATAATCCGGAGCTCAACGCCATTCTATTATGGACATCTGATGGTTATCAGGGTATACGTCATGTAAAACGTCATATTCAGCCTTTTGGAGAGTATCTCCCTCTCCGTGGGTTAGTGGAAAAGATCTCCCCCTATGCAGTTTGGGCAGGTAATTTTCAGGCGGGGAGGGGAAATGGGATCATTCCGGTTGATGGTTCCCGTGCTGGTGTCGCAACCTGTTTCGAGATCATTTTCGGGGATAGTGGCCGACGCGCGATACACCATGGCGCAGATTGGTTAGCTGTCCCCACGAACAATGCGACCTTTGGCTATTCTCATGAGACCTACCAACAGCTGGGTATCAGCCAGTTCCGAGCGCGGGAGTTACACCGTTGGGTAGTAGTTGCGGCAACGTCTGGAGCCAGTGCGTTTATTAGTCCGGAGGGCGCTATTATGGACGAGACCTCCCTTTACGAACAGGATTTTGCGGTTCGCACAGTGTCTCTTTATCAGACGCGAACTGCCGCCACTTGTATCCAGCCGTGGCTAGATGGAGTTCTCTGCGTGCTGGCGGTGTTGGTGTGTGGCGGATCGATTATTGCCCGGAGGAAGCGTAAAATTACGCTCTAGCCTTACAGCTTGAACAGCCCTGAGATGCCCACCTACGGGTGGCCAAATAAGGAACAACATGTCTGCAAATGAATTGAAGCCAAGCGCCCGTACGCTGGTGATCATCCCTACCTACAACGAGGAAGAGAATCTTCCACTTATTGTGGAACGGGTTCAGACCGCTCAGCCTGACGTCCACATTCTGGTCGTTGATGATAACAGCCCGGATGGTACTGGTGATCTTGCTGACAAGCTGGCAGCCGAAAATGAAGGCTCGATCTTCGTCATGCATCGTGAGGGCAAAGGCGGCCTCGGCGGCGCCTACATTGCCGGTTTCCATTGGGGTCTGGAGCGCGATTACACCGTTTTGTGTGAAATGGATGCGGATGGCTCTCACGCGCCTGAACAGCTTTGCCGTCTGCTGGACCGCATTGATGAAGGTGCGGACATGGTGCTCGGTTCCCGCTATGTGCCGGGTGGCACCGTAGTGAACTGGCCGAAGAAGCGGGAGATCCTGTCCCGTGGTGGCAACATTTACACTCGCATCGTGTTGGGTGCCAAACTGAACGATATTACCGGCGGGTACCGTGCGTACCGTCGTGAGGTGTTAGAAACTATCGACCTCGATGCGGTGGGCTCTGTCGGTTACTGCTTCCAGATTGACCTCGCTTGGCGCGCAATCCAAGCTGGCTTTACTGTCGTCGAGGTTCCCATCACCTTCACCGAGCGCGAAATCGGTGAATCGAAGATGAGCGGAAACATTATCACTGAAGCCTTCGGGCGAGTCTTTCTTTGGGGTATCCAGTCTCGTTGGAAAAAGCTTCTCACGCTCCTTCATCTAAAGAAGTAAGACATGCTGATAAAGAATGGCCCACGGGAATTTCCCGTGGGCCATTCTTTATAACGTTAGCCCGCTTACCTGGCAGACCATGTCTTAACCGAAACGCAGCTGCTGTGGGGGAGAGGCGGCGTGTTCTGCTCCCACCGTGCGTTGTTTAGGCGTTGTTAGTGGGCACACGACGGCGACGCTTCTTCAGCACCTCAAGACGCTCTTGGAGCAGCTCGTCGAGCTCGTCAAGACTGCGACGTTCAAGCAGCATATCCCAGTGGGTGCGTGGCGGCTTGACCTGCTTGTCGTCTTCTTCTTCTCCATCGACACGGGTACCTTCCATGCCGTTCTTACAGATCCACGTCTGTGGAATCTCTGCTTCATGGGAGAACGGAACAACGAATTCTTCCCCGTTGTCACAGCGGTATGTCACCATCTGACGAGGTGCTAAGTCGTGGTTACGATCAGTCTCATAACTAACGGCGCCAAGTCGACTACCTCGCAAAACGCGATCAGCCATGCAGAATCATTCCTTACGTTACTCAATTAAATGTTATTTATAACACATAAATAACATACAGACAAAGCATCTCTCAGATATAACAACGGCGAAGAGGTCATTTTAGTTCCGACAACCACGAGGATCCAGCAAAATGCTCAACTCCACCGTATAGTTGCGTATATTCTACCGTTTCACGGAAGAAGACACGAAAGGCGATTATGGTGGAGTCACCGTATACAACACACCACGAAGATGCTCACTGTGCGTGGTGCGGTCGCGATATCTCCACAAACACTCGTGGACGAAAACGTAAATACTGCTCACAGTCTTGTCGGCAACGTGCTTATGAAGCACGCCATGACCTTACACAGCGTGGACTGCCGAATGACGTTATCGTCCTCAGTCAGGATGATGCAGAAGCTATTATCGACCGTATTTTCCAGGCGCGCTGTGCTGCAGAGGATCTTCTTATCGCGATCACTGAAGGTGCAAATACACAAGAGCTCCATGAGATTGCTGATGAAGTTGTGGCGCTCACCCGGGAGGCGGAGCGTCTTCGATAAAACCGGAATTGCTCCTGTCCTTCAATTAATGGCACACAACGGCAGTACACGGCTCAATTAGGATCCCGCAGCTTAATTCACTTCCTTACCTTAGGTTCTCTCACCTGTAGCCACAGCATGTTATTTTGTCACTGTGACAAAAGTAAACTCGTGTGACTAGTGCGATATGGCAGGGAAATGGGTAATGCCGTTGCGGTCAGTGGGGCCACTAGGACCCAGGTAGTCTTATATACGCCCCCCAGGAATAACCAAGCAACGAGCTAATAGAGTGTAATCACACTACACGTAACAAGAAGTATGAGCACTCGTCGCGATAAAACCAAACATGATGTCTCCAGTCACATTCGGACTTGCTCGTTCCACGCACGAAGCACGGATATGTTTACCATTTTTGAGTAGATGTTCCCTGTGCCTTCTCTGCAATATTCGGAACTGACACTTCTCTGCAGAGCCTTTCAGTTTCCCTCTTTATCCGATAATCTACATTATGTCATTTCAGCTATTACACAGAAGCCGCGTCTCTACCTTGGGTTGAAAGTGGTTCCCTCCCCGAAAAGCCCTAACGTTTCTGGAAAACCAACCGTTGGTACTCGAGAGCCCCCATACGCACTCCCGCGCGTGACAGTGCCAATGCTGTGCGCCACAAGCGGCGATAGGCTGCGTCGTAGCCCAATGCGCCCGCCTGCGAAACATGTGCACGGAAACTCTCATCCCATAATTCAAATGACCGCACGTAGTGATGCCCGCAGTGAGTCGCTTGGGTTAAACGAGCTCCGGCAGCCATAAGAGCTGATACGCACTCTTCCCGAGAACGCAATTGAGTATCTGTATCGACGTACGCCCACCACCATGCGAGAGGCATCTCTTGATGAGGGCGCCCCCGCCATGGCCTCTCCACGACAATTCGGCCGCGCGGAGCCACATCTTCGGCCACAAGCTGCGGCAGGGCATCAAAAATAGCGTCGTGTGGAAGCGGAGAGATCGAGATGAGGACGTCATAGACGCCCGTCTGGCTGAACAATCCGGGAATAAGACGAAGTTGTCCCCCCTGCGCCATATCAGCCCGGGTGGTGAGAATCTTCTCAACTTGTGGGGTCTCACACAACACTGTGACATCGCACCCAAATGCCACCGCTTCTAGTGCAGTTTCCCCCCACTCAGCGCCGATAAAGAGAACTTTATCGCGACGACGTAAGTCAGCATCAAGGAGGACACGTGAGACTCGTCGCCGTTGCGCATCATACAGGTCTTTGCGCAACGGCAAAGGCGACGGATCATCAAGATACACTTCCGCCACCCCATTATCGACCACGGTCGAGCGCGGACCATTGATGAAATCTGCAGCACCAAAATTGAACGTCTCATCGAGATACGTCGAAAAGAACTCAAATGATCGATCCCGCGGAGAAGCGACTAATGGTTGACGACGCTGAGCGCGTTCTTTGCGTGGCAACGCCCCTTTGAGAGACATAGCGGTACCCCAAAAATAGGAGGGGTCTTGGGCATCCCATTCCCCTGCCATAAAGCTTTCCGCCAGCCCTAACCATCCATCCCGAGCAAACCGTTCATCGACGGACGCCTCATCATAGAGTTTCACCGTACGCGCCGCTTCAGTACCCTCCAACGGCAAGCGCCCCGGTACGAGTTCAGGACACTCCCCTGCCTCCGTTACCCACATAAACTGTGGGAACTCATCTCGAACATGGCGTTGACGAAGCCGGAAGTGTGAGGCGGAGGGAGTGGCAAGGCGTGGCCATTGCGACAGGTCGAGCACGCTCATTACCGGATCGTCACCTTCCTGAGGAGCACAAGTAGTACTCCCCCATGGTAAGCCCTAGGCGCCATCAACACCCGTAGGAAACGGCAGTGAGACCGACACAGATGAGAGGCGATGGGAGCTACTCGTCGTCGGGAGTACCCATGGGAAGGTTGGCCACCCGCAGCTTCCCTTGTGCTGCCCGTTTACCATCCTCGCGGACAATATCAACAACCCAAATCTGCTGAGTCCTGCCACGATGAAGCGGAGTAGCCGTAGCGATTAACCGCCCTTCGGTGACGGGTCGGAGGAAATCTGTACTGTTGGAGGACCCAACAGCTAGCCCTCGCCCACCTAACCACCACCACGCGGCAAGAGAGGCGACATCCTCCACTAATGATGTGTAAACTCCGCCGTGGACAATACCCATTGGCTGGCACAGTTCCGGTCGCACATCCAAGTGAGCGACTACCTTGTCTATGGAAACCTCGTCATAAACAATGCCAAGGGTGTGGGAGAACCCTTGAGCCGCGAGAATCTCTCGCGCTTGATCCAATTCTTCCCCGAAGAGGGTACGCCCGACATAGGGCGCATAGAGATCCATAACGTCGCGCATTCGATAACTCCTTGCATCATAGTGATGGCTAGAGTCTACCGATCCTCCGAGAAAGAGGAAGGCCCAGACGCTCACAGCTCTCATAAACGTATCGCATGCGACGCTCCACTTGATCGCGTTTACGGGGATAACGATGCATGACAAGCTTAGCGTAGCTGTTGATAAGTCCACGCAAAGGGCCCCAACACTGAGATTCGGTGTAGCGACTTAAGCGACTCAATTCCCGCATGATTGGCACCAGGCTCTCCTGTGCCTGAAGCATTGTCCAGTCAGCCATATCTTGTTCAGATGGGATGACATGGAACGGCCGCAGCTTGGATACGTAGGGGTCATCTCCGAGCACACGCACCCGGGCGTGCTCTGCGCCATAGCGGTCGAATCCGCCTAACACATGTGTGCGGAGGAGAATATTCCTTGGACATACCTCCCACACTCGTCCGCTCAGCATGTAGCTAGAAACCACACCGCCCAGCACAAGGTGGATCATATGCGCACATACTTCTTCGACTGCCCGTTCTTTATCTTTGCTCGGGTCGACGATGGAGTGATAGTACTCTTCAAGATACTTGTTTTTAATCACATCAGTAATGGTGATCCAGCGGCGCCGCGGGCACTCTTCAAGGTCCGCTACAGAATACAAGTGAGGCTCCTCCTCACACAGGCTGCCGCCCATATCCGAAATCTCGTGTAACACTTCTTTGGCATACATCTCAAGCACTTGCTGGTACTCCCTTGTTTTTAGGATCACCTTCCCTCCAGCACCAGGTAAGTTTGCTATTTTTTTCTCGTAATTTCAAACCGGTGCAACTGATTAAGCGTTAATGAAGGCGAATAAATGAGCAGAATAAGACGAAACGTATGTGGATCCGTACAATGGAAAGGGAAAAATAGGAGAGAAATCCAGCAAGCTTATGGAAGTCGCTACACAAATTCTGTCATTAATTGGATTTGTGGCAATTACTGGCATCACTGCCATTTTTGTCGCCGCAGAATTCTCACTGACAGCACTCGAAAAGTCGGCCGTTGACAGAGAGGCCGCCGCTGGTCACAAAAGTGGGCAACGTCTAAAGCATGCCCATCAACACCTATCATTTGCATTGTCCGGATGCCAGGTCGGTATCACTATCACAACGCTTATCACTGGCTACCTCGCGGAGCCAGTACTTGCACAGTTTTTGACGCCTCTCTTGCGGAAAATCCCCAACATCTCGGATTCGGCGGTTAACGGAATTTCACTCGCTCTCGCACTTATTATCGCCACCATTCTCTCCATGACATTTGGCGAACTCGTGCCAAAGAACTGGGCAATTAGTGAGTCTATGCGTTTAGCCAAAGCGACCTCACCGTTCCTCATGGGCTTCTCCGTACTTTTCCGCCCCCTGATCAATAGTCTTAACAGTTCTGCTAACAGCATCATCCGCCAGTTAGGTGCTAAACCTGTCGATGAGCTAGCTTCCGCTCGCTCTCCACAGGAATTGGACAGAATCGTCCAAGAATCGGCTTTAGATGGCCATCTGCCGGCTCATACGGCACAGGTGGTCCAAAGATCCCTCCGCTTTGGCGATCTGTCCGCAGAAGACATTATGACCCCTCGTTCTCGAATTGAGACGATTGCAGCCGATGCGGTGGCCCGTGATCTCCTGTCACTGTCGGAAGAAACCGGACACTCTCGTTTCCCTGTCGTCTCCGGTGATCTCGATAGCACGCTGGGCATCGTGCATGTGAAGGACGCTTTTACCCTCTCCCCCGCCAAACTCACTAGCGTCACTATGCGTGACCTCATGAAACCCCTCCCCCGTGTCCCCGACAGTTTGGATGCCGACGCTGTACTCAGCACTATTCGGGCCAGCGGCCAACAGTCCGGCCTCGTTATTGACGAATATGGTGGCGCAGCGGGACTCGTCACCATGGAGGACATCATCGAAGAGATCCTCGGTGACGTCCGCGACGAACACGATGCGAGCCTCCTTGACGTACTTAAACGCGGTAATAGCTGGGATTGCTCCGGCCAACTCCGACGAGATGAAGTCGCTGCGGCGACCACCTACTTGTTCCCCGACAACCCCTCGTTTGACACCCTCGGCGGTCTTATCATGTGGAAACTGGGGCGCATCCCCGAAGAAGGGGACGAATTGGCCGTGCCATCCGAAGTGCACGCCGTCAGCGATGTGCAAGAAATACAGTGGTACTGCCGTGTCATCAAGATGGATGGGCGACGCGTCGACCGCGTGCTATTGACCCCACGCCCACTTGCTACCGTCACGGCGAGGGGAGAACAGCAATGAGCACCCTCCCGGCAATCCTCCTCCTTATTCTCCTCCTCGCTGTCAATGCCTTTTTCGTAGCAGCAGAGTTTGCTCTTGTGTCATCTCGACATGATCGTTTGGAGGCACTGGCCGCCGCCGGCCATCCGCGTGCCTACAAGGTGATCGATGCCTCTGAGCACCTCTCGATGATGCTCGCGACCTGTCAGTTAGGTATCACTGTGGCTTCTGTGCTGCTCGGCAAAATTGCAGAACCGGCCATTGCCAAACTCCTGGCAAAACCGCTCGCGCTCGCCGGTGTCTCCGGCTTTTCGCTCCACACCATCGCTTTTATCGTCGCCCTCGTCATCATTTCCTACCTGCATATTCTGCTAGGTGAGATGGTCCCCAAGAACTTCACTATCTCTTCTCCCGAACGTACTGCTATCATCATCGTCCCCCCGATGCTGATGATTATGAAGGTGTCACGTCCACTCATTCACTTCTTCAATGCATTGGCAAATGGCACCTTGCGCCTCATTGGCGTGAAACCGCGAGACGAACTAGAACATCGCGTCACGTCCGCTCAGCTCAAAGCTATGATCGGCGAATCGAGCGGAGAAGGACTCATCGACGATGACGAGACGCGCCGCCTGGACCGGGCACTCGAAGCATCTGATCGTCCCGTGCGTGCCATTATGATTCCCGTCCATCGCATGCGCACTCTAGAATTGCAAGAGGGCCACATCACTCTGGAATCCCTCCAGAAACTGGTTCGGGAAACCGGTTATTCTCGCTACCCCGTAAAGAACGACATCGGCCATTACCTGGGCTTCCTCCACATTAAGGATGTGCTGGACTACCTTTACTCGGATGAGTTGAGCGGAAAGCCAATTCCCGTCAATCTTATTCGTCCGCTCATTACATTCCCCGGAGATTCCAGCATCGATTCTGTTTCCGCTCGTATGCGTCGTCTACGTTCACATTTGGCCCTGGTCACGGACCCGGAAACTGATCAGATTATTGGGTTCGTCGCCTTGGAAGATCTTATGGAAGAATTTGTAGGTACGGTCCGCGATTCCACGCATAAGATTCCGGAGTAAGAACAATGTCTCTCGAAAGCTCACGGCACCGGTCGAAAAACCGACCGCGGAAATTCTTGGCTGGCTGGATTATCGCAGCTGTCCTGGTGGTCCTGGTGGTGATCGCTGCAGCCGTGGGCTGGACATTAGCGCACAAGAGTGTTGATGATAGCCGTACGCTTGATGCCGTGCAGGATTGTTCCGCAGGCTACCTTACTATCGAGATTTGGGCCCCCGCAGGAGTGCAAGAGTCTCTCACGGAGCTAATTACTTCCTATCAAACTACGCTTCCGTCGGACGGCGGACTATGTGCCTCCTTCTCGATCTCTGCTCAACAGTCTGGAGAAGCTGCTACCGCGCTCATGAAACGGACTCCTTACGTTCCGGGTGTCTGGATCGGATCGCTTTCTGATATTAAAAAAGTTGAAAAGAAACACCCTTCGTTGGTGGTCACTAAACCAGAGAAAATGAAGGGAACATCGTTTTACTCCGTAAGCCTTGATTTAGCGCAGAACGCCCCTGCTAACCTTGACGAAACGACTGCGGAACACACTGCTGAGGCCACACAAGCTGCGGTCGACGTTGATGCTTTCCTACAGCAGAATGAGTTACATTTTTCGGAAACGACGACGGTTGCCCCTGTAAAGAAGCCCTGTCCTACGACCCATACGATCCCTGCAGAAAGGACTCCTGCTGTATAGACTGACCCACGCAGGAGAGTTTGTCCGAGCATAAATAGTGCGGACTCACCAATTGTGGTGGGTCCGCACTGATACGTCTGTGAGAAAGGGCGACGCCTACCCAATTCGGCGTGCACGCCGACGGCGCATGTCCGCCAATTCATCAACCAGCGGCACTGCTGTGACAGCAGAACTCTCAATGTGCTCGGCCGGGAAGTGCGTAATAGATCCTGTGAGTTCTTTCATTGTGCCGGAAACGGCAATTCCGAATACACCTTGGCCATCCTGAATAAGGTCAAACATTTCCTCCGCCGATGTGCATTCATAGACAGAGGTGCCATCGGATACGAGGGTGGTGTTGGATAGCTCAGACACGCCTCGGTCACGGAGATGGTCAACGGCGATACGAATGTTCTGCAGCGAGATTCCGGTATCCAACAGCCGCTTTACAATCTTCAACGTGAGAATGTCTTTAAAGGAGTAGAGTCGCTGCGAGCCAGAACCTTTCGCGCCACGGATAGAAGGCTCAACAAGACCAGTACGTGCCCAGTAGTCGAGCTGACGATAGGTGATACCGGCAATCTGGCAGGCGGTAGGACCGCGGTAACCGGTTTGCTCATCAGGAATGGAACGGTCAGGGAAGAGTCCCGGCTGTTCACTGTGATTGTCGCTGTGGGACCCGAAGTTATCCATACTTCCACCTTGCGCACGTCACGTCAGCTGCATCTTTACTGCCAATGGTAACCCAGCACGGGAACAAAGTGTTACTTATGTGATAAAAATTGCTGATGTTACTGATGTGACTGGTCTTGCCTTACGTGAATAAAGAGTATTTGTCGAGAAATATCTGAGCAATAGGACACGCCCAAAAGCTTCAAGTATTAGTTGAGACTTTTAGTTTTTCTCGTCATCGGGACCATCCAAAAAATCATCCATCGAAAGATGATCCAGCATCTCACGGAATGCGTCGATCTCCCCACTTAGATCATCGGGAAGCTCCTCAGAAAATCTCTCCACGTCAGCCTCAGCTGCGCCCCCGGAAAGCCTAGCTGCGGACTCGCCACTCTGCGGATCGACCACCCCAAAGGCATTAAGGACAGTATCCTCCACAGTAATCTCGCAACCACATGTTGCCGCTAGGATCAAAGCATCAGAAGGTCGACTATCTACGCGACGACCATTATCAAGCACAATCTCCGCCCAGAAAATGCCATCCCGCTGGGCAGTCACACAGACGGACTGTACCTCTGCCCCTGCCGCCTGAATAGCCTTCCACAACGTCGTGTGCGTAAATGGACGTGGAATCTCCGTCTTAGCCATCGCGAACGTGAGCAGTGCAGTCTCCTGCTCCCCTATCCACATACCGAGAATTCGATCCCCTGTTCGCTCACGCAGCATAACGATGGGATCATCCTCGGGGGTATCAGCTTGAATACCGACGATACGTACCGGAACTCTCATTAATAATCCAACACATCCCGAAGACGTTGCTTAAGCAGACCCGCCGCCAAATCACTCGCACTGTTGGCCAACACGCGTGCTTGTTCTGCAGTACGACCCTTAACTTCAGCGGATTGCAACGCGCGACTTGCACCAGCAGCCTGTCGTACTAGATCGGCAATTCGATCTATCGCAGTTCGGAATGAACGTAAATGTCGCGTATCAATGCCGGACTCACACAGCGTTTTACACGCTTCGACGATCGCGATGTCATCTTCGACATAGAAGCCTGCCCCAGTTGCACGAAGCAGGTCAGCGTCGATGAGAGCATCCAAAAACTCCGGGTCAATCCCCGTCTTCAGACACAACGACCGCTCAGTCAGCCGCACTTGGCTAACGTGGGAGAAGTTCTCCTTATGCTCGGTGACGGCGCTCAACGGCATGGTCGACTGCTGGTGCAACTCAGCCAACGTCAGCTCGCCGGCATCCACTCTCTCCAACTGTTCCCCGATCACTTTGTTGGGGAGGAACAAGTCTCGCTGAGCGGTCAAGATAAAACGCAACCGCTCGATATCAGAACGGGAGTACCGGCGATAGCCGGATGCTGTCCGTGACGGGCTAATCAGCCCTGCAGATTCGAGAAATCGAACTTTGGACAGTGAAATATCGTCAAACTCTTTCGCTAACAGTTCAACGACAGAGCCGATGGACATCGTCGCATCGGATGATCGCAGAGGCTGCGCCAACATTTAGGCGCCTCGACGCGGACCAGTCAGGAACACCAGACGAAACTTACCGATCTGAACTTCGTCGCCGTTATTGAGTGTAGTGGAGTCAGTGGGCTCACGGTTAACGTACGTACCATTCAGGCTTCCGACATCGGAGACGCTGTAGACGTCACCCTCACGGCGGAACTCGGCATGGCGACGAGAAACAGTGACATCATCTAGGAAAATATCCGACTCCGGATGGCGACCAGCGGTAGTGACATCCCGGTCCAGGAGGAATCGAGAACCAGCGTTAGGACCCCGCTTGACCACAAGCAGAGCAGAGCCTTCTGGAAGACCATCGACAGAAGCAGCTTTAGCAACAACGGGCTCAGTAGCAGCCAGGTCGCTTTCCTTCAATAGCTTGGCACGGAAAACAGAAGTGGTCTCCGTGCTGGGTTCCTGGAATGGGTAACCGACGGGATTCTCGCTCACTAGTCTTCCTTTCTAAAACGGACACCAAGGGGCCCGCACAACACTCAATTCCTGGTTTAAGGATACCCTGCAAAGGCTCTTTCGTGCACCCTCTTGAGACCCTAAATCGCCATCAGATTAACCACTCTCTACCGCAGAATTCGCTTGTCTTCCTCCCACTGTGCCTTCTCTTCTGGAGTCAGCACCGGAACCTTCTTGAACAGCAGGAATCCACGATAGGTGTAAAGAATGCCCGTCCAAATGTAGAGCGCAAATGCCCAGATAAAAATGGCCCATGCAAGAGGCATCACCCAGTGATTCCAGGATACGGGTAAATATGCCAACAACAACATGGGGAACGCCACCATTAAACTGGCGGTGGCAAGTTTGCCTAGGTAAATAACCGACATGCGAAGCCCACGACGTTCGTACACGAAGATCAATCCGGCAAGGAATATGTCGCGGCAGACGATGATGACAACCATCCACCACGGGATGAAGCCAACGATCGCCATGGAGATGGGCACAGCAACCGTCATCAGTCGGTCGGCTGCGGGGTCCAGATAACTGCCGATCTTCGATTCCACGTGCCAGAAACGGGCGATTTTTCCATCCGCCCAGTCGCTCACCCCGACGATGATGAGGACGACAAAAGCCATGATGTAATCATGCTTCCCCACCAATAGCCAGATAAACACTGGCACCAGGAAGAGGCGGATCAGACTAATAAGGTTAGGGACCGTAAACACACGGAGAGATGCAGGGTCCACGGGCTCCTCTTCAGGAAGAGGAGGAGGCGGGGGAACATCACGTTTGATATCCGGTGGGACTGCCAACGCCTTGTGCCCGTCAACAACTGGTTCGAGATCAACAGCATCGCGCAGAATCTCATGAACACGCTCACTATCCAGTTCACGCTTGCGATCTCGTTTACGAGCAGCTGCCACGGCGGCCACCTTCTTCATTTCTATTGTGAGGAGTTCTTTTCGAATGGGCGGTACACGACGCCAAAGGTTACGCCGTATACCGCCCATCGCGAAGACAAAGGGTTACTTCTATTATCTAGATAACACCCATATCAATCATTGAATCGGCAACCTTAATGAAGCCGGCGATATTCGCACCGATCATGTAGTTGTCCGGGAAACCATACTTTTCAGCGGTTTCGATCGAAGTATGGTGAATATTCACCATGATCTGATGGAGACGCTGATCCGCCTGGTCGAAAGACCAGTGGCTGCGAGCGGCGTTTTGTTCCATTTCCAGGCCAGAGGTAGCAACACCGCCGGCGTTGGACGCTTTACCGGGGGCAAACCGCACACCCGCCTCGTTGAAGATATCGATGGCATCCGGAGAGCATGGCATGTTGGCACCTTCGGCAACAAACTTGGTGCCATTCTTCACCAGTTTGGCAGCTGCTTCACCATCGAGTTCGTTTTGCGTGGCACACGGCAAAGCGACATCACATTCAACATCCCAGATGGAGCCACCGGAAACGAAGGTCGCATTCGGGCGCTTGTCCGCGTAATCCTTGATACGTCCGCGTTCGACCTCCTTGACCTGCTTGAGCAGATCAAGATCAATGCCGTCGGAATCATACACGTAACCCGAAGAATCAGAGGCAGTGATAACGTCCGCGCCGAATTCCTGGAGCTTCTCAATGGCGTAGATGGCGACATTGCCAGCACCGGAGACAACGACCTTCTTGCCATCCATGTTGGTGCCAGCGTCCTTCAGCATTTCTGCTGCGAAGTACACCAAACCGTAGCCCGTTGCTTCGGTACGGACCAGCGAACCACCCCAGTTGATGCCCTTGCCGGTCAGAACACCCGCATCAAAGCTGTTGCGAATACGCTTGTACTGACCGTACATGTACCCGATTTCGCGACCGCCAACACCAATGTCGCCAGCCGGAACGTCGACGTTTTCACCAATGTGGCGCTGCAGCTCAGTCATGAAGGACTGGCAGAAACGCATAATTTCGTCGTCGGACTTGCCCTTTGGGTCAAAGTTGGAGCCGCCTTTGCCACCACCCATGGAAAGGCCGGTGAGGGAGTTCTTGAAGATTTGTTCAAAGCCCAAGAACTTGATGATGCCGAGGTTGACGGAGGGGTGGAAGCGGAGGCCGCCCTTGTAGGGACCGAGTGCGCTCGAGAATTCGACACGGTAGCCACGATTGACGTGGTATTCGCCCTTGTCGTCCATCCACGGAACGCGGAAGATGATCTGCCGTTCCGGTTCAACAATGCGTTCCAGGAGCGCCCGGTCAGTGTATTCAGGATGTTCTTTGATGACCGGTTCGAGCGATTCGAGAACTTCCTTCGCAGCCTGGTGGAATTCATTTTCGCCCGGGTTGTTAGCAACCAGGGCCGAGTAGACTTCCTGCAGCCGAGTACTTGGCATGGGGTGCCTTTCGTGTTGTGTGTTGTGTGATGAGTCCCGCGGGCTCATCGGCTTGTGTTAGCGGAATACTCCGCCCAAGCTAGAGAATCCAGTATCTCCGTCTTGTGCGAGCGGATTGCTGTGCACCATGTACGTCCAAGTTGTGGATGGACGTGCCATGCCAGCAAGATCGAGGTCAGGGAGGCCGGTTGACAGATCCAGCTTATTGAATGCTTCCTCGGCGCGACTTTCAGCACGCTCAATAAAGTTTTCAAAAGCCTCGATGGCGATACGGTGATATTCATCCAGCGGGTTCTGGCGTCCAAGCGCGCGCAGGTGGATACTCTCCCGCACGTCATCTAGGTAGGCCAGGTGGTCAGCCCATCCACGGTCAAGGTGGAAGAGCATGATGTTACGCGCAAGCTGATCTACATCTTCTGCAGAGAACTTGGCCGTTACCTCGCTCCACTTGTCAGGGTTATGCGAGGCAAAGTATTCGGACGCCACATCTGTGGCGAGGATGCGGTCACGCTGTTCGGACACAATGGCGCGCTGGTCTGCGACCAGACGGGAGTATCGCCAGGTGTAGGCGTGGATATCCAGCATTTGCCCCTCTGTAACACGTTGCGCGTGGTTGACGAGGCGTAACGCCTTCGGAGTAGTGAAGAGACCATCGCGGTCTGTCGCTCCCGGCCATTTCGCATCGGGGGCACCAGCGGCGACCAATTCATCCTCCATTGAGGCAAAAAAGACGCTCATCCCAGGGTCTCCTTGTCGGCCTGAACGGCCACGCAGCTGGTTGTCGAGTCGCTCAGTTCGGTAGCGGGAAGTACCGATGACACAGAGACCTCCGGCCTCCACGACTTTGGGTCGGTCAGCTTCATCCGAACCTCCCAAGCGGATGTCGGTTCCACGTCCAGCCATCTGCGTGGACACGGTGATAGCGCCGTACGCTCCAGCTTCGGCAATCACCTTAGCTTCCGCAGCGTCGTTCTTAGCGTTCAGCACGTTACACGCGAGCCCTTCTGCAGCCAGCTCAGCGGCGAGGGCTTCGGATTCTGCCACGTTTTGGGTTCCCACCAGAATGGGTTGTCCCTTCTCGTGCACGCTCTTAATGAAGTCAATGAGGGCAGTTCGCTTGCTCGCTGCGGTGTCGTAAACACGATCTTTTTCATCGACACGGATACATGGCGTGTTCGGTTCGATGGGCGATACGGCAAGATCATAGAAACGACGGAACTGCTCGCCTGCGGCAATGGCGGTGCCCGTCATTCCGCACACTGTCGAGTAACGCCCAATAAGCGCCTGCACAGTGATGGTGTCGAGCACTTCGCCAGCTTCGGAGATCGGAACACCTTCCTTCGCTTCCACAGCTGCTTGCAGACCGTCCGGCCAACGCTGCAGTTCAGCGACACGGCCTCGCGAAGCATCGATGAGTTTCACCTCGTCACCGCGCACAATGTAGTGCACATCGCGTTGCAACAGTACGTGCGCGTGCAGGGCGACATTCACCTGAACCAACGTGGTGCTGACATGCTCATCATCGTAAAGATTGATACCACCGAGCTGTTTCTCGACAAAACGTGATCCCTCATCGGTGAGGTAAATATTGCGTTTTTCGGCATCCGTCTCGTAGTGGCGATGCAGCTGGAGCTGCTTCACGATGTCAACAACATCTTCAGAGGGGATCTCCCCAGCGGTGGAGCCTGCCAGAACTAGTGGTACAAGAGCTTCGTCGACCAGCACTGAGTCAGCTTCGTCAACGATTGCTACATCTGCGCGAGGGGCCAGGAGTTGATCCTCGCGGGTGACGAGTTGGTCGCGCAGTACGTCGAATCCAATTTCGTTGACAGGCGCGTAGGTGATGTCGCAGGCATAGGCGGCTTCTCGCTCAGCACGAGCCGAGGACTCATTAATCCAACCAGAATGCAAGCCCAGAATATGAAAAAGCGGCTCCATCCATTTGGAGTCGCGGCGGGCTAGATAATCATTAACAGAGATAACGTGGACGGCGTGACCACCCAGGGCGTAGCCCACGGCGGCAATGGCACCCGAAAGGGTTTTCCCCTCACCAGTCGCCATCTCGATGACATCGCCCTCGAGCAATCGCAGCGCGCCTTCCAACTGGACGTCAAACGGTCGAAGCCCCAAGCATCGATCAGCCGCTTCCCTCACCAATGCAAAGAATTTCGGGTATTCCGGTGCTTCATCGGATAGTAGGTCAAGCTCGTGTGCCGCGTCAGCGAAGTCCTCGTCGGCGAGAGAGGCTGCCCACTCATCAAAGCCCCGGGAAAGGGAGACCGCGGAATGAGCCTCGGCTTGGTTCTTTGCGGTCGAAGCTCCTAAGAGTTTCCAGAACTTTCCGAAGCCTTTCACGGGCACTCCTCTTCTGTCGGTCTACTGGCACCATGTGTCGCTTCAACTGGGTGCTGAGCGTTTCTCGCGTTGCCAGGGTACGGATCTAGTGTAGCGATATAGAAGAGAAAACGATATTTCTAAGAAAGAGTTGGAGAGATTCTTTTGACCGCGGTGATGCTATCGACAGATAAGAAGCAGATGAGACGATGCTGAGACTACCCCCTACCTGCAAGAAAACATCGCCCCACTACTCTGTTTCAGGATTACCACGGTATTTTCCCAAAAAACAGAACACCGGTCCACATCCGTGGACCGGTGTTCGCATGGTCGGGCTAGCGGGATTTGAACCCACGACCCCTTGACCCCCAGTCAAGTGCGCTACCAAACTGCGCCATAGCCCGTCCGCTGTCTGCGACAGCTCCTATACCTTATAACGACAAGAGGGAATTTTCCCAATCGCCTGCAAGACAGTTATTTCCATGTGAACTTTTGGAGCTGCCACAGAGAGTTTGAAATAACCGCACTCCCCTATTTCCGACGCTTTTCACGAACTCGTATGCTGATACGGATAGGCGAACCAGTAAAACCAAAACTCTCCCGCAGTTTCCGCTCCAGGAAACGACGGTAGCCACCTTCCAAGAAACGAGTAGTGAACAGCGCAAAAGTTGGGGGCCGAGTGGCAGCCTGCGTGGCAAACAGAACACGGGGAAGACGTCCCCCTCGCATAGGCGGCGGTGTCTCAGCCACAACCTCTTTCAGCCACTGGTTCAATTGGCTTGTCGAAATGCGCTTATCCCAACTCTCCAGTGCTTCATCAATAGCTGGCACGAGTTTCTGCAATGCGCGTCCCGTAGTGGCAGAGATATTGACGCGTTTAGCCCAGCTCAGCTGTTTGAGGTCACGTTCGATCTCCCGCTCCAACTCATAGCGGCGATCCTCATCAACAAGGTCCCACTTGTTGTAGGCCAGAATGACAGCACGCCCGGCATCGAGCACCATATTGACCACTCGCTGGTCCTGTTCGGTGATGGGCTGGGAGGCATCAATGAGGATAATGACGACTTCTGCCGCTTCAATAGCAGCCTTTGTTCGCAACGAAGCGTAATACTCATGCCCTTGCGCCTGTCCTACTCGCTTCCGCAGACCTGCCGTATCAACGAAGTGCCACAAGCGACCGTCTAACTCCACGATCGAGTCCACCGGGTCTACGGTCGTGCCGGAAGCATTATCGACAACCGAACGGCTTTCCCCAGAGAGTTTGTTAAGAAGCGAGCTCTTACCAACATTCGGTTTACCCACCAGGGCAACGCGTCGCACTCCGGATAGAGATGTCTCTCCCCGCCGGGGATGCTCCGGGAGTAATTCAACAATCTCGTCGAGAAGGTCGGCAGCGCCACGGCCGTGCAAGCTGGAGATGGGATGTGGTTCGCCAAGACCCAGTGACCAGAATTCAGCAGCGTCACCGTCGGCATTGGGTGAGTCGGATTTATTGGCAGCAACTAAAACGGGAATGTCAGCTCGTAAAAGACTCCGTGACACGATTTCATCAGTGATAGTGACACCAACTGTCGCATCGACGACGAGCACGATAACATCTGCCGTCTTCATCGCAATCTCTGCTTGTTTCGCGATCTCTTTGTGCATACCTTTGGCGTCAGGTTCCCAACCACCGGTGTCAGTCACCATGAAGCGGCGTCCGTTCCAGAGCGCCTCGTAGGAGTTGCGGTCGCGTGTGACTCCTGGGAAGTCTTCAACTATAGCTTCCCGCCGGCCAATGAAGCGGTTGACGAGTGTCGACTTTCCCACGTTCGGACGACCCACGACCGCAACGACAGGAAGAAGTTCCTCGTCATAACCGCGGCTTTCTTCGTCCTCAGCCAGGTATTCCGCTGCGAGACGCTCCCAGGCTTCTTCATTGGAGTCATCGTATTCGTCGAGGTCACCATCGTAGTGTTGCGATGATAAAGCGTCATTGCTGCCATCCCATGACGCATCGTCAGTCTCGTCTAGCTCCTCTGTGTAATCCACCGTCGTTGCCTCCTCTGTGTCAATGGCAGTGCGCGGCCGGGGGGGCTGTACCTCGCGGGCAAGATGGGCAATGATAGCCACTGTCTGCGAAAATTCATTCCCTGTGGAGTCCACGACAATAGCGTCCTCAGCTTGGCGCAGGGGCGAGACTAAACGGGTCGAGTCGGCTCTGTCACGGGCAATAACAGATGCGAGAACATCATCGAAGTGTGCCTCGCGTCCTTCGGCACGATCCTGCTCTACGCGACGACGCGCGCGTTCCTCCGGCGAAGCGGTGAGGAAGATTTTGAGCGGCGCATCCGGCAACACGACTGTTCCTATGTCCCGGCCATCGACGATCGCACCATTGCCGGTGCGAGCAAGCTCACGTTGCAGCTCGACGAGTCTGTCCCGGACTTCTGGAATAGCGGAAACGGCGGACACTTGCGCCGTTACTTCACCTTCTCGAATCTCTGCCGTCACGTCCTCCCCATTGAGGTAGAAACGTGTTGCTTCTGGGTCTGCCGACACCGAAATATCAATGGAGTCGAGAAGGCCGACAATCGCTGATGATTGATCTGGGGTGAGACCAGCCCGAAGAGCTGCAAGGGTAATGATGCGGTACATAGCGCCCGTATCGAGGTAAGCCATTCCCAACTCGCGGGCAACTGCGCGGCACACTGTGGATTTCCCGGCGCCGCTGGGGCCGTCAACAGCAATGTAGAGAGTCATAGGTGAACCGCCTCATAGAGTGATGCGACTTCTTTATTGGAAAGTTTGCGGAGTGACCCTGAGCGTTGATTCCCCAGGGTCACTCCACCCAACCTCGTCCGCACTAGCTCGATAACGGGGAATCCGATTTCAGCGAGCATACGGCGTACGATCCGATTGCGTCCTTCATGAACGACGACGCGGAGCAGCGTCTTTCCATCGAGGGTATCCATGATCTGTAACTCATCGGCAGCAATGGGACCATCGTCGAGGACGATCCCCTGCCGTAGTTTGCGGGCGTCGCGTTGGCCCATAACACCTCGCACTGTGGTGAGGTAGGTTTTGGGTACCTCGTAGGAGGGATGCATCAACCGGTGAGCTAGTTCCCCGTCATTCGTCAGCAGGAGCAAGCCTTCCGTGTCTTGATCCAACCTTCCCACATGAAAGAGCCGCTGGCCAGCGTTGACGCGCTCCGCGACGATGTCTCCCACACACGCGCGACCCTGGTCATCGGCCATAGTGGAGAGGTACCCGCGTGGTTTGTTCAACACCAGATAAACGTGTTCTTCGCGGGCGATGACGCGTTCCCCGTCAACGTGGACGATCGCGTTAGCAGGATTAACTTTGACTCCTTGCTGCCGTACAACCTCGCCGTTCGCCTGTACACGGCCGGCGGCAATGAGCTCTTCCGAGACGCGGCGTGACGCCACCCCGGCCTGCGCCAGGTATTTCTGTAGGCGAATCTCCTGGGGGAAGCGTGGTGACGGATCCAGTACTTTGACTGGGTTGTCTGGAGTCACCATCTGGTGGCGGCTTGGTCGAGCAGAGGATGTCCGAGGTAATGAGTTCTTGTTGCCTCGTTGTCGAGTAGTAGTTCCGGTCGAACGAGATTTTCCGGATGCGGAAGTGCGATTCTGCTGTACACGACGAGAAGTGTGAGTGGGTTGAGAAGACTTTTTAGCGGCACCGCCAGAGGTTCCCTGGCGGTTCTTCCTTGCCGGTGTGCCATCACGGCGAGCGGGTCGGTTCACAATGTTCTCTTTTCTCAATGAGTCGATCTAGCCTCTGCCATTGTTGATGCAGCGCTAGTGTCCTCCCTATTTTGTCATAGAACGGACTGCTGACTCGAATTATTCGAGATGTGGGAGCGGGTTGGTGGCGTCACTGCGCGGTAATAGACGCATGGATCTGCCCCGGCTCTGCGCTTTCCACAGGATCATCTGGGTCGGCGGGGTCTCTCTTGGGCGAGGCAGTTTTAGCCCGGCGGGCTTCAACAGTCTGACGTACTTCCTTGTCGATTTCATCAATGCGTTCTACTGCCGGCAGTAGTGGTGCTAGGTCTGGGAGGGCGGAAAGATCGGTGAGCCCGAGTTCTTCGAGGAAGAGTGAGGTGGTACAGAAGAGCACTCCGCCGGTTTCGGGGTCCTGCCCATTGTCGACGATGAGTCCACGCGCTTGGAGCGTGCGCATCACTCCGTCAACGTTTACGCCGCGTACTGCTGAGACCTGTGAGCGGGTGACGGGCTGTCGGTAGGCGACCACGGCGAGGGTTTCCAGCGCTTGCCGGGAGAGCGTCCCCCGCGTTCCCTCGAGAAGCACTTTTTCTACGTAGGGGGCGTAGTCCGCGCGGGTGTAGAGCCGCCACCCTTCCGGTATTTCCCGCAGATCGATACCACTCTGCGCCGCAGTGAGTTCGTCCGCCCACTGCTGGAGGATGCGGGTGACGGTGTCTACATCGCTGTCCACCACTTCGGCCAGATCGTCGGCACTGATGGGGCTATCAACAACAAGCACTACCGCTTCGATGGCACCTCGTACACTCGGGTGTGCTGCATCGCTAGGGTGGTCGTGGTTATCCGTTGTCGTCACTGCTTCTCTCCTACTCCCCCATTGCCTTATTGAGGGTGTCCTCGTCAAAGGTTTTTCCTGTCCACCCGACGTAAAGATCTCCGAGTGGCTCTTCCTGCTCGAAGTCGACTGCTTTGAGCCGGTAGAGCTCGAGCAGGCTGAGGAAACGACCCACGACTGTCATGCTTTGCGAACAGTCGGCCACTAGCTGGCGGAACTCCATGCGGTCTCCCAGCTGGAGTTGGGAGAGGGCGCGCAGCACGAGCCGAGCTTCATGTTCCACCGAGACGACAGGGATGTGCACATGTGTGGTACTTACGCTAGGCACGGGTTTGGGGCGGAAGGCGACGGCTGCCAGCAGCGAGAACTCGGTAGCGTTCATGCCTAGGGAGACGGGTGGTAAGAGGTGAAGAAAGCGTTCTTCGGGGGCGACGGAGCGGGCATAGCGATGGGGAGCATCCTGCTGCCAGCGGGCGAAGAGCTGGGCGACTTCTTTGAAGGCCTTGTATTGGAAGAGTCGGGCGAAGAGCAGATCGCGGGCTTCCAACAATTCCAGGTCGGCGGGGTCGACCATGTCGCCTTGTGGGAGCAGCCGTGCAGTTTTGAGGTCGAGAAGGGTCGCTGCTACGACCAGAAATTCGGTGACGGCATCGAGGCCTTTTTCTTCGCTGAGGCTGCGGGTGTACGCGATGAACTCATCTGTCACTTCGTGCAGTGCTACCTCGGTGATGTCGAGTTTGCGATCTTGGATCAGCTGCAGGAGCAGATCAAACGGACCTTCGAAGTTCCTGAGGCGCAGCCGGAAACCATCGTCACTCACCGCTTAGCGCTCAATTCGCTCAATAACTTCCGCAGCAAGCTGTCGGTATTGCTGTGCACCGGGTGAGGAGGATGCCCATGTGGTGATGGGTTCACCAGCCACTGAGGTTTCCGGGAACCGGACTGTGCGCGTAATGACGGTTTCGAATACGGTATCGCCGAAGGCTTCCATGAGGCGCGCCATGACGTCTCGTGCATGCAGGGTGCGACCATCGTAGAGGGTGACAAGGATACCGGTGAGGGACAGCCGGGGATTGAGGCGTGAGCGAACTTTGTCCATAGTGTCGGTGAGAAGCGCCAGACCACGCATGGAGAAGAATTCGCATTCCATGGGGATGATGACTCCGTCGGAGCACGCTAGTGCATTAACGGTCAGGAGTCCGAGGGAGGGCTGGCAGTCCACCAAAATGTAGTCATAGCGATCCATTACCGGATAAATCGCCCGGTAAAGGGCCTGTTCGCGCCCTACTTCGGAGACAAGCTGAATCTCCGCGGCAGAAAGGTCGATATTGGCGGGGATGACATCGAGGTTTTCGGTGCGGGTCCGCACAATAACCTCATCGACGCTCACGGAGTTGTCCACCAGTAGGTTATAGACCGTCGTGTCCAGGTCATAACTTTGGATGCCTAAGCCTGCCGAGAGTGCGCCCTGCGGGTCGAGATCGACGAGCAGTACGCGACGTCCGGCCTCGGCGAGTGATGCTCCCAAGTTAATGGAGGAGGTGGTTTTGCCGACTCCCCCTTTTTGGTTACACATGGAGAGCACTACGGCTGGGCCGTGCTTTGTCTTTGGCTGCGGGGTGGGGATGGTGCGAAGTGGTCGCCCGGTGGGGCCCATTTTCTCGGACCCGCTCGTCGCGCCGTCGTCGGCACTGCCCTTCTCAGGCTCCTGCGACCGAACTGCCATGGTGGAGTTCTCCTTTCCCTTTTCCCTACCAGCCTACCGTGCTCGCGGATGGGCCTCTGCCCAAACCTCTCGTAAAGATTCCGCTGTCACCATCGTATAGATCTGTGTGGTGGTTACCGAAGAGTGCCCTAACAATTCCTGCACCACGCGCACATCTGCGCCGCCTTCGAGCATGTGGGTGGCGAAGGAGTGGCGTAAGGTGTGTGGCGACACATCGTCGGTGATCTGGGCTCGCTTTGCTGCCTCCTGAATAATCTGCCAGGCACTTTGGCGGCTCATCCGGCCGCCCCGCAGATTCAAGAAGACGGCATGGGTTTTCCCGCGGGACAGCGCCGGACGAGAGCGCACCATATATTCCTGGTAGGCATGCAGGGCAGGGCCACCGACTGGCACAATACGTTCTTTATCGCCTTTTCCGTGAAGCAAGACGGCCGCGTTGTCGACATCCAGATCACCGATGTCGAGGCCAGTAACCTCGGAGATGCGAGCTCCCGTGGTGTACAGTAGCTCGAGCAGTGCACGGTCGCGTAGTGCTCGCACTGGATCCGGCGACGATCCATCTCCTGCGCCTTCGAGGAGCCGGAGGATCGTGTCGACCGGCAATGCTTTCGGGAGACGCTGCGGGGGTTTTGGGGGCGCCACCATGGCTGCCGGGTTGGTGCCGGTGAATTCTTCCCGCAGCGCAAACTTGTGGAGACCTCGAATCGAGACCATTATGCGTGCGGCTGAGCTGGTCGCTAGGGGTGCATACCCCAGTCGGCTGTCTCCGGTGACGAGGGAATCACGGAACTCTTCAACATGGGTTTGCGTGACATCTGCCAGGGTGGTGATGGGATAGAGCGCGAGAAACGCAGCATAGCGGTCAATATCTCGCCGATAGGCCTGTAGCGTGTTGTGGGAGGCAGCTCGTTCAACGGTAAGAAAGTCGAAGTATGCCTCTACCTGGCTGGTGAGGTCTCCCATGAGCGCCTCCTTCCATCATGGTCGGTGAGGGTACGCAGCTGGCGTGTTAGCTATCGCGGCGTTGTGCGAAACGCCAAGCCCGCGAATCCCATTCCGCATCGGCAGACCGCAGAATTTCCTCTCCACCTGCCACGAGGCACTGGGACACTCCGAGAATGCCCGCCACTGCGATGCTGTTGATGATGTCGCCGGAGAAGACGCGCTGTACAGCCTGCGGGAGAGGTACCCACTGCAGCTCCATGTCAGCTTCTTCTTGTTCAGGTGTTGGCCTGTCTACCTGGTGGAGGCCACGTGCGAGGAAGATCCGAACAGACTCATCCGCGAATCCAGGTGAAGTGATGGTGTCGGCAATGACCCACCACTGGTCAGCAGCGTATGCCGTCTCTTCCTGGAGTTCGCGCTGTGCCGCTGCAAGTGGGCTTTCTCCGGGAATGTCGAGGATGCCGGCGGGAAGTTCCCACAGGCGGCGCGCCACTGGATGCCGGTATTGGCGTTCCAGGAGGATCTCCCCCTGGTCGTTAAGGGCTACCACGGCGACCGCCCCGGAATGCTCCACTACTTCACGCGCGGCGCTACCACCGCCCGGCATGCGGACGTGGTCTTTACGAAGCGCCAGTATTGCACCCTCGTAGAGGGTTTCTGAGTCAATGACAGTGAAGTCATGCGATCCAGGTGCGGTAGCCATGGTGGCCTCCTTGCGGACTGTACCAGCGTCAGCGTAAACGAGTTACTCCGCTACGTCAGGGGCGATGTCGGTGGTTTCGCCCGCCGGGGAAACAGGGCTATCACTTGCGGTAACGCCCTCTTTGTCCTGATGATAGCGCAGCGCTTCGACAACAAGCTGGTGGAATAGCGGATGCGGCTGCGTGGGCCGAGACTTGTATTCGGGGTGTGCTTGGGTGGCGACCAGGAAGGGGTGAATCGAACGGTCATATTCGACGAACTCCACCAGTGTGCCATCTGGGCTGGTACCCGAAATATGCAGACCAACGCTTTCGACTTCGTCACGGTACGCATTGTTCACTTCAAAACGGTGACGGTGCCGCTCCGCAATGGAGGTTGTACCGTATGCTTCTGCGACGATTGAGCCGTCTGTGAGTACCGCTGGGTAGGAGCCGAGACGCATCGTGCCGCCCATATCGGCGTGTCCTGCCACGATGTCTTCCTGATCGGCCATGGTATGGATGACGGGGTGGGCGGTGTTGGGGTCGAACTCGGTGGAGGATGCGTCGGTAATCCCAGCAGCCCGGGCTGCTTCGAGGACGGTACATTGCAGACCGAGGCACAAGCCGAGGAGCGGAATCTTCTGCTCGCGAGCATAGCGGATGGTGCCAATCTTGCCTTCGACGCCGCGCACCCCGAACCCTCCGGGGACGACAATGCCGTCGACGTCGGAGAAGAGTGCAGCTGCTGCGGCGGGATCTTCGCAGTCATCGGCAGGAACCCACTTGATATGGGCTTTTGCGTGTTCGGCGAAGGCGCCGGCGCGGACTGCCTCGATAACGGAGAGGTAGGCGTCGGGAAGATCGATGTATTTGCCGACGACGGCGATGGTGACGTCACGCTGGGGGTTGTGGACGCGATCGAGCAAGTCGCCCCATACTGTCCAATCGACGTCACGGAAGGGCAGTCCTAGTTTACGGATGACGTAGGTGTCGAGGCCTTCGTCATAGATGACCTTGGGGATGTCGTAGATTGACGGGGCATCTGGGCAGGAGATGACGCCCTCTTCGTCAACGTCGCACATGCGAGCGATCTTCTCTTTGAGCGGATCGGGAACCGGGCGGTCGGCACGGAGTACGAGCGCGTCGGGCACGATACCAATGCTGCGCAGAGTGGCGACAGAGTGTTGGGTGGGCTTGGTCTTGAGTTCGCCCGAGGGGGCGATGTAGGGGACGAGAGCGCAGTGCATGTAGAAAATGTTCTCGCGGCCAACATCGTGGCGCAGCTGGCGCACTGCTTCGAGGAACGGCTGGGATTCAATGTCACCAACGGTGCCACCAATTTCGGAGATGACAACATCCGGTGCGACGCCGTTCTCGTCGGGCTCTTCCATGGCGAGAATGGCTTCTTTGATGGCGTCTGTGATGTGTGGAATGACCTGTACGGTGCCACCGAGGTAGCCGCCGCGCCGTTCTTTGGCGATGACGTTGGTGTAGATGCGTCCGGTGGTGATGTTTCCTCGCTGCGACATGGGGACGTTGAGGAAGCGTTCGTAGTGTCCGAGATCTAGGTCTGTTTCTGCACCGTCTTCGGTAACGTAGACTTCACCGTGCTGGAAGGGGTTCATGGTACCCGGGTCAACGTTGAGGTACGGGTCCAGCTTCTGCATGGTGACGGAGAGGCCACGGGAAATGAGAAGTTGCCCCAGGCTAGCGGCGGACAGACCTTTTCCGAGGGACGAGACGACGCCGCCGGTGACAATGATGTGCTTGCATGCGCGTTTGGCGGTTTTGCTATTCAGCACGAGAACTCCCGTATGTTGAGTGCGCCTCTCTCGGAGAACACATTTTTCCTACGGGATTTCAGACTAGCATGGAAAAGTTATGCCGGTCACATTCCTTTAGTGAGCTCAGCAACTCGTAACACAATGTTAGCCTGGCCAGATTTCTTGTTGGCGTTGGTCACGGTAGCGAGCCCTTTGACCGTGAGCGTCCGCGCTGCGGCGAGCGGACCATTCACCTGCTCGGAACCGGCAGCCCCCGCCACAACGGTGGGCACTTTGCGCTCCGCCAGGCCTTGCCCAACTTTCGCAATGGTGACACCACGCGCGCCGTCCTCAGAGTTAGGGGCAGCTCCGTTAGCAGAACCACCCGAAATAAGGATGGCGGAGTTGGCCTCACCCAAGAAACTGTCCTGGGTGACGAATCCATTGGCAACAAATCGATCCATGAACGCGGATCGTGCCTCGTCCCCTACCGGGTTGTCGGGTTTGTGGGCCAGGGACCCCACAATGGATCCAGTTAGTCGGCCAGAATTCTGATCTCGATCGGTGGGAAGCTCAACCCCTTGGGGCAGCGCGTTAGTGATAAGAGTGGAGAGCTCAGCATCGTTTTCCGTCGCTGCAAACTTAGGGGTGAGGGTGATGAGCCCCGTCACCCGCCCCGCGGCTGCCGTCACCTGCTTTTGGATAGCAGCAACAGTGTCACGGTTGGCTGCCGGAGTGGCGATAATAAGGACTTTTCGGCCAGCAAGTGCGCGTGCAGGAACCTCTGGTACAGCCTCTTCAGCGACATGCGTGGTCGTGCTCGGTTGGGGGCCTTGTGGAGCTACCAACGTTCCCCCGGTAATAATGCCCACGCCCAGCGCAATGCACACCGCAGCGATACTGAGTGCGATTCCGTTTCCCTTTTTCATCATGCGTCTTCCCTTAGAGTTCTGCGGAGGTGGTGTGGTTAGAACCAGCCTTGGACCGTTGTCGCGAAGCTATTCCAGTTGTCGATAATGGTGGATGCCCCCGCGGTATCGGGGAACCCATAGAGGTAGACCACCAGCGCGGCGAAGGCGGCGCTAAGGAGCGCTAGCAGCACTGCCCACCAGCTCACAGACTGGTCGGGGCGAAGCGAACTGAGGGCTTGGGCATCAACCAGACAATGGGCAACTTTGAGGCGAGTGAGGAAGGCCGCCGCACCGGTACTCATCGAGTCCGGGTCGAGGAAGTCTTGCAGTGTCATGGTGAGACCAACCGCCACGACGAGGGCCGCTTCGCCGTAGTCTGCCAAGAGAAGTGCGAGTTCCTCCGCATCGGCTACTGCGGGGAAGGTAATGGCAGAAACTCCCTGATCTTGCACCCGTTCCAGACCTTCGGCGTGTCCATCAGGGGCAGCTGGGAGGACAAGCTGAGCACCGCACTGCAGCGTTTCGTTGGTCATGGTGTGAGGGTCCCCCACCAGAAGATCTGGCTTATAGCCGGCATCTACGAGAAGCTCTGCACCTGCTCCTACTCCGACCAAAACCGGCTTGTTCTTCTTGATGAACCAGCGGATCGATTCCAGTTCGGCCGCACTTGACTCGCTGTAGCTGACGATGACGACCTTCCGTTCCGCCATGTCGCAGTCAATCTCGGGAACCCCCATTCCTTCGAGAAGCAGGGGCGATTCCGTCGTCAAGAATTCTGCAGTATTACCGGCGAATGCGGACAGCTGGTCATTAACCCGGGTCCGGCGATCCTCGATTTGCTGGGACACTGCGGGGAGCGTCAGGGCATTACCATGCGCAACTGCTTCACCTTTTACCCAGATGGTGCCTGCATCCATCGACAGTGTCTTGCCATCGCGGGCACCGTCGAAGATGTCCACTCCGGTTTCGTCTACTACGGCGACTCCGGCCTGCAGCAGAACGAGCGTTCCATAGGTGGGATAGGTATGGGACAGTGCCGGGGAAGCATTAATAACGCCTACCACTCCAGCTGCGATAAGGTCTTCTGCTGCAGCTTGGGTGAGATCCGGTTCGTTGATGACGACGATGTCTCCAGGCTCGACGCGACGCAGCACACGGGCTACCGAGCTATCGACGCGTGCAATTCCGGCGATGCCAGGATCAGGGTGCTTATCGGAACGGGAAAAAGGCCACTTCATACCTGCCATTATTTCGGAATGAGGGCCTCGATGGAGAGAGGCGCGCCGAGTTTAGGCCGGCCAATCAGCGCTTTTTAGGTTCGATGCGGTTGCCCACAGTTCTTTCGCGTGCGCTTTACCCGTCTCCGTGTCTCCCATTCCTGCCAGCATTCGTGCTAGCTCGGCAATGCGGGCCTCGTCGTCGAGGTCGGCCACTGTCGTCTCTGCTGTCGTCCCCGAATTATCTTTCGTGACGGTCAGGTGATGGTCGGCGAACGCAGCAACCTGCGGAAGATGGGTCACCACGAGAACCTGGTGGATGCGTGCTAGACGGGAAAGGCAACGACCAATCTCTAGCGCCGTAGAACCACCGATACCGCTATCGACCTCGTCGAAAATGAGTGTGCGGCCATAGTCGTCCTGGGCGAGAACTACTTCAAGCGCCAGCATCACACGCGAAAGCTCACCTCCCGAGGCAGCTTTCGCGATGGGCTGCGGGGTGGCTCCCGCGTTAGCCGCCAGGAGGAAGGTCACCTCATCAGCACCGGATTCCGAAAAACTACGGGCACTATCAGCATGTGCGTCACCACCGGCAAGGGGTGCAACACTAATGCTGAAGTTCGCTTTCTCCATGGCCAAAGTGTGGAGTACCGCGGTAGCCGAATGCTGCAGACGTCGTGCCGCTTTTTTCCGCGCGGTGGTTAATGCACGGGATGCATCACGCATCTCATCGTGCAGGCGGGTGACGTCATCCCGCAGCTCGTCGAGCGTCGTTTCAGACGAATCAAGTTCAGCAATACGGGCTTCTGCCTCGTTCTTCCAGCGCAGCACAGCATCGACGTCGACACCATACTTCCGCACAATCGCCTTCACCAATGCCTGACGCGCTAGTTTCTCCTCCAACACGGCTGGGTCGACGTTCAACTCTTCGAGGTACGTATGAAGATCTGAGGAAACATCCTCAATAATGGACAGTGCCTCATCGAGTCGTTGAGACCAGTCTTGGAGTGTCGGATCACTGCTATTGTGCAGTGCGTCGCGCGTCTGGCCGACTGCGTCGATCGCTGTCTGCGGGCTGTCCACGCCAGACCCAGGTTGTTGGTCAGCCACCGCCAGAAATGCTGCATCTCCGCTGAGGAGATAATTCGCACCACTCGCTGTTTCTCGCAGCTCATCTGCGTCCATCAGCCGTCGAATGTCCTCTTGCAAGTGGTAATCTTCTCCGGCGCAGAGTGCTGCCTTCTCAATTTCGTCAACAGCCTCTGTCAGCTGCGCGAACTCGCGCGCACGCTGCTGTCCTTGTGTTTGTCGTTCGTGTAACTCACGACTGCGTTCACGCCATTGGTGCATAACGCTGCGATACGCCGAGAGCAGGTCACGAACCTCGTCTCCCCCAAAACGGTCGAGAGCCTCCCGTTGTTGGCTTGAATTCAGTAGCCGCAGCTGGTCATGTTGACCATGAATAGCAAGGAGGGGCTGTGCAAAACTCGCCAGGGTACCGGCCGGCACGCTACGTCCCCCGAGGTGTGCGCGGGAGCGACCATCAGAGCGCACGGTGCGCAACGCAATGACGGATCCATCATCATCTGCTTGCGCGCCGCATTCCGTGAGCACACTGCGTGTACGGTCAGCTACCCCTTCCGGAAGAGCTGCAGTCTCGAAACGGCCCTCCACGCGCGCCTCACTAGTCTCCTCGGGGGCAGTGTGCCGCACCTTTGAGGAATCGGCACGCTGTCCGGTGAGAAGTTGCAGGGAGGAGAGGAGCATTGTCTTACCCGCACCAGTTTCACCAGTGATAACGGTGAGGCCATTATGGAGCTCGACGTCGGTCTCCGCGATGACGCCGAGGTTGGTGATCCGTAGTTCGCTTAACACAACGCTAGGTTAACCGATGGGATCATTTTTGTGGGGAGCTGTGTGGCGTAAAACGTCGCGCCATCCCTTTACCGGTAGATGGAATTTCCGCACTAGTTTGTCCGCAAATGGGCTGGTGTCGAGGCGAATCATACGAACTGGGCGGGATCCTTTGCGGGCGAGAATCCGTTCCCCATTTTCCACTCGAATTCCGCGGTAGCCGTCGAGATAGGCCATTGCTAGACCGCGGCCACAATTGACATCAATAGTCACTAGGGACTCGGGAGAGACAACGAGGGGACGGGTGAAGAGCCCATGTGCGTTATTCGGCATAACGAGCATTGCTTCCATCTGGGGCCACACTACTGGGGCCCCCGCGGAGAATGCGTAGGCGGTGGAGCCGGTGGGAGTGGACACGAACATTCCATCGCAGGCATAGCTCGATACCGGTCGATTATCGATAGCCAAGGTAGCTTCGAGAATGCCTCGGTGACTTGCCTTTTCAAGGCTGAGTTCGTTGATTGCCCAGCTTCCTGTACGCACTCGATCACCGGAAATAACATCTACGTCAATGGTCATCCGGTCTTCGATGGTGAAGTCTCCCTCAACGAGCCGGTCGAGAGCATCCCAAATATGGTCTGCTTCCAGCTCTGCTAGGAAGCCAACGTGCCCCATATTGATACCGATCAGGGGAATGTCCGCTCCATGCGCCAAGTCAGTACCGCGCAAGAAGCTTCCGTCGCCTCCCAGCACAATGATGAGGTCGCTTGAGGCGGCAATAGTGCGTGCCCCATCAATAATGGATGCCGAGTAAGCACCCGGTGGTTCATTCCAGGGGTCTTTGTCAAGAATGCTGCTGCTAATACCTTTGCTACGCAAATAGTCAGCAACCTCAGTGGCAATCTGGGGGGCGTCATAGGAGTATCCGACAATGAGCACACGGTTGGGGACAAAACCCTCATGGCTGCGCGCAGGGGGCTGTGACTCCGACATTACTGGGGTCCCTTTTCTACTGCACTAGCTGCGAGAGCAGCTAACTCGGATAGTGCTTTCTCATTCGTACCCAGGATACACAATAGCGCCTCTCCCTGCGGCTGATCAGGCTCTTTACCGGGCTCAATCCAAGCAGCTGAGGAAGGGTGGGCGTCAATCCAGAGGAAATATTCGACGTTCCCCGATGGTCCTGGAAGTGGAGACGCTGCAATGTCCCGAATACCCATTCCAAGCTCGAGAGCTTTCTGCGCGACTTGGCATATTGCAGCACGGCGCTGTGCAGGGTCGCGCACTACTCCCCCTGCCCCGACGTTGTGCTTGCCGACCTCGAACTGTGGTTTTACCATCAGCATCATCTGTGCGTCCTGGGTGCAGCAAGCCAATAAGGCCTCCAGGACCAGTGTAAGGGAGATAAAGGAGAGGTCCGACACGACGAGGTCTACTGGTCCCCCGAGAGTGTCTGCGTTAATTGAGCGGACGTTGGTACGGTCGAGCACTGTGACCCGTGGATCGCTTTGGAGCCTCCACACCATTTGTCCGTACCCAACATCAACCCCAATCACATGGGCGGCATCGTGTGCCAGCAGTACGTCGGTGAATCCGCCGGTTGAGGCGCCCGCATCAAGGCAGCGTTTCCCCGCTACCGTTAAGCCTTGTGGCCCGAATGCGTCGAGTGCACCAAGTAATTTATGTGCTCCACGACTGGCCCATTTGTATTCTTCTAACTCTTCGACGACGAGGGCCGCATTCGGGTCGATGATACTAGCGGGTTTTTTCACGGGCATACCGTTGCAGGTCACTCGGCCTGTCTTGATCAACTCTGCGGCGTGCTCGCGGGAACGGGCAAGTTTGCGGCGCACTAACTCTGCGTCGGCGCGGAGACGAGGCGCCATGTACTTTCCTTCCTTGAGAACTCGAGACTAGTCCAATTCGTCTTCGACGGCATCGAGAGCGTTCGTCAGCACATCGTGTGCAGCTCCGAAAAGTCCTACAACACTTGTGGTGTCGTCAGCGTTATCAACACTAGCGGAGAGATAGTCCGCTACTTCATGACGGACCGTATCCGGGGTCACTCCAGAGAAACCATGTACATGGGCCGCCACTGTTGCGGGGGTCGGCGGAGTCACAGATTCGGCCATGTGTGGATCTCCTTTGTATCGTCCTCGGTCGCACCATCGATGGTGCGTACATAGTGGTTATTGTGCCATGCCTGGTGAATGAGAGCGGCGAGCTTCTCTCGCGATGTCGCCGTATGGTCAGGAAAGTGCACAGTGGCTCTCCCCTGCGTATCAATCTCCAGTTCAACAAGGGAGGAGGCATATGACGTAGGCATGGTGTCGAGACGCAGACAGGTATCCTCTGCCAGAATCTCTTCGATGAAGCTGAGATTGGGGAGGACGAAGGTGGGGCGCTGCGACGGTGCTGCGTTACAGATATCGAGGATGGTGATGACGCCGGTAAGGACGCAAAGAGTGTCGTATCCTGCGTTGATTCCACCTTCAATGTCGGTGTCCAGGCGATCGCCAATAACAAGAGCGTGCTGTCCTCCAACGAGGTGAGCAGCCTGTTGCATACTTCTAGCGGATGGTTTCCCCGCGGTGGTGGCATGTACTCCGGTAGAAATCTCGACAGCTCCCACCATTGCACCGTTGCCTACATTCAAGCCACGTTCGCTGGGGAGACTCGTGTCGCGGTTTGTTGCAAAGTAGCGTGCCCCTTGTCGAATAGCACGTGCTGCGGCGGAAAGATCTCGCCAGCCGGTGTCATCACAGTGTCCTTGTACGACAGCTCGGGTGGCTGGAGTTTCGTCTCGCACTGTCACAAATCCGGATTGACGAATGAGTTCTTCGAGGTAGGGAGCTCCCAGAACGAGAACTTCCGTACCGGGAGTGAGCTCTTCGCGGAGCAATTGGCAAGCGAGCTGTGCACTTGTGAGGATATGGTCAGGGTCGGTGTGATATCCGATGCGAGTGAGACGTTGTGCCACTGTTTCAGGGGAACGGGAGGCATTGTTGGTCACAAAGACGATGCGATCCCCTAGTGCATTAAGTGCGGTGACGGCGTGGGGAATGGGGAGGTCGCCAACGTTCGCAGTGCCGTCCAGATCAACGAGATAGCAGTCGTAGTTGGACGTTGTCACAAAGAATCGATCCTAGCTCTCTAGTTCCTCGAGGCGCTGCATCGCGTCAGTTACGGCTTCCTCATCAATTGAGGCTGCGTTTCGGAACCACACGATAGCATCGTCGCAGCGTCCTGCAGCCAAAAGTGCATCGGCGTATGCGTAGAAATAGCGTGCCGCGGTTTCGCCCGTTTGGGTGGGATCAAGATTACCTTGCTCGAGGACTACCACGGCAGCATCGTGCTGTCCTAGATCTGCCCGGGCACCTGCCACGACGATGAGAAGTTCGGCTCGTCCATCTGCGTCGAGGTAGGCAGCGTACTCACTGTTGAGCATGTCGATTGCGCGTTCGGGACGTCCGAGACCACGCTCACAGTCTGCCATGACGCTCAGCAGGCCAGGGCCGCCGCCGATTCGGCGGGCTGTGCGGAGCTCTCCAAGAGCCTCCTGCCAATGCCCGGTGAGGTAGGCGATAATGCCGGCGTGTTCCCGTACGACGGCAATGCGGCCAGCGTGGTCGCGGGCAGCATAGGCGTGGGCGAGGGCTTGCTCGGGGTCGTCATCGATGAGCCCATAGGACGCGATCATGTGGGATGCTACCCGGTCGGCGTTCTCCTTGGAGAGCATGTGCAATTCACGGCGAATATCACCGGGGAGTGCACTCGGGTCGGCCCATTCGGGAATCTGCGGGCCTTTCGCTGGCCGGTTGTGGGAACCCGCGTGGGTACTGCGGTCGCGGTCCTTTCCCCCGCGAGGTGCATGCGAACTGCGCGAGTTGTACTCACGGTTTTCACGGGGACCACGGTTCCCACCGCGTCGATCCTGTTGTCGTTTATCGTCAAAACGCCGATTAGTGCGTTGCTCGCCGTGTCCGTTGCGTTTGCTGTAGCGGTTTTCGTCACGGGGCGTACGGTATCGATCATTGGAGCGACTGGCACGGTCGTTAGAGGAGCCACCAGGACGGTCAGAGCGTCTGCTGTTGAACCGGTTGGTGGGCCGCCCCTTGTATGAGCGCCCAGAGGAATTCGTTCCAGAGCGATTATCGCGGCGGCGTCCCTGGTTACTGTTGTTCTCTGCCATTGCTCATCCTTGGTGAAGAAACCGTGTGTGGCTATATTTTAAGCCCATATAAAAAACTACGGGGAGTCTCTGCGAGACTCCCCGTAGTCGAAGTTAAGTTCGGCAGCGACCTACTCTCCCACACCCTCCCGAGTGCAGTACCATCGGCGCGTGTGAGCTTAGCTTCCGGGTTCGGAATGGGACCGGGCG